>OLIK01000001.1_pt1 | contig 657490 bp, 549 predicted proteins | sample 1609641 | NCBI WGS metagenome assembly OLIK01 (sample SAMEA4350124, study PRJEB24818) | metagenome | biome: human; feature: gut; material: faeces | place: Denmark | collected 2013-09
TTGCCTGGCGGCCTTAGCGCGGTGGTCCCACCTGACCCCATGCCGAACTCAGAAGTGAAACGCCGTAGCGCCGATGGTAGTGTGGGGTCTCCCCATGCGAGAGTAGGGAACTGCCAGGCATCAAATTAAGCGAAAGGCCCAGTCGGAAGACTGGGCCTTTTTGCATATGTGCGGAATAAATGCCGGATGCGACGCTGGCGCGTCTTATACTCCCACATAAGCCAGATTCAACAGCGAATACGTCTTCCCCAAATTGCCCACTTCCATACTTCCTCCTTACCAGAAATCTATCCTTAAGCTCCTTAATAACCATTTTCCTGCTAACTAAATTCATGGTTAAGGTTGTATAATGATGCGCAACAAATGTATAACATTTTCTTTACCAAAAAAAATAAACAAAAGCGACCGACAAAAGCATCGGATTACGGCAGGAGACATAATGGCATGGCTGAAAGTACTGTAACGGCAGACAGCAAACTGACAAGTAGTGATACTCGTCGCCGCATTTGGGCAATTGTTGGGGCCTCTTCAGGTAATCTGGTCGAGTGGTTCGATTTCTATGTCTACTCGTTCTGTTCACTCTACTTCGCCCACATCTTCTTCCCTTCCGGGAACACGACGACTCAACTACTGCAAACAGCAGGTGTTTTTGCTGCAGGATTTCTGATGCGCCCAATAGGCGGTTGGCTGTTTGGCCGCATAGCCGATAAACATGGTCGCAAAAAATCGATGCTGTTATCGGTGTGTATGATGTGTTTCGGCTCACTGGTTATCGCCTGTTTGCCAGGCTACGAAACAATCGGTACCTGGGCTCCGGCATTATTGCTTCTCGCGCGTTTATTCCAGGGATTATCCGTTGGCGGAGAATATGGCACCAGCGCCACCTATATGAGTGAAGTTGCCGTTGAAGGGCGCAAAGGTTTTTACGCATCATTTCAGTATGTGACGTTGATCGGCGGGCAACTGCTAGCTCTACTGGTTGTCGTGGTTTTACAACACACCATGGAAGACGCTGTACTCAGAGAGTGGGGATGGCGTATTCCTTTCGCGTTAGGAGCTGTGTTAGCTGTTGTGGCGTTGCGGTTACGTCGTCAGTTAGATGAAACTTCACAACAAGAAACACGCGCTTTAAAAGAAGCTGGATCTCTGAAAGGATTATGGCGCAATCGCCGTGCATTCATCATGGTTCTCGGTTTTACCGCTGCGGGCTCCCTTTGTTTCTATACCTTCACCACTTATATGCAGAAGTATCTGGTAAATACTGCGGGAATGCATGCCAACGTGGCGAGTGGCATTATGACTGCCGCATTGTTTGTATTCATGCTTATTCAACCAATTATTGGCGCGCTGTCGGATAAGATTGGTCGCCGTACCTCAATGTTATGTTTCGGTTCTCTGGCAACCATTTTTACCGTTCCTATTCTCTCAGCATTGCAGAACGTTTCCTCGCCTTATGCCGCTTTTGGTCTGGTGATGTGCGCCCTGCTGATAGTGAGTTTTTATACTTCAATCAGTGGAATACTGAAGGCTGAGATGTTCCCGGCACAGGTTCGCGCATTAGGCGTTGGTCTGTCATATGCGTTCGCCAATGCTATATTTGGTGGGTCGGCGGAGTACGTAGCGTTGTCGCTGAAATCAATAGGAATGGAAACAGCCTTCTTCTGGTATGTGACCTTGATGGCCGTGGTGGCGTTTCTGGTTTCACTAACATTGCACCGTAAAGGAAAAGGGATGCGGCTTTAGTGACGGGTCAGTTGCCAGACGGTATAGCCGGTGCTTGCACCGGCGATATCCCAGGCAAAATCCTTCCAGCTCCAGCCGCTCCCCTCAGGGCGGCTATCCCAAAGCTCTTTTGACGCCCCCAGACTGACAGAGAACATCAATCCAAACATGGCACTGCGATCCCGGCTCATCCCCTGATGCTGTGAATATTCATTTCCGGCGGCGGAAAGCATCGCCGAGGCGATAAAGTGTTGAGCTTTATCCTGCCCGCTCCAGTTATCGTTAGCCATATGGCTGCATCCAGAAAGTAACAATAGCGAACAGACAAAAAGAATACGCAAAACGTGGCCTCCAAAAAACAAACCCCGTACAGGACGGGGTTGTGATTACAGGATGCGGCTAATTAATCGGTCGATGCGGATACGGCGCAAACGGCGGATGAGTTTACGAACCTTCACCGGATAATCGGCAATACTTTGCAGATCGCGGTAGTGCTTAACGATGGTGGTATGCTCGCGGATCAGATCCAGTTCTTTCTCTCGCTGTGGCGCAAGCTCCAGTTGCGGATCGTGGATCAAAATGGCGTTTTCCAGATCCAGACGCCAGGCGCGCGGGTTCAGGTTATTACCGGTGATCAAAATCCACTTATCATCAACCCACATCCCTTTCAGGTGATAGGTGTTGTCGTCATCTTTCCATAACCGAACTACTAACTGGTCAGTGTTGACGTAATACTGTAAACGACTCAGGAAACGACGCAGATTGATCTCATAGAGATAAGGCAATGCGCCAATTATCTTGAAAGGTTCATCTTCCGGAATGTAGAAGTCATTCGCGGTTTTATCACCAACAATAATTTCGACCTTTTTCCCTTCGCGCAGCAACTGGATAATATTGCGCACAAGGATTGCTGGTAGGTTGAAGTAAGGTGTGCAGATGGTTAGTTTCTGCTCGGCACAAGGCATAAGATGGAAAATAGTCTTGTTCAACAGACTCGATTTCCCCAGCCCCACTAGCGGCGTTACGGAAAGCTGATCGTTGTCGGCATCGCCCTGGAAATGATAAGCGGCATCACGCAGCTCCTGGCGGAACAGGCGAATGTCGTTCTTGATTTCCGGGCTTTTTGGCCGATTAACATCATCCAGACGATTAACGCCGCGGCCATTCATAATATTCTGTGTAACCCATTCAAACATAATGTCTGACATCTTACGGTTACGGATCAGATGATAACGGTCGTAGCGATATTTATCGTGCTGATGCAGGTAAACATCGTTCAGGCTGGCACCGCTATAAAGTACGCTATCGTCGATGATAAAGCCTTTAAAGTGCAGAACACCAAGGGCTTCACGGGTATTGATTGGAACGCCATAAACCGGAACATTTACGCCCGGATTTTCCTGCGCCATGCGGCAGTACCAGTCAGCGTTAGTGTTAGATGCCGCAGCGCCAATGCGTCCACGTTGTGCACGATGCCAGTCGACCAGCACCCGCACATCCAGTTCCGGACGCTGCCTTTTAGCCTCATACAACGCGTTCAGAATGCCTTTGCCACCGTCATCCTGTTCGAGATACAGGGCAACAATGCAAATGCGCTGCTTCGCGCTGGCTATTTTTTCCAGCAACGTCTCCCGGAAGTCGGCGGGAGCGTAAAAGAAATCGACATCATCAACTGATTGAGAAATCTTGGGTAGTTGGGCAAGGTGTTGTTGATGTTTATTACGCTTAAATTTTGACAACATCACAGTGCATTTCTTCTCTGTTCATTGAAGGGTCCTCTGTGCAATGCAGACGACATAAGCGGGCAATAATAACACCAGTCCCGATTAAGTGGTCAACATTTCCAGTACCTTACTCATGATTCCTCGCGCTGGGCAAGACTTAGCGTAAGCCCAACGATCCCCTCTTCGAGCTGGATATCAACGTTAAACCCGAGCTTGCGGGCCAGCGCCACCATGCCACGATTGTTTGGCATCGTAATACCATTCAGACGTTGTAGTCCGTGATCTCGCGTATAGGTAATCAACTTTTCCATTAAGCGTCGACCTAAGCCTAACCCTTTAAGATCCGAGCGAACCAGTACGGCAAATTCGGCATCGATGTTATCAGGGTCGGAGATCGCACGTGTGACGCCGAGGATCTCTTCCGTTTGATCAATTCGTCGTACCGCTACAAATGCCATTTCCCGATCGTAGTCGATCTGCGTCATGTTGGCTAAATCTTCATGGGTAAATTCGTTGATCTCGCTAAAGTAGCGGTAATAAAGATCTTCTTTGGTGACTCGCGAAATGAATTGCTGAAGCTGTGGCTCATCTTCTGGCAAAATCGGGCGGAACAAGCAGCGTTCACCGTTTTTCAATTCTACCCATTCTTCCAGCTGATGCGGATAAGGGCGCACAGCCAGTCGGCTCTCGTTATCACCTTCAAACGGCGCGATATCCAGCGTGACATCCAGCGCGGTAAATTCACTGCCAGAAGCCAGCAAAGGATGAATATCCAGACGCTGAATTTCCGGGCAATCGACAATCAAGTTGGAAACCTGCACCAGAAGCTGGCTCAAGCCTGCAACATCCAATGGGCGTAGCGCACTGCGCGCACGAATCTTTTTACTTTTGATCCCCTGAATAACCAGATAGCGGGCCAGGTTCATGTTCAGCGGCGGCAGTGCGACGACGGCTTGATCTTCAGGACGCCACTCCACACCGCCTTCACCCAGCATGATCAACGGCCCGAAAACCGGATCGTGCTCAACCACAACCCGCAACTCCTGAGCGCCAGCACGGTTAGCCATACTTTGCACCAACAGGCCGTGGACCCGCGCCTGCGGCCAGGCCATTTTTACGCGATCGAAAATAGCGTTTGCCGCTTGCTGGACTTCATTGGCTGTACGTAGGTAGAGCATGACGCCCTGAACTTCCGATTTATGTGGAATATCCGGCGAGCGCAATTTCAGTGCCACCGGATAGCCAATCTGTTCGGCAATATGTACCGCTTCGGTGCTATCACTGGCAATCCAGGTAGGGAGAGTATTCATACCATACGCTTGCAGGATGGGCTGAACTTCATGGGTATCGAGCGACGTAGCCCCTTCGGCAATCGCCTGTTGCAACAGAAGATGCGCTTCTGCGGTATTGGAAGTCAGATTGCTGGGCAACGCCGGCGTTTCGCGTAGTTGCTTCTGATTACGCCGGTACTCGACCATATGCATAAAAGCAGTGATGGTTCCTTCCGGAGTACGGTAGGTCGGCAGCCCGGCTTCGCTGAATAAACGTCGTGCCTCTTGCGAGGAGTGCTCGCCGCACCAGTTCGTCAGCAAAGAGACATATTTGCTGCGGGGATGATGCTTTACCGCTTCAATTAATACTTGCGCGCTTTCTGTTGCGGGAGCAGCGGCGCTGGGCGAATGAATAACCATCAGCGCATCAAAATCCTGGCTGTGGAGCAGAATGTCCAGCGTTTTGACATAATGCTCGCTGCTGGCGTCATCGCGCAGATCGAGCGGGTTAGAGATTGCCACATGCCCTGGCAGTGCATCGCGCAGTTTCTGGCAGGTTTCTTCGCTTAGCGTTGCCAGCTTGCCATTGCGTGACCATAAGGCATCCAGCGCCAGCGCGGCAGGCGCAGCACCGTTGCTGATAATCATCAACCGGTCGCCACGCAGCGGGCGCATATGGCTAAGGGTTTCCACCGCCGAAAACAGTTCGTGGGTGTCCTGTACCCGCAACAAACCGGCACGCTGAATAGCTGCATCCCACGCCGGATCCATTCCTGCCGTGGTGTTCAACAGACGTTGAGCCGCCGGGCTACGTCCGCTTTTAATCACCAAAATCGGTTTATTGCGCGAGGCACTACGGGCTGCCGAAACAAAGCGTCGCGCGTCGCTTAACTGTTCGAGATAGAGCAGGATGGCGCTGGTTTTACTGTCGCGCGCCAGATAGTCGAGCAATTCATCAACGTCGATATCCAGGCTGTCGCCGAGCGCAATAAAGTAGGAAAAGCCCATCTCACGCTGTTGCGCCCAGTCGAGGATGGTGTTGGAGACAGCAGCCGATTGCGAAATAAACGCCAGCTTGCCGCGTTTAATCGGCACAGGCGAAAAGCTGGCATTCAGACCTTGCCAGGGAGCCAGTAAGCCCAGACTGTTTGGTCCTAGCAGGCGCATGTTATGGCGCAGGGCGCAGGCGCGGAGATCTTCGTGTTGCGATGCCGGGGCGGAAAGAATAATGCAGGTTTTACAGCCTTTCTCGCCGAGCTCTTCCAGAAGAGCAAGATTACGGCTGGCATTGGTACATAAAACCGCAAGGTCGGGTGTAAAGGGCAAGTTGGCAATATCCGGCCAGGCCAACACACCCAACACCGCTTTCCAGGCTGGCGTCACCGGGAGTACCGGTCCGTTAAAGCCTCCCGCCAGCAGGTTACGCATCATCAGGTAACCTGCGCGATTGGGTTTCATCGATGCGCCAATTACCGCAATCGATTTTGGTCGCAGTAGTGCTTCCAGTCCTCGCTGACTCATACCGGTCTCCCGCAGAAGTGACCGAATGATTTTAAACGCTTTCTAACTGTTCTGCTGTGATGCTTCCCGGATGTTGCGTTTTTCCTGCCAGATAGCGTGTTTTAAAGCGGGTAAAATGCTCGCCTAACCCTGTCGCCGCCCTGGTATCGCCGGCCATATCTAACAGTGCGATGGCTACCTCGGCAGTACAATATTGGCCTTCAGCCTGGGCTTCACGCAGGCGATAGGCAGAAAGCCGAGAAAGATCGACGGAAATGACGGGAAGATTATCCAGATACGGACTTTTACGAAACATCTTGCGAGCTTCTGGCCAGGTACCATCGAGCATGATAAATAGCGGAGGCTTATCGGCAGGTGGTGTGAAGATCACTTCCCGTTGCTCATCAGCATACGAAGCGGGAAAGACCACCATTGGCTGATAGTCTGGGTTTTGCACCAGATCCAGCAAATCTTGCGAGGGTTCGGTACGCGACCATTGAAACGCAACGGTATCAGGCAAAATATCAGCAATCAGACGCCCGGTATTACTGGGCTTCATTGGCTCGGTGTCGAACATCAGCAAACAGAAGTGACTTTTTGCTTGTGCTGGGGTAATTGTCGAACAGAGACATAATTTCTCTGGCAAAAGACAGCGTTGGCAGCGACGAACGCGATTACCGCGGGCAAGAAAAGGACGTGTTGCGCGCGCAATACGCTCGGCGCGTAACTGGAGAACAGCGTTTTCGGTCATAAGAGAGCGTCGAAAAAACGCCATTGTCGCAGAGGAGAAAACGGGGCACAAGATGCGCCCCGGTAAGATTAAAGAGATTCGTTCAGCCAGCTGTCGAACGGCGCTTTCGGTACTGCGCCATTAAGCATGTCGACAACCTGACCGTTTTTGAAAATCATGATCGTCGGTATACTACGAATTCCAAAGCGACTGCTCAATTCACGTTCAGCTTCGGTATTCACTTTCACAAAGCGCACTTTACCGCTACGCTCTTGCGCGACATCTTCAAAAATTGGTGCGAAATTACGGCAGGGGCCGCACCACGGTGCCCAGAAGTCGATCACCACAGGTAGATCATCTTTCAGCAATTTGTCGAGCGTTTCACCGGTCGCATTAATCACCTCTCCGTCAAACAAGTCGTGACCGCAGCGTCCGCATTTTGCCGCATCTTCGATCCGATCGTCGGGAATGCGATTGATGGCCTGACAATGGGTACAAACGGTATTCATAACTAACCTCGGGATGAGTAAGGAGACTTATCGGCAACGACGCCGGTATGTTTCTAATATGTTACATATTATCGGGGACATTGTTCCAGACAACAATCTGTTTTATTCAATGGGTATGATAGACACAGGCTTTGGAACGAAATCATGGCGAACCGCGCGCACTTCGGGTAATCTGCGCGCTTCGCGCAGCGCTGGTGGAGAAAAGCATGAACGATGAAATGAAAGGTAAAAGCGGCAAGGTCAAAGTGATGTATGTCCGCAGTGATGATGATTCTGATAAACGTACCCACAACCCGCGTACCGGGAAAGGGGGCGGGCGTCCAGGAAAATCTCGTGCTGACGGTGGCCGTCGCCCCGCCCGCGATGACAAACAGAGTCAGCACCGTGACCGCAAGTGGGAAGATTCGCCGTGGCGCACGGTTTCCCGCGCGCCGGGTGATGAGACGCCGGAAAAGGCCGATCACGGTGGCATCAGTGGTAAAAGTTTTATTGATCCGGAAGTTTTGCGTCGTCAGCGTGCGGAAGAAACCCGCGTCTACGGCGAAAACGCCTGTCAGGCACTGTTCCAGAGCCGTCCGGAAGCGATTGTTCGCGCCTGGTTTATCCAGAGCGTAACGCCACGTTTTAAAGAAGCCTTGCGCTGGATGGCGGCAAACCGCAAAGCGTACCATGTGGTGGATGAAGCGGAACTGACAAAAGCGTCAGGCACGGAACATCACGGCGGCGTTTGCTTCCTGATCAAAAAGCGTAACGGTACAACCGTGCAGCAGTGGGTAAGCCAGGCAGGCGCGCAGGATTGTGTACTGGCCCTGGAAAACGAATCTAACCCGCATAACCTGGGTGGCATGATGCGTAGCTGTGCGCACTTCGGCGTGAAAGGTGTTGTGGTGCAGGATGCAGCACTGCTGGAGTCTGGGGCGGCTATCCGTACCGCAGAAGGCGGCGCAGAGCACGTTCAGCCGATTACTGGCGACAACATTGTTAACGTGCTGGATGATTTCCGTCAGGCGGGTTACACCGTAGTGACAACTTCCAGCGAGCAGGGTAAACCGCTGTTCAAAACCAGTCTGCCAGCGAAAATGGTACTGGTGCTGGGTCAGGAATATGAAGGGTTACCGGATGCCGCACGCGATCCGAACGATCTGCGCGTGAAGATTGATGGTACTGGCAACGTTGCCGGGCTGAATATCTCTGTCGCAACCGGCGTTCTTCTTGGCGAATGGTGGCGTCAGAATAAAGCCTGATAAATCAGCCGGGTGGCAACTCTGCCATCCGGCATTTTCCCGCAAATTTACTCACTCTCTGCCGGTAATACTGGCATCCAGTCAATCGGCGTCTCGCCACGTTGTTCCAGCCACTGATTTGCCAGCACAAAATGGTTGCAGCCAAAGAATCCACGATGCGCCGAAAGCGGCGACGGATGCGGTGCTTTCAGTACATGATGGCGTTGCTTATCTATAATCGCCCCTTTCTTTTGCGCATGTGATCCCCACAACAAAAACACCACGCCTTCGCGATGCTGATTTATGAGGCTGATGACTTTATCAGTAAACGTCTCCCAGCCGAGGCTGGCGTGGGAATGCGCCTGACCAGCGCGAACCGTCAAGACGGTATTGAGCAGCAGAACACCCTGACGCGCCCAGCTTTCAAGATAACCATGATTAGGGCGGGTGAAACCGGGAATAGTATTTTCCAGCTCTTTATACATATTCAGCAGTGACGGTGGTGTCGCAATGCCGGGGCGAACGGAAAATGCCAGACCATGCGCCTGTCCTGGTCCGTGATAAGGATCCTGACCGAGAATCACCACTTTAACGTCACCCAACTCCGTAAAGCGGAACGCGTTAAAGACATCTTTTTGTGGTGGATAGATAGTGACGCCGGACTGCCGCTCGCTGGCGACGGTCTGAAGGGTATTAAGAAAATAGGGTTGCTGCTTCTCTTCAGCCAGCACATCATGCCAGGTTAATTCGTTAGCCATCTCGCTCTCCTGCGAATCTTTAATCCGCCTAGCTTAACTGCTTCTTTCTACAGAACAAAATCATGCTCATTTTATAGACAAAAAGACATGCAAAAAAATGTAAATTGGTAAAATTTCACATCTGCATAAGTTGATGTAAAACAATAAAATCCATTTGTGACCACACTTGATATGTGGTTTTTATTGATTTAAATCAAAGAATCAAGGGTGTTTGAGGAGTATATATACACTCAAGCAACAATGGTTTTACCAATTGGCCGCGACAGGCTGAACAAATCAAATAATTTTGCCGGGGAGGCATCACATGATTACAGGTATCCAGATTACTAAAGCCGCTAACGACGATCTGCTGAACTCTTTCTGGTTGCTGGACAGCGAAAAAGGCGAAGCGCGTTGCATCGTTGCGAAAGCAGGTTTTGCAGAAGACGAAGTGGTTGCAGTAAGCAAACTGGGTGACATTGAATACCGTGAAGTTCCAGTAGAAGTGAAACCAGAAGTTCGCGTTGAAGGTGGTCAACACCTGAACGTTAACGTTCTGCGTCGTGAAACTCTGGAAGATGCAGTTAAGCATCCGGAAAAATATCCGCAGCTGACCATCCGTGTATCCGGTTATGCAGTTCGCTTTAACTCTCTGACTCCGGAACAGCAGCGCGACGTTATCGCTCGTACCTTTACTGAAAGCCTGTAAGGCTTAAGTAGCAAGTTACTAAGCGGAAGAGGGCGACCTCTTCCGCTTTTTTTCGTTAATAGAAAATGCGTACCGCGCAATAGACCAGCAACAGGGCAAGCACGATATTTAACTGGCGACCATACTGGCGAAACAATCGCTGAAACAGATGCCCCGCCAGCGCCCAGCACACATTGCCAAACGTCCCAATCATCGCCAGCAAAACGCTGACGCCAACTACCCAGCTTAGCGCCTGTGTTTGCGGCAGAACAAACGTCGACAGTGCCGTAACACCGTACAAAATGATTTTGACGTTCACAAACTGCAAAGCAAAGCTGGCCCAAAAGCTGATTGGTTTTGCCTGAAGTCCGTCTTCCTTTGTTGGGCTGGTGGCGATTTTCCACGCCAGCCAGACAATATATGCCGCCCCCGCCCAACTCAAAAGGTGTACCGCTGCCGGGTCAATCACTGCCAGTGAAAATGAAATGCCCGCACACAGTAACATCACAATCAAAAATCCCAGACTCATCCCTGCCAGCACACGGGTACTTTGACGAAATCCATGCGACGTAGCAGAGCTAAGGGCGAGAATATTGTTCGGTCCTGGCGTCATGGCGGTAATCAGGGTGTAAGTCCAAAAAGCACTTAAAAGGGTCGGTGTCACTTGTTATCTCCTCTGTTTTGGTAGACAGTACCCGACACGGAACATTTAAAAAAATGAATGTTTTTACATTCTAAATTCGATATTTTCGATAGGTTTGGGGTTATGGATCTGCGCCGTTTTATTACGCTTAAAACCGTGGTGGAAGAGGGTTCCTTTTTGCGAGCTTCGCAAAAATTGTGCTGTACACAATCGACGGTGACTTTTCATATTCAGCAGCTTGAGCAGGAGTTCTCGGTACAATTGTTTGAGAAAATTGGTCGACGAATGTGCCTTACCCGCGAAGGAAAAAAGCTGCTGCCGCACATCTATGAACTTACCCGAGTGATGGATACGCTTCGTGAGGCTGCTAAAAAAGAGTCGGATCCGGACGGGGAACTACGCGTTATTTCAGGCGAAACGTTGCTCTCTTATCGAATGCCGCAGGTGTTGCAGCGTTTTCGGCAACGCGCTCCAAAAGTGCGTTTATCGTTGCAGTCGCTGAACTGTTACGTGATCCGTGATGCGCTACTGAATGATGAGGCCGATGTCGGGGTTTTTTATCGCGTAGGGAATGATGATGCTCTGAACCGACGAGAGTTGGGTGAACAACCGCTGGTGCTGGTGGCTTCACCGCAAATTGCAGATGTCGATTTTACTGAGCCGGGAAGACATAACGCCTGTAGCTTTATTATCAACGAACCACAATGTGTCTTCCGGCAGATATTTGAGAGCACGCTGCGCCAGCGGCGGATCACGGTGGAAAACACCATTGAGCTTATAAGTATCGAAAGCATCAAGCGTTGTGTCGCGGCAAATATCGGAGTCAGTTACCTGCCGCGTTTTGCGGTAGTAAAAGAGTTGGAGTGCGGAGAATTAATTGAATTGCCTTTTGGCGAACAGTCGCAGACCATTACGGCAATGTGCGCTCACCATGCCGGAAAAGCGGTTAGCCCGGCGATGCACACTTTTATTCAGTGTGTTGAAGAGTGTTTTTTGCCGGGATAAAAACAATGCCGGGCTTAAACCCGGCATTGAGATTACTCTTCTGTCGTTTGCGGTGGCACGCCCGTTCCGCTTGGTTTACGGCGCTTACCAATATTTTTAGTGTCGCGATGGCGTTTTTTCACCCGCGGCTTCTCTTTCTCTTTAGCTTTTTTCTTCTCGGCACGTTTAGCCAACACTTTCTTCGATGGCTTGCCGGTCTGCTTCTCGCTTGGCGCACGCGTTTTCGGACGTAACTCATCAATTACGCGAGCTTTAATTGGCTCTTCAATATAACGGCCAACTTTGCCCAGCAGCAGATGGTCATGGGCTTCCACCAGCGAAATCGCGGTGCCTTTACGACCGGCGCGCGCGGTACGTCCGATACGGTGCAAATAAGTATCGCCACTGCGCGGCATATCGAAGTTAAAGACGTGGCTGACGTCAGGAATGTCGATACCGCGCGCGGCAACATCGGTAGCAACCAGTACGTTTACGCGGCCTTCGGTCAAGCGTTTAATCGCTTCGTTACGCTTGCCTTGTACCATCTCACCTTCGAGATAGCAGTTGTTGATGCCTGCTTCGCGCAGCCAGTTTGCCAGCTCATGCACACGCTCACGCTTACGCACAAACACAATTGAGCGGGTCGCTTCCGGCTGTTTTAACAGATGCACCAGCAACGCGGTTTTATGCTCAAGATCATCGGCGCGGTAATACCACTGATGAATTTTTTTGCGCTCACGGGTGGACGGATTGGCAGAAACTTCCACCGGATCTTCCAACAGACGCTCGGCAAAGTCCTGAATCGCATCGCCTTCCAGCGTTGCCGAAAAGAGCAGGGTCTGTTTACGCCAGCGCGTTTCGCCAGCAATATGTTCGATATCCTGGGCGAAGCCCATATCCAGCATACGGTCTGCTTCGTCGAGGATCAGCGTTTCAACCGCGCGGCAATCGAAGTTCTCTTCTTTTATGTATTGCAGCAGACGTCCGGTCGTGGCGACCACAATGTCCTGGTTTTCGCTGAACACTTCTGCGTGGTTCATATAGGCCACGCCGCCGGTGATGGTGGCAATATCCAGATGCGTATGTTTCGCCAGTTCGCGGGCATGATCGGCCACCTGCATCGCCAGCTCGCGAGTTGGGGTGAGGATCAAAATACGCGGCGGACCGGATTTCTTACGTGGGAAATCGAGCAGGTGCTGCAACGCTGGCAGCAGATACGCCGCCGTTTTACCGGTGCCTGTCGGCGCAGAACCGAGTACATCACGGCCATCGAGCGCAGGCGGAATGGCGGCAGCCTGAATGGCGGTCGGGCGAGTGAAACCTTTATCCTGGAGGGCTTCCAGCAGGCTTTCGTCGAGTTCAAGTTCGGAAAAAGTCGTTACAGTCATGTTCTACCTCTGTGTGGGGCGCTGATTATAGACGTTACGGCTGCAATCTTCATCTGTTTGTATGGATATCGCTTCTCGGGTATTGTTCTCACCCGGTGCTATCGCCGTTTTTCCTGCAAGGTTTTATTTTCATGTCACAGTCTACATCCGTGTTTCGTCGTAATGGATTTACTTTTAAACAGTTTTTTGTTGCTCACGATCGCTGTGCGATGAAAGTGGGAACGGATGGCATTTTGCTGGGCGCATGGGCACCGGTAGCTGGGGTAAAACGTTGCCTTGATATCGGCGCGGGTAGCGGGTTGCTGGCATTAATGCTGGCGCAGCGAACAGATGACAGCGTGATGATTGATGCAGTTGAACTGGAAAGTGAAGCTGCCGCGCAAGCGCAGGAAAATATCAACCAGTCCCCGTGGGCAGAGCGGATTAATGTCCATACGGCGGATATTCTGCAGTGGATCACACAGCAGACAGTACGCTTCGATTTAATCATCAGCAACCCACCTTACTATCAGCAGGGAGTAGAGTGCGCGACACCTCAACGGGAACAGGCTCGCTATACCACTACGCTTGATCACCCATCGTTGCTGACTTGTGCGGCGGAGTGCATTACCGAAGAGGGATTTTTCTGCGTGGTGCTGCCAGAGCAGATTGGTAATGGTTTTACTGAACTGGCATTAAGTATGGGCTGGCATTTACGTTTGCGGACGGATGTGGCGGAAAACGAAGCGCGACTGCCGCATCGGGTGCTGCTGGCATTCTCCCCGCAGGCGGGAGAGTGCTTTAGCGATCGCTTAGTCATTCGTGGGCCAGACCAGAACTATTCCGAAGCGTATACGGCGCTGACCCAGGCTTTTTATCTGTTTATGTAATGATTGCCGGCAGAAAGGATCGATGGACCGGAATGCGTGAGCAGTTCCGGATAATCCAGCGTGAAATGCAGGCCACGGCTCTCCTTGCGCATCATCGCACAGCGAACAATCAACTCGGCAACCTGTACCAGATTACGCAGCTCCAGCAAATTATTTGAGACGCGGAAATGGGCGTAATATTCGTCTATTTCTTGTTGGAGCATGGTTATCCGCCGCAGGGCGCGTTCCAGGCGCTTCGTTGTGCGAACAATGCCAACGTAATCCCACATAAACAGACGTAGCTCGTGCCAGTTATGCTGAATTACTACCCGTTCGTCAGGGTTCTCAACGCGGCTTTCATCCCACGGCGGTAACGTACTGACGCCGTGGGCATAAGGTATACGTCTGCTGATATCTTCTGCCGCCGACCAGCCATAGACCAGACACTCCAGCAATGAATTCGAGGCCATGCGGTTAGCGCCGTGTAAGCCGGTATAACTCACTTCGCCAATGGCATACAAACCCTCGACGTCCGTACGCCCATGATCATCAACCATTACACCACCGCAGGTATAATGTGCAGCAGGCACAATCGGCACGGGTTCTTTCGTGAGATCTATCCCCAGCCCGAGCAATTTTTCATAAATCATCGGGAAATGCTGGCGAATAAAATCGGCGGGCTTATGGCTGATGTCGAGGAACATACAATCTGCGCCGAGGCGTTTCATTTCATGGTCAATGGCGCGGGCGACAATATCGCGCGGGGCCAGTTCGCCGCGCTCATCAAAATCGGGCATAAAACGCGTGCCATCCGGGCGCTTGAGATAAGCGCCTTCGCCGCGCAGTGCTTCCGTTAACAGGAAATTGCGTGCCTGTGGGTGATACAGCGCGGTAGGGTGGAACTGATTAAATTCGAGATTGGCAACCCGGCAGCCTGCGCGCCACGCCATAGCAATGCCATCGCCAGAAGAAATATCCGGATTGGTGGTGTACTGATAAACTTTTGAAGCACCGCCGGTTGCCAGTACCACTGCTTTTGCGTGGCAGGTTTCAACCGTTTCTTTATTTCGGTTCCATACCCACGCGCCAACAACCCGTCGCGTGCCCGGCAGGCCAATTTTGTCAGAAACAATCAGATCAACCGCGTTGCTGCGCTCCAGCACGCGAATATTCGGATGGTTCTGCGCCTTGCCCACCAGCGTGGTTTCTACTTCTCTACCGGTGGCGTCGGCGGCATGAAGAATACGACGGTGACTATGTCCACCTTCACGAGTCAGATGGTAGCTTTCTTCGCCATTCGGCTGAATGTGGGTATCAAACAACACCCCCTGGTCGATTAGCCATTGCACACAGGATCGTGCATTACTGGCGACAAATTCAACTGCATGGCGATCGCAAATACCAGCCCCGGCAATCAATGTGTCTTCCACATGCGAGTCAATGCTGTCAGTTTCATCAAACACGGCGGCAATACCGCCCTGGGCATAAAATGTTGAACCTTCCGTTACCGGGCCTTTACTTAGAACGATGACCTGATGCTGGTCAGCCAGGCGTAGCGCCAGTGAAAGTCCAGCTGCGCCGCTACCGATAATCAACACGTCACATGAATGTTCAGGGAGAGTATTCATTTTCTTTGTTTAATTTACTAAACACTGTTTGGTCAGCATAACATCATGTTGTGCAAATAAACACCTGCTATTTTAATATTTGTTACAGTGACTAAACACGCTGGCTCAGGGCGGCGAGAAAAAGAGAAGTTACTGGCTGGTGGAGGATTAGGTGGTGAAATAAAAAGGCCGTTGGGTTACTCTTCAGGCAGTTAAATGGGCATTTCTACACAGATAATGCGATGTTCAGATTCTGTAGACTTATAATGATAGATAATGATCCGTCTACAGCATGACAAACAAAAACAGATGCGTTACGGAACTTTACAAAAACGAGACACTCTAACCCTTTGCTTGCTCAAATTGCAGCTAATGGAGTGGCGTTTCGATAGCGCGTGGAAATTTGGTTTGGGGAGACTTTACCTCGGATGAGCGAGCAGTTAACGGACCAGGTCCTGGTTGAACGGGTCCAGAAGGGAGATCAGAAAGCCTTTAACTTACTGGTAGTGCGCTATCAGCATAAAGTGGCGAGTCTGGTTTCCCGCTATGTGCCGTCGGGTGATGTTCCCGATGTGGTACAAGAAGCTTTTATTAAAGCCTATCGTGCGCTGGATTCGTTCCGGGGAGATAGCGCTTTTTATACATGGCTGTATCGGATTGCTGTAAATACAGCGAAAAATTACCTGGTTGCTCAGGGGCGTCGTCCACCTTCCAGTGATGTGGATGCCATTGAAGCTGAAAACTTCGAAAGTGGCGGCGCGTTGAAAGAAATTTCGAACCCTGAGAACTTAATGTTGTCAGAAGAACTGAGACAGATAGTTTTCCGAACTATTGAGTCCCTCCCGGAAGATTTACGCATGGCAATAACCTTGCGGGAGCTGGATGGCCTGAGCTATGAAGAGATAGCCGCTATCATGGATTGTCCGGTGGGTACGGTGCGTTCACGTATCTTCCGAGCGAGGGAAGCTATTGATAACAAAGTTCAACCGCTTATCAGGCGTTGACGATAGCGGGATACTGGATAAGGGTATTAGGCATGCAGAAAGAACAACTTTCCGCTTTAATGGATGGCGAAACGCTGGATAGTGAGCTGCTTAACGAACTGGCTCATAACCCAGAAATGCAGAAAACCTGGGAAAGCTATCACTTAATCCGTGACTCAATGCGGGGTGATACTCCCGAGGTGCTCCATTTCGATATCTCTTCACGCGTGATGGCCGCCATTGAAGAAGAGCCAGTACGTCAACCGGCGACATTGATCCCGGAAGCCCAGCCTGCGCCGCATCAATGGCAGAAAATGCCATTCTGGCAGAAAGTACGTCCGTGGGCGGCACAGCTTACCCAAATGGGCGTAGCAGCATGCGTATCGCTTGCAGTTATCGTTGGCGTCCAGCACTATAATGGGCAATCTGAAACGTCCCAGCAGCCCGAAACGCCAGTATTTAATACACTGCCGATGATGGGTAAAGCCAGCCCGGTTAGTCTGGGAGTACCTTCTGAAGCGACCGCAAATAATGGTCAACAGCAGCAGGTACAGGAGCAGCGTCGTCGCATTAATGCAATGTTGCAGGATTACGAACTGCAACGCCGACTCCACTCTGAACAGCTTCAGTTTGAGCAGGCACAAACTCAGCAAGCCGCTGTACAGGTGCCAGGAATTCAAACTTTAGGAACGCAATCGCAGTAATGAAGCAACTTTGGTTTGCCATGTCATTAGTGACAGGTAGCCTGTTATTCTCTGCTAACGCCTTGGCCACTCCCGCGTCCGGGGCGTTATTACAGCAGATGAACCTGGCCAGTCAGTCACTGAATTACGAGCTGTCATTTATCAGCATCAATAAACAGGGTGTTGAGTCTCTGCGTTATCGACATGCACGCCTCGATAACCGTCCTCTTGCACAATTGTTGCAAATGGATGGCCCGCGCCGGGAAGTGGTACAGCGCGGCAATGAAATCAGCTATTTTGAACCGGGACTTGAACCGTTCACGCTTAATGGCGATTACATTGTTGATTCTCTGCCATCGCTCATCTATACCGATTTCAAACGCCTTTCTCCTTACTACGACTTTATCTCTGTCGGGCGCACGCGTATTGCTGATCGTCTTTGCGAAGTCATTCGTGTGGTTGCCCGAGATGGTACACGCTACAGCTACATCGTGTGGATGGACACCGAATCGAAATTACCGATGCGGGTTGATCTCCTTGATCGCGATGGTGAAACGCTGGAACAATTTCGCGTGATTGCTTTTAACGTCAATCAGGATATCGGCAGCAGTATGCAGACGCTGGCGAAGGCAAATTTGCCGCCGTTGCTTTCTGTTCCTGTTGGTGAAAAAGCTAAATTCAGCTGGACGCCAACCTGGCTGCCACAGGGTTTTAGCGAAGTTTCCAGTAGTCGACGTCCGCTACCGACGATGGACAACATGCCTATCGAATCACGTCTCTATTCCGACGGATTATTCAGCTTCTCGGTAAACGTTAACCGCGCTACGCCATCGAGCACCGATCAGATGTTGCGCACCGGACGCAGAACCGTCAGTACAAGCGTACGTGATAACGCCGAAATCACCATTGTTGGTGAACTGCCGCCGCAAACGGCGAAACGCATTGCCGAGAATATTAAGTTCGGGACAGCGCAATGATCAAAGAGTGGGCTACCGTCGTCTCCTGGGAAAACGGGCAGGCGCTGGTCAGTTGTGATGTTAAAGCCTCATGCAGCAGCTGCGCTTCACGCGCCGGTTGCGGTAGCCGTGTGTTGAATAAACTTGGCCCGCAAACCACGCATACCATTGTCGTACCCTGTGATGAGCCGCTAGTGCCGGGGCAAAAAGTGGAATTGGGGATCGCCGAAGGCAGCCTTCTTAGCTCCGCATTACTGGTTTATATGTCGCCGCTGGTGGGATTATTCCTCATCGCTTCGCTATTTCAGCTACTCTTTGCTTCTGACGTCGCAGCATTATGTGGTGCGATCCTCGGCGGTATTGGTGGGTTCCTGATTGCGCGCGGCTATTCGCGTAAGTTTGCTGCCCGGGCAGAATGGCAACCGATCATCTTAAGCGTGGCATTGCCGCCTGGCCTTGTGCGATTTGAAACATCTTCGGAAGACGCGAGCCAGTGATTTCACTGGCTTTGTTGCATTTTGCATAACAAATGCGAGGACGTTTCCATATACCACAATCCATACGGTATGAACATTTCCTCGCCTCAATGTTGTAGTGTAGAATGCGGCGTTTCTATTAATACAGACGTTAAGCTCAGAACAGCGACTTCTAAAAGCCTGGTTAACCGGGCATTAAGGCACAATAATCATACTTTATGAAGAATATACGTAACTTTTCGATCATAGCTCACATTGACCACGGTAAATCGACGCTGTCTGACCGTATTATCCAGATCTGCGGTGGCCTGTCTGACCGTGAAATGGAGGCGCAGGTTCTCGATTCCATGGATCTTGAGCGTGAGCGTGGCATTACCATCAAAGCGCAAAGCGTGACGCTGGACTACAAAGCGTCTGACGGCGAAACCTATCAGCTTAACTTTATCGACACCCCGGGCCACGTAGACTTCTCCTATGAAGTTTCTCGTTCGCTGGCTGCCTGTGAAGGTGCATTGCTGGTGGTCGACGCCGGGCAGGGCGTAGAAGCGCAAACCCTGGCAAACTGCTACACCGCCATGGAAATGGATCTCGAAGTGGTGCCGGTACTGAACAAGATTGACCTGCCGGCAGCCGATCCTGAACGCGTGGCGGAAGAAATTGAAGATATCGTCGGCATCGACGCCACCGACGCGGTGCGCTGTTCAGCGAAAACCGGCGTTGGCGTGCAAGACGTTCTCGAACGCTTGGTGCGCGACATTCCGCCGCCGGAAGGCGATCCGGAAGGCCCATTGCAGGCGCTGATTATCGACTCCTGGTTCGACAACTACCTGGGCGTTGTTTCACTTATCCGTATTAAAAACGGCACCCTGCGTAAGGGCGACAAAGTGAAAGTCATGAGCACCGGGCAGACCTATAACGCCGATCGTCTGGGCATCTTCACGCCGAAGCAGATTGACCGCACTGAACTGAAATGTGGCGAAGTAGGCTGGCTGGTATGTGCGATTAAAGATATCCACGGCGCTCCAGTAGGCGATACCTTAACACTGGCGCGTAATCCGGCAGAAAAGGCGCTGCCTGGCTTTAAGAAAGTCAAACCTCAGGTATATGCTGGTCTGTTCCCGGTAAGTTCCGACGACTATGAAGCCTTCCGTGACGCGCTGGGTAAACTCAGCCTGAACGATGCCTCACTGTTCTATGAGCCGGAAAGCTCCAGCGCGTTGGGCTTTGGTTTCCGCTGCGGCTTCCTTGGCCTGCTGCACATGGAGATCATCCAGGAACGTCTGGAACGTGAATACGATCTGGATCTGATCACCACTGCGCCGACTGTAGTGTATGAAGTTGAAACCACGTCAAGAGAAGTTATCTACGTCGACAGCCCATCCAAGCTGCCAGCGGTAAATAACATTTACGAACTGCGCGAGCCGATTGCAGAGTGTCACATGCTGCTGCCGCAGGCATATCTCGGCAACGTTATTACGCTGTGCGTAGAAAAACGCGGCGTGCAGACCAATATGGTTTACCACGGTAATCAGGTGGCGCTGACGTACGAGATCCCGATGGCGGAAGTGGTGCTCGACTTCTTCGATCGCCTGAAATCTACCTCGCGTGGTTATGCGTCTCTGGATTACAACTTCAAACGCTTCCAGGCGTCCGACATGGTACGTGTAGACGTATTAATCAACGGTGAACGTGTTGATGCATTGGCGCTGATCACCCACCGTGGTAATTCGCAAAACCGCGGTCGCGAGCTGGTGGAGAAGATGAAAGATCTGATCCCACGCCAGCAGTTTGATATCGCCATTCAGGCAGCGATTGGTACGCACATCATTGCGCGCTCCACCGTGAAACAGCTGCGTAAAAACGTACTGGCTAAATGTTATGGCGGCGATATCAGCCGTAAGAAAAAGCTGCTGCAGAAGCAGAAAGAAGGTAAGAAACGCATGAAGCAGATCGGTAACGTCGAGCTGCCGCAGGAAGCGTTCCTCGCCATTCTGCACGTCGGCAAAGACAACAAATAACCCTTAGGAGTTGGCATGGCGAATATGTTTGCCCTGATTCTGGTGATTGCCACACTGGTGACGGGCATTTTATGGTGCGTGGATAAATTCTTTTTCGCACCTAAACGGCGGGAACGTCAGGCAGCGGCGCAGGCGGCTGCCGGTGACTCACTGGATAAAGCAACGCTGAAAAAGGTTGCGCCGAAGCCTGGCTGGCTGGAAACCGGTGCTTCTGTTTTTCCGGTACTGGCTATCGTATTGATTGTGCGTTCGTTTATTTATGAACCGTTCCAGATCCCGTCAGGTTCGATGATGCCGACTCTGTTAATCGGTGATTTTATTCTGGTAGAGAAGTTTGCTTATGGCATTAAAGATCCTATCTACCAGAAAACGCTGATCGAAACCGGTCATCCGAAACGCGGCGATATCGTGGTCTTTAAATACCCGGAAGATCCAAAGCTTGATTACATCAAGCGCGCGGTGGGTTTACCGGGCGATAAAGTCACTTATGATCCGGTCTCAAAAGAGCTGACGATTCAACCGGGATGCAGTTCCGGCCAGGCGTGTGAAAACGCGCTACCGGTCACTTACTCCAACGTGGAACCGAGCGATTTCGTTCAGACCTTCTCACGCCGTAATGGTGGGGAAGCGACCAGCGGATTCTTTGAAGTGCCGAAAAACGAAACCAAAGAAAATGGAATTCGTCTTTCCGAGCGTAAAGAGACACTGGGTGATGTGACGCACCGTATTCTGACAGTGCCGATTGCGCAGGACCAGGTGGGGATGTATTACCAGCAGCCAGGGCAACAACTGGCAACCTGGATTGTTCCGCCGGGACAATACTTCATGATGGGCGACAACCGCGACAACAGCGCGGACAGTCGTTACTGGGGCTTTGTGCCTGAAGCGAATCTGGTCGGTCGGGCAACGGCTATCTGGATGAGCTTCGATAAGCAAGAAGGCGAATGGCCGACAGGTGTGCGCTTAAGTCGCATTGGCGGTATCCATTAATAGCCATCTTCGTTCACGTTGTCGCCGTTATGGCGACAACGTGAATTATTTATGAGATAAATCTCCCGTGGCTAACGACATCCCCCGTCGTTGTGTATAGAATATTCCCCCGAAGTTTAAGGTTGGCACCTCCAGGTTGCCACGGCACACGAAACAGCGTTGGTCCCCATATACCGGTAAACTGAAACTGCAGTGAAGCAGTTAGCCGAGCCATGTATATCAGGTCTGTTTCGTGTGCTGAATTGTTGACGCATTTATTTATTGGTATCGCATGAACCCCATCGTAATTAATCGGCTTCAACGGAAGCTGGGCTACACTTTTAATCATCAGGAACTGTTGCAGCAGGCATTAACTCATCGTAGTGCCAGCAGTAAACATAACGAGCGTCTGGAATTTTTAGGTGACTCTATTCTGAGCTACGTTATCGCCAATGCGCTTTATCACCGTTTCCCTCGTGTGGATGAAGGCGATATGAGCCGGATGCGCGCCACGCTGGTCCGTGGTAATACGCTGGCTGAACTGGCGCGCGAATTTGAGTTAGGTGAGTGCTTACGTTTAGGGCCAGGTGAACTTAAAAGCGGTGGATTTCGTCGTGAGTCAATTCTCGCCGACACCGTCGAAGCATTAATTGGTGGCGTATTCCTCGACAGTGATATTCAAACCGTCGAGAAATTAATCCTCAACTGGTATCAAACTCGTCTGGACGAAATTAGCCCAGGCGATAAACAAAAAGATCCGAAAACGCGTCTGCAGGAATATTTGCAGGGTCGCCATCTGCCGCTGCCAACTTATCTGGTAGTCCAGGTACGTGGCGAAGCGCACGATCAGGAATTTACTATCCACTGCCAGGTCAGCGGCCTGAGTGAACCGGTGGTTGGCACAGGTTCAAGCCGTCGTAAGGCTGAGCAGGCTGCCGCCGAACAGGCGTTGAAAAAACTGGAGCTGGAATGAGCATCGATAAAAGTTACTGCGGATTTATTGCTATCGTCGGACGTCCGAACGTTGGCAAATCCACATTGTTGAACAAACTGCTGGGGCAGAAGATCTCCATTACCTCCCGCAAGGCGCAAACAACTCGTCACCGCATTGTGGGGATCCATACTGAAGGCGCGTATCAGGCGATCTACGTTGATACCCCAGGCCTGCATATGGAAGAAAAACGCGCCATTAACCGTCTGATGAACAAAGCGGCGAGCAGCTCCATTGGCGATGTTGAGCTGGTGATTTTTGTCGTAGAAGGCACTCGCTGGACGCCGGACGATGAAATGGTGCTCAACAAACTGCGCGATGGCAAAGCGCCGGTAATCCTCGCGGTGAACAAAGTGGATAATGTGCAGGAAAAAGCCGATCTGCTGCCACACTTACAGTTCCTGGCAAGCCAGATGAACTTCCTCGATATCGTGCCGATCTCTGCCGAAACCGGGCTGAATGTCGACACTATTGCAGCAATCGTGCGTAAGCATCTGCCTGAAGCGACCCATCACTTCCCGGAAGATTACATCACCGATCGCTCACAGCGTTTTATGGCGTCTGAAATTATCCGCGAAAAACTGATGCGTTTTCTCGGCGCTGAACTGCCGTACTCCGTGACCGTGGAGATCGAACGTTTCGTCTCTAACGAACGCGGCGGTTATGACATCAACGGTTTGATTCTCGTTGAGCGTGAAGGGCAGAAGAAGATGGTCATTGGCAACAAAGGGGCCAAGATCAAAACCATCGGGATTGAAGCGCGTAAAGACATGCAGGAAATGTTCGAAGCGCCTGTTCACCTTGAGCTGTGGGTAAAAGTGAAATCCGGTTGGGCCGACGACGAACGCGCACTGCGCAGTCTCGGTTATGTTGACGATCTTTAAGAGTAACTCCGATGGAAGGCTGGCAGCGCGCATTTGTCCTGCATAGTCGCCCGTGGAGCGAAACCAGCCTGATGCTGGACGTCTTCACGGAGGAATCGGGTCGCGTGCGTCTGGTTGCCAAAGGCGCACGCTCTAAACGCTCTACTCTGAAAGGTGCATTACAGCCTTTCACCCCTCTCTTGCTACGTTTTGGCGGGCGTGGCGAAGTCAAAACGCTGCGCAGTGCTGAAGCTGTCTCGCTGGCGCTGCCATTAAGCGGTATCACGCTTTACAGCGGTCTGTACATCAACGAACTTCTCTCCCGCGTACTGGAATACGAGACGCGCTTCTCTGAACTCTTTTTCGATTACTTGCACTGCATTCAGTCTCTTGCCGGGGTCACTGGTACGCCAGAACCCGCGTTGCGCCGCTTTGAACTGGCACTGCTCGGGCATCTGGGCTATGGCGTCAATTTTACCCATTGTGCGGGTAGCGGCGAGCCGGTAGATGACACCATGACGTATCGTTATCGCGAAGAAAAAGGGTTTATCGCAAGCGTCGTTATCGACAATAAAACGTTCACCGGAAGGCAGTTAAAAGCGTTAAACGCGCGGGAATTTCCTGACGCAGACACACTGCGCGCCGCGAAACGCTTTACCCGCATGGCGCTTAAGCCGTATCTTGGCGGTAAACCATTAAAGAGCAGGGAACTGTTCCGGCAGTTTATGCCTAAGCGAACGGTGAAAACACATTATGAATGATGAGGATTGTCATGGCTGAATTACTGTTAGGCGTCAACATTGACCATATTGCAACACTGCGTAACGCGCGCGGTACTGCTTACCCGGATCCGGTGCAGGCGGCGTTTATTGCTGAGCAGGCGGGAGCGGACGGCATTACCGTGCATTTACGTGAAGACCGCCGCCACATTACCGACCGCGATGTGTGCATCCTGCGCCAGACGCTGGATACCCGCATGAATCTGGAGATGGCGGTGACCGAAGAGATGCTGGCGATCGCCGTTGAGACGAAGCCACATTTTTGCTGTCTGGTACCGGAAAAGCGTCAGGAAGTAACAACCGAAGGCGGCCTGGACGTCGCAGGGCAGCGTGAAAAAATGCGCGATGCCTGCAAACGTCTGGCAGATGCCGGGATCCAGGTTTCTCTGTTTATCGACGCCGATGAAGAGCAGATCAAAGCTGCGGCAGAGGTTGGCGCACCGTTTATCGAGATCCACACCGGTTGCTATGCTGATGCCAAAACTGACGCCGAACAGGCGCAAGAGTTGGCGCGTATCGCCAAAGCCGCGACCTTTGCCACTAGTCTCGGTCTGAAAGTTAACGCCGGACACGGTCTGACCTATCACAACGTGAAAGCCATTGCCGCCATCCCTGAGATGCATGAACTGAATATCGGTCATGCCATTATTGGTCGTGCAGTGATGACCGGACTGAAAGATGCGGTGGCAGAAATGAAGCGTCTGATGCTGGAAGCGCGTGGCTAATGGCAATATTAGGTTTAGGTACGGATATCGTAGAGATCGCTCGCATAGAAGCGGTGATCGCCCGATCCGGTGAGCGCCTGGCACGCCGCGTATTAAGCGATAACGAATGGGAAATCTGGAAAACGCACCACCAGCCAGTGCGTTTTCTGGCGAAGCGTTTTGCTGTGAAAGAAGCGGCGGCAAAAGCATTTGGCACAGGGATCCGCAATGGTCTGGCGTTTAATCAGTTTGAAGTATTCAATGATGAGCTCGGCAAACCACGGCTACGGCTATGGGGTGAGGCATTAAAACTGGCGGAAAAGCTCGGCGTTGTAAATATGCATGTAACGCTTGCCGATGAGCGCCACTATGCTTGTGCCACGGTAATTATTGAAAGTTAAAATAATACCGTTCTCTTTATAAAGTAAAACCCCCGAACTGGTAAGGAACGGGGGTTTTACTTTTTAACTTTAATTTTGTGCAGCACACGATTCCAACGAAAATGATTATGGATCAATTTCGTTGACCTGTACAAGCAACTTGCAATCTCTGACATAAAAAACGCGAGCCTTTACGAAGAAATCGACATTGATGAAAAGATTAACGTGACCGCTTTTTGATAAGTACATTAAAATCGGTTTCGTTATTGGCAATTTTGCTGTGCTTTACACCATGCCACTGAATTCCCCCATTGAAACGAGTGGTGTCGTCAAAGCTCTGGTGTGGAGTGCAGCACTCGATTCCAATAACTCGCACGTTCAGTTTTGGGGAGATGTAAGGGCTAATCTGAACGGCTGCATTCCTTGTTTAAGGAAAAACGAATGACTGATTGCCGATACCTGATTAAACGGGTCATCAAAATCATCATTGCTGTTTTACAGCTGCTCCTTTTGTTCTTATAACACAAGGAAACGTACTTAAGGTGCGTCCGGTGAACCAATCGGACGCGCCTTTAATAACTATAAATAAGTGTCTGGGCAGATACTATATAAATTAACTTAGTGAATGATTATGCTAATGTCATCATTTAAATAAATATAATAGCGTTAAGATTTCTCTATAAAATAATTAACACTCTACTTCCAGAGCAGAATATTAAATTTTATCCGCGTGGTGCATCAGCACAAATTTATCCCACAACTGTTCTTCCGTCTCGACATGTTGCGGATCTTTCACAATAGTATTGGGGATCGGACACACCTTCTGGCAGGTTGGTGTCTCGTAGTGCCCTACGCATTCGGTACACTTATCGCTGTTAATCTCGTAGATATGTTCACCCATCGAAATCGCCTCATTCGGGCATTCGGGTTCACACATATCACAATTGATGCATTTTTTAGTGATTAACAGCGCCATAAGGAAACTCTCAAAACAACACAAACCGGGCGGGCATTATACGCGCATTCTTTACTCAGACCAGTTTTTTCACCAGCGCTTCGCTATGACGAATACGTTCTGGTGCCAGTTCCAGATCCTGCTGAATCAGCGCAATGAACAGCAAATCCGTTAACATTCCCTGCGCGTGACAAGCAGAGATTGAAGCACTGTTTGTCGCTTGTTCTTCGGCAATGGTATACAGGCAATGAGAAGCACGCTGTTGCAGGGCATTGGGAGTAAAGCCGGTAATCGCCAGCACTTTTCCGCCCACTCGCAGCATCTCATCTGCCGCCAGGTTTAACTCGCGCCGTACACCGGTGTAGGAAATGGCTAATAACAGATCGTCAGGGGACGACGCCTGTACGGTAGCGAGTAGCGCATGCATATCGCGCACTGCGGCAGCATTGAAGCCAATCTTCATCAGCTTCCAGGCAAAGTTTTGCGCCACCAGACCCGAAGCGCCAATACCGGTCAGAATTATCCGCCGCGCAGAGCGCAACATTGCCACGCATTCATGCAGTTTCTCTTCACTATTAACGTTTAACGTTGCGTACATAGCGGCAGTATTTTCTTTAATCAGTTTTTCGCCGACCAGCCGTAACGGATCATCACCGCGGATTTGGTTATGAATGGGCACGGAGGGAGATTCCGGCTGGCTTGCCAGCGCTTCACTCAACGCCAACTTTAGTGCCGGAAAACCTTTATAGCCGAGTTTTTGCGCGAACTTCACGACGCTGGACTGACTGACTCCGGCTTCGTTGGCCAGTTGCTGAGAGCTTAAATGGCGCGCCGTATCAGGTTGTAGCAGCAGATAATCCGCCAGTTTTTTATCACTCTGGGCAAGCCCCTGGTAACGCTGACGGATACGAAGTAAGCCGTTCATATCTTTCCTCGCGATGAAATAATGGCGACAACAGGCAATATGAGACACACGCGAGTGAATTTTATATTCCATTGCCGCTAATTGCCATGAATTAAAAATTCCAGTTAGCCATGATGCGGTCGATTGTTGCCGGAAAAGTGATGATCTATCTGTTAGGCTATGTAGTAGCGAAAATTAATCAGGATGTTTCAGTCCAGAGGAGTATGGTTTGGCAACTCACGAGCGTCGTGTGGTGTTTTTTGACTTAGATGGAACATTGCATCAGCAGGATATGTTCGGCAGTTTTTTGCGTTATTTACTGCGTCGCCAACCGCTGAATGCGTTACTTGTTCTGCCGTTGTTGCCGATCATAGCCATTGCGTTATTGATAAAAGGTCGTGCGGCACGCTGGCCGATGAGTCTGCTTCTGTGGGGATGCACTTTTGGTCACAATGAAGCGCGTTTGCAGGCGTTGCAGGCCGATTTCGTACGCTGGTTTCGTGACAATGTTACCGCCTTTCCGCTGGTTCAGGAGCGATTAACCACCTACCTGTTAAGTTCCGATGCTGATATCTGGTTGATTACCGGCTCTCCGCAGCCGCTGGTTGAAGCGGTTTATTTCGATACGCCCTGGCTGCCGCGGGTTAATCTTATCGCCAGTCAGATTCAGCGTGGCTATGGTGGTTGGGTATTGACGATGCGTTGCCTCGGGCATGAGAAGGTCGCGCAACTGGAGCGCAAAATCGGCACGCCGCTGCGGCTGTACAGTGGCTATAGCGACAGTAACCAGGACAACCCGCTGCTTTACTTTTGCCAGCATCGCTGGCGGGTAACCCCGCGCGGTGAACTCCAGCAACTGGAATAGAGTAAAGCATAGCGTCCGTGTATAATGCGCCGCGCTTTTATAACCGGAGTTTTCTTTTTGTCTGAAGTCGAATTTAGCTACGAATACTGGATGCGTCATGCAATGACGCTGGCGAAGCGTGCCTGGGATGAGCGGGAAGTACCGGTCGGCGCGGTATTAGTGCATAACAATCGTGTTATTGGCGAAGGCTGGAACCGTCCGATTGGTCGACATGATCCCACCGCACATGCAGAAATCATGGCCCTACGGCAGGGCGGTCTGGTGATGCAAAATTATCGTCTGATCGACGCCACGTTGTATGTCACGCTTGAACCCTGTGTAATGTGTGCCGGAGCAATGATCCACAGTCGCATTGGTCGCGTGGTCTTTGGTGCGCGTGACGCGAAAACTGGCGCTGCGGGATCTTTAATGGATGTGCTGCATCATCCGGGTATGAATCACCGGGTGGAAATTACGGAAGGAATACTGGCGGATGAGTGTGCGGCGTTGCTCAGTGACTTCTTTCGCATGCGCCGCCAGGAAATTAAAGCGCAGAAAAAAGCGCAATCCTCGACAGATTAATTTTGTTTCTCTTCACTCCCTTTTCTGGAAAACAGCAGAGAGGGAGAGTGGGTCAAATAGTTTGATGACGACTGGGAAAGAAACGAGAGAAAAGGAAATTTCTCTTTGCCCAGCTCCGTAGGCGATACCGCCGGATAATCCTGCGCCAGTTGCATCGCCGCTTCTGTAGCCTGCTTCTCTTTCTCCTGCAGATAACCCACCAGGCTAATCTGGTATTTACGAATATTTTCGACATAAGCGTAGGCTTCATGCCCACGAGCGTAGCCGTAAGTCAGCTTGCTGTAATAGGGTTTCTGGCTAAGTAAAGGCAGACGCTGTTTTACGTCAGCCCAACTGTCAGGATTACCTTTGGTTTTTGCCGTCAGGGCGCGGGCATCCAGCATATGCGCATAGCCCATATTGTACGCGGCGAGGGCAAACCAGATCCGTTCGTTCTCCGGCACACTTTCCGGCACTTTACTCATCATATCCTGTAAATAACGCACGCCGCCGCTGATGCTCTGTTCGGCATCGGTACGATCCGTAATGCCGAGGCTTTGCGCGGTGTTTTTGGTTAACATCATCATGCCGCGCACACCCGTCGGTGAAGTGGCCTGCGCATCCCAGTGCGATTCCTGATAAGCAATAGCGGCCAGCAAACGCCAGTCAATTTCTTCGGCGTATTTCTCAAACAGGGGCTTTAACTGCGGCAGTACCGCATCGACGGCGCGTAAAAATGTGCGCGTATCGACGTAATCAAAATCATCGCCATGCCCCAGGTATTTCTCTTCAATGCGTGCCAGTGTACCGTCTTCATTCATTTCGTTGAAGAAGTCGAGCAGGGCGGCGGAAAGGGTATTATCGCCATCTAACGGGCTAAACCAGGTCACCGGTTGTTCATCGGTGATATCGAGCGCTACGGCGAGTTCCGGGTGAACGCGCTGAAACAGGCTGATGGCGACAGAATCAGCAATGGTGTAATCGAGTTTTCCTTCGATGACATCTTCCATTAATTCCGCAGAGCCTTTTTTGTCGTCTACCTTCCAGCTTAATTCCGGGAATTTTGTGTCTTTCAGGGTCTGGAGATCGTTAACCACCACGTGACCCGGTGCAACGGTGAGTTGCTCCGCCGTCAGGTTGCCCAGCGTACGTGGGCGATACTGACCCACTTTATAAACCAGTTGTTGTGACACGGAATAATAGGTAGGACCAGGCTGATAATTTTTTACCCGCTCACTGTTATAGACCAGTCCTGCCGCCAGCAGGTCGGCGTTACCATTATCGAGGTCGTCAAACAGCTGGCTGATATTCTGCCGCACGGTCACTTTCAGTTTTACACCGAGGTAATCGGCAAACTGTTTCGCCAGTTCGTAATCCAGGCCAAAAGGTTTCCCGTTGATTTCGTTATAAGTCAGGGGAGTATGAATGGTGCTCACACGCAACTCTCCCCGCGCTTGAATGGCGGCGATACGGTTGTCGGCTTTACCAAACCAGGGAATGGATGGCCAGAGAGCGACCGCGAGCAGCAGTGCCAGAATGCCGATGAACAGATAATTAATCTTTAATTTTTTCAATTAGTTAATTCTCTGTGTCGTGCGCGTCCCAGCTTGAAAAAACGTAATAATAGTGAAAGGTTTACTCATAAATGAGCGGCATTTTGCGTAAACCTGCGCCAGATGGCAACTTATTACAGCCATTGGCGGCACGCGTTGCTAATTCACGATGGTGATTTTATTTCCACGCAAACGGTTTCGTCAGCGCATCAGATTCTTTATAATGACGCCCGTTTCCCCCCCTTGGGTACACCGAAAGCTTAGAAGACGAGAGACTTATGATGGAAATTCTGCGTGGTTCGCCTGCATTGTCGGCATTCCGAATCAACAAACTGCTGGCACGTTTTCAGGCTGCCAGGCTCCCGGTTCACACTATTTACGCCGAGTATGTCCATTTTGCTGACCTCAATGCGCCGTTAAACGATGATGAGCACGCACAACTTGAACGCCTGCTGAAATATGGCCCGGCACTCGCCAGCCACGCCCCGCAAGGCAAACTCCTGCTGGTGACCCCGCGTCCTGGCACCATCTCTCCCTGGTCTTCGAAAGCGACCGATATCGCCCATAATTGCGGTCTACAACAGGTAAACCGCCTTGAGCGCGGCATGGCTTACTATATAGAAGCCGGTACGCTGACCAATGAACAATGGCAGCAGGTGACCGCTGAACTGCACGACCGCATGATGGAAACGGTCTTTTTTGCTTTAGATGATGCAGAGCAGTTGTTTGCACACCATCAACCGACTCCGGTCACCAGCGTAGATTTGCTGGGGCAGGGCCGTCAGGCGCTAATCGACGCTAACCTGCGTCTTGGCCTGGCACTGGCGGAAGATGAAATTGACTATCTGCAGGATGCGTTCACAAAGCTGGGTCGTAACCCGAACGACATCGAGCTGTATATGTTCGCGCAGGCGAACTCCGAGCACTGCCGTCACAAAATTTTTAACGCCGACTGGATTATCGACGGTGAACAGCAGCCGAAATCGCTGTTCAAGATGATCAAAAACACCTTCGAAACCACGCCAGACCACGTTCTCTCTGCTTATAAAGATAACGCCGCTGTAATGGAAGGTTCTGAAGTGGGTCGCTACTTTGCTGACCACGAAACGGGCCGCTACGATTTCCATCAGGAACCGGCGCATATTCTGATGAAAGTTGAAACCCACAACCACCCGACGGCGATTTCTCCGTGGCCGGGTGCGGCGACCGGTTCTGGCGGTGAAATCCGCGATGAAGGTGCCACCGGGCGCGGCGCAAAGCCGAAAGCCGGTCTGGTTGGTTTCTCCGTATCCAACTTGCGTATTCCGGGCTTTGAACAGCCGTGGGAAGAAGATTTCGGTAAGCCTGAGCGCATTGTCACCGCGCTGGACATCATGACCGAAGGCCCGCTGGGCGGCGCGGCGTTTAACAACGAATTTGGTCGCCCGGCACTGAACGGCTACTTCCGTACTTATGAAGAAAAAGTGAACAGCCACAATGGCGAAGAGCTGCGCGGTTATCACAAACCGATCATGCTGGCGGGTGGGATCGGCAACATTCGCGCCGATCACGTACAAAAAGACGAGATCAACGTTGGTGCGAAGCTGGTCGTTCTCGGCGGCCCGGCAATGAACATCGGTCTTGGCGGCGGCGCGGCGTCTTCCATGGCATCTGGTCAGTCTGATGCCGACCTCGACTTTGCTTCCGTACAGCGCGACAACCCGGAGATGGAGCGTCGCTGCCAGGAAGTGATCGACCGTTGCTGGCAGCTTGGTGATGCCAACCCAATCCTGTTTATCCACGACGTTGGCGCAGGCGGTCTTTCTAACGCCATGCCGGAACTGGTGAGCGACGGCGGGCGCGGCGGTAAATTCGAACTGCGCGATATTCTGAGCGACGAGCCAGGCATGAGCCCGCTGGAAATCTGGTGTAACGAATCCCAGGAACGCTACGTGCTGGCAGTTGCTGCCGATCAGTTACCGCTGTTTGACGAACTGTGTAAGCGTGAACGCGCACCGTACGCGGTGATTGGTGAAGCGACCGAAGAACTGCATCTTTCTCTGCACGATCGTCATTTTGATAATCAGCCGATTGATCTACCGCTGGACGTACTGCTTGGCAAAACGCCGAAGATGACCCGCGATGTGCAAACGCTGAAAGCGAAAGGCGACGCGCTGGCCCGTGAAGGGATCACCATCGCTGACGCGGTGAAACGCGTGCTGCATCTGCCGACCGTGGCGGAGAAAACTTTCCTGGTGACCATCGGTGACCGCAGCGTAACCGGCATGGTGGCGCGCGATCAGATGGTGGGGCCGTGGCAGGTGCCGGTCGCTAACTGCGCGGTCACTACCGCCAGCCTCGACAGCTACTATGGCGAAGCGATGGCAATTGGCGAACGTGCGCCAGTTGCGCTGCTGGATTTCGCCGCTTCTGCCCGTCTGGCAGTCGGTGAAGCGCTAACCAACATCGCCGCAACACAAATTGGCGATATCAAACGCATTAAACTTTCCGCCAACTGGATGGCGGCGGCAGGCCACCCTGGTGAAGATGCGGGCCTGTATGAAGCCGTTAAAGCTGTGGGCGAAGAACTTTGTCCGGCGCTGGGCCTGACGATACCGGTGGGTAAAGACTCTATGTCGATGAAAACCCGCTGGCAGGAAGGTAACGAAGAGCGCGAAATGACGTCGCCGTTGTCGCTGGTGATTTCCGCATTTGCCCGCGTGGAAGATGTACGTCACACCATTACGCCGCAGCTTTCTACCGAAGATAACGCACTGTTGCTGATTGATTTGGGCAAAGGCAATAACGCGCTGGGCGCAACGGCACTGGCGCAGGTTTATCGTCAGCTTGGCGACAAACCGGCAGATGTACGCGATGTTGCCCAACTGAAAGGCTTCTATGACGCGATTCAGGCGCTGGTTGCACAGCGTAAGCTGCTGGCGTATCACGACCGCTCTGATGGCGGCCTGCTGGTAACGCTGGCGGAAATGGCCTTTGCTGGTCATTGTGGCATTGACGCGGATATCGCCTCTCTGGGTGACGATCGCCTGGCGGCGTTGTTTAACGAAGAACTGGGTGCGGTGATTCAGGTTCGAGCTGCTGATCGTGAAGCCGTTGAAGCGGTACTGGCACAGCATGGGCTTGCTGATTGCGTCCATTATGTTGGGCAGGCGGTTTCCGGTGACCGTTTTGTGATTACTGCCAACGGGCAGACTGTATTTAGCGAAAGCCGCACCACGCTGCGTGTCTGGTGGGCAGAAACTACCTGGCAGATGCAGCGCCTGCGTGACAACCCGGAGTGTGCCGATCAGGAACACCAGGCGAAATCAAACGACGCCGATCCGGGCCTGAATGTGAAACTGTCGTTTGATATCAACGAAGATGTGGCAGCACCGTTTATTGCCACTGGCGTGCGCCCGAAAGTTGCCGTGCTGCGTGAGCAGGGCGTGAACTCGCATGTTGAAATGGCGGCAGCTTTCCACCGTGCAGGCTTCGATGCTATCGACGTGCATATGAGCGATCTGCTGGCTGGACGCACGGGCCTGGAGGGTTTCCACGCCCTGGTCGCGTGTGGTGGTTTCTCCTACGGTGATGTGCTGGGCGCTGGTGAAGGTTGGGCGAAGTCTATCCTGTTCAATGACCGTGTACGCGATGAGTTTGCAACCTTCTTCCATCGTCCGCAAACGCTGGCGCTGGGGGTATGTAACGGTTGCCAGATGATGTCTAATCTGCGTGAACTGATCCCGGGTAGCGAGTTGTGGCCACGTTTTGTGCGTAACACCTCCGATCGCTTTGAAGCGCGTTTCAGTCTGGTAGAAGTAACCCAAAGCCCGTCGCTGCTGTTGCAGGGGATGGTGGGCTCGCAGATGCCGATTGCTGTGTCTCATGGTGAAGGGCGCGTGGAAGTGCGTGATGCGGCGCATCTGGCGGCACTGGAAAGCAAAGGGCTGGTGGCACTGCGCTATGTCGATAACTTCGGCAAAGTCACTGAAACCTACCCGGCTAACCCGAACGGTTCACCGAACGGTATTACGGCGGTCACGACTGAAAGTGGTCGAGTCACCATTATGATGCCGCACCCGGAACGAGTTTTCCGTACTGTCAGCAACTCCTGGCATCCGGAAAACTGGGGCGAGGATGGCCCATGGATGCGCATTTTCCGCAATGCACGTAAGCAGTTGGGGTAAGTCGTCAACCCATTGGTATTGCAGCCCGGATGAGGCATTCACGCCGCATCCGGCATTAAGCACCAACCGCTATTATGAGCTCCCAACTTCGGGAGCTTTTTTGTGTCTTTAAATCACGACAATGGGTGGTTTGCCGTGTCGCTTTTTGGTGACACTTAACTCATTGATTTTAATATTATCTAATAAGTTTATCTTAAGTTGTCTCTTTTTAGCGACACAGTGGCTGATTTACATTCAAATAGCGGAGAAGCCATAAACCCCTCAAAGCAGCGTATAATCAGTATGTTACCAAACTATTTTCTTTATTGGCACAGTTACTGCATAATAGTAAGCAGTGGCTCATTCACCGACTTATGTCAGCCCCTTCGGGACGTGCTACATAAAATTCGAATGACGCACAACAAGGTGCCTGCCGTCCAACTTCTGATATCAGCTTAGCTATATCAACCATCGGGCGAAACGTCGAGTTAGGCACCGCCTTATTCCATAACAAAGCCGGGTAATTCCCGGCTTTGTTGTATCTGAACTTCCCCTCGGTTAGCATCAGGCTATTCGCGTCTGACGAGAGTAACGCCTTGAAACGCTGGCCCGTTTTTCCCCGCTCATTACGACAACTGGTAATGCTGGCATTTTTGCTGATTCTGCTGCCCCTGTTGGTGCTGGCATGGCAAGCCTGGCAAAGCCTGAATGCACTTAGCGATCAGGCGGCGCTGGTTAACCGCACTACGCTTATTGATGCCCGGCGCAGTGAAGCGATGACCAACGCGGCACTGGAGATGGAGCGCAGCTACCGTCAGTACTGCGTGCTGGACGACCCTACGCTTGCGAAGGTTTATCAAAGCCAGCGCAAGCGTTACAGCGAAATGCTCGATGCCCACGCAGGCGTGCTGCCGGACGATAAACTCTACCAGGCATTACGTCAGGATTTGAACAATCTGGCTCAACTTCAGTGTAACAACAGCGGTCCCGATGCTGCTGCCGCCGCGCGTCTGGAAGCCTTTGCCAGTGCCAATACCGAAATGGTGCAGGCCACGCGCACAGTGGTGTTCTCTCGTGGGCAGCAACTTCAGCGTGAAATCGCCGAACGTGGGCAATATTTTGGTTGGCAATCGCTGGTGCTATTTCTGGTGAGTCTGGTGATGGTACTGCTTTTCACGAGGATGATTATCGGTCCGGTGAAAAATATCGAGCGCATGATCAACCGGCTGGGGGAAGGGCGTTCTCTGGGCAATAGCGTCTCGTTCAGTGGACCGAGCGAGTTACGCTCGGTTGGGCAACGTATTCTTTGGTTAAGTGAGCGCCTGTCATGGCTGGAATCCCAACGCCATCAATTTTTAAGACATTTATCTCATGAATTAAAAACGCCACTGGCGAGTATGCGCGAGGGCACTGAATTACTGGCTGATCAGGTTGTCGGGCCGCTTACGCCAGAGCAAAAAGAGGTGGTGAGCATTCTTGATAGCAGCAGCCGCAATTTGCAAAAACTGATCGAACAACTGCTTGATTACAACCGTAAACAGGCGGACAGTGCGGTGGAACTGGAGAATGTTGAGTTAGCACCGCTGGTGGAGACATTGGTTTCTGCTCATAGCCTGCCCGCACGGGCTAAAATGATGCATACCGACGTTGATCTCAAAGCAACAGCTTGCCTGGCGGAGCCAATGCTGCTGATGAGCGTACTGGATAATCTTTACTCCAATGCGGTGCACTACGGGGCTGAATCCGGTAACATTTGCCTTCGCAGCAGTTTACATGGTGCGCGGGTTTATATTGATGTCATCAATACAGGCACGCCCATTCCGCAAGAGGAACGCGCCATGATCTTCGAACCCTTTTTTCAGGGAAGCCACCAGCGAAAAGGGGCGGTGAAGGGCAGCGGTCTGGGATTAAGCATTGCCAGGGATTGTATTCGCCGTATGCAAGGGGAACTGTATCTGGTCGACGAGAGCGGGCAAGACGTTTGTTTCCGCATTGAATTACCGTCGTCGAAAAACACGAAATAATGCTAACAGCCCATCCCATCAGGCTATTTTATTTGTCAGTTCGGCCCCGGGCAGTGCTCGAAATCTTCACGTACGACATGTACGCTCCGGTTTCTCCGCGCTGTCCATGTCCAAACTGCCTGCAACAATTACGCCCACTGGGATAGGCTTTAAGTCTGGTGAATATGCGACACATTTTTCAACGATTATTGCCCCGACGGCTGTGGCTGGCAGGGCTGCCATGTCTGGCATTGCTGGGTTGCGTGCAGAGTCACAATAGGCCAGCCATTGATACGCCAGCAGAAGAAAAAATTCCGGTTTATCAACTGGCTGACTATCTTTCTACTGAATGTAGCGACATCTGGGCGCTGCAAGGTAAATCAACCGAAACCAATCCGCTTTACTGGCTGCGGGCGATGGATTGTGCTGATCGTTTAATGCCTGCGCAGTCGCGTCAGCAAGCCCGCCAATATGACGACGGCAACTGGCAAAATACCTTTAAACAAGGGATTTTGCTCGCCGACGCCAAAATTACGCCGTATGAGCGCCGCCAGCTGGTCGCGCGCATTGATGCGCTAAGTACCGAGATCCCGGCACAGGTTCGCCCACTGTATCAACTTTGGCGCGACGGTCAGGCGCTGCAACTGCAACTGGCGGAAGAGCGCCAACGCTACAGCAAACTCCAGCAGTCCAGCGACAGCGAGCTGGATACTTTGCGCCAGCAACATCACGTTCTACAACAGCAACTGGAACTCACTACTCGCAAGCTGGAAAACCTGACCGATATTGAACGCCAGCTCTCGACCCGCAAACCGGCTGGAAATTTCTCGCCGGATACGCCGCACGAGAGTGAAAAGCCCGCGCCATCCACCGATGAGGTCACTCCTGATGAGCCATAAACCTGCGCATTTATTACTGGTCGATGACGATCCGGGATTGCTGAAACTGCTTGGCCTGCGTCTGACCAGCGAAGGCTACAGTGTGGTCACGGCGGAAAGTGGTGCTGAAGGATTGCGGGTACTGAATCGCGAAAAAGTAGATTTAGTCATCAGCGACCTGCGGATGGATGAAATGGACGGTATGCAGCTGTTTGCTGAAATCCAGAAAGTGCAGCCGGGAATGCCAGTAATTATTCTTACCGCGCATGGTTCTATTCCTGATGCCGTTGCTGCAACACAGCAGGGCGTGTTCAGTTTTCTCACCAAGCCTGTCGATAAAGATGCGCTATATCAGGCAATTGACGATGCGCTGGAACAATCCGCGCCAGCCACCGACGAACGTTGGCGCGAGGCGATTGTCACCCGCAGCCCGCTGATGCTGCGCTTGCTGGAACAGGCGCGGCTGGTGGCACAATCAGACGTTAGCGTTTTGATTAACGGCCAGAGCGGCACCGGGAAAGAGATTTTCGCCCAGGCTATCCACAACGCCAGCCCGCGCAACAGCAAGCCATTTATTGCTATTAACTGTGGCGCATTACCCGAGCAATTGCTGGAGTCGGAGCTGTTTGGTCATGCACGTGGCGCGTTTACTGGCGCTGTCAGCAATCGCGAAGGTTTATTCCAGGCGGCGGAAGGCGGTACGCTATTTCTTGATGAGATTGGCGATATGCCTGCACCGTTGCAGGTCAAACTGCTGCGCGTGTTGCAGGAGCGTAAAGTGCGCCCGCTGGGCAGTAACCGCGATATTGATATTGACGTGCGGATTATTTCCGCCACTCACCGCGACCTGCCAAAAGCGATGGCGCGTGGGGAATTCCGTGAAGATCTTTATTACCGCCTCAATGTTGTCAGCCTGAAAATTCCGGCACTGGCGGAGCGCACAGAAGACATTCCGCTACTGGCAAATCACCTGTTGCGCCAGGCGGCAGAGCGACATAAACCGTTTGTCCGCGCGTTCTCCACCGATGCAATGAAACGCCTGATGACTGCAAGCTGGCCGGGCAACGTGCGCCAGTTGGTCAACGTGATTGAACAGTGTGTGGCGCTGACCTCATCTCCGGTAATTAGTGATGCGCTGGTGGAGCAGGCGCTGGAGGGTGAAAATACGGCGCTGCCAACCTTTGTTGAGGCACGTAATCAGTTTGAACTCAACTATTTGCGTAAGCTGCTGCAAATCACCAAAGGCAACGTCACCCACGCGGCGAGAATGGCGGGGCGCAACCGGACAGAATTTTATAAACTGCTTTCCCGAAACGAGCTGGATGCAAACGATTTCAAGGAATGAATTGGCGTTATGTGTTACGTTTAGCAGATCAAAAGACAGGCGACCTTTTCAAGGAATAGCATGAAAAAGATTGATGCGATTATTAAACCCTTCAAGCTGGACGATGTCCGCGAAGCACTGGCTGAAGTCGGTATTACCGGCATGACGGTCACTGAGGTGAAAGGTTTTGGCCGCCAGAAAGGCCATACCGAGCTGTACCGTGGTGCGGAGTATATGGTGGATTTTCTGCCGAAAGTGAAAATTGAGATTGTCGTACCGGACGACATTGTCGATACCTGTGTCGATACCATTATTCGCACGGCGCAAACCGGCAAAATCGGTGATGGTAAAATCTTCGTCTTCGACGTGGCACGGGTCATTCGCATCCGTACCGGTGAAGAGGACGACGCGGCAATTTAAAACGCGTCAAGGGTTGCCGGATGTGTCCATCCGGCAACATCAAATCACAGCACCTTATGCGGGCCAAAGCATTCGTAATGAATGTTTTCCTGTTTCACGCCCAAATCCACTAACTGTTTCGCGGCAAACTGCATGAAGCCAACCGGGCCGCAGAGATAGAACTGCATTGTCGGATCGCTGAACGCACCTTCCAGTTTGCTCAAATCCATCAGACCTTCGCTATCAAACTGACCTTTAGCGCGATCGGCTTCGCTCGGCTGACGATACCAGGTGTGTGCGGTAAAGCGTGGCAGTGATTGACCCAGTTCCTTAACTTCATCGGCAAAGGCGTGAACATCGCCATTTTCTGCCGCATGGAACCAGTTCACTTGTGCTGTGTGGCCTGCTTTTGCCAGCGTGTCGAGCATTGCCAGCATTGGCGTTTGACCGACACCGGCAGAGATTAACGTCACTGGTGTGTCATCTGCGACAGCCATAAAGAAATCACCTGCCGGAGCGACCAGTTTCACGACATCGCCAACATTGGCGTGATTGTGCAGCCAGTTGGATACCTGCCCACCCTCTTCGCGTTTCACCGCAATACGATAGCCTTTGCCATCCGGTTTGCGAGTCAAAGAGTACTGACGAATTTCCTGATGCGGGAAACCTTCCGGCTTCAGCCAGACGCCGAGATATTGCCCCGGACGGTATTCTGCCACTGCGCCACCGTCGACCGGCTCCAGTTCGAAGCTGGTGATAAGTGCGCTGCGTGGTGTTTTAGCCACAATGCGGAAATCGCGAGTACCTTCCCAGCCACCGGCTTTGCTGGCGTTTTCGTTATAGATTTCCGCCTCGCGATTGATAAATACATTAGCCAGTACGCCATAGGCTTTACCCCACGCGTCCAGCACTTCCTGCCCCGGGCTGAACATTTCGTCCAGCGTTGCCAACAGGTGTTCACCGACGATGTTGTACTGTTCCGGTTTGATCTGGAAACTGGTGTGCTTCTGCGCGATTTTTTCTACCGCTGGCAGCAGCGCAGGCAGGTTTTCAATATTGCTGGCGTAGGCGGCAACAGCGTTAAACAGGGCTTCACGTTGATCGCCATTACGCTGGTTACTCATGTTAAAAATTTCTTTGAGTTCTGGGTTATGAGTAAACATACGGTCGTAGAAATGGGCGGTTAACTTTGGTCCCGTTTCCACCAGTAAAGGGATGGTGGCTTTTACTGTAGCGATGGTTTGAGCGTCAAGCATATGGTCTTCCTTTTTTTTGCATCTTAATTGATGTATCTCAAATGCATCTTATAAAAAATAGCCCTGCAATGTAAATGGTTCTTTGGTGTTTTTCAGAAAGAATGTGATGAAGTGAAAAATTTGCATCACAAACCTGAAAAGAAATCCGTTTCCGGTTGCAAGCTCTTTATTCTCCAAAGCCTTGCGTAGCCTGAAGGTAATCGTTTGCGTAAATTCCTTTGTCAAGACCTGTTATCGCACAATGATTCGGTTATACTGTTCGCCGTTGTCCAACAGGACCGCCTATAAAGGCCAAAAATTTTATTGTTAGCTGAGTCAGGAGATGCGGATGTTAAAGCGTGAAATGAACATTGCCGATTATGATGCCGAACTGTGGCAGGCTATGGAGCAGGAAAAAGTACGTCAGGAAGAGCACATCGAACTGATCGCCTCCGAAAACTACACCAGCCCGCGCGTAATGCAGGCGCAGGGTTCTCAGCTGACCAACAAATATGCTGAAGGTTATCCGGGCAAACGCTACTACGGCGGTTGCGAGTATGTTGATATCGTTGAACAACTGGCGATCGATCGTGCGAAAGAACTGTTCGGCGCTGACTACGCTAACGTCCAGCCGCACTCCGGCTCCCAGGCTAACTTTGCGGTCTACACCGCGCTGCTGGAACCAGGCGATACCGTTCTGGGTATGAATCTGGCGCATGGCGGTCACCTGACTCACGGTTCTCCGGTTAACTTCTCCGGTAAACTGTACAACATCGTTCCTTACGGTATCGATGCTACTGGTCATATCGACTACGCCGATCTGGAAAAACAAGCTAAAGAACACAAACCGAAAATGATTATCGGTGGCTTCTCTGCATATTCCGGCGTGGTTGACTGGGCGAAAATGCGTGAAATCGCTGACAGCATCGGTGCTTACCTGTTCGTTGATATGGCGCACGTTGCGGGCCTGGTTGCTGCTGGCGTCTACCCGAACCCGGTTCCTCATGCTCACGTAGTAACTACCACCACTCACAAAACCCTGGCGGGTCCGCGCGGCGGCCTGATCCTGGCGAAAGGTGGTAGCGAAGAGCTGTACAAAAAACTGAACTCTGCCGTTTTCCCTGGTGGTCAGGGCGGTCCGTTGATGCACGTAATCGCCGGTAAAGCGGTTGCTCTGAAAGAAGCGATGGAACCTGAGTTCAAAACTTACCAGCAGCAGGTCGCGAAAAACGCCAAAGCGATGGTAGAAGTGTTCCTCGAACGCGGCTACAAAGTGGTTTCCGGCGGTACTGATAACCACCTGTTCCTGGTTGATCTGGTTGATAAAAACCTGACCGGTAAAGAAGCAGACGCCGCTCTGGGCCGTGCTAACATCACCGTCAACAAAAACAGCGTACCGAACGATCCGAAGAGCCCATTTGTGACTTCCGGTATTCGTGTAGGTACTCCGGCGATTACCCGTCGTGGCTTTAAAGAAGCCGAAGCGAAAGAACTGGCTGGCTGGATGTGTGACGTGCTGGACAGCATCAATGATGAAGCCGTTATCGAGCGCATCAAAGGTAAAGTTCTCGACATCTGCGCACGTTACCCGGTTTACGCATAAGCGAAACGGTTAATCTGTTGAAAAAAGGCTTCCTTCGGGAAGCCTTTCTACGTTATCGCGCCATCAAATCTGCCGTAACTGCGCCTCAACATACAAATAGCCAATTCCCAGTACCTGTTGTGCGCGGCTTAATTGCCCAAAGCCAATCTGTGTCGCTTTCACGCTCGGTCCTTCGTCGCGGTCGAACGGGTTAAATCCCGTCTGGCGAATAATGGTATTAAGCCAGTTCTCACCAAAGGCACAACTGCGACCGTACAACCAAATCTGATTAATATTGAGGATGTTGAGGAAGTTATACAGACTCAAACCAATGGCGTTGGCACTGTGGTCAACCCAACTGGTGAACCACGGTTCTCCACTCTGCCAGGCAGCGATTAACTGCGCGGTAGTCAATTTTTCAGGATTAAGCTGAGTATTAACCGGTTGTGATTTTAGCCATACCCGCGCCTGTTTTTTTAATGCGCTTAACGAGGCGACGGTTTCCAGGCAGCCATAACGCCCGCAGTCGCAGACGACGCCATCCGGATTAACGATGGTGTGGCCAATCTGTCCACTGCCATACAAACTGCCGCGATAAATTTGCTCGTTAATCACGAACGACGAGCCAATGCCGTAATCAACGTTGATTACGCAGAAATCACGCACTTGCGAATTATTTTGCCATTTCTCCGCCAGCGCCAGCATCACGCAGTCATTATCGACCATTACCCGAATACCCAGCTTCTCTTCCAGCAGGTACTTCACCTCAATCGGTGTTGCCCACGGCGCTTGCGGCATGGTTTGCGACACGCCGGTCACCGGATCCACCTGACCGTGGATTGCCAGAGCCAGATTGATGGTGCGATCCGGCCACAATTTACGGTGGCGATGCCAGCATTTTTCGATTTCGGACAGCAGCGCCTGCGGCGTCGGTGCATCAATCTGTAAATACTCAAATTCGCCTTTCGGACTTAAACAGGCATTAGCGACCTGACACTCAATGCTGGTGGGCGTCACGTTCAGACACAGCGTCCAGTCACCTTCCGGCGCAATCAGCCATGTACCGCTACTATGTCCGCGCGTTTGACTTTCATCGTCGATATTCACCACCCGTTTTTCGCTTTCCAGTTCCTGCAAAATATTACTGACCGCCGGAATCGAAATTTGCGCCAGCCGGGCCAGCGTTGATTTATTGGCGCGCTTTTGCCGGTACAGCAGTTCCAGAATCACGCATTTGTTATGGTGGCGAATCTGTTGATTGTTAATGCAGGCTCTCATCTTCACTAAACCTTGTTTAGTTAATTGCGTGATTATTCCGCGAAAACATTGCCAGATTGTTCAATACACTGCCACAAATCTTTTAATTCAGTATGTCTTGTTAATATTGAGGGCACCATGACTCCAGTAAAAGTGTGGCAAGAGCGCGTTGAGATCCCGACCTATGAAACCGGGCCGCAGGATATACATCCCATGTTCCTGGAAAATCGCGTTTATCAGGGATCGTCCGGCGCGGTTTATCCCTACGGCGTGACCGATACGCTGAGCGAGCAGAAAACCCTGAAATCCTGGCAGGCGGTGTGGCTGGAAAACGACTACATCAAAGTGATGATCCTGCCGGAACTGGGCGGTCGGGTGCATCGCGCGTGGGATAAAGTGAAACAGCGCGATTTTGTTTATCACAATGAAGTCATTAAACCGGCGCTGGTGGGACTGCTGGGGCCGTGGATCTCCGGCGGGATTGAGTTTAACTGGCCGCAACACCATCGCCCGACCACCTTTATGCCCGTTGATTTCACCCTCGAAGCCCATGACGACGGCGCACAGACGGTGTGGGTCGGCGAAACGGAGTCGATGCACGGTTTACAGGTGATGACAGGTTTCACCCTGCGCCCTGACCGGGCGGCGCTGGAAATCGCCAGTCGCGTCTATAACGGCAACGCCACGCCGCGTCATTTCTTGTGGTGGGCCAACCCGGCAGTGAAAGGGGGGGAAGGGCATCAGAGCGTCTTCCCGCCGGATGTAACGGCGGTGTTTGATCACGGCAAACGGGCCGTCTCCGCTTTCCCCATCGCCACCGGCACTTACTACAAAGTGGACTACTCCGCCGGAGTGGACATTTCTCGCTATAAAAATGTGCCCGTTCCAACCTCATATATGGCTGAAAAATCACAGTACGATTTTGTTGGCGCGTGGTGTCACGATGAAGATGGTGGTTTGCTACACGTTGCCAACCACCATATTGCGCCAGGTAAAAAACAGTGGAGCTGGGGACACAGTGAATTTGGCCAGGCGTGGGATAAGAGCCTGACTGACAATAACGGCCCGTATATCGAACTGATGACCGGTATTTTTGCCGATAACCAGCCTGATTTTACCTGGCTTGATGCTTACGAGGAGAAGCGTTTCGAGCAGTATTTCCTGCCTTATCATTCTCTGGGCATGGTGCAAAATGCCTCCCGCGATGCGGTGATAAAACTCCAGCGTAGTGAGCGGGGGATTGAGTGGGGGCTGTATGCCATCTCTCCGTTGAACGGATACCGCCTGGCGATCCGCGAAATCGGCAAATGCAACGCGTTGCTCGATGATGCCGTGGCCCTGACACCAGCGACCGCCATCCAGGGCGTGTTGCACGGTATCAATCCTGAAAGGCTGACCATTGAGCTCTCCGATGCCGACGGCAATATTGTACTGAGTTATCATGAACATCAGCCGCAAGCGTTGCCGTTGCCGGACGTCGCCAAAGCGCCACTGGCAGCACAAGACATTACCAGTACAGATGAAGCCTGGTTTATCGGTCAACATCTGGAGCAATATCATCACGCCAGCCGTTCACCGTTCGATTACTACCTGCGCGGCGTGGCGCTGGATCCGCTGGATTATCGCTGTAATCTGGCGCTGGCAATGCTGGAATATAACCGTGCAGATTTCCCGCAAGCGGTGGTATATGCCAGTCAGGCACTGAAACGCGCACATGCGCTGAACAAAAATCCGCAGTGCGGACAGGCGAGTTTGATTCGCGCCAGTGCTTACGAACGTCAGGGGCAATATCAACAAGCCGAAGAGGATTTCTGGCGTGCGGTCTGGAGCGGCAACAGTAAAGCGGGCGGCTATTATGGTCTGGCACGACTGGCGGCGCGTAATGGTAACTTCGACGCTGGTCTGGATTTTTGCCAACAAAGTCTTCGCGCCTGCCCAACCAATCAGGAAGTGCTTTGCCTGCATAACCTGCTACTGGTGTTAAGTGGTCGTCAGGACAACGCGCGTTTGCAGCGCGAGAAACTGCTGCGTGATTATCCGCTGAACGCCACTCTGTGGTGGCTGAACTGGTTCGATGGTCGTAGCGAATCAGCCCTCGCGCAGTGGCGAGGTCTTTGTCAGGGACGCGACGTTAACGCCCTGATGACCGCCGGGCAACTGATTAACTGGGGCATGCCCGCCCTGGCGGCAGATATGCTGAACGCACTGGACTGTCAGCGCACGCTACCGCTTTACCTGCAAGCCAGTTTGCTACCAAAAGCTGAACGCGGAGAACTGGTCGCAAAAGCTATTGATGCCTTCCCGCAGTTTGTCCGTTTCCCGAATACGCTGGAAGAAGTGGCGGCGCTGGAGAGTATCGAAGAGTGCTGGTTTGCCCGGCATTTACTGGCCTGCTTCTACTACAACAAGCGTAGCTACGGCAAAGCCATTGCCTTATGGCAGCGTTGCGTAGAGATGTCGCCGGAGTTTGCCGACGGCTGGCGCGGGTTGGCGATCCATGCGTGGAATAAGCAGCACGATTATGAGCTGGCCGCGCGTTATCTTGATAATGCTTATCAGCTTGCGCCGCAGGATGCACGTCTGCTTTTCGAACGGGATTTGCTGGATAAGTTAAGCGGTGTCACACCGGAGAAACGACTGGCGCGTCTGGAAGATAATCTGGAAATTGCGCTGAAACGCGACGACATGACCGCAGAACTGCTCAATTTGTGGCATCTCACGGGTCAGGCAGACAAAGCGGCGGACATTCTCGCCACGCGCAAATTCCACCCGTGGGAAGGTGGGGAAGGGAAGGTCACCAGCCAGTTTATCCTCAACCAGTTATTACGCGCCTGGCAGCATCTTGATGACAGAGAGCCGCAGCAGGCCAGCGAACTGCTTCATGCCGCGCTGCATTATCCGGAGAATTTAAGCGAAGGCCGTTTACCGGGGCAAACTGACAACGACATCTGGTTCTGGCAGGCAGTATGCGCCAACGCGCAGGGCGATGAAACTGAAGCGACGCGTTGTTTACGTCTGGCGGCGACCGGCGATCGCACCATTAACATCCACAGTTATTACAACGATCAGCCGGTTGATTATCTCTTCTGGCAAGGAATGGCGCTGCGACTGCTGGGCGAACAACAAACTGCACAGCAACTGTTTAGTGAAATGAAACAGTGGGCACAAGAGATGGCGAAAACCAGTATCGAGGCGGATTTCTTTGCCGTCTCGCAGCCTGACTTGTTGTCGCTGTATGGCGATTTACAACAGCAGCATAAAGAAAAATGCCTGATGGTGGCGATGCTGGCGGCCGCGGGATTAGGGGAGGTTGCGCACTATGAATCTGCTCGCGCTGAATTGATGGCGATTAATCCAGCCTGGCCGAAAGCGGCATTATTCACCACCGTGATGCCTTTTATTTTTAGCTACGTTCACTAAACCCTATTAACTGTAATATTTGAGCGGCACGTGCTGCCGCTCACGCTCAAATAATTAAAATAAGCCGTTGTAAATAAAAACCCTACAGGAGGCACTATGCCTAAAAAAATGACAAGAACCCGTAATTTATTATTAATGGCTACACTATTGGGTAGCGCACTATTTGCCAGGGCTTCTGATAAAGAAATGACTATTGGCGCAATATACCTTGATACCCAGGGATATTACGCCGGAGTGCGTCAGGGCGTTCAGGATGCGGCAAAAGATTCTTCAGTACAGGTACAGTTAATTGAAACTAACGCTCAGGGCGATATTTCGAAAGAAAGTACCTTTGTTGATACCCTCGTGGCGCGTAATGTCGATGCCATTATTTTATCGGCAGTGTCTGAAAATGGCAGTAGCCGTACCGTTCGTCGCGCCAGTGAAGCGGGTATTCCGGTGATTTGCTACAACACCTGTATTAATCAAAAGGGTGTCGATAAATATGTCTCGGCATATCTGGTTGGTGACCCGCTGGAATTTGGTAAAAAACTGGGTAACGCTGCCGCCGATTATTTTATTGCCAACAAAATTGACCAGCCGAAAATTGCCGTCATCAATTGCGAAGCCTTTGAAGTTTGTGTGCAACGTCGTAAAGGGTTTGAAGAAGTATTAAAAACCCGCGTTCCCGGCGCGCAAATTGTCGCTAATCAGGAAGGGACTGTTTTAGATAAAGCGATTTCTGTCGGTGAAAAACTGATTATCTCCACGCCGGATCTCAACGCCATTATGGGGGAATCGGGCGGAGCGACACTCGGCGCGGTAAAAGCGGTACGTAATCAAAATCAGGCCGGAAAAATTGCTGTTTTCGGTTCTGATATGACCACTGAAATTGCTCAGGAGCTGGAAAACAACCAGGTGCTGAAAGCGGTGGTGGATATTTCTGGTAAGAAAATGGGCAATGCTGTTTTTACGCAAACATTGAAGGTTATCAATAAACAAGCCGACGGTGAAAAAGTGATTCAGGTGCCAATCGATCTCTATACCAAAACGGAAGACGGTAAACAGTGGCTGGCAACGCACGTTGATGGTCTGCCCTAATCGCTGATTCGCAGAGGTCCCTATGTTCACGGCAACAGAGGCAGTCCCGGTAGCAAAAGTGGTGGCAGGAAATAAGCGTTATCCCGGAGTCGTTGCGCTGGATAACGTTAACTTCACGCTCAAAAAAGGCGAAGTTCGTGCGCTGTTAGGCAAAAACGGTGCGGGAAAATCGACCCTCATTCGAATGCTTACCGGTAGCGAACGTCCGGATAGCGGTGATATCTGGATTGGCGAGACGCGACTGGAAGGTGACGAAGCTACGCTGACTCGCCGTGCCGCTGAACTGGGGGTACGCGCGGTTTATCAGGAGTTAAGTCTGGTGGAAGGGCTGACAGTGGCGGAAAACCTCTGCCTCGGTCAGTGGCCCCGCCGCAACGGCATGATTGATTACCTGCAAATGGCGCAGGATGCCCAACGTTGCTTACAGGCGCTGGGCGTTGACGTTAGCCCTGAACAACTTGTTTCAACGCTAAGCCCGGCGCAAAAGCAACTGGTGGAAATTGCGCGGGTGATGAAGGGCGAGCCGCGCGTGGTCATTCTTGATGAACCCACCAGCTCGCTTGCCAGTGCGGAAGTTGAACTGGTGATCAGCGCGGTGAAAAAGATGTCGGCACTGGGCGTGGCGGTGATTTATGTCAGCCACCGGATGGAAGAAATTCGCCGCATTGCCTCCTGTGCCACCGTTATGCGCGATGGTCAGGTGGCGGGCGATGTGATGCTCGAAAACACCTCTACGCATCATATTGTGTCGCTAATGCTCGGGCGCGATCACGTTGATATTGCGCCGGTTGCCCCTCAGGAAATTATGGATCAAGCCGTGCTGGAAGTCCGTGCGTTACGCCATAAGCCCAAGCTGGAGGATATCAGTTTTACGCTACGTCGTGGCGAAGTGCTCGGCATTGCTGGTCTGCTGGGGGCAGGGCGCAGTGAATTGCTGAAGGCGATTGTTGGTCTGGAGACGTATGAACAGGGCGAAATTGTTATCAACGGCGAGAAAATCATGCGCCCCGATTACGGCGACATGCTGAAACGCGGCATTGGCTATACGCCAGAAAACCGCAAAGAAGCGGGGATCATTCCCTGGTTGGGCGTTGACGAAAATACAGTGCTGACCAATCGGCAAAAAATCAGCGCCAACGGTGTGCTGCAATGGTCCACCATCCGCCGCCTGACCGAAGAGGTGATGCAGCGGATGACGGTCAAGGCCGCCAGTAGCGAAACGCCCATCGGCACGCTTTCTGGCGGCAATCAGCAAAAAGTGGTGATCGGTCGTTGGGTCTATGCCGCCAGCCAGATTTTGTTGCTCGACGAGCCAACGCGCGGCGTCGATATCGAAGCCAAACAGCAGATTTACCGTATTGTCCGCGAGCTGGCTGCCGAAGGAAAAAGCGTGGTGTTTATCTCCAGTGAAGTGGAGGAGTTGCCGCTGGTGTGTGACCGCATCCTGTTATTACAGCACGGCACGTTCTCGCAGGAGTTTCACTCGCCGGTCAATGTGGATGAGCTGATGTCCGCCATTCTGTCCACTGATGAATTTTACCGAGGAACCTGAAGATGTCTGCTTCGTCATTACCATTGCCGCAGGGCAAGAGCGTCTCGCTCAAACAATTTGTCAGTCGCCATATTAATGAGATCGGTTTGCTGGTGGTGATTGCCATTCTTTATCTGGTCTTCTCCCTGAATGCGCCTGGCTTTATCTCATTGAATAACCAAATGAACGTGCTGCGCGATGCCGCCACCATCGGGATCGCCGCCTGGGCGATGACGCTGATTATTATCTCCGGTGAAATTGATGTCAGCGTTGGGCCGATGGTGGCTTTTGTTTCAGTGTGCCTGGCGTTTTTGCTGCAATTTGAAGTTCCGCTGGCGATTGCTTGTCTGCTGGTGTTGCTGTTAGGTGCGCTGATGGGAACGCTCGCCGGGGTGCTGCGCGGCGTGTTTAACGTGCCAAGTTTTGTTGCCACGCTGGGTTTATGGAGCGCCCTGCGCGGAATGGGGCTGTTTATGACGAACGCCTTGCCAGTGCCAATTAACGAAAACGAAGTGCTGGACTGGCTGGGCGGACAATTTCTCGGTGTGCCGGTATCCGCGCTGATCATGATGGTGTTATTTGCGCTGTTTGTGTTCATTAGCCGCAAAACCGCCTTCGGGCGCTCGGTTTTTGCTGTTGGCGGTAATGCCACTGCAGCGCAGTTGTGCGGTATTAACGTTCGTCGGGTACGCATTCTTATTTTTACCCTTTCGGGATTATTAGCGGCGGTGACCGGCATTTTGTTGGCGGCGCGCCTCGGTTCCGGTAACGCAGGTGCCGCAAACGGTCTGGAGTTTGACGTCATCGCCGCGGTCGTGGTCGGCGGTACGGCGCTTTCCGGCGGTCGCGGCTCGTTGTTCGGTACGCTGCTTGGCGTACTGGTGATTACGCTAATCGGTAACGGTCTGGTGCTGCTCGGGATTAACTCCTTTTTCCAGCAGGTGGTGCGCGGCGTCATCATTGTGGTGGCGGTGCTGGCAAATATCTTGCTGACCCAGCGTAGTAGTAAAGCGAAACGCTAAACCTTAACGCCCCTGGCGCGGGTGCGGCAGGGATGAAAATTAATCGTATTGTTAATGAGGGATTTATGAAAACGATGCTGGCAGCTTATTTACCAGGAAATTCGACCGTCGATCTGCGGGAAGTTGCGGTGCCGACGCCGGGGATTAACCAGGTACTGATCAAAATGAAATCCTCCGGGATTTGCGGAAGCGATGTCCACTATATCTACCACCAGCACCGCGCTACGGCGGCGGCACCCGATAAACCGTTATACCAGGGATTTATCAACGGTCATGAACCGTGCGGGCAGATTGTGGCGATGGGGCAAGGCTGCCGCCATTTTAAAGAGGGCGACCGCGTGCTGGTGTATCACATTTCTGGCTGTGGTTTTTGCCCGAACTGCCGTCGCGGTTTTCCTATTTCTTGTACTGGCGAAGGAAAAGCGGCTTACGGCTGGCAGCGTGACGGCGGCCATGCTGAATACCTGCTGGCGGAAGAAAAAGATCTGATCCTGCTGCCGGACGCGCTGAGCTATGAAGATGGTGCGTTTATCAGTTGCGGCGTTGGTACAGCGTATGAAGGGATTTTGCGCGGCGAAGTTTCCGGTAGCGATAACGTGCTGGTGGTCGGTCTGGGGCCGGTCGGCATGATGGCGATGATGCTGGCGAAAGGTCGTGGTGCAAAAAGGATCATCGGCGTTGATATGCTGCCGGAACGTCTGGCGATGGCGAAACAGTTAGGAGTGATGGATCACGGCTATTTAGCGACCACCGAAGGTCTGCCGCAGATAATCGCCGAACTCACTCACGGCGGCGCGGATGTTGCGCTTGATTGTTCCGGTAATGCCGCAGGTCGCTTACTGGCACTGCAATCCACAGCTGACTGGGGACGCGTGGTTTACATTGGTGAAACCGGAAAAGTCGAGTTCGAGGTTAGCGCTGACCTGATGCACCATCAACGGCGGATTATTGGCTCCTGGGTGACCAGTTTGTTCCATATGGAAAAATGCGCCCACGATTTAACGGACTGGAAACTGTGGCCGCGTAACGCCATTACCCATCGTTTCTCGCTGGAACAGGCAGGAGATGCTTATGCACTGATGGCAAGCGGCAAATGTGGGAAAGTTGTGATTAATTTCCCGGATTAAGGAGTCTGCGGATGACCATCTATACCTTATCTCACGGGCCGCTAAAGCTGGACGTTTCTGATCAGGGCGGCGTAATCGAAGGCTTCTGGCGCGATACGACGCCGCTGCTACGTCCTGGTAAAAAAAGCGGTGTGGCAACCGATGCCTCTTGTTTTCCGCTGGTACCATTTGCAAACCGGGTGAGCGGCAACCGTTTTGTCTGGCAGGGGCGTGAGTATCAACTGCAACCGAATGTTGAGTGGGATGCGCACTATCTACACGGCGATGGCTGGTTGGGCGAGTGGCAATGTGTCTCGCGCAGCGATGATAGCTTGTGTCTGGTGTATGAACATCTCAGCGGTGTTTATCACTATCGGGTAAGCCAGGCATTTCATTTAACGGCGGATACGCTGACGGTGACGCTCGCTGTCACCAATCAAGGGGCAGAGACGCTGCCATTTGGTACCGGCTGGCATCCTTATTTTCCGTTGTCGCCGCAAACGCGGATTCAGGCACAGGCGAGCGGTTACTGGCTGGAGCGGGAGCAGTGGCTGGCGGGTGAGTTTTGCGAGCAGCTACCGCAGGAGCTGGATTTTAACCAGCTCGCGCCGTTGCCGCGCCAGTGGGTAAACAATGGTTTTGCCGGATGGAATGGTAAGGCCCGCATCGAGCAGCCGCAGGAGGGGTATGCCATCATCATGGAAACGACGCCACCTGCACCGTGTTATTTCATCTTTGTTTCAGACCCTGCGTTTGATAAAGGATATGCGTTTGATTTCTTCTGTCTGGAACCGATGAGTCATGCGCCGGATGACCATCATCGCCCGGAAGGTGGTGACCTCATTGCGCTTGCACCAGGGGAATCAACAATTTCAGAGATGTCGTTGCGGGTTGCGTTGCTGTAATTTATAAAATGCCGGATAAGGCGTTCACGCCACATCCGGCATCTTTCCTAACGGCGATCGAGAGAAATCGCCCCCGGCCCGGTAATTGCCAACAGCAGGAATGCGCCAGCGATACTGACATTCTTCCAGAAATTAATCATATTTGGCCCAACCGCATCGCCGGTCATATCCCAGTAATGGTGACCAATCACCGCCGTACCCAGCGTGTAGAAAATAAACAGCACCGCCAGCGGACGGGTGAAAAAGCCAAGCACGATTAATATCGCGGCGGGCACTTCCATAACTACCGCAATAATCGCTGCCAGCATCGGCATTGGCGCGCCCAGCGAGGCCATATATTGGACCGTACCGTCAAAGCCCATCATTTTGGGAAAACCAAAAATAATGAAAATTAAGACCACGGCGATACGGGCAATTAATAATAAAACGGGGCGGGCAGTGCCAAAATCAAAATAACGTAGTGAGTTCATAACCAATCCCTTTGCAAGATGATGTGATTTAAACGTAATACACACTCTGGTACCTCGCCACGCCCCAGGCGTTGAGATATTCGTTTCTGGTATAACGGCATAACGCAGATGGCTGACAATGTGCTTATTGTTTCCTGCCGAATGCGACATGCACGCCTTATCCGTCTCACATGAGTTTGTCAGTTCAATAAATTGCGATTTTCACCTGTTTCATCGTTCTTTTTTACATGTTGTGTTGTGGGCCGCACTTTTTTGTCATTTCCTGATATGCAGGATAACCGTCAGGAAGCAGGCTCGAATATTCTTATTTTTCAACTTGCACCAACATTCGATTAACCCCAGACTAACGCCTCCTGACGGGAGGGACTCATGGTTTTGCAATCCACGCGCTGGTTGGCGCTCGGCTATTTCACATACTTTTTTAGTTACGGCATTTTTCTACCTTTCTGGAGCGTCTGGCTTAAAGGGATTGGTTTAACGCCAGAAACCATCGGCCTGTTATTGGGGGCGGGTCTGGTTGCCCGTTTCCTCGGGAGTTTGCTCATCGCGCCCCGCGTCAGCGATCCTTCCCGCCTGATTTCCGCCTTGCGCGTGCTGGCACTGCTGACACTTCTCTTTGCTGTCGCCTTCTGGGCGGGGGCGCACGTAGCGTGGCTAATGCTGGTGATGATTGGCTTTAACCTCTTTTTCTCACCGCTGGTACCGTTGACCGATGCACTGGCGAATACGTGGCAAAAGCAGTTCCCGCTTGATTACGGCAAAGTGAGACTGTGGGGCTCGGTGGCGTTTGTCATTGGCTCGGCGCTGACGGGCAAACTGGTCAGTATGTTTGATTATCGGGTGATCCTCGCGCTGTTGACGTTGGGCGTGGCATCCATGCTGCTCGGCTTTCTCATCCGTCCGACGATTCAGCCACAAGGGGCAAGCCGCCAGCAGGAGAGCACCGGCTGGTCTGCGTGGTTGGCGTTGGTTCGCCAGAACTGGCGCTTTCTGGCCTGCGTTTGTTTATTGCAGGGGGCACATGCGGCCTATTACGGTTTTAGCGCCATTTACTGGCAGGCAGCTGGCTACTCGGCCTCGGCGGTGGGGTATTTGTGGTCGCTGGGCGTGGTGGCGGAAGTCATTATTTTTGCGCTGAGTAATAAACTTTTCCGCCGTTGTAGTGCACGCGATATGCTGTTGATCTCGGCGATTTGCGGCGTAGTGCGCTGGGGCATTATGGGAGCAACGACGGCGTTGCCGTGGTTGATAGTGGTGCAAATTCTGCATTGCGGTACCTTCACGGTCTGCCACCTGGCTGCCATGCGCTATATTGCTGCTCGCCAGGGTAGCGAAGTCATCCGTTTACAGGCGGTTTACTCTGCCGTCGCGATGGGCGGCAGTATCGCCATCATGACCGTTTTCGCCGGTTTCCTGTATCAATATCTCGGCCACGGCGTGTTCTGGGTGATGGCGCTGGTGGCGCTTCCGGCAATGTTTTTGCGCCCGAAAGTTGTTCCCTCATGCTGATTCGAGCATTTTGCGGATCTGCTCCTGTTGATGTGTTGTCAACGTCAGGTCCGTATAGATCAGCGGTGGTGAAAAGAGCGGTAACGGCATGGTATAAGGCGCAATAATCAGTGCCGCGCCGCGCGGAGCGCCTGTCTGCAAAAATGCCTTTACCGACATATGTTTAATGTTGAGCGGCAGTAACGTTAGTTCGCGTAGCTGCTGCTCAATCTGCGCTTCTCGCTCGCTATCATTCCCGGTCAGTAGAATAATCTGTTTCTCATGCAGGTCGTTTTCCTGCATTAGCCAGGCACCAAAAATCACCGCGACCAGACCGCTTTCCTCATCAGAAAGATGGACGCCGTATTCACTTTCAAATCCGGCCAGCGCCGCGCGGGTGGTGCGCACCAGGCGTGGATACAGGCGGGCGAACTCTTCCGGCAGGGTGTTATCAATACCGATGGCAAACAAACTGCGATTTAACGCCTGGGCGAGGTGGGTATAAAGCTGATCGCATAACCCCTGTTCATCATAAAAACGAACATTTCCCAGCTCACGAAAATGGTTTACCAGACGTTTGATAGACTGACGCAGTTGTCTGTCCCGCTGATGCGCATCCCGCAGTGGATCGGGAACCCGCAACATGGAAAAAAGTAGTGCCATAAATAGTGGCTCATCAGGCGGTACAGGCTGGAGCGCCCGACGCTGCCAGTGGCGTCCAATTTCCTGCGCTACCTGAAATTCAAGGCAGGATTCCGCCCAGCGACGTTGGAGCGGATTAAACTGAGGCGTAATTCCAGCGTGATGTTGCAACAAACAATATTGCAAATACAGACACAGGAAATGAATATCGCGCGTTTCAAAGCGTTTTTGCAGCCGTCGGGAGCAGAGATTCACTAACGCTTGTAGATTGGTATCGTCGTAAAAGTTACGCGCAATTCCGCGCCGCTTCAGTTCACTCTTCAGGGCGGGGGTGAATCGGCTGGTAATAAATGACGGACACAGACGGAAACCACGTCGTAGCCAGTGAAATAAACACAAACGTTGGTTAAGCACTGTACCTTCAACCCGGTAGCTGCCGTCATAACCAGTCGTCAGTGTGAGTTGATGATAGCGCAGGATCTCCCGTCCTGTTTCGCTGATATCAAGACTGGCGATATCATCATCCACACCATTAAGCTCGCTGAAAGTTGCCGTGGTGGCGGTCAACCCCGGCTGAAAGAGCGTCAGCAAGATCTGGCAGCGGCGCTGGGGAGCCGAAAGGACAGATGGTGGAGCAAGCGTAGGCATCATCTGTAGATCTCCCATAAGCATAATTGATAAGAATAGCTAAAGTTTGCTCAGGGAAATGGCGAAGGGAATGCTAATCATCAGAAATGTTGGCAAGCATCACAGAATTTTTCTCATCTTAAACTGTTCTGACCAGTGGATTAGCATGTCTTAAGGTGGTTTTGTGAATGATTATCGTGCTAGCGATCATGGGTTAGTTCTGCGGATTCAATGCGCTAAGGATAAAATCCACCATCTGTTCGCGATAAACATCGCCGTGACGATCGGAAAAAGCATCAATGTGTTCGCCATCCGGGATTAGGATCAACCGTTTTGGCTCTTTTGCCAGGCTATACAACTTTTCGCTGTGCTGCCATGGGATAACGTGATCAGCTTTACCGTGAATGAGTAAAAGCGGGATCGGGCTGACGCTGGCGATGTAATTTTCGCCGCTGTAACTCTCATCAAGTAAGTAGCCACTGCCGGGGATCATCTGGTTGGCAATGGTCGCATAAGAGGCAAAGGTGGAGTCGAGGATCACCGCACGTATGCCTTCACGATCACCCTGACCAATAACATCCAGAATATTCGCCCCGCCAATACTCTGCCCGAACAGCACCAGCCGTTGTGGGTTTACATCACTGCGATGGCGCACCACATTGATGGCACTTTGCGTATCGTCCAGCAATCCGGCCAGGGACGGCGTGCCTTTTGATTTACCAAACCCGCGATAATCAAACATAAAAACGTTGAAATTACGCTCGGGTAACCAACTGACCAGCGGCCAGTGGGCGGACATATTTCCGGCATTGCCGTGAGCATGAATGATGGTTGCGATGGCGTTGTCAGCAGGGCCCGTCGAAGAAGGAATAAACCAGCCTTGCAGACGAGTACCGTCCTTAGCCGTAAATTCGACGGATTCCGCCGACCAGGGGTCGGGACCGTATATTTTATCGTCAGGATAATAGAAGAAGTTGATGGCGACGCGCGGCACTAAATAAACGCAGAAGGCAACAACAAAGAGAATAAACAGAATTTTGAGAACGCGTTTGTTCACTGGCAGCGCCATAACCTTTCCTTGCGACTTCTTTATCATCCATTAATCGGCGAAAGATGGTGGGAGAGTGACGAAAGAAAGTAAAGCGGTGAGGAAGTATTTCGGAATAGCGCCTGAAAGGCGAGGGCGGGTGAGTGATATCACCCGCCTGAGTCATTAACGCTTCAGAGCGTCGCTTAACTCGTCACGCATGTTCGCCAGCATGGCTTTAACAACGCGCGGGTTACCAGCAACGATGTTACCGGTCAGCATATAGTTATGACCACCGGTGAAGTCGCTGACGATGCCGCCTGCTTCACGAACCAGCAGCTCGCCTGCCGCGAAATCCCACGGGCGCAGACCGATTTCAAAGAAACCGTCAACACGACCCGCAGCGACGTAAGCCAGATCCAGCGCCGCAGAACCGGTACGACGGAAGTCTGCACATTCGTTAAACAGTTTGCCGACGATGTTGATGTAGGTAGTGGCGTACTGTTTTGCTTTGAACGGGAAGCCGGTCGCCAGAATAGTACCGTCGAGATCGCGAGCGGTGCTGCCGCGCAGACGGTAGCCGTTCAGCTGTGCGCCCTGACCGCGAGTGGCGGTGAACAGTTCGTTACGCATAGGATCGTATACCACAGCAACTTCGGTGCGGCCTTTGATACGAACGGCGATAGATACCGCGAAGTGCGGCAGACGTTTGATAAAGTTGGTAGTGCCATCCAGTGGATCGATAACCCATTGAACATCCTGATCAGTACCTTCAAGTTCACCGCTTTCTTCGGTGATGATGGTGTGCTGTGGGTAAGATTTACGAATCGTGTCGATAATCACCGCTTCGGCAGCTTTATCTACGTTGGTCACGAAATCGTTACTGCCTTTCTGGCTCGCTTCTACAGCGTCCGGGGTTTCATAGTTTTTGGCAATTAAATTACCCGCCTTGCGCGCTGCGCGCACGGCGATGTTCAGCATCGGATGCATCGGTCTCTCTCACTGGATGTTAAAGAACGGGAAAACGGCGCAGAGTATAGCAGCGAGATCGGCATCTGTCTTCGTTTTATGATAAGATGCGTGAATAATCTTTAGATGAAGAAAGACAATGCTGCAAAATATTCGAATTGTGCTGGTGGAGACGTCACACACCGGCAATATGGGTTCTGTTGCCCGTGCCATGAAAACAATGGGATTAACCAATCTGTGGCTGGTTAATCCACTAGTGAAACCTGACTCCCAGGCGATTGCCCTGGCAGCAGGGGCCAGCGATGTGATTGGTAATGCTCACATCGTCGATACGCTCGACGAAGCGTTAGCCGGTTGTAGTCTGGTGGTGGGCACCAGCGCTCGCTCCCGCACGCTGCCGTGGCCGATGCTCGACCCGCGCGAATGCGGTCTGAAAAGCGTCGCTGAAGCGGCAAATACCCCGGTGGCGCTGGTGTTTGGTCGCGAGCGCGTCGGCTTGACCAATGAAGAGTTGCAGAAATGCCATTATCATGTCGCAATTGCGGCTAACCCGGAATACAGTTCGCTGAACCTGGCGATGGCGGTTCAGGTTATTGCCTATGAAGTGCGCATGGCCTGGCTGGCAACTCAGGAAAATGGCGAGCAGGTCGAGCATGAAGAGACGCCGTATCCGCTGGTCGATGATCTGGAGCGTTTTTATGGTCATCTGGAGCAAACGCTGCTGGCAACCGGTTTTATCCGTGAAAACCATCCGGGACAGGTGATGAATAAATTGCGCCGTCTGTTTACCCGTGCGCGCCCGGAAAGCCAGGAATTGAATATCCTGCGCGGGATTCTGGCTTCTATTGAGCAGCAGAATAAAGGTAACAAGGCCGAATAACAGTGGTTGCCTGATGCGATGCTTAACGCGTCTTATCAGGCCTGTAAGTGCACGGAATCCCAGGTCGGATAAGGTGTTCACACCGCATCCGACAACAGGTACAAACGCCACGATAAAAAAATGGCACTGAAGGTTAAATACCCGACTAAATCAGTCAAGTAAATAGTTGACCAATTTACTCGGGAATGTCAGACTTGACCCTGCTATGCAATACCCCCACTTTTACAATAAAAAACCCCGGGCAGGGGCGAGTTTGAGGTGAAGTAAGACATGAGACTGACATCTAAAGGGCGCTATGCCGTGACCGCAATGCTTGACGTTGCGCTCAACTCTGAAGCGGGCCCGGTACCGTTGGCTGATATTTCCGAACGTCAGGGAATTTCCCTTTCTTATCTGGAACAACTGTTTTCCCGTCTGCGTAAAAATGGTCTGGTTTCCAGCGTACGTGGACCAGGCGGTGGTTATCTGTTAGGCAAAGATGCCAGCAGCATCGCCGTTGGCGAGGTGATTAGCGCCGTTGACGAATCTGTAGATGCCACCCGTTGTCAGGGTAAAGGCGGCTGCCAGGGCGGCGATAAATGCCTGACCCACGCGCTGTGGCGTGATTTGAGCGACCGTCTTACCGGTTTTCTCAATAACATTACTTTAGGCGAACTGGTTAATAACCAGGAAGTGCTGGATGTGTCTGGTCGTCAGCATACTCACGACGCGCCACGCACCCGCACACAAGACGCGATCGACGTTAAGTTACGCGCTTAATAAAAAGAATTCAGAATCAGGCCGGAGTGCTAAACACTCCGTAAACACGGTCGTACATCCAGCCGGTAGCCTGGTTCCTTGCATTGAGTGATGTACGGAGTTTATAGAGCAATGAAATTACCGATTTATCTCGACTACTCCGCAACCACGCCGGTGGACCCGCGTGTTGCCGAGAAAATGATGCAGTTTATGACGATGGACGGAACCTTTGGTAACCCGGCCTCCCGTTCTCACCGTTTCGGCTGGCAGGCTGAAGAAGCGGTAGATATCGCCCGTAATCAGATTGCCGATCTGGTCGGCGCTGATCCGCGTGAAATCGTCTTTACCTCTGGTGCAACCGAATCTGACAACCTGGCGATCAAAGGTGCAGCCAACTTTTATCAGAAAAAAGGCAAGCACATCATCACCAGTAAAACCGAACATAAAGCGGTACTGGATACCTGCCGTCAGCTGGAGCGCGAAGGTTTTGAAGTCACTTACCTGGCACCGCAGCGTAACGGTATTATCGACCTGAAAGAACTCGAAGCAGCGATGCGTGACGACACCATCCTTGTTTCCATCATGCACGTAAATAACGAAATCGGCGTGGTGCAGGATATCGCGGCTATCGGCGAAATGTGCCGTGCTCGTGGCATTATCTATCACGTTGATGCAACCCAGAGCGTGGGCAAACTGCCGATCGATCTGAGCCAGTTGAAAGTTGACCTGATGTCTTTCTCCGGTCACAAAATCTATGGCCCGAAAGGTATTGGTGCGCTGTATGTGCGTCGTAAACCGCGCGTACGTATCGAAGCACAAATGCATGGCGGCGGTCACGAGCGCGGTATGCGTTCCGGCACTCTGCCTGTTCACCAGATCGTCGGTATGGGCGAAGCCTATCGCATCGCAAAAGAAGAGATGGCGACCGAGATGGAACGTCTGCGCGGCCTGCGTAATCGTCTGTGGAACGGCATCAAAGATATCGAAGAAGTTTACCTGAACGGTGACCTGGAACACGGTGCGCCGAACATTCTCAACGTCAGCTTCAACTACGTTGAAGGTGAGTCGCTGATTATGGCGCTGAAAGACCTCGCGGTTTCTTCAGGTTCCGCCTGTACGTCAGCAAGCCTCGAACCGTCCTACGTGCTGCGCGCGCTGGGGCTGAACGACGAGCTGGCACATAGCTCTATCCGTTTCTCTTTAGGTCGTTTTACTACTGAAGAAGAGATCGACTACACCATCGAGTTAGTTCGTAAATCCATCGGTCGTCTGCGTGACCTTTCTCCGCTGTGGGAAATGTACAAGCAGGGCGTGGATCTGAACAGCATCGAATGGGCTCATCATTAATCGGTATCGGAATCAGGAGAATTTATAATGGCTTACAGCGAAAAAGTTATCGACCATTACGAGAATCCGCGTAACGTGGGTTCCTTTGACAACAACGACGAGAACGTCGGCAGCGGCATGGTGGGTGCACCGGCCTGTGGCGACGTGATGAAGTTGCAGATTAAAGTCAACGATGAAGGTATCATTGAAGACGCGCGTTTTAAAACTTACGGCTGCGGTTCCGCTATCGCTTCCAGCTCCCTGGTCACCGAATGGGTGAAAGGGAAGTCTCTCGACGAAGCGCAGGCGATCAAAAACACCGATATTGCTGAAGAACTTGAACTGCCGCCGGTGAAAATTCACTGTTCTATTCTGGCAGAAGACGCGATCAAAGCCGCCATTGCGGACTATAAAAGCAAACGTGAAGCAAAATAAGAGTTGAGGTTTGGTTATGTCGATTACACTGAGCGACAGTGCAGCAGCGCGAGTAAATACCTTTCTGGCTAACCGCGGTAAAGGGTTTGGCCTGCGTCTGGGCGTGAGAACCTCCGGGTGTTCAGGTATGGCTTATGTACTGGAATTTGTTGACGAACCGACGCCGGAAGACATCGTGTTTGAAGACAAAGGCGTGAAAGTCGTGGTCGATGGCAAAAGCCTGCAATTTCTGGACGGTACGCAGCTGGACTTCGTCAAAGAAGGCCTTAACGAAGGGTTTAAATTCACCAACCCGAACGTCAAAGATGAGTGTGGTTGCGGCGAAAGCTTCCACGTTTGATGCGCATACCGATAACCCCACCGTGGTCGCCTGCGCGTGGGGTTTGTTTTACCTGATTCGCCGTTATCGCGGCGGATCGCAGCCCTGAGAATGTTATGGATTACTTCACCCTCTTTGGCTTGCCTGCCCGTTATCAACTCGATACCCAGGCGCTGAGCCTGCGTTTTCAGGATCTACAACGTCAGTATCATCCTGATAAATTCGCCAGCGGAAGCCAGGCGGAACAACTCGCCGCCGTACAGCAATCCGCGACCATTAACCAGGCCTGGCAAACGCTGCGTCATCCGTTAATGCGCGCGGAATATTTGCTTTCTTTGCACGGTTTTGATCTCGCCAGCGAGCAGCATACTGTGCGCGACACCGCGTTCCTGATGGAACAGCTGGAACTGCGCGAAGAACTGGACGAGATCGAACAGGCGAAAGATGAAGCGCGGCTGGAAAGCTTTATCAAACGTGTGAAAAAGATGTTTGATACCCGCCATCAGTTGATGGTTGAACAGTTAGACAACGAGACGTGGGACGCGGCGGCGGATACTGTGCGTAAGCTGCGTTTTCTCGATAAACTGCGGAGCAGTGCCGAACAACTCGAAGAAAAACTGCTCGATTTTTAATTTCTGGAAGCTAAACATGGCCTTATTACAAATTAGTGAACCTGGTTTGAGTGCTGCGCCGCATCAGCGTCGCCTGGCGGCCGGTATTGACCTGGGCACAACCAACTCGCTGGTGGCAACAGTGCGCAGCGGTCAGGCCGAAACGTTAGCTGACCATGAAGGCCGTCACCTGCTGCCGTCTGTTGTTCACTATCAACAGCAAGGGCATTCGGTGGGTTATGACGCGCGTACTAACGCAGCGCTCGACACCGCCAACACCATTAGTTCTGTTAAACGCCTGATGGGGCGCTCGCTGGCTGATATCCAGCAACGCTATCCGCATCTGCCTTATCAATTCCAGGCCAGCGAGAATGGCCTGCCGATGATTGAAACGGCGGCGGGGCTGCTGAACCCGGTGCGCGTTTCTGCGGACATCCTCAAAGCACTGGCGGCGCGGGCAACTGAAGCCCTGGCAGGCGAGCTGGATGGTGTCGTTATCACCGTTCCGGCGTACTTTGATGATGCCCAGCGTCAGGGCACCAAAGACGCGGCGCGTCTGGCGGGGCTGCATGTTCTGCGCTTACTTAATGAACCGACCGCTGCGGCTATTGCCTACGGGCTGGATTCCGGCCAGGAAGGCGTGATCGCTGTTTATGACCTCGGCGGCGGGACGTTTGATATTTCCATTCTGCGCTTAAGTCGCGGCGTGTTTGAAGTGCTGGCGACCGGCGGTGATTCCGCGCTCGGCGGCGATGATTTCGACCATCTGCTGGCGGATTACATTCGCGAGCAGGCGGGCATTCCTGATCGTAGCGATAACCGCGTTCAGCGTGAACTGCTCGATGCTGCCATTGCGGCCAAAATCGCGCTGAGCGATGCGGACTCTGTGACCGTTAACGTTGCGGGCTGGCAGGGCGAAATCAGCCGTGAACAATTCAATGAACTGATCGCGCCACTGGTAAAACGAACCTTACTGGCTTGTCGTCGCGCGCTGAAAGATGCGGGCGTAGAAGCTGATGAAGTGCTGGAAGTGGTGATGGTGGGCGGTTCTACTCGCGTGCCGCTGGTGCGTGAACGAGTAGGCGAATTTTTCGGTCGTCCACCGCTGACTTCTATCGACCCGGATAAAGTCGTCGCTATTGGCGCGGCGATTCAGGCGGATATTCTGGTGGGTAACAAGCCGGACAGCGAAATGCTGTTGCTGGATGTGATCCCGCTGTCGCTGGGCCTCGAAACGATGGGCGGCCTGGTGGAGAAAGTGATCCCGCGTAATACCACGATTCCGGTGGCCCGCGCCCAGGATTTCACCACCTTTAAAGATGGTCAGACGGCGATGTCTATCCATGTGATGCAGGGTGAGCGCGAACTGGTGCAGGACTGCCGCTCGCTGGCGCGTTTTGCGCTGCGAGGTATTCCGGCGCTACCGGCTGGCGGTGCGCATATTCGCGTGACGTTCCAGGTCGATGCCGACGGTCTTTTGAGCGTGACGGCGATGGAGAAATCCACCGGCGTTGAGGCGTCTATTCAGGTCAAACCGTCTTATGGCCTGACCGATAGCGAAATCGCCTCGATGATCAAAGACTCAATGAGCTATGCCGAGCAGGACGTAAAAGCCCGAATGCTGGCAGAACAAAAAGTAGAAGCGGCGCGTGTGCTGGAAAGTCTGCACGGTGCGCTGGCTGCTGATGCCGCGCTGTTAAGCGCCGCAGAACGTCAGGTTATCGACGATGCTGCCGCTCACCTGAGTGAAGTGGCGCAGGGCGATGATGTTGACGCCATCGAACAAGCGATTAAAAACGTAGACAAACAAACCCAGGATTTCGCCGCTCGCCGCATGGACCAGTCGGTTCGTCGTGCGCTGAAAGGCCATTCCGTGGACGAGGTTTAATATGCCAAAGATTGTTATTTTGCCTCATCAGGATCTCTGCCCTGATGGCGCTGTTCTGGAAGCGAATAGCGGTGAAACCATTCTCGATGTTGCGCTGCGTAACGGTATCGAGATTGAACACGCCTGTGAAAAATCCTGTGCTTGCACCACCTGCCACTGCATCGTTCGCGAAGGTTTTGACTCGCTGCCGGAAAGCTCAGAGCAGGAAGACGACATGCTGGACAAAGCCTGGGGGCTGGAGCCGGAAAGCCGTTTAAGCTGCCAGGCGCGCGTTACCGACGAAGATTTAGTGGTCGAAATCCCGCGTTACACTATCAACCATGCGCGTGAGCATTAACAGAGGTTAGTATGGGACTTAAGTGGACCGATAGCCGCGAAATTGGCGAAGCACTGTACGATGCGTATCCCGATATTGATCCGAAAACGGTTCGATTCACCGATATGCATCAGTGGATTTGCGCTCTGGAAGATTTCGACGACGACCCGCAGGCATCGAACGAGAAAATCCTCGAAGCGATTTTGTTGGTCTGGCTGGACGAAGCCGAGTGAATGAACGGGCTGCCTGGGGGTAGCCCGTTTTGCTGTTAAACGAATAAGGATAACTAAAATGACAGAAGCGATGAAAATTACCCTTTCTACCCAACCTGCCGACGTGCGCTGGGGAGAAAAAGCAACTTACAGCATTAATAATGATGGCATTACCCTGCATTTGAACGGGGCAGACGATCTGGGGTTGATCCAGCGTGCGGCGCGCAAGGTTGATGGTCTGGGCATTAAGCATGTTCAGTTAAGCGGTGAAGGCTGGGATGCGGATCGCTGCTGGGCATTCTGGCAAGGTTACAAAGCCCCGAAAGGCACACGTAAAGTGGAGTGGCCAGAGCTGGACGATGCCCAGCGTCAGGAACTGGATAACCGCCTGATGATCATTGACTGGGTGCGTGACACCATCAACGCACCGGCAGAAGAGCTGGGACCATCGCAACTGGCACAGCGTGCTGTTGATCTGATCTGCAACGTCGCAGGGGATCGTGTGACTTACCGGATCACCAAAGGCGAAGATCTGCGTGAGCAAGGTTATATGGGGCTGCACACTGTCGGGCGCGGTTCAGAACGTTCTCCGGTATTGCTGGCGCTGGATTACAACCCAACTGGCGATAAAGAAGCGCCAGTGTACGCGTGCCTGGTTGGTAAAGGCATCACTTTTGATTCCGGCGGCTACAGCATCAAACAGACCGCGTTTATGGACTCGATGAAGTCGGATATGGGCGGTGCGGCAACGGTTACCGGGGCGCTGGCATTTGCCATTACGCGCGGACTGAACAAGCGCGTGAAGCTGTTCCTCTGTTGTGCGGATAACCTGATCAGCGGCAATGCGTTCAAGCTGGGCGATATCATCACCTATCGCAACGGTAAAAAAGTTGAAGTGATGAACACTGATGCCGAAGGGCGTCTGGTGCTGGCCGATGGCCTGATTGATGCCAGTGCGCAGAAACCGGAACTGATCATTGATGCGGCGACCCTCACCGGGGCGGCGAAAACTGCGCTGGGTAATGATTATCACGCGTTGTTCAGTTTTGACGATGCGCTTGCCGGTCGTTTGCTGGCGAGTGCCTCACAAGAGAACGAACCGTTCTGGCGTCTGCCGCTGGCGGAATTCCACCGCAGCCAGCTGCCGTCTAACTTTGCCGAACTGAACAATACCGGAAGCGCGGCGTATCCGGCAGGTGCAAGTACGGCTGCGGGCTTCCTGTCGCACTTTGTTGAGAACTATCAGCAAGGCTGGCTGCATATCGACTGCTCGGCGACTTACCGTAAAGCGCCGGTTGAACAGTGGTCTGCGGGTGCTACGGGACTTGGTGTGCGCACGATTGCTAATCTGTTAACGGCGTAAACTAATATGCCGGATGCGGCGTAAACGCCTTATCCGGCCTACAAATTGCGAAAATCCAATAGATTGCGACTCCCTTGTAGGCCTGATAAGCGTGGCGCATCAGGCACTTGCTCCCCGAACGTTGAATGAATTGTGGTTCTTATGTCCGAAACAAAAAACGAACTTGAAGACCTGCTGGAAAAAGCAGCAACCGAACCGGCGCACCGCCCGGCCTTTTTCCGTACTCTACTGGAATCCACCGTCTGGGTGCCTGGTACGGCGGCGCAGGGCGAGGCAGTAGTTGAAGATAGCGCGCTTGATTTACAGCACTGGGAAAAAGAAGACGGCACCAGCGTCATTCCTTTTTTTACCTCGTTAGAAGCACTTCAACAGGCGGTTGAAGACGAACAGGCATTTGTCGTAATGCCCGTTCGCACATTGTTTGAGATGACCCTTGGCGAAACGCTCTTCCTTAATGCCAAACTGCCAACCGGTAAAGAGTTTATGCCGCGTGAAATCAGTTTGTTGATTGGTGAAGAAGGGAATCCGCTGAGTAGCCAGGAAGTACTGGAAGGCGGTGAATCGCTGATATTATCGGAAGTCGCAGAGCCGCCAGCGCAAATGATTGATTCACTTACCACCTTATTTAAAACCATTAAGCCGGTGAAGCGTGCTTTTATTTGTTCAATTAAAGAGAACGAAGAGGCACAGCCTAATTTACTTATTGGCATTGAAGCCGATGGTGATATCGAAGAAATTATTCAGGTGGCGGGAAGTGTAGCGACCGATACATTACCTGGTGATGAACCCATCGATATTTGTCAGGTGAAAAAAGGGGAAAAAGGAATTAGCCACTTTATTACCGAACATATTGCGCCATTCTATGAACGTCGCTGGGGTGGTTTTTTGCGTGACTTTAAACAGAACCGGATAATCTAAAATATGCCGCCCCAAAGGGCGGCATTCGGGCTTACTTGCTGCTCTGAAGGTTGTTAACCACCAGTAAATTGTCGCCGAAGAGACTTCGGTTATTATTTACCTCGGTTAACAGCGCACCAGAAACAATAAGTACGATACAAAAGCACCGTATCTTCATTGTGCGGTCCATGCGAAGACCGCATCACGACAGCACCACTGGCGATATTGCCGCGATAGCAAGCGCTGAGACGCGCTTGCCCTAACGGTCGCGGAACATCCTTTCCTTAAGCCAGCGCCCGCTTGCGAGACGGCGGAAAGGGCCGCAGTGGATAATACACTAACAGAACAATAATAACTCTCTTTTACTTGACAAAAAGAGAGTTACTGGCGAGTATTGTGTCCGCTGAGACGCGCTTGCATTACTACGGTAATACAACCTGCTGGAAAGGCCGCGAACCAGACCAGCAATAAAAAACCGCCAAATTCGGCGGTTTTTTATTGCCCGTAAAAAGCTTATTTTACGGGCTCAACCGGTAAATCTGCCCGTGCGCCCCATTCACTCCATGCGCCGTCGTACAGTTTCACGTTTGGCACATCCAACGTCGCAAGTGCCAACAAAACCACGGCTGCTGTTACACCAGAACCGCAGCTGACGATAATTGGTTTGTCATAGCTGACACCGCGACCAAAAAATATCGCATCCAGTTCATCGGTCGTTTTTAGTTCGCCTTCACGTACCAGTTCCGTCCACGGAACGTTCAATGCACCGGGAATATGTCCGCGACGTAAACCTGGGCGAGGTTCATCAACTTCTGCGTTAAAACGTGTAGCCGGGCGGGCATCAATAATTTGCGCCGTATTTTCATGGCTTGCCAATAATACATCGGTTACTTTCACCACGGCTTCAGGATTAAACGCGGCGTTAAACTCTCCTTCCGGCAGCTCTACTGCGCCTTCTTCTAATAGCAGATCATCACGCAGCCAGCCTGCAAGTCCACCACCCAGAATCGACACTTTCTCTACACCAAAGGTGCGCAGCATCCACCATGCTCGTGGGGCTGAGAAAAGATTACCTTCGTCATAGACAATCAGGTGCTTATCCTGGTTAACGCCTAATTCACGCATCGCCACGGCGAACGTTTCCGGGCGCGGCAGCATGTGCGGAAGCGGGGAAGTGTGATCAGAAAGCGCTTCGATATCAAAAAACACTGCGCCGGGAATATGTCCATTCAGATACTCCTGAGCAACGTTACGATCTTCCTGTCCAGGCGACGCCATGCGGGCATCGATAATCTGAATTTCCGGGTCATCAATATGTTCGGCGAGCCAGTCGGCTCCTACAAACCATGTCGTGGACATAGGCATCTCCATTTTTGCCGGGGTTAGGCTAAATTGTCGGATGTTTAGTGAAAAGCGACAAGCAAAAGAGGCTGATTTGGCTGTCTGAGCCACAATTCTCACTAAAATTCGGATTGTATGGGCGTGATACTGAATTACATAACGTAAATTCTCACGCATAATAATTATTCGACGTTGCTAACGGGCCATTGTGGCAGGGATGAAAAATGAAAAAGTTACGCGTAGCCGCCTGCATGCTAATGCTGGCGCTGGCAGGGTGCGACAACAACGATAACGCGCCAACAGCGGTGAAAAAAGATGCGCCTTCTGAAGTTACTAAAGCGGCCTCTTCAGAAAACGTGAGTTCAGCAAAACTTTCCGCGCCGGAGCGACAAAAACTGGCCCAACAGAGTGCCGGTAAGGCGCTGACATTGCTGGATCTCTCTGAAGTTCAACTCGATGGCGCAGCCACGCTGGTGCTGACGTTCTCCATCCCTCTCGACCCGGATCAGGATTTCTCACGCGTTATTCATGTCGTCGATAAAAAAAGCGGCAAAGTGGATGGTGCCTGGGAGCTGTCAGATAATCTTAAAGAGCTGCGTTTACGCCACCTCGAACCGAAACGTGATTTGATCGTCACTATTGGCAAGGAGGTCAAAGCGCTCAATAACGCAACCTTTAGTAAAGATGACGAAAAAACTATAACTACCCGCGATATCCAACCCAGCGTCGGTTTTGCCAGTCGTGGTTCGTTGCTTCCTGGTAAGGTCGTTGAAGGGCTGCCGGTAATGGCGCTTAACGTTAACAATGTCGATGTTAACTTCTTCCGTGTGAAACCAGAATCACTGCCCGCTTTCATTAGCCAGTGGGAATACCGCAATTCGCTGGCGAACTGGCAGTCAGATAAACTGCTGCAGATGGCGGATCTGGTCTACACCGGACGGTTTGATCTCAATCCTGCGCGTAACACCCGTGAAAAATTATTGCTGCCGCTGGGCGATATCAAACCGCTTCAGCAGGCGGGCGTGTATCTGGCTGTGATGAATCAGGCTGGACGTTACGATTACAGTAATCCCGCGACGCTGTTTACGTTAAGTGATATTGGCGTTTCAGCTCACCGTTATCACAATCGTCTGGATATCTTTACCCAAAGTCTGGAAAACGGCGCGGCCCTGCAAGGAATTGAAGTCTCTTTATTAAATGAGAAAGGGCAGACTCTGACTCAGGCAACCAGTGACGCTCAGGGGCATGTGCAACTGGAAAATGATAAAAACGCGGCATTACTGCTGGCGCGTAAAAACGGTCAGACAACGCTGCTCGATTTAAAACTCCCGGCGCTGGACTTAGCGGAATTTAACATTGCTGGCGCGCCAGGCTATAGCAAACAGTTTTTCATGTTTGGCCCGCGCGATCTTTATCGCCCGGGTGAAACGGTCATCCTCAATGGTTTGCTGCGTGATGCAGACGGTAAAGCATTGCCCGATCAACCCATCAAGTTAGACGTGATTAAACCCGACGGGCAGGTACTCAGGAGCGTCGTTAGTCAGCCGGAGAATGGCCTCTACCACTTTACCTGGCCACTCGATAGCAATGCGGCAACCGGTATGTGGCATATTCGCGCTAACACGGGCGATAACCAGTATCGGATGTGGGATTTCCACGTCGAAGATTTTATGCCAGAGCGTATGGCGCTGAATCTGACCGGTGAGAAAACCCCGCTAACGCCGAAAGATGAAGTGAAATTCTCCGTGGTGGGGTACTACCTGTATGGTGCACTTGCGAATGGTAATACTTTGCAAGGGCAACTTTTCCTGCGCCCACTGCGTGAAGCTGTGTCAGCCTTACCTGGTTTTGAATTCGGCGATATAGCTGCCGAAAATCTTTCCCGCACGCTGGATGAAGTTCAGTTGACGCTGGATGATAAAGGGCGCGGCGAAGTTTCTACAGAAAGCCAGTGGAAGGAAACACATTCTCCATTACAGGTTATTTTCCAGGGTAGTTTGCTGGAATCGGGCGGTCGCCCGGTGACGCGCCGTGCTGAGCAGGCTATCTGGCCTGCCGATGCATTGCCGGGGATCCGTCCGCAGTTCGCCTCGAAATCGGTTTACGATTATCGCACCGACAGCACGGTGAAACAGCCCATTGTTGATGAAGGCAGTAACGCCGCTTTTGACATCGTTTATAGCGATGCGCAAGGCGTGAAAAAAGCCGTGTCGGGCTTGCAGGTGCGCCTGATTCGCGAACGCCGCGATTACTACTGGAACTGGTCGGAATATGAAGGCTGGCAGTCACAGTTTGATCAAAAAGATCTGATCGAAAATGAACAAACTCTGGATCTGAAAGCGGACGAAACCGGTAAGGTCAGTTTCCCGGTAGAGTGGGGCGCTTATCGTCTGGAAGTTAAAGCGCCGAATGAAGCGGTCAGTAGTGTGCGTTTCTGGGCTGGTTATAGCTGGCAGGATAACAGCGACGGGGGTGGTGCAGTGCGACCCGACCGTGTCACGCTGAAACTGGATAAAGCCAGTTATCGCCCTGGCGATACCATTAAGTTGCATATTGCCGCGCCAACGGCGGGTAAAGGTTATGCGATGGTCGAGTCCAGTGAAGGGCCGTTGTGGTGGCAAGAGATTGATGTTCCGGCTCAAGGGCTGGATCTGACGATTCCGGTCGATAAAACCTGGAATCGTCATGATCTGTATTTAAGTACGCTGGTGGTACGTCCTGGCGATAAATCTCGCTCCGCGACGCCAAAACGCGCGGTTGGGGTGTTGCATCTGCCGCTTGGTGATGAAAACCGTCGCCTCGATCTGGCGCTGGAAACCCCCACCAAAATGCGCCCCAATCAGCCATTAACCGTGAAAATTAAAGCCAGCAATAAAAATGGTGAGATGCCAAAACAGGTGAATGTGCTGGTGTCTGCCGTTGATAGCGGTGTGCTGAATATTACTGATTACGTCACGCCAGATCCGTGGCAGGCGTTCTTTGGTCAGAAACGCTATGGCGCAGACATTTACGATATTTACGGTCAGGTTATTGAAGGTCAGGGGCGTCTGGCAGCTCTGCGTTTTGGTGGTGATGGTGATGAGCTGAAACGTGGTGGTAAACCGCCGGTCAATCACGTCAATATTGTCGCGCAGCAGGCGCTGCCGGTAACGCTCAATGAACAGGGCGAAGGCTCGGTTACACTGCCAATTGGCGATTTTAACGGTGAATTGCGCGTCATGGCGCAAGCCTGGACGGCAGATGACTTCGGAAGCAACGAAAGCAAAGTGATTGTTGCCGCACCGGTGATTGCTGAACTTAACATGCCGCGCTTTATGGCGAGTGGCGATACCTCGCGCCTGACGCTGGATATCACTAATCTTACCGATAAACCGCAAAAACTTAATGTTGCTCTGACCGCCAGTGGCTTGCTTGAACTGGTGAGTAATTCCCCCGCACCTGTTGAATTAGCGCCAGGGGTGCGTACTACGCTGTTTATCCCGGTGCGTGCTCTGACGGGTTATGGCGATGGTGACATTCAGGCCACCATTAGCGGGTTAGCGTTACCGGGGGAAACCGTTGCCGATCAGCATAAGCAGTGGAAAATCGGCGTCCGTCCGGCATTCCCGGCACAAACGGTCAATTACGGTACGGCGTTACAGCCTGGTGAAACCTGGGCGCTCCCGGCTGATGGATTGCAAAACTTCTCGCCTGTTACGCTGGAAGGGCAGTTATTGTTGAGCGGCAAACCACCGCTGAACATCGCACGTTATATCAAAGAGTTAAAAGCGTATCCGTACGGCTGTCTCGAGCAAACCGCCAGCGGCCTGTTCCCGTCACTTTATACCAATGCAGCCCAACTGCAGGCGTTGGGCATCAAAGGCGACAGTGATGAGAAACGCCGTGCATCGGTCGATATCGGCATTTCCCGTTTGCTGCAAATGCAACGTGATAACGGCGGCTTTGCGCTGTGGGATAAAAACGGTGACGAAGAGTACTGGCTGACGGCTTACGTGATGGATTTCCTGGTCCGCGCAGGCGAACAGGGTTACAGCGTACCGACAGACGCCATTAACCGGGGTAATGAGCGTCTGCTGCGCTATTTACAAGATCCGGGCATGATATCGATCCCGTACGCTGATAATCTCAAAGCCAGTAAATTCGCCGTACAGTCTTACGCTGCGCTGGTGTTGGCCCGTCAGCAAAAAGCACCACTGGGTGCGCTGCGTGAAATCTGGGAGCATCGTGCAGATGCCGCTTCTGGTTTACCGCTGCTGCAACTTGGCGTTGCGCTGAAAATCATGGGTGATGCAACGCGTGGTGAAGAAGCGATTGTGCTGGCGCTGAAAACGCCGCGTAATAGTGATGAGCGGATATGGCTGGGTGATTACGGTAGTCCACTGCGCGACAGCGCGTTGATGCTCTCATTGCTGGAAGAGAACAAACTGCTACCCGATGAGCAGTACTCCCTGTTGAACACACTTTCGCAGCAGGCGTTCGGTGAACGCTGGCTATCGACGCAGGAAAGTAACGCGTTGTTCCTGGCTGCCCGTACTCTTCAGGATTTACCGGGCAAATGGCAGGCGCAAACCACTTTCTCTGCTGAGCCGCTGACAGGCGAGAAAGCGCAAACCAGCAATCTGAATAGCGATCAACTTGCCACCTTGCAGGTGACCAACAGTGGCGATCAGCCGTTATGGCTGCGTGTGGATGCCAGCGGTTATCCGCAATCCGCACCTTTACCGGCGAGCAATGTGCTGCAAATTGAGCGTCATATTCTGGGTACTGACGGTAAGAGCAAATCGCTGGACTCGTTACGTAGCGGCGATCTGGTGCTGGTGTGGTTGCAGGTTAAAGCCAGTAACAGTGTACCGGATGCGTTAGTCGTGGATCTGTTGCCTGCGGGGCTGGAACTGGAAAACCAGAATCTGGCGAACGGCGGCGCCAGCCTGGAGCAAAGTGGTGGTGAAGTGCAGAACTTGCTGAACCAGATGCAGCAGGCGAGCATTAAGCACATAGAGTTCCGTGACGATCGCTTTGTGGCGGCGGTTGCCGTTGATGAATATCAACCGGTAACGCTGGTGTATCTGGCGCGGGCGGTGACGCCGGGAACGTATCAGGTGCCGCAGCCTATGGTGGAATCAATGTATGTTCCTCAATGGCGGGCGACTGGTGCGGCTGACGATCTGTTGATAGTCAGACCGTAAATGCCTCGCCTGTTAACCAAACGCGGCTGCTGGATAATGCTGACAGCCGCGCCTTTTATCATCATTCTGGCAGCATGGGCAGCAGATAAACTCTGGCCTCTGCCATTGCAAGAAGTGAATCCTGCACGCGTGGTGGTGGCGCAGGATGGTACGCCACTCTGGCGTTTCGCCGATGCTGACGGCATCTGGCGTTATCCGGTAACAATCGAAGATGTTTCTCCACGTTACCTTGAAGCACTGATCAATTATGAAGATCGCTGGTTCTGGAAGCATCCGGGGGTGAATCCGTTCTCGGTGGCGCGTGCAGCCTGGCAAGATCTCACGTCGGGTCGGGTCATTTCCGGCGGCAGCACGCTCACCATGCAGGTGGCGCGCCTGCTTGATCCTCACCCCAAAACGTTTGGCGGCAAAATTCGTCAGCTCTGGCGCGCGTTGCAACTGGAATGGCATCTGTCTAAACGTGAAATTCTGACCTTGTATCTTAACCGTGCCCCGTTTGGCGGTACGTTGCAGGGGATTGGTGCGGCAAGTTGGGCTTATCTCGGGAAATCGCCTGCGAATTTAAGCTATTCCGAGGCGGCAATGCTGGCGGTGTTGCCGCAAGCGCCCAGCCGTCTTCGCCCGGATCGTTGGCCGGAGCGTGCCGAAGCCGCGCGTAATAAAGTGCTCGAACGGATGGCCGTGCAAGGTGTGTGGTCCCGTGAGCGGGTAAAAGAGTCAAGGGAAGAACCCATCTGGCTGGCACCCCGACAAATGCCGCAACTGGCACCGCTGTTTTCGCGCATGATGCTCGGTAAAAGCAAAAGCGACAAAATCGTTACTACGCTGGATGCCGGTCTTCAACGACGTCTGGAAGAACTGGCGCAAAACTGGAAAGGACGATTGCCACCGCGCAGCTCACTGGCGATGATCGTGGTTGATCATACCGATATGCGTGTTCGCGGCTGGGTGGGATCGGTTGATCTCAACGATGATTCACGCTTTGGTCATGTTGATATGGTCAATGCGATCCGATCGCCAGGATCGGTGCTCAAACCGTTTGCTTATGGTCTGGCGCTGGATGAAGGCGTGATCCACCCGGCATCGCTGTTGCAAGACGTCCCCCGACGCACCGGTGATTACCGACCTGGCAACTTTGACAGCGGTTTTCATGGCCCGATCAGCATGAGTGAGGCGCTGGTGCGATCGCTGAACTTACCTGCTGTGCAGGTGCTGGAAGCCTATGGACCGAAACGGTTTGCGGCAAAGTTACGCAATGTTGGATTGCCGTTGTATCTGCCCAACGGTGCTGCGCCGAATCTTTCGCTCATTCTCGGCGGCGCTGGCGCAAAACTGGAAGATATGGCAGCAGCGTATACCGCGTTTGCTCGCCACGGCAAGGCAGGCAAATTGCGCTTACAGCCTGACGATCCGCTGCTTGAACGGCCTTTAATGTCGTCGGGGGCTGCGTGGATCATTCGCCGGATTATGGCTGATGAAGCGCAACCCTTGCCGGATGGTGCCTTGCCGCGCGTCGCCCCACTGGCATGGAAAACGGGCACCAGCTATGGCTATCGTGATGCCTGGGCGATTGGGGTTAACGCTCGCTATGTCATTGGGATCTGGACTGGCAGACCGGACGGCACGCCCGTTGTTGGTCAGTTTGGCTTTGCCAGTGCCGTACCGCTGTTGAATCAGGTTAATAATATCTTACTGTCGCGCAGTGTGAATTTGCCGGAAGACCCACGTCCTGACTCTGTAAGTCGTGGCGTTATCTGCTGGCCGGGCGGACAGTCTTTGCCGGAAGGTGACGGTAACTGTCGCCGCCGCCTGGCAACCTGGCTGCTGGACGGGAGCCAGCCGCCAACTCTATTACTGCCGGAGCAGGAAGGCATTAATGGCATTCGTTTCCCCATCTGGCTGGATGAAAACGGCAAACGTGTTGCCGCTGATTGCCCTCAGGCGCGACAAGAAATGATAAATGTCTGGCCGCTACCGCTGGAACCCTGGCTGCCCGCATCAGAACGTCGCGCTGTGCGCTTGCCTCCGGCCTCGACAATTTGCCCGCCATACGGTCACGATGCACAACTCCCGCTGCAGCTAACAGGTGTGCGCGATGGCGCGATTATTAAACGTTTACCGGGCGCAGCGGAAGCGACTTTGCCGTTGCAATCAAGTGGAGGGGCAGGTGAACGCTGGTGGTTTCTGAACGGCGAACCGTTAACTGAACGTGGGCGCAACGTGACCCTGCATTTGACGGATAAAGGCGATTATCAATTGCTGGTGATGGATGACGTGGGGCAAATAGCGACAGTGAAATTTGTCATGCAATAGTCTGTTTTGTCCCTGATTGTTGCTTAAACTGGGTTTATTTTAAAAAAATGTTACCTTCATCAATAGTCAACGGCCCTGTTGCTCATTATAATCCGCGCCATCTCGTACGCTGGTACAGACAACAACAGAACAATTTACAGAGGTAAAAATGGCTATTGAACGTACTTTTTCCATCATCAAACCGAACGCAGTAGCAAAAAACGTGATTGGTAGTATCTTTGCGCGCTTTGAAGCTGCAGGGTTCAAAATTGTCGGCACCAAAATGCTGCACCTGACCGTTGAACAGGCTCGTGGCTTTTATGCTGAACACGATGGAAAACCGTTCTTTGATGGTCTGGTTGAATTCATGACTTCTGGCCCGATCGTTGTTTCCGTGCTGGAAGGTGAAAATGCTGTTCAGCGTCACCGCGATCTGCTGGGCGCGACCAATCCGGCAAACGCACTGGCCGGTACTCTGCGTGCTGATTACGCTGACAGCCTGACCGAAAATGGTACCCACGGTTCTGATTCCGTCGAATCTGCCGCTCGCGAAATCGCTTATTTCTTCGGCGAAGGCGAAGTGTGCCCGCGCACCCGTTAATAATTTCGTAAATGCCGCGTGCAAACGTGGCATCCGTGCGCCAGAATTTGTACAATGCAGCGCCCCCGGACGAGCAGCCGCTCACCGGGGCGTTTCTTTTTTCAACCCTCCAGGGGCCATAACGTGTAATAACGAGGCCGGAATAGCATATGTCTGAACAATTAGTCACACCTGAAAACGTCACCACGAAAGATGGAAAAATCAACCTGCTGGATCTCAACCGTCAGCAGATGCGGGAGTTTTTTAAAGATTTAGGTGAAAAACCCTTCCGCGCCGATCAGGTGATGAAGTGGATGTATCACTATTGCTGCGACAACTTTGATGAGATGACCGACATCAATAAAGTGTTGCGCGGCAAACTGAAAGAGGTGGCGGAAATCCGTGCACCGGAAGTGGTTGAAGAACAGCGTTCATCTGACGGCACCATTAAATGGGCGATCGCCGTTGGCGATCAGCGCGTTGAAACGGTGTATATCCCGGAAGACGACCGTGCCACGCTCTGCGTCTCTTCGCAGGTGGGGTGTGCGCTGGAGTGTAAATTCTGTTCCACCGCCCAGCAGGGCTTTAATCGCAACCTGCGGGTATCGGAAATTATCGGCCAGGTGTGGCGTGCGGCGAAAATTGTCGGCGCAGCAAAAGTCACCGGTCAGCGCCCAATCACTAACGTAGTGATGATGGGTATGGGCGAGCCGCTGCTCAACCTGAACAACGTCGTTCCGGCGATGGAAATCATGCTTGATGATTTCGGTTTTGGCCTGTCAAAACGTCGCGTCACGCTTTCCACTTCCGGTGTGGTTCCGGCGCTGGATAAACTCGGCGATATGATCGACGTTGCGCTGGCAATTTCCCTGCACGCGCCGAACGACGAAATTCGTGACGAAATTGTGCCGATCAACAAAAAGTACAATATCGAAACGTTCCTTGCGGCGGTGCGCCGTTATCTGGAGAAATCCAACGCCAATCAGGGCCGAGTCACTATTGAATACGTGATGCTTGACCACGTTAACGACGGCACTGAACACGCGCACCAACTGGCAGAACTGCTGAAAGATACGCCGTGTAAGATCAACCTGATCCCGTGGAACCCGTTCCCGGGCGCGCCGTATGGACGCAGTTCGAACAGCCGTATCGACCGTTTCTCAAAAGTGCTGATGAGCTACGGTTTCACCACTATTGTGCGTAAAACTCGTGGTGATGACATTGATGCTGCCTGTGGTCAGTTGGCGGGCGATGTTATCGACCGTACGAAACGTACCCTGCGTAAACGGATGCAGGGTGAAGCCATCGACATTAAAGCGGTCTGATAGCCATTACGCCACGGTTACTTTATGTACCGTGGCGTAATCTTTTATGAATGAAGTATTAAGTTGCAATTGTCTGGTCAATATTAACGGTGCGTTTTTGCTGACTTTAAGGCAGTATGTAACGATGCAACAGTAAGTTAGCCTTAGCGAATGTGGGCTTTGTCACGAGCACACAGACGGTCTTATACTGTATGATAACGGTTAACTTAACGGATGTTTCGCGGTGTGGGTGAGCATGATGGTTCACCGGCATCTCAATTCTCATTTAAACGTACCTGCAGCGAATGAATACTGAAGCCACGCACGACCAAAATGAAGCACTTACTACCGGCGCTCGCCTGCGTAATGCTCGCGAACAACTAGGACTTAGTCAACAGGCCGTTGCCGAGCGACTTTGCCTGAAGGTTTCCACGGTACGCGACATTGAAGAAGATAAGGCACCCGCCGATCTTGCTTCAACATTCCTGCGCGGATATATCCGCTCTTATGCGCGTCTGGTACATATTCCAGAAGAAGAACTGCTGCCAGGGCTGGAAAAGCAGGCTCCACTACGGGCTGCAAAAGTTGCGCCGATGCAGAGTTTTTCCCTCGGTAAACGCCGCAAAAAACGTGACGGCTGGCTGATGACCTTCACCTGGCTGGTGTTGTTTGTGGTTATTGGTCTGAGCGGTGCCTGGTGGTGGCAAGACCACAAAGCTCAGCAGGAAGAGATCACCACTATGGCCGATCAATCTTCTGCGGAACTGAATAATAATCAAAGCCAGAGTGTACCGTTAGATACGTCGACAACCACAGATCAGGCTATGGCGACCACGCCGACATCACCTGTGGATACCACCGCAACCAACACGCAAACACCTGCCGTAACTGCGCCAGCACCAGCTGTTGATCCGCAACAGAATGCGGTTGTTCCACCTTCGCAGGCAAATGTTGATACCGCTGCGACTCCGGCACCAGCGGCAACAACAACACCAGATGGCGCTGCGCCGTTGCCAACCGATCAGGCTGGCGTGACCACGCCGGCGGTTGACCCGAATGCGCTGGTGATGAACTTTACTTCCGATTGCTGGCTGGAAGTCACCGATGCTACCGGTAAAAAACTGTTTAGCGGTATGCAGCGTAAAGACGGTAATTTGAACTTAACCGGCCAGGCACCGTACAAACTGAAAATTGGTGCGCCAGCCGCAGTACAGATCCAGTATCAAGGGAAACCTGTCGATCTGAGTCGTTTTATCAGAACTAACCAGGTTGCGCGTCTGACCCTCAATGCCGAACAATCACCGGCGCAGTAACAGACGGGTAACGCGGGAGATTTTTCATGCATAACCAGGCTCCAATTCAACGTAGAAAATCAACACGTATTTACGTTGGGAATGTGCCGATTGGCGATGGTGCTCCCATCGCCGTACAGTCCATGACCAATACGCGTACGACAGACGTCGAAGCAACGGTCAATCAAATCAAAGCGCTGGAACGCGTTGGCGCTGATATCGTCCGTGTCTCCGTACCGACGATGGACGCGGCAGAAGCGTTCAAACTCATCAAACAGCAGGTTAACGTGCCGCTGGTGGCTGACATCCACTTCGACTATCGCATTGCGCTGAAAGTAGCGGAATACGGCGTCGATTGTCTGCGTATTAACCCTGGCAATATCGGTAATGAAGAGCGTATTCGCATGGTGGTTGACTGTGCGCGCGATAAAAACATTCCGATCCGTATTGGCGTTAACGCCGGATCGTTGGAAAAAGATCTGCAAGAAAAGTATGGCGAACCGACGCCGCAGGCGTTGCTGGAATCCGCCATGCGTCATGTTGATCATCTCGATCGCCTGAACTTCGATCAGTTCAAAGTCAGTGTGAAAGCGTCTGACGTCTTCCTCGCTGTTGAGTCTTATCGTTTGCTGGCAAAACAAATCGATCAGCCGCTGCATCTGGGGATCACCGAAGCCGGTGGTGCGCGCAGCGGGGCAGTAAAATCCGCTATTGGTTTAGGTCTGCTGCTGTCTGAAGGCATCGGCGACACGCTGCGCGTATCGCTGGCGGCCGATCCGGTCGAAGAGATCAAAGTCGGTTTCGATATTTTGAAATCGCTGCGTATCCGTTCGCGCGGGATCAACTTCATCGCCTGCCCGACCTGTTCGCGTCAGGAATTTGATGTTATCGGTACGGTTAACGCGCTGGAGCAACGCCTGGAAGATATAATCACTCCGATGGACGTTTCGATTATCGGCTGCGTGGTGAATGGCCCAGGTGAGGCGCTGGTTTCTACACTCGGCGTCACTGGCGGCAACAAGAAAAGCGGCCTCTATGAAGATGGCGTGCGCAAAGACCGTCTGGACAACAACGATATGATCGATCAGCTGGAAGCGCGCATTCGTGCGAAAGCCAGTCAGCTGGACGAAGCGCGTCGAATTGACGTTCAGCAGGTTGAAAAATAATAACGTGATGGGAAGCGCCTCGCTTCCCGTGTATGATTGAACCCGCATGGCTCCCGAAACATTGAGGGAAGCGTTGAGGGTTCATTTTTATATTCAGAAAGAGAATAAACGTGGCAAAAAACATTCAAGCCATTCGCGGCATGAACGATTACCTGCCTGGCGAAACGGCCATCTGGCAGCGCATTGAAGGCACACTGAAAAACGTGCTCGGCAGCTACGGTTACAGTGAAATCCGCTTGCCGATTGTAGAGCAGACCCCGCTATTCAAACGTGCGATTGGTGAAGTCACCGACGTGGTTGAAAAAGAGATGTACACCTTTGAGGATCGCAATGGCGACAGCCTGACTCTGCGCCCTGAAGGGACGGCGGGCTGTGTACGCGCCGGCATCGAGCATGGTCTTCTGTACAATCAGGAACAGCGTCTGTGGTATATCGGGCCTATGTTCCGTCACGAGCGTCCGCAGAAAGGGCGTTATCGTCAGTTCCATCAGTTGGGCTGCGAAGTTTTCGGTCTGCAAGGTCCGGATATCGACGCCGAACTGATTATGCTCACTGCCCGCTGGTGGCGCGCGCTGGGTATTTCCGAGCACGTAACTCTTGAGCTGAACTCTATCGGTTCGCTGGAAGCTCGTGCGAATTACCGCGATGCGCTGGTGGCATTCCTTGAGCAGCATAAAGAAAAGCTGGACGAAGACTGCAAACGCCGCATGTACACTAACCCGTTGCGCGTACTGGATTCAAAAAATCCGGAAGTGCAGGTGCTTCTCAACGACGCTCCGGCATTAGGCGATTATCTGGACGAGGAATCTCGTGAGCACTTTGCCGGTCTGTGCAAACTGCTTGAGAGCGCGGGGATCGCTTACACTGTAAACCAGCGTCTGGTGCGCGGTCTGGATTACTATAACCGTACCGTTTTCGAGTGGGTGACTAACAGCCTCGGTTCCCAGGGCACCGTGTGTGCAGGTGGTCGTTATGACGGTCTGGTGGAACAACTGGGTGGTCGTGCAACACCGGCAGTCGGTTTTGCGATGGGCCTCGAACGTCTTGTATTGTTAGTTCAGGCCGTTAATCCGGAATTTAAAGCCGATCCTGTTGTCGATATATACCTGGTGGCTTCAGGTGCTGACACACAATCTGCGGCTATGGCATTAGCAGAGCGTCTGCGTGATGAATTACCGGGTGTGAAACTGATGACCAACCACGGCGGCGGCAACTTTAAGAAACAGTTTGCCCGTGCTGATAAATGGGGTGCCCGCGTTGCTGTGGTGCTGGGTGAGTCTGAAGTGGCTAACGGCACAGCAGTAGTGAAGGATTTGCGCTCTGGTGAGCAAACTGCAGTTGCGCAGGATAGCGTAGCCGCGCATTTGCGCACGTTACTGGGTTAAGGAAGGAGAAGGACAGCGTGGAAATTTACGAGAACGAAAACGACCAGGTTGAAGCGGTTAAACGCTTTTTTGCTGAAAATGGCAAAGCACTGGCTGTTGGGGTGATTTTGGGCGTTGGCGCACTGATTGGCTGGCGCTACTGGAATAGCCATCAGGTTGATTCTGCACGCTCCGCTTCTCTTGCCTATCAAAATGCGGTTACCGCAGTGAGCGAAGGCAAACCGGATAGCATCCCAGCGGCGGAAAAATTTGCTGCTGAAAATAAAAATACTTATGGTGCGCTGGCTTCTTTGGAACTTGCGCAGCAATTTGTTGACAAAAATGAACTAGAGAAAGCTGCCGCCCAGTTACAACAGGGGCTGGCAGACACGAGCGATGAAAATCTCAAAGCCGTGATAAATCTGCGTCTTGCTCGCGTTCAGGTACAGCTCAAGCAGGCTGATGCCGCGCTAAAAACCCTTGATGCTATCAAAGGTGAAGGGTGGGCTGCCATTGTTGCCGACCTGCGTGGTGAAGCATTGCTGAGCAAAGGTGATAAGCAAGGTGCGCGTAGTGCATGGGAAGCAGGCGTGAAAAGCGATGTTACCCCGGCACTGAGCGAAATGATGCAGATGAAAATTAATAATTTGTCCATCTGAGAGGGACCCGATGCAATTGCGTAAATTACTGCTGCCAGGACTGCTTTCCGTTACCCTTTTAAGCGGCTGTTCGCTGTTTAACAGCGAAGAAGATGTGGTAAAGATGTCCCCATTGCCAACCGTTGAAAACCAGTTTACGCCGACTACTGTGTGGAGCACTTCCGTTGGTAGCGGCATTGGCAACTTCTATTCCAATCTTCATCCGGCACTGGCGGACAACGTTGTCTATGCAGCGGACCGCGCTGGTTTAGTAAAAGCGCTGAATGCGGATGACGGCAAAGAAATCTGGTCTGTCAACCTGGCCGAGAAAGATGGCTGGTTCTCTAAAGATCCTGCATTACTTTCTGGCGGCGTGACCGTGTCTGGTGGGCATGTCTACATTGGCACCGAAAAGGCGCAGGTTTACGCGCTGAATACCAGCGATGGTACTGTGGCATGGCAAACTAAAGTCGCGGGTGAAGCACTTTCGCGCCCGGTGGTCAGCGACGGTCTGGTGTTAATCCACACCAGTAACGGTCAGTTACAAGCGCTGAACGAAGCTGACGGCGCTGTCAAATGGACAGTTAACCTCGATATGCCTTCGCTCTCTTTGCGTGGCGAGTCTGCGCCGGCAACGGCTTTTGGTGCGGCCGTCGTGGGTGGCGATAATGGTCGCGTCAGCGCAGTGCTGATGGAACAGGGCCAGATGATTTGGCAGCAGCGTATTTCCCAGGCGACCGGTTCTACCGAAATTGACCGTCTGAGCGATGTTGACACGACTCCCGTCGTTGTTAACGGCGTTGTTTTCGCGCTGGCCTATAATGGTAACCTGACGGCGCTTGATCTGCGCAGTGGTCAGATTATGTGGAAACGCGAACTGGGTTCGGTGAATGATTTCATCGTCGACGGCAATCGCATCTATCTGGTCGATCAAAATGACCGGGTGATGGCGTTGACCATTGATGGCGGCGTTACGCTGTGGACACAAAGCGATCTGCTGCATCGCCTGCTGACTTCTCCGGTGCTGTATAATGGCAACCTGGTGGTAGGCGACAGTGAAGGTTATCTGCACTGGATTAACGTCGAAGATGGTCGTTTCGTTGCCCAGCAAAAAGTTGATAGTTCCGGTTTCCAGACTGAACCGGTTGCTGCTGACGGCAAACTGCTGATCCAGGCAAAAGACGGAACCGTGTACTCTATTACACGTTAATCGTCTCTGTCGTTCACTTTGAAAACGGCTCCTGGACAGGGGCCGTTTTCCTGTTTTTAACAACGACACGAATATAGCGTGCGTTGTCTGATGATTTATAAAAATGAGGCTTTAAACATGGTACCTGTGGTCGCGCTTGTCGGGCGCCCTAACGTAGGAAAATCCACGTTATTTAACCGTCTAACTCGCACCCGAGATGCGCTGGTTGCGGATTTCCCGGGTCTGACTCGTGACCGTAAGTACGGTCGTGCGGAAATTGAAGGCCGTGAGTTTATCTGCATTGATACCGGCGGGATTGATGGCACAGAAGACGGTGTAGAAACCCGCATGGCGGAACAGTCGCTGCTGGCGATTGAAGAAGCGGACGTCGTACTGTTTATGGTGGATGCGCGCGCGGGCCTGATGCCGGCGGATGAAGCGATTGCTAAACATCTGCGCTCCCGTGAAAAACCGACCTTCCTGGTGGCAAACAAAACTGACGGTCTGGATCCCGATCAGGCAGTGGTTGATTTCTACGCGCTTGGTTTAGGTGAAATCTACCCGATCGCCGCGTCTCACGGTCGTGGCGTATTAAGTCTGCTGGAGCACGTGCTGCTGCCGTGGATGGAAGATCTCGCACCGCAAGAAGAAGTCGACGAAGACGCCGAATACTGGGCGCAATTTGAAGCGGAAGAGAACGGCGAAGAAGAAGAGGAAGACGACTTCGACCCGCAAAGTCTGCCGATCAAACTGGCGATTGTGGGTCGCCCGAACGTAGGTAAGTCTACACTCACTAACCGTATTCTTGGTGAAGAGCGCGTTGTTGTTTACGACATGCCTGGCACGACGCGTGACAGTATCTACATTCCAATGGAACGCGACGGACGTGAGTATGTGCTCATTGACACCGCTGGCGTACGTAAACGCGGCAAAATCACCGATGCGGTAGAGAAATTCTCGGTAATCAAAACGTTGCAGGCCATTGAAGATGCCAACGTGGTGATGTTGGTGATTGATGCGCGCGAAGGTATTTCCGATCAGGATCTCTCCTTGCTGGGCTTTATTCTCAATAGTGGGCGCTCACTTGTGATTGTAGTGAACAAGTGGGACGGCCTGAGCCAGGAAGTGAAAGAGCAGGTGAAAGAGACGCTGGACTTCCGTCTGGGCTTTATCGATTTTGCTCGTGTGCACTTTATCTCTGCCTTGCACGGCAGTGGTGTTGGAAACTTGTTTGAATCAGTACGTGAAGCGTATGACAGCTCCACCCGTCGTGTGGGGACCTCTATGCTGACGCGCATCATGACGATGGCTGTTGAAGATCACCAACCGCCGCTGGTACGCGGTCGTCGTGTGAAGCTGAAATACGCCCACGCCGGGGGTTATAACCCGCCGATTGTGGTGATTCACGGCAATCAGGTGAAAGACCTGCCTGATTCCTACAAGCGTTACCTGATGAACTACTTCCGCAAATCCCTGGACGTAATGGGATCGCCGATTCGTATTCAGTTCAAAGAAGGGGAAAACCCGTATGCGAACAAGCGTAATACCCTGACGCCGACTCAGATGCGCAAGCGTAAGCGTCTGATGAAGCACATCAAGAAAAGTAAGTAATCACTTATCTGGTTTCCCTTTCCACACGGAGAGGGAAACCGAATAACACGCGAGGAGTATTTATGGCACTCAACTGTCCAACCTGCAAAACCCCTCTCGAACGCAATGGCGAGACTGCTCACTGTGCAACTTGCGACAAAGACTTTACCGTCCAGGCACTTTGCCCTGAGTGTCATCAGCCGTTACAAGTGTTAAAAGCTTGTGGTGCTGTGGATTATTTCTGCCAACATGGGCACGGTTTAATATCTAAAAAACGCGTTGAATTTGTTATTGCTTAATATCACTTGAATGTATTGTTTTGTCATTTGTATTTAATGTGCAAATGATAAAACAATCTGTTATGGTGGAATAACTAATGAAAGCGAGCGAAATCACTAATTTAAATAATTAAGAATATATTTATTCTTTATAACATGTCTTTCTGAAAAATCAGGAATATAATATTAAAAATTATTTTTGACTTTATCGTCACAGGGAAAGCACATGCTGCGATGGAAACGCTGTATTATGCTAACATTTATCTCTGGTGCTGCTTTCGCGGCACCAGAGATAAATGTTAAGCAAAACGAATCGTTACCTGATTTAGGTAGCCAGGCAGCACAACAGGATGAACAAACCAACAAGGGTAAATCGCTGAAAGAGCGCGGAGCCGATTACGTCATCAACTCCGCCACGCAAGGGTTTGAAAACTTGACCCCTGAGGCGCTGGAATCTCAGGCCAGAAGCTATCTGCAAAGTCAAATCACCTCAACCGCACAATCTTATATTGAAGACACACTCTCTCCCTACGGTAAGGTCCGTTCGAACCTCTCCATTGGTCAGGGCGGCGATCTGGATGGCAGTTCCATCGATTATTTTGTTCCCTGGTACGATAATCAAACCACTGTTTATTTCAGCCAATTTTCTGCGCAACGAAAAGAAGATCGTACGATCGGAAATATAGGGCTTGGTGTAAGACATAATTTTGATAAATGGTTATTGGGTGGAAATATATTTTATGATTATGATTTTACCCGTGGACATCGCCGTTTAGGTATAGGCGCTGAAGCGTGGACTGATTATTTAAAATTTTCTGGTAACTATTATCATCCGCTTTCTGACTGGAAAGACTCTGAAGATTTCGACTTTTATGAAGAACGCCCTGCGAGCGGTTGGGATATTCGTGCCGAAGCCTGGCTTCCCGCTTATCCGCAGCTTGGCGGTAAAATCGTTTTCGAACATTATTACGGGGATGAAGTTGCGCTATTTGGTACCGACAATCTAGAGAAAGATCCCTTCGCTGTCACGTTAGGCGTGAAATACCAGCCTGTTCCGCTCATTGCTGTAGGAACGGACTTCAAAGCAGGAACCGGTGATAACACCGATACCACGGTCAACGCAACGCTTAACTACCAGTTTGGCGTCCCGCTCAAAGACCAGCTTGATCCTGACAAAGTGAGCGCGGCTCACTCACTCATGGGCAGCCGTCACGACTTTGTTGAACGTAACAACTTTATTGTTCTGGAATATAAAGAGAAAGATCCCCTCGATGTCACTTTGTGGCTGAAAGCTGATGCGATGAATGAACATCCCGAGTGCGTGATTAAAGATACGCCAGAAGAAGCTATCGGGCTGGAAAAATGTAAATGGACCATTAACGCGCTTGTCAACCACCACTACAAAATTGTCGCTGCGTCATGGCAGGCGAAAAACAATGCCGCCCGCACGCTGGTGATGCCGGTTATCAAAGAGAATACCCTGACAGAGGGCAACAATAACCACTGGAACCTGGTGCTGCCCGTCTGGCAGTACAGCTCTGACAAAGCCGAACAAGGAAAACTCAATACCTGGCGGGTTCGCCTGGCGCTGAAAGATGAAAAGGGCAACCGACAGAACTCAGGCGTGGTGGAAATCACCGTTCAGCAGGACCGTAAAATTGAGCTGATTGTTAATAACATCGCGAACGTGCCGGAAGAGAACAACCACAGCCACGAAGCCAGTGCACAGGCTGATGGTGTAGATGGTGTGGTGATGGATCTCGATATTACTGATAGCTTTGGCGACAACACTGACCGCAACGGTAATGTCTTGCCGCAGGATAATCTCAACCCGCAGCTGTTTGATGCCAACGATAAAAAAGTGACGCTGACGAATAACCCCTGCACTACCGAGACTCCCTGTGTCTTTATCGCCAAACAAGATAAAGAAAAGGGGACCGTTACGCTCTCCAGTACGTTGCCTGGCACCTTCCGTTGGAAGGCGAAAGCTGCCCCCTATGATGACAGTAACTATGTTGACGTAACGTTCCTGGGGGCTGACATCGGCGGGCTGAATGCCTTTATCTATCGCGTTGGTGCGGCTAAATCCGTGAATCTTATCGGCAATAAAGAACCGTTGCCCCTCAATAGCCGATATCGCTTTGTGTTGTGGCGCGACGCTAACAAAGACGGTGTGTTCCAGCTATCTGAAAAGCTCACTGACGAAGAGATGAAACAGTATGACTACCAATGGGAATTCACGGGGCATAGCGTAAATGGCAATACTGGCGCGCAAGCCAATACCACTAACGTCGATATCGAGATCCCGGCAACGAACAAGGAAGCGGCAGCGAAGTTTAGTGCCCAGGTAACCGATGGTGTGCAAGGGTACGGTTTGCAGGTCAATTACAGCAAGACATAGGAACAGCGCCATGGCTGATCGGGCCACCGCTGAATGTTAACCAAGGAGAGTGTTTATGAAACCTCATATGAAACGTGGCCTGACAAAAGTCGCGCTGGCACTGATGCTGGCTGGATACTGTGCCGTACCAGTCGCTATGGCGGAAGATGCTGCCTGGGTCGCCAGTGGAACGACAGCTGAATTCGAGGGGACCATACCCTGGCTCTATCGCGAAGGGGGGAATGCTACGATTAACTCGGAAGATGCGGATCACATCAAAGTGACATCTGATAGTAAAGGTATCCGTCCTGCAGGTAGCGAGTCTGATAAACGCCTTTACTCAGGGGATACCATCACGCTGGGTTGGGATATCGGCGATACCGAAGGGGATATCGATGATGGTTCCGCAGGCATTGATGCGAAAACGACGGCGACCATCAAATGGTACAGCTACAGTGATAATGCGGGTGGCGGTAAAACGGAGTTGACTGCGGCGGCAGGAAAAACCAGTTATAAAATCACCGATGGCGATCGTGGACGCTATATCGGTGTTGAAATCCAGCCTATCACTCAGACCGGTAATCCCTTCCAGGGAACTTCGCTGACTCTGCTGGATATTTCTACGGCCAGCGGTGGCGGCAGCGATACGGATAATGTCGATCCTGGTCCGGTTGTTAACCAGAACCTGAAAGTTGCCATCTTCGAGAAAGACACCAGTACCAACCTTATCGGTGGTAATACAGCCATTGCGCTTAACAAAACGTATGTGGCCAAACTGTACTCGGATGAAAACCAGAACGGTAAATACGACGCGGGTACGGATGTGGACGTTACCGCTAACTACGACTTTGCGTGGGTCTTTAACGGTAACAGTAAACAACTTGCGGCGGCGGGCGGTATTGCCAACGCCAGCTTCGATAACAATGACATTGTTATTCCGCAAACTAACGAACAAGCAAGAACCAGCCTTAACGGTAGTGACCGTAATGGTAAGACCGGCCTTGCAATCCCGGCAAACGGCGACGGCGTTCAGGGCTATACGCTGTCTATCATTTACAAACACCACTAATGCGCACAACAGCATTCCCGTATGGGAATGCTGTTTTCCGCCTGTTTTGCTTAGCGACGCGTTAAGCAAAACGGGTTGACGTTTTGTTTATCATGCTGGAGTTTTCTACATGTCGGTATGTCTGAAACCAGGAAAAATCATTGTGCTTCTGGGCATGTTGGCAGCCTTTATGCTGTCTGACTTTGCACGGGCAGAGGTGGAATGGCAGACATATCCTGGTTCTACAGGCGAGTTTAACGGTACAGTTCCTATTGCCGATAGCGCCAGCGTACCCGTTTATCAGGGAAGCGTTCAGCTTGATCCTGCTGCATCTCATGATGTGGCGTTTTCTGCTAAACCGAATGAATTTAGCGTTGACGATGACGCTGCTAACCTGATAGTTGCTAATCCTCAGGACAGTGAAGGCGACCAGTTTTCTACACCACCTGCGCTGCGCTGGGAAAACCAGACGCCGCCGACCGTCAGTCTGGTGTGGGCGGATGCCGCCACGCCGGATACGCCGCTCAATCCACAGCCCATCGCCAACCGCAGCTTTTGCGCGCAAGGTCTGGCCGGGCGTTCGCTGGTGGCCTGGCCACAGATTGATGCGCAGCAGACCATTCCACTGCTTTATCTGCTGACCTCGACCGGTTATCCCTATGAGGGGACGGTGGTGCTGGCTGACCAGAAAGTGACGCTGAATATCGCGCCCGCGCAGGGCGATTTAATTTCGGTGAGCGCCAGTGGTTATAACGAAACGCTCGGCGCGGCAAAAACCACCGTTGGCGGCACTATCACGCTGACCGTCACCACCAAAGATTGTCAGGGTAACGTCGCGGGTAATATTCCATTTATTATCAAGCGTAAAGATGCCCAAAACCGTCAGGGCGCGGTAAATAATACCGCGCCGGTGGTGCTGGATAGCACCGAGTTAACGACGACGGTAACCGAGTATCGTGGCACATCGGATGCTAACGGTACGGCAACCATCACGGTGACCCAGCCTAACGGCCCCGGTGTTAAAACGCCGCTGGTAGTCGGCATTTCCGGCATTGCACAAACCAGTGAGGCGGCGGTGATCTTTACCGTGCTCACCAGCCCGGACGTGGCGCAGGCCACGATGTGGGGCCATATGGCGGAGACGGTGGAAGCCCATGGTTACACGTTCAGTAGACCAAAACTGGCGGCGGAAGTCAGTAACGAAAATGCCACGGTCGTCGATCACAATGAAACCTGGTCCACCTTTACCTGGAGCGGCGCAGATAGCCATTGCACCGTGCTGCCGGGCATGCGCCACTTCGGCGCACTGGCGACGGTGATTCCCTCCACGGTACAGACTGTGCTCGGCTGGCCGATGCAGGGCGATTATTACTGGTCATCGCTGGCGGGGCTTACCGGGCAGCACCATGCGGCAGATGTCTCTAACCGTGGCGAAACGCAGAAGCCGGACAGCACCACGTTCCTCGTGAGCTGCGTGGATAAGCCCGCGCCTGACGTCGAGCCGAAAATCGTCCTCACGCCAGAAAACTATGATGACACGGCGCAGGCGATGAAAGCGAAGGTGGGCGAGGATGCGACGATGCGTCTGGCCATCACCGACACGAAAAACAACGATCAACCGCTGGCGTATTACTACTTCTCGCTACATCTGGATGATGGCGTCAATCGTAAGAATCAAACCGACACTGCCTGGGAAGCCCATCCGGTACAGATTGCTGGCGGCAGTAATTTTCGCCAGGTCGACGCACATACCTATGAAGGCATGACCGACGCCAACGGCCAGGCTTCGCTCACCCTGAGCCAGCCCGGCGGCGCGGGGGTGAAAACCCATATCACGGCAAGAATGCGCAGCGATTTTAACGCCACAGATGCCAAAGATGTGATTTTTACCGTAATCACCAGCCCGGACAGCGACAAAGCGCGGATGTGGGGCCATATGCGCGGCATTATTGAGTCCGGCAGTTTGTATAAACGCCCGTTGCTGGCGGATGAAACCGAGCATGAATTGGGAACAGTGCGGGAAAATAACGAAGACTGGGCGCTCTACGATCAAAACACCAGTATGCAGGCGGAATGCGGCGTCGGTCATATACCGCGCCAGAGCTCACTGGAAAGCCTGTTTTCAGCCCATCCCGGTAACGCGATTGGTACTGAATATGGCTGGCCCACTGCACAACAGGGCTATTTAAGCGCGGTGGAGCAAGCCACGCATTCATCGGTGGATCTGGGGAACGGGAGCGTCGACAGCTATTCCGGCTTTAAGCCGAATTACCTCTCCTGTTCGGGTAATGAGATGGTAGCGAATGTTGAAGTCAGCACCGATCATGATGTGTCTGTTGGCACCCAAGCGCAAGCCAAAGTGGGTGACACCATTGTGATGACCGTGCGTACGATTAACTCGCTCAATAATATCCCTGTACCCTTTACTGCATTCACCATTACCAAAGGTATGGGGTATAACCGAGCGGGGCAGGTGAGCGGGTTTGATGACCCGAGCAGTGGTGCAATCACGATGGATAACACGCAATACGGCACATCACAGTCATCGAAGGTTTATGCGGGAATAACCGATGCCCGGGGCGTGGCGACGGTCGAGATTAAGCAACCACAGGGCGTCGGGCTAAAAACGGTGCTGAGCGTAACGCCGGTAAATTCCTACCTGCCGAATACCGTTAACTACAGCGTTATTTTTACTACCCCAACCAGCCCGGACGTTACCGGCGCGCAGATGTGGGGCCATATGGATGAAACGATCACCGTTGATTCATCAACCTTTACCCGGCCTAAACTGGCGTCGGAAGTCGCCAGCCCGGACGGAACCCTGACCGAAAATAACGAAATCTGGGCGCGCGTGAGCCAGGCCAATACGTCCAGTACCAGTAAAGGTGGCTGCGACACCAATATGTTGCCACGTCGTTCCCAGCTAAGTGCGCTGTATAACGCCAACAGTGGTAACGCGGTGCAAACGGCGCACGGTTGGCCAACACAGCGTCAGCCTTACTGGAGCAACTCACCGGCAGATAAAACTCCACACTTTTTCACGATAGCGCTGAACGATGGCGCACAAACTATTGGCGGCGATACGCCGGTTTACGTCAGTTGCCTGAAGACGGCGAACAAACCTGCCAGCAGCATTACGCTGGAGGTGGTTGATAAAGCGCAATGGAATACCGGGAATAGCGCGGCAACGCTGAAAAAAGGCGAGACGCTACAGGTTAAAGTGACGGTAAAAGACGCACAGGGCAACGCGTTAGCGGATATGCCATTTACCCTCAATCGCGGTGATGGCTATACCCGTAGCGGCGAAAAACATGTGGCGGGCAGCGGCGATGCGCTGGTTGCGCCGGTGGTAGTCAATGGCGGGCTGGCAGATGAAACCACGTTGAACGACACTGCAACGGTGTATACCGCCATGACCGACAATGACGGCAGCAAAATTCTCAATATTACCCGCCCGGATACTCACGGCACCAAAACGGCGCTGACGGCAATGCTTTACTCTGATGCGACGAAAAAATCCAGCATCGACACAATCTTTACGGTGGTGACCAGCCCGGATAGCCGCCTGGCAAAAATGTGGGGACATATGCCGGAAACGGTGACTGCTGCGGACGGTACGGTATTTAAGCGCCCGCTGTTGTTGAAGGAACTGGCCTATCAGACTGGGCGAACATCAACGTCTGAAGACAATGAAAACTGGGCGTTGTTTAACATTAATTATGCAAGTTTTTCCACGACGTACAGCGGCTGTGGAACCAACTATATTCCGACTCAGGCCGGTCTGACGTCACTGTTTGCTAATAATGCGGGCAACACCATGAAAACCGTGCAGGGCTGGCCGGTGGCAACGCGCTATTTATCCAACACTTCCGACAACGGCAGCATGGAGCAGCGTAACTACAAGGCGGTAGATCTCAGCAATGGCACGAGTGCGGCAGTGTCATCAACGACGCTGGAGCTGCTGACCTGCCAGACCGCGCCGATAGCCGCGGTGAGCCAAATCCTGCTGGAAGCGGCAGATCCGGTGACGCTGGATACCACCTATAACGTGGTAAAAGCGAAAAAAAGCGAAGAATCCGTGGTGCGCGTCATCACCAAAGATGCGCAAGGCAACCTTGTGGGCAATACGGCATTTATCCTGACGCGAGCCAACAGTGTAAGTCGGGCTAATTCATCGGCGACGATGAGTGTGGGCGCGCTGACGGTGACGGATGCGTGGGGAAATACGCGAAATAATTTCCAGTCAACGAGTGAAACCATTTACGGCGTGACCGGTGCCGACGGGTCAACGACATTTACCCTAAAACAGGATAACAGTACCGGGTTAAGAACCGATCTCACGGCAAAACTGGATACGTCCAGCAGCGTCAAGGCGATGCTACCGGTGGTCTTTACCGTCGTGACCAGCCCGGATTCGCCAAAAGCGAATTTTTGGGGACATATGGCCGAAACGGTGACGGCCTCCGATGGTTCGGTTTATAAGCGACCGTTGCTGTTTGGCGAGCTTACCAACAACTATGCACGATATAGCACGTTTGAGAACGGTGAAAGTTGGGCAAGATTCACCTCGACTCAGTCGGCTGACACCAGCATGAATGGGTGTGGTACAGATTATATGCCAACGCTGGATGGTCTGAAGTCTTTGTATGACGCCAATAGAGGTAATGCGATGAATACGGTACAGGGATGGCCGGTAAATATGAGTTATCTCACCAATACCCCGAGTAATACACAAACAGGGAGCCGTTACTACAATGTGGTGCAACTAAATTCTGGCGCAGTTTCGCAAATCGTATCCACCGTGCTGGCGTTACAAACCTGCCGTACAACGCCGTTGATGACTGCCAGCCAGATTACGCTGGAAGCCTCAGACCCCGGGCAGTTTGTCAGCATTGACAGCACACTTAGCGCCGTCAAAGCGAAGAAGGGGGATGAGGTGTCGATCCGCATTTCGACTAAAGATGCGCAGGGGAATTTAGTCGGCAATACGCCGTTTGCCCTGAAACACGCGAACTCGATCAATCGTCAGAATGTGACGTCATCGCAGAAAGTGTCAGTCACGACTGCGGCGGGTGCGACGGTGGATACCAGTGCAACGACCATCCTGTATGGTGTAACAGGGCCAGATGGAACCACTACGATGACGCTCCGACAGGATGCTTCCACTGGGTTAAGAACCGACTTTTATGCTCTATTAAACGATACTGGCGTGTCGTCGGACACCTTGTCGGTGATCTTTACCGTCACCACCAGCCCGGATACGCCGCTGGCGACCAATTGGGGCCATATGGCGGAAACCTTTACCAGCAGCGAAGGCGTCACCTTCAAACGGCCTTTCCTCAAAGCCGAACTCTCTGGCGGTACGGCGAAAACGGCCAATAATGAAGTCTGGTCGCTCCTGACCGCGACTGAGAAAGCGGACGTCAGCAAGGCTGGGTGTGATGAGGCGTATCAACCGCTGACGACTGATATGCAGGGGCTGTATGTCGATTATCCCAATGGTCAACTGGCAACGGTGCTCGGCTTGCCGACTGCTGCAGGGAACTGGTGGGATTATGACATGATGGCGGTAGCGGGCGGTAGCTGGAGTAACCAGGCGTTTGTTCCGGGAAATGGTCAGTTGATTCAGGCATCGTCCAGCTATACGGCGATAGTGATGTGTTTGGTAGAGCCTCATACGGAAGCAGTCACAATAGAGCTTACCTCAACGGCGCAGGATGCAGCAAAATCGCTCAGCAATGATGGACGACCGAGCGCTGTAGCGAAGAAAGGTGAGCTGATTCCGTTGACGGTGACCGTGCGTGATAGCGCCGGGAACCCGATGCCATATGCCGACTTTACCCTTTCGCGTGAAACGACGCTGGATCGCGCGAAAGCAACCGTTAACACGAGTGCAGACGATCTTACCGTAACGGCATTGGTTCCGGTGAGTAGGGATAGCGTGTTGACAGCAAGTGGAGCAAAAACTCTCGCAACGACGGGCAGTGATGGCACAGCCACCTTTGAGGTTGGGCAGTACTCTACTACCGGGTTGGCGACGCCGTTAACCGTGACGCTGGCGCGTGATACAACGAAAGTCGCCACGCTGGATGTTATCTACACGGTGATTACCAGCCCAGATTCACCGAGTGCTAAATTCTGGGGGCATATGCCGGACACCTTTACCAGTTCGGCGGGCGTCACCTTCAAACGACCCCTGCTGAAAACCGAAACCAGCTCAGGCTTATCGATTAGTTCTAACGGCGAAGTTTGGTCGTATATGAGCAACTTGCAAAATTTAACATCTACAGATTGCCCACTCGAGAATCAACCGCGCAGTAAGGAACTGTTGGATTTGTATAGTGATCATCCGAACGGCGCAATAATGACTGACCTTGGGTTACCGATGAATGCGGGTAACTGGTGGGCTTATGATATGGCCATACTGGGTACAACAACGTGGTCTTATCAGACTGTCAGCCTGAGAACAGGAGCTATCGCGAAGAATTCTGCAACCAACGCACTGATGCTCTGTCTGGCGCAGCCGCATCCGGCAGGCGTTAGCGTAACATTGACGTCATCCGCACTGGATGACGCCAGAACCCTCAGCAATGGCGGCCGACCTAGCGCGTCAGTGAAAAAAGATAACCCATTGCCAATTGTGGTTATGGTCAAAGATCGTGATGGCAACCCGCTGGCGGGCGAAGCGATAACGCTCAGGCGTGATAATGCGATGAGCCGCTCAGGAACCATTGTAAACACGGCAGCAAATGTGATGGTATTGACGGAACTGGCACCCGTGTCGGCAACATTCACTCTCGCCTCACACGGCACGCAATGGCTTGGTTTTACCGGCAGCGATGGTACGGCGATATTCAATGTTGAACAGCCTGATACTGTCGGCCTGGCAACACCGTTTACCGCCATCCTGGCACGTGATACGGAAACCACCACTGTCCTTGATGCGATCTTCACCGTTGTCACCAGCCCTGATTCCGCAATGGCGGCCTACTGGGGTCATATGCCGGATACGGTAACGGCAGAAAACGGTGTGGTCTTTGAAAGACCTAAATTGTGGAAAGAGCTGCCGTCGACATCAGGGGTTAGCAAGGTCAATAGTAACAATGAAGTCTGGCCCGTGTTTAACGCAACGCAGAGGGCTGACAGCAATCTCAGCCCTTGTGAAGCGGCACGTCGGCCATTGAGTGATGATTTAGAATCGCTCTATGCTCGCTATCCGGGGAACACGCTGACGACACAAATCGGTTGGTCTACGCAGTATACATGGTGGGCGCTGGATAACTGGCTGGGAGGCAGTAATCCGCAGGTAGTCGGTCTGAATAATGGTTCAGCGTGGGGGACGGTGAATACCGCGTATCAAGGGTGCCTGGTTAACCCGCGTGCGACTGTCTCCAGCGTCACGTTGACATCGACGGCACTGGATAGCAGTACGCAGGCGGCGAAGGTGAAAAAAGGCGACGCCGTTCCCGTTGTCGTTACCGTGAAAGACAGTGTCGGGAAACCAGTGCCGAATATTTCGTTTATCCTCAAACGTGGTGACGCTACGCCGCGTAATAGCGGGGCGACGTTGTATGGCGATGTGGATACAATGGACGATTTGACTGTACAACCCTCATCCGGTGCGGCAGTCACGTTGGCTGATAGCGGGAATACAATCGATGGAGTTACTGGAGCAGACGGTACAGCAAGTTTTACCGTTGGTCAGGATAATACGCCAGGATATAAAACGCCGTTGACGGTGACGCTGACGGATAACGCCACAATAACGGCGACGCTGGACACGATTTTCACCGTGCCGACCAGTCCTAATGTCGCCACGGCGTATTTCTGGGGTCATATGGCGGATACCGCCACGGTAAGTGGCAAGATGCTGCATCGCCCGCTATTAAAATCGGAGTTGCCGTCAGGGGTTACCGCAGCAGCAACGCCCAATGTGAATAATGAAACCTGGGCGCTGGCACATGTTATAGATTCCACTAAATGGGATGTCGCACGGCAGTGCGGTAGTATGAATAACGTGCCGAGCAGTGCCGAATTACAAACATTACACTCCGGCTTTAGCACATTGGGATGGCCGTCATCGATAAGCTTCCCGTATTTATCTACTGATAAGGCTGGATCGTTCTATTGTGGTGTTGAGGAAGGCTCTGGCAGTCTCAACTGTGGCATTCAGCCTGCGAAAACGCCGGGGTTTGCAACCTGTTTCCAATAACCTTGCCCACCCTATCAATATGAGGTTCCGAAAGCCTGATACGCAACGGGCTATCAGGTTTTTTTACGCGGCTTGCGGGTTTTCGTCACCGCACTCACTTCACTGACGACCACGCCATCTCCCAGTCGCGTGGTCAACGTATCGCCCACTTTCACCTGCTTCACCTGCTTCAACACTGCGCCATCGGCGGCGCTGGTGACGCTATAACCGCGCGCCAGCGTTGACAGCGGGCTAACCGCTTCGAGGTGTGTTACCGCGTTACCAAACCGTTCGCGCGTGGCGCTAAGCTGTGCGCGCAGGGTTTCTGCTAAACGATATTCCAGTTGCTGAATGCGCGTTTGCGCGCGATGAATACGCGACTGCGGATTTTGGTGGACGAGTTGCCGTGTTAATCGCTGCTGTTGCTGACCCGCGCGTTTAAGCTGATTCTCCAGCGCAAAGCTCATCCGCTTTTGCAGACGTTCGAGCATAGTTTGCTGGCGTGCCAGCCGGAGCTGCGGATGCTGTTGCTGCAAGCGGTGATGGATCTGCGTAAAGCGCCGCGTGCGATTGGCGAGATAATAGTCCATCGCCATTTCCAGCCGTTGACGGGCAGATTGCACCTGACGTAGCAATTCTTGCTGATTTCGGCTCACCACTTCAGCGGCGGCTGACGGCGTTGGCGCACGCAGATCAGCAACAAAGTCGGCAATCGTCACATCGGTTTCATGCCCGACGGCGCTGACTATCGGAATGCGACTGGCAAAAATCGCCCGCGCCACGCGTTCGTCGTTAAAGCTCCATAAATCTTCCAGCGAACCGCCGCCACGGCCAACGATCAACACGTCACACTCGTTGCGCTTATTCGCCAGTTCAATGGCACGAACGATTTGCCCCGGCGCATCATCCCCCTGTACGGCGGTGGGGTAGATGATCACCGGCAGAGAAGGATCGCGACGTTTTAACACATGCAAAATATCATGTAGTGTAGCACCGGTTTTTGAGGTGATCACACCAACGCAATGCGCAGGGGAGGGGAGTGATTTTTTGTATTGCAGATCGAACAAACCTTCAGCCTGCAACTTCGCTTTAAGCTGTTCGTACTTCTGTTGCAGCAATCCCTCACCGGCCGGCTGCATACTTTCGACGATAATTTGATAATCGCCGCGCGGCTCGTAGAGTGTAATATTGGCGCGAACTAAAACCTGTTGCCCGTGCTGTGGGTGGAAGGTGACCCGGCGGTTGCTGTTGCGGAACATCGCACAGCGCACCTGCGCGGTATCGTCTTTAAGCGTAAAGTACCAGTGACCGGAGGCTGGTTGTGTAAAATTAGAGATTTCGCCGCTGATCCACACCTGCCCCATCTCATGCTCAAGCAGCAGACGAACCGTTTGATTCAGGCGGCTAACGGTAAAAATTGCAGGGGATTGAGAAGGTAACATGTGAGCGAGATCAAATTCTAAATCAGCAGGTTATTCAGTCGATAGTAACCCGCCCTCCGGGGATAGCAAGCATTTTTTGCAAAAAGGGGTAGATGCAATCGGTTACGCTCTGTATAATGCCGCGGCAATATTTATTAACCACTCTGGTCGAGATATTGCCCATGCTACGTATCGCTAAAGAAGCTCTGACGTTTGACGACGTTCTCCTCGTTCCTGCTCATTCTACCGTTCTGCCAAATACTGCTGACCTCAGCACTCAGCTGACGAAAACTATTCGTCTGAATATCCCTATGCTTTCCGCAGCAATGGATACCGTAACGGAAGCGCGCCTGGCTATTGCTCTGGCTCAGGAAGGCGGTATCGGCTTTATCCACAAAAACATGTCCATTGAACGCCAGGCAGAAGAAGTTCGCCGTGTGAAAAAACACGAATCTGGCGTGGTAACCGATCCGCAGACCGTACTGCCAACTACGACGCTGCGTGAAGTGAAAGAACTGACCGAGCGTAACGGCTTTGCTGGCTACCCGGTTGTTACCGAAGAAAACGAACTGGTCGGCATTATCACCGGTCGTGACGTGCGTTTTGTGACCGACTTGAGCCAGCCGGTTAGCGTTTACATGACGCCGAAAGAGCGTCTGGTAACCGTGCGTGAAGGCGAAGCCCGTGAAGTGGTGCTGGCAAAAATGCACGAAAAACGCGTTGAAAAAGCGCTGGTGGTTGATGATGAATTCCACCTGATCGGCATGATCACTGTTAAGGACTTCCAGAAAGCGGAACGTAAACCGAACGCGTGTAAAGACGAACAAGGCCGTCTGCGTGTAGGTGCAGCGGTTGGCGCGGGCGCTGGTAACGAAGAGCGTGTTGATGCGCTGGTTGCCGCAGGCGTTGACGTTCTGCTGATCGACTCCTCTCACGGTCACTCTGAAGGTGTTCTGCAGCGTATCCGTGAAACTCGCGCTAAATATCCTGACCTGCAAATCATCGGCGGCAACGTGGCAACTGCTGCAGGTGCCCGCGCGCTGGCAGAAGCCGGTTGCAGTGCCGTTAAAGTGGGTATCGGCCCTGGTTCTATCTGTACGACGCGTATCGTGACTGGTGTCGGTGTTCCGCAGATCACCGCCGTTGCTGATGCAGTAGAAGCCCTGGAAGGTACCGGCATTCCGGTTATCGCTGACGGCGGTATCCGTTTCTCAGGCGATATCGCTAAAGCTATCGCCGCTGGCGCAAGCGCGGTGATGGTAGGTTCCATGCTGGCAGGTACTGAAGAATCTCCGGGTGAAATCGAACTCTACCAGGGCCGTTCTTACAAATCTTACCGTGGTATGGGTTCCCTGGGCGCGATGTCCAAAGGTTCTTCTGACCGTTACTTCCAGAGCGACAACGCTGCCGACAAACTGGTGCCGGAAGGTATCGAAGGTCGCGTAGCCTATAAAGGTCGCCTGAAAGAGATCATTCACCAGCAGATGGGCGGCCTGCGCTCCTGTATGGGCCTGACCGGCTGTGGTACTATCGACGAACTGCGTACTAAAGCGGAGTTTGTACGTATCAGCGGTGCGGGTATTCAGGAAAGCCACGTTCACGACGTGACCATTACTAAAGAGTCCCCGAACTACCGTCTGGGCTCCTGATTCTCTTCGCCCGACTTCATGTCGGGCGATTTATATTATCTGTTTCACTTGCCTCGGAATAAGCGTCAATGACGGAAAACATTCATAAGCATCGCATCCTCATTCTGGACTTCGGTTCCCAGTATACTCAACTGGTTGCGCGCCGCGTGCGTGAACTGGGGGTTTACTGCGAACTGTGGGCGTGGGATGTGACAGAAGCACAAATTCGTGACTTCAATCCAAGCGGCATTATTCTTTCCGGCGGCCCGGAAAGTACTACTGAAGAAAACAGCCCGCGTGCGCCGCAGTATGTCTTTGAAGCAGGCGTACCGGTATTCGGCGTTTGCTATGGTATGCAGACCATGGCGATGCAGTTGGGCGGTCACGTTGAGGCTTCTAATGAACGTGAATTTGGCTACGCGCAGGTTGAAGTCGTAAACGACAGCGCACTGGTTCGCGGTATCGAAGATGCTCTGACCGCAGATGGTAAACCGCTGCTGGACGTCTGGATGAGCCACGGCGATAAAGTTACCGCTATCCCGTCCGACTTCGTCACCGTAGCCAGCACCGAAAGCTGCCCGTTTGCCATCATGGCCAACGAAGAAAAACGCTTCTATGGCGTACAGTTCCACCCGGAAGTGACTCACACCCGCCAGGGTATGCGCATGCTGGAGCGTTTTGTGCGTGATATCTGCCAGTGTGAAGCCCTGTGGACGCCAGCGAAAATTATCGACGACGCTGTAGCCCGCATCCGCGAGCAGGTAGGCGACGATAAAGTCATCCTCGGCCTCTCTGGTGGCGTGGATTCCTCCGTAACCGCAATGCTGTTGCACCGCGCTATCGGTAAAAACCTGACTTGCGTATTCGTCGACAACGGCCTGCTGCGTCTCAACGAAGCAGAGCAGGTTCTGGATATGTTTGGCGATCACTTTGGTCTGAACATTGTTCACGTACCGGCAGAAGATCGCTTCTTGTCAGCGCTGGCTGGCGAAAACGATCCGGAAGCAAAACGTAAAATCATCGGGCGCGTTTTCGTTGAAGTATTCGATGAAGAAGCGCTGAAACTGGAAGACGTGAAGTGGCTGGCGCAGGGCACCATCTACCCTGACGTTATCGAATCTGCTGCTTCTGCAACCGGTAAAGCACACGTCATCAAATCTCACCACAACGTGGGGGGGCTGCCGAAAGAGATGAAGATGGGCCTGGTTGAACCGCTGAAAGAGCTGTTCAAAGACGAAGTGCGTAAGATTGGTCTGGAGCTGGGCCTGCCGTATGACATGTTGTACCGTCACCCGTTCCCGGGACCAGGCCTTGGCGTTCGTGTTCTGGGGGAAGTGAAGAAAGAGTATTGTGACCTGCTGCGCCGTGCTGACGCCATCTTCATTGAAGAACTGCGTAAAGCGGACCTGTACGACAAAGTCAGCCAGGCGTTCACCGTCTTCCTGCCAGTACGTTCCGTTGGCGTAATGGGCGATGGTCGTAAGTATGACTGGGTTGTCTCTCTGCGTGCTGTCGAAACCATCGACTTTATGACCGCACACTGGGCACATCTGCCGTACGATTTCCTCGGTCGAGTTTCCAACCGCATTATCAATGAAGTGAATGGTATTTCCCGCGTGGTGTATGACATCAGCGGCAAGCCACCAGCAACTATTGAGTGGGAATGATTTGACCCTGCACTATGAATGAACAAAACCCTCTGTTACTACAGAGGGTTTTTTATCCTAAAGAATTATAGGTTTGAAGTTACTAACATCGTTTAGTTAAACCAGCTATCTGATTTATTCTCTTCTGCTTTACCCACGCTTTTCATCAGATCGCGACCGCCTTCAGTCATATTTCTGTTTGCGTCAGCTTCAGATTGCACCACATCGGTTTGCGCAGCTTTGTGCTTCAGTTCCTGATCGATAAATTCGTTTTCGCGCTTAACGCGGGCTTCTTCTTTCGCCAGCGCCAGTTTTTGTTTCTGAATCTCTAAGCTACGTAGCTCATCTTCATAACTTTGATCGCGTTTTTTGTCCGCAGTGGCTTCGGCGTCCAGTTTATCCTGACGAGCTTTCTTATTCGCTGCTGCCGTTGCCGCTCTTTTATTAGCCGCGGCCTGGGCGTTTGCGCGACGTTGCTTCTCTTGCTGGATTTCCCTGTTGCGCTCCGCGACCCATTCGTCATGCTGCCTTTGCTCTTCATTTTTACCTTGCTGTTCCGCTTCTGCGACAGCCGAGAGTTGATCCTGCAATGATGAGGCGATAGCCGGATAGCTTAAGGAGGCTAAGATGGCGCAAAGAAAAACTTTCTTCATGACTCCTCCTGATTATTAGCTCTTTTCAGGACATTTGGTATTTGGCTGAATACGCGTTTCGTTATACGTCGTGGTAATAACAACGGCTAAACCTGTCGTAAACTGGCACTCTTTACCCACTTGGGTGGAGGTATACACTTTGGTGCCTTCCTTATATGTTAAAGAAACACCTTCCACTAAGGTTTTATCATTCACCATAGAACCCGCTGCCGCGCCTACAGCTCCGCCGCCAACTGCACCTGCCGTCGTTCCGGAATTGCTGCCAGACCCGACGTTGTGGCCGATAACACCGCCAGCGACAGCGCCAATAAGCGCGCCGAAGGCTTGTGCGTTCCGTTTATTTTGGGCGTTGTCTACGGCAACTTTTGCGGGAAGAATGGAAATAATATTAACGGTTTTAGTTTCTTGTTTGGTATTCAGTTGATCGGTTTGATAAACATCGGCGGCATGATCATCAGCATTTGACTGGCATCCTGCCAGAGTGAATGACGCTAACATTGCCACAGGCAGAAGACATTTTTTAAATTTCATCACTATTCCTTGTTATACACATTACGAAAAATAAGACATTTAAGATCATCAAAAGAGGAAAGTAAATGTATTGCGTATAAAGGAATAGATTAAATTTATTAAAATTCATGTGGGGAATAATTTATAAAAATACATCATCACAACATATGTATTAATGATGTATTTATTTCGCAGCCGAACTGCAGTCAGAACAAAGACGTAAAATTTAAGATGAAAGAATATCTGCCGCTTTGATAATCTCAAAGAGCAAAAGCATCCGACAGCGAGGTGCCGTTATGTTCTGTGAGAGTGGAGAAGGTAACCGCTAACGTTGTACCGGTGATTCGACGGAGAGTGTGGATTGCTGAGCTTCTTTTTTGCTCTGATGGTGCTGCCAGGCACCGACGGACGAGTAGATAAAACGGCCAAAGAAGAAGATAAAGCTGATGAGCAGTACGATACGGGTCATGCGACTGTTAAATCGGTGTCGTTTTCGCATACTGGTTGCCTGACTCACAAAAGGTTCCTTGAAGTATGTCCCACGCCGTGGACGGTACTTACATTAAGGCACAACAGGACAAAATGGTCAATTCTTCGTTATGTAAAGAAGCGTCAGTGAATACATATTTTAATGTTATGGAAGTTAATTTAATTATTTACAATGATGATGTAATAATGATGAGTTAACATGATAAACGTAATAATTCATTAATCAGGGTTATTTTGTTTGATATATATCAATTGGAACTTTCATATGACACTTAGAATCATTGCTCTCTATAGTGATGAATAATCATCATTCGAAGTCAGGTGGGATGCCTGTCTGAATACACCTCCTTCAGGATGTGGGGGATTCTGCTGAGCATCTATGAAACTGAATGCAACTTATATAAAAATACGTGATAAATGGTGGGGGCTTCCGCTGTTCCTGCCTTCTTTAATCTTGCCCATTTTCGCCCACATTAATACTTTCGCGCATATTTCTTCCGGTGAAGTTTTTCTCTTTTATCTGCCACTGGCACTGATGATCAGCATGATGATGTTTTTCAGCTGGGCGGCATTGCCAGGGATCGCCTTAGGGATTTTTGTCCGCAAATATGCAGAGCTGGGTTTTTACGAAACGCTCTCATTAACGGCTAATTTTATTATCATTATCATTCTCTGTTGGGGCGGTTACAGGGTTTTTACCCCCCGGCGTAACAACGTTTCACATGGTGATAGCCGTTTAATTTCCCAGCGACTATTCTGGCAGATTGTGTTTCCTGCAACGCTGTTTCTGATACTTTTCCAGTTTGCTGCGTTTGTAGGGTTACTGGCGAGCAGAGAAAATCTGGTCGGCGTCATGCCCTTTAACCTCGGGACCTTAATCAATTATCAGGCCTTGCTGGTGGGTAATCTGATTGGTGTCCCGCTGTGCTACTTTATCATTCGGGTGGTGCGAAATCCGTTTTATTTACGTAGCTATTATTCGCAATTAAAACAGCAGGTTGATGCCAAAGTTACCAAAAAAGAGTTCGCAATCTGGCTACTGGCATTAGGTGCCTTATTGTTGCTGTTATGCATGCCGTTAAATGAAAAAAGCACGATTTTTAGCACCAATTACACCTTGTCATTATTGCTGCCCCTGATGATGTGGGGAGCGATGCGCTATGGTTATAAGTTGATTTCATTGCTCTGGGCGGTCGTGTTGATGATCAGCATCCATAGCTATCAAAATTACATTCCCATTTATCCTGGCTATACCACGCAGCTGACCATAACCTCCTCCAGTTATCTGGTATTCTCTTTTATTGTCAATTATATGGCTGTACTGGCAACCCGTCAGCGAGCTGTAGTCAGACGCATTCAGCGGCTTGCGTATGTGGACCCGGTGGTTCATCTGCCAAATGTTCGCGCCCTGAATCGCGCGTTGCGTGATGCCCCCTGGTCTGCGCTATGCTATTTACACATCCCTGGCATGGAAATGCTGGTTAAGAACTATGGCATCATGCTGCGGATTCAATACAAGCAAAAACTTTCTCACTGGCTGTCACCATTGCTGGAACCGGGTGAAGATGTTTATCAGCTTTCGGGTAACGATCTCGCGCTGCGGCTGAATACAGAATCGCACCAGGAGCGCATTACCGCACTGGATAGCCATCTCAAGCAATTTCGTTTCTTTTGGGATGGAATGCCGATGCAACCGCAGATTGGCGTCAGTTACTGCTATGTGCGCTCGCCAGTGAATCATATCTACCTGCTGCTGGGAGAGCTAAATACGGTGGCCGAACTTTCCATCGTGACCAACGTCCCGGAAAATATGCAGCGTCGCGGAGCAATGTATTTGCAACGCGAATTGAAAGATAAAGTCGCGATGATGAATCGACTACAGCAGGCGCTGGAACACAACCATTTTTTCCTGATGGCCCAGCCGATTACCGGTATGCGTGGTGATGTTTACCATGAAATTCTTCTGCGCATGAAGGGTGAGAATGATGAGCTGATCAGCCCCGATAGCTTCTTACCGGTCGCGCACGAATTTGGTTTATCGTCGAGTATCGACATGTGGGTCATTGAGCATACGCTGCAATTTATGGCTGAAAACAGAGCGAAGATGCCCGCTCACCGTTTTGCTATTAATCTGTCTCCAACCTCGGTATGTCAGGCTCGTTTTCCTGTTGAAGTCAGTCAGCTGCTGGCTAAATATCAGATTGAAGCGTGGCAACTTATTTTTGAAGTCACCGAAAGTAATGCTCTGACCAATGTTAAGCAGGCGCAAATCACCTTGCAGCATCTTCAGGAATTAGGCTGCCAGATTGCGATTGATGATTTCGGCACCGGCTACGCCAGCTATGCGCGGCTTAAAAATGTGAATGCCGATCTGCTTAAAATTGACGGCAGTTTTATCCGCAATATTGTGTCAAATAGTCTGGATTATCAGATAGTGGCGTCGATTTGCCACCTGGCGCGAATGAAGAAAATGCGGGTAGTGGCAGAGTACGTTGAAAACGAAGAGATCCGCGAGGCGGTGCTCTCTTTGGGGATCGATTATATGCAGGGTTATCTTATTGGTAAGCCGCAACCGTTAATTGATACGCTGAATGAAATCGAACCCATTCGCGAAAGTGCCTGAATAATGCGGGCCGACATTTCTCGTCGGCCCGCAAAGCATTAAGCGGCGATTTCTGGTGTACTTTCTTCTTCAATTTTCAACCGCCAGCCAGCCACGCCTTCCCAGTATTCTTGCTCCTTTTCCAGATCAAGCAGTACCAGCGCATTCTGACTAAACCAGTCATGCGGGAAACGCAGTGTCCAGTGACTGTCATCAGTAATCAGCGTCAATGTTGGCGGTGTGGTGGTTGCCTGACGTTGATTATTGAGTAATACGCCAAGGCGCAATAGCTGAATCAGTGGCAGGAACTGTTTCTTCTTAAACAAGGTAAAGCGCGGCAGATCGTCGAGTTTAATCGCTTTACGGTGATAGCGCACCAGTGTCGCCATCATCAGCTGCTGTTCCTGATTAAAACCCGGCAAGTCGCTGTTTTGCAGAATATAAGCGGAGTGGCGATGCAAACCGCTGTGGTTGATATTCAACCCGACCTCATGCAGCATGGCGGCCCATCGCAGTAGCGCCTCCAGTTGTGGATGCGCCAGCTTCGGTTGCTGTTCCCGCCACTGTTCGTACATTTGCATAGTGGTATCCAGCACCCGTCGGGCCTGTTCGCTGTCGATGTGATACTGGTTGGCGAGGCTGCTGGCAGTGCGACTACGCACATCCTGATGACGGAAACGTCCTTCCATTTCATACAGTACGCCTTCGCGTAACGCCCCGTCAGAAAGGCGCAGTTCACGGATGGCTAAAGCATCAAACACACCGCATAAAATCGCCAGTCCCGGAACGAAGACTGTTTTCCGTTCTTCGGAAAGACCCGGTAAACTCAGCGATGCGAAATTACGGTGACGTAAAACTTCTTTTACCAGTTTTTCCAGACGTTCCGGGGTAATTATCCCGTCTTTCTCGCCCATTTCCATTAACACTTCATGGGCGGCTTTTATGGTACCGGAAGCGCCCATTGCCACGTTCCAGCCCTGAATTCGAAATTGCCAGGTTAACGTTTCCAGTTTTTGTGCTGCCGCCATGCGAGCGCGCTGAAAATTCTCTTTATTGATGACCCCGCCAGGGAAATAAAGCTGGGCAAAGCTGACACAACCCATCCGGCGGCTTTCAACGAGAATCGGTTCGAAATTTTCACCAATCACCAGTTCTGTAGAACCGCCGCCAATATCAATAACCAGTTTGCGACCTTTTTCCGGTTGGGTATGTTCCACGCCCATAAAAATCAGACGGGCTTCTTCATTACCGGAAATAATTTCGATCGGGTAGGGAATGACTTTTTCCGCGCGTTTCAGAAAGTCAGTGGCGTTCAGCGCCTGACGCAGCGTATGGGTACCAACTATACAGACGCTGGCAGGGGAAAACCCTTGTAGCCTTTCGGCAAATAGCGACAGACAGTTCAAACCGCGCGTCATTGCCTCTTCACTCAACATATTATCTGGCCCCAGGCCGTCCGCCAGATGCACCCGCTGTTTCAGGCGGCCAATAATCTGCATGGCACCATCTACCACACGGGCTATGACCATGTGAAAACTGTTTGAACCAAGATCGACCGCAGCAAACTCCTGCGGACGAGGGGATTTATCGTGTATTGGCATAGGGTTATTCAGATTGTTCGAGTGATTTGATGTAGTCGTAAATCGCCAACTGCGCCCGTACTTTGCGGCGATTGCCGCGGGGAACGTAGCGATTACTGAGTTCTTTATCGATATAACGTGCTTTGACCGTATCGCTGAACAATATGTCGATGATGTCCAGCACCCGCTGCTTCAGGCGCGGATCGAGCAGCGGCGTTGCCACTTCAATACGATAATCAATATTGCGCGTCATCCAGTCGGCGGAAGAAAGGTAGACCTTTTTATCGCCGCCATTTTCAAAAATATAAACCCGGTCATGTTCAAGGTAACGGTCAACAATACTGATGGCACGAATGTTGTCGCTAATGCCTTCCAGATTGGGGATCAGAGAACACATTCCGCGCACCAGCAGATTAACCGGTACGCCGGAGCTGGAGGCCGCATACAGACGATCAACCAGACCTTTATCGACAAGGTTATTTAGCTTCAGGGTGATACCACTGGGCAGCCCTTGCTGCGCGTTGGCGATCTCGCGGTCCACCATTTCATACAACAGACGGCGAGAGTTTTGCGGCGACACCATTAAATAATCAAATGTCACCGGACGGTATGGGTTTTCAATAAAGTTGAACACCCGCCGTACTTCGTTAGTGATGCGCGCATCGGCGGTCAGCAACGAATAGTCAGTATAAAGACGCGCGGTTTTTTCGTTAAAGTTCCCGGTCCCGATGTGTGCGTAACGCACCACTTCACCGTTTTCTTTACGTGAAATCAGGAACAGTTTGGCGTGAATTTTCAGCCCCGGCGCAGAGAAGATAACGTGCACGCCTGCTTCGGTCAGGCGCTTCGCCCAGTGAATGTTGGCTTCTTCGTCGAAACGTGCCTGTAACTCAACCACCACGGTGACTTTCTTACCGTTGTGTGCGGCGTGGATCATCGAGTCGATGATGCGTGAATCTTTCGCCACGCGGTAAATGTTAATTTTAATCGCCAGTACGCTCGGGTCGAACGAAGCCTGACGCAGCAGTTCCAGTACATGCTCAAAGGTATGATAAGGATAATAGAGCAGCACATCGCGCTCACGAATGGCATCAAAACCGTTGCGGAACTGGGCTTTATCAAACCAAATGTGGCGTAAACGTGGCAGTGGTTTGTTCACCAGATTGGCTTTGCCGACATTGGGGAAATTAATAAAGTCTTTAAAATTATGATAACGACCGCCGGGGACGATGGAGTCGTAGCGGGAAATAGTCAGTTTTTCGCGTAACACTTCAACCAGCGCATTGGGCATATCGCGCTGATAAACAAAACGCACCGGCTCAGCAGTTAAACGCTGCTTGAGACTGGAAGACATCAACTCCATCAGGCTGGCTTCCATCTCATGCACTAAATCGTATTCGGCATCGCGGGTCATCTTCATTGAATAGGCATTCAGCGCGTCATAATCAAAGAAGCCTTTGAAAATATCATCAAGGCAGTAACGCAGAATGTTATCCAGAAGAATCATCGGCTTGCGTCGACGCGGCGCTTCTGGCGGTAAATTCACAAAGCGCGGCACTTTATCTGATGGGATCTCCAGCAGCGCGTAACGGATGGTATCGCCACGGATAATTTCCACCGCCAGATAGGTGTAATCATCTTTCAGGAACTGCACTAAATCAGTGTCAGGATTGATTAAAATCGGCGTAATGTGCTGACGCAGATACTGCTTAAAATAATGACGCAGCCAGTTTTGTTGATTGACGGAGAGCTGGCGTTCATTAATCAGGAAGATCTGGTTGCGCGCCATCTCTAGCAACAACTCGTTGTAGAGGCCGTCGAATTCCTGATCGGCTTTCAGCACCCGGGACTGAATTTTGCCCAGTAAATGGCGGGAATGAGAGTTGGAACCTTGTTCTTCGCTAATAATGATGCGTCGCTTCAGTTCAGCGAAGCGGACTTTATAGAACTCATCAAGGTTATTGGAATAGATCCCCAGGAAACGCATCCTTTCAATCAGCGGGTTAGATTTGTCCGCCGCTTCCTGAAGCACGCGTTCATTGAACGATAACCAACTGAGCTCTTTTTCGATGTATAGCTTTTCCTGACCCATTACCACTTTTACTCCGTTTTATTCACGGGACACTGCCTGGATATTATGGCGAGCAATATTGGCAGATGTCCAACTATGCCAGAAAAGGGGGAAAAAAACTGCTGGAGCTTGCGATTTACAGGTGAATTGAAAAACGCCAGCGGCAGAGCTGGCGCTTTAACTACGGGGGCATTACTCGTCGGCAGCGTAGCCCTGCGGCGGCAGACGTTGACCATCCAGCCACGCGGCGTTTTCGTGCATTTTCAGACGACCATCGGCAAACCAGCTAATCACCAGTGGATAAATAGCGTGTTCCTGGGTTTGCACGCGGGCGGTGATGTCATCTTCCGTATCACCAGCAAATACCGGGACTTTCGCCTGTAAAATAACCGGGCCACCGTCCAGTTCATCGGTGACGAAATGCACCGATGTACCGTGCTCTTCATCGCCATTTTCCAGCGCCTGACGATGGGTGTGTAATCCGGGATATTTCGGCAGCAGAGAAGGGTGAATGTTCAGCAAACGCCCAGCATAGTGGGAGACAAACGCCGGGCTGAGAATGCGCATAAAACCAGCCAGCACGACCACATCGGGTGCGTACATGTCGATTTCATGAATCAACTCCCGGTCATAGGCTTCACGACTGTCAAACGCGCTGGTGATGAGCGTATGCGTTGCAATACCCGCCTGGCGGGCGCGTTCAAGGCCGAACGCGTCGGCCTTATTGCTGAAAACTGCCCGTACGGTGCCTTTAATTTTGTTGGTTTTGCAGGCGTCAATAATTGCCTGCAAATTACTTCCGTTGCCGGAAATAAGCACCACAATATTCATTATTCGATAACCACGCGTTGTTCGGAATCAGAGGCTTTGATGATACCGATTTTCCACGCGTTTTCACCGTTGGCATTGAGCAGGGCGAGGGCTTTGTCCACTTCCGGAGCAGGCAGGGCAATAATCATACCGACGCCGCAGTTGAAGGTGCGATACATTTCATGGCGCTCAACGTTACCTGCCGTTTGCAGCCAGTTGAACACTTCCGGCCACTGCCAGGAAGATTCATCAATCACTGCCTGGGTATTATCTGGCAATACGCGCGGAATGTTTTCCCAGAAGCCGCCGCCGGTCAGGTGCGCAATGGCATGCACATCGACCTTTTCAATCAATTTCAGCACTGACTTCACGTAAATGCGGGTCGGTGCCAGCAGATGATCGGCTAATGGCTTACCATCAAGTTCGGTGGTTTGCGGATCACAACCGCTGACTTCAAGAATTTTGCGCACCAGCGAATAGCCGTTCGAGTGCGGGCCGCTGGAGCCGAGTGCAATCAGCACATCGCCGTCGCTGACTTTAGATCCGTCGATGATTTCTGATTTTTCTACCACGCCAACGCAGAAACCAGCGACATCGTAATCTTCACCGTGATACATCCCCGGCATTTCCGCCGTTTCGCCACCCACCAGTGAACAGCCCGATTGCAGACAACCTTCCGCAATGCCGCTGATCACCGCTGAAGCGGTATCAACATCCAGTTTTCCGGTTGCGTAATAGTCGAGGAAAAACAGCGGTTCCGCACCTTGCACCACCAGGTCATTAACGCACATGGCGACCAGATCAATACCAATGGTGTCGTGACGTTTTAAGTCCATCGCCAGACGCAGCTTGGTACCTACGCCGTCAGTGCCGGAAACCAGCACAGGTTCACGATATTTTTGCGGCAATGCACACAGCGCACCGAAGCCGCCCAGACCGCCCATCACTTCCGGACGACGCGTTTTCTTCACTACGCCTTTGATTCTTCCAACCAGAGCATTACCCGCGTCAATATCAACACCGGCATCTTTGTAGCTAAGAGAGGTTTTATCGGTCACTGCTTGGGTCCCCACGCGTTACTTGCGGTAGAAAAATAAAATTCGGCGCAATTCTAACAGGGAAAGCAAACGTTTGCGAGACTGCTTTACACAACCTTTTTGCACGTCTTTTCCCCAGGCGCGCGGCGAAAGAATACTTGTACCAGGGCAAAGGATCGTTTTCGGATGGAATAATCTTCTTTCATAACTATTTGAATATAAAATAACTTTATCTCAAACCGTTATCATTTTGACTAAAGTCAACGAAAATAATATTGCCGCCTTGAAGAAAGGAGGTATAATCCGTCGATTTTTTTTGTGGCTGCCCCTCAAAGGAGAAAGAGTATGAAGATCGTGGAAGTCAAACACCCACTCGTCAAACACAAGCTGGGACTGATGCGTGAGCAAGATATCAGCACCAAGCGCTTTCGCGAACTCGCTTCCGAAGTGGGTAGCCTGCTGACTTACGAAGCGACCGCCGACCTCGAAACGGAAAAAGTAACTATCGAAGGCTGGAACGGCCCGGTAGAAATCGACCAGATCAAAGGTAAGAAAATTACCGTTGTGCCAATTCTGCGTGCGGGTCTGGGGATGATGGACGGTGTGCTGGAAAACGTTCCGAGCGCGCGCATCAGCGTCGTCGGTATGTACCGTAATGAAGAAACGCTGGAGCCGGTACCGTACTTCCAGAAACTGGTTTCTAACATCGATGAGCGTATGGCGCTGATCGTTGACCCAATGCTGGCAACCGGTGGTTCCGTTATCGCGACCATCGACCTGCTGAAAAAAGCGGGCTGCAGCAGCATCAAAGTTCTGGTGCTGGTAGCTGCACCAGAAGGTATCGCTGCGCTGGAAAAAGCGCACCCGGACGTCGAACTGTATACTGCATCGATTGACCAGGGACTGAACGAGCACGGATACATTATTCCGGGCCTCGGCGATGCCGGTGACAAAATCTTTGGTACGAAATAAAGAATAAAAATAATTAAAGCCGACTTTAAGAGTCGGCTTTTTTTTGAGTAAAGCGCCTATAACACATAATACAGAGGATAATACTATGACGCGCCGTGCTATCGGGGTGAGTGAAAGACCGCCACTTTTACAGACAATCCCGCTTAGTTTGCAACATTTGTTCGCCATGTTTGGTGCAACCGTCCTGGTGCCCGTCTTATTTCATATTAACCCGGCGACTGTACTGTTATTTAACGGTATAGGAACACTGCTGTATCTCTTCATCTGTAAAGGGAAAATTCCGGCTTATCTTGGTTCCAGCTTTGCCTTTATTTCACCGGTATTGTTACTGTTGCCGTTGGGGTATGAAGTCGCGCTGGGCGGCTTTATTATGTGCGGCGTGCTGTTCTGCCTGGTTTCTTTTATCGTGAAGAAAGCGGGGACCGGCTGGCTGGACGTGCTGTTTCCACCTGCGGCAATGGGCGCAATCGTTGCCGTCATCGGTCTGGAGCTGGCGGGCGTAGCTGCCGGTATGGCGGGTTTACTCCCGGCTGAAGGGCAAACGCCAGACTCCAAAACCATCATCATCTCTATTACCACCCTGGCGGTCACGGTTTTAGGTTCCGTGCTGTTTCGTGGTTTCCTGGCAATTATCCCGATTTTAATTGGCGTGCTGGTGGGGTACGCGCTCTCTTTCGCAATGGGAATTGTCGATACCACGCCGATTATTAATGCTCACTGGTTTGCGCTGCCGACCCTCTATACGCCGCGCTTCGAGTGGTTTGCCATTCTGACTATTCTGCCAGCGGCGTTAGTGGTTATTGCCGAACACGTAGGGCACCTGGTAGTAACGGCTAATATCGTCAAAAAAGATCTGCTGCGCGATCCAGGTCTGCACCGTTCGATGTTTGCTAACGGCTTGTCGACCGTGATCTCCGGCTTCTTTGGCTCCACGCCAAACACCACTTACGGAGAAAACATTGGCGTGATGGCGATCACCCGTGTTTACAGTACCTGGGTTATCGGCGGTGCGGCGATTTTCGCTATCCTGCTTTCCTGCGTCGGTAAACTGGCTGCTGCTATCCAGATGATTCCATTGCCGGTGATGGGCGGCGTTTCGCTGCTGCTTTACGGTGTCATCGGTGCTTCCGGTATTCGTGTGTTGATCGAATCGAAAGTGGATTACAACAAAGCACAGAACCTGATCCTGACTTCCGTGATTTTGATCATCGGCGTCAGTGGCGCGAAGGTAAACATTGGGGCGGCGGAGCTGAAAGGTATGGCGCTGGCGACCATCGTCGGTATCGGCTTAAGTTTGATCTTCAAACTGATTAGTATGCTGCGCCCTGAAGAAGTGGTGCTGGACGCAGAAGACGCGGATATAACAGACAAATAATGTACCGACCGGGCAGTGTTGCTGCCCGGTTCAAACATCATGGGATTCTGTGGTAAACTTCTCGCGATTTTGTGAAATCCTGGTTGAGGTATCTCTGAACACACCGGCACAGCTCTCTTTGCCACTTTATCTTCCTGACGACGAAACCTTTGCAAGTTTCTGGCCGGGGGATAACTCCTCTTTACTGGCCGCGCTGCAAAACGTGCTGCGTCAGGAACATAGCGGTTACATCTATCTCTGGGCACGCGAAGGCGCGGGGCGCAGCCATCTGCTGCACGCGGCTTGCGCGGAATTGTCGCAGCGTGGCGATGCGGTGGGCTATGTCCCGCTGGATAAACGCACCTGGTTTGTTCCGGAAGTGCTCGACGGTATGGAGCATTTGTCGCTGGTCTGTATTGACAACATTGAGTGTATTGCCGGCGATGAGTTGTGGGAGATGGCGATTTTCGATCTCTACAATCGAATTCTGGAATCGGGCAAAACACGGTTGTTGATCACCGGCGATCGTCCACCGCGGCAGTTGAATCTGGGATTACCGGATCTCGCGTCGCGTCTCGACTGGGGGCAGATCTACAAATTGCAGCCACTTTCTGATGAAGATAAGTTGCAGGCGCTACAGTTACGCGCGCGTTTGCGTGGTTTTGAACTGCCGGAAGATGTGGGGCGTTTCTTGCTGAAGCGGCTCGACAGAGAAATGCGCACGTTGTTTATGACGCTGGATCAGCTGGATCGTGCGTCGATTACCGCGCAACGCAAGCTGACCATTCCTTTTGTGAAAGAAATTCTGAAGTTGTAGATAAGGTGTTTATTGTCGGATGCGGCGCGAACGCCTTATCCGACCTACGCGAAGTTAATCCATAGTATTCGTAGGCCGGATAAGACGCGGCAAGCGTCGCATCCGGCAATGTGCTTCAACTAGCGATGGAGCACATCTTAACCCACGATTTCCAGTACCTGCTCCGGTGGACGACCAATCCGTGCTTTGCCATTCGCGACCACAATCGGGCGTTCCATTAGTTTCGGATTATCCACCATCGCCTGAATCAGCGCCTCTTCGCTAAGTGAACTGTCAGCCAGGTTCAGTTCTTTATAAAGATCCTCTTTTTGGCGCATCAATTCACGAGCGCTATTCATCCCCAGCATTTTCAGCAAATCACGCAGCGTTGCCGCATCGGCGGGTGTCTCAAGGTAGAGCACCACTTCTGGCTCCACGCCGTTTTCTTTCAGCAGGTTCAGCGTTTCCCGGCTCTTTGAACAGCGTGGGTTATGGTAGATTTTTACCTGTTTGGTCATTGTTCTTCCTTTAATGCGAATTACATCTTGGTATAAGGCTTAAAGCGTTCCTGCAGCTGGCGCAACTGGTCGATGCGCGCATCGTAACGCGCTTGTTGCAGGCTGCCTAATTTCACCTGCGAACTGGCGCTACTCAACAAGGAAATAGCCTGATCGAGTCGCCCGGCGAGCGCATAACCTTCTGCTCGCGCAGCCAGTTCCTGATCGCGGTTATTTAGTGCGGCTTCCGCCTGTGCCAGTAAATCCCAGCCGTTGCTGTCATCTTTATTGTTAAAAGTGTAGCGATTCAGAATATTGGCCGCTTCCTGTGGTTGCCCCCCTTGCAGATAAGCGTTCGCCAGGTTGAGCTGCAACACCGGATTGGTGCGCAAATCGCGGGCATTTTTCAGGCGATTGATAGCGTCATTGGCTTTGTTTTGCCCAAGATCGATATCGGTAGCCAGATCGAGATACCATGCGTTGCCAGGTTCTGCTGCCAGTAACGGTTGCAGCGTTTTACGCGCTTCGTCGTATTTATTGGCTTCCATCGCCTGTAGAGCACGACCATATTGCGCCGCTCGTTGCTGACGAACGTTTCCTTTCGCCCATTCATCCAGCAAATCACTGGTGAGCTGGTTACGTCCGGAATTATACATCCCCAGTGTGCGCGCTTTCGCCAGATAGAAATCTTCCGACGACTGCACCACCATCGGGCGCATCTGATTAGCACGGTTGCGGGCATCTGCCAGACGACTTTCCGGCAACGGGTGAGTCAATAAAATTTCCGGCGGACGCGAGGAGTAACGCGCCTGATCGAGTAATTTTTCGAGGAAGGTCGGCATCGCCTGCGGATCGAATCCCGAGCGTTGCAGCACCTGAATACCAATGCGGTCCGCTTCCTGTTCATTTTGCTGGGTGAAACTGATCATCCCCTGGCGCGTTCCCGCCAGTGTACCGGTCAGCGCCGCCATCCCCGCCTGCGGACTGGCCATCGCCAGTAAAATAGAACCTAACGCGCCGACCCAGGTCAGCGGCGCGCTGCGCTGCTGATCTTCCATCGCTCGCGCCAGGTGACGTTGGGTGACGTGGGAGATTTCGTGCGCCATAACTGAAGCCAGTTGACTTTCGTTATCGGAATAACGGAACAGGGCAGAGTGCAGCACCACGTTGCCGCCAAAGAAAGCAAAGGCGTTAATTTCGTCGTTGTTGATCAGAAAGAAATGAAACGGTGTCTTAACCGAATTGGCATGCGAAACCAGACGCATTCCTAGCGAATTAATATATTGCGTTAATAGCGGGTCATTAATTAACGGCGCGCTGCCGCGTAACTGGCGGACATAATAGTCGCCCATCTGCATTTCCTGACCAATGGAAAGTGTGCTTCCTGCGGAGGTTCCCATATCCGGCAAGGTGTCTGCGCTGTCGGCAAACGCCGGGGCTACCTGACCAATGGTCATAGCAGCAATGAGGGTTGCAACCAGGTTTTTTTTCAACTGCCTGAACATAACCTCTATCCTGTATTTCTGGAGATAGTCATTTGACCGATACTGTGAAATATCGTTCCCACCGCGCCGCCTTTGAGTGTAACGACGAAGATTAGCCCACTCAAATAACTTTTCAGTTTCCTGAATCCGTCATAAAAAGCGAAGTCTTTTTTGTGACATTTCGATACAATTGCGGATCGCAATCCCGCTCTTGAGGTTCAGGTAAGGTCTGTATGCTCGAAATGTTGATGCAATGGTATCGCCGCCGTTTTAGCGACCCGGAAGCGATTGCCTTGCTGGTTATTTTAGTCGCCGGATTTGGCATTATCTTTTTCTTTAGTGGCCTGCTTGCTCCGTTGCTGGTGGCTATTGTGCTGGCCTATTTGCTGGAGTGGCCAACCGTGCGCCTGCAATCTATTGGCTGTTCCCGCCGCTGGGCGACGTCGATTGTATTGGTGGTTTTCGTCGGTATATTGCTACTGATGGCGTTCGTGGTTCTGCCTATTGCCTGGCAGCAGGGCATCTACTTAATCCGCGATATGCCGGGGATGCTCAATAAGCTTTCTGACTTTGCCGCCACGTTGCCGCGCCGCTATCCGGCGTTAATGGATGCGGGCATTATTGATGCAATGGCCGAAAATATGCGCAGTCGGATGCTGACCATGGGCGATTCGGTGGTGAAAATTTCCCTCGCCTCGTTGGTCGGTTTGCTGACCATTGCCGTCTATCTGGTGCTGGTGCCATTGATGGTCTTCTTCCTGCTGAAAGACAAAGAGCAGATGCTGAACGCCGTTCGCCGGGTGCTGCCGCGCAACCGTGGACTGGCAGGACAGGTGTGGAAGGAGATGAATCAACAAATCACCAACTATATCCGCGGCAAAGTGCTGGAGATGATCGTGGTAGGGATCGCCACCTGGCTGGGGTTCTTGCTCTTTGGGCTGAACTATTCGCTGCTGCTGGCGGTGCTGGTCGGCTTCTCGGTACTTATTCCGTACATTGGCGCATTTGTGGTGACCATTCCGGTGGTTGGCGTGGCGCTATTCCAGTTTGGTGCTGGCACGGAATTCTGGAGCTGCTTCGCGGTGTATCTGATTATTCAGGCGCTGGACGGCAACCTGTTAGTACCGGTGTTGTTCTCCGAAGCGGTTAACCTGCATCCTCTGGTGATTATTTTATCGGTGGTGATCTTCGGTGGTTTGTGGGGATTCTGGGGCGTATTCTTCGCTATTCCATTGGCGACGCTGATCAAAGCCGTGATTCACGCCTGGCCTGATGGGCAAATCGCGCAAGACTGACCTTCAGCGAAAAATTTGAAACGAGTGTTGCAGGGCAGTGAGAAGATTTGAGATGTGCTGGCCGCAAGCGCAGCCAGCACGGAATGGAGCAAAGTAATCAGGCGTGTTCTTTCAGCCAGTTCAGCACAACGTCGTGGTGATTGCTGGTTTTGAAATCGTCAAAGACATGTTCGATTTTGCCATCAGCGTCAATCAGGAAGCTGATGCGATGAATACCATCGTAGGTTTTGCCCATGAAGGACTTTTCACCCCAGACGCCGAATTGTTCGCACACCTGGTGGTCCTCATCAGACAGGAGCGTAAAGTTAAGCAGCTCTTTTTCCGCAAAACGGGAGAGTTTTTCGGGTTTATCGGTGCTGATACCCAGCACATCAACGCCCGCTTTTTTCAACTCATCCATGTTATCGCGTAAGCCGCAGGCCTGTACGGTACAGCCGGGGGTCATGGCTTTCGGGTAGAAATAAACCAGAACACGCTGTCCCTGGAAGTCGGTCAAATTAACTTGTTCTCCGTCTTGATCCGGCAAGCTAAATTTCGGTGCGATATCACCGGCTTTCAGTGGATTCATTACTTAACTCCATCCTGTTCATCATGTTGGGAATAATTGACGACGTTAATACTGCCTTGTGCATTGAGTTCTGTACATAGGGCTTTGAACGCTTGCTCAATATTTGCTGCGTCCGCAGATGCGGGGCTGTGGGCAGTTATCTGAATATGTAACTGCGCAGCCCGTTCATTTTCAGCAGGTTGCGTGCGCGACACCAGCTCCGCAATGTTCATATGATGCGCGTCGAAAAGTGCTGTGAAGCGTTCAATTAAATGCGGGGAGTCTGCCACATCGACCTGAACCCAGACAGATGCTGGCATTGGTGGACGCGGACGCGCCGTCGTGCGCTTCATCACGATTAAAAGATCCAGTTCGGCACCTTTCAACGGTAACGTTGATTCAATCAGGGTGATTGCATTCCATGAACCGGAAAGCAGCATGATAAACGTGAACTCTTCTCCCAGCATCGCCAGGCGACTGTCTTCAATATTACAGCCGCAACTACTGACATGACGGGTGATGGTGTTCACTATTCCAGGGCGATCGGCACCCAACGCAGTGATCACCAGATAATGTTGCGATGACAGTGTCAAACTGGTTATTCCTTCAAGGGGTGAGTTGTTCTTAAGGAAAGCATAAAAAAAACATGCATACAACAATCAGAACGGTTCTGTCTGCTTGCTTTTAATGCCATACCAAACGTACCATTGAGACACTTGTTTGCACAGAGGATGGCCCATGTTCACGGGAAGTATTGTCGCGATTGTTACTCCGATGGATGAAAAAGGTAATGTCTGTCGGGCTAGCTTGAAAAAACTGATTGATTATCATGTCGCCAGCGGTACTTCGGCGATCGTTTCTGTTGGCACCACTGGCGAGTCCGCTACCTTAAATCATGACGAACATGCTGATGTGGTGATGATGACGCTGGAGCTGGCTGACGGGCGCATTCCGGTGATTGCCGGGACCGGTGCTAACGCTACTGCGGAAGCCATTAGCCTGACGCAGCGCTTCAATGACAGCGGTATCGTCGGCTGCCTGACGGTAACCCCTTACTACAATCGTCCGTCGCAAGAAGGTTTGTATCAGCATTTCAAAGCCATCGCTGAACATACTGACCTGCCGCAAATTCTGTATAATGTGCCGTCCCGTACTGGCTGCGATCTGCTCCCGGAAACGGTGGGCCGTCTGGCGAAAGTAAAAAATATTATCGGAATCAAAGAGGCAACAGGGAACTTAACGCGTGTAAACCAGATCAAAGAGCTGGTTTCAGATGATTTTGTTCTGCTGAGCGGCGATGATGCGAGCGCGCTGGACTTCATGCAATTAGGCGGTCATGGGGTTATTTCCGTTACGGCTAACGTCGCAGCGCGTGATATGGCCCAGATGTGCAAACTGGCAGCAGAAGGGCATTTTGCCGAGGCACGCGTTATTAATCAGCGTCTGATGCCATTACACAACAAACTATTTGTCGAACCCAATCCAATCCCGGTGAAATGGGCATGTAAGGAACTGGGTCTTGTGGCGACCGATACGCTGCGCCTGCCAATGACACCAATCACCGACAGTGGTCGTGAGACGGTCAGAGCGGCGCTTAAGCATGCCGGTTTGCTGTAAAGTTTAGGGAGATTTGATGGCTTACTCTGTTCAAAAGTCGCGCCTGGCAAAGGTTGCGGGTGTTTCGCTTGTTTTATTACTCGCTGCCTGTAGTTCTGACTCACGCTATAAGCGTCAGGTCAGTGGTGATGAAGCCTACCTGGAAGCGGCACCGCTTGCGGAGCTTCATGCCCCGGCTGGAATGATTTTGCCGGTGACCTCCGGCGATTATGCAATCCCGGTGACCAACGGTAGTGGTGCTGTCGGTAAGGCGCTGGACATTCGTCCACCAGCCCAGCCGTTGGCACTGGTTTCTGGCGCGCGTACCCAGTTCACGGGCGATACCGCTTCATTGCTGGTGGAAAATGGTCGTGGCAATACTCTGTGGCCGCAGGTGGTTAGCGTGCTGCAGGCGAAAAACTACACCATCACCCAACGTGATGATGCTGGTCAGACACTGACCACCGATTGGGTACAATGGAACCGTCTGGACGAAGACGAGCAGTATCGTGGTCGTTATCAAATCTCTGTTAAGCCGCAGGGTTATCAGCAGGCGGTTACGGTTAAACTGCTGAACCTGGAACAGGCGGGCAAACCGGTTGCAGACGCGGCGTCCATGCAGCGTTACAGCACGGAGATGATGAACGTTATTTCCGCCGGTCTGGATAAATCTGCCACTGACGCCGCGAACGCTGCGCAAAATCGTGCCTCCACCACTATGGACGTACAAAGTGCAGCTGATGACACCGGTTTACCAATGCTGGTCGTACGCGGGCCGTTCAATGTGGTTTGGCAACGTCTGCCAGCTGCGCTGGAAAAAGTGGGCATGAAAGTGACCGACAGCACCCGTTCGCAGGGCAACATGGCCGTAACTTATAAGCCGCTGTCTGACAGCGAATGGCACGAACTGGGCGCGAGCGATCCAGGTCTGGCATCCGGTGACTATAAACTGCAGGTTGGCGATTTAGATAACCGCAGCAGCCTACAGTTCATCGATCCGAAAGGTCATACTCTGACTCAGAGTCAGAACGACGCGCTGGTAGCTGTCTTCCAGGCTGCGTTTAGCAAGTAAAAATACAGGGCTGGAGTCATCCGGCCCTTTTTTCTGATATGATACGCAAACGTGTGCGTCGGCAGAAAAACGCGATTTTAGCGGTAATTCGCACGAAATTTGTTTGTCGGACGTAGGTCGGATAAGGCGTTCACGCCGCATCCGACAAAACATCCGGCACACCAGACAGCAAAAGATTTTAAAACGTTAATTCACACCCAGGAGTGATAAAGATGCAAAAGCAAGCTGAGTTGTATCGTGGTAAAGCGAAAACCGTATACAGCACGGAAAACCCGGACCTGTTGGTGCTCGAATTCCGCAATGATACGTCAGCAGGGGATGGCGCGCGCATTGAGCAGTTTGATCGCAAAGGTATGGTGAACAACAAGTTCAACTACTTCATTATGAGCAAACTGGCTGAAGCGGGTATCCCGACTCAAATGGAGCGTCTGCTCTCCGATACCGAATGTCTGGTGAAAAAGCTGGATATGGTGCCGGTTGAGTGTGTCGTGCGTAACCGTGCTGCTGGCTCTCTGGTGAAACGTCTTGGAATCGAAGAAGGTATTGAGCTGAACCCGCCGCTGTTCGATCTGTTCCTGAAAAACGACGCCATGCACGATCCGATGGTCAACGAATCTTACTGCGAAACCTTTGGCTGGGTGAGCAAAGAGAACCTGGCGCGTATGAAAGAGCTGACCTACAAAGCGAACGACGTGCTGAAAAAACTGTTCGATGATGCTGGTCTGATTCTGGTCGACTTCAAGCTGGAGTTTGGTCTGTACAAAGGCGAAGTGGTTCTGGGCGATGAGTTCTCCCCGGACGGCAGCCGCCTGTGGGACAAAGAAACGCTGGAGAAAATGGACAAAGACCGTTTCCGCCAGAGCCTCGGTGGCCTGATCGAAGCCTATGAAGCCGTCGCCCGCCGCCTGGGTGTACAGCTGGACTGATTTTTCTGTTCATCATCTTGCCGTGCTGCTGGCACGGCAAGACAACCGCTCTCATAAGATGAGTATTGAACGCTCATTCCTCCGCCATTTCATCCCGCTTTCCTGTGGTAATCTTCCTCTGAACCACCTACGATCATTTCTATAATGAATATAATGTTGAGGTATCTATGCGTTGGCAAGGGCGACGTGAAAGTGACAATGTTGAAGACAGGCGCAATAGCTCCGGCGGTCCGTCAATGGGCGGTCCCGGTTTTCGCCTGCCAAGCGGTAAAGGCGGGCTGATTTTACTGATAGTCGTGCTGGTTGCAGGCTACTATGGCGTTGATTTAACCGGGTTGATGACCGGACAGCCGGTTTCCCAACAGCAATCAACGCGGTCAATTAGCCCTAATGAAGACGAAGCCGCAAAATTCACCTCGGTGATTCTGGCAACCACGGAAGACACCTGGGGACAGCAATTCGAGAAGATGGGTAAAACCTATCAGCAACCGAAGCTGGTCATGTACCGTGGAATGACGCGTACCGGCTGCGGGGCGGGCCAGTCCATAATGGGGCCATTCTATTGCCCGGCGGATGGCACAGTTTATATCGATCTCTCCTTCTATGATGACATGAAAGACAAACTTGGCGCGGATGGCGATTTTGCCCAGGGGTACGTTATCGCTCATGAAGTCGGTCATCATGTGCAGAAACTGTTAGGCATCGAGCCGAAAGTTCGTCAACTGCAACAAAACGCGACGCAGGCGGAAGTAAACCGCTTATCTGTGCGTATGGAACTCCAGGCCGACTGTTTTGCCGGTGTCTGGGGGCATAGTATGCAGCAGCAAGGTGTTCTGGAAACCGGCGATCTGGAAGAGGCGCTGAACGCGGCGCAGGCCATCGGCGATGACCGTTTACAACAGCAAAGTCAGGGGCGAGTAGTACCAGACAGTTTCACTCATGGCACTTCTCAGCAACGCTACAGCTGGTTTAAACGTGGTTTCGACAGCGGCGATCCGGCACAATGCAATACTTTTGGTAAAAGCATTTAACTTCCGGGGCAGGGATGGCTGAACTGACTGCGCTTCACACATTAACAGCGCAAATGAAACGTGAAGGGATCCGCCGCTTGCTGGTGTTGAGCGGGGAAGAGCGTTGGTGTTTTGATCATGCGCTTAAGTTGCGTGATGCCTTACCTGGCGACTGGCTGTGGATTTCGCCGCAGCCAGATGCTGAAAACCACTGTTCTCCCTCGGCACTACAAACTTTACTTGGGCGCGAGTTCCGGCATGCGGTATTCGACGCCCGCCACGGCTTTGATGCCGCTGCCTTTGCGGCACTTAGCGGAACGTTGAAAGCGGGAAGCTGGCTGGTGTTGTTACTCCCTGTATGGGATGAGTGGGAAAACCAACCTGATGCCGACTCGCTGCGCTGGAGTGATTGCCCTGACCCTATTGCGACGCCGCATTTTGTCCAGCATTTCAAACGCGTACTTACGGCGAATAACGACGCTATCCTCTGGCGGCAAAACCAGCCGTTCTCGTTGGCGCATTTTACTCCCCGTACTGACTGGCACCCCGCTACCGGCGCACCACAACCAGAACAACAGCAACTCTTACAGCAGCTACTGACCATGCCGCCGGGTGTGGCAGCGGTAACTGCTGCGCGTGGGCGCGGTAAGTCGGCGTTGGCAGGGCAACTCATTTCTCGTATTGCGGGCAGTGCGATTGTCACCGCTCCCGCAAAAGCGGCAACGGATGTACTGGCACAATTTGCGGGCGAGAAGTTTCGCTTTATTGCGCCGGATGCCTTGTTAGCCAGCGATGAGCAAGCCGACTGGCTGGTGGTCGATGAAGCCGCAGCTATACCTGCGCCGTTGTTGTATCAACTGGTATCGCGTTTTCCTCGAACGTTGTTAACTACTACGGTGCAGGGCTACGAAGGCACCGGACGTGGTTTTTTGCTGAAATTTTGCGCTCGCTTTCCGCATTTACACCGTTTTGAACTACAACAGCCGATCCGTTGGGCGCAGGGATGCCCGCTGGAAAAAATGGTTAGTGAGGCACTGGTGTTTGACGATGAAAACTTCACCCATACACCACAAGGCAATATCGTTATTTCCGCATTTGAACAGACGTTATGGCGAAGCGAGCCAGAAACGCCGTTAAAGGTTTATCAGTTATTGTCTGGTGCGCACTACCGGACCTCGCCGCTGGATTTACGCCGCATGATGGATGCACCAGGTCAACATTTTTTACAGGCGGCTGGCGGAAACGAGATTGCCGGAGCGCTGTGGCTGGTGGATGAGGGCGGATTATCTCAAGAACTCAGTCAGGCGGTATGGGCGGGTTTTCGTCGCCCGCGGGGTAATCTGGTGGCCCAGTCGCTGGCGGCGCACGGCAGCAATCCACTGGCGGCGACATTGCGCGGACGGCGGGTTAGCCGGATAGCAGTTCATCCGACTCGTCAGCGGGAAGGCACAGGGCGACAGCTTATTGCTGGTGCTTTGCAATATATTCATGACCTCGACTATCTTTCGGTGAGTTTTGGTTACACCGAGGAGTTATGGCGTTTCTGGCAACGCTGCGGTTTTGTGCTGGTGCGAATGGGTAATCATCGTGAAGCCAGCAGCGGTTGCTATACGGCGATGGCGCTGTTACCGATGAGTGATGCGGGTAAACAGCTGGCTGAACGTGAGCATTACCGTTTACGTCGCGATGCGCAAGCTCTCGCGCAGTGGAATGGCGAAATGCTTCCTGTTGATCCACTAAACGATGCCGTCCTTTCTGACGACGACTGGCTTGAACTGGCCGGTTTTGCTTTCACTCATCGTCCGCTATTAACGTCGTTAGGTTGCTTATTGCGTCTGCTACAAACCAGCGAACTGGCATTACCGGCGCTGCGTGGGCGTTTACAGAAAAACGCCAGTGACGCGCAGTTATGTACCACACTTAAACTTTCAGGCCGTAAGCTGTTACTGGTTCGCCAGCGGGAAGAGGCCGCGCAGGCGCTATTCGCACTTGATGATGTTCGCACTGAGCGTCTGCGCGATCGCATAACGCAATGGCAATTTTTTCACTGACTCCTTCAATTTTCTCCCATGGTCATTGTGAGTCAGCGGCGTAAAATTAATGACATCAGTTAAGGAGTTCGCCATGAAACATGACCATTTTGTTGTTCAAAGCCCGGATAAACCAGCACAACAGTTGTTACTGCTTTTCCACGGTGTCGGGGATAACCCGGTGGCAATGGGGGAAATAGGTAGCTGGTTTGCGCCGCTGTTTCCTGATGCGCTGGTGGTGAGTGTCGGTGGCGCGGAGCCGAGCGGTAATCCGGCGGGGCGTCAGTGGTTTTCGGTGCAGGGTATTACGGAAGATAATCGCCAGGCGCGTGTGAATGCCATCATGCCGACGTTTATTGAGACGGTGCGCTACTGGCAGAAACAAAGCGGAGTAGGGGCTAACGCCACGGCGCTAATCGGTTTCTCACAAGGCGCGATTATGGCGCTGGAGAGCATTAAAGCCGAACCGGGCCTTGCTTCGCGCGTCATTGCCTTCAACGGACGCTACGCGAGCCTGCCGGAAACCGCGTCTACAGCCACAACAATTCACTTGATTCATGGCGGTGAAGATCCGGTTATCGATCTGGCGCATGCGGTTGCGGCGCAGGAAGCGTTAATCAGTGCCGGTGGTGACGTGACGCTGGATATCGTGGAGGATTTAGGCCATGCGATCGACAATCGCAGTATGCAATTTGCCCTGGATCACTTGCGTTATACCATTCCGAAACATTATTTCGACGAAGCGCTAAGCGGCGGTAAGCCTGGCGATGATGATGTGATTGAAATGATGTAATAATAGCCGGGTAGGTCTGATAAGACTGTATCAGGCATCATGGCCGGATGCGGCGTTAACGCCTTATCCGGCCACTTAGCTTACTTCTTCGGTTGATCCTTTTTCGGCCAGTCGTCGTCATCGTCCCACTTATCGTTGAAATCACGATGCGGGGGAAGCTCCGGCTTGTTGGCGAGAAATTTCTTATGGTCGACGCGCTTGAGATCTTTAATCACGTTCAGCAGGACGCCTACCAAAAAGACAATCACCAGAATCCACCAATATTTAGCCAGCCAGTCCATGCTTATTTCCTCTTGCAGAACCACTCATCAGGCGACGAGCTGTTCCATGATACGTTGATACATACGGGCAAGTAGCTGCAGGTCGGCAGCGTTCACACATTCATTGATTTTATGAATCGTGGCATTGACCGGCCCGAGTTCCACCACCTGCGCCCCCATGCGGGCAATAAAGCGCCCGTCGGACGTTCCGCCTGTGGTCAGTAGCTGCGGTTTAATTTCATTATAGTGCTCAACCGCGTTAACGACCGCATCCACCAGTTTACCGCGCGCGGTCAAAAATGGCTGCCCGGAAAGCCACCAATCCACCGTATAGCGCAGTTGATGTTTTTCAAGCAGGGCAAGCACCTGCGCTTTGATCATCTCATCCGTCAGTTCGGTGCTAAAGCGGAAGTTAAACTGCACAAACAGTTCACCTGGAATAACGTTGTTACTGCCCGTTCCCGCCTGAATATTGGCAATCTGCATACTGGTCGCCGGGAAGAAGTCATTACCCTGATCCCACTCAATAGCCACTAATTCATTAATGAAAGGTGCTGCGCGATGTACCGGATTGTCAGCCAGATGTGGGTAGGCAACATGCCCCTGAACGCCATGAATGGTAAGGTTGCAGGTTAACGATCCGCGACGACCATTTTTCACCACATCACCTACCACTTCGATACTCGACGGTTCGCCAACCAGACAGTAATCGAGACGCTCATTACGCGCCATTAACGCTTCGACGACTTTTACCGTACCGTTGTGGGCACTAGCTTCTTCATCAGAGGTGATCAGAAATGCCAGTCGCCCTGTATGGTTGGGATGTTGTGCGACAAAGCGTTCTGCCGCTACCACCATCGCCGCCAGCGAGCCTTTCATATCTGCCGCACCTCGCCCAAATAACATGCCGTCACGAATGGTTGGTTCAAATGGTGGATTGATCCAACGGTCGGCGTCGCCAGGCGGCACCACGTCGGTATGCCCGGCAAAGGCTAACGTTTCACCCTGCCCGCGCCATGCCCAAAAATTCTGCGTATCGGCAAAGTCCATGCGTTCAACGGTAAAACCGATCGCCTGCAAACGTTCAATCAACAAAGCCTGGCATCCTGCGTCATCAGGACTCAGGGAAGGGCGGCGAATAAGCTGTTGTGTCAGCTCAATAACCGGGCACGACATAGACTACACCTCATGGAAAAATTGCTGATAACTGGATTCACTGAAACCCAGCAGCATAGGCTTACCAGGCGCGCAGAGCAATGGACGTTTGATAATTGCAGGCATTTCAGTCATTAATGTCGCCGCAGAGGCCGCATCGGTGATTTTATTGCGGGTGGTTTCGTCCAGTTTACGCCAGGTTGTACCACGGGTGTTGAGTAACGCTTCCCAGCCTAATTCGTTGATAAAACCGTTCAATAATTCGCTGTCCAATCCATCGACGCGGTAATCATGAAAACGATAGTCGATGTTATTGGCTTCCAGCCAACGGCGAGCCTTTTTAATGGTGTCACAATTTTTGATGCCGTAAAGTGTAACCATAATGAATCCTTTTTCGATTTATGAGAATAAATACTCATTTAAGGGTGAAAACATTTTGCCTGCAAATGATTATCAGGAAATATAACATTATCGAAGTATTCAAATTAACAACTATTAAATAACATTAAACATTTTTAACGTAAACATTAAGAATATTCATCTTGTTATCTGTCTGTATTTTAACCAGAATTAAATCAGTATTAGATGCCGTATGAATATCTCGAAATGTTGCGGTGTATCACATACAAATCATCACCGCAGGACCATAGTATTTACATAAGGTTTGTCCCCCGGAGGTAGTCATCGCAGCAATCGAGTAAATTAGCTTCACCACGGTATATTGTTTCCGTAGAATACCCATAATTATAAGAGAGGTTGTTATGATTGAACGTGAACTGGGGAACTGGAAAGACTTTATCGAAGTTATGCTTCGTAAGTAATTCCTGAGACAAAGTACAAACAGCAAGAACCCGCTGAGCAGGTTCTTAATCGGAAAGTTGAAAAGGGCGACACATTGGCATGTCGCCTTTTTTATTGCTTATTCCGGGCGCGGCTTCAGCGGGAAGCGGCGGCGCACCAGCACAAAGAACAGCGGCACGAAGTAAATAGCCAGAATAGTGGCCGAAATCATCCCGCCCATTACGCCAGTACCCACCGCATGCTGACCACCGGAACCGGCACCTGTGCTGGTTGCCATTGGCAATACGCCGAAGATAAATGCCAGCGAGGTCATCAGAATCGGGCGTAAACGCTGACGGCAGGCGTGGAGCGTCGCTTCAAACAGGTCGTGGCCTTTTTGGTTCATCTCGTTAGCAAACTCGACGATCAGGATGGCGTTTTTCGCCGATAAACCAATGACCGTTAACAGGCCCACCTGGAAGTAAACATCGTTTTCCAGCCCGCGCATCCAGGTTGCCAGCAGCGCGCCGATAACCCCCAGCGGCACGACCAGCATTACCGAGAACGGCACCGACCAGCTTTCATACAGCGCAGCCAGACACAGGAATACCACCAGCAAGGAAATGGCGTACAGCGCCGGAGCCTGCGCGCCGGAAAGCCGCTCCTGATACGACATCGCCGTCCACTCCAGACCAAAGCCGTTTGGCAACTGCTTCACTAACGATTCCATAATATCCATCGCCGTACCGGTACTGACCCCCGGTGCGGCTTCCCCAACAATCTCAACCGCAGAATAACCGTTATAGCGTTCCAGACGCGGCGAGCCTGTCTCCCAGCGTGAGGTCGCGAAAGCAGAGAAGGGCACCATGCCGCCATCTTTATTTCGGACATACCAGAGATTGATGTCATCTGGCAGCATGCGATACGGCGCAGCTGCCTGCACATAGACTTTCTTCACGCGACCGCGATCCATAAAGTCATTCACATAGCTCGAACCCCAGGCGGTTTGCAGTGTGTCGTTAATATCGTCGATAGCAACGCCCAGCGCCTGAGCTTTACGCTGGTCGATATCAATCTGCAACTGCGGACTGTCGTCGAGGCCGTTATGGCGCACACGGGTTAGCTCCGGGTTTTCCGCTGCCAGCGCCAGCAACTGGTTTCGTGCTGCCATCAGCGCATCGTGACCCGCTCCAGCGTGGTCCTGCAACTCCATATCAAAACCCGCAGAACTACCAAGACCGCTAATTGCTGGCGGGCTGCTGGCGATAACGCGAGCTTCTTTAATCTTGTTAAACGCCTTCGTTGCACGCTCGATAATGGCAAACGAGGTGCCGGTCTTACTGTCGCGTTCGCTCCAGTCTTTCAGGCGGATAAACATTCGCGCCACGTTTTGCCCGTTCCCCCCAGGGCCAGAACCCACGGTGGCAAACACCGACATGATGTTGTCTTTTTCATGGGTGAAGTAATATTTCTCGATTTGCTCAACGACTTTCAGGGTCTGTTGCTGGGTTGAACCGCTGGGCAACTGTACCGAGGTAGTAAACATGCCACGGTCTTCCAGCGGTAAGAACGACGTCGGCAAACGCAGGAACAGGAACACCATGCCGCCAAGCAGCAGGACATAAATCACAATCCAGCGCAGGCTACGGTGGAGAATTTTCGCCACCCCTTTTTCGTAGCGTTCGGCGTTGCGGTTAAACATCTGGTTAAACCAGGCAAAAAAGCCTTTTTGCCCGTGATGCTCACCTTTTTTCAGTGGCTTAAGTAGTGTGGCACACAGAGCCGGAGTGAGGATCATCGCTACCAGTACTGACAGCACCATCGCCGCAACAATGGTAATAGAGAACTGGCGATAGATGGCACCGGTGGTGCCGCCGAAGAAGGCCATTGGCACAAATACCGCCGAAAGCACCATCGCAATCCCGACCAGTGCCCCCTGGATCTGCCCCATCGATTTACGTGTGGCTTCGCGAGGAGTGAGTCCTTCCTCACTCATAATACGTTCGACGTTTTCCACCACCACGATGGCATCATCCACCAGCAGACCGATCGCCAGCACCATCGCGAACATGGTTAAGGTGTTGACGCTATAGCCGAAGGCATAAAGCACCGAGAAGGTTCCCATCAACACCACCGGCACGGCGATAGTGGGTATCAGCGTGGCGCGGAAGTTTTGCAGGAACAGATACATAACGAGGAAAACCAGGGCGATAGCTTCCAGAAGCGTTTTCACCACGTCTTCAATGGAGGCTTTTACAAAAGAGGTGGTTTCATACGCCACCTTGTATTCCAGTCCGTGTGGAAAATACTGCGCCAGCTCGTCGAGACGATTGAGCACCAGCTCCGCTGTCGCCATTTCGTTCGCGCCGGAGGCCAGTTTTACCCCCAGCCCGGAGGCTGGCTTACCATTGAAGCGGCTAAGATAATCGTATTTCTCCGCCCCCATTTCGACGGTGGCGACATCGCCCAGCCTTACCTCTGAGCCGTCCTGATTCACCCGCAAGGTGATATCGCGGAACTGTTCTGGTGTTTGCAGCAGTGACTGGGCGTTAATGGTGGCGTTGAGCGCCTGCTTATCGACGGAAGGCGTACCACCAAGTTGCCCAACCGCAATCTGCGCGTTCTGTGATTCAATGGCATCGGTGACATCTTTAGCCGTCATCTGGAAACTGTTGAGTTTCGCCGGGTCCAGCCAGATACGCATGGAATATTGCGAACCATAGGCATCGATATCCCCGACGCCATTCACGCGGCTTAACGGGTCCTGAATATTACTGGCAACATAATCGGCAATATCCTGTTTATCCATCGAACCATCGGTAGAGACGAAGGCAATGGTCAGAATGTTGGTATCGCCGGTTTTACGCACCGTCACGCCCTGATTTTGCACCGCCTGCGGTAACTTTCGCATGGCTGATTGCAGCTGGTTTTGTACTTGCTGCACGGCTTCGTCCGGATCGGTGCCTGCTTTAAAACTTAACGTGACAGATGCCTGACCGGTGCCGCTGCTCTGAGATGACATATACATCAGATTATCGAGGCCGGTCATATTTTGCTCGATAACCTGGGTCACGGTGTTTTCCAGCGTCTGGGCCGATGCGCCGGGATAGTTAGCGGTCACTCGCACATTCGGTGGCGCGAGATCGGGGTATTGTTCAACGGGCAATGAAAAAATCGCCAGGGTACCTGTCAGACACAACAGGATTGCCAGCACCCAGGCAAAAATGGGGCGATCAATAAAGAAATTCGCCATTAAAAGAGGACCTCGTGTTTCTGCGTATCGTTGTAGGCTTGGCTTGCTTCACTGTAGCGGCAAGGTACGAGCCAATCGTGGAGAAAAAAAGGAGTTAATGTAAATTATCATGCCCTTTTATACTGAACCTTAAGTGCCACTATTCTTTGGTCAATAAGAGGCATTACATCAGCTGACTTTCCTCACCCTCCGCAGAGCGAAAGCTAATACTCACTAACGTGCCGCCGCCGGAAGGTTGTGAAAAAGTCAGCGTCCCACCCAATCTTTCCGCGCGTTCGCGCATGATATTCAGACCATAATGGCCTTCGGGTTCTTTCGGTTCACCGATGCCAATCCCGTTGTCGCGAATATAGACTGTGTGATTGCCATCCGGCGCGGTGACGCAGCTAACGGCGATTTCGCTGGCGTTGGCGTGCTTCATCGCATTCAGCACCGCTTCGCGAATAATTTGCAACAAATGCACCTGCATTTGCGCATCCAGCGCCAGGGTTGGCAGACGGCAGTCGAGGGTCAGTTTGGCGCTGGTTTGATTTTGTAACGTATCCAGCATTTCCCTCAACGCGGAGGGGAGATCCGCCTGCTGCAGCGTCAGGCGGAAAGTAGTCAACAGCTCGCGTAACTGCCGATAAGCATCATTCAACGCCTGGGAAAAATCGGCCATGATACTTTGTGCGGTGGCGTTATCTTCCGGTATCGAACGCTTCAGTAACGTCAACTGGATACGTAAGTAAGAAAGTACCTGAGCCAGCGAGTCGTGCAATTCGCGGGCGATGGTCGCACGTTCTTCCATCAACAATAACTGCTGAAAATGCTTCTGCGCCTGATTAAAGTACAAACCGCGTCCCAGCATCGACGAAACGCTGTTAAGCAGCGGTTCTGATGATGAAACGTGACTATTTTGCCAGTGCAGTTCTCCGTAAACCGTCTCTTGCATTGTCACCGGTAAAATCTGCATCGGCAATTCCGGGTTTGGCTGCCCTTCGCTAATCCGCCAGTTGTCACCGACATTTAACTCCAGATATTCAGCCGCTTCATTGTCGCGAACAATCTGCAAAATATGGCGGAAACAATGCACATCAATCTGGCTGGTGTTTAGCGCCTGCGAACACTGATACAACACCTCCAGACGACGCTTGGCCTCGTGGAGATCGCGGGTCTTTTCTTCTACTGACGCCTCCAGCGAACGGTACAATTTATGCAGCTCGCTCGACATCTGGTTAAAGGTTTTTGCAAGCAGGCCAAGCTCATTCGGCAGGCTGGTATCCAGCGGCGGCGAGTCGAACTGCCCGTGTTCAATACGCTGACTGGCGGTAACCAGCTGATTCAGCGGGGCAACCACCTGATGGCGTATGCGGCGCAAAGTAAAAAAGACCAGCGTGAAAATACCGATGCCGCCAGCCAGGGAAATTGCCACCACCAGCAGCATTTTGCGTTCAGCGTAGTGCTGTAAAGCCAGCACGAACAGGTCTATCTGATTAACATAATTATTAATATTGGCCTGATACCACGGCAAGTCGCCCTTGCTGAGCCGATTATTCATCTCCAGCCAGTTGGCATTCAGATGCGCATAGCGGGTTTTTACTGCCTCTGGCACATACCAGACGTTGAGATTGGTTAATACCGGTGAATGCAGTGCCTGCTGAAATAACTGGCGATGTGCATTGAGTTGTGGACTGCCACTTTGCAAGTCGTAGCCCAGGCGGTAACTCTGCATACGCAGCGATCCGGCAATATTGATAGCCTCAGCGTCGCGTAAACTGCTCGCCAGCGTTAGCAGAGCGATACCCGTGGAAAGAATCGACAGCAGCACAATGTAAAAAAAGGCCCGGGCCAGACTGGCCGAGACGGGTCGTTTAACAATCACACGCGTCTTCTCCACAAAAAATCATTAATCTTCCAGTTCGCTGAAACGCAATTTAGTCAGTGATGGGATTATTTGATCTGCCACAGTTTATAGCGAAATAGTTACTTATTCTGGGCACATGAACATTGCCGATTCCCCTGTAAGTCGGGTAATAACAACACTCATATAAAGAATAAGGTTTTTACAACCAAAAAAGAAGGTCGTTATGAATCGTTTTATTATGGCCAACAGTCAGCAATGTCTGGGTTGTCATGCTTGTGAAATCGCCTGTGTCATGGCTCACAATGACGAGCAACATGTCCTGAGCCAACACCATTTTCATCCCCGAATTACGGTTATCAAACATCAGCAGCAACGTAGTGCCGTGACCTGTCACCATTGTGAAGATGCGCCCTGCGCCCGTAGCTGCCCTAATGGCGCAATCAGCCACGTTGATGACAGCATTCAGGTCAATCAGCAAAAGTGTATTGGCTGTAAATCCTGCGTGGTGGCCTGTCCATTTGGTACGATGCAAATCGTTCTGACACCCGTTGCGGCAGGAAAAGTAAAAGCCACGGCGCATAAATGCGACCTTTGTGCAGGGCGCGAAAACGGTCCTGCCTGTGTCGAAAATTGCCCGGCGGACGCGCTGCAACTGGTCACTGACGCCGCACTCTCCGGCATGGCGAAATCCCGCCGCTTGCGCACCGCACGTCAGGAACATCAACCGTGGCATGCCAGTACCGCGGCGCAAGAAATGCCGGTAATGAGTAAAGTCGAGCAAATGCAGGCAACGCCCGCGCGTGGCGAGCCAGATAAACTGGCGATTGAAGCGCGCAAAACCGGTTTTGATGAAATTTATCTGCCATTCCGTGCCGATCAGGCACAACGGGAAGCCTCGCGCTGCCTTAAGTGCGGCGAGCACAGCGTTTGTGAATGGACCTGCCCGCTGCATAACCATATACCGCAGTGGATTGAACTGGTGAAAGCCGGAAACATCGACGCCGCCGTCGAGCTTTCTCACCAGACCAACACCCTGCCGGAAATTACCGGACGCGTTTGCCCGCAAGACCGTTTGTGTGAAGGTGCCTGTACTATTCGCGATGAGCACGGCGCAGTAACTATCGGTAACATTGAACGCTACATTTCAGATCAGGCGTTGGCGAAAGGTTGGCGTCCTGACTTAAGCCATGTCACCAAAGTGGACAAGCGGGTGGCGATTATCGGTGCGGGTCCGGCAGGGCTGGCCTGTGCAGATGTTCTGACCCGCAATGGCGTGGCGGTGACGGTGTACGATCGCCATCCAGAAATCGGTGGCTTGCTCACTTTCGGCATTCCTTCTTTCAAACTGGATAAATCCCTGCTGGCACGCCGTCGGGAAATCTTCAGCGCGATGGGGATTCACTTCGAACTCAATTGTGAAGTGGGTAAAGATGTCTCTTTGAATTCGCTTTTGGAACAATACGACGCGGTCTTCGTTGGCGTAGGCACTTACCGTTCCATGAAAGCGGGTTTACCCAATGAAGATGCGCCGGGCGTTTATGACGCGCTGCCGTTCCTCATCGCCAACACTAAACAGGTGATGGGACTCGAAGAGCTACCGGAAGAGCCGTTTATCAATACCGCCGGACTTAACGTCGTGGTACTGGGCGGCGGCGACACCGCGATGGACTGTGTGCGTACCGCGCTGCGCCATGGCGCGAGTAACGTCACCTGCGCTTATCGTCGTGATGAAGCTAACATGCCAGGCTCGAAGAAAGAGGTGAAGAACGCCCGTGAAGAGGGGGCCAACTTCGAATTTAACGTCCAGCCGGTGGCGCTTGAGCTGAATGAACAAGGTCACGTCTGCGGGATTCGTTTCCTGCGCACGCGTCTTGGCGAGCCGGATGCCCAGGGACGTCGGCGTCCAGTGCCGGTGGAAGGCAGTGAATTTGTCATGCCAGCCGATGCGGTGATTATGGCGTTTGGCTTCAATCCGCACGGGATGCCGTGGCTGGAGTCGCACGGTGTAACGGTAGACAAATGGGGCCGCATCATCGCGGATGTGGAAAGCCAGTACCGTTACCAGACCACGAATCCGAAAATCTTCGCCGGTGGTGACGCCGTGCGTGGTGCGGATCTGGTGGTTACCGCAATGGCAGAAGGACGTCATGCGGCACAGGGGATCATTGACTGGCTGGGCGTAAAATCAGTCAAATCTCACTGATAGCCTGCGCAGACAAACCCGACTTCACAGCGTAAGATAATTGTTCATTTCGCGCTGTGGAGTCGGTATGACGCAACAAATCACCCTCGTTAAAGACAAAATTCTCTCCGATAACTATTTCACCCTGCACAACATTACTTACGATCTCACGCGCAAAGATGGCGAAGTTATCCGCCATAAACGTGAAGTTTACGATCGCGGTAATGGTGCGACGATCCTCCTGTACAACGCGAAGAAAAAGACCGTGGTTCTGATTCGCCAGTTCCGCGTCGCTACCTGGGTTAATGGCAATGAAAGCGGGCAACTGATTGAAACCTGCGCCGGGCTGCTGGATAACGACGAACCGGAAGTGTGCATTCGCAAAGAAGCGATTGAAGAGACGGGCTATGAAGTTGGCGAAGTCCGCAAATTATTTGAACTGTATATGTCGCCAGGCGGTGTGACTGAGCTAATCCACTTTTTTATCGCCGAATACAGTGACAGCCAGCGCGCTAACGCCGGTGGTGGTGTCGAAGATGAAGATATTGAAGTGCTTGAGCTGCCGTTCAGCCAGGCGCTGGAGATGATTAAAACCGGCGAGATACGTGACGGTAAGACGGTGTTATTGCTTAACTATTTGCAAATGTCACATTTAATGGACTGAAAAATAACAATAATATTTCGTTGTTTATTATTGGCTCAATCCGACAAATCCGATTGAGCCGCGCTACCTGCGCAACGAAGATACGACTTGTGCTGTTTGTTTGAACTTCTGGGGTCGTACCGTCCATGCGATATCGCATTTTCCTTCTCTTTTTTTTCGCTTTGTTGCCGATGTCTTTGGTGTGGGCGGCACCAGCGCAACGGGCGTTTTCCGACTGGCAGGTCACCTGTAATAATCAAAATTTCTGTGTAGCGCGCAATACGGGCGATCATAATGGACTGGTGATGACCCTGAGCCGCAGCGCCGGGGCGCATACCGATGCCGTTTTACGTATTGAGCGCGGCGGGTTGAAGTCGCCGGATGCGTCAGAAGGGGAGATAGCGCCACGGCTGCTGTTAGATGGTGAGCCGTTGGCGTTAAGTGGTGACAAGTGGCGGATTTCACCATGGTTATTAGTAACCGATGATACGGCAACCATCACCGCGTTTTTGCAGATGATTCAGGAAGGGAGGGCGATCACCTTACGCGACGGCAATCAGACTATTTCTCTGAGTGGCTTAAAAGCGGCGTTGTTGTTTATTGATGCCCAGCAAAAGCGCGTTGGCAGTGAGACCGCGTGGATAAAGAAAGGGGACGAACCGCCGCTCAGCGTACCGCCAGCGCCTGCGCTGAAAGAGGTCGCGGTGGTTAACCCAACGCCGACGCCACTCTCACTCGAAGAACGTAACGATTTGCTGGATTATGGAAACTGGCGGATGAATGGTCTGCGCTGTTCGCTTGATCCGTTACGTCGTGAGGTGAATGTCACTGCGCTGACCGATGATAAAGCGCTGATGATGATTAGCTGTGAGGCAGGGGCCTATAACACCATTGATTTGGCATGGATTGTGTCGCGTAAAAAGCCGCAGGCCTCGCGCCCGGTACGGTTGCGTTTGCCGTTCAACAACGGTCAGGAGACCAATGAACTGGAACTGATGAACGCAACATTCGATGAAAAATCGCGTGAACTGGTGACCTTAGCAAAAGGGCGCGGATTAAGCGATTGTGGCATTCAGGCGCGCTGGCGCTTTGACGGTCAGCGTTTTCGCCTGGTGCGTTACGCCGCAGAACCCACCTGCGATAACTGGCATGGGCCAGACGCCTGGCCCACGTTGTGGATCACCCGTTAAACAAAATGGCGGGGACATGTAGACCGGATAAGACGCACCAGCGTCACATCCGACAATCAGCATCCGGCGATCACCATCAGGCACCTTTCACTCCCAGTACCTTATGCGCTTTTGCCACAATATTCTCGGCGGTAAAGCCAAAGAACGGGAACAGCTTATCCGCCGGAGCTGATTCCCCATAACCTGTCATCCCGACAATTGCCCCTTTCAGGCCAACATATTTGTACCAGTAATCGGCAATACCCGCTTCTACTGCCACGCGGGCAGAAACATTTGAAGGCAGTACCGACTCCCGATATTTCTCATCCTGGGCATCGAAAATATCGGTCGAGGGCAGGGAAACTACGCGAACATTGCGACCTTCTCCCGCTAATTTCTCTGCCGCTTGCAGGGTGATTTCCATCTCTGAACCGGTGGCAATCAGAATAATATCTGGCTTACCGCCGCTGTCTTTCAGCACATAACCGCCACGAGCAATCTCTTTAACCTGATCCGGTGTTCGTTCTACCTGTGCCAGATTCTGCCTGGAGAGGATCAGTGCTGTCGGTCCGTTGTGGCGCTCAACCGCCAGCTTCCAGCCAACCGCCGCTTCCACCTGATCGCACGGTCGCCAGGTGCTGAAATTTGGCGTTAAGCGCAGACTAGCCAGTTGCTCAACAGCCTGGTGCGTCGGACCATCTTCGCCCAGACCAATTGAGTCGTGGGTATAAACCATAATCTGCCGCGCTTTCATCAGTGCCGCCATCCGCGCGGCGTTACGGGCGTATTCAACAAACATCAGGAACGTCGCGGTATACGGCACAAAGCCGCCGTGGTGCGCGATGCCGTTGGCGATAGCGGTCATACCAAATTCACGCACCCCGTAGTGAATGTAGTTGCCCGCCGGATCTTCCTTCAGCGAAACAGAACCTTTCCAGATGGTCAGGTTGCTGGGAGCCAGATCCGCCGAACCGCCGAGCAACTCAGGCAGCATCGGCCCGTAAGCGTTAAGCGTATTTTGCGAAGCCTTACGGGTAGCGATTTTCGCCGGATTCGCCTGCAACTCATTGATATATTTCTGAGTCGTTTTCTCCCAGTCCTTCGGCAAACCGCCGCTCATCCGACGGGTAAACTCTTCTGCCAGTTGCGGATGAGCCTTTTTATAGGCGGCAAACTTCTCATTCCAGCTCTGCTGCGCTTTTTCGCCTTTTTCGCGGGCATCCCAGGCGTGATAAATCTCTTTAGGGATCTCAAATGGCGGATGGTGCCAGCCCAGTTTTTGCCGTGCCAGAGCTACTTCTTCTTCCCCCAGCGGTGCGCCGTGCGCCTCTTCCTTACCTGCTTTATTCGGCGAACCAAAGCCAATCACCGTACGGCAGATAATCAGCGACGGCTTATCTTTCACGCTTTGCGCTTCAAGGATCGCTTCCTTCACCGCCTGCGGATCGTGGCCGTCGATCTCGTGGACCACATGCCAGTGATAGGCTTCAAAACGTTTTGCCGTATCGTCGGTAAACCAGCCTTCGGTTTCACCGTCGATGGAAATACCGTTGTGATCGTAAAAACCAATCAGCTTGCCCAGCCCCAGCGTGCCCGCCAGCGAACAGACTTCGTGAGAGATACCTTCCATCAGGCAGCCGTCGCCCATAAACACATAGGTGAAGTGATCGACAATTTCATGATCCGGCTGATTAAATTGCGCCGCCAGCGTACGCTCTGCTATCGCCAGCCCGACGGCGTTCGCCAAACCTTGTCCAAGAGGACCGGTGGTGGTTTCAACACCTGGCGTATAACCGATTTCCGGGTGACCAGGGGTTTTCGAATGCAACTGACGGAAGTTCTTCAGTTCTTCCAGTGGCAGGTCGTAACCGGTCAGATGCAGCAAACTGTAGAGCAGCATCGACGCGTGACCGTTGGAAAGAATAAAGCGGTCGCGATCATACCAGGTTGGGTCGGTAGGGTTATGTTTAAGAAAATCGTTCCACAGCACTTCGGCAATATCAGCCATGCCCATCGGCGCGCCGGGATGACCAGAATTGGCTTTTTGTACCGCATCCATACTGAGTGCGCGAATCGCATTGGCAAGGTCTTTTCGGGACATATAACACTCCGTGGCTGGTTTATAGTTTGGCGGCAAGAAGATCTTCCAGTTTGCGTTGATCAACGGCGAACAGACGAATGCCTTCAGACAGTTTTTCTACCGCCATCGCATCCTGATTGTGCTCCCAACGGAACTCTGCTTCGCTCATGGGAGCTGGGCGTGGGAACGTCTGAGAAGGTGGGATTAATTTACGTACCACTGGCGAAACTTTTTCCTGTAGCTCCTTCAGCAAATTCGGTGCGATAGTCAGTCGGTCGCAGCCGGTTAAGGCGAGGATTTGTTCGGTGCGACGGAAGCTCGCGCCCATCACAATGGTTTCATAGTGGTGTTGCTTATAGTAGTCGTAGATATTGCGTACTGATTTAACGCCTGGATCTTCTTCCACCACATACGGGTCCATCGGCTTGCGTGCCTGATACCAGTCATAAATACGCCCGACAAATGGCGAAATCAGAAAAACGCCTGCTTCTGCACAGGCCCGCGCCTGTGCAAAAGAAAACAGCAGCGTCAGGTTGCAGTTAATACCTTCTTTTTCCAGCTCTTCTGCCGCGCGAATTCCTTCCCAGGTCGAAGCCAGCTTGATCAGAATGCGCGATTTCTCAACGCCTTGTTGCTGATACAAATCCACCAGATGGCGCGCCTTCTCAATACTCTTTTCTTTATCAAAAGAGAGGCGTGCATCAACTTCTGTTGACACGCGACCGGGTACGATTTTGAGAATTTCAGCACCGAAATTGACCGCCAGTTTGTCACACGCTGCGACCACCTGTTGTTCCTGGGTCTTGCCATTTTTTTTACCCCAGGCGATAGCATCGTCTATTAAATGCTCATATTGTGATAATCCGGCAGCCTTGAGTAACAGCGAAGGATTGGTGGTGGCATCCTGGGGATGATAATGGCGAATGGACTCAATATCGCCGCTGTCTGCCACGACAGTGGTGAACTGTTTGATGCCGTCTAACTCGTTCATAGGAAATACTCCTTGAAAAGTAAAGTGTTAGATGAGTGCGTTAATTCACACTTCTGAGAAATTTCGCTAAACGCATCAAAAAAGCATAGCAGACAGGCATGGTATTGCTGGATTAAGCAGGTAACATCAGTGTTATATGATTATTACCAAAACATTATATTAATGGTGAGAGTTTGGACTTGCTCAAAGTCTGTAGACTCCGGCAGGGTAATAATGTGCGCCACGTTGTGGGCAGGGGCTGTTGCCCACACAATTTATTTGTGAACGTTACGTGAAAGGAACAACCAAATGGATGACCAGTTAAAACAAAGTGCACTTGATTTCCATGAATTTCCAGTTCCAGGGAAAATCCAGGTTTCTCCAACCAAGCCTCTGGCAACGCAGCGCGATCTGGCGCTGGCCTACTCACCAGGCGTTGCCGCACCTTGTCTTGAAATCGAAAAAGACCCGTTAAAAGCCTACAAATATACCGCGCGCGGTAACCTGGTAGCGGTGATCTCTAACGGTACGGCGGTGCTGGGGTTAGGCAACATTGGCGCGCTGGCAGGCAAACCGGTGATGGAAGGCAAGGGCGTTCTGTTTAAGAAATTCGCCGGGATTGATGTATTTGACATTGAAGTTGATGAACTCGACCCGGACAAATTTATTGAAGTCGTCGCTGCGCTCGAACCGACCTTCGGCGGCATCAACCTCGAAGACATTAAAGCGCCAGAATGTTTCTATATTGAACAGAAACTGCGCGAGCGGATGAATATTCCGGTATTCCACGACGATCAGCACGGCACGGCAATTATCAGCACTGCCGCCATCCTCAACGGCTTGCGCGTGGTGGAGAAAAACATCTCCGACGTGCGGATGGTGGTTTCTGGCGCGGGTGCCGCAGCAATCGCCTGTATGAACCTGCTGGTAGCGCTGGGTCTGCAAAAACATAACATCGTGGTTTGCGATTCAAAAGGCGTTATCTATCAGGGCCGTGAGCCAAACATGGCGGAAACCAAAGCCGCATATGCGGTGGTGGATGACGGCAAACGAACCCTCGATGATGTGATTGAAGGCGCGGATATTTTCCTCGGCTGTTCCGGCCCGAAAGTGCTGACCCAGGAAATGGTGAAGAAAATGGCCCGTGCGCCAATGATCCTGGCGCTGGCGAACCCGGAACCGGAAATTCTGCCGCCGCTGGCGAAAGAAGTGCGTCCGGATGCCATCATCTGTACCGGTCGTTCCGACTACCCGAACCAGGTGAACAACGTCCTTTGCTTCCCGTTTATCTTCCGTGGCGCGCTGGACGTTGGCGCAACCGCCATCAACGAAGAGATGAAACTGGCGGCGGTACGCGCGATTGCAGAACTGGCCCATGCGGAACAGAGTGAAGTGGTGGCTTCAGCGTATGGCGATCAGGATCTGAGCTTTGGTCCGGAATACATCATTCCAAAACCGTTTGATCCGCGCTTGATCGTTAAGATCGCTCCTGCGGTGGCGAAAGCGGCGATGGAGTCGGGCGTGGCGACGCGTCCGATTGCTGATTTCGACGTCTACATCGACAAGCTGACGGAGTTCGTTTACAAAACCAACCTGTTTATGAAGCCGATTTTCTCCCAGGCTCGCAAAGCGCCGAAGCGCGTAGTTCTGCCAGAAGGGGAAGAGGCGCGCGTTCTACATGCCACTCAGGAACTGGTAACGCTGGGACTGGCGAAACCGATCCTTATTGGTCGTCCGAACGTGATCGAAATGCGCATTCAGAAACTGGGCTTGCAGATCAAGGCGGGCGTTGATTTTGAGATCGTCAATAACGAATCCGATCCGCGCTTTAAGGAGTACTGGACCGAATACTTCCAGATCATGAAGCGTCGCGGTGTCACTCAGGAGCAGGCGCAGCGTGCGCTGATCAGTAACCCGACAGTGATCGGCGCGATCATGGTTCAGCGTGGCGAAGCCGATGCAATGATTTGCGGTACGGTGGGCGATTATCATGAACACTTTAGCGTGGTGAAAAATGTCTTTGGTTATCGCGATGGCGTTCACACCGCAGGTGCAATGAACGCGCTGCTGTTGCCGAGTGGTAACACCTTTATTGCCGATACCTACGTCAATGATGAGCCTGATGCAGAAGAGCTGGCGGAGATCACCTTGATGGCGGCAGAAACTGTTCGTCGTTTTGGTATTGAGCCGCGTGTGGCTCTGTTGTCGCACTCCAACTTTGGTTCTTCTGACTGCCCGTCGTCGAGCAAAATGCGTCAGGCGCTGGAACTGGTCAGGGAACGTGCGCCAGAACTGATGATTGATGGTGAAATGCACGGCGATGCAGCGCTGGTGGAAGCGATTCGCAACGACCGTATGCCGGACAGCCCTTTGAAAGGTTCCGCTAATATTCTGGTGATGCCGAACATGGAAGCTGCCCGCATTAGTTACAACTTACTGCGTGTTTCCAGCTCGGAAGGTGTGACTGTCGGCCCGGTGCTGATGGGGGTGGCGAAGCCGGTTCACGTGTTAACGCCGATCGCATCGGTACGTCGTATCGTCAACATGGTGGCGCTGGCCGTGGTTGAAGCGCAAACCCAACCGCTGTAATTCTTTTTTAACTCTCACGCTTACCCTGAATATTCAGGGTAAGCGGTTTAGCTGCAATATATTAGTAAAGTTTATTACTGAGTTTGCGAATAATAAAAAAATCAGTATATAAAATATCTCGATATTATTTTATTTATATTCATGCGTTGTATATGAAAATTTATGCACCACAGCAAATATCTCTCCATTCTTAGTGATCTACCTCACCTTTTAAACGCGCTTGCCGAATTTTGTTATTTACTCTGACGAAAAATTGTCACGATACACGAAAGTTTTTCACAGGCGGCGACTCATGGATAAAGAACGCATCATTCAGGAATTTGTGCCCGGTAAACAGGTCACACTGGCGCATCTCATCGCGCATCCCGGCGAGGAACTGGCGAAGAAAATCGGCGTTCCGGATGCGGGCGCAATCGGCATTATGACGCTAACTCCCGGAGAAACGGCGATGATCGCCGGTGATTTAGCGTTGAAAGCCGCCGATGTGCATATCGGTTTTCTCGATCGTTTTAGTGGCGCGCTGGTGATTTATGGCTCGGTGGGCGCAGTAGAAGAAGCGTTATCACAAACCGTCAGTGGTTTAGGACGCTTATTAAATTATACGCTTTGTGAAATGACCAAAAGTTAATACGAGGCATTCATGAAACGAATTGCGTTTGTGGGTACCGTCGGGGCAGGAAAAACAACGTTATTTAATGCGTTGCAGGGGAATTATACCCTCGCAAGAAAAACACAGGCCGTGGAATTTAATGATAATGGCGATATTGATACGCCGGGTGAATATTTTAGCCATCCCCGCTGGTATCACGCCTTAATTACCACGCTACAGGATGTGGATATGCTGATCTATGTCCACGGCGCGAATGACCCGGAAAGTCGGTTGCCTGCCGGGTTGCTGGATATTGGCGTCAGCAAACGGCAAATCGCCGTCATCAGTAAAACGGACATGCCAGATGCTGACGTCGCCGCAACGCGAAAGTTATTGCTTGAGACGGGCTTCGAAGAGCCGATTTTCGAGCTAAACAGCCACGACCCGCAAAGCGTGCAGCAACTGGTGGATTATCTGGCATCTCTCACCAAACAGGAGGAAGCAGGTGAAAAAACTCATCACAGCGAATGATATTCGTGAAGCACACGCGCGCGGCGAACTGGCAATGTCCGTGGTTCTGCGCGCCAGCATTATTACCCCGGAAGCTCGTGAAGTGGCTGATCTGTTGGGTTTTACCATCACCGAATGTGATGAATCGATCCCGGTAACGGCGTCTGTTCCCGCCAGCGCATCAGCCGATAAAACCGAAAGCCAGCGCATCCGTGAAACCATTATCGCCCAACTGCCGGAAGGTCAGTTTACCGAAAGCCTGGTCGCGCAGCTGATGGAAAAAGTGATGAAGGAAAAACAGTCGCTGGAACAGGGTGCACTGCAGCCGAGCTTTAAATCGGTGACCGGCAAAGGCGGCATCAAAGTTATTGATGGCAGCAGCGTCAAGTTTGGTCGTTTCGATGGCGCGGAACCGCACTGCGTAGGCTTGACTGATCTCGTGACCGGAGACGACGGCAGCAGTATGGCCGCTGGTTTCATGCAGTGGGAGAACGCCTTCTTTCCGTGGACCCTGAACTACGACGAAATCGACATGGTGCTGGAAGGGGAGCTGCATGTTCGCCACGAAGGCGAAACTATGATCGCCAAAGCGGGCGATGTGATGTTTATCCCGAAAGGCTCCAGCATCGAATTTGGTACGACATCCAGCGTGAAATTCCTGTATGTCGCCTGGCCGGCTAACTGGCAATCCTTATGAAAGATTTCATCACCGAAGCATGGCTAAGAGCGAACCATACGCTCAGCGAAGGCGCAGAGATCCATCTCCCTGCGGACAGTCGCCTGACGCCCTCTGCCCGGGAGTTACTGGAAAGCCGCCATCTGCGCATCAAGTTTATTGACGAGCAGGGCCGCCTGTTTGTTGACGATGAACAGCAGCAGCCGCAGCCCGTTCACGGGCTGACCAGTAGCGATGAACATCCGCAGGCGTGCTGCGAACTGTGCCGCCAGCCGGTGGCAAAAAAGCCGGATACGCTGACTCACCTGTCGGCGGAAAAAATGGTTGCCAAAAGCGATCCGCGTCTGGGTTTTCGCGCTGTTCTCGACAGCACCATTGCGCTGGCAGTGTGGCTGCAAATTGAACTGGCAGAACCGTGGCAGCCGTGGCTGGCGGACATCCGCTCGCGTCTTGGCAACATTATGCGTGCCGATGCGCTGGGGGAACCGCTGGGCGAGCAAGCGATTGTCGGGCTTTCTGACGAAGATCTGCATCGGCTTTCTCACCAGCCGCTGCGTTATCTCGACCACGATCATCTGGTGCCGGAAGCCAGCCACGGGCGCGATGCGGCGTTGCTCAATCTGCTACGCACCAAAGTGCGGGAAACAGAAACCGTAGCGGCGCAGGTCTTTATCACCCGCAGCTTTGAAGTATTACGCCCGGACATTTTGCAGGCGCTGAACCGCCTTTCCAGCACGGTCTACGTGATGATGATCCTGAGCGTAACGAAGCAGCCGCTAACGGTGAAGCAGATCCAACAACGACTGGGGGAAACGCAATGATTATTAAACGTTGTCGTGAACTGGCGTTGCGAGCGCCCGCCAGAGTAGTTTTTCCGGATGCGTTAGATCAACGTGTGCTGAAAGCTGCGCAATATTTACATCAACAAGGTCTGGCAACGCCCATTCTGGTCGCCAATCCGTTTGAACTTCGTCAGTTTGCGCTCAGTCACGGCGTGGCGATGGACGGGCTACAGGTGATAGATCCGCATGGCAACCTCGCAATGCGGGAAGAATTTGCTCATCGCTGGCTGGCCCGCGCGGGCGAAAAAACGCCGCCGGATGCGCTGGAAAAACTTACCGATCCGCTGATGTTCGCCGCTGCAATGGTCAGCGCCGGTAAAGCGGATGTCTGTATCGCGGGCAACCTCTCTTCCACGGCGAATGTGCTGCGTGCCGGATTACGCATTATCGGCTTGCAGCCAGGCTGTAAAACGCTCTCATCCATTTTCCTGATGCTGCCACAGTACAGCGGTCCGGCGTTGGGTTTTGCCGATTGCAGCGTGGTGCCACAGCCGACGGCGGCACAACTGGCGGATATCGCGCTTGCCAGCGCCGAAACCTGGCGCGCCATCACCGGAGAAGAACCGCGCGTGGCGATGCTGTCGTTTTCCAGCAACGGTAGTGCCCGTCACCCCTGTGTTGCCAACGTCCAGCAGGCGACAGAAATCGTCCGTGAGCGCGCACCAAAGCTGGTTGTCGATGGCGAGTTGCAGTTTGACGCCGCCTTCGTGCCGGAAGTGGCGGCGCAAAAAGCGCCTGCCAGCCCGTTACAGGGCAAAGCTAATGTGATGGTTTTTCCGTCGCTGGAAGCCGGAAATATTGGCTACAAAATCGCACAACGACTTGGCGGATATCGTGCCGTCGGGCCATTGATACAAGGACTTGCCGCGCCGATGCACGATCTCTCTCGTGGTTGTAGCGTGCAGGAAATTATCGAACTGGCGCTGGTGGCAGCTGTGCCGCGTCAGACAGAAGTGAACCGCGAAAGCAGTTTACAAACACTGGTTGAATGAACGGTCCCGTTCTGGACCCTGATAAAGAGGAAAGCACAATGGAAGCATTAGGAATGATCGAAACCCGGGGCCTGGTTGCACTGATTGAGGCTTCTGACGCGATGGTTAAAGCTGCGCGCGTCAAGCTGGTTGGTGTTAAGCAGATTGGCGGCGGCCTGTGTACTGCCATGGTTCGTGGTGATGTTGCAGCCTGTAAAGCCGCGACCGATGCAGGTGCCGCAGCGGCACAGCGTATCGGCGAGCTGGTATCTGTACACGTTATCCCGCGTCCGCACGGCGACCTGGAAGAAGTCTTCCCGATCGGCCTGAAAGGCGATAGCAGCAACCTGTAATCACCCTGTGTGACGTCGATTCGGGCGTCACGCTCTCTCCTTTTTCATTTTACCTTCTGCGGAGGGTAGGGGGAGCTTTTACCTGAAATACGCCACGGAGGCGGGTATGAAACTGGCAGTCGTCACTGGACAAATTGTTTGTACCGTACGCCATCACGGACTGGCGCATGACAAATTGCTGATGGTGGAAATGATTGATCCACAAGGTAATCCTGACGGGCAATGCGCCGTCGCCATCGACAATATTGGCGCGGGAACCGGGGAGTGGGTGTTACTGGTGAGTGGCAGTTCCGCCCGCCAGGCGCATAAAAGCGAAACGTCACCGGTCGATCTGTGCGTGATTGGCATTGTCGATGAGGTGGTGTCTGGCGGTCAGGTCATTTTCCACAAATAAGGCAGAACATCATGAATCAACAGGATATTGAACAGGTGGTGAAAGCGGTACTGCTGAAAATGCAAAGCAGTGACACGCCGCCCGCCGCCGTTCATGAGATGGGCGTTTTCGCGTCCCTGGATGACGCCGTTGCGGCAGCCAAAGTCGCCCAGCAAGGGTTAAAAAGCGTGGCAATGCGCCAGTTAGCCATTGCTGCCATTCGTGAAGCAGGCGAAAAACACGCCAGAGATTTAGCGGAACTTGCCGTCAGTGAAACCGGCATGGGGCGCGTTGAAGATAAATTTGCCAAAAACGTCGCTCAGGCGCGCGGCACACCAGGCGTTGAGTGCCTCTCTCCGCAAGTGCTGACTGGCGACAACGGCCCGACCCTGATTGAAAACGCACCCTGGGGCGTGGTGGCTTCAGTGACGCCTTCCACTAACCCGGCGGCAACCGTAATTAACAACGCCATCAGCCTGATTGCCGCGGGCAACAGCGTCATTTTTGCCCCGCATCCGGCGGCGAAAAAAGTCTCCCAGCGGGCGATTACGCTGCTCAACCTGGCGATTGTTGCCGCAGGCGGGCCGGAAAACTTACTGGTTACCGTAACAAATCCGGATATCGAAACCGCGCAACGCTTGTTCAAGTTTCCGGGCATCGGCCTTTTGGTGGTGACCGGCGGCGAAGCGGTAGTAGAAGCGGCGCGTAAACACACCAATAAACGTCTGATTGCCGCAGGCGCTGGCAACCCGCCGGTAGTGGTGGATGAAACCGCCGACCTCGCCCGTGCTGCTCAGTCCATCGTCAAAGGCGCTTCTTTCGATAACAACATCATTTGTGCCGACGAAAAGGTACTGATTGTTGTTGATAGCGTAGCCGATGAACTGATGCGTCTGATGGAAGGCCAGCATGCGGTGAAACTGACCGCAGAGCAGGCGCAGCAACTGCAATCGGTGTTGCTGAAAAATATCGACGAGCGCGGAAAAGGCACCGTCAGCCGTGACTGGGTTGGTCGCGATGCGGCGAAAATCGCGGCGGCAATCGGCCTTAAAGTTCCGGAACAAACGCGACTGCTGTTTGTAGAAACCACCGCAGAACATCCGTTTGCCGTGACCGAACTGATGATGCCGGTGCTGCCCGTCGTGCGCGTCGCCAACGTGGCGGATGCCATTGCGCTGGCGGTGAAACTGGAAGGCGGTTGCCACCACACGGCGGCAATGCACTCGCGCAATATCGAAAACATGAACCAGATGGCGAACGCCATTGATACCAGCATTTTCGTTAAGAACGGACCGTGTATTGCCGGGCTGGGGCTGGGCGGGGAAGGCTGGACCACGATGACCATCACCACGCCAACCGGTGAAGGGGTAACCAGCGCGCGGACGTTTGTCCGTCTGCGTCGCTGTGTATTAGTCGATGCGTTTCGCATTGTTTAAGGAGTAACCGATGGCGCACGATGAACAATGGCTCACCCCACGTCTGCAAACGGCGGCAACGCTGTGTAACCAGACGCCCGCCGCGACGGAATCTCCGCTGTGGCTGGGGGTGGATCTGGGCACCTGCGATGTGGTGTCGATGGTTGTCGACCGCGACGGTCAGCCGGTGGCGGTATGCCTCGACTGGGCCGATGTGGTCCGCGACGGCATCGTCTGGGATTTCTTCGGTGCGGTCACCATTGTTCGTCGCCATCTCGACACCCTTGAGCAGCAATTCGGTCGCCGTTTTAGCCATGCGGCGACCTCATTTCCTCCTGGTACGGACCCGCGTATTTCCATCAACGTGCTGGAGTCTGCCGGACTGGAAGTGAGCCATGTGCTGGATGAGCCAACCGCAGTTGCGGATCTGCTGCAACTGGACAACGCCGGTGTAGTGGATATCGGCGGCGGCACTACCGGCATTGCCATCGTGAAAAAGGGCAAAGTGACGTACTCGGCGGATGAAGCCACCGGCGGACATCACATCTCTCTGACTCTCGCCGGAAATCGCCGTATTTCGCTGGAAGAGGCAGAGCAGTACAAACGCGGTCACGGTGACGAGATTTGGCCCGCGGTGAAACCGGTGTACGAAAAAATGGCGGACATTGTGGCCCGTCATATTGAAGGGCAGGGCATTACGGATTTATGGCTGGCGGGCGGTTCCTGTATGCAACCGGGCGTAGCGGCGCTGTTTTGCAAACAATTTCCGGCGTTACAGGTGCATTTACCGCAGCACAGTTTGTTTATGACCCCGCTGGCAATCGCCAGTAGTGGGCGAGAGAAAGCGGAGGGGCTATATGCAAAATGAATTGCAGACCGCGCTCTTTCAGGCGTTCGATACCCTGAATCTGCAACGGGTAAAAACATTTAGCGTTCCACCGGTGACGCTTTGCGGTCCGGGCGCGGTGAGCAGTTGTGGGCAGCAAGCGCAAACGCGTGGGTTGAAACATCTGTTCGTGATGGCAGACAGCTTTTTGCATCAGGCAGGGATGACCGCTGGGCTGACGCGTAGCCTGGCCGTTAAAGGTATCGCCATGACGCTCTGGCCATGTCCGGTGGGCGAACCGTGCATCACCGACGTGTGTGCAGCCGTGGCGCAGTTGCGTGAATCAGGTTGTGACGGGGTGATCGCGTTTGGCGGCGGCTCGGTGCTGGATGCGGCGAAAGCCGTGGCGTTGCTGGTGACGAACCCGGATAGCACGCTGGCAGAAATGTCAGAAACCAGCGTTCTGCAACCGCGCCTGCCGTTGATTGCCATTCCAACGACCGCCGGAACCGGCTCTGAAACCACCAACGTGACGGTGATTATCGATGCGGTAAGCGGGCGCAAACAGGTGTTAGCCCATGCCTCGCTGATGCCGGATGTCGCGATTCTCGACGCTGTGCTAACCGAAGGCGTGCCGTCGCATGTCACGGCGATGACTGGCATTGATGCGTTAACCCATGCCATTGAAGCGTACAGCGCGCTGAACGCTACACCGTTTACCGACAGCCTGGCGATTGGCGCCATTGCGATGATTGGTCAATCGCTGCCGAAAGCGGTGGGCTACGGTCACGACCTTGTCGCCCGCGAGAGCATGTTGCTGGCTTCATGTATGGCGGGAATGGCGTTTTCCAGCGCCGGGCTTGGGTTATGCCACGCGATGGCGCATCAGCCAGGGGCGGCGCTGCATATTCCGCACGGTCTGGCGAACGCCATGTTGCTGCCAACGGTGATGGAATTTAACCGGATGGTTTGTCGTGATCGGTTTAGTCAGATTGGTCGGGCGCTGCGAACTAAAAAATCCGACGATCGTGACGCTATTAATGCGGTAAGTGAGCTGATAGCGGAAGTTGGGATCAACAAGCGGCTGGCTGATGTGGGTGCAACAACCGGGCATTACGGTGCATGGGCGCAGGCCGCGCAGGAAGATATTTGTCTGCGCAGTAACCCGCGTACCGCCAGCCTCGAGCAGATTGTCGGCCTGTACGCAGCGGCGCAATAAATGCCGGATGCGACGCTTGCCGCGTCTTATCCGGCCTACGGGATTGCACATGTAGGGCGGATAAGGCGTTCACGCCGCATCCGCCAGTGGCGCGGTGCAATTGCCGGATGCGACGCTTGCCGCGTCTTATCTGGCCTTCGGGATTGCACATGTAGGGCGGATAAGGCGTTCACGCCGCATCCGCCAATAAATAACAACTAACAGGGAGTAAAGGCGATGGGAATTAACGAAATCATCATGTACATCATGATGTTCTTTATGCTGATAGCTGCCGTAGACAGGATCCTGTCGCAGTTCGGCGGTTCTGCTCGTTTCCTCGGTAAGTTCGGTAAAAGTATCGAAGGATCCGGCGGTCAGTTCGAAGAAGGCTTTATGGCAATGGGCGCTCTGGGCCTGGCTATGGTCGGTATGACCGCACTGGCACCGGTACTGGCCCACGTTCTCGGACCGGTGATTATCCCGGTTTACGAAATGCTCGGCGCAAACCCGTCAATGTTCGCCGGAACACTGCTGGCGTGCGATATGGGCGGCTTCTTCCTCGCCAAAGAGCTGGCGGGCGGTGACGTAGCAGCGTGGCTATACTCTGGGTTAATTCTCGGGTCGATGATGGGGCCAACGATTGTGTTTTCCATTCCGGTGGCGCTCGGCATTATCGAACCTTCTGACCGTCGTTATCTGGCGCTCGGCGTGCTGGCGGGCATAGTGACCATTCCGATTGGCTGTATCGCTGGTGGTCTGGTAGCGATGTACTCCGGTGTGCAGATCAACGGCCAGCCTGTTGAATTCACCTTTGCGCTGATCCTGATGAACATGATCCCGGTACTTATCGTTGCGGTGCTGGTGGCGCTGGGGCTGAAATTCATCCCGGAAAAAATGATCAACGGCTTCCAGATCTTCGCCAAATTCCTCGTTGCATTGATCACCCTCGGTCTTGCCGCTGCGGTAGTGAAATTCCTCCTTGGCTGGGAACTGATCCCGGGCCTTGATCCTATCTTTATGGCCCCTGGCGATAAACCCGGTGAAGTGATGCGCGCCATTGAAGTTATCGGCTCGATCTCCTGCGTTCTGTTAGGGGCGTATCCAATGGTACTGCTGCTGACTCGCTGGTTTGAAAAACCGCTGATGAGCGTCGGTAAGGTGCTGAATATGAACAATATCGCGGCAGCCGGCATGGTGGCAACGCTTGCCAACAACATTCCGATGTTTGGCATGATGAAGCAGATGGATACCCGCGGCAAAGTCATCAACTGTGCCTTCGCCGTTTCCGCTGCTTTCGCGCTGGGCGACCATTTAGGCTTCGCCGCTGCCAACATGAACGCCATGATCTTCCCGATGATTGTCGGCAAATTGATCGGCGGCGTAACGGCAATTGGCGTGGCGATGATGCTGGTGCCAAAAGAAGACGCGAGCGCGGCTAAAACCGAAGCGGAGGCGCAATCGTGAACACTCGCCAGCTACTGAGCGTCGGTATCGATATCGGCACCACCACCACCCAGGTGATCTTCTCCCACCTGGAGCTGGTTAACCGTGCGGCGGTGTCGCAGGTGCCGCGCTACGAATTCATCAAACGCGAAATTAGCTGGCAAAGCCCGGTGTTCTTTACCCCTGTCGATAAACAGGGTGGTTTAAAAGAAGCGGAACTGAAAACCTTAATCCTCGAGCAATATCAGGCTGCGGGCATTGCGCCGGAAAGCGTTGATTCTGGTGCCATCATCATCACCGGTGAAAGCGCGAAAACCCGCAACGCTCGCCCGGCGGTGATGGCGCTCTCTCGGTCGCTGGGCGATTTTGTCGTCGCCAGCGCCGGGCCGCATCTCGAATCCGTGATCGCCGGTCACGGTGCCGGGGCGCAAACCCTTTCTGAACAACGGCTGTGTCGGGTACTGAATATCGACATCGGCGGTGGCACCGCGAACTACGCCCTGTTCGATGCCGGAAAAATCAGCGGCACTGCCTGCCTCAACGTCGGCGGTCGCCTGCTGGAAACCGACAGCCAGGGGCGCGTGGTTTACGCTCATAAACCGGGGCAGATGATTGTGGATGAGTGCTTCGGCCCAGGCACTGACGCCCGTTCGCTGACCGGCGCGCAATTGGCGCAGGTTACCCGCCGGATGGCGGAACTGATTGTCGAAGTGATTGACGGAACGCTCTCGCCGCTCGCGCAGGCATTGATGCAAACCGGTTTGCTGCCCGCAGGTGTTACGCCCGAAATCATTACGCTTTCTGGCGGGGTAGGCGAATGTTATCGCCACCAGCCCGCCGACCCGTTCTGTTTTGCCGATATCGGCCCGCTTCTGGCAACGGCGCTGCATGACCATCCGCGTCTGCGTGAGATGAACGTGCAGTTTCCGGCGCAAACCGTGCGCGCCACGGTGATTGGCGCGGGTGCACATACCCTTTCGCTCTCTGGCAGCACAATATGGCTGGAGGGCGTACAACTGCCGCTGCGCAATTTGCCGGTGGCGATCCCGATTGATGAAACGGATCTGGTCAGTGCCTGGCAACAGGCGCTGATTCAACTGGATCTTTGCCCCAAAACTGACGCGTACGTGCTGGCGCTTCCCGCCTCGCTGCCTGTGCGTTACGCCGCGGTACTGACGGTCATCAACGCGCTGGTCGATTTCGTCGCGCGTTTTCCGAATCCGCATCCCCTGCTGGTGGTGGCCGGGCAGGACTTTGGTAAAGCTCTGGGCATGTTGTTGCGCCCACAGCTACAACAACTCCCGTTGGCAGTCATTGACGAAGTGATTGTCCGCGCGGGGGACTATATCGACATTGGTACGCCTCTTTTTGGCGGATCGGTTGTGCCGGTGACGGTGAAATCACTCGCATTTCCTTCCTGAGGGAACGACTTATGAAACTAAAGACCACATTGTTCGGCAATGTATATCAGTTTAAGGATGTAAAAGAGGTGCTGGCTAAAGCCAACGAACTGCGTTCGGGGGATGTGCTGGCGGGCGTTGCTGCGGCAAGCTCACAGGAGCGCGTGGCGGCAAAGCAGGTGTTGTCGGAAATGACTGTAGCGGACATCCGCAATAATCCGGTGATTGCCTATGAAGATGACTGCGTGACGCGGCTGATTCAGGACGACGTTAACGAAACGGCCTACAACCAGATTAAAAACTGGAGCATCAGCGAACTGCGTGAGTATGTGCTGAGCGATGAAACCAGCGTGGATGACATTGCCTTTACCCGCAAAGGGCTGACCTCGGAAGTGGTGGCGGCGGTAGCGAAGATTTGCTCCAACGCGGACCTGATCTACGGCGCGAAGAAAATGCCGGTGATCAAAAAGGCCAATACCACCATCGGTATTCCGGGCACCTTCAGCGCCCGCTTGCAGCCGAACGATACCCGTGACGACGTGCAAAGTATCGCCGCGCAAATCTACGAAGGGCTTTCCTTCGGGGTGGGCGATGCGGTGATCGGCGTTAACCCGGTGACTGACGACGTGGAAAACTTAAGCCGCGTGTTGGATACCATCTATGGCGTGATCGACAAATTCAACATCCCAACTCAGGGCTGCATACTGGCGCACGTCACTACCCAAATCGAAGCGATTCGTCGCGGCGCACCAGGCGGGCTGATTTTCCAGAGTATCTGCGGCAGCGAAAAAGGGCTGAAAGAGTTTGGCGTAGAGCTGGCGATGCTCGATGAAGCACGCGCAGTGGGCGCGGAGTTCAACCGTATCGCCGGGGAAAACTGCCTCTACTTCGAAACCGGACAAGGTTCGGCGCTGTCTGCTGGCGCGAACTTCGGCGCAGACCAGGTGACGATGGAAGCGCGTAACTATGGGCTGGCGCGTCATTACGATCCGTTTATCGTCAACACTGTGGTCGGCTTTATTGGGCCGGAGTATCTCTACAACGACCGCCAGATTATCCGCGCAGGCTTAGAAGATCACTTTATGGGCAAACTGAGCGGCATCTCTATGGGCTGTGACTGCTGCTACACCAACCACGCTGACGCTGACCAGAACCTCAACGAAAACCTGATGATCCTGCTCGCCACCGCAGGCTGCAACTACATCATGGGGATGCCGCTGGGCGATGACATCATGCTCAACTATCAGACCACCGCATTCCACGACACTGCCACTGTGCGTCAGTTACTGAATCTGCGCCCGTCACCGGAGTTTGAACGCTGGCTGGAAAGCATGGGCATTATGGCAAACGGTCGCCTGACCAAACGGGCGGGCGATCCGTCACTGTTCTTCTGATGACGCGGAGATAACACATCATGGATCAAAAACAGATTGAAGAAATTGTACGCAGCGTGATGGCGTCAATGGGACAAGCGGCCCCCGCGCCGTCAGAAGCAAAGTGCGCCACCACCACCTGTGCGGCACCGGTGACCTCGGAAAGCTGCGCGCTGGATTTAGGTTCTGCGGAAGCAAAAGCGTGGATTGGTGTTGAAAACCCGCATCACGCAGACGTATTAACAGAACTGCGTCGCAGCACCGTGGCCCGCGTTTGTACCGGTCGTGCCGGTCCGCGTCCGCGCACCCAGGCGTTGCTGCGTTTCCTGGCCGATCACTCTCGTTCGAAAGATACCGTTCTGAAAGAAGTACCGGAAGAGTGGGTGAAAGCGCAGGGCTTGCTGGAAGTCCGCTCCGAAATCAGCGACAAAAATCTCTACCTGACTCGCCCGGATATGGGCCGCCGCCTGTGTGCAGAAGCTGTTGAAGCGCTGAAAGCACAGTGTGTTGCTAATCCGGACGTGCAGGTCGTTATTTCTGATGGCCTGTCAACTGATGCGATCACCGTGAACTACGAAGAGATCCTGCCGCCGCTGATGGCGGGCCTGAAGCAAGCCGGGCTGAAAGTCGGTACGCCATTCTTTGTACGTTATGGTCGCGTGAAGATTGAAGATCAGATCGGTGAGATCCTCGGCGCGAAAGTAGTGATCCTGCTGGTGGGCGAACGTCCGGGGTTGGGGCAGTCAGAAAGCCTCTCCTGCTACGCCGTTTACTCGCCGCGTATGGCGACCACCGTTGAGGCTGACCGCACTTGTATCTCTAACATTCACCAGGGCGGCACGCCGCCGGTTGAAGCCGCAGCCGTCATTGTGGATTTGGCGAAACGTATGCTGGAGCAGAAAGCATCCGGCATCAACATGACCCGATAAGGAGGCATCATGCCAGCTTTAGATTTGATTCGACCGTCGGTAACCGCCATGCGGGTGATTGCCTCCGTTAACGCCGAATTTGCACGTGAACTGAAATTGCCGCCGCATATTCGTAGCCTCGGGCTGATTTCTGCTGATTCAGATGACGTCACCTACATTGCGGCTGACGAAGCGACCAAGCAGGCGATGGTCGAAGTGGTATATGGTCGCTCGCTGTATGCGGGCGCTGCACACGGCCCGTCACCGACTGCCGGTGAGGTGCTGATTATGCTTGGTGGACCAAACCCGGCGGAAGTGCGTGCTGGTCTGGATGCGATGGTTGCGAATATTGAAAATGGCGCTGCTTTCCAGTGGGCTAATGACGCAGAAAACACAGCCTTCCTGGCACATGTAGTTTCGCGTACCGGTTCTTATCTCTCATCAACCGCCGGGATCACGCTTGGCGATCCGATGGCGTATCTGGTGGCACCGCCGCTGGAAGCGACCTACGGCATTGATGCAGCGTTGAAATCTGCCGACGTGCAGCTGGTGACCTATGTCCCGCCACCGTCTGAAACCAACTACTCGGCAGCATTTTTAACCGGTAGCCAGGCCGCGTGTAAAGCAGCCTGTAACGCCTTTACCGATGCAGTGCTGGAAATCGCGCGTAATCCAATCCAGCGTGCGTAACGGAGGTTGCCGATGATCAATGCACTGGGATTGCTGGAAGTGGACGGCATGGTCGCCGCGATAGATGCAGCTGATGCCATGCTCAAAGCAGCTAACGTTCGTCTGCTCAGTCACGAAGTGCTTGACCCTGGTCGCCTAACGCTGGTGGTGGAAGGCGATCTGGCGGCGTGTCGTGCGGCGCTGGACGCAGGTTGTGCTGCCGCGATGCGTACCGGGCGTGTCATCAGCCGCAAGGAGATCGGTCGGCCAGACGATGACACCCAGTGGCTGGTTACTGGCTTTAACCGCCAGCCTAAGCAACCCGTAAAGGAACCCGACGCGCCAGTTATCGTCGCGGAATCTGCTGACGAGTTGTTGGCGCTGTTAACATCAGTACGTCAGGGAATGACGGCAGGAGAAGTGGCTGCCCACTTTGGCTGGCCGCTGGAAAAAGCCAGAAATGCGCTCGAACAGCTCTTTTCTGCCGGGACGTTACGTAAACGCAGTAGTCGTTACCGTCTCAAGCCCCATTAACCTGTCGGAGGTGCCGGGTGTCCTACAACACCCGGCATTAACATCATGAAAAAGACCCGTACAGCCAATTTGCACCATCTTTATCATGAACCCTTACCCGAAAACCTGAAGCTCACGCCGAAGGTCGAAGTGGATAATGTTCATCAACGACAGACAACGGACGTCTATGAACATGCTTTGACAATTACCGCCTGGCAGCAGATTTACGATCAGCTGCATCCGGGCAAGTTTCATGGTGAATTTACGGAAATTCTACTCGATGATATTCAGGTTTTTCGTGAATACACTGGTCTGGCGCTGCGTCAGTCGTGCCTGGTCTGGCCGAACTCGTTCTGGTTTGGCATTCCGGCGACGCGCGGTGAGCTGGGATTTATCGGTTCGCAATGTCTGGGAAGCGCAGAAATTGCGACGCGCCCGGGTGGAACCGAGTTTGAATTAAGTACGCCGGACGATTACACGATCCTTGGCGTAGTGCTTTCTGAAGATGTCATCACTCGTCAGGCTAACTTTTTGCATAATCCGGATCGGGTATTACATATGCTGCGTAGCCAGTCGGCGCTGGAAGTGAAAGAGCAGCATAAAGCCGCTCTGTGGGGCTTTGTCCAACAGGCGCTGGCGACGTTTTGCGAGAACCCGGAAAATCTCCATCAGCCTGCAGTGCGAAAAGTGCTGGGGGATAATTTGCTCATGGCGATGGGGGCGATGCTGGAAGAAGCGCAGCCGATGATGACGGCGGAAAGCATCAGCCATCAGAGTTACCGCCGATTGCTTTCCCGCGCCCGTGAATATGTGCTGGAAAACATGTCCGAACCGGTGACGGTGCTGGACTTGTGTAATCAACTGCATGTCAGCCGCCGCACGCTACAAAACGCATTTCACGCCATTTTGGGCATTGGTCCGAACGCGTGGCTGAAACGTATTCGCCTGAACGCCGTGCGCCGCGAACTCATAAGTCCGTGGTCACAAAGCACAACGGTAAAAGACGCCGCCATGCAGTGGGGATTCTGGCATCTTGGGCAATTTGCCACGGATTATCAGCAACTGTTTGCCGAGAAGCCGTCACTGACGCTGCATCAGCGGATGCGAGAGTGGGGGTGAGGGAGTTACACCCAATCTCTGACCTTAATAAACTCACTTAAAGCCGCTTCCGGGCTGCCGTCTTTTGGCTGATAATCATACTCCCAGCGTACCAGTGGCGGCATTGACATCAGGATCGACTCGGTGCGCCCGCCAGTTTGCAGGCCAAACAGCGTGCCGCGATCCCAGACCAGATTGAACTCGACATAACGACCGCGACGGTAGAGCTGAAAATTGCGCTCGCGCTCGCCGTAGGCCATCGCTTTCCGTCGCTCTACAATTGGTAAATAAGCGTCGGTGTAGCCTTTGCCTACCGCCTGCATAAAGGCAAAACAGTGGTCGAAATCTGGCGTGTTCAGATCATCAAAGAACAGCCCGCCAATGCCGCGCTGTTCGTTGCGATGTTTGAGGTAGAAGTATTCGTCGCACCATTTTTTGTAACGCGGATAAACGTCTTCGCCAAATGGCAGGCACAGGTCACGGGCGGTGCGGTGCCAGTGAATGGCGTCTTCTTCAAAACCATAGAAAGGGGTTAAATCGAAGCCGCCGCCAAACCACCAGACGGGCTCTGCACCCGGTTTTTCGGCAATAAAAAAGCGCACATTCGCGTGGCTGGTGGGAACATACGGATTATGCGGATGCACTACCAGTGAAACGCCCATCGCCTCGAAACTGCGCCCGGCAAGTTCCGGACGATGAGCGGTGGCGGAAGCAGGCATCGCCTCACCGTGAACATGTGAAAAGTTGACGCCCGCTTGTTCGAAAACACCACCATTACGCAACACCCGACTACGCCCACCGCCGCCAGCTTCACGTTGCCAGCTATCTTCGACAAACTCTGCGCCATCGACGGCGGTCAGTTGTTGACAAATTGTATCCTGAAGGTTGAGCAAGAACTGTTTAACCAGGTGTGCGTCGGGTTTCATCACTTACCGCTTTCTCGAGTGTGCTTTCTGGTTGTCAAACCAGTGGAAATAACTGATCACGCCTTCGGCAATCGCTGTGGCGATTTTCTGGCGAAACGCCGCCGTGCCTAACAGCCGCTCTTCTTCCGGGTTGGTGATAAACGAGGTTTCCACCAGCACCGACGGAACCGACGGCGATTTCAACACCACAAACGCGGCTTGTTCGGTGTTGCGGCTGTGCAGTTTATGCACCGGCTTAATCTTTTTCAGAATATGCGAGCCGAGCGTCAGGCTGTTTTTAATAGTATCGGTTTGCACCAGATCAAACAGCACTTGCTGCAATAGGTGATCCTTGTCAGTCGCTTTTTTACCGGCAACTTCATCGGCGCGGTTTTCGCGTTCAGACAGGTATTTTGCCATTGCGCTACTTGCCCCGCGGTTAGAGAGGGCAAATACCGAAGCACCGGCAGCTTTCGGGTTGGTAAAGCCGTCGGCATGAATTGACATAAACAGATCTGCGCCATGTTTATGGGCGATTTCAACGCGATCGTACAGTGGGATAAACGTATCGCCAGAACGCGTTAAACGCGCATCAATGCCATGATTACGCAATATGGAACGGACATTCTTGGCAATTGCCAGCACCACATGTTTTTCTTTCGAACCGTTGCGTCCGATCGCTCCGGTATCAATCCCGCCGTGGCCTGGATCGAGAACAACGACACGTCTGCCGCCGCTTTTTTTTGCTTTCGGCTTGCTGTGTCCGTTACTGGTTTTTAACGGTTCTTCTTTGGCGATGGCTTGCGACATTCCTGACAACGTCAGGGCAGCCAAACCGGCTTTCAGCACCTGGCGGCGCGAAGTGAGTGTTTTTAGTGGTTTAAAAGTGCTCATACGGCCTGAGTTGTAATAATAAAGTTCCAGATGTTATATCGTATCGCGTAATCCGTTACGACGGTTTGCTGTTGAGAATTGTTTTACTTTTCATTTCAATAGTTGACAACTCCCCATTATGCCACTTTTTCAACCGATTTTCGTCAGATATTGGCTAATTCGACCGTTCACGCCATAATCAGCCTTTTAACCCGCAAAAAGGTAACGAATACCATGGAGATACGCGTATTTCGCCAGGAAGATTTCGAAGAGGTCATCACCCTTTGGGAGCGTTGCGACTTGCTGAGTCCGTGGAACGATCCGGAAATGGACATCGAGCGTAAGATGAACCATGACGTCAGTTTGTTTCTGGTCGCTGAGGTGAACGGTGAAGTGGTCGGAACGGTGATGGGCGGTTATGACGGGCATCGCGGGTCTGCTTATTATCTTGGCGTGCATCCCGAGTTTCGTGGGCGTGGGATTGCTAATGCGTTGCTTAATCGGCTGGAGAAAAAGCTGATTGCTCGCGGCTGTCCGAAAATTCAGATCAACGTGCCGGAAGATAACGACATGGTGCTCGGAATGTATGAACGCCTGGGATATGAACACGCCGACGTGCTGAGTCTGGGTAAGCGTTTGATTGAAGATGAAGAGTACTGAGTTTCATCCTGTCCATTATGATGCGCACGGTCGCCTGCGTTTACCCTTGCTCTTCTGGCTTGTGCTATTGCTTCAGGCGCGAACCTGGGTGCTGTTTGTCATTGCCGGAGCGTCGCGCGAGCAGGGTACTGCGCTGCTAAATCTGTTTTATCCCGATCACGATAATTTCTGGCTGGGGTTGATTCCCGGTATTCCGGCGGTGCTGGCATTTTTGCTGAGTGGTCGGCGGGCTTCATTTCCCCGTATCTGGCATGTGCTCTATTTTCTGTTGCTGTTGGCGCAAGTGGTTTTACTTTGTTGGCAACCGTGGCTGTGGCTGAACGGTGAATCCGTTAGCGGTATCGGTCTGGCGCTGGTAGTGGCGGATATCGTGGCGTTAATCTGGCTGCTGACCAATCGACGTTTACGCGCTTGTTTTAATGAAGAAAAAGAATAACGGCACTTTTTGGTGAATTTGCACTCCAAGCAACGTTATTGAATAACCAAAGGAAGTGACATGAAATCGCTGCGTTTAATGTTATGCGCTATGCCGTTGATGCTGACCGGCTGTTCCACGATGTCGTCAGTTAACTGGTCGGCCGCTAACCCGTGGAACTGGTTTGGATCATCCACCAAAGTGAGCGAGCAGGGCGTGGGTGAATTAACGGCGTCCACACCACTGCAAGAACAAGCCATTGCTGATGCGCTTGATGGCGATTATCGCCTGCGCAGCGGAATGAAAACCGCGAACGGCAACGTGGTGCGCTTTTTTGAAGTGATGAAAGGCAACAACGTGGCGATGGTGATTAACGGCGATCAAGGCACGATCAGCCGCATTGATGTGCTGGATAGCGATATTCCTGCTGACACCGGTGTTAAAATCGGTACACCGTTTAGTGACCTTTACAGCAAAGCATTTGGCAATTGCCAAAAGGCCGACAGTGATGATAATCGTGCCGTCGAATGTAAAGCCGAAGGCAGTCAACATATTAGCTACCAGTTCAGCGGGGAATGGAGTGGTCCTGAAGGGTTAATGCCTTCGGACGATACCCTGAAAAACTGGAAAGTCAGTAAAATTATCTGGCGGCGTTAATTTGCGTCTGAACAAACCGCCGCCGCGAAAAAACACGTAAAATAGCGCCCAACAATGCCACGGATTGCGTGGCATTATTATTTTCAGGAGGAACAATGTCTCAGGTTCAGAGTGGCATTTTGCCAGAACATTGCCGCGCGGCGATTTGGATCGAAGCCAACGTGAAAGGGGAAGTTGACGCCCTGCGTGCGGCCAGTAAAACATTTGCCGACAAACTGGCAACTTTTGAAGCGAAATTCCCGGACGCGCATCTTGGTGCGGTGGTTGCCTTTGGTAACAATACCTGGCGCGCTCTGAGCGGCGGCGTTGGGGCCGAAGAGCTGAAAGATTTTCCGGGCTACGGTAAAGGTCTTGCACCGACGACCCAGTTCGATGTGTTGATCCACATTCTTTCTCTGCGTCACGACGTGAACTTCTCTGTCGCTCAGGCGGCGATGGAAGCCTTTGGTGACTGCATTGAAGTGAAAGAAGAGATCCATGGCTTCCGTTGGGTTGAAGAGCGTGACCTGAGCGGCTTTGTTGACGGTACAGAAAACCCGGCGGGTGAAGAGACGCGCCGCGAAGTGGCTGTTATCAAAGACGGCGTGGATGCGGGCGGCAGCTATGTGTTTGTGCAGCGTTGGGAGCACAACCTGAAGCAGCTCAATCGGATGAGCGTTCACGATCAAGAGATGATGATTGGGCGCACCAAAGAGGCCAACGAAGAGATTGACGGCGACGAACGTCCGGAAACCTCTCACCTGACCCGCGTTGATCTGAAAGAAGATGGCAAAGGGCTGAAGATTGTTCGTCAGAGCCTGCCGTACGGCACCGCCAGTGGCACTCACGGTCTGTACTTCTGCGCCTACTGCGCGCGTCTGCATAACATTGAGCAGCAACTGCTGAGCATGTTTGGCGATACCGATGGTAAGCGTGATGCGATGTTGCGTTTCACCAAACCGGTCACTGGCGGCTATTACTTCGCACCGTCGCTGGACAAGCTGATGGCGCTGTAAGCGTTTCTGATTCATTGATTAAAGGCCAGCCAGTAACACAACTGACTGGCCTTTTTATTACTGCTTTGACGCCGCATACACTTGATCAACTACTTTCTGCCAAAACAGGGTATTTTGCGGCGCTGACGCTACAGCTAATAGCCAGCAGAGAAAGATAGAGCATTGTCCGTTTCATAATCAGTCCAGATTGACGTTACGGCAGCCAAAGAGTGTGGTGAAAATAAACCCACTAACCCATGCCACCAGAATACCGCCAGCGTAAACCGCCATTGCCGGAAGGATGCCTTGTGCGGAAGTCATCAGCGGCAGCGCCACCAGACCAGACGGCCCGAAGGCGCTGTTTAAGCCCATCGGCAGACCCCACCAGGCTATCAGGCCGATAAACAAACCGCCCGCCGCGCCGCCTAAACAGGCGGTAACAAACGGTTTCATGCGGGGCAGGGTGACACCGTAAATCAGCGGTTCGCCAACGCCAAGCAGACCGGGAATAATCGCCCCGCGGACCTGACTGCGTAATGCACTGTGCGGTTGCGCCCGCCAGTAGAGCGCCAGCGCCGCGCCCACCTGGCCTGCGCCTGCCATTGAAAGGATGGGAAATAAGCTGTTGAATCCCTGGCTGTCCATTAACGCCAGATAAACAGGAATAAAGCCCTGATGCACGCCAAATACCACGGCGATCAGGAACAGCCCGGCTAAAACCGCACAACCGAGCGGATTACTGTTCAGGTGCATAAACAGCCATGACATACCTTCAAACAGCCAGCCGCCCAGCGGCATAATGATCAGGTACGCAAGCGTAGCGGTGATCAGCAGGGTGATTAATGAGGTCAACAGCATGTCGAGGTCGTCCGGCATAAAGCGGCGCACCATGCATTCGATGCGGGCGCAGGCCCATGCGGCAATCAACACGCCGATAATATTGCCGCGCGGATCGATAGGCAGACCAAAGAAATCGTGAAATCCGGCGTAGTAACCCGTGGTTGCAGCGGGGTTATAACCGAGCAAAAAGAGCGCAGCGATAATTGCGCCATTTACGCCCGTGCCACCAAATGCCTGGGCCGCGTTATAGCCCACCAGAATTACCAGGAAGGTGAACAGGCCTTTGCTGAACACCTTCATAAAATTCAGCGCATCGGGTAGCGTGCCCTGAGCATCTGCCGGAACGTGCATCACCGTGGCAATTAACGTCGCTATCCCCAGCAGCAGACCGGCGGCAATAAAACCGGGGATCAGCGGCGTGAAGATGGTGGCGAATTTGGCGAGAAATTGTTGCACGCCGGAAGTTTGTCTGGCTTTTAACTGGCGTTTATTCTGGGCGGCGATTTCTGCGGCATCCTGTACCGGTGCCTCGCCCAGCAGCTCGCTCATGGCTTTTGCGGCACGATGCGCTTTGCCTGGCCCAAAAACCACCTGCACCTGATCGCTGGTCAAAATGACCCCCTTCACGCCTTCCAGCGTTTTGATATTGGGATCAACCAGTGAACTGTCATGTACACCCAGACGCAGGCGCGTCATACAGTTACCACAACTGGCGATATTTCCCGGTCCGCCGACCCGGGTAAGAATGGTGTTTAGAAGTTCACTGCTGATCTCTTTAGCCATGGGTTATTCCTTTTCCAGAGCCTTGCGAATAAAACCGCCGTGTTGATCCAGGCATTTTTTAGCTTCAGCGGCATCGAGATTTTTCAGTACCATCACTATGGCCGTTTTACAGTTGCGCTCGCAAGCAATTAACGCCGCTTCCGCTTGTTCGGCATTACATCCGGTAGCGTTTTTGACGATATTGACCTGGCGCACATGCAGTTTTTCGTTGGTGGCGACCACATCGACCATCAGGTTGCCGAACACTTTGCCGGATTTAATCATCAGCCCGGTAGAGAGCATGTTGAGCACCAGTTTCTGCGCCGTGCCTGCTTTCATTCGCGAAGAACCGGTAACAACTTCGGCACCAACTACCGGCGTAATAGCAAACTCTGCGGTGGATGAAACGGCACTCCCCGGATTACAGGAAATGCCCACTGTACGGCAGCCGAGTTGGCGCGCGTATTCCAGCCCGGCAATCACATACGGCGTGCGTCCGCTGGCCGCAATACCAACCACCACATCCTGCGCGGTTAAGCCGATATTTTTCAGATCATTAACACCACCTTCCCGGCTATCTTCTGCGCCTTCCACCGCGTGCTGAATGGCATATTCGCCGCCAGCAATCAAACCAACTACCAGGCCCGGTTTCACGCCGTAGGTCGGCGGACATTCGCTGGCATCCAGAATCCCCAGACGACCGGATGTTCCCGCACCGAGATAAATCAGACGGCCGCCGCCGCTTACCTGGGTGTGGATAACATCGATCGCCGCGGCGATATCCGGCAGTACGCGCTCAACGGCGAGTGGTACGGTTTTATCTTCATCGTTGATAATCCGGCACATTTCCAGCGTTGATACGCGGTCAATTTCAGCCGAGGCGGCGTTCGAGCCTTCGGTAATCATCTTTTCAAGTTGCATCGGTGGTGACCTTAATATTTGCGATCAAATAATTGCAGATAAATGGGATCATATATCCCGATTTGATAGACACAAAGGAATCATTAAGTCCGAATATTACTCATGTGATGTCACTGAAAATGATTGCGCGCTGACGTAACGCTTGAGGTGCTGCATAAAGCAGCGACTAAATTGAGATTTTCCTGAATTAGTGAGCTGATCCGCAGCAATATTTTGTTTATCCTGTATTTTCAGAGGGAATGGAGTGTAACGCTCTGTATTAACAAGGAGAGCATTAAAATGGGTAAACTCACGGGCAAGACAGCACTGATTACGGGCGCATTGCAGGGAATTGGCGAAGGAATTGCCAGAACTTTTGCACGTCATGGCGCAAACCTAATCTTGCTGGATATCTCCCCTGAGATCGAAAAGCTGGCGGACGAACTGTGTGGTCGTGGTCATCGCTGTACGGCGGTTGTCGCCGATGTGCGTGACCCGGCGTCGGTAGCCGCAGCTATTAAGCGCGCTAAGGAAAAAGAAGGACGCATTGATATTCTGGTGAATAACGCAGGCGTTTGTCGTCTGGGCAGCTTCCTCGATATGAGCGATGAAGATCGCGATTTCCATATTGATATCAATATAAAAGGCGTATGGAACGTCACGAAGGCGGTGCTGCCGGAGATGATTGCCCGCAAAGATGGCCGCATTGTGATGATGTCTTCAGTCACTGGCGATATGGTGGCAGACCCGGGCGAAACGGCGTACGCCTTAACGAAAGCGGCGATTGTTGGCCTGACTAAATCGCTGGCGGTGGAGTACGCGCAGTCTGGTATTCGCGTTAACGCCATCTGCCCTGGATACGTTCGCACGCCAATGGCGGAAAGCATTGCCCGCCAGTCGAACCCGGAAGATCCAGAATCGGTGCTGACTGAAATGGCGAAAGCAATCCCGATGCGTCGCCTCGCCGATCCGCTGGAAGTCGGCGAACTGGCGGCCTTCCTCGCATCGGATGAATCCAGCTATTTAACAGGTACACAGAATGTGATTGATGGCGGCAGCACACTGCCGGAGACGGTTAGCGTCGGCATCTGATTCACCTCTGTTTCCTCCCTGCATTTGTGGGGAGGATTTCGTCTTATTCCCTTTTCAACTTCCAAATCACCAAACGGTATATAAAACCGTTACTCCTTTCACGTCCGTTATAAATATGATGGCTATTAGAAAGTCATTAAATTTATAAGGGTGCGCAATGGCCGTTAACTTACTGAAAAAGAACTCACTCGTGCTGGTCGCTTCTCTGCTGCTGGCGGGCCATGTACAGGCAACGGAACTGCTGAACAGTTCTTATGACGTCTCGCGCGAGCTGTTTGCCGCCCTGAACCCGCCGTTTGAACAGCAATGGGCCAAAGATAACGGCGGCGACAAACTGACGATAAAACAATCTCATGCCGGGTCATCAAAACAGGCGCTGGCGATTTTGCAGGGCTTAAAAGCCGACGTTGTCACTTATAACCAGGTGACAGACGTGCAGATCCTGCACGACAAAGGCAAGCTTATTCCGGCTGACTGGCAGTCGCGTCTGCCAAACAACAGCTCGCCGTTCTACTCCACCATGGGCTTCCTGGTGCGTAAGGGTAACCCGAAGAATATCCACGACTGGAACGATCTGGTGCGCTCCGACGTGAAGCTGATTTTTCCGAACCCGAAAACCTCCGGTAACGCGCGTTACACCTATTTAGCCGCGTGGGGTGCAGCGGATAAAGCCGACGGTGGCGATAAAGCCAAAACCGAACAGTTTATGACCCAGTTCCTGAAAAACGTTGAAGTGTTCGATACTGGCGGTCGTGGCGCGACCACCACTTTTGCCGAGCGCGGCCTGGGCGATGTGCTGATCAGCTTCGAGTCGGAAGTGAACAACATCCGTAAACAGTATGAAGCGCAGGGCTTTGAAGTGGTGATTCCGAAAACCAACATTCTGGCGGAATTCCCGGTGGCGTGGGTGGATAAAAACGTACAGGCCAACGGCACGGAAAAAGCGGCAAAAGCCTACCTGAACTGGCTCTACAGCCCGCAGGCGCAAACCATCATCACCGACTATTACTACCGCGTAAATAACCCGGAAGTCATGGGCAAACTGAAAGATAAATTCCCGCAGACCGAGCTGTTCCGCGTGGAAGATAAATTTGGCTCCTGGCCGGAAGTGATGAAAACCCACTTCACCAGCGGCGGCGAGTTAGACAAGCTGTTAGCGGCGGGGCGTAAGTAATGTTTGCAGTTTCTTCAAGACGCGTGCTGCCGGGCTTTACCTTAAGCCTCGGCACCAGTCTGCTGTTTGTGTGCCTGATTTTGCTGCTGCCGCTCTCCGCGCTGGTGATGCAACTGGCCCAGATGAGCTGGGCGCAGTACTGGGAGGTGATCACCAACCCGCAGGTGGTCGCAGCCTATAAAGTGACGCTGCTGTCGGCGTTTGTGGCATCGATTTTTAACGGCGTTTTCGGTCTGCTGATGGCGTGGATCTTAACCCGCTATCGCTTTCCGGGTCGCACGCTGCTTGATGCGCTGATGGATTTACCCTTTGCGCTGCCAACGGCAGTCGCCGGTTTAACGCTGGCCTCGCTCTTTTCCGTGAACGGTTTTTACGGTGAATGGCTGGCGAAGTTTGATATCAAAGTCACCTATACCTGGCTGGGGATTGCGGTGGCGATGGCCTTTACCAGCATTCCGTTTGTGGTGCGCACCGTGCAGCCGGTGCTGGAAGAGTTAGGCCCGGAATATGAAGAGGCGGCAGAAACGCTCGGCGCAACACGCTGGCAGAGTTTTCGCAAAGTGGTGCTGCCGGAACTATCTCCGGCACTGGTGGCGGGTGTGGCGCTGTCGTTTACCCGCAGCCTCGGTGAGTTTGGCGCGGTGATTTTTATCGCCGGGAATATCGCCTGGAAAACAGAAGTGACGTCGCTGATGATCTTTGTTCGCTTACAGGAGTTTGATTACCCGGCGGCGAGCGCGATTGCCTCGGTGATCCTCGCGGCATCGCTGCTGTTGCTGTTCTCAATTAACACTCTGCAAAGTCGCTTTGGTCGGCGTGTGGTAGGTCATTAATGGCGGAAGTGACACAATTGAAGCGTTATGACGCGCGCCCGATTAACTGGGGCAAATGGTTTCTGATTGGCATCGGGATGCTGGTATCGGCGTTCATCCTGCTGGTGCCGATGATTTATATCTTCGTACAGGCGTTCAGCAAAGGACTGATGCCGGTGTTACAAAATCTGGCCGATCCGGACATGCTGCACGCCATCTGGCTGACGGTGATGATCGCGCTGATTGCCGTACCGGTAAACCTGGTGTTCGGCATTCTGCTGGCCTGGCTGGTGACGCGCTTTAACTTCCCCGGACGCCAGCTATTGCTGACGCTGCTGGACATTCCGTTTGCCGTGTCGCCGGTGGTTGCTGGTCTGGTGTATCTGCTGTTCTACGGCTCTAACGGCCCGCTGGGCGGCTGGCTGGATGAACATAATCTGCAAATTATGTTCTCCTGGCCGGGTATGGTGCTGGTCACCATCTTCGTGACGTGTCCGTTTGTGGTGCGCGAACTGGTACCGGTAATGTTAAGTCAGGGCAGCCAGGAAGACGAAGCGGCGATTTTACTTGGCGCGTCCGGCTGGCAGATGTTCCGTCGCGTCACGCTGCCGAACATCCGCTGGGCGCTGCTTTACGGCGTGGTGCTGACCAACGCCCGCGCGATTGGCGAGTTTGGCGCGGTATCGGTGGTTTCCGGCTCGATTCGTGGCGAAACCCTGTCGCTGCCGTTACAGATTGAATTGCTGGAGCAGGACTACAACACCGTCGGCTCCTTTACCGCCGCCGCGTTGTTGACGCTGATGGCGATTATCACCCTGTTTTTAAAGAGTATGTTGCAGTGGCGCCTGGAAAATCAGGAAAAACGCGCGCAGCAGGAGGAACATCATGAGCATTGAGATTGCCAATATTAAGAAGTCTTTTGGTCGCACCCAGGTGCTGAACGATATCTCACTGGATATTCCTTCTGGTCAGATGGTCGCGTTGCTTGGGCCGTCCGGTTCCGGAAAAACTACGCTGCTGCGCATTATCGCCGGGCTGGAGCATCAAACCAGTGGGCATATTCGCTTTCACGGTACCGACGTGAGCCGTCTGCACGCGCGGGACCGTAAAGTCGGTTTCGTGTTCCAGCATTACGCGCTGTTTCGCCATATGACGGTGTTTGACAATATCGCTTTTGGCCTGACGGTGTTGCCACGGCGTGAACGCCCGAATGCGGCGGCGATCAAAGCGAAAGTGACAAAATTGCTGGAGATGGTGCAGCTTGCTCATCTGGCGGATCGTTATCCGGCGCAGCTTTCCGGCGGTCAGAAACAGCGTGTGGCGCTTGCACGCGCGCTGGCTGTGGAACCGCAAATTTTGCTGCTTGATGAACCGTTTGGCGCGCTGGATGCGCAGGTGCGTAAAGAGCTGCGTCGCTGGCTGCGTCAACTGCATGAAGAACTGAAATTCACCAGCGTGTTCGTGACCCACGACCAGGAAGAGGCGACCGAAGTAGCTGATCGTGTAGTGGTGATGAGTCAGGGCAATATTGAACAAGCTGACGCACCGGATCAGGTATGGCGTGAACCGGCGACTCGTTTTGTGCTGGAGTTTATGGGCGAGGTAAACCGCCTGCAGGGAACCATTCGCGGCGGGCAGTTCCACGTTGGCGCACATCGCTGGCCGCTGGGATACACCCCCGCGTATCAGGGGCCGGTGGATCTCTTCCTGCGCCCGTGGGAAGTGGATATCAGCCGCCGTACCAGCCTCGATTCGCCGCTACCCGTACAGGTACTGGAAGCCAGCCCGAAAGGTCACTACACCCAATTAGTGGTGCAGCCGCTGGGGTGGTACAACGAACCGCTGACGGTCGTGATGCATGGCGACGATGCCCCGCAGCGTGGCGATCGTTTATACGTTGGTCTGCAACATGCGCGGCTGTATAACGGCGATGAGCGTATTGAAACCCGCGATGAGGAACTTGCTCTCGCACAAAGCGCCTGATAGGTTGAGTGAATGTTAAACGCCCGGAGGCGCTTCCCGCGATCCGGGTTTTTTAATGGCAAGGTTTTGTAACCTGTAGGTCTGATAAGACGCGTAAGCGTCGCATCAGGCAACACCACGTATGGACAGAGATCGTGAGTACATTAGAACAAACAATAGGCAATACGCCTCTGGTGAAGTTGCAGCGAATGGCGCCGGATAACGGCAGTGAAGTGTGGTTAAAACTGGAAGGCAATAACCCGGCGGGATCGGTAAAAGACCGTGCGGCGCTTTCGATGATTGTCGAGGCGGAAAAGCGCGGCGAGATTAAACCGGGTGATGTGCTGATCGAAGCCACCAGTGGTAACACCGGCATTGCGCTGGCAATGATTGCGGCGCTTAAAGGCTATCGCATGAAATTGCTGATGCCCGACAACATGAGCCAGGAACGCCGTGCGGCGATGCGTGCCTACGGTGCAGAACTGATTCTGGTCACCAAAGAACAGGGCATGGAAGGCGCACGCGATCTGGCGCTGGAGATGGCGAATCGCGGCGAAGGAAAGTTGCTCGATCAGTTCAATAATCCCGATAACCCTTACGCCCATTACACCACTACCGGGCCGGAAATCTGGCAGCAAACTGGCGGGCGTATTACCCATTTTGTCTCCAGCATGGGAACAACCGGCACTATCACCGGCGTGTCACGCTTTATGCGCGAACAATCCAAACCGGTGACCATTGTTGGCCTGCAGCCGGAAGAAGGCAGCAGTATTCCCGGCATTCGCCGCTGGCCTGCGGAATATCTGCCGGGGATTTTCAATGCTTCTCTGGTGGATGAGGTGCTGGATATTCATCAGCGCGATGCGGAAAACACCATGCGCGAACTGGCAGTGCGGGAAGGGATTTTCTGCGGCGTAAGCTCCGGCGGCGCGGTTGCCGGAGCACTGCGGGTGGCAAAAGCTAACCCTGGCGCGGTGGTGGTGGCGATCATCTGCGATCGTGGCGATCGCTACCTTTCTACCGGGGTGTTTGGGGAAGAGCATTTTAGCCAGGGGGCGGGGATTTAAGATTATTGCGCAGGCACCGTTTTATCCGTCTGCGCAATTAACGCATGTAAAAAAGGCTGTGCGTTCTCATCGCTCTTACCGGGCATCTTCACGATATACGGCTTCCCGGTAATCGATGACGACGAGGCCACCTTGTCAATAAACTGCTCGGCTGTATCAATGCGATTACGGGTATTGCCCAGCTTCAGGCGCAGATGAGAAACCGCTTCATCGCAGGTATGTTCATCACCGTTGCGCACAAATATCAAATCCTTTTTCTGTGCTAATCCCTCCAGCATGGCGTTGATACGGGCTTCTTCATGGGCCGTTAACTTCGCATAAGCGGGGAGTGTCATTAGCAGCGTAACGACCAGACAAATGATTTTCTTCACTGAATTACCTTATCCTTGTTTTGTAATAGCCGATTTGACTGCCAGAATCAGGTAAAGTTTCGGCTGGAATACGATGAGGATCATCGGCAAGGAGAAAAAATTAAATGAGTAGTTTGTTGTTGTTTAACGATAAGAGCAGGGCACTGCAGGCGGATATCGTCGCCGTGCAGTCGCAGGTAGTGTACGGCAGCGTAGGCAACAGCATTGCGGTGCCTGCTATAAAGCAGAACGGCCTGAATGTCTTTGCCGTGCCGACGGTATTGCTGAGCAATACGCCGCATTATGACACTTTCTACGGTGGTGCGATTCCGGATGAATGGTTTAGCGGTTATTTGCGTGCGCTTCAGGAGCGTGATGCGCTGCGCCAACTTCGTGCTGTAACCACGGGCTATATGGGAACGGCATCGCAAATCAAAATCCTTGCCGAGTGGCTGACTGCGCTACGCAAAGACCATCCTGACCTATTGATCATGGTCGATCCGGTGATTGGCGATATTGATAGCGGAATTTATGTCAAACCTGACCTTCCCGAGGCGTATCGACAATATTTACTGCCGCTGGCACAGGGAATTACCCCCAATATCTTTGAGCTGGAAATCCTGACCGGTAAAGATTGCCGCGATCTCGACAGTGCCATTGCTGCCGCAAAAAGTCTGCTTTCAGACACATTAAAGTGGGTGGTGATTACCAGCGCCTCCGGCAATGAAGAAAATCAGGAGATGCAGGTTGTGGTGGTCAGTGCCGACAGCGTGAATGTCATTTCCCATTCCCGGGTTAAAACTGACCTGAAAGGGACTGGCGACCTGTTTTGTGCTCAGCTTATCAGTGGTTTGCTGAAAGGGAAGGCGTTAACCGATGCGGTGCACCGCGCGGGGTTGCGCGTACTGGAAGTGATGCGCTATACCCAGCAGCATGAGAGCGATGAATTGATTTTGCCGCCTCTGGCTGAAGCATAAAAAAATGGCGCCGATGGGCGCCATTTTTCACTGCGGCAAGAATTACTTCTTGATGCGGATAACCGGGGTTTCACCTACGGTTACGCTACCGGACAGTTTGATCAGTTCTTTGATTTCGTCCATGTTGGAGATAACAACCGGAGTCAGGGTAGACTTGGCTTTCTCTTCCAGCAGCGGCAGATCAAATTCAATGACAGTATCACCAACTTTCACGCGCTGACCTTCTTCAGCAATACGCTTGAAGCCTTCGCCTTTCAGTTCAACGGTGTCGATACCGAAGTGGACGAACAGCTCAACGCCGCTATCAGATTCGATAGAGAACGCGTGGTTGGTTTCAAAGATTTTACCAATGGTGCCGTCTACAGGCGCGACCATTTTGTTACCCGTTGGTTTGATAGCAATGCCATCACCAACGATTTTTTCCGCAAAAACGACATCCGGCACGTCTTCGATATTGACGATCTCGCCAGAGAGCGGAGCAATGATCTCAATAGTTCCGGTATCCTTCTTGTCGTCGGAAACCAGAGATTTCAGTTTATCGAACAAACCCATGATCTTCTCCTAAGCAGTAAATTGGGCCGCATCTCGTGGATTAGCAGATTGTTTTTTCTTCAATGAACTTGTTAACCAGCGTCATTAACTCGTCCGTTGTCGGTTGAGCAAGAGCCTGCTCTGCTAACACCTTCGCATCTTCGAAGTTCGTGTTACGGATAATCTTCTTAATGCGCGGGATAGAAATGGCGCTCATAGAGAATTCGTCCAGACCCATCCCCAGCAACAGAAGTGTAGCACGTTCATCGCCAGCAAGCTCACCACACATGCCAGTCCATTTGCCTTCAGCATGAGAAGCATCAATAACTTGCTTGATCAAGTTCAGCACGGACGGTGACATTGGCTGGTAAAGGTGTGAAATCATATCATTACCACGGTCAACTGCCAGAGTGTACTGCGTTAAATCATTGGTGCCGATACTAAAGAAATCAACTTCTTTGGCTAAATGACGTGCAATTGTTGCGGCAGCCGGTGTTTCCACCATTACGCCGATTTCAATTGACTCGTCAAACGCTTTACCTTCGTCGCGCAGTTCCTGTTTGTAGATTTCGATCTCTTTGCGCAGTGCACGCACTTCTTCAACAGAGATGATCATCGGGAACATGATGCGCAATTTACCGAAAGCAGAGGCACGCAGGATAGCACGGAGCTGATCGCGCAGGATCTCTTTACGATCCATCGCGATACGGATAGCGCGCCAGCCGAGGAACGGGTTCTCTTCTTTCGGGAAGTTCATGTATGGCAGCTCTTTGTCGCCGCCGATGTCCATGGTACGAACGATAACCGCCTGCGAGCCACACGCTTCAGCCACTGCTTTGTAAGCAGCAAACTGTTCTTCTTCAGTGGGCAACGCGTCGCGGTCCATGAACAGGAACTCAGTACGATACAGACCAACGCCTTCAGCGCCGTTACGCTCTGCACCTTCAACGTCACGAACCGTACCAATGTTAGCGCACACTTCTACCTGGTGACCGTCCAGCGTAATAGCTGGCAGATCTTTCAGTTTAGCAAGCTCTGCTTTTTCAGAAGCCACTTGCTCCTGAACAGCGCGCATTTTATCAATAACTTCGTTGGTTGGATTGACGTAAACCTGATTATTTACGGCATCCAGAATCAGATAGTCGTCATTTTTCACCTGAGAGGTGACGCTACCGGTACCCACGATAGCAGGCAGTTCCAGAGAACGCGCCATGATAGAGGTGTGGGAAGTACGGCCACCCGCGTCGGTGATGAAACCCAGCACCTTCTTCAGGTTCAGCTGTGCGGTTTCGGACGGCGTCAGGTCAGCGGCAACCAGAATGACTTCATCCTGAATGGCGCTCAGGTCGATAATCTTCAGGCCCAGGATGTTGCGCAGCAGGCGCTTACCGATATCACGTACGTCAGCCGCACGTTCTTTCAGGTATTCATCATCCAGCTCTTCCAGGGCAGAAGCCTGACCTTCGATAACTTCATGAGCAGCTGCGTCAGCTGTCATGTGCTTATCTTTAATCAGGGCTATGATTTCCTGCTCCAGCTCCTCATCTTCGAGCAGCATAATATGCCCTTCAAAGATGGCTTCTTTTTCTTCACCGAACGTTTCACCAGCTTTCGTTTTGATCGTTTCCAGCTGGGCTGATGCCTTGGCACGACCGCTCAGAAAACGTTCAACTTCCTGATCAACCTGGTCGGCAGAAATTTTTTTCCGGTCAATGATAATTTCGTCTTCTTTCAGAAGCAGAGCTTTACCGAAAGCGATACCCGGGGATGCTAAAATGCCTGAAATCATAACCCTACCTTACTTGTGACTGATTTTTAAAAGAACCCGGGAAATTACTCGAGTTCCGCCATCAGTTTAACCAGATGTTCAACCGCTTTCTGCTCGTCTTCGCCTTCTGCGGAGATAGTCACAACGGTACCTTGAGTCAGGCCCAGAGTCTGCAGTTTAAACAGGCTTTTCGCGCTGGCGCTTTTGCCGTTGGAAGTCACAGTAATTTCAGAAGTGAAGCCCTTAGCTTCTTTTACAAACTGGGCAGCAGGGCGGGTGTGCAGACCGTTCGGAGCGGTAATGGTAACTTCTTGCTGGAACATTGTATTTCCCCAACTTATAGGTTTAGTGTTGTGGAACTAAAGTCTAGCCTGGCGGTTCGACTTTAGCCTGTATTGTTAGCGCCAGTTTTTAACAGACGCGACGCACGAAGAGCGTAATACAGTCCATTGCTGGCGGGTGTTGACCGCTGACGTTTCGTACGTCATTAAACATTATGCCGCTAAAGGAAGAATTGAACCAAATCATAAAATCGATTCAGCTTTGGCTTTTCCTGTAACGATTAATTTCGCGCATCAAAATAATTAGTCTGGTTAAATACCAGTTCCGACAGGCTGAATCAATGCCAGGAGGGGCGAAAGTTTGAAGCAGGCCACAAAAAAGCACCTAAAAAGGTGCTTTTTTACGCATTTTTTACAAGCTGGCATTACTGTTGCAATTCTTTCTCAGTGAAGAGATCGGCAAACAATGCAGTGCTTAAATAACGCTCACCCGATGACGGCAGAATAACCACAATATTCTTATTGGTAAAGCTTTCATCTTCTTGTAGTTTCAACGCCGCAGCAACAGCTGCTCCAGAAGAGATACCAGCAAGAATGCCTTCTTCTTCCATCAGACGACGTGCGGTAGAAATGGCTTCTTCATTGGTGATGCCAATGACTTTGTCGACCAGCTTGAGATCAAGGTTAGCCGGGATAAAACCAGCGCCAATACCCTGAATTTTATGCGGACCAGGTTTAATCTCTTCACCTGCCAGCGCCTGGGCGATAACTGGAGAATCGGTTGGCTCAACGGCGACAGAGATAAGATCGGTCTTGCCTTTGGTGCCTTTAATGTAGCGGCTGACGCCAGTCAGCGTACCGCCAGTCCCAACGCCAGCAATAAATACATCAACCTGACCGTCGGTATCTTCCCAGATCTCCGGACCGGTGGTTTTTTCATGAATTTCAGGGTTTGCCGGATTGCTGAATTGTTGCAGCAGCAGGTATTTCTCTGGATTGCTGGCGACAATTTCTTCTGCTTTTTGGATTGCGCCTTTCATGCCTTTAGCACCTTCGGTCAGCACCAGGTTTGCACCTAACGCTTTCAGCAGCTTGCGGCGTTCAATACTCATGGTTTCTGGCATGGTCAGGGTAAGTTTGTAACCGCGAGCGGCAGCTACATAGGCCAGTGCAATCCCGGTATTACCGCTGGTTGGTTCAACCAGTTCAACGCCTGGTTTCAGCACGCCGCGCTTTTCGGCATCCCAAATCATGTTGGCACCGATACGGCACTTAACGCTGAAGCTGGGGTTACGAGATTCCACCTTCGCCAGAATGCGTCCGTTACCGATGCGATTCAGGCGAACCAGCGGCGTGTGACCGATAGTCAGCGAGTTATCTTCAAAAATCTTACTCATGGCCTGTCCTTAACTGTATGAAATTGGGATACAACAGGTAGCATACCCGCTCAGAGAATATGCGGAAGTAAGGATTTAGCATATCTATATGCAGAAGGGAAATAATGACATGCAAGATGGAATAAGGGGCGGCATAAGCCACCCCTGTTTCACACAAACGGTTTACAAAATAACCGGTAGATTGTTACCGCCACATGGCGTGTTTATCGCGATAGCAATCAACCCACATCGCCGTCGCGCCACAAACGGCAACGGGCATAATGAACAGATTAAGCAGCGGGATCATCGTAAACAGGCTGGTTAAAGCACCAAACTGCATATTGGTGATTTTGCGTGTGCGCAGGGCGGTGCGCATCTCTTTAAACGGCACTTTGTGGTTATCGAAGGGGTAATCACAATACTGGATGGCTAACATCCAGGCGCTAAACAGGAACCACAGTACCGGCGCGACGGTTTGCCCAATGCCAGGGATGAAGTAAAGAATTAGCAATACAATTGCGCGCGGCAGATACCAGGCAAATTTTTGCCATTCGCGTTTCATGATTCGCGGCACATCTTTCATGATACCGAAAATTCCGGTATCTGGCGGTGTAGCGCCAGTCAGTCTTGCTTCCAGTTGTTCAGCCAATAAACCGTTGAACGGAGCAGCAATCCAGTTAGCAATCGTTGAGAAGAAATAGCCAAACACTAACAGCACAGAGATGACAGCCAGGGGCCACAACAGATAGCTCAGCCATTGTAACCAGTCCGGAACATAACTCATGAGAGTCGGGATCCAGACATCGAGTTGCGTAAAGAGCCACCAGAATGCGCCCCCCATCAACAAAATATTGACCAGCAGCGGTAAAATAACGAAACGCCGAATCCCAGGTTGCGAGACGAGCTTCCAGCCTTGCGCAAAATAGTAAAAACCGCTGCGTGGGGCAGATGTGAATGATGAAACCATAATCAGGATGAGCTCCTTTTGACCAATCCCAGGAAAATTCTGCGTATTTTACCGGGTAATTGCGCAATGGACAGTTAGGATATGTTCGAAAAAACAGCAAAAAGCACGATTTCATCTATCTTTGTGCTGTGAAAGTTAATAGTGCACTTGCACTTGAGGTAATCGGCAAATACTCTTAGTGAGTAAATGTTTGCCGTGGTGGCAAGGTGTTAGAACAACAGAGAATATAATGATGCAGGATTTGCGTCTGATATTAATCATTGTTGGCGCGATCGCCATAATCGCTTTACTGGTACATGGTTTCTGGACCAGCCGTAAAGAACGATCTTCTATGTTCCGCGATCGGCCATTAAAACGAATGAAGTCAAAACGTGACGACGATTCTTATGACGAGGATGTCGAAGATGATGAGGGCGTTGGTGAGGTTCGTGTTCACCGCGTGAATCATGCCCCGGCTAACGCCCAGGAGCATGAGGTTGCTCGTCCGTCGCCGCAACACCAGTACCAACCGCCTTATGCGTCTGCGCAGCCGCGTCAACCGGTCCAGCAGCCGCCTGAAGCGCAGGTACCGCCGCAACATGCTCCGCGTCCAACGCAGCCGGTGCAGCAACCCGTGCAGCAGCCTGCCTATCAGCCGCAGCCTGAACAGCCGTTGCAGCAGCCAGTTTCGCCACAGGTCGCGTCAGCGCCGCAGCCAGTGCATTCAGCACCGCAACCGGCACAACAGGCTTTCCAGCCTGCAGAACCCGTAGCGGCACCACAGCCTGAGCCTGTTGCGGAACCGGCTCCAGTTATGGATAAACCGAAGCGCAAAGAAGCGGTGATTATCATGAACGTCGCGGCGCATCACGGTAGCGAGTTAAACGGTGAACTGCTTCTTAACAGCATTCAACAAGCGGGCTTCATTTTTGGTGATATGAACATTTACCATCGTCATCTTAGCCCGGATGGCAGCGGCCCGGCGTTATTCAGCCTGGCGAATATGGTGAAACCGGGAACCTTTGATCCTGAAATGAAGGATTTCACTACTCCGGGTGTCACTATCTTTATGCAGGTACCGTCTTACGGTGACGAGCTGCAGAACTTCAAGCTGATGCTGCAATCTGCGCAGCATATTGCCGATGAAGTGGGTGGTGTAGTGCTTGACGATCAGCGCCGTATGATGACTCCGCAGAAATTGCGCGAGTACCAGGACATCATCCGCGAAGTCAAAGACGCCAACGCCTGATACACTTAAGGCAAATTAACTCCTTTTCGAACCCCCGCTTGTCGGGGGTTTTTAGCATTGATGGTGCGATATGGAATCAATCGAACAACAACTGACAGAACTGCGAACGACGCTTCGCCATCATGAATATCTTTATCATGTGATGGATGCGCCGGAAATTCCCGACGCTGAATACGACAGGCTGATGCGCGAACTGCGCGAGCTGGAAACCAAACATCCAGAACTGATTACGCCTGATTCGCCTACCCAACGTGTAGGTGCAGCGCCGCTGGCGGCTTTCAGCCAGATCCGCCATGAAGTGCCAATGCTGTCGCTGGATAACGTTTTTGATGAAGAAAGCTTTCTTGCTTTCAACAAACGTGTGCAGGACCGTCTGAAAAGCAACGAGAAAGTCACCTGGTGCTGTGAGCTGAAGCTGGATGGTCTTGCCGTCAGTATTCTGTATGAAAATGGCGTTTTAGTCAGTGCCGCGACTCGTGGCGATGGCACTACCGGGGAAGATATCACGTCTAATGTGCGTACTATTCGCGCCATTCCGCTGAAGCTACACGGTGAGAATATCCCGGCGCGTCTGGAAGTGCGTGGTGAAGTGTTCCTGCCGCAGGCGGGGTTCGAAAAGATTAACGAAGATGCGCGACGCACGGGCGGGAAAGTGTTTGCTAACCCACGTAATGCGGCAGCTGGTTCACTGCGTCAGCTTGATCCGCGTATTACAGCGAAGCGACCGCTCACTTTCTTCTGCTACGGCGTTGGTGTTCTGGAAGGCGGTGAATTGCCGGATACCCATTTGGGACGCTTAATGCAATTTAAAGCATGGGGATTACCTGTCAGTGATCGGGTAACACTTTGTGAATCGGCGGAAGAAGTGCTGGCGTTTTATCACAAAGTAGAAAAAGACCGTCCGACGCTGGGCTTTGATATCGACGGCGTGGTGATTAAGGTCAACTCACTGGCACAGCAGGAGCAGCTTGGCTTTGTCACGCGTGCCCCGCGCTGGGCGGTAGCGTTTAAATTCCCGGCGCAGGAACAGATGACCTTTGTGCGTGACGTCGAGTTTCAGGTTGGGCGTACTGGCGCGATTACGCCTGTTGCGCGTCTGGAACCTGTCCATGTTGCTGGCGTGTTGGTGAGTAACGCTACACTGCATAATGCTGACGAAATCGAACGTCTTGGTTTACGCATTGGCGATAAAGTGGTTATTCGCCGCGCTGGCGACGTGATCCCGCAGGTGGTTAACGTCGTGCTTTCTGAACGCCCGGAAGATACCCGTGAGGTTGTATTCCCGACGCATTGTCCGGTATGTGGTTCTGACGTCGAGCGTGTGGAAGGTGAAGCGGTTGCCCGCTGTACCGGTGGCCTGATTTGCGGTGCGCAGCGTAAAGAGTCTCTGAAACACTTTGTTTCCCGCCGTGCGATGGATGTTGACGGAATGGGCGACAAAATCATCGATCAACTGGTTGAAAAAGAATATGTCCACACTCCGGCGGATCTGTTCAAACTCACCGCAGGCAAACTGACCGGACTGGAGCGTATGGGGCCGAAATCGGCACAAAACGTGGTTAACGCGCTGGAAAAAGCGAAAGAAACCACCTTTGCCCGCTTCCTCTATGCACTTGGCATCCGTGAAGTCGGCGAGGCTACCGCAGCAGGTCTGGCGGCATATTTCGGCACGCTGGAAGCGCTGGAAGCCGCGTCGATTGAAGAGCTGCAAAAGGTGCCTGATGTTGGAATTGTCGTTGCCTCCCACGTTCACAACTTCTTTGCCGAAGAAAGCAACCGCAATGTCATCAGCGAGCTGTTGGCGGAAGGTGTTCACTGGCCTGAGCCGATCGTTATCAATGCGGAAGAGATTGACAGTCCGTTTGCTGGTAAAACCGTGGTGCTTACGGGCAGCTTAAGCCAGATGTCGCGTGATGACGCTAAAGCTCGACTGGTCGAACTGGGGGCGAAAGTCGCGGGCAGCGTGTCGAAGAAAACCGATCTGGTGATAGCGGGTGAAGCTGCAGGATCTAAACTGGCGAAGGCGCAGGAACTGGGTATTGAAGTCATCGACGAAACGGAAATGCTGCGTTTGCTGGGTAGCTGAGATGGAAAAAGAGCAGCTGATTGAAATAGCCAATACGATAATGCCGTTTGGCAAGTACAAAGGGCGTCGCTTAATCGACCTGCCGGAGGAGTATCTGCTGTGGTTTGCCCGCAAAGATGAGTTCCCGGCAGGGAAGCTCGGTGAGCTAATGCAAATCACGCTGCTGATTAAAATCGAGGGGCTGACGCAACTGGTCCAGCCCCTGAAACGTCCGCTTTAAGCTTTATCGGCGCTGCTTTCCTGCTGCGCCTGTAACTGTTCGGTCTGGCGTTTGTATCGACGCGCCAGCACCGCACAGACCATCAATTGGATCTGATGGAAAATCATCAGGGGCAGCACCATCATACCGATCACCGATGTGGGGAACAGAATGTTTGCCATCGGGATGCCATTTGCCAGACTCTTTTTCGAACCACAAAAGACGATAGTAATTTCATCTGCCTTATTGAAGCCCAGTCGGCGTGCCATAAAGACGTTAACTACAATCACGATAGCCAGAAGAACGCAACTGACCACCACGATAAACAGCAATGATCCCCAGCCAACTTTGTGCCAGATACCGTTAACGACGGCTTCGCTGAATGCCGTATAAACTACCAACAGAATGGACGTCTGGTCAGTTTTCGCAATCCATTTTTTATTACGCGACACCCAGTCACCAATCCACGGCCGGGAAAGATGCCCCAACACAAATGGCAGCAACAGTTGCAGCATAATTTTACCGACCTGCTCAAGGCTGCCCCCTGCACCGTGAACATTCATCACCAGACCAACCAGCAATGGTGAAAGGAAAATCCCCAGCAGGCTGGATGCTGACGCAGAACAAACCGCCGCCGCGACGTTACCGCCCGCCATTGACGTGAAGGCGATTGCAGACTGCACGGTCGCGGGGAGAATGCACAAGTAGAGAAAACCGGAGTAGAGCATCGGGTCGACATTTACCGGTTTCCACCAGGCAAACAGCACGCCCAGAATCGGAAACAGCACGAAGGTGCTGCACATTACCCACAAATGCAGTCGCCAGTGGCCACCGCCAGCAATAATCGCCTCACGCGATAACTTCGCGCCGTGCATAAAAAACAGCAGGGCTATCGCTGCGGTGGTCAGATTTTCAAAGAAGGGGACGAAATCGCCTCTGGCCGGAAAGAAAGAGGCCAGCAACACCACCGTGATCAGGGTTAAGGTGAAAGGATCGAGGATACGAAAAAGTTTCATAAAGACTCCAGATGATCGATGGTTCTATTGTGCGTCTTCCAGTTTGAGAAATAAAATTGATTTATTGCATCCATTCATGAAAAAAACAGATGAATTATTCTTTAAAGCAATTAAAGGTTTTCGTCACAGTAGCGCAGGAGAAAAGTTTTAGTCGTGCAGGAGAGCGTATCGGCCTGAGCCAGTCGGCAGTGAGTCACAGTGTGAAGGAGCTGGAAAATCATACTGGTGTTCGCCTGCTGGACAGAACCACGCGTGAAGTGGTGCTTACAGATGCAGGGCAGCAGTTGGCTTTGCGTCTTGAGCGACTGCTGGATGAACTTAACAGCACGTTGCGCGATACCGGGCGTATGGGGCAACAACTGAGCGGAAAAGTTCGGGTCGCTGCCAGCCAGACCATTTCCGCGCATCTTATTCCGCAATGCATTGCTGAAAGCCATCGCCGCTATCCAGATATTCAGTTTGTCCTGCACGATCGTCCGCAGCAGTGGGTGATGGAAAGTATTCGCCAGGGAGATGTCGATTTTGGCATCGTCATCGATCCTGGCCCAGTGGGCGATCTGCAATGTGAAGCGATTCTTTCCGAGCCTTTCTTTCTGCTTTGCCATCGCGATAGCGCTTTGGCCGTGGAAGATTATGTCCCCTGGCAGGCATTACAGGGAGCGAAATTGGTGTTGCAGGATTACGCGTCAGGCAGCCGACCGCTGATTGACGCAGCGCTGGCGCGCAACGGTATTCAGGCGAATATTGTGCAGGAGATTGGACATCCGGCGACGCTGTTCCCGATGGTAGCCGCAGGCATCGGCATCAGTATTCTTCCCGCACTGGCGCTACCATTGCCTGAAGGTAGCCCACTGGTGGTAAAGCGCATTACGCCAGTGGTTGAACGCCAGTTGATGCTGGTGCGCAGGAAGAACCGTTCACTTTCCACCGCCGCTGAAGCGTTATGGGACGTAGTACGAGACCAGGGCAATGCGCTAATGGCTGGGCGGGAAGGGGATCCGTTGTATCAGATATAGAGTGAATTCATACTGCCGGGAGCTCCGGCAGTAATCAATCAGAAATTAAATTTGATGGAGTAGATTATCGCATCCTGGTAAAAATCTTCGCCCAGTTTGTCATCCGCATAACGATACTGAATCCCTGTGGTGATGTGTGAAGTTGCATTCCACCAAAGTGCGACGGCACCGTTCAGACCTTCTTTGCCGCCATTACCTGCCGCGTAGGTGGCATCACGATCAAACTCGTACTCGTTCCAGTTGGTGAGGGTGAATTTCTCACTGCCCAGCATAAAGCTGTAACCTGCAACCCAACCGGCGACATAACCGTTATCGCCGGTATAATAGGTTTGGTCTGTATAGCGTTTTGCAAAGAACGGTTTGAACCACCAACCGCTGCCGGTGAAATTGTAGCCGATCCCGTAAAGGAACATATCGTCATGGAAATTTACACGATTCGCAGAACCGTAGGTGCCATACGCATGCAAGTAGAGATTAAATCCGGTGTCACCCAGGTAAATACGGTTGGTATTTTTAAATGTATAACGCTGCTCGCTACCCGGTTTATCATGACGATCATTATAAAAGTTTTCCCAGTCGAAGAACCCGTACATTTCTCCCCAACTAAAGTTAGCGCCGCCTTCCAGTTCCAGATATCCAAAATCATCTTTGTGTGATTTGGTCGACGATTTCTCAGTGGTTCTGCTAGTCCAGTCAAGATAATGAATACCTATATCAGCAAAACCGCCTTTAAATTCTGCATGGGATACTGCTGGTATCGCCAATACAGAAGAGAGTGTCAGAGTAAAAAGATGTTTTTTCATAGCATAATTCCCTATGCCGATCGTTATTAGTTGATTGCTTAATAAAAAGGTTGATTAAAAGCGGCATATTGTTAATGCAAGGGAAAGGAGAGTACCAATACAGTTTTTTCAGCCTATTAATAGTGAAAAAATATAAATATATCGATATCGAATAACTATCGGATACATGAAAAAAGTGTATTGGTATGAGGTAGGGCAATCTCGTTATAAAAAGGCGTTAGATTCCCCCCTACAAAAAAAGGATATATATGTATCAGGCTCAGTTTTCTCATAACCCACTGTATTGCGTAGATATTATCAAGACTTATAAACCTGATTTCACGCCACGAGTGGCCTTTATTTTAGGTTCCGGGCTGGGCGCGCTGGCCGATCAGATTGAGAACGCGGTCGCAATTTCCTACGAAAAGCTGCCTGGGTTCCCGGTAAGTACCGTACACGGTCATGCGGGTGAGCTGGTGCTGGGGTATCTCCAGGGGGTGCCAGTGGTGTGCATGAAAGGTCGCGGACATTTCTACGAAGGTCGTGGGATGACCATCATGACGGATGCAATCCGTACCTTTAAGTTGCTGGGCTGCGAGTTGCTGTTCTGCACCAATGCGGCTGGCTCACTGCGCCCTGAAGTGGGGGCCGGCAGTCTGGTCGCATTGAAAGATCACATCAACACCATGCCGGGAACGCCGATGGTGGGTCTTAATGATGAACGTTTTGGTGAGCGCTTCTTCTCGCTGGCGAATGCCTACGATGCGGAATACCGCGCACTGTTACAAAAAGTGGCGAAAGAAGAGGGGGTCCCTCTGACGGAGGGCGTGTTCGTCTCGTATCCGGGGCCGAATTTCGAGACTGCGGCGGAAATTCGCATGATGCAAATTATTGGTGGGGATGTTGTTGGTATGTCTGTGGTGCCTGAGGTTATTTCAGCTCGCCATTGCGAACTTAAAGTCGTTGCGGTCTCTGCGATTACCAACATGGCGGAAGGTCTGAGTGACGTGAAGCTTTCTCATGCCCAAACGCTGGCAGCAGCGGAACTCTCAAAGCAAAACTTTATTAATCTTATTTGCGGCTTTCTGCGCAAAATTGCCTGAGTAAAACAACAATAAACGGCCTTACTGAGTGAGGCCATATGATGCGACAAGGAAACGATTATGAGCATCGCTTTGCGCTTAAAGGTAATGTCCTTTTTGCAATATTTTATCTGGGGGAGCTGGCTGGTTACCCTCGGTTCTTACATGATTAATACCCTTCATTTCACCGGCGCTAATGTTGGCATGGTTTACAGTTCCAAAGGGATCGCCGCGATTATTATGCCTGGTATAATGGGGATCATCGCAGACAAATGGCTGCGTGCAGAACGTGCATACATGCTGTGTCACCTGGTGTGTGCGGGCGTACTTTTTTATGCGGCATCCGTAACTGATCCGGATATGATGTTTTGGGTGATGTTAGTCAATGCGATGGCGTTTATGCCGACTATTGCGTTATCGAACAGCGTCTCTTATTCCTGTCTTGCCCAGGCAGGGCTTGACCCGGTGACCGCTTTCCCGCCCATTCGCGTTTTTGGTACGGTGGGGTTCATTGTCGCCATGTGGGCAGTAAGCTTGCTGCATCTGGAATTGAGTAGTCTGCAACTGTATATCGCGTCCGGTGCGTCATTGCTGCTGTCGGCTTATGCGCTGACTTTGCCGAAGATTCCGGTTGCGGAGAAAAAAGCGACTACATCGCTTGCCAGCAAGCTGGGTCTGGATGCCTTCGTGCTGTTTAAAAATCCACGCATGGCTATCTTTTTCCTCTTCGCCATGATGCTGGGTGCGGTGCTGCAAATTACCAACGTTTTTGGCAACCCGTTCCTGCATGATTTCGCCCGTAATCCTGAGTTTGCTGATAGCTTCGTGGTGAAATACCCGTCCATTTTACTGTCAGTTTCACAGATGGCTGAAGTCGGTTTCATTCTGACGATACCGTTCTTTTTGAAGCGTTTCGGTATTAAAACCGTCATGCTGATGAGTATGGTGGCGTGGACGCTGCGCTTTGGCTTCTTTGCCTATGGCGATCCATCACCAACCGGGTTTATTTTGCTGTTGCTGTCGATGATTGTTTACGGTTGTGCATTCGATTTCTTCAATATTTCTGGTTCGGTCTTTGTCGAACAGGAAGTTGATTCCAGCATTCGTGCCAGCGCCCAGGGCCTTTTTATGACGATGGTAAATGGCGTCGGCGCATGGGTTGGCTCGATTCTGAGCGGTATGGCAGTGGATTACTTCTCGGTGGATGGCGTAAAAGATTGGCATACCATTTGGCTGATGTTTGCAGGGTATGCTCTTTTCCTCGCAGTGATATTTTTCTTTGGGTTTAAATATAACCATGACCCTGAAAAGATAACGCATCGTTCAGTTACACATTAAAAGGATTCGCAGCTCTGTTCCTTGGGGCTGCTTTTATGATAAAGGTTAATTAGTGAAAGATATTTTATTTTCTTCTGGCGTTGGTTTTGGCATTGGTGCTTTGTTTACAATCGTGCGATTACCTATTCCTGTTCCAAATGTATTGCCGGGTATATTATCCATCGTGTTTATGTATGTCGGATATCTGGTGGTGAAATACTTTATGCCATGATAATTTAATACGATGTATTTATTATATGGAGCACTTAATTATGGAACGCGTATATAGAACAGATCTTAAGTTGCTCCGTTATTTTCTTGCCGTAGCGGAAGAGTTGCATTTTGGTCGCGCAGCAGCGCGTTTAAATATGTCTCAGCCTCCGCTCAGTATTCATATTAAAGAGCTGGAAAATCAACTCGGCACGCAGCTTTTTATTCGCCATTCGCGCAGCGTCGTACTGACACACGCGGGCAAAATCTTGATGGAAGAATCGCGTCGATTGCTGGTGAATGCAAATAATGTATTGGCTCGGGTTGAACAAATAGGTCGGGGAGAAGCAGGGCGGATTGAACTCGGGGTTGTGGGAACGGCAATGTGGGGACGGATGCGCCCGGTTATGCGGCGATTCCTTAGAGAAAATCCTAACGTTGAAGTTCTGTTTCGCGAAAAGATGCCCGCGATGCAAATGGCCTTGCTGGAACGCCGCGAACTTGATGCCGGGATCTGGCGAATGGCGACAGAACCACCGACTGGTTTTACCAGCTTACGGTTGCATGAATCGGCGTTTCTGGTGGCGATGCCTGAAGAGCATCATCTCTCATCATTTTCCACCGTCCCGCTGGAAGCGCTACGTGACGAGTATTTCGTTACAATGCCGCCCGTGTACACTGACTGGGATTTTTTGCAGCGAGTTTGCCAGCAGGTGGGATTTTCACCGGTTGTTATTCGCGAAGTTAATGAACCGCAAACGGTACTCGCCATGGTCAGTATGGGTATTGGTATCACATTGATAGCGGACAGCTACGCGCAGATGAACTGGCCCGGTGTCATATTCCGTCCGCTCAAAGAACGCATCCCGGCAGACTTATATATTGTTTATGAAACGCAGCAGGTGACGCCCGCGCTGGTTAAACTGCTGGCGGCGTTGGCGCAGTAGATGAGAGGCACGGGAACTGCCGGACATAGTTGGTCTGATAAGCGAAGCGCATCAGGCAATTTCGCAAATTGCAGATAGCAAAAAAACGCCTTTAGGGCGCTTTTTTACATTGGTGGGTCGTGCAGGATTCGAACCTGCGACCAATTGATTAAAAGTCAACTGCTCTACCAACTGAGCTAACGACCCGAAGTGGTGGGTGATGACGGGATCGAACCGCCGACCCCCTCCTTGTAAGGGAGGTGCTCTCCCAGCTGAGCTAATCACCCACTTCGGTACTTCACATTGTTACAAGAAATCTAGCTGGCGAGAAAGTGGTGGGTGATGACGGGATCGAACCGCCGACCCCCTCCTTGTAAGGGAGGTGCTCTCCCAGCTGAGCTAATCACCCACTTCTCAATTTCTTGCTACACGGCGGAGACTACATAAAGTAGTTGGTGGGTGATGACGGGATCGAACCGCCGACCCCCTCCTTGTAAGGGAGGTGCTCTCCCAGCTGAGCTAATCACCCCCGCTGTGTGGAGTCGCATTATAGGGAGAGTTCAAAATGAGTCAACGCATTTTCTAAAGAAATTGTTCGTTCGTCGTAAATTTAAGCAAGATGATCGCAAAACAGACCGTGTTGCGCAATTTGTCAACGAAAACAATAATGCGTAAGGTTGCAACCCGAACTACATTGAGGAATCAGGCGGGAGTGATAGAATATCGCCCACTCAATTTTTCCAGGATTTGCCGGTTGTCGGCATCTTTCTAAACGTAAGGCCATTTCATGAAAATCAAAACTCGCTTCGCGCCAAGCCCAACAGGCTATCTGCACGTTGGCGGCGCGCGTACTGCTCTTTACTCCTGGCTTTTTGCACGTAACCACGGCGGTGAGTTCGTGCTGCGTATTGAAGACACCGATCTTGAGCGTTCCACGCCGGAAGCTATCGAAGCCATTATGGATGGCATGAACTGGCTGAGCCTGGAGTGGGATGAAGGTCCGTACTACCAGACCAAACGTTTTGATCGCTACAACGCGGTGATCGATCAGATGCTGGAAGAGGGCACAGCTTATAAATGCTATTGCTCTAAAGAGCGCCTGGAAGCGCTGCGCGAAGAGCAAATGGCGAAAGGTGAGAAGCCGCGTTATGACGGTCGCTGCCGCCACAGTCATGAGCATCACGCTGATGATGAGCCGTGTGTCGTACGTTTTGCTAACCCGCAGGAAGGTTCTGTTGTTTTTGACGATCAGATCCGTGGTCCGATCGAGTTCAGCAACCAGGAGCTGGATGATCTGATTATCCGCCGTACCGATGGTTCCCCAACCTATAACTTCTGTGTGGTTGTCGATGACTGGGATATGGAAATCACCCACGTTATCCGTGGCGAAGACCATATCAACAACACACCGCGCCAGATTAACATTCTTAAGGCTCTGAAAGCGCCGGTACCGGTTTATGCGCACGTTTCTATGATCAACGGCGATGACGGTAAAAAACTGTCCAAACGTCACGGGGCGGTCAGCGTAATGCAGTATCGTGATGATGGTTATCTGCCAGAAGCACTGCTGAACTATCTGGTGCGTCTGGGCTGGTCCCACGGCGATCAGGAAATCTTCACTCGTGAAGAGATGATTAAATACTTCACTCTGAATGCCGTCAGCAAATCTGCCAGTGCGTTCAACACCGACAAGCTGCTGTGGCTGAACCATCACTACATTAACGCGTTGCCGCCGGAGTATGTTGCTACTCACTTACAGTGGCACATTGAGCAGGAAAATATCGATACCCGTAACGGCCCGCAGCTGGCTGATCTGGTGAAACTGTTGGGCGAACGCTGCAAGACGCTGAAAGAGATGGCACAGAGCTGCCGTTATTTCTACGAAGATTTTGCTGAGTTCGATGCCGACGCCGCGAAAAAACATCTGCGTCCGGTAGCGCGCCAGCCGCTGGAAGTGGTTCGTGACAAACTGACTGCGATTACTGACTGGACCGCTGAAAACGTTCATCACGCTATTCAGGCGACGGCGGATGAGCTGGAAGTGGGTATGGGTAAAGTTGGTATGCCGCTGCGTGTCGCCGTAACCGGTGCGGGGCAGTCTCCGGCGCTGGATGTTACCGTTCACGCAATCGGTAAGACCCGCAGTATCGAGCGTATCAACAAAGCGCTGGCTTTTATTGCTGAACGCGAAAATCAGCAGTAATTAGCGCATAAAAGATAAACGGCAGGAGAGATACCCCTGCCGTTTTTTATTTATGCTGATTCATCTATGTCGAGACGAGCAAGAAAATTACGAATTCCTTCGCGTGACAAAAATTGCGCAACTTTTTCTTGCTCACTGTGAGTCATGTTGTCTATTGCGCTGATGATTTGCCGATAAGCAGGAGTGCGAATACCCGGTGCGTATTCGGCAAGGGGTTCTTCGGCTTCCAGAAGCATCGGTGTGTTATGGAAGGCTGGCGTGTTCTGAATAAACTCGCAAACTTGCGTATCGACCAGAATAAGTCTGGCACGACCGCCTTTCACGCCGGGAAATTTTTCCGTTTTCCAGCCTTTTTCTCTGATCCAACGGTTAACAGTTTGTTTAGCCACACCGAGGCATTCAGCCAGTTCTTCGGTGGTCATTTTATTGCGTAATCTTTTCATATTATTTGCTATCGCGAATCCCTAAGCGTTGTAACAATCCGATAATCCCTTCCCGCAGAAGCAAGGATGTAAACTGTTTTTGTTCAACTGGCGTCATCTCTTTCGCCAGTGTCACCAGCAACACTTCAAGCGGCGCATCACCAGAAAGGGCTGGCGCTTCTCCCTGACCTTCTGGACGTTCAGCATTGCGAATATATTCACGAACCTGTTCATTGACGTGAACCAGTCGAGCCTTGCCACCCTGGACGCCTGGTTTTGGTGACGTTGTCCAGCCTTCCTTGCGTACCCATTTATTAATGGTCTGGCGGCTATAGCCGGTCAGTCTGGCAAGTTCATCTGGCGTCATCCTCTCCTTGAACATAACAATTCCCTGAATGTATGTGGGTCTATTAGTAGTTCATTTTATAACACCACTTTACAGGAAACCGTGACATGAATAACTACTGAATGCGAGCGGTTTTCCAAAATTGTTCATTTGCCTGATTTTTCAGCGATTGAAACTACACGTGGCAATTTGCCGTTGACACATTCGGGCGGAATTCATATGATGCCGCCCGTCAACTCGACAAGCTTTACGTGATGGGGCTATAGCTCAGCTGGGAGAGCGCTTGCATGGCATGCAAGAGGTCAGCGGTTCGATCCCGCTTAGCTCCACCAAATTTTGCACCCAGCAAATTTGGTACGTAAACGACTCGTGGGGCTATAGCTCAGCTGGGAGAGCGCTTGCATGGCATGCAAGAGGTCAGCGGTTCGATCCCGCTTAGCTCCACCAAATTTCAAACCCTCGCTGCAAAGCGGGGGTTTTTTGTCTCTGCCTTTTGCCGCTTTTGTAATACAGTCTACATCCTGGCAGTGCCGTGTGGTGAATGCATCACTGACTGCAAAAACAGCAACAGGCTGGCCCCTGTTTGCTTCGCGATGCGAATAAACTTATTATTTGTGTGCCTGAAAACCCCGATCAGTGAGAGTAGTGTACTCATGTTTGTGGAGCATAACCTGATAAAAAATATCAAGATATTCACACTAGCGTTTACGCTCACCGTGGTACTTATTCAGCTATCCCGTTTAATTTCGCCACTTGCTGTTATCCATTCCAATTATATCTTTCTGGCGTGGATGCCACTGTGCGTAATGCTGTCAATCTTGTTTATCTTTGGCTGGCGTGGTGTCGTTCCCATTTTATGTGGGATGTTTTGCACCAATCTGTGGAACCTTCATCTCACTTTTTTACAGACCGCCGTCATGATCGGCAGCCAGGCGTTTGCAGTCCTGTGTGCCTGTGCAATATTACGCTGGCAATTGGGGACGCGTTGGCGTTATGGATTGACCAGCCGATACGTCTGGCAACGTCTGTTCTGGCTTGGTTTGGTGGCGCCGATTGGCATCAAATGCAGCATGTATCTTGTGGGAAATTTCTTTGATTTTCCGCTAAAGATATCTACCTTTTTCGGCGATGCGGATGCCATTTTCACGGTCGTTGATTTGCTAAGCCTTTTCACCGCAGTGCTGATTTACAACATGCTTTTTTACTATCTCACCCGCATGATTGTAAGTCCCCACTTTGCACAGATATTGTGGCGTAGGGATATCGCTCCGTCGTTGAGCAAAGAGAAACGCGCATTTACCTTAAGCTGGCTGGCAGCTCTTAGCGTGCTGCTACTTCTGATGTGCACACCGTATGAAAATGACTTTATTGCCGGTTACTTGGTACCTGTTTTCTTTATCATCTTTACCCTCGGTGTCGGTAAGCTTCGCTATCCGTTTTTAAATCTCACCTGGGCTGTTTCAACGCTTTGCCTGCTGAATTACAACCAGAACTTTTTGCAAGGGGTACTAACCGAATATTCGCTGGCATTTATTCTCGCAGTACTGATTTCCTTTAGTGTTTGTCTGCTCTATATGGTGCGTATTTATCATCGTAGTGAATGGCTTAACCGCCGCTGGCATTTGCAGGCGCTGACCGATCCGTTAACGCTCCTACCCAACTTTCGTGCGTTGGAACAAGCACCGGAGCAAGAGGCGGGCAAGAGTTTTTGCTGCCTGCGCATTGATAATCTTGAGTTTATGAGTCGTCATTACGGCTTAATGATGCGCGTTCACTGTATCCGCTCAATTTACCGTACGTTGCTGCCGTTGATGCAGGAAAACGAAAAGTTGTATCAATTGCCGGGTAGTGAACTGCTGTTAGTGCTGAGCGGGCCGGAAACGGAAGGGCGACTCCAGCATATGGTTAACATCCTGAATAGTCGGCAAATTCACTGGAACAATACCGGGCTGGATATGGGCTATGGTGCTGCCTGGGGGCATTTTGATGGAAATCAGGAAACCCTGCAACCCTTGTTGGGGCAGTTAAGCTGGCTGGCAGAGCAATCCTGCGCACATCATCATGTGCTGGCGCTGGATAGCAGAGAGGAGATGGTTTCCGGGCAAACCACTAAACAGGTGCTATTGCTGAATACCATTCGCACGGCGTTAGATCAGGGTGATTTGCTGCTCTACGCCCAGCCAATTCGCAACAAAGAGGGTGAAGGTTATGATGAGATCCTCGCGCGACTGAAGTATGACGGCGGCATTATGACCCCGGATAAGTTTCTGCCCCTTATTGCTCAGTTTAACCTTAGCGCGCGTTTTGATTTGCAAGTGCTGGAATCCTTGTTGAAGTGGCTGGCAACACACCCTTGCGACAAAAAAGGTCCACGATTTTCAGTCAATTTAATGCCGCTCACGCTGCTGCAAAAGAATATTGCCGGGCGGATTATTCGTCTGTTTAAGCGTTATTACATCTCCCCGCAGGCGGTCATTCTTGAGATCACCGAGGAGCAGGCGTTTTCTAACGCAGAAAGCAGCATGTACAACATCGAGCAGCTGCATAAGTTTGGTTTCCGGATTGCGATTGATGACTTTGGCACCGGATATGCCAACTACGAACGGTTAAAGCGTTTGCAGGCTGATATCATCAAAATTGATGGCGTCTTTGTGAAAGATATCGTCACGAACACGCTGGATGCGATGATTGTGAGATCAATTACCGATCTGGCGAAAGCGAAGTCATTGAGTGTGGTCGCGGAGTTTGTCGAGACGCAACAGCAGCAGGCGCTATTGCATAAGCTCGGGGTGCAATATCTGCAAGGGTATTTGATTGGTCGCCCGCAGCCATTAGCCGATTAACAGGCGTAAAAAAGCCGGGGAATTATCCCCGGCTTTTTTATGTATGGTCTTACAGCACCAGTGCTGCGATTGACGCAGACAGCACACTCACCAGGGTAGAGCCGTAAACCAGTTTCAGACCGAAGCGAGAAACCACGTTACCTTGCTCTTCATTCAGGCCTTTAACCGCACCCGCGATAATCCCGATTGAAGAGAAGTTAGCGAAGGAAACCAGGAACACAGAGATGATGCCTTCCGCACGCGGAGAGAGCGTGGAAGCAATTTTCTGCAGATCCATCATCGCAACGAATTCGTTGGAAACCAGTTTGGTCGCCATGATACTGCCCACTTGCAGTGCTTCACTGGAAGGAACACCCATCACCCATGCAATCGGATAGAAGATGTAACCCAGGATGCCCTGGAAGGAGATGCTGTAGCCAAACCAGCCAGTCACGGTGGCAAACAGTGCGTTCAGCGCGGCGATCAGGGCGATAAAGCCGATCAGCATCGCCGCAACGATAATGGCAACCTTGAAACCTGCCAGAATGTATTCACCCAGCATTTCGAAGAAGCTCTGACCTTCGTGCAGGTTGGACATCTGAATATTTTCTTCACTGGCATCAACACGGTAAGGGTTGATCAGCGACAGCACGATAAAGGTGCTGAACATGTTCAGTACCAGCGCCGCAACGACGTATTTCGGCTCCAGCATGGTCATGTATGCACCAACGATGGACATCGACACGGTGGACATCGCCGTTGCTGCCATGGTGTACATACGATTGCGGGAGATTTTGCCGAGGATATCTTTATAGGCAATAAAGTTTTCAGACTGACCCAGAATCAGGGAGCTGACGGCGTTAAAGGATTCCAGTTTGCCCATGCCGTTGACTTTGGAGAGCAGGAAACCAATTGCGCGGATAATCACCGGCAACACGCGAATGTGCTGGAGAATACCGATCAGTGCAGAGATAAAGACGATTGGGCACAGCACTTTCAGGAAGAAGAATGCCAGGCCTTGATCATTCATGCTACCAAAGACGAAGTTAGTCCCTTCGTTGGCAAAACCGAGCAGTTTTTCGAACATTTCGGAGAAGCCTTTCACGAAGCCCAGACCAACGTCGGAGTTCAGGAAGAACCACGCCAGTAACACTTCGATAACAAGCAGTTGAATAACATAACGGATACGAATTTTTTTGCGGTCGCTGCTTACCAGCAGTGCGAGAATCGCAACAACGGCAAGTGCCAGTACAAAATGAAGGACGCGGTCCATATTTGCTCCAAATATGAGGCAGGTTAAATTTCCGTGCACATTCTATGTAACATGGTTAAGGAAAACGAGATCTGACACACACTATAATGACGTCCTGTGACAAGCTTCAAAAATAGTGATCTGTCATACATTTCTGCTATGTTGTGTATGGAAGCGGAAGGTTATGTAAATGTGCTAATATTAAACATAACCATAACATTCGAGTCATCTATCTTTTCGTAGTCATAATCCTGGTCTATCAGAGAAATCATCACAACCCATTTAAATGAATTTGATAATCATTCTCATTTAACGTAGCATGAAACATAGCAAAGGCTATGTTTTAGAGGCACAAGATGACGAACTATCGCGTTGAGAGTAGCAGCGGACGGGCGGCGCGCAAGATGAGGCTCGCATTAATGGGACCTGCGTTCATTGCGGCGATTGGTTATATCGATCCCGGTAACTTTGCGACCAATATTCAGGCGGGTGCCAGCTTCGGCTATCAGCTACTGTGGGTTGTCGTTTGGGCTAACCTGATGGCGATGCTGATTCAAATCCTCTCTGCCAAACTAGGGATTGCCACCGGTAAAAATCTGGCGGAGCAGATTCGCGATCACTATCCGCGTCCCGTAGTGTGGTTCTATTGGGTTCAGGCAGAAATTATTGCGATGGCAACCGACCTGGCGGAATTTATTGGTGCGGCGATCGGTTTTAAACTCATTCTTGGTGTTTCGTTGTTGCAGGGCGCGGTGCTGACGGGGATCGCGACTTTCCTTATTTTAATGCTGCAACGTCGCGGGCAAAAACCGCTGGAGAAAGTGATTGGCGGGTTACTGTTGTTTGTTGCCGCTGCTTACATTGTCGAGTTGATTTTCTCCCAGCCTAACCTGGCGCAGCTGGGTAAAGGAATGGTGATCCCGAGTTTACCTACTTCGGAGGCGGTCTTCCTGGCCGCGGGCGTGTTAGGGGCGACGATTATGCCGCATGTGATTTATTTGCACTCTTCGCTCACTCAGCATTTACATGGCGGTTCGCGTCAACAACGTTATTCCGCCACCAAATGGGATGTGGCTATCGCCATGACGATTGCCGGTTTTGTTAATCTGGCGATGATGGCTACAGCTGCGGCGGCGTTCCACTTTTCTGGTCATACTGGTGTTGCCGATCTTGATGAGGCTTATCTGACGCTGCAACCGCTGTTAAGCCATGCTGCGGCAACGGTCTTTGGATTAAGCCTGGTTGCTGCCGGGTTGTCCTCAACGGTGGTGGGGACGCTGGCGGGGCAGGTAGTGATGCAGGGCTTCATTCGCTTTCATATCCCGCTGTGGGTGCGTCGTACTGTCACCATGCTGCCGTCATTTATTGTCATTCTGATGGGATTAGATCCGACACGGATTCTGGTTATGAGTCAGGTGCTGTTAAGTTTTGGTATCGCCCTGGCGCTGGTTCCACTGTTGATTTTCACCAGTGACAGCAAGTTGATGGGCGATCTGGTGAACAGCAAACGCGTAAAACAGACAGGCTGGGTGATTGTGGTGCTGGTAGTGGCGCTGAATATCTGGTTACTGGTAGGAACGGCACTGGGATTGTAGTTGAATGAGCGTCGCATTTGGCACCATTGGCGGATGCGGCGTAAATGCTTTATCCGCCCTACGCGTTAAAGAGCTGGTTTGTAGGCCTGATAAGACGCGCTAGCGTCGCATCAGGCATTGTGCTCCATTGGCGAATGTGTTTAATGGCGGTGTCCATGTCCGCGGCCTTTTCCACGATGATCGTCACGATCGCGCCAGCCTTCACGATAGCCACGCTCATACGCTTTACGCTTATCCCAGCCACGATGGTAGCCATTATCATGACGCCACCAGCGGTTTTTACGCCATTCATAATTGCGGTGCCAGTAGTCACGGTCGCGCCAGTGACCACCGTCCCAGTAATTACCGTAATGATCGCGATCGCCAATTTGTAATTTGATTGATGGCAGTAGGGTGATTTCACCTGCGTTTGCCGCAAGCGGGGTAAATGCCATCAGGGCGGCCGCCAGAAACAGTGACCTGAACATTGTTATTCTCCTTCACGATCGAAGCCGTCAGCGGCCTGTTAACGCAATATTACGGGGAGGTAAAGCGCCGTATCATCGCCATAACTCTTAAATCATAAAGGAGAGCATTTTTTGCTAAACGTTATCGTGGGGTGGCTGTTGCTTCGGACGATTGACCATCATCATCGGCTTACCTGCTAATAACAGCCATGCCGGGAGCATGACGATACAGAGCAGCGGTAGCAATGTGGTATTGGGTACAACGACTGCCGCCATAAAAAGACTTAACCAGCCATCACGTGTTACCACCAGCACGATGCCGAGAATAGCGCAGGAAACGGTTATTGCCGCTGGAACGGCGGGTACGTGCTCATGCAGCATCAACCCTAATGCCACGCCGACAAACACTGCCGGGAAGATTCGCCCACCGCGAAAGCCACTGGCGGCAGCAACGACCAGGGCGGCAAGTTTTATCACCGCCAGCAAAAAGTAATCGCTGGTGCTGAAAGCCTGATTTGCCACCATCTGCTGCATCTCATCCAGCCCTTTAAACAGCGAAACCGGTCCACCAATAACCCCCAGAATACCGAGAATAAATCCGCCAATACCCAGCACGAACACCGGATTTTTCATTTGATGCATCATCGCGTGCAACCGTGGTAAGCACCATACGGCGACCATCCCTGCTGCGATGGCAATCGCCGCGACAATTGCACCGCTGAGAATATCGGTCATTTCCATCTGTCCGTAATGCGCAATGGGCAGTGAAAAATGAGGATGGAAAAATAATCCGGTAGTAAGTGCACCAGCTGCTGCCGCCATTAACGGCGCAAAGAGACGATCCCATAGCGGAACTTCATTACTGCCATTTAAGGTTTGCGAAAATATCAATGCCGCCGCAACAGGTGTGCCAAACAGCGCGCCGATGGTTCCGGCAGAGGCTAAAATAGTCCACTCCATTCGGTTGACGCGCGGTAACAGACGAGCGCCAATGGCGACGGCAAGGGCGATATTGACGGTCATGATCGGATGTTCCGGCCCCAGGCTGACGCCGCCAGCAAGACCGAGAATTAATGCTACGATAAGTCCTGGTAGCGCAGAGGGCGGAACCGGTGCGCCGATCAGCGGTTCACAGGCGGGGTCTGGTCCGGCATGACCCTGGCTGAAACGGATAACCAACCCCACCGCAATACCCGTTAGCGTTAATACACCGATGATCCAGAGAGGTGAATCCTGGGCTATCCCCAGAGTTCCCGGCAGTCGTTGCCAGAGCAAATTCTGTAATACCGAGGCGATTTTCATCACCACAATCAGAATAAGACTGGACGCAATCCCAATTGCCACGGCGGGGAGCGATAATAACAACATGGTTCTGGCTCGCGGATGGAGCATGTTCTATTCCTTATGCGGGGTCAGATACTTAGTTTGCCCAGCTTGCAAAAAGGCATCGCTGCAATTGGTGCTGAAACGATAAAGTAATTGTGTGACCCAGATCGATATTTACAGGGAGCCTGCCTTTCCGGCGTTGTTGTTATGCCCCCAGGTATTTACAGTGTGAGAAAGAATTATTTTGACTTTAGCGGAGCAGTTGAAGAATGACAAAGTATGCATTAGTCGGTGATGTGGGCGGCACCAACGCACGTCTTGCTCTGTGTGATATTGCCAGTGGTGAAATCTCGCAGGCTAAGACCTATTCAGGGCTTGATTACCCCAGCCTCGAAGCGGTCATTCGCGTTTATCTTGAAGAACATAAGGTCGAGGTGAAAGACGGCTGTATTGCCATCGCTTGCCCAATTACCGGTGACTGGGTGGCAATGACCAACCATACCTGGGCGTTCTCAATTGCCGAAATGAAAAAGAATCTCGGTTTTAGCCATCTGGAAATTATTAACGATTTTACTGCTGTGTCGATGGCGATCCCGATGCTGAAAAAAGAGCATCTGATTCAGTTTGGTGGCGCAGAACCGGTAGAAGGTAAGCCTATTGCGGTTTACGGTGCCGGAACAGGGCTTGGGGTTGCGCATCTGGTCCATGTCGATAAGCGTTGGGTAAGCTTGCCAGGAGAAGGCGGTCACGTTGATTTTGCGCCGAATAGTGAAGAAGAGGGCATTATCCTCGAAATATTGCGTGCGGAAATTGGTCATGTTTCGGCGGAACGCGTGCTTTCTGGCCCTGGGCTGGTGAATTTGTATCGCGCAATTGTTAAAGCCGACAACCGCCTGCCAGAAAATCTCAAGCCAAAAGATATTACCGAACGCGCGCTGGCTGACAGCTGCACCGATTGCCGCCGCGCGTTGTCGCTGTTTTGCGTCATTATGGGCCGTTTTGGCGGCAATCTGGCGCTCAATCTCGGGACATTTGGCGGCGTGTTTATTGCGGGTGGTATCGTGCCGCGCTTTCTTGAGTTCTTCAAAGCCTCTGGTTTCCGCGCCGCATTTGAAGATAAAGGGCGCTTTAAGGAATATGTCCATGATATTCCGGTATATCTCATCGTCCATGACAATCCGGGTCTTCTCGGTTCCGGTGCACATTTACGCCAGACCTTAGGTCACATTCTCTAAATCCTTCCTGTTATATCGGGAGGTAACTCTCCCGATAATCTTTTAAATCATACAGTTAATTAAATTTTTCTTTGTGTCCCCTCACAAGGCCGACCTGCGTCACACTTCCGTACAGCGGGATTAATTCTCCAGTAAATGCATTATTTGTCTGGTAACGGCGATTTGTTTTGCACGTTCATAATTTCACTCGTCAACTATCACTGAACGAGGAATTAACGATGAGTAAGAAACTGATTGCCTTATGTGCCTGCCCAATGGGCCTGGCTCACACTTTTATGGCCGCTCAGGCGCTGGAAGAAGCGGCGGTAGAAGCCGGTTATGAAGTGAAAATTGAAACCCAGGGCGCGGACGGTATCCAGAATCGCCTGACGGCGCAGGATATCGCCGAAGCGACCATCATCATCCACTCCGTGGCAGTTACCCCGGAAGATAACGAGCGTTTCGAATCACGCGACGTTTATGAAATCACTTTGCAGGACGCAATTAAAAACGCTGCGGGAATCATCAAAGAAATCGAAGAGATGATTGCCTCTGAACAACAGTAATATTCGACAGGGATAATTGTTATGGCCATTAAAAAACGCAGTGCAACCGTTGTGCATGGCGCATCCGGTGCGGCAGCGGCAGTTAAGAATCCGCAGGCCTCTAAATCCAGCTTCTGGGGTGAACTCCCGCAGCATGTGATGTCAGGGATTTCACGCATGGTGCCGACCTTAATTATGGGCGGTGTGATCCTCGCTTTCAGTCAGCTGATTGCTTATAGCTGGCTTAAAATTCCTGCTGATATCGGCATCATGGATGCTCTTAATAGCGGGAAATTCTCCGGTTTCGACCTCTCCTTACTTAAATTTGCCTGGCTGTCGCAGTCCTTCGGCGGCGTGTTGTTTGGTTTTGCAATTCCGATGTTTGCTGCTTTTGTGGCGAACTCTATCGGTGGCAAACTGGCGTTCCCGGCTGGTTTTATCGGCGGCTTGATGTCTACCCAGCCGACGCAACTGCTGAACTTCGATCCCAGCACTATGCAATGGGCGACCTCTTCGCCGGTGCCGTCCACCTTCATTGGTGCGCTGATTATTTCTATCGTTGCCGGTTACCTTGTGAAATGGATGAACCAGAAAATCCAGTTACCGGATTTCCTGTTAGCGTTCAAAACCACATTTTTGCTACCGATTCTTTCCGCCATTTTTGTCATGCTGGCGATGTACTACGTCATCACCCCCTTTGGTGGCTGGATCAACGGCGGTATCCGTACCGTGCTGACCGCTGCAGGTGAGAAGGGCGCACTGATGTACGCAATGGGGATCGCCGCGGCGACAGCAATCGACCTTGGTGGCCCGATCAACAAAGCGGCAGGTTTCGTTGCCTTCAGCTTTACCACTGACCACGTATTACCGGTCACTGCACGTTCTATCGCTATCGTTATTCCGCCGATTGGTCTGGGTCTGGCGACCATTATTGACCGTCGTTTAACCGGCAAACGCTTGTTCAACGCCCAGCTTTATCCGCAGGGTAAAACCGCCATGTTCCTGGCGTTTATGGGGATCAGTGAGGGTGCGATTCCGTTTGCACTGGAAAGCCCTATCACCGCCATTCCGTCGTATATGGTCGGCGCGATTGTCGGCTCAACCGCCGCTGTCTGGCTGGGCGCAGTGCAATGGTTCCCGGAGTCCGCTATCTGGGCATGGCCGCTGGTCACTAACCTCGGCGTCTACATGGCGGGGATCGCGCTGGGGGCAGTCATAACTGCGCTGATGGTGGTGTTCCTGCGTCTGATGATGTTCCGTAAAGGCAAATTGTTAATCGATAGCCTGTAAGAAGGACAATCCTGATGACATTACTCGCTTCGCTGCGCGACTGGCTTAAGGCGCAACAACTGGATGCGGTGCTTCTCTCCTCACGGCAGAACAAACAGCCGCATCTGGGGATCTCCACCGGATCAGGTTATGTGGTGATTAGCCGTGAAAGTGCGCACATTCTGGTGGATTCGCGCTATTACGCGGATGTAGAAGCCCGCACGCAAGGTTACCAGCTGCATTTGCTCGACGCGATGCACACGCTTGCCACCATCGTCAGACAAATCATTGCCGATGAGCAGTTGCAAACGCTCGGTTTTGAAGGCCAGCAGGTGAGTTGGGAAACCGCGCACCGCTGGCAGTCCGAACTCAATGCGAAACTGGTGAGCGCCACGCCGGATGTGCTGCGGCAAATCAAAACGCCAGAAGAGGTGGAGAAAATCCGCCTTGCCTGCGGGATTGCCGATCGTGGCGCAGAGCATATTCGCCGCTTTATTCAGGCGGGAATGAGCGAATGCGAGATAGCCGCTGAACTGGAGTGGTTTATGCGCCAGCAGGGCGCAGAAAAAGCCTCTTTTGACACCATTGTCGCCAGCGGCTGGCGTGGGGCGCTGCCGCACGGCAAAGCCAGCGACAAGATTGTTGCAGCGGGCGAGTTTGTCACTCTCGATTTCGGTGCGCTGTATCAGGGCTACTGCTCTGATATGACGCGCACCTTGCTGGTGAATGGCGAAGGGGTGAGCGCCGAATCTCATCCGCTGTTTAACGTCTATCAGATTGTCCTGCAGGCACAGCTCGCGGCAATCTCTGTAATTCGCCCCGGCGTGCGCTGCCAGCAGGTTGACGATGCCGCGCGCCGCGTGATTACCGAGGCCGGTTATGGCAAGTTTTTCGGCCATAACACCGGTCATGCTATCGGTATTGAAGTCCATGAAGAACCGCGTTTTTCACCGCGGGACACCACGACGCTACAGCCAGGTATGTTACTGACCGTGGAGCCAGGGATTTATTTGCCAGGGCAAGGGGGCGTGCGCATCGAAGATGTCGTGCTGGTCACCCCGCAAGGCGCAGAAGTGCTCTACGCCGTGCCGAAAACAGTGTTGCTCACGGGAGAGGCATAATGGATTTATCGCTCTTAAAAGCGTTGAGCGAGGCAGATGCGATCGCCTCCTCAGAACAGGAAGTACGGCAGATCCTGCGGGAAGAAGCGGATCGCCTGCAAAAAGAAGTGCGATTTGACGGCCTGGGATCGGTGCTGATCCGACTCAATGAGTCGACAGGTCCGAAGGTGATGATCTGTGCGCATATGGACGAAGTGGGATTTATGGTGCGCAGCATCTCCCGCGAAGGGGCGATCGATGTGTTGCCGGTTGGCAATGTACGCATGGCTGCCCGCCAGCTTCAGTCGGTGCGTATCACTACCCGTGAAGAGTGCAAAATTCCAGGCCTGCTTGACAGCGACCGGCAGGGGAATGACGTCAGCGCCATGCGCGTGGACATTGGCGCGCGCTCCTGTGACGAAGTGATGCAGGCAGGAATTCGTCCAGGCGATCGCGTCACCTTCGATACCACTTTTCAGGTTCTCCCTCACCAGCGGGTGATGGGGAAAGCCTTTGATGACCGCCTCGGTTGCTATCTGCTGGTGACGTTACTGCGTGAGCTGCACGACGCCGAACTGCCTGCGGAAGTGTGGCTGGTGGCAAGTTCCAGCGAAGAGGTGGGATTACGCGGCGGGCAAACTGCCACCCGCGCGGTGTCGCCGGATGTCGCCATTGTGCTTGATACTGCCTGCTGGGCGAAAAACTTTGATTATGGCGCAGCTAACCATCGCCAGATTGGTAACGGGCCGATGCTGGTGTTAAGCGACAAGTCACTGATTGCGCCGCCAAAACTTACCGCCTGGATCGAAACCGTGGCGGCAGAAATTGGCGTACCGTTGCAGTCAGATATGTTCAGCAATGGCGGCACGGACGGTGGGGCGGTGCACTTAACCGGCACTGGCGTACCCACAGTGGTGATGGGGCCTGCAACCCGCCACGGACATTGCGCCGCATCGATTGCTGACTGCCGTGACATTTTGCAGATGGAGCAACTTTTATCTGCCCTTATTCAACGTCTTACGCGTGAGACGGTTGTTCAACTGACGGATTTCAGATGATCTCCTGATTAACCCGGAGCGGTTATGTTAACGATTCAATTTCTCTGTCCTTTGCCTAACGGTCTACATGCTCGTCCGGCGTGGGAACTTAAAGAGCAGTGCAGCCAGTGGCAAAGCGAAATCACTTTTATTAACCATCGCCAGAACGCAAAGGCCGATGCGAAAAGCTCGCTGGCGCTGATTGGCACTGGCACTTTATTTAATGACAGTTGCAGCCTGAACATTAGCGGTAGCGATGAAGAGCAGGCGCGGCGAGTGCTGGAAGAGTATATCCAGGTGCGCTTTATCGACAGCGATAGCGTCCAGCCGACGCTGGCAGAACTGACGGCGCATCCGCTGCCGCGTTCATTAAGCCGCCTGAACCCGGATTTACTGTACGGCAACGTGCTGGCAAGCGGCGTTGGCGTGGGTACACTGACCCTGTTACAGAGCGACAGCCTCGACAGTTATCGGGTGATCCCTGCGAGTGCGCAAGATTCCACCCTACTGGAGCACAGTCTGGCAACGCTTGCCGAGCAACTGAACCAGCAATTGCGTGAGCGTGACGGCGAAAGCAAAACTATCCTCAGCGCCCATTTGTCGCTGATTCAGGATGATGAATTTGCAGGCAATATCCGTCACCTGATGGCAGAACAGCATCAGGGGCTGGGGGCGGCGATCATCAGCAATATGGAGCAGGTTTGTGCCAAACTTTCTGCTTCTGCCAGCGATTATCTGCGCGAGCGGGTCAGCGACATTCGCGATATCAGCGAACAGTTGCTGCATATCACCTGGCCGGAACTAAAACCGCGCAATAATCTGGTGCTTGAAAAACTGACCATTCTGGTGGCTGAAGATTTAACCCCAAGCCAGTTTTTGAGCCTCGATTTAAAAAATCTTGCGGGCATGATTCTGGAGAAAACCGGGCGCACCTCGCATACCCTGATCCTGGCCCGCGCTTCGGCGATCCCGGTACTGAGCGGACTGCCGCTGGATGCGATTGCCCGTTATGCCGGGCAACCTGCAGTGCTTGACGCCCAGTGCGGCGTGCTGGCGATTAACCCGAATGACGCGGTGAGCGGTTATTATCAGGTCGCGCAGACGCTGGCGGATAAACGCCAAAAACAACAGGCGCAAGCTGCCGCGCAGCTGGCCTATTCCCGTGATAACAAACGTATTGATATTGCGGCGAATATTGGCACCGCTCTGGAAGCCCCAGGCGCGTTTGCTAACGGCGCGGAAGGCGTTGGGCTGTTTCGTACCGAAATGCTCTATATGGATCGCGACAGCGCGCCGGACGAGCAGGAACAGTTTGAAGCGTACCAGCAGGTGCTATTGGCGGCGGGCGACAAGCCGATTATCTTCCGCACGATGGACATCGGTGGCGATAAAAGCATTCCTTACCTCAACATTCCCCAGGAAGAGAACCCGTTCCTCGGCTATCGCGCGGTACGTATTTACCCGGAATTTGCTGGCCTGTTCCGCACTCAATTGCGGGCGATTTTGCGCGCTGCCAGTTTCGGCAACGCCCAGTTGATGATCCCAATGGTCCACAGTCTCGATCAGATCTTATGGGTGAAGGGTGAGATCCAAAAAGCGATCGTTGAGCTTAAGCGCGATGGCCTGCGTCATGCAGAGACGATTACGCTGGGTATCATGGTGGAAGTGCCGTCGGTGTGCTACATCATCGACCACTTCTGCGATGAGGTCGATTTCTTCAGTATCGGTTCTAACGATATGACCCAGTATCTGTATGCAGTCGATCGTAATAACCCGCGCGTATCGCCGCTGTATAACCCGATTACGCCATCGTTCCTGCGCATGTTGCAGCAGATTGTTACCGCTGCGCATCAGCGCGGCAAATGGGTAGGTATTTGCGGTGAACTGGGCGGTGAAAGTCGTTATCTGCCGCTACTGCTAGGGCTGGGGCTGGATGAGCTAAGCATGAGTAGCCCGCGTATTCCGGCAGTGAAAAGCCAGCTTCGTCAACTGGATAGCGAGGCGTGTCGGGAACTGGCGCGTCAGGCGTGCGAGTGCCGCAGCGCGCAGGAAATTGAAGCGTTACTTACCGCGTTTGCGCCGGAAGAAGACGTTCGCCCACTGCTGGCACTAGAGAATATCTTTGTTGATCAGTCCTTTAGTAATAAAGAGCAGGCGATCCAGTTCCTGTGCGGTAACCTCGGTGTTAACGGGCGTACTGAACATCCGTTCGAGCTGGAAGAAGATGTCTGGCAGCGGGAAGAGATTGTTACTACTGGCGTTGGTTTTGGCGTGGCGATCCCGCACACCAAATCACAGTGGATCCGTCATTCCAGTATCAGCATTGCCCGGTTGGTGAAACCGGTTGACTGGCAGTCAGAAATGGGCGAAGTCGAACTGGTGATCATGCTGACGCTGGGCGCTAACGAAGGGATGAATCATGTGAAAGTCTTCTCGCAGCTGGCGCGTAAACTGGTGAATAAAAACTTCCGCCAGTCGCTGTTTGCCGCGCAAGATGCACAAAGTATTCTGACGCTGCTGGAAACGGAATTAACCTTCTGACGTTAGCCCTGAAAACGTGCGCTATACTCTCCCGGCGTCAGACCAAACTGACGCCGGAAAACGCGACAAAAATAGTCGCTATCCGGAAACCCGCAACGCTGCGCCACTTCATGAATCGACAGATGATATTTTTGCAAAATCATCCTCGCTTTTGCCATTCGTACCCAGCGAACATACTCGATAAAACGCATTGTTCCATGCTGAGCAAACAGTTTTGACAGATGATTTGGCGTGATATTAAAAAACTGCGCCACGCTCTCGCGGGTGAGCAGCTGGGCATAATTATCCTGAATCCAGTTACAAATGCTGTGATAGAGAAAATCGCCGCGCGGTTGCGAATTGCCCGGCGGCATATTCACCACGTTGCGGCAAAGATGCAGCAAACTTAACACCAGTGGCTGAATGATATTCTGCTCCAGCGGCGAACGGCTAAGATGGGTGAGGGCGGTAAGCATCGCTTCACCTTCACCGCGTTGCAGGCTGGGAAGCTGGATCTGGCGAGCAGGATGTAACAACGACGTGGTGCGGCTATCGTAAAACGATAACCCAAGCCAGGTCGGTGCGAACACCAGGCTTAACAGCAGCACCGGTTTGTTGTTGACCGGTAAATTAGCCGCGCGTGCTGGAATAAACAGCATTTCTCCTTCCACCATACGTTGCTGCTTTGCTTCCAGCAGATTGCCGTATTCGCCGCGTAGCACGATATCCAGACGGGGAAAATCAATACATAAACTGCCCACTGGCAATGAGGTAGGCTGGCTGGCAAACCAGACGCGCCCCAGTAGTTGCGGGTTAAGCACCAGGCCGCTGAACAGATCGGCGAAAAATTGTTGATCGGCGGGCAAGCCTGGTGCTTTCATGAAAGTTCCCGATTAAAGATGCATTAACTGGCGGAATTCTTTAACTTTGCTGCAGCTGACCGGCACTTCAAAATCCAGATCTTTCAGCCGCAGAATATAGGTGTTATTAAACCACGGTTCGATCTCGCGGATTTTGTTCAGATTGACACAAAATGAGCGATGGCAGCGGAAAAAATGCGACGGCGGCAGCTTGCTGCAAAACTCGGTAATGTTCATCGGCATTACGTAGGATTCACGCCGCGTATAGACAAAGGTCATTTTCTCATGCGCTTCGGCGTAATAGATATCGTTAATGGGCGTGACGATGATTCGCTCATCTTTCACCAGATTAATGGTGTCATTCTCACGCGTTACCGTCGCGGCAGGCGTACTGCTGGTCTGCTGTTGTTGCCAGGCTGCTTCCAGTTTTTGCAGCATCCCGGTAATGCGTGACTCCTGATACGGTTTGAGAATGTAGTCAAACGCCTCCAGTTCAAACGCTTCTACCGCATGTTCTTTCCACGCGGTGATAAACACAATAAACGGTTTATGGGCGAACTGGCTGATGTTTTGTGCCAGCAACACACCATCCAGCGACGGAATATTGATATCCAGAAAAATGGCGTCGACGCGGTTATGCTGCAAAAACTTCAACACGTCCAGACCGTCGTCAAAGGTGCCGACAATCTCCATCTGGCTGTGCTCTTTAATTAGCCAGCTCAGTTCCTGTTGTGCCAGGAATTCGTCTTCAACAATGATGACTTTCACAATATCACTCCGGCTCAAAGCAATAAGGTAGCCTGTGAGGCGACTGGGGTGCGTTGGTTAGGAATGTAAAACGCAATTTCCGTTCCTGGTTCCAGGCGGCGGATATGCAGCCCCTCGCCATACAATAACTTCACGCGATGATGGACATTCAGCAGGCCAATTTTATTGCCCGGCATTTCGTTCGCTTCGACCCGCTCAATCACCTTTGGATCGATGCCGTGCCCGGTATCTCGCACCGCAATGCGTACCCGATTACCGCACTCAGCAACGCTGATGGTGACAACGCCTTTACCTTTGCAAGGCTGGATACCGTGGACAATGGCGTTTTCCACCAACGGCTGGATCAGCAGGCTGGGAATGCAGCAATTCACCTCTTCATCAATATCATAGATAACCGTCAGCTTGTCGCCAAAGCGGGCCTGCTCAATGGCAATATAGTCTTTAATTTGATACAGCTCTTTTTTGATATCGATTTGCTCATCGTCTTTTAATTCAATGTTATAGCGCAGATAGCGCGACAAATTAAAGATCAGCTGGCGAGCAGTATCCGGATTCAGACGGATTGACGATGAAATAGCGTTCAAAGCGTTAAACAGGAAATGGGGATTAATTTTGCTTTGCAGGGCGCGAAGCTCTGCCTTATTTGCCATTTCACGTAGCTGCTCGGCGCGTGACACCTCAAGTTGCGTGGAGATGATTTGTGACAGACCGACCGCCATTTCCTGTAATGACGAGGTTATCTGATGCGCGTGGCAGTAGTAAATTTTCAGCGTTCCGGTCACAACGCCTTTCTCCCACAATGGGATCACCAGCATGGAATGAATCTCTGGTGTGCGGTGGGCTTCATCATTGTTTTTAATGATGATTTTCCCGTAATTCATCGCCTGACGGGTAGTCGGGCTAATGAAGTCATCGCCATTCTGATAGTTATGTTCACCCACGCCAACGTAGGCCAGCACATGATCGGTATTAGTCATCGCCACCGCATCGGCGTGAATGTCATCGCGGATAATTTCGCAGACCTTGCGTAATGACTCGCTATTGACATGGCGAAACAGCGGCAGCGTTTTGTTGGCGATATCCAGCGCCAGCTTGGCCTGCCGCGCGGCGCTGGCCTCTTTTTCTCCCTCAACACTTTGTACCAGCAACACAATAAAGCCGATACAGACGCTGCCGAGGATCATTGGAATCCCGATTTTAGAGACGATATCGATCCCCAATGCGGTAGTTGGTGCCCAGACAATCACCAGAATCATGGTCAACGTTTCACACAACATGCCGCCGAGAATACCGACGCGCCAGCGCTGTGCTTTGGGGATTTTCAGGTTGATCCAGCCCGATATACAACCCGCCAGAATGCTGGTGATAAAGCAGGGGATCGCCGTCACGCCGCCGATGTCAATTAAATAACGGTGAATACCCGCAATCACGCCGGTAATGATGCCCACCCACGGGCCAAACAGAATCCCGCCTGACATCACCGCGATAATACGTACGTTCACCAGCGAGCCTTCTACGGGAACGCCGGACCAGGTGCTGAACAGGGCGAACAGCGAGAAAATGGCGGTAACGGCGAGCAACTCTTTTGGGGAGTGCGCCGACTTGTGCAACAGTTCGCGAAACAGGCGGATACGGATGAGAAAGAACAGGCAGATAAGCATTAACGCTGCCCGATCGAAGACCGCCAGCAGCATGTTGAATATTTCGTGCACGGGTGACTCTGAATAAGGATTAAACCTCTATGATAGGTAACCTGAAGGCTGATGACCAGCAGGCCTTTTTTGAGGAAAAACCACAATTTTAAAAGGGGATTGAAAGATAAATGGTGTATTAGCAATGCATCTCTTGATAATGCACATCTTGTTGGTAAATTTATTGAAATTATAATGTTAATAAAATGAGTGGTAATTTTCTTGTTAGCGTAGATAAATTTCCTGTTTTTGAAGTGGAGTTCCTCATTTAAAGCCATTGATAAAAATGTTCTAAAACGCTGGACAGACAGAAATTAATCAGGCTATTTTCAAAACAGCCACCATCGTGGCAGCGTCGCTCGGACGGTCCGGGCGCTAACGTTAATCTGAGGAAATTATGGCTGACACTCGCCCTGAACGTCGCTTTACGCGCATTGATCGTCTCCCGCCCTACGTTTTTAACATTACCGCTGAACTGAAAATGGCTGCGCGTCGGCGCGGCGAAGATATTATCGATTTCAGTATGGGTAACCCGGACGGTGCGACTCCGCCGCATATCGTCGAAAAATTATGTACGGTGGCCCAGCGCCCGGACACGCATGGTTACTCCACTTCACGCGGCATTCCGCGGTTACGTCGCGCCATTTCCCGCTGGTATCAGGATCGCTACGACGTTGAAATCGACCCGGAATCAGAAGCCATCGTCACTATTGGTTCGAAAGAGGGGCTGGCGCACCTGATGCTGGCGACGCTGGATCATGGTGACACAGTGCTGGTGCCGAATCCAAGCTACCCCATTCATATTTACGGCGCGGTGATTGCCGGGGCGCAGGTACGCTCAGTGCCGCTGGTGGAAGGTGTCGACTTCTTCAATGAACTGGAGCGCGCCATTCGTGAAAGTTATCCGAAACCGAAGATGATGATCCTCGGCTTCCCGTCAAACCCAACCGCGCAATGCGTGGAACTGGAATTCTTTGAGAAGGTTGTGGCGCTGGCTAAACGCTACGATGTGCTGGTGGTCCACGACCTGGCCTATGCCGATATCGTCTACGATGGCTGGAAAGCGCCGTCAATCATGCAGGTGCCGGGCGCACGCGACGTGGCGGTCGAGTTCTTTACGCTGTCGAAAAGCTACAACATGGCGGGCTGGCGTATCGGCTTTATGGTCGGTAACAAAACGCTGGTCAGCGCGTTGGCACGTATTAAAAGCTATCACGATTACGGCACCTTTACGCCGTTGCAGGTGGCGGCTATTGCGGCGCTGGAGGGCGATCAACAGTGCGTGCGCGATATTGCCGAACAGTACAAACGCCGCCGCGATGTGCTGGTGAAAGGGCTGCATGAAGCGGGCTGGATGGTCGAAATGCCTAAGGCTTCGATGTATGTCTGGGCGAAAATCCCGGAACCGTATGCTGCCATGGGCTCGCTGGAATTTGCCAAGAAATTGCTTAACGAAGCGAAGGTCTGTGTCTCTCCAGGGATTGGCTTTGGCGACTACGGCGACACGCATGTGCGCTTTGCACTGATTGAAAACCGCGACCGTATTCGTCAGGCGATTCGTGGGATTAAAGCGATGTTCCGTGCCGACGGTTTACTACCCGCCAGCAGCAAACATATTCACGAAAACGCGGAATAAACGCCTTCGCCAGAAATGCAAACAGGAGCCTAATGGCTCCTGTTTTTCATTGCACAGTTTGCTTTTAGATCATCAGGGCAAAAGTACCGGCCCAAACGATGACCATAAAAGAAATGCCCATAAAGAAATATTTCACTTTACATCTCTCCGCGTAATTACTGTTACGCCTGAATGACTTCATTACACCTGATACAGTGAGTTGACACCGGGCAAAACGACCTTAAACGTCCTGTATTTTACCGTGGGCATCATCCCAGAATTCTGAGCTAAACTGCTCGAGACGGCGCTAATGTACGCCTAAAACTGAAACGAGACAAGAGGCATTTTCTTATTTACTTTTAGTAACTTACAGGTGTCTCATATCGGCGACAGTTTAATTTCTGACGGTAATAATTAGATATTCAGCGAAGGAAAAAACCTTAAGAAAAAAAGCCATAAAAACCATGAGGTTATTATGGCTGATTTGAGGAGGGAAAGAGTGAGAGCCGTTTGTTAAATGTATAACGACGATTCACCCACCGGGCGCGTTTTAAAGCGACGGTGTATCCAGAGGTACTGCTCCGGTGCGCGCATGATCTCTTTCTCGATAATCTTGTTCATATAGGCAGCGGCTTGATTTTCATCTGTCGGGTAGCCTTCCATCTCTGGGGTGATGTACAAACGATATCCGCTGTAATCCGCTTTTCTTACCATCGTTACGGTCAACATGGCTGCGCCAGAGAGACGAGAGAGGACATAGGTGCCATTGGTTGTGGCGACATTTTCCACCGCAAAGAACGGCGCGAAGGAGCTGCCTTTACGACCATAATCCTGATCGGGAGCAAACCATACCGCTTCACCTTTCTTCAGTGCACTGACAATGCCGCGCAGATTATTTCTGCCGATCATCGCTTTGTTAGAGCGCATGCGACCACGGGTCTGGACCCATTCCATCAGCTGATTATTATGCGGGCGATAGGTGGCCATCATTGGTTGGCAAAGTCCCATCACCCGACCGCCCAGTTCCAGCGACATAAAATGGACGCCGACAACCATTACGCCGCGATTTTGCATTTGTGCGCGTTTAAGGTTATCCAGCCCTTCCACATCAAACCATTTACGTACGCGACTGTCGGGCCAGAACCACGCCATGCCGGTTTCTACCAGCGCCATGCCGAGTGAACGAAAGTTTTCGGCAATCATCTTCTCGCGCTCTTCCGCAGAATGCTGCGGGAAACAAAGTTCCAGGTTTTTACGGGCGATAGATTCACGACGTTTCAGGAATGGTCGCGCCATTGTGCCGATACGCGTGCCGAGAAAGCAGAGAACAGGATAAGGAAGCTGTACCCAAAGCCAGAGTACACCAAGCCCAAACCACGTGAGCCAGTAGCGAGGATGCAGAAACTCGCGGGAAAATTTGCATTTTGGAAACATAGTTACCTTCTGTAGATACGAATTGTTGTATCGCAGAAGATTCCATGTCGACAGCGGTACACTCAATTGATTAGGCCATCATGTACGACAATGGTTCCTGTAAAGAGTGTAAAGACTAGTCAGGACATAACCACGAGGAGCATGAATGCGGTATCTGTACTTTATCACTCGCTGACTGCTTTCAGCTACTGATTATTAATCGTGCAAAGTAAATATTTTTCCGTACGTAACAGTCTTGCATTTAACATGCTGTTTTGATTGATGCTTAGCAAAAATTGCCAGAGGTTAAGGATTGTCTTACTATTAAAGTGACTGAAGTTACAGGTTTTTTAGCGCGGCAGGAGGTTGAGCTATGATTTATTTATGGATGTTTCTCGCCCTGTGTATTGTCTGCGTAAGCGGATACATCGGTCAGGTACTGAACATGGTATCGGCGATCTCTTCTTTCTTCGGCATGGTGATCCTCGCTGCACTCATTTATTACTTCACCATGTGGTTAACTGGCGGTAATGAACTGGTGACGGGGATATTTATGTTTCTTGCCCCGGCTTGTGGCTTGATGATTCGCTTTATGGTGGGGTATGGCAGGCGATAGTGGGTCAGGATGGCTCATTTGGGCAGGTGTTCACATCAGCATCAGACATGATTGTTCACCTGCCAGGTGACAGACGCTATCGCAAAGGATGAATGAGATAATTCGCCTTTGTCGGATAAGTAGGCGTGATGTCTTCTGTGAGGTTTAATGGTGGTGCATCTTCTCTCATCTTAAACAAAATCGCCTGTGATGGCTGAAGTTTTGTAGAATGCGTTGTCGTCATCACTGACGTTTTTTCTGTCTCTTTATAGCTCGCCTCACTACCACCACCAGAAATAGAAAATGCAAAAACATTGCATGCCATAATAGAGACAAATAAAAATAAGCTAAAAAGCATTAAGTTTACTTTCATAGAAAATATCCTGGAAATGGTTCACTGAAAACCTACGATGTTATGGCTGTATTTATATTTAATTAATCAGTATTTACATCGATATAATAAATGACATATCTTTGTGGTATATAAGAATAGTTCTCTGCGACAGGAAGCAGATTCCTACAACTGTAAGACTAAAAGCGGCTTTGCGATAATAACTACAGTTGTAAGATAACCCTTTCAAAATGACCGTTGCTCTCTGATTTCTCATTTCATGCTCACCCAATATGATGGCGGCGTTTTCTAAAACTGTTAAAGAATGAGGTAAGTATGAAACGTTTAATTATGGCTACGATGGTCACAGCAATTCTGGCATCTTCAACTGTATGGGCTGCTGATAATGCACCGGTAGCGGCACAACAGCAAACTCAGCAAGTTAAGCAAACCCAGAAAACGGCAGCAGCAGAGCGTATCTCTGAACAAGGTTTATATGCGATGCGTGACGTGCAGGTAGCGCGCCTGGCTCTGTTTCATGGCGATCCAGAAAAGGCAAAAGAACTGACCAATGAAGCTTCCGCTTTGCTGTCAGATGATAGTACCGAATGGGCAAAGTTCGCTAAGCCAGGTAAAAAGACCAACGTCAATGATGACCAATATATTGTCATTAATGCATCTGTCGGAATTTCTGAGAGTTATGTAGCGACACCCGAAAAAGAAGCCGCGATAAAAATTGCCAACGAAAAAATGGCGAAAGGGGATAAAAAGGGCGCAATGGAAGAGCTGCGCCTGGCCGGTGTTGGCGTAATGGAAAACCAATATCTGATGCCGCTCAAACAGACTCGTAATGCACTTGCTGATGCGCAGAAACTGCTTGATAAAAAGCAATACTACGAGGCAAACCTGGCGCTTAAAGGTGCGGAAGATGGAATCATCGTTGATAGCGAAGCACTGTTTGTGAACTAAACCTGACAGGCAATATATTGAGGTAAAGGATTTAACTCCCTCCAGCCGACAATTTTTTATGACCACAATACGACAGGTTGTGGTCATAAAATTATTTGGCGCTCGCGGTTCTATATACTCGCATTTTATCTTCCTCAAAGTAAACCGCAATAATCCCATATTATCACAAATCATTTATTATGTTATATTTTATGGTACGCTTTAAATAGTGTAATCATAACCTTACTTGTAAATCACTGACACTTCTTACAGTTGTAAGAATAACATCACAAATGTCGCGGCTCTCTCTGATTACCGCGAACCAATATTTATTATATTCTTCTTTTCGTCCTCACTACTTACCATGCAGAAAGGAATTGGAAGTAGCGATGAAATGATTTTCAGCACTTGATACAGGAATTTAAAAATATCGAGTGCAGCTACGACGATATTTTGCAGATTATTTATAGAGGCGTTATGCCTTAAATAAACGCTAAATTAACACATATTTAATTAACTAATAGGTATTGCTATGTCAACTCCACTTCAAGGAATTAAAGTTCTCGATTTCACCGGTGTGCAATCTGGCCCATCTTGTACTCAAATGCTGGCCTGGTTTGGCGCTGACGTCATTAAAATTGAACGTCCCGGCGTTGGTGACGTAACGCGCCACCAGCTGCGAGATATTCCTGATATCGATGCGCTTTACTTCACCATGCTTAACAGTAACAAACGTTCTATTGAATTAAATACCAAAACAGCGGAAGGCAAAGAGGTAATGGAAAAGCTGATCCGCGAAGCTGATATCTTAGTCGAGAACTTTCATCCAGGGGCCATTGATCATATGGGCTTCACCTGGGAGCATATTCAAGAAATCAATCCACGTCTGATTTTTGGTTCGATCAAAGGGTTTGATGAGTGTTCGCCTTATGTGAATGTAAAAGCCTATGAAAACGTTGCTCAGGCAGCGGGTGGCGCGGCATCTACTACAGGTTTTTGGGACGGTCCGCCGCTGGTAAGCGCTGCAGCGTTGGGTGACAGCAACACCGGAATGCATTTGCTGATCGGTTTACTTGCTGCTTTGCTGCATCGCGAAAAAACGGGGCGTGGGCAACGAGTGACCATGTCAATGCAGGATGCCGTGTTGAACCTTTGCCGCGTGAAATTACGCGACCAGCAGCGTCTCGATAAATTGGGTTATCTGGAAGAATACCCGCAGTATCCGAATGGCACATTTGGTGATGCAGTTCCCCGCGGTGGTAATGCGGGTGGTGGTGGTCAGCCTGGCTGGATCCTGAAATGTAAAGGCTGGGAAACCGATCCTAACGCCTATATTTATTTCACTATTCAGGAGCAAAACTGGGAAAACACCTGTAAAGCCATCGGCAAACCAGAATGGATTACCGATCCGGCATACAGTACAGCCCATGCCCGACAGCCACATATTTTCGATATTTTTGCTGAAATCGAAAAATACACTGTCACTATTGATAAACATGAAGCTGTGGCCTATTTGACTCAGTTTGATATTCCTTGCGCACCGGTTTTAAGTATGAAAGAAATTTCACTTGATCCCTCTTTGCGCCAAAGTGGCAGTGTTGTCGAAGTGGAACAACCGTTGCGTGGAAAATATCTGACAGTTGGTTGTCCAATGAAATTCTCTGCCTTTACGCCGGATATTAAAGCTGCGCCGCTATTAGGTGAACATACCGCTGCTGTATTGCAGGAGCTGGGTTATAGCGACGATGAAATTGCTGCAATGAAGCAAAACCACGCCATCTGATATTAACGGGGGCTTCTGGCTCCCAATTTATAAAAATTTCGAGGTTATTAATCATGTCAGATCAACTTCAAATGACAGATGGTATGCATATCATCGTTGAAGCATTAAAACAGAATAATATTGACACTATTTATGGTGTTGTAGGTATTCCTGTGACGGATATGGCGCGCCATGCCCAGGCGGAAGGCATTCGTTATATTGGTTTTCGTCATGAGCAGTCGGCAGGTTATGCCGCTGCAGCAAGCGGTTTTCTTACCCAAAAACCAGGGATCTGCCTGACAGTGTCTGCGCCAGGATTCCTCAACGGTTTGACCGCATTGGCCAATGCAACGGTAAATGGTTTTCCGATGATCATGATTAGCGGCTCCAGCGACCGCGCGATCGTCGATCTCCAGCAAGGTGATTATGAAGAGCTGGACCAAATGAATGCGGCAAAACCGTATGCCAAAGCAGCATTTCGCGTTAATCAGCCGCAGGATCTTGGCATTGCATTGGCACGCGCTATCCGGGTCTCAGTATCGGGTCGTCCTGGCGGTGTTTATCTTGATTTGCCAGCAAATGTCCTGGCCGCGACGATGGAAAAAGACGAAGCGTTAACCACGATTGTTAAAGTTGAAAATCCGTCGCCAGCATTATTGCCATGCCCGAAGTCAGTCACTAGCGCAATTTCGCTTTTAGCAAAAGCTGAACGACCATTAATTATTCTTGGCAAAGGCGCGGCGTATTCACAATCTGATGAACAGCTTCGTGAATTTATTGAAAGTGCCCAGATTCCATTCCTGCCAATGTCTATGGCGAAAGGGATCCTCGAAGATACGCATCCACTCTCTGCGGCAGCTGCGCGTTCGTTTGCCCTGGCAAATGCTGACGTTGTCATGCTTGTTGGTGCACGACTGAATTGGTTACTGGCACACGGTAAAAAAGGATGGGCGGCAGATACACAGTTTATTCAACTGGATATTGAACCGCAGGAAATTGACAGCAACCGCCCCATTGCTGTGCCAGTCGTTGGCGATATTGCATCCAGTATGCAAGGTATGCTGGCAGAATTGAAACAAAACACATTTACGACTCCACTGGTGTGGCGTGATATTTTAAATATCCACAAGCAGCAAAATGCACAAAAAATGCATGAAAAGTTAAGTACAGATACCCAACCATTAAATTACTTTAATGCATTGAGTGCCGTGCGCGATGTTTTGCGCGAGAACCAGGATATTTATTTAGTTAATGAAGGGGCAAATACCCTGGATAATGCACGAAATATTATTGATATGTATAAACCACGTCGTCGTCTGGATTGTGGCACCTGGGGTGTCATGGGCATCGGTATGGGCTATGCCATCGGTGCTAGCGTGACCTCTGGTTCTCCGGTTGTCGCTATTGAAGGTGATAGTGCTTTTGGTTTCAGTGGGATGGAGATTGAAACGATTTGTCGATATAACCTGCCGGTGACGATCGTTATTTTTAATAATGGCGGCATCTACAGAGGAGACGGTGTTGACCTCAGCGGCGCTGGTGCACCATCGCCAACGGATCTGTTGCACCATGCAAGGTATGACAAATTAATGGATGCGTTTCGTGGCGTTGGCTATAACGTCACCACGACAGATGAACTTCGTCATGCTTTAACCACCGGAATTCAGTCGCGCAAACCGACCATTATTAATGTGGTCATCGACCCAGCAGCAGGAACTGAAAGTGGCCATATTACCAAACTTAACCCAAAACAAGTCGCTGGTAATTAAATACTGACATCGTCTCCTCTTGCCAACTTATTATGCGATGGTGAGGGGACCCTTATCGGAAATACTATTATGCTAACATTTTTTATTGGCGATTTATTGCCTATTATCGTAATCATGCTGTTGGGTTATTTTAGCGGCAGACGAGAAACTTTTTCAGAAGATCAAGCCCGGGCATTTAATAAACTGGTATTAAACTACGCTCTTCCTGCGGCTCTATTTGTTTCTATTACCAGGGCAAACAGGGAAATGATTTTTGCGGACACTCGCCTGACCCTTGTATCACTTGTGGTTATTGTCGGATGTTTCTTTTTCTCCTGGTTCGGTTGCTACAAATTTTTTAAACGTACCCATGCAGAAGCAGCAGTATGTGCATTAATTGCAGGTTCACCTACCATTGGATTCCTGGGGTTTGCAGTTCTCGATCCTATTTATGGTGATTCCGTATCAACAGGTTTAGTGGTAGCAATTATTTCTATTATTGTTAACGCAATTACTATTCCTATTGGTCTGTATTTGCTGAATCCTTCCTCAGGAGCGGATGGTAAGAAGAATAGTAATCTGAGCGCATTAATTTCTGCGGCAAAGGAGCCAGTAGTATGGGCACCTGTTCTGGCAACGATCCTGGTGCTGGTTGGGGTAAAAATTCCGGCAGCATGGGACCCAACCTTTAATCTGATTGCGAAGGCTAACTCAGGGGTAGCGGTATTCGCTGCGGGGTTGACTCTGGCTGCACATAAATTCGAGTTCAGTGCCGAAATTGCTTATAACACTTTCCTGAAGCTGATTCTGATGCCACTGGCGCTGCTTCTCGTCGGTATGGCATGTCATTTGAATAGCGAACATTTGCAGATGATGGTACTGGCAGGCGCATTACCGCCGGCATTCTCCGGAATCATTATTGCCAGCCGGTTTAATGTCTACACCCGTACTGGTACAGCGTCATTGGCTGTGAGCGTACTGGGTTTTGTCGTCACGGCTCCTTTGTGGATTTATGTCAGTCGACTGGTTTCATAATTTATCATGTTATTGATTTTACATAAATGCCGAAGTGTCTTTTCACCTTCGGCTTTTTTCAAGGCATAAGCAAATGACAAATAATGAATGCAAAGGGCCGTTTGAAGGCTTATTAGTTATCGATATGACGCATGTCCTTAATGGGCCTTTCGGAACTCAACTTCTTTGTAATATGGGCGCAAGGGTAATTAAAGTTGAGCCACCGGGTCATGGTGATGATACCCGCACATTTGGTCCCTATGTGGATGGACAGTCACTCTATTACAGTTTTATTAATCATGGCAAAGAGAGTGTGGTTCTTGATTTAAAGAATGATCACGATAAAAGTATATTTATAAATATGCTTAAACAAGCTGATGTATTAGCTGAGAATTTTCGCCCAGGTACAATGGAAAAACTCGGGTTTTCATGGGAAAGGTTACAAGAAATCAACCCGCGCCTTATATATGCTTCATCGTCAGGTTTCGGACATACCGGTCCGCTAAAAGATGCTCCTGCCTACGATACCATCATTCAGGCAATGAGCGGGATAATGATGGAAACAGGATACCCTGATGCTCCGCCAGTGCGCGTTGGTACCTCTCTTGCGGATCTCTGTGGCGGTGTTTATTTATTCAGTGGAATAGTGAGTGCACTTTATGGCCGCGAAAAGAGCCAGAGAGGGGCGCATGTCGATATAGCGATGTTTGATGCCACTCTGAGTTTTCTGGAGCATGGACTGATGGCATATATCGCGACTGGGAAGTCACCACAACGCCTGGGAAATCGCCATCCCTACATGGCACCTTTTGATGTTTTCGATACTCAGGATAAGCCGATTACGATTTGTTGTGGTAATGACAAGCTTTTTTCTGCGTTATGCCAGGCACTGGAGCTTACGGAACTGGTTAATGATCCCCGATTTAGCAGCAATATTTTACGCGTACATAACCAGGCTATTCTTAAAGAATATATTGAGCGGACGTTAAAAACGCAGGTAGCTGAAGTTTGGTTAGCCAGAATACATGAAGTTGGTGTGCCCGTCGCGCCGTTATTAAGTGTGGCTGAGGCCATTAATTTACCACAAACTCAGGCGAGAAATATGTTGATTGAAGCCGGGGGAATAATGATGCCGGGTAATCCGATAAAAATCAGCGGCTGCGCGGACCCGCATGTTATGCCGGGAGCGGCAACGCTCGACCAGCATGGGGAACAAATTCGCCAGGAGTTCTCATCATAAATGTAAGATGTGCTGGTAAATAGCTCCCACATTTGAACATTGTGGGAGCCGCTATTTAGTCATTTTGCTGACAGAAAACAGTAATCTCCTGGTCCAGCTCTGCAATGTGTTCTTTTACAGAGTTCAGCAACTGAAGAATTTCAGGCTTACTGTCATCTGAAACAGGTGTTATTTCTAACTGGTGGCTAATATTAATCAACTTTTGCAAATTCAGGATGTTAGCCGCACCGTGGATGCGATGAATACACTGATGGAAAGTTCTGTTATCGCCAGCTTCTAGTGCATGAAACGCAGCGGGTAGATCTTTATGCGTTTCATGCTGGAAAGTCATGAGAATCTCCTGCATCAGTTGTAGATCATTCGCCGTATTATTCTTCAGGGCCTCGATATCAAGGTGGCGATACTGAGGTGCAATATGCGCAACCTGGTGTAACTGACTTAAATGTGTTTTCAGTACATCCAGAGTCAACGGTTTGAACAAACATAAGTTCATGCCGCAATTTAACCCTTTTTCACGTTCGTTAGCCTGTGCGTTGGCTGTAAGCCCCCAGATGGGTAAGGAAGAATTTTGCTCACGGAGTTTGCGAGTCAACTCAAAACCATCCATATTCGGCATATTAACGTCAGTAATAAGCAGATCATAATGTTGCATACTGATTTTGTGTAGCGCTTGCACACCATCAGTGGCTTCATCAACATCATATCCTAATAGATTTAGCTGGCGTTTGAGTAATAGCCTGTTGGTCGGATGATCATCCGCGATTAATATGCTCAACTTTTCAGGTAGTGTTATAGGTTGTTCTGCTTTTGCCTCGACAGCCGCCACTTGTTGGGTAATTTCTACCGGGATTGTGATCGTAAATATCGTTCCTATGCCTGGATGACTTTCTAATGACAAATCGCCCTGCATGTTTTTAATTAATTCTTTGCAGATCATTAAGCCTAAACCAGAACCTGTTTGCTGACGACCTGCACTTGTTTGGCTATAGCGTTTAAACAGTTGTTGTTGTTCTTCCTGCGATAATCCACTTCCAGAATCCATAATCGTCATTTTGATAACAGCGTGGTTGTCATCAATGTGACCCAGGGAGGTCGTAATTTTTACTGCCCCCTCGGTAGTAAATTTGAGAGCATTACTCAGTAAATTAGATAAGACCTGCTTAAACGCCTGAGGGTCGATCTTAACCAGGTAGCGTTCAGGAAGCGTACTGCTGCAACTTAATGCGATCGATTTGCTTGCAGCAATCGCAGCGAAAGAGTGACAAGTGTTCTGGACTAAAGTAGGGATATCGACCCATTGTGGTTGAAGTTGATAGTTACCCGATTCAATTTTGTCGACATCAAGGATTTCACCAATTAAGCCGAGGAGTGATTGTCCGGTGGCGTAGGCAAGTGAAATCGCCTCCACCCGTTGTTCCTTGCTAAGACCAGAACCCGACAGAAGTTCCAGGAAGCCCATAATGGAGCTTATTGGTGTTCTTATTTCGTGACTCATTGTTGCCAGAAACTGGCTTTTTGCGACAGTTGCATTGATCGCTTTATTTCTCTCTACTTCGAGTGCATGAATTAAATCACGCGTCTCGGTAATATCTTGCCAACCACAAATATAAACAGCATGTTCGCTTGCTGGCAGATTACATAAGGTATGCCAGTGATTAATGCATCTTTTCTCGATGCCATTATCAATTTCAAATACCTGTGTGTATATTTTTCGGTTTTCTTTCGTTTCTGCTGTGACTTCATGCGTATTAGAAAAAACATCTTTAAAGGGGGATTCACTGTTTTCTAATGGTAACATTGCATTTTTATAGTAATCAGCAGTGAAATAATGTTCAAATGCACTATTGTGACTAATGACATTACCTTGCCAGTTTACAACATAAGTTGGATTAGGTAAGGAATCCGAGAGCGCTTTCCGGAATGATATTTGGTTTTCTAAATCACCCTGAATAACTTTACGACGACGAACTGAGCGTAACAGGTAGAATCCCCATAAAAGGCTACTGCCAACTAATAAAACGGATAATGTCGTAACAATATAAAATTGCTCGCTATAGAGGTCCCATGTGTCAATGGTCACATTGGGCATTTTAATCCATTTTTCGGTCAGGCGCAGAACTTCGCTTGGGGGAATTGCATTCAGTGCTTTATTAATAATATCCTTAAGTTCCGGTTCTCCGCGAGGAAAAGCGAACGAAAGTGATGCATTCTGAACGCCGGGAATAAGAAAATGATAAAGTTCATTAGGATAGTAATGGTCGATCATGTAACGCGAATTTAACTGTGTCGCGACCAGAGCATCAAGTTCACCTTCCTTGACCTTGTGAAATGCAGCGCTGGCGTTATCGACTTTTATCCACTCTACCTCCGGATACATCTCTTTTAATTGCGAATGAAGCTCATAATAATATGGAATGGCAACTTTCATTCCTTTTTTTAATGTTTGTTCACTGTCAGGCGCTTTTTGCATGACAAAAACGTAAGGCGTTGTTATGAAGACTTCAGCAAATGAAACATTATTTTCTCGATCTTCACTATAAATAGCGGCGGGCAATATATCCCATCCACCGGGGTTAAGCTGTGTCCCAGCATGAATATTGTGTGAAACGGTGATCGGAGAAAAATTTAAACCTGTTTGCAAGGTAATAATATTAAGAATATCACCCATCACGCCCCGAACTGAGCCAGTTTCATCTGTCATAGAATAGGGTGGCGAGTAAGGATTTTCCAGCACCTTTAAATCGGGATGCTGCTTAATCCACTGTTTTTCATGTTCAGTGAGTTCTAATGGTTTGTTCAGAAAGGCCAGGTTTCCTGTATCAAGCCAATTTTGTGATACTTCATAGCGAACTTCATTTGTTAAAGCATCAACAAATCGATTGAGTACTTCATTAAGAACGATTGAATCTTTTCTGGTTAATAAAAAGTTATATTGACGCGGTGAGTTATAATACTTCACTACATTTAAGGAGTGAGTAAAATAACGGGAAATCATACTGCTGGTAATGATGTTACTACCAATAAAGTAATCATTCTGTCCGGCTGAGACGGATGCTAATGCCTGATATAAATTTGTAAAAGAGATAATTGTTGCTTTTGGAAATGATTGATGAATTACCTCGTCTGGGGGATAATTTGCTACTCGAGCAATATTTACTGGTTTTGATGAGGTAAGCGGTCGCATTGAATCGTGAAGGGTAGTGACCAGCGCCGGAAAGGTAATTATCAGAGGATTAGTTGCAGCAATGTCATCATTAAGAGGCGGCGAAGCAACTAAATGTGATAACACTATATCAACTTCACCGTCTTCCAGCGCGTCCATTGCTTTTTGATGATCTGCGTATTCCCGGAGTGTTAATTTGATATTTAACGCTCTTTTTAAAAGATTTAAATAATCAGCATTAATACCACGAATCCGTTGCTGCGAATCGGTATGCAACAACGTAGCTGTTTGGGACTTGTGTACTGCAATCACAAGATTTTTTTTGCTCGCTAGCCAACGTAATTCCTTGTTGCTCAGACGTAGTGGATCAAGTGTGACACGGTTGTTACTACTGATGCCACGATATTCGATGTAATCTCCGTCTGCGAAACTTATGGTCGACCAAAGACCACAACAGAGAAGAAAAATATAGGGTAAAAACTTCATGTGGTTAGCCGATTTTGTTACGTTGTGCGAATGTGTAAAGATCCATCAGTGATTTGCATTCTAATTTTTCCATCAAGCGACTTTTATAAGTGCTGACAGTTTTGTTGCTGATGAACATTTTTTCAGCAATGTCATTATTATCCTTGCCATCAAGAATATACCGCATGACACTAATTTCTTGTTTCGATAAGGAGTCGAGTTTTTGCTGGTCGGACGTTAAACTTCCAACAAACCGGTTGAGAGAGAAGGGGAAATAGCAGTAGCCATTTTTTGCAGCTTCAATAGCTGCAATGATATTGTTCATGCCTTCTTTTTTACTCACGAAACCATTAGCGCCAGCATCAGCACAATGTTTCCCGTAAAAATGGTCATTTTTAGCGGAGACAATAATAATAATTCCGCTATATTGGCGCTTTCTCAGCGTTTCTAACACCTGGATACCGTTAACTCCGGGGATATCGACATCAATGATGACGATATCAGGCTTAAGTGTTTCCACCCGCTGAACGGCGCTTCCGCCTTCAGTCAACTCTGCTAAGATTTCAATATCGTTTTTGATCAATAAATTACGAATTGCTGCGATAGCAAGAGGATGGTCATCAATAATTATTGCGTTCATAGATTATTCCCTTTGCAATGAAGCATTTCCCTTCTCCCTGTAGTAATACAGACATAAGGTATCATCTCATTTTCTCAATAAAAATAAGAAAATTTGAGCTTCCTTTAAGATAATTCGACAAGTATACCATATAAATAGTCGGCATAAATAAAATGTCAACAATAAAATCAGGGATGATACCGATGATTTATAGTTTCAAATGAGCACTATAAGTTTTCTCACTAATCCTACAGGCGTAAGAATTGTATTGCAAAAGCCGCGGTTTAGTCCTCTGTTGTTTTTTTTGCACCTCATTTAAATTAGCCCTCCAACGTTCCTGGGATAATGTGCAAAACATGCACTGTGTTTGATATGAGGAATGAATACTCTTTTCATTCAATTCATAAATTTCATCTATGCGAAATGAGAGATAATAGTGGAACAGATTAATTCAAATAAAAAACATTCTGACAGAAGAAAATATTTTGCTTTGTTAGCGGTAGTTTTATTTATTGCGCTTTCAGGTGCCTATGCCTATTGGTCAATGGAATTAAAAGACATGATTAGTACAGATGACGCCTATGTCACGGGAAATGCAGATCCAATTTCTGCACAAGTCTCAGGCAGTGTCACTGTCGTTAATCATAAAGATACGAACTACGTTCGACAAGGTGACATTTTAGTTTCACTGGATAAAACTGATGCCACTATCGCACTCAATAAAGCTAAAAATAATCTGGCAAATATTGTTCGGCAAACGAATAAACTATACTTACAGGATAAACAATACAGTGCCGAAGTCGCTTCAGCACGTATTCAGTATCAACAATCTTTAGAAGATTATAACCGTCGTGTGCCTTTAGCGAAGCAAGGGGTTATTTCAAAAGAAGCGCTGGAGCATACCAAAGATACGTTAATAAGTAGCAAAGCGGCATTGAATGCTGCTATCCAGGCTTATAAAGCGAATAAAGCTTTAGTAATGAACACACCATTAAACCGTCAGCCACAAGTCATTGAAGCTGCAGATGCAACCAAAGAAGCCTGGTTGGCGCTTAAACGTACGGATATTAAGAGTCCGGTTACCGGTTATATTGCCCAGAGAAGTGTTCAGGTCGGCGAAACAGTGAGTCCCGGACAATCGTTAATGGCTGTCGTACCGGCGCGTCAAATGTGGGTTAATGCCAACTTTAAAGAAACACAACTCACGGATGTACGGATTGGTCAATCGGTCAATATTATCAGCGATCTTTATGGTGAAAATGTTGTGTTTCATGGTCGGGTGACAGGGATCAATATGGGAACCGGCAATGCGTTCTCCTTATTACCTGCACAAAATGCGACAGGGAACTGGATCAAAATCGTTCAGCGTGTACCGGTTGAAGTTTCTCTGGATCCAAAAGAACTCATGGAACACCCTTTGCGCATTGGTTTATCGATGACTGCAACTATTGATACGAAGAATGAAGACATTGCCGAGATGCCCGATCTGGCTTCAACCGTGACGTCCATGCCTGCTTATACCAGTAAGGCTTTAGTTATCGATACCAGTCCGATAGAAAAAGAAATTAGCAACATTATTTCGCATAATGGACAACTTTAATGGCAATCACTAAATCAACTCCTGCACCATTAACCGGTGGGACGTTATGGTGCGTCACTATTGCATTGTCATTAGCGACGTTTATGCAAATGTTGGATTCCACTATTTCTAACGTCGCAATACCGACAATATCTGGCTTTCTGGGAGCATCAACAGACGAAGGTACCTGGGTTATCACCTCGTTTGGCGTAGCAAATGCCATTGCGATCCCTGTTACCGGCAGGCTGGCACAAAGAATAGGCGAATTAAGGTTATTTTTACTTTCAGTAACCTTTTTTTCGCTGTCTTCATTAATGTGTAGTTTATCGACCAATCTTGATGTGCTGATATTTTTTAGAGTCGTTCAGGGGTTAATGGCGGGGCCGTTAATTCCACTGTCACAGAGTTTATTATTAAGGAATTATCCACCAGAAAAAAGAACATTTGCTCTGGCATTATGGTCAATGACCGTGATTATCGCTCCGATATGTGGGCCGATATTGGGCGGCTATATTTGCGATAACTTTAGCTGGGGTTGGATATTTTTAATCAATGTCCCTATGGGGATTATCGTCCTGACATTATGCTTAACCTTACTTAAAGGACGAGAAACTGAGACTTCACCGGTCAAAATGAATCTACCAGGACTGACCCTGTTAGTGCTCGGTGTTGGTGGCTTGCAAATTATGCTTGATAAAGGGCGCGATCTGGATTGGTTCAACTCGAGTACAATAATACTACTAACAGTAGTATCAGTTATTTCTCTGATCTCTTTAGTCATTTGGGAGTCGACCTCAGAGAATCCGATTCTTGACCTCAGTTTGTTTAAGTCCCGTAATTTCACCATTGGTATTGTGAGTATCACATGCGCGTATTTATTTTACTCTGGAGCGATAGTTCTTATGCCGCAGTTACTCCAGGAAACGATGGGGTATAATGCGATATGGGCCGGACTTGCCTATGCGCCCATCGGTATCATGCCGCTATTAATATCACCTTTGATAGGACGTTATGGCAACAAAATTGATATGCGGTTGTTGGTGACATTTAGTTTTTTGATGTATGCGGTTTGCTATTACTGGCGTTCTGTGACATTTATGCCAACGATTGATTTTACAGGCATCATTTTGCCACAGTTTTTTCAGGGATTCGCCGTTGCCTGTTTCTTTTTACCCTTAACAACGATTTCGTTTTCAGGCTTGCCAGATAATAAATTTGCCAATGCCTCGAGTATGAGTAATTTTTTTCGCACCTTGTCAGGATCAGTTGGTACGTCGTTGACAATGACACTGTGGGGACGCCGCGAATCGTTACACCATAGTCAGTTGACAGCAACCATCGATCAATTTAACCCCGTGTTTAATTCATCGTCACAAATTATGGATAAATACTATGGTTCGCTTTCAGGAGTTCTTAATGAAATTAATAATGAAATAACTCAGCAGTCACTTTCTATTTCTGCAAATGAGATTTTCCGTATGGCGGCTATTGCTTTTATCTTACTTACGGTTTTGGTTTGGTTTGCGAAACCGCCGTTTACAGCGAAAGGCGTTGGGTGATGGAAAAAGAGGAGGCTATAGCAGGTAAAACGGCAGAATCTTAAGTCTGCGTCATCGGCAGCATCGCTCACCCAGGGAAAGGATGGTGATGCTGCGTTGAAACGTTATTAACGGCCTTTTGCCAGATATTGATTCATCTCTTCTTCCGGCACCATTCCACCTCCCGTCGCCCACACCAGATGAGTGGCATTACGCAGTTGTTCTGCGCTGAAACCGTGCATCTGTTGGTAACTTACTGATGCGCACACGCGCTGAGGTCCGGCCATACCCGCCAGTGCCGAAGGTTCAAGACGAATACCTTCTTCCTGCGCCAGCCAGCCAAGCATGTCATACATGGTTTGATCGCTAAGGGTATAGAAGCCATCCAGCAGACGCTCCATCGCCCGCCCGACAAAGCCCGATGCGCGACCAACCGCAAGGCCATCGGCAGCGGTAAGGTTGTCGATGCCAATATCCTGAACAGAAATCTGATCGTGTAATCCGGTATGGACGCCTAATAACATACACGGGGAGTGTGTTGGTTCGGCAAAAAAGCAGTGAACATGATCGCCAAACGCCAGTTTAAGTCCGAATGCGACGCCACCAGGACCACCGCCAACACCACACGGCAGATAGACAAATAGAGGGTTATCAGCATCGACGATACGGCCTTGCTGGGCAAATTGCGCTTTAAGACGCTGGCCAGCGACGGAATACCCAAGGAACAACGTGCGGGAATTCTCGTCATCAATAAAGAAACAGTTCGGGTCAGACTGCGATGCTTTACGTCCTTCCTCGACAGCAACACCATAATCTTGCTCATATTCCACGACCGTAACGCCATGGCTGCGCAGTTTCGCTTTTTTCCATGCCCGGGCATCAGCAGACATATGCACTGTCACCTTAAAGCCAATGCGGGCGCTCATAATACCGATTGATAACCCCAGATTTCCGGTTGAGCCCACAGCAATGCTGTATTGGCTAAAGAACTGTTTAAACTCCGGAGAAAGCAGTTTGCTGTAGTCATCTTCAAGCGTCAGCAACCCTGCTTCCAGAGCCAGTTTTTCTGCATGTGCCAGGACTTCATAAATCCCGCCGCGTGCTTTTATGGAGCCGGAAATAGGCAAATGGCTATCTTTTTTCAGTAACAGTTGCCCGCTGATCGGTTGCTGATATTCCTTTTCCAGCCGTTTTTGCATAGCCGGAATGGCAACCAGTTCTGATTCAATAATCCCCCCAGTGGCAGCAGTTTCAGGAAATGCTTTTGCCAGATAGGGGGCAAAACGAGATAAGCGCGCATGGGCGTCCTGAACATCCTGTTCGGTCAGGCCAACATAAGGTAAACCTTCAGCCAATGAGGTCGTGCCAGGATTGAACCAAGTGGTTTCTTTAAGAGCAACCAGATCCTTTACCAACGGATACTGGGCGATGAGCGAATTCATTTTAGCGTTTTCCATAGTACGTCTCTTTGCGCTTAGATGATAAATGACAGCAGGAATGTGCCCGCCAGAGCGATGACCGAAGCGATAAATGTCGCTGTCGTATAGTATTTAAATGTTTCATTGAGCGTAGCGCCGCAATATTGCTTCACCAGCCAGAAAAGCGAGTCCGTAACGATCGTGCAGCCAATCGCACCGGAACCGATAGCAATCGCAATAATTTCCGGGCTGATGTCGGGATACAGCGGCAGCATGGGGGCAACAATTGCCGTTGCCCCCATCATTGCCACCGTAGCGGAGCCCACTGCAGCATGCAGAATAAGTGCCACCAACCAGGCCAGAAGAATCGGGTGCATATGCATATTGGAGAGAATAACTGCCAGCGTATCAGCGAGACTGCTGCTTTTTAAAATGGCGTTGAATGCGCCTCCGGCCCCGATAATCAGCAAAATATTAGCAATAGAACCGAAACCATTTTCCGTATGTGTGAGCATCGTCCCCATGCTCATATGCTGACGTATACCCAACACATAATAGGCGACAAACACGGCGATAAACATGGCAGTGATAGGGTTGCCAATAAACTCAAGCAAGGTATACAAACCACTCTCACGCGCCATATTCAATTCGGCAATCGTTTTAACCAACATCAGCGCAATGGGTAGCAGTATGGTGAATAACGTTGCGCCTAATGAAGGTAGTGTTTTTTCATCGCGAACTTTGAGATCGGCAAACTCTGTGGGTACAGGTTTAAAGGGCAGTCGTTGCCCCAGAAATTTAAGGAAAAGTGGGCCACCGATCAGTGATGCCATCAGCCCAACCAGCAAACCGTAGACGATCACCGAACCGATATCTGCGCCCAGCTTATTGGCAACATATAAAGCAGCCGGATGTGGGGGAACCACGCAGTGCACAGCCATCAATGCGGTACACAGCGGAATGGCCAGCTTTAACAATGAGGTATTGGTTTTTTTGGCAATTGAAAAAGCCAGAGGAATCAATAGCACGACGCCCACTTCAACAAACAGCGTGATGCCGCAAATCAGGCCAACCAGCACCATAATGACATCAGCCGAAAGCCACCGGCAGCGTTGAAGTGTCAGACCAATTCTTTCTGCGGCCCCGGATACTTCCATCATTTTTCCCAGTATCGTGCCAAGGCCGATAACCGCAGCGAGGAACCCCAGCGTTCCGCCAATTCCACTTTCAATAGCATTTACCATATCCAGTGGCCCCATACCCATCATCGTTCCCACGAAGAAGCTGGCCAGCAACAGCGCCAGAAACGGGTGGAATTTGAACTTCACGATGGTCAGTACAATTAACACGATGCTGATAAGCAGCGTGCTCACAACCCAGATTTGAGAGTGCATATCTCACCTTCCCCTGTGATTAACCTGATGATATTGGACAAAAAAACAACGCAGGCTGACAAACGATAAAATTTGCCTTTCACATGAGCTAAATTGCATCAAGGGAGTGATTTACATCTAAAAATGAAGGTGAATTGAGATATGGTTCACTTTAGCTCACCTTACAGCTGAAATTTTGCCGCTATTTTTTTACACTTAATAGAAAAATGAGGTGATTATGGAACCCCTTCGTGAAATAAGAAATCGACTGCTTAACGGCTGGCAACTATCAAAACTGCATACTTTTGAAGTGGCTGCCAGGCATCAGTCTTTCGCCCTGGCGGCAGAGGAATTGTCGCTGAGCCCCAGTGCGGTAAGTCACCGTATCAATCAGCTGGAAGAAGAATTAGGTATTCAGTTGTTTGTTCGTTCCCATCGCAAAGTGGAATTAACGCACGAGGGGAAACGCGTTTATTGGGCGCTAAAATCGTCGCTGGATACCCTGAATCAGGAAATTCTGGATATCAAAAATCAGGAGTTATCGGGAACGTTAACTCTGTATTCCCGGCCCTCTATCGCCCAATGCTGGTTGGTGCCCGCATTAGGTGACTTTACACGCCGATATCCGTCTATTTCGCTCACCGTGCTCACTGGTAATGACAATGTCAATTTGCAACGTGCCGGAATCGATTTGGCGATCTACTTTGATGATGCGCCGTCAGCGCAACTGACCCATAACTTTCTGATGGATGAAGAAATCTTGCCAGTTTGTAGCCCGGAGTACGCTCATAGACATGATTTAACCAACACGGTAATTAACCTGCGTCACTGTACGTTGCTCCATGACAGACAGGCATGGAGCAACGACTCCGGTACGGATGAATGGCATAGTTGGGCGCAACATTATGCGGTTAATTTGCCGACATCTTCTGGAATTGGCTTTGATCGTTCTGATTTAGCCGTTATCGCCGCGATGAATCATGTTGGGGTGGCGATGGGAAGGAAACGCCTGGTACAAAAAAGGCTTGCCAGTGGTGAGCTCGTCGCGCCGTTTGGCGATATGACGGTGAAATGCCATCAGCATTATTACATCACCACATTACCGGGCAGGCAGTGGCCAAAAATTGAGGCATTTATTACTTGGTTAAGAGAACAGGTAAAAACCACTTCATAATGAATAAGACCACGAGTTCCTGGTGTGCCTTATTCGGCACTGCTAGTGCGAATTTAATAATTTACGGTTTTTACGTGGTTTTAGGGATAAACACAAGAATGGTGTCCCCTGCAGGAATGTGATTAATGAATTAAGAAATTGATTTTTATGAATATAAAATTTTTATTGTCATAATTCTATACACTTAGTTATACACATAAGAAAAAATCAGTGATTTTTATGGACTGGGTGTATCTTCCCCAGCCCAGCCCAGCCCAGCCCAGCCCAGCCCCAACAAACCTAATGCAGTCTTTAGTTTACAAATTGTTACATATATTATTCGTCAAATTTCATTATTATCAGAGATTAACAAGCATTGGCAAAGGTTGTCACTCAGTAATACTCACCATTATTAACTATTATTCACCATTATTTAGTATTCAAATTCTTTGAATGAGTTTGAAAGTGCCAGTCTTTACGTATTAATTCTTCTGTGCAAGTATATATACACCCAATAGAGACTAATTAAGTCTTAGTATAAATATCTAATGTGAAGGACATAGCCATGAGCTTATTGCCTCGGGAAAACGCACCCCAAAAAAGATATAGACTTCTGAGAATATCAGAAGTGATTAATTTGACTGGCTTACCCAAGTCAACAATTTATCTAAAGATAAAGAATGATGAATTTCCGAACCAAGTTTCTATCGGTTCTCGTTCTGTTGCATGGGTGGAGCATGAAGTTAATGAATGGATAGAGAAGAATATTCTCAATAGAAAATTAAACTCCTAAATTGAGGTGGCAAATATATGGTTGACAATGTTTTTAAGAAGAAATTGGCATCAATTAAGAACGAACATGTGTCGGTGTTAGATAGTTACAAAGTAAGATCATTTAAAGAGACTCATAGCGACACGGCCTGTATTGTGCGTATTATTGAAATATATTCACTGAATAAGCTGCGAGCTAAAGGTGAAAAGCTGTATTCACTTACGGGGTTAACAGTACCTGATACGGAAACTGTGGCGAATGAGATCAACCTGCTCCTGAGCCGTTATGCCCAGTTGTGTCGTCAGGAAGAGGAAGAGTTATCTTTCCGGCAGCGTGAAGTGACAAATGCGGAAGTTGCATGGAAAAGCACATTCTCAAAAAACGGCGTCAGTAGCATTGCTGAAGCCAAAACGAATAAAATGGGGCATGCTGAACGAGCGGATGCTGAACGGTATTACCATCTGGCTGTTTCCCGGTTGAATGAACAACATAGTCGATTGAGCACGATCAAGCTTTTGCCGGGAGTACTGGCCGATGAAGGAAACTACATTGGGAAGGGAATCGATAAGCGTTTACTGAATATATTTCCTCAATCCGGCCAGATCCCTGCTGATTTTATTTCTGTATTTAATGACAGTGACGTTGTCCGTGATATTAAATTTATTACTGATGCACTCAAGTCTTTATCTGATTCCGTGAGTGAAATTATTAGTCGTTGTAGCGTTCCAACTGATCGTTATGTATTAAATAACGGTGGAATGGCAAGAGCTATGGCTTACAGGGAGTACTATCGAGCAGATAATTATGTATTACGTTCAGTCGTAAGTGACCGGGATTATGTTGAGCATGTAATGAAATACAATCTGGTTACTGAGTACAAAAATAAAATCTTTTCTTAAATACTTAAAAAGGTGAAAAACTATGTATGCCTTCAAAACTGAAAGGCCGGACGCAGCACGTCGTTATCATAATAAATTCGTCACTGGCACTAACTATCAGGAAGAATCAAACAGACGCTTTGCATTAAGCGAACCTACTGAAAATATACTGCGTACCTCAATTCTGGAATCCGGGTGGCTTATTAAAAATATTACCCTACGTGATGTTAACGCCGTGTCAGGTAATGCCGTCAATATTGGTGCCAGTGAACTGTATACCGGACGTGTGGATGGTGGCCGTTTCCACAAAAAAATGGCAATCAATGGTACGGAGTTCTTTCTGACAGAGACGGATACCTGCGCCCGGATCAGCTATTCCGATATGTCTCATATTTACCATACCGGCGTGCCGGATGAGTTTGAGAAAACGGTTGAGAGCTTTTTTGCCCAGGCATATGCGCTGGACATGCTGCGGGTCGGTTTCAACGGTGTGTCGATTGCAAATACTACAAACCCGGAAATCAATAAAAAAGGCGAGGATGTCAATATTGGCTGGCATGCACTGGCGAAAGCCTACGGGAACGGAAAGCAAATCATCTCTGAGCCTGTCACTCTGGGAGAGACTGGCACCTGGAAAAATATTGATGCTCTGGCCAACCATCTGATTACAGAGCTTATTGCTGAGCAGTTTCGTGAAGATCCTCGTCTGGTTGTACTGGTTGGGGCAGAGCTGGCAGCACATCAACGCCTGAAGTTATTTAATGCCGCAGACCGCCCGTCTGATGTGAATGCGGCACAGATGGCTACAAGTTCTGTTGCTGGCCGCTTTGCGTTTATTCCCCCGTTTATGCCGGGTAAGCGTCTGGCAGTAACGACGCTGGATAATCTGCATATTTACACTCAGGCGATAACACGCTGGTTTCGTGCTGAGTTTGATGATGAAAGCAGTGAATACGTGCATTCCTACCTGCGCAATGAAGGTTATGCACTCGGTGAACCTGAACTGTACGCGGCTGTTGATGAGTGCACCCTGACGTTTGCGGATTGACTTAGCGACAGAAAGACCCGCTCAGAGGCGGGTCTCGTTTACAGCATCAGGAAAAATGAAGAACTATTTTTAAGCAGAGGCTTAAGCATGCCAGCGTTAATTAATCCAGGCAATGATCAGTTTTCGGTTATAAATTTCTTGCCTCACCAGGAATGCGCGGGATATAGTTTAAAGGTTGCCGCAAAATCGGCAGCCGGGCGTAGGAACCCGTGTTATCTGAAGGCGATACTACACGCGCTAGGCGTGTTTTTTTGTGTCGCAGCTTTGACTCACCTAAAATTTATGGTGTGGTGGCTGATTGTATTTTTTTATTTTTTACGCCACATCATCAGAATTATGGTAGTCCAGGCGGGGCAGCTTTCGGGCTGGCCGGTATCCTTCAGAGCCGGTATTCCTACCCCCGTCTGGGCTACCACCCATGAGCGTAGGAACTCCGGTGGTAGCGTTACCCGCTATCTGAAGGAGGTTGCCATTATGGCTACAGTCCCTGCTTTATCTCACCCTGAATTTACCTTTGTCTTTCTGGCTGTCCGCCGTACAGACCGTGATGCCCGTCCACGCCCTGTGCGTGTAATCGCAGAATGCGAGCATGCTGCACGCCTTAAACTTGCCACTGAATTTATCCTGAGCTTTGCTGCCCGTATCCCTGTGAAAAGAGCCGGGGAGGTGGTTGCATGAAATCCATGAATTTTAAGCAAGGCTGCATATTGAGTGAACAGGGGGAGAGTCGTCTGTTACGGGCGGCACTGGCCAGTGAGTTTCTTGCAGAGGTCTTGTCCGTGCCCACAGTGAATGGAGCGAGAACTGTTTCAGCGGAAGGCGCTGCGGCTTTAGTGGCCTGTATTGCCGAACAACTGGATGGCGTTGTTAAGGAAACCAGCACAATTAAGGGAGTGATGCGCGATGAATAATAATCAAAATTTAAAGGCGCATGCTTTACGAACAGCAGTCTTACGCTACTACATTGCTGATGCATTCATTTCCTTAATGGTGCGTGTTCATAATGAACCTGTTTATATTGAAGATGGCGAACGAATAGAACTCTCCCACGAAAAAGTGGTGAGTAATATTATTTACCATATTGAAATGCCGTGGGTGAATGAGTTTGGGGCTGATGCTGGTTGCATACTGGCCGCAGAGAAACTGGAAAAAATGCTTAAACCAGGCTTTATGTCAGAAAATATTCGCCTGTCAGTTTTTGGTGTCACAGAGATGCGTGAGGTTTACCGGGATATTATTTTCGGAGCACCTGATGGCGAACTACCCGAAGGTTTTGAATTTGTGAAGCCGGAAGGTCAGGAGGTGCTGCTGTGAAAACACCGTCTGTATCCACGATTTCCGGAGCTGCAATTGGGCGCTGGCCTTATATCCTGTCAGCATTAGGTATTAAAGTACCGTCCGCAGGACATCATGGGGCTTGCCCTGCCTGTGGTGGAAAAGATCGTTTTCGACTGGACGATAAAGCGGGGCGAGGGACGTGGTTTTGTAATCAGTGCGGTCATGGCGATGGTCTTGATCTGGTTCGTCTGGTGACAGGAAGAAAGATAAAAGAAGTCGCCGGGATGGTATCTGAGGCGCTTGCATTACCAGAAATACAGGAGAAGCCCGCATTGCCAGCCAGGAAAAAGGCCGCAGGAAAAGAAGCGGGCGCGGAGCGATATACCAGACTCAGACAGCAGTCCTGCAATGGTGAGCCGGTCTATCTGACAAATAAGAGCTTACACGGGTATTCACTTCCCTTGCTGTCACAGCCTTTGAATCTGGCCGGAATAACATTTTCCACCGGTTCATTACTGCTGCCTTTGACGGATATTTCCGGGAATATTACTGGTGGCCAGCTTATCAATCCTGACGGGGATAAAAGTCTGCTGCCCGGTAGCCAGCTGTCTGGCGCATTCATTGCCCTGACCGATATACCCGCTGAAACACCTGAACAGGTGATTATCACTGAGGGTTTTGCCACGGCGCTTACCGTCAGTCTGCTGACTGAAGGATGGATCGTGGCGGCTGTCGCTGCCACCAATTTACTGAAGGTGACGGAGCAGATCCGAAAACGCTGGCCGGAAACCCGGATCATTCTGGCCGGAGATAATGATCTGGCTGACGGCAAAGAAAACACCGGGCGTATTCAGGCAGAGAAAGCCGCCAAAGCGGTGGATGGCTGGGTAACGCTCCCTCCGGTACGCCATAAGGCTGACTGGGATGATTATCGGCAGGAAGTGGGGAAAGAACGGGCGAGAGATGCCTTTCGTGAAGAAATGACGCTGCATGGCAAAGGGCAGACCCGTTTACCAGAAGGGTTCCGGCTGACAAAAGAATATTTGTGGTACGACAAGCTGGTTAATAAGTCTGATGGTGATACAGAGATACGTAATATCAAAATTTGCAGTCCGTTGCGGGTGACGGCAATCACCAGTGATGCTGATGGAAGTAATTACGGGCGTTTGCTGGAATGGGAAGATACCAACGGAAACAGCCGTAAATGGGCAATGCCGATGGAGATGCTGGGCGGTAGCGGGGAAGAACTGCGCCGCGTTCTGCTGGTTAACGGGCTTTCTTACATCAACATTAACGGCATGGCCAGAGCATTCCTGATGGAATATATCTCGCTGTGTAAACCGGACAGAAAAGTAACCTGTGTGAATAAAACTGGCTGGCACGGCGGGGTTTACGTTCTCCAGGATGAAGTGATAGGGCGCGAAGCCCAGTCAGTCATCTTACAAACATCGAGTGTGCAGGGGCGTGATTTTCGTGTCAGCGGCACATCAGAGGGCTGGCGTGAAAATATAGGCCGTTATTGCATAAAGAATGCCCGTCTTGCCTTTGCGGTGAGTCTGGCATTTGCTGCCCCCCTTCTGAAACTGGTTGGTATCGGCGGTGGAGGTTATCACCTCAAAGGGGAATCCACAGACGGTAAAACCACGACGATGAAAGTGGCTGCATCAGTATGTGGTGGAACAGATTTCTGGCATACGTGGCGGGCGACGGGGAATGCCTTAGAAGGAACGGCGAGCCGCCGCAATGATGCCACGCTGATGCTGGATGAAATCCGGGAGGTTGACGGCAGGGAGGCGGGAAATATCGCTTATATGCTGGCTAACGGGCAGGGCAAAGCCAGAGCCAGAACAGATGGTTCGGTAAGGGAAACCAACCGCTGGAATCTGTTGTTTCTGTCTACCGGGGAACTGTCACTGGTAGAGCATGCGGCAAGCGCCGGGGAACGTACGTATGCCGGGGTTGAGGTCAGAATGATCCAGATCCCAAGCGATTCGGGCAAGTATGGCGTGTTTGAAGAACTTCATGGCTTCAGTAGCGGGAAAACCCTGGCTGAGCATCTTGAGCAGCACGTAGCGCATTATCATGGTGCACCATTCCGCGACTGGCTGTATTGCCTGACCGCTGATCTGCCGGAACTGACCAGTCAGGCGAAAGCCTTATTGAAAGAGTATACCCGAAGGCTGACGCCGGAAAATGCCGGGAATCAGGTTGGCCGGGCTGTTACCCGTTTTGCTCTGGTTGCGATGGCCGGGGAGCTGGCCACAAAAGCGGGCATCACAGGATGGCCGGAGGGAGAGGCCTTTCGTGCCGCTCAAAGCTGTCTGGCTGCATGGATGGCTGACCGGGGCCATACAGCTAATCAGGAAGATAAAGCGGCACTTGAACAGGTTCGGGACTTCATGACGCGTAATCAGTTCAGTCGGTTTGCTGACTGGAATGACGACAGGAACCGGCCTGTTTCAATGATGGGATTCAGAAAAGTCGATAAAGGAGACAACGTGACAGAGCCGGTTGTGACGTTCTACGTTCTCCCGTCAGGCTGGAAGGAGATCTGTAAGGGATTTGACTCGCGTAAGGTGGCCAGGTTGTGTGTGGACGCGGGCTGGCTGAAACCCGGTGAAGATGGCCGGACGCAAAACAGCATTCGCCTGCCAGAAATAGGGCTTAAACGTGTGTACCAGTTCAATACACAGGTACTGGGAAGCGCTGAACCTGAGTGATTATCGCGTGAGTCTTATTTTTATGAGGTAACACTGGTAACAGAGGTAACACCCGTTACTGATGCGGTTCTTCAGTGTTACCAGTCAAAAATACTGACTGGTAACAGAGGTAACAAAAAATGGTGTGTTACCACGCGTTACCTCTTGATTTTGCTAACTGGTAACAGATTAAATCCTTTTAAATCAATAGCGTTACACGTGTTACCAGTGTTACACGTTCAGAACAAGAGGTAGGGATCCAAATCCCTTCTTCTGGCGGGCAACAGTATAGGGCACAGAACGATGAAGATGATGAGAATGTACTGCCCCACATGTCAGGCAGTAGCACGGATAGGTAAAACAAACAGGAAACACCCACAACTGTACGATGTGTACTGCTATTGCTCTAATGTGGAGTGCGGTCACTCGTTTGTGATGAATGTTGCTTTCTCCCATTCCGTTAGTCCAAGCGCGCTGAACGGGCAGGGAAGGGTTAAAGAGCTGATTGATGCAATTCCACCCGAGGAACGGGAAAAGGCTTTAAAGTTGCTGCTGGCTGCGCAAAAGAATGGGTAAAGTATGCGTCGGGAATGGCCGATCTGTTCCCGGAACCTGAACACAGGATTTCAGTTTATACGGTCATAAAATTATTATTTTTCAACTGGTTATCTTCTTCATGTTTCACAAACCTTCATAAAATCACACACCTAAAATTAATTATCCATTTAATATCATAGAGTTGCGTATTCAGGCCATAGATTCGACGGACAGTAAAACTGAAAAAAAATGAATTTCTTTTCATTCTTTTCAGTTCCTGTATCGCAGTACATCTCGAGGACTGGCACGGACTGGCGGTATCGTTTGTAAAAAATCCAGGCTGAAAATTTTTAGTGATATGAAAACCGCAGGCGGGTGCGGTGTAGTGCCGTTTTGGTCTGTCGAGCGTATATTTTCCTTTTTCACGATTGCTGCATATCAAAACGAATGTGCAGATATCAGGCCGTGTCAAACCGTGAATCGTGGAGCCTAAATGCCCAAACTACGTTTGTAGACCTAGCTAGGGGAAGGTTTCCACATATACTGCTACCTATCTTCCAGTCGCTGGTGAGGATCAAGGTAAGCTAACTGGTGAACAAGAAAAGTACTTTCGTATCTTGCGTACTCGTTTTTTTTGATTAGTATGTACAGGTAGTAACTGGATGGTGAGAATTCGTCATAACTTATCAAATTGCATGATGTTTATAGAGTATGAGTAATGAGTCATAATAAAAAGGAATATGCTAAATTTTTCCGTCGCCCCATTTTTTCATCCTTAGCAAAAGGTAAGGATATTTCGGATTTATTTGGGAGTTTTGATTCTTACTGCTATGAAACACTGTTTTCAAACAATGATAATAATGAACATGAGATTTCACTAAGGGATTTATTTACATCATTATATGATTTTTTGCGTCTGAATTATAGAAATGAATATGTTTATAAGACAGCACTTGTCAATAAAATAATATTCGGTAAGCACAGCCCAAAAACAAGTTCGTCGTCCATAGAGTTACCAATTAAAAACTCTATAGTGGATGTTGCGGTGTTTAATGGTACGTCTACAGCTTACGAGATTAAGACAGAGTATGATTCACCAAAAAGGTTGATTACTCAAGCCCCTGATTATTTGGATGTTTTTGATAAAGTGTATATAGTTACACATCCAGAGTATGCAAGTAAATATTGTGCTTTAAATCTCCCCAGAGTGGGAGTTATGGTTTTGAATAAAAAAGATCAATTGAGTGTCATTAAGGAGGCAGATTCAAATATTGATTATATTAAAAGTGACAGCTTGTTTTCAGTTCTTAGAAAGGAAGAGTTCTTAGCTATAATAGAAGATTACACTTCAACTAAAATAAATATGCCTAACGGATTGGTTTATGAATATTGTAAAGAGATATTCATGCAGATGCCATTAAACATAGCAAATAAATACTTTATCTCTGCTATGAAAAAAAGATGTAACGATAAAGTTTTTTTGGATTATATTTATTCTCTTCCAGCATGTTTACGTGTTTTAGGTTATGCAACACCATTATCAAGAAAGCAAAAAGAATTCATCATGAATTTGATGGATGTAAAAATTAAAATTTGTTGATATCCTCAGGAGTTGTAAGTTATGTATAGCCCATATTTGTATGCGAGAAGTACAGAGTTATTATGCCTTAGGGACCTCGTTGCGAAGGGAGTTAGCCTAAATGGTCTGCTACCAATTTTAGAACCAATTAACGTCAATACGAGAAATTTATTAACATGTTTAAATGTTTGGAATTCTGACATAATTGTTATCCTTAATCCTTATCAGGAAGATTTTTCTTCACACAATAACGTCTTAACTTTAAATCAAAATTTATCAAGTGTATTAACAAATAAAAATAATATCATCTCTGGATATCTTATTCAGCCCAATACAACGATTAATGATATTAATAATTGGTTGAATGCTAACTTAAATAGACGAGTTGCACTTCTATATGATAATCCATCATTATCCAACTCTGATATTCAGTTGTTGGCGACAAATCAATTGATTAGTTATCATGTTGTTTTAAATAATAAAATGCTTCCTAATCAGTGCGCTCTTCTTCCTTTGTCGAAGTTAATTATTATTAGCGATAACTTTAGAAAGTTAGCAAAAAATGCTGATTATAATGGGCCGGAACTTTTCACGCACGCACATCAATTCGTGGGACAAAATTACTTAGGATTTGGCGATTATACAATTACTGGCCAGGTACTAGATCTTGGAGGTGGTCAACCTTCTGCTGTTGCCGCACATTTGGTGTTCAAGAATTTACAAGCGAATACAGTTTGGATTCGTCATTTTGTATCAAGCAACACGCAACGAGGAAGTTCAAATGTTACTGCAAAATTTTTAGATGTTTCAGATCAAATTACAAATCTTGTTCCCCAACATCCAACCCAGTTTGGCAGCAACATTGGTCTTAACTATTATTATTACAATAGTCAACCAACTGTAAGGCATTTCCCTGGGTTGCCAAAAAACAAACAGTATCAAATTACTCACCATATTTGTTTCATGCTGGATTTAATAGCAGGTCGTATTTAATAAGCTAGCGTACCATTCCATCATTACTTGTCGATCTTTAATATATTGCGCATGATTGTAAGTACCTCGAATAGAGTTCTTATCAACATGCGCAAGCTGCATTTCAATCCAGGCACTTTCAAACCCATGCTCATGCAAGATGGTGCTCATGGTATGCCTGAAACCGTGACCCGTTAACCGACCGTGATAACCCAGTAGTTTTATCACTTTGTTGATGCTGGCTTCGCTCATTGGTTTACTGACGTCATTCCGGCCAGGGAAAACGAGGCTGTAATTCCCTGTTATTTCTTGCAGCTTTTTCAGGATATTGATCGCCTGAGTTGATAACGGAACCAGATGGGGGCGGCGTTTCTTCATCCGTTCTTTGGGGATCTCCCATAAGGCATTATCTAAATCAAACTCAGCCCATTCCGCTGCACGTAGTTCAATTGTTCGCACGCCTGTTAGCATCAACAGCTGCGTGGCGTATTTGGTAACTAAACTGCCCTGATAGTTATCCAGAGCATTAACGAACTCGGGCAACTCGCTTTCAGTCAGGAACGGGAAGTGTTGGGTTTTAGGTTTGTTGAGTGCGATAGCTAAATCGGGTGCAAAATTATACTTTGCTCTACCAGTGGCAACAGCATAACGAAGCACTTCACCACAGCGGCGGCGGATCTTACTGGTTTGCTCTAGCGCACCTCTTTTCTCTATTTTTTGCAGGACGGTTAGCAGTTCTAATGGTTCAATCTGCTCAATTGGGCGCTGGCCGATAAAAGGAAAAATATCCTTTTCCATACAATTGAGAACCTCTTTTGCATAACCCTCTGACCAGGTGGCTTTTTTCGATGAGTGCCATTCTCTGGCCACAGACTCAAAGCTGTTCTCATGCGCGAACTGCAAAGCAATCTTATCTGCTTTTCTGGCTTCACTTGGGTTTATCCCGTTGGCTAACATCGAACGCGCTTCATCACGTTTGGTACGTGCCTGTGCCAACGACACATCGCCATATACGCCAAAGGAAATCATCTTAGGCTTACCTGCAAAGCGATAGCGAAAACGCCAGCCTTTACTGCCCGCTGTGTCGATCAGGAGTGATAGCCCCATACCATCGTTAAGCGTATAGGGTTTGTCCTTCGGTTTTGCTCTTTTTATTTGGATGTCAGATAGCAGCATGTGTATAGAAAAAAGATCGAACTCAGTTATACACAATGTTATACGCAAAGATGTATAGATTCCATTAGAAATAATGGTACTTTGCTGGACGAGTATAAGGAGATGATATCAGTTAAAACAGTGAGTTATGGAATTAATTGAACTTAGTGAGAAGTGTTCATGGTGTCCCCTGCAGGAATCGAACCTGCAATTAGCCCTTAGGAGGGGCTCGTTATATCCATTTAACTAAGAGGACAATGCGGCATGAGTATACCCGCTAATGGACTACGGGGTAAGTACACAGCCGCTCGATTGCTTAAACCCTCGCCATTTATGCCGGGTTTTTATCATTTTTCTTAATGTTTTCCGCACGTTCTGCTTTTTGACGTGCTTCTGCTTTGCGCTTGTTGCTCATGTCGTTACGAATCTGTGCATGACTCATTAACGCGAAGATAAAGGTGCCGCCGCAGATGTTCCCCGCTAAAGTAGGTAGTGCGAAGGGCCAGATGAAATCGCTCCAGTGCAGCGTGCCGTTAAACACCAGATAGAGGATTTCAACAGAACCGACAACGATGTGGGTGGTGTCACCCAGGGCAATAAGCCAGGTCATCAATATAATCACCACAATCTTTGCCGCACCCGCTGCAGGAAACATCCATACCATAGTGGCGATCAGCCAGCCGGAAATAATCGCGTTGGCAAACATCTCGCTGGGGGTGTTCTTCATCACATCCATGCCGATTTTGACAAATGCATCGCGAGTTTCTTCATTGAAGATAGGCATATATTCAAATGCCCACGCAGCAATACCTGTCCCGAGAATATTACCCAGCAGCACGATGCCCCATAACCGCATAAGTAAGCCGACGTTGCTCATTGTCGGTTTTTGCATGACGGGTAGTACCGCAGTTACGGTGTTTTCGGTAAATAATTGCTGGCGGGCCATTATGACGATAATAAAACCAAAGGTATAACCGAGATTCTCCAGCAAGAAGCTGCCCGGCACGCCTTCCAGTTCGACATGAAATATCCCTTTTGCCAGTAACGAAGCGCCCATCGACAGGCCCGCCGCAATGGCTGACCACAGTAGCGCCATTGCGTCGCGTTCCAGCTCTTTTTCACCATCCTGGCGGATATGCTCATGAATTGCCATCGCCCGGGAGGGGAGTCGGTCTTCATCTATTTCTATTTTTTTACCGCGCTCTTTTTCTTCGCTCTCAACTTCAATTTCGTCGCTGTGTTGATCAATTTTGTCGTTGTCCATGGTCTCTTCTCTTGAATTAGCACGTATAGCTAAAGCGTAGCGGCTTTTTTGCTCGCAACTGGCGGGAGTTACTCTGAAAATGTAGAAAAGGCCGCGTTTGCCTTTTTCTGTTTCTATTGAATCAAGTAGCCTACAGGGCGGCGATTACCAGGCTATGATCAAATCAGCAAATCAGGGCGTCTGGACATCAGTTGACGTGCTGTTACAATCGCCCACACCTAAACAGGCGGATACGGTATCGTTCCGTCATGGATGGCAAACTGCATAAGCCATAAAAAAACAGGGAGACATTTATGAAGCTTCGCCTGTCGGCGCTTGCTCTGGGAACTACGCTTCTGGTGGGGTGTGCGAGTTCCGGTACAGATCAGCAAGGGCGTTCTGACCCGTTAGAAGGGTTTAACCGCACTATGTACAACTTCAACTTCAATGTATTAGACCCGTATATTGTTCGACCGGTCGCTGTCGCCTGGCGTGATTATGTTCCGCAACCTGCGCGTAACGGTTTGAGCAACTTTACCGGCAACCTTGAAGAACCTGCGGTGATGGTTAACTACTTCTTGCAGGGCGACCCTTATCAGGGGATGGTCCACTTTACCCGCTTTTTCCTGAATACCATTTTGGGAATGGGCGGCTTTATTGATGTTGCAGGGATGGCGAACCCGAAACTGCAACGGACTGAACCTCACCGCTTCGGTAGTACGCTTGGTCATTATGGTGTGGGTTATGGGCCGTACGTTCAGTTACCGTTCTACGGTAGCTTCACGCTGCGTGATGACGGTGGTGATATGGCGGATAGTCTTTACCCGGTTCTTTCCTGGCTGACCTGGCCGATGTCTGTGGGTAAATGGACGCTTGAAGGGATAGAAACTCGTGCGCAGTTGTTGGATTCCGACGGTCTGCTGCGTCAGTCCTCCGATCCTTATATTATGGTGCGTGAAGCGTACTTCCAGCGTCATGATTTCATCGCTAATGGCGGTGAACTCAAACCGCAGGAAAATCCGAACGCGCAAGCGATTCAGGATGATTTAAAAGATATCGATTCTGAATAAGAAACAAACAAAAAAGGTGAGTCGCAAAACTCACCTTTTTTCTTATTAAGCTAACGCGTTATCAGAACGCGTAGTTAAAGTTAGTACCGAACAGCCAGGCTTTACCTTCAGACTCGAAGGAATAAGCTGCCGCTCCTTCACCTTCGGTGAATTTCACTTTCTGACCATGCATATAAGATGCGCCAACATCAATGGATGCATCTTCATTAAATGCGTAGGTTAACCCAGCACTTAACCACAAACGATCCTGGTCAGGAATGGAAATAGAACGTTTATCTGCCGGAACCGGGCTGTCGTCATAAGCGATACCGGTACGGAAGGTCCAGTTTTTATCATAATAGTAGGTTGTACCCAACGCGATACGATACGCGTCCCGGAATCCTTCATCTTTATAGAACAGAGTCTGACCACTATCGCCTTTCGCTTTCAATTCCTGGAACTGGCTCCAACTGGTATAGGCCATGCTGTAGTGAATTGCCCACTGCGGCGCAACACGGTTATAACCAGAAATCTCCCACATCTCAGGCAGGTTCAGCGTTAAGGATCCATTTTGGGTTGCCCCCATCGTGCCATACGGTAAGCCCATGTTACCCAAAATATTGTTCAGATTTGGGTTAATGGAGCTTTTGTAATCCCCATCGAAGTCGATTTTAACTTCTGAACGATATGTCAGCCCCCAACGGTTATCTTTATCCAGTTCATAAAGAATACCCGCGTTCCAGCCAAAGCCCCATTCGTCACCTTTCAAATGAGCAATTTGAGAGTCCGGAGTATTAATACCATTGGTTAATGAAGCGGGTACACCCTGGGCAATCAACTGTTGAGACAACAATGGCCCCAGCGAACCGGCGTAACGCTCAATTTTTGCCTTGGCATAAACTGCATCAAAACCAAGACCAAAACTCCAGCTATTGTTAAGGCGATAAGCCCCGCTAAGGTTAAGGTTGATTGTTTGCAGATCGGTTTTACCGCCATAGATACCAGCAGCGTAGTTGTCGGTAAATTCCGTAGCCAGGCCATAGTTGGAAGTTATTGACGCTCCCCAACCAAACTGATCGTTAATAGGCGCGACAAAGTGCAGGTTAGGTACCCACGCTGTCGGCGCGATATTTTTAGCATTTGCACTCTGACCGGTTAAATTAGAATGTCCGGTAATATCTACATCCGGATCAATATAAACCGCACCCGCAGAAAATGTCGGGCGGTCAAACATGGTAATCAATGCGGGGTTACGGCTAACGTTACCTGCATCATCGGCAATTGCACCTTCCCCTGAATAAGCCCGGCCCAGGCCAGAGGAAGAAAATTCGTTTAACTGAAAGCCTGCCGACCAGGCCTGGGTGGAGATAAGTGCCACTGCGACTGCGAGAGCAGACTTTGTAAACAGGGTTTTCTGGCTCATGACCATAACCTCAATGATTTATTTTTATACAAACTATGTTACGTGCTGTAACAGGAGCGCGAAGTGTAGGGTCTGAGGTACATCTTAGAAATCAGACCAGTGGCGAGAGTATAGGTCGGACCAGCTGGGATGTTGCAAGTATGTTTCTATCTTTTTTCAGATATGATCTAAGAAACGCGATCCAGCTGGCAAAATTGGGAGGTGGCGCACTCATGGATTCAGGTGAATTTTGTTTTAGATCATTTTTAAGTGTGATTTCGGTCACTTATCCGATTTTGCAGAATTAACAACTGGAGCAGCACTTTCCGGAAGCGTAAAATATCCACAACGTTTATCTGGCACCTTGGGTGCACATACAGAGGAAATCAACGATGAGTAAATGTAGTGCTGATGAAACCCCGGTTTGCTGCTGTATGGATGTTGGCACCATTATGGACAACTCCGACTGCACCGCGTCTTACAGCCGTGTGTTTGCAAACCGCGCAGAAGCAGAACAAACGCTGGCGGCGCTGACTGAAAAAGCCCGTAGCGTGGAATCCGAACCGTGCAAAATCACCCCGACTTTCACTGAAGAGTCTGACGGTGTGCGCCTGGATATCGATTTCACTTTTGCCTGCGAAGCTGAAATGCTGATCTTCCAGCTGGGTCTGCGTTAATTCCTCTCGGGTACATACGCCCCTGTCAGCTGCTGACAGGGGCGTTTTATTTTCTCCTCCTCTTTTCTCTCTGTGTCATAGCTCCCACTTTCCCTTTTCTCCACTTGGCTAAATGTAAAAAAATGGTTAAGACTATGATCAGGTCAGACCACTTTATTTATTTTTTTACAGGGGAGTGTTATGGGTCAGGTTTTACCGCTGGTTACCCGCCAGGGCGATCGTATCGCCATTGTTAGCGGTTTACGTACGCCTTTTGCCCGACAGGCGACGGCTTTTCATGGCATTCCCGCGGTTGATTTAGGGAAGATGGTGGTAGGCGAACTGCTGGCACGCACCGAGATCCCCGCTGAAGTGATTGAACAATTGGTCTTCGGTCAGGTTGTGCAAATGCCGGAAGCGCCCAACATTGCCCGTGAAATTGTTCTTGGCACTGGAATGAATGTGCATACTGATGCTTACAGCGTCAGCCGCGCTTGCGCCACCAGTTTTCAGGCGGTTGCGAACGTTGCCGAAAGCCTGATGGCGGGAACTATTCGAGCGGGGATTGCCGGTGGGGCAGATTCCTCTTCCGTATTGCCAATTGGCGTCAGTAAAAAACTGGCGCGCGTACTGGTTGATGTCAACAAAGCCCGCACAATGAGCCAGCGCCTGAAACTCTTCTCTCGCCTGCGTTTGCGCGACTTAATGCCCGTACCGCCTGCGGTAGCAGAATATTCTACCGGCTTGCGGATGGGGGACACCGCAGAGCAAATGGCGAAAACCTACGGCATCACCCGAGAACAGCAAGATGCACTGGCGCACCGTTCGCATCAGCGTGCCGCTCAGGCGTGGTCAGAAGGTAAACTCAAAGAAGAGGTGATGACTGCCTTTATCCCTCCTTATAAACAACCGCTTGTCGAAGACAACAATATTCGCGGTAATTCCTCTCTTGCTGATTACGCAAAGTTGCGTCCGGCGTTTGATCGTAAACACGGGACGGTAACGGCGGCGAACAGTACGCCGCTGACCGATGGCGCGGCAGCGGTGATCCTGATGACTGAATCCCGGGCGAAAGAATTAGGGCTGGTACCGCTGGGCTATCTGCGCAGCTACGCATTTACTGCGATAGATGTCTGGCAGGACATGTTGCTCGGTCCAGCCTGGTCAACACCGCTGGCGCTGGAACGTGCCGGATTGACGATGGGCGATCTGACATTGATCGATATGCACGAAGCCTTTGCCGCCCAGACGCTGGCCAATATTCAGTTGCTGGGTAGCGAACGTTTTGCTCGCGACGTACTGGGGCGTGCACATGCCACTGGCGAAGTGGACGAGAGCAAATTTAACGTGCTTGGCGGTTCGATTGCTTACGGGCATCCCTTCGCAGCGACCGGCGCGCGGATGATTACCCAGACATTGCATGAACTTCGCCGTCGTGGCGGTGGATTTGGTTTAGTGACCGCCTGTGCTGCGGGTGGGCTTGGCGCAGCAATGGTTCTGGAGGCGGAATAATGGAAATGGCATCAGCGTTTACTCTTAATGTTCGTCTGGACAACATTGCTATCATCACCATCGACGTACCGGGTGAGAAAATGAATACCCTGAAGGCGGAATTTGCCTCGCAGGTACGCGCCATTATTAAGCAACTCCGTGAAAACAAAGAGTTGCGTGGCGTGGTGTTTGTCTCCGCGAAACCAGACAACTTCATTGCTGGCGCAGACATCAACATGATCGGCAACTGCAAAACGGCGCAAGAAGCGGAAGTACTGGCGCGGCAGGGGCAACAGTTAATGGCGGAGATTCATGCTTTGCCCATTCCGGTTATCGCGGCTATTCATGGCGCTTGCCTGGGCGGCGGGCTGGAGTTGGCGCTGGCGTGCCACGGTCGTGTTTGTACTGACGATCCTAAAACGGTGCTCGGTTTGCCTGAAGTACAACTTGGATTGTTACCCGGTTCAGGAGGTACCCAGCGTTTACCGCGCCTGATAGGTGTCAGCACAGCATTAGAGATGATCCTCACCGGAAAACAACTTCGGGCGAAACAGGCGGTAAAGCTGGGGTTGGTGGATGACGTCGTTCCGCACTCCATATTGCTGGAAGCCGCTGTTGAGCTGGCAAAGCAGGATCGCCCATCTTCACGCCCTCTACCTGTTCGCGAGCGTATTCTGGCGGGGCCGTTAGGTCGTGCGCTGCTGTTCAAAATGGTCGGCAAGAAAACAGAACACAAAACGCAAGGTAACTATCCGGCGACAGAACGCATCCTGGAGGTTGTCGAAACGGGATTAGCGCAGGGGACCAGCAGTGGCTATGACGCCGAAGCTCGGGCGTTTGGTGAACTGGCGATGACGCCGCAATCGCAGGCGCTGCGCAATATCTTTTTTGCCAGTACGGACGTGAAAAAAGATCCCGGCAGTGATGCGCCGCCTGCGCCATTAAACAGCGTGGGGATTCTAGGTGGTGGCTTGATGGGCGGCGGTATTGCTTATGTCACTGCTTGTAAAGCGGGGCTTCCGGTCAGAATTAAAGATATCAACCCGCAGGGCATAAATCATGCGCTGAAGTTCAGTTGGGATCAGCTTGAGGGCAAAGTTCGCCGTCGTCATCTCAAAGCCAGCGAACGTGACAAACAGCTGGCATTAATCTCCGGAACGACGGACTATTGCGGCTTTGCCCATCGCGATCTGATTATTGAAGCGGTGTTTGAAAATCTCGAATTAAAACAACAGATGGTGGCGGAAGTGGAGCAAAATTGCGCTACTCATACCATCTTTGCTTCGAACACGTCATCTTTACCGATTGGCGATATCGCCGCTCACGCCACGCGACCTGAGCAAGTTATTGGCCTGCATTTCTTCAGTCCGGTGGAAAAAATGCCGCTGGTGGAGATTATTCCTCATGCGAGTACATCGGCGCAAACCATCGCCACCACGGTAAAACTGGCGAAAAAACAGGGCAAAATGCCAATTGTCGTGCGTGACAAAGCTGGGTTTTACGTCAATCGCATCTTAGCGCCTTACATCAATGAAGCTATCCGCATGTTGACCGAAGGCGAGCGTATTGAGCATATCGATGCCGCGCTAGTGAAATTTGGTTTTCCGGTAGGCCCAATCCAACTTTTGGATGAGGTAGGAATCGACACAGGGACTAAAATTATGCCTGTACTGGAAGCCGCTTATGGAGAACGTTTTAGCGCGTCTGCAAATGTTGTTTCTTCAATTTTGAACGACGATCGCAAAGGCAGAAAAAATGGTCGGGGTTTCTATCTTTATGGTCAGAAAGGGCGTAAAAGCAAAAAACAGGTCGATCCCGCCATTTACCCGCTCATTGGCGTACAAGGGCAGGGGCGACTCTCCGCACCGCAGGTTGCTGAACGGTGTGTGATGTTGATGCTGAATGAAGCAGTACGTTGTCTGGACGAGCAGGTTATCCGTAGCGTGCGTGACGGGGATATTGGTGCGGTATTTGGCATTGGTTTTCCGCCATTTCTCGGTGGACCGTTCCGCTATATCGATTCTCTCGGCGCAGGCGAAGTGGTTGCAATAATGCAACGACTGGCCACGCAGTATGGTTCCCGTTTTACCCCTTGCGATCGTTTAGTTGAGATGAGCGAGCGTGGGGAAAGTTTTTGGAAAACAACTGCAACTGACCTGCAATAAGAAGGTCAAAGTTATATGAATCCGCGCTGAATGGCGGAGTGTTGCTCAAAATGTAAACGCATATTGACTATACTTACGCCATTGAGGTAAAAAACAGCGTTTCATTCGGTGAATGGATAAGGCACAATGCCGGCCACCGTTTTCTTTCTCTGGTTTCAGATGAAAGAAAACGGGCGAATCTGGTTAACAAAAGCGGTGCAATATGCAAGTTTTTATCATGCGTCACGGCGACGCAGCCCTCGATGCCGCCAGTGATTCGGTTCGTCCTCTGACCACTCATGGTTGTGACGAATCTCGCCTGATGGCGAACTGGCTGAAAGGTCAAAAAGTGGAAATCGAACGCGTTCTGGTGAGCCCGTTCCTGCGAGCCGAGCAAACACTTGAAGAAGTAGGGGATTGTCTGAACCTGCCTTCCAGTGCAGAAGTTCTGCCGGAGTTAACGCCCTGCGGCGATGTTGGTCTGGTCGGTGCCTATTTGCAGGCGTTGACCAATGAAGGTGTTGCTTCGGTACTGGTGATCTCCCACTTACCGTTAGTTGGGTATCTGGTTGCCGAGTTATGTCCGGGCGAAACGCCGCCTATGTTTACCACGTCAGCGATTGCCAGCGTAACGCTTGATGAAAGCGGAAAAGGCCAATTCAACTGGCAGATGAGCCCTTGTAATTTGAAGATGGCAAAAGCAATTTAAGCAATCAATGCCCGGTTACGTGCGCGTACACCGGGCAGTTTCTCCGTCATACAATCATTCTTTTTTTGTCTAAATGTTGTTAATATTTAACAACTCTCGATAGTTATTTTCCCATTATTGAATCCCGTAATAAAATAAAGAAGATAATGGTTTTGTGTCTTGAATATATATTTATTGATTTAATTAATATTAAATTTTAGCAATAAATAATGGTAAGGTCATTATAATTTTTTAGTGTGCTTTATAAGCAATTCATTTTTGTTGATTATGATAGTTTGTTTTTTGTTGATAATTCGCATGTTTTTTTGTTGGAAAGTGGTGAAAGTATTTTGCCGATGTATTAATTAATAAAATCTACATAAAGTCTTTAAGTATTACTAAATTGAGTTTTTTTATAGATAAGACCAACATAAAGACACACCAGAGAATACTTGTTTACATTCTATAATTATATTGGAATGTATATGTTCAATGGCTAACTATAAGTATTGGACATAACATATATTAATTTTATGTCAGGTACTTATATTATGACTTTTAATGATTTAAGGACAAATAATGAGTAAGTTTGCCAAAACAGCCATTGCTGCCGCAATGGTCATGGGCGCAGTCGTCTCCAGTTCTGCTTTTGCCGCAGGTAACAACGGTACCGCACGTTTTTACGGCACTATTGAAGACTCCCCGTGCTCCATCGTTCCAGACGATCATAAACTGGAAGTCGATATGGGCGATATCGGTGCGGCTAAACTGACTGGCGGCGGCACTACCACACCGAAAGATTTCCAGATCCATTTACAGGATTGCGTGTTTACCACTGAATCAAACATGGAGACCACGTTCACCGGCACTAACTACGCGGGGCCAGCCAACGCAGATAACTATGCGTTATTCAATGTTGACAGCGGTGTTGCCATGAACCACGTGAGCCTGGTAATCGGCGATACCCATGGCAAAGGTTATAAAGTGGGCGAAAAGATTGTTCAGCCAATCGTGATGGATGCTTCAACTAGCAAGGGTAAAGACAAGCAAACGCTGAACTTTAAAGCCTGGCTGGTGGGTGAAACCGATGCGCCGGATCTCGGCCAGTTCGAAACCCTGACCACATTCCAGATTACCTATCTCTGATGTGACAACCCCACAGCGTTCTGCTGTGGGGTTATTCAACGCACAACGGATTTACGACTGTTTCACAAACGGATATGTGTATGCCTAATCACTCAAATTTTCGGCTGCGGGGAATCGCCTGCTATATTGCGCTGGCAATCTCTGGTGGATCAGTCAATGCATGGGCTGATGATTCCATTCAATTTGACCCCCGTTTCCTTGAGTTAAAGGGCGACACGAAAATTGATCTCGGTAAGTTTTCAAAAAAAGGGTATGTCGACGCGGGTAAATATAATTTACGTGTATTTATAAATAAACAATCCCTTTCTGATGAATACGACATTAATTGGTATGTCTCTGAAAACGATCCAACAAAAACTTATGCCTGCCTGACACCTGAGTTAGTGGCGGCGCTGGGGCTGAAAGAAGGGATAGCAAAAAGCCTGCAGTGGACGCACAACGATGAATGCCTTAAACCGGGGCAATTAGACGGGATGGAAGTCGAGAATGATTTAAGCCAGTCGGCTTTGCTGCTGACAGTGCCACAGGCTTACCTCGAATATACCAGCAGCGACTGGGACCCTCCCTCACGCTGGGACGATGGTATTTCTGGGCTGATTGCCGACTACAGCCTCAATGCGCAAACTCGCCATCAGGAGCAAGGGGGCGAGGACTCACATGATATCAGCGGTAACGGTACAGTTGGGGCAAACCTTGGGGCATGGCGTTTCCGTGCAGACTGGCAAAGTGATTATCAGCACACCCGCAGCAACGACGATGAAGATGACAGCAGTAACAGTACAACGAGTAAAAACTGGGACTGGAGCCGTTATTACGCCTGGCGAGCTTTACCCTCTTTAAAAGCGAAGCTGTCGCTGGGAGAAGATTATCTCAATTCCGATATTTTCGACGGCTTTAACTATATCGGCAGCAGTGTCAGCACCGATGACCAGATGCTGCCGCCCAATCTGCGCGGCTATGCGCCAGATGTTTCTGGCGTGGCGCACAGCAGCGCAAAAGTGACCATCAGCCAGATGGGCCGGGTACTTTACGAAACCCAGGTTCCCGCCGGGCCATTCCGCATTCAGGATATCGGCGATTCTGTCTCTGGCACACTACACGTCCGTGTTGAAGAACAGAATGGTCAGGTGCAGGAATATGACGTCACCACCGCATCCATGCCATTCCTCACGCGTCAGGGGCAGGTGCGTTACAAAGTGATGATGGGGCGTCCGGAAGACTGGAACCACAAGACCGAAGGCGGATTTTTTTCCGGCGGAGAAGCATCATGGGGGGTGGCAGATGGCTGGTCGCTTTACGGTGGCGCGCTGGCAGATGAGCACTACCAGTCGGCGGCGATGGGGGTGGGGCGCGACCTCGCACAGTTTGGCGCGCTGGCGTTCGATGTGACTCACTCGCACGTCAACCTGGATCATGACAGCGCATACGGCAAAGGAAAACTGGACGGCAACTCCTTTCGCGTGAGCTATGCCAAAGACTTTGACGAACTTAACAGCCGCGTCACCTTTGCAGGCTACCGTTTCTCCGAAAAGAACTTTATGACTATGAGCGAGTATCTGGACGCGAGCCAGTCGGACATGGCGCGGACCGGAAACGACAAAGAGATGTATACGATCACGTATAACCAGAACTTTGCCGCAGCGGGTGTCTCGGTCTATCTCAACTACTCCCATCGTACTTACTGGGATCGCCCGGAACAGACAAACTATAACCTGATGTTTTCCCACTATTTTAATATGGGGAGCATTCGCAATATGAGCATCTCGGTGACCGGCTATCGCTACGAATATGACGATAATACGGATAAGGGAATGTACCTCAGCATGAGCATTCCGTGGAGCGACAGCAGCACCGTGACCTACAACGGCTCTTACGGTAGCGGGTCGGACAGCAGTCAGGTCGGCTACTTTAATCGCATCGATGACGCAACGCACTACCAGATTAACGTCGGCACCAGCGAACAGCACGGTAGCGTGGATGGTTATCTGAGCCACGACGGCACGTTGGCGAAGGTAGATCTCAGCGCCAACTACCATGAAGGAGAATACCGTTCGGCGGGGATCGCCTTACAGGGCGGGGCAACGCTGACCGCGCACGGTGGGGCGCTGCATCGCACTCAAAACATGGGCGGCACACGCCTGCTGATTGACGCCGACGGTATTGCCAACGTGCCGGTCGAAAGCAACGGCGCGCCGGTGTACACCAATATGTTTGGCAAGGCGGTGGTCGCCGATATTAACAACTACTATCGCAATCAGGCGTATATAGATTTAAACAACTTGCCGGAAGATGCGGAAGCCACCCAGTCGGTGGTGCAGGCGACTCTGACGGAAGGCGCAATCGGCTATCGTAAATTCAAAGTGATCAGCGGGCAAAAAGCGATGGCGGTACTGCGGTTGCGTGACGGTAGCTACCCGCCGTTTGGCGCGGAAGTAAAAAACGACGAGCAGCAGCAGGTTGGCATTGTGGATGATGAAGGCAATGTCTATCTGGCGGGGATCAATGCGGGTGAGCATATGATGGTGTTCTGGGAAGGCAGCGCACAATGCGAGATCGTATTGCCGAAGCCGCTACCTGCCGATCTGTTCCGCGGCCTGTTGTTGCCGTGTGAACAAAAGGGAACGACAGCCCCCGATTCTTTAGCGCCGGAAATTAAGCCCGTTATTCAGGACCAGACTCGGCAGGTCACGCCATCTGAAGCGCCGACGTCAATTTCAGCCACTCAATAATATGATTAAGGAACAATCAATGTTTTATAAATTATCCTGTTCAATGGTGGTCAGCACGACGCTGGCGGTACTGTTGACCACCACCAACCTGGCGGCGCACGCATCAGTCACTCCGGATCGCACCCGTCTGGTGTTTAACGAAAGTGATAAATCGATAAGCGTAACCCTGCGCAACAATAACGAAAAGCTGCCTTATCTGGCGCAAAGCTGGCTGGAAGACGAGAAGGGCAACAAAATCACTTCGCCGCTGGCGGTACTGCCGCCGGTGCAGCGTATTGACGCCATGATGAACGGTCAGGTGAAGATTCAGGCGCTGCCGGACATTCACACGCTGCCGTCTGACCGTGAAAGCCTGTTCTACTACAATGTGCGTGAGATCCCGCCAAAGTCCGGGAAAGCCAACACCCTGCAAATTGCGCTGCAAACCCGCATCAAGCTGTTCTGGCGACCAAAGGCGCTGGAGAAGATTGACATGAGAAAACCGTGGCAGTTTAAGGTCACACTCACGCGCAGCGGCCAGGACTATATCGTCAATAACCCGACGCCGTACCACGTCATCATCAGCGATGCCAGTACGCAGAAAAAGGGGCTAACTGCTGCGGGCTTTAAACCACTGGTGATGCCGCCGAAAACGTCACAACCGTTAAAGGCAAAAATGAACAGCGCTCCGGTGCTGACCTACATCAACGACTACGGCGCACGTTTACCGCTGGTCTTCCGTTGTGAAGGAGACACCTGCAAGGTGGATGAAGCTCAAAGCCTAAAAGGCTAATGACAGGAGATCCAGCATGAAAGGAGTTTTATTACCCGTCGCTGGCATGGTGTTACTGGCCTGCGGCTCCGCCTGGGCCGATAGTAAAACGGTCAACTTAACGCTTCGTATACTGGTGGATGCACCGCCGCCCTGTACGGTAAAAGGCAGCGCGGTGGAGTTTGGCAATGTCATTATTAAAAACATCGACGGCAGCAACTATCGGCAGCCTGTTGGTTACACCCTGAACTGTTCGAACAGCGTCAGCGATGACCTACAGATGCAGTTACAGGGGACCACCACCACCATTAACGGTGAAACGGTCCTCAGTACGGGCATCAATGGTTTTGGCATTCGCATACAGGATGCGTCCAGCCATGCGCCGGTTGCGTTGGCGGGTAATAACTGGCTGCCGTTTAACGTTAATTCGCGCCCGGGTTTCGAAGCCGTGCCGGTGAAACAAAGCGGCACACAGCTTACGGCATCAGAGTTTAGCGCAACCATGACAATGGTGGTGGAGTATCAATGAAACGATTTGCGCTCTGCTTATTCGGTTGTTATTGCGGTATTGCACAGGCGGCCGATAGCGATATCACATTTCATGGCACATTGGTTTCGCCGCCCGCCTGTGCCATCAGTGACGGGAAAACCGTTGAAGTTGAGTTTCGTGACGTCATTATCGACAACATCAACGGCAATAACTTCCGCCAGAATGTGCCCTATACCATTACATGCGATCCCGACGTGCGCGACGATGCCTGGGAGATGACGCTGAGCTGGACGGGCAGCCAGACCAGCTACGATAACGCGGCTATTGAGACAAACGTCACCGGGCTGGGGATTGAGCTGCAACAAAATGGCCAGCCGTTCACGTTGGGTACGCCGCTGAAAATCAACCTGTCAACGCCGCCAACGCTGCAAGCTGTACCGGTGAAAGCCAGTGATGCTTCACTCAGCGAAGGAACCTTTTCTGCCTGGGCAACATTACAGGTGGATTACCAATGAGCCTAAAACGGATATTTCACTGCGCGGCTGCGCTGGCCGCGGTGCTGCTGACGCCGAATGTTCAGGCGGCAGACAACCTGCATTTCTACGGCAATTTACTCAGTAAGTCCTGCACGCTGGTGGTTCAGGGCGAGGTGCTGGCGGAAGTGCATTTCCCCACGGTCAGCCGTAGAGATCTGATGGTGACCGGGCAATCTGCGCGCGTACCGGTGGTGTTTCAGCTTAAAGATTGCAAAGGGCCTGCTCAGTATGAGGTTCGGGTGACACTTACCGGAACGGAAGACAGCGAGCAGCCCGGTTTTCTGGCGCTGGATGCCGCTTCGACAGCACAAGGTGTGGGGATTGGCATGGAAAAGACCGACGGCACTGCTGTGCTAATCAACAATACCAGCGGGGCGACATTTGTGCTGAGCAGCGGCAACAATGATCTGCATTTTAATGCCTGGCTACAGGCAAAAAGCGGGCGGGATGTGACGATGGGTGACTTTACGGCCTCCCTCACTGCGACGTTTGAGTATATTTAACATGAAAAAAATGAGCGGACTGTTTTTTTTACTGCTGACCGGGCTACTGAGTGCAACCGCCTGGGCGGACGTCACATTCAGGGATGTGAAGACTTATACCGGATTTTGGGGTAACGGGGCTACAACAAAAGTTGTCTTTCGTATCGATGTCTTGACGCCGGAAGGGGTCTATTATGGCGAATATGCACAGGATGGATATACGTTGTGGTTGGGGAATATCCCTAACACGGTTTGGACGGGACCGGGATCAGCACCAACGATGAACATCACTCATCAGAGTAATACTGTGGATAACTCCAATTGCCCAGGGATTACGGATGGATGGTCATGTGTTGATCTGGGGGTCGATATCATCGTGCATGGTGAAACTCACGGGTGCCCGTGGTTGGTCAGTACCAACACGGTGAGTACTGCTGCGAGAGGTTATACTTACATTGGTCCATCAGCAAAACAAACCCGGTGCCCAACGGAGCCGGTTGGCCCCTATGATATCTCCTGGAATGAGAACTACGTCCTCCATAACAAGATGCTAACGCTGCAATCGACGGGGGGAGTCATAACACAAACGCTCTCGACTTACCTGATGCGCGACGGGCGGGTGTGTGATGGAAGCCGAATGGACGATCGTGGCGCTTATTGTCGCTTTATGTCGTATATGATCACATTCAGCACGTCGGGGTGTGACGACAGCAAAGTCACAGTAACGCCGGTAGCACATCCAATTACCGATAAGCAACTGCATGATATGCAAATACGGATCGACACCAGCAGTCAGCAGCCAATCGATGCCACCTGTCGTTTCCAGTACATTTTGAATGAGTTGTAGGGTTAATTCTTCTCCGGTCAGTATCCTGGTCGGAGAAGACGTTTATACCGCAATATTTATTAGGGCAATTCCGGCGGCAGCCACTCTTCCACTTCAATCAACACCAACAAAGCCGCATCACCACCATACTCTTTTGGTGCCTGGTGAAATGCCATCACATGTGGATGTTGCGCCAGCCACAGCGGCGTTTGCTGCTTCAAAATATGCTTCCCGTGCCCATGCATCACGCAGGCACAAAACACATGTTCACGGCGGCAGGCGGCAATCAACGCCCCCAGTTCCTGTTTGGCTTGTAGCTGCGTCAGACCGTGCAAATCAAGAAACAACTCCGGTGAATAATCGCCACGGCGTAACTTCTTCGCCTCAAAATGGCTGACATCCGGGCGAACATATTTCACCGGACCTTCAGTATTTAATAATGGTTGAAACTCGTCCGAAAAATAGTGGCTGGCATCGGCCTGCTCCTGAATCAACCGCTTTACTGGTACTTCGCTGATTTTTTTACGCTGCGGTCGGTGGACAATCGTGTCCTGCTTAATCTTGCGAGTACCCGCCATCAACTGGCGAAACAGCGCCTGGTCCTCCTCGCTAAGTGTTGTTTTCTTTTTCATTTATCTTTCTCTATTTCTAATTTTCCTACAGTTTACCCGACTCGTAGCGCAATCGATCGTTTTAAACGTATTTTTCCTCACTCACCGCGCGTGAATGCTGATTTATCGTCATCTTCATGGCAAACTAGCCGCCGAAATTATTGCGATCATGCCCTGGAGGAATACGTGGATAAAATTTTCGTTGATGAAGCAGTAAATGAGCTGCAAACCATTCAGGACATGTTGCGCTGGTCGGTGAGCCGCTTCAGCGCGGCGAATATCTGGTACGGCCACGGCACCGATAACCCGTGGGATGAAGCCGTGCAACTGGTGTTGCCTTCACTCTACCTGCCGCTGGATATTCCGGAAGACATGCGCACCGCGCGTCTGACCTCCAGCGAAAAACACCGTATTGTTGAGCGCGTGATCCGCCGCGTCAACGAACGCATTCCGGTGGCTTACCTGACCAACAGAGCCTGGTTCTGCGGCCATGAATTTTACGTCGATGAACGCGTGCTGGTGCCGCGCTCGCCGATTGGTGAACTGATCAACAATAAATTTGCCGGACTCATCAGCAAGCAACCGCAGCACATTTTAGATATGTGTACCGGTAGCGGCTGCATCGCCATTGCCTGTGCTTATGCCTTCCCGGAAGCGGAAGTCGACGCGGTGGACATCTCTCCCGACGCGCTGGCGGTTGCTGAACAGAACATCGAAGAACACGGTCTGATCCACAACGTCATTCCTATTCGGTCCGATTTGTTCCGCGACTTGCCGAAAGTGCAGTACGACCTGATTGTCACTAACCCGCCGTATGTCGATGCGGAAGATATGTCCGACCTGCCAAACGAATATCGCCACGAGCCGGAACTGGGCCTGGCATCTGGCACCGACGGCCTGAAACTGACGCGTCGCATTCTCGGAAACGCGGCAGATTACCTCGCTGATGATGGCGTGCTGATTTGTGAAGTCGGCAACAGCATGGTACATCTTATGGAACAATATCCGGATGTTCCGTTCACCTGGCTGGAGTTTGATAACGGCGGCGATGGTGTGTTTATGCTCACTAAAGAGCAGCTTATTGCCGCACGAGAACATTTCGCGATTTATAAAGATTAAGTAAACACGCAAACACAACAATAACGGAGCCGTGATGGCTGGAAACACAATTGGACAACTCTTTCGCGTAACCACCTTCGGCGAATCGCACGGGCTGGCGCTCGGCTGCATCGTCGATGGTGTTCCGCCAGGCATTCCGCTGACGGAAGCGGACCTGCAACATGACCTTGATCGTCGTCGCCCTGGGACATCGCGCTATACCACCCAGCGCCGCGAGCCGGATCAGGTCAAAATTCTCTCCGGTGTTTTTGAAGGTGTTACTACTGGCACCAGCATCGGATTGTTGATCGAAAATACCGACCAGCGTTCTCAGGATTATAGTGCGATTAAGGACGTTTTCCGTCCAGGTCATGCCGATTACACTTACGAACAAAAATACGGCCTGCGTGATTATCGCGGCGGTGGACGTTCTTCCGCCCGTGAAACCGCTATGCGCGTTGCAGCAGGGGCGATTGCCAAAAAATATCTCGCCGAGAAATTTGGCATTGAGATTCGCGGTTGCCTGACCCAGATGGGCGACATTCCGCTGGAAATCAAAGACTGGTCTCAGGTCGAGCAAAATCCATTCTTCTGCCCGGACCCGGACAAAATCGACGCGTTAGATGAACTGATGCGCGCGCTGAAAAAAGAAGGCGACTCTATTGGTGCGAAAGTCACCGTCGTTGCCAGTGGCGTACCCGCCGGACTTGGCGAGCCGGTCTTTGACCGCCTGGATGCCGACATCGCCCATGCGCTAATGAGCATTAACGCGGTGAAAGGCGTGGAAATTGGTGATGGTTTTGACGTGGTAGCGCTGCGTGGCAGCCAGAACCGCGACGAAATCACCAAAGACGGTTTCCAGAGCAACCATGCGGGCGGCATTCTTGGTGGTATCAGCAGCGGGCAGCAAATCATTGCCCACATGGCGCTGAAACCGACCTCCAGCATTACCGTGCCGGGGCGCACTATTAACCGCTTTGGCGAAGAAGTTGAGATGATCACCAAAGGCCGTCACGATCCTTGTGTTGGGATCCGCGCGGTGCCGATCGCAGAAGCGATGCTGGCGATCGTTTTGATGGATCACCTGTTACGGCAGCGGGCGCAAAATGCCGATGTGAAGACTGAAATTCCACGCTGGTAAAAAATGAACAAAACCGCGATTGCGCTGCTGGCTCTGCTTGCCAGTAGCGCCAGCCTGGCAGCGACGCCGTGGCAAAAAATAACCCAACCTGTGCCGGGTAGCGCACAATCGATAGGCAGTTTTTCTAATGGCTGTATCATCGGTGCTGACACGTTGCCGATACAGTCCGAACATTATCAGGTCATGCGTACCGATCAGCGTCGCTATTTCGGTCACCCAGACCTGGTGATGTTTATCCAGCGTCTGAGTCGCCAGGTGAGCAATCTGGGCATGGGTACGGTGCTGATTGGCGATATGGGGATGCCTGCTGGTGGTCGTTTCAACGGCGGTCACGCCAGCCACCAGACCGGACTGGATGTCGATATCTTCCTGCAACTGCCGAAAACACGCTGGACCTCCGCGCAACTCTTGCGCCCGCAAGCGTTAGATTTAGTTTCCCGCGACGGTAAACACGTTGTCCCGACGCTGTGGAAGCCAGAAATTTTCAGCTTGATCAAACTCGCCGCCCAGGATAAAGACGTCACGCGCATTTTTGTTAATCCGGCGATTAAGCAACAACTTTGCCTTGATGCGGGCACCGATCGCGACTGGTTGCGCAAAGTGCGACCCTGGTTCCAGCATCGCGCGCATATGCATGTACGATTACGTTGTCCTGCCGATAGTCTGGAGTGTGAGGATCAACCTTTACCGCCACCAGGCGATGGTTGCGGGGCAGAACTGCAAAGCTGGTTTGAACCTCCAAAACCGGGAACAACAAAGCCTGAGAAGAAGACACCGCCTCCGTTGCCGCCTTCCTGCCAGGCGCTACTGGATGAGCACGTGATCTAATGGAAACGTTTAATAGCCTGTTTATGGTTTCCCCGCTGCTGCTGGGAGTTCTCTTTTTTGTCGCCATGCTGGCGGGATTTATCGACTCGATTGCCGGTGGCGGTGGGTTACTCACCATTCCGGCATTGATGGCGGCGGGGATGTCTCCCGCTAACGCGCTGGCAACCAATAAACTGCAAGCCTGCGGTGGCTCTATTTCCGCCACTATCTACTTTATTCGCCGTAAAGTGGTTAGTTTAAGCGATCAAAAACTCAATATCGCCATGACCTTTGTCGGCTCAATGAGCGGCGCGCTACTGGTGCAGTATGTTCAGGCCGATGTCTTACGGCAGATTTTGCCTATTCTGGTGATTTGTATCGGCCTCTATTTCTTGCTGATGCCAAAGCTGGGTGAAGAAGATCGCCAGCGTCGGATGTATGGACTGCCATTTGCGCTGGTGGCGGGGGGCTGCGTCGGTTTTTACGATGGATTTTTTGGCCCGGCTGCCGGATCGTTTTACGCGCTGGCCTTCGTTACGCTGTGCGGATTCAACCTCGCCAAAGCCACTGCTCACGCCAAATTACTTAACGCAACGTCAAACATTGGCGGTCTGCTGCTGTTTATTCTCGGCGGCAAAGTGATTTGGGCGACGGGCTTTGTGATGCTGGTGGGGCAGTTCCTCGGCGCGCGCATGGGTTCAAGACTGGTGTTGAGCAAAGGACAAAAGCTGATCCGCCCGATGATCGTTATCGTCTCGGCGGTGATGAGTGCCAAATTACTTTACGATAGCCATGGACAGGAGATCCTCCACTGGTTGGGGATGAACTAATGAACAGTACACACCACTATGAGCAGTTGATTGAGATTTTTAATAGCTGCTTTGCCGATGAATTTAATACCCGTCTGATTAAAGGCGACGACGAACCGATCTATCTTCCTGCTGATGCGGAAGTACCGTATAACAGAATCGTCTTCGCTCATGGCTTTTATGCCAGCGCCATCCACGAGATTTCGCACTGGTGTATTGCCGGGAAAGCGCGCCGTGAGCTGGTTGATTTCGGCTACTGGTATTGCCCGGACGGACGCGATGCCCAGACACAAAGCCAGTTTGAAGATGTTGAAGTGAAGCCGCAGGCGCTGGACTGGTTGTTCTGCGTGGCAGCGGGATATCCGTTTAATGTTAGCTGCGACAATCTGGAAGGGGATTTCGAACCGGACCGCGTGGTGTTTCAACGGCGGGTACATGCGCAGGTGATGGATTATCTGGCAAACGGCATTCCCGAACGTCCGGCACGCTTCATTAAAGCACTACAAAATTATTATCACACGCCGGAACTTACGGCGGAACAGTTCCCGTGGCCGGAAGCGCTCAACTGAAGCCAGCGCCACGTTTTACAATGAGGAAAGAAGATGATCGCGGAGTTTGAATCACGCATTCTGGCATTAATCGACGGTATGGTTGACCATGCCAGTGATGATGAGTTGTTTGCCAGTGGGTATTTGCGTGGCCACCTGACATTAGCCATCGCAGAACTGGAAAGTGGTGACGACCACTCCGCTCAGGCGGTACATACAACCGTTAGCCAGAGTCTGGAAAAAGCCATTGGTGCCGGTGAATTGTCGCCGCGTGACCAGGCGCTGGTGACCGATATGTGGGAACACCTGTTTCAGCAGGCCTCACAGCAGTAAGTTGTGACGTCTGGAGCACCATGCCTGATGCGACGCTTATCGCGTCTTATCAGGCCTACAGGTAACGCGTAGGTCGGATAAGGCGTTTACGCCGCATCCGACAAACAATGCCAGAGCAGATTACCCCGCCTTAACCGCTTTACCCTTCAACAACTTCCGCACCCATAACCGATTCGGGTTTAACGCCGCCAGCGTGCTGGCATCCATCGGAATCGGTTCTTCACTCATCTGTGCCGCCAGAATCTCGGCACACAGCGGGGCAGAACACAAACCGCGCGAACCTAAAGCAGCAAACATAAAGAGATCGTCATAAACCGGCGCGCTTACCGCTTCATCTTTCTTCTCCGCCAGCGACGCATATTCCACGAGTGTAGCGTCATAATCAGGCACGTTGCCTACCATTGGCAGATGATCGCGAGTAGCACAACGCACACCGCAGCGCGCCTCTTTACCACTGACATCAACCTCTTTTGCCCACTGTACCTGCGGGAAACAATCAATCAACCGCTGGCGATTCTGCTGCTGATCTTCATCACTGTACGCCGTCTCTTCGCTGCCGCGATGATAACTGGCACCAATACAATGGTGCTGATTCGCCGGATTTTGCGGCGTGAGATAACCGTCATAGCACAGCACTTGCTTCAGTTTCGCCAGCTCCGGCGTTGTCGGAATATGGCTGACTTGACCGGCCACCGAATATACTGGCAGAGATGACGTTTGGCTGAAACGGCTGATTTGATGCCCGTTCGCCAGTACCACTAAACTGTGTGTTGCTTGCTGATCTCCTGCAAAATTCAACAACCAACCGTCATCCTTACGGGATAAATCCTGTAACTGATATTGATAATGAATCTGCAAACCCTGCTGTTGCGCCAGTTCCAGCACATTACGGGTCAGTTCTGCTGGACACAGCCAGCCACCTTGCGGATAAGTAATACCGCTGCAATTTGTCGCAACGCCCGTAATTTGTTCAACCGCATTTGCCTCAACGGCTACAGCCAGTTCTGTGGGTAAATCCATCGACAACATCTGTGCGATTTTATGCTGGCTTTTCTCATCCCAGCCTAACTGCGTGACGCCGCACCAGTCATGATCAAATTTAACGGGCAATAAATCGTAAAACCGACGAGCAAAAGTAAACGCATTAGAGAAAAAACGGTTTAGCGCTTCATCGTGTTTACTTAAAAGCGGATACAGCGCCCCCTGGCGATTGCCGGAAGCACCCAGTGCGGGGGCCTCATCCGCGCAATAAAGTGTTACCTGCCAGCCGCGACGCAATAGCGCCAGCGACAACAACGCGCTGGCAATACCACCGCCGATAATCGCCGCTTCCCGTTTGCTGCTGCCCGTACGGTTAAACCACGGCGTGGAGCAGGGGAGGGGTAATGTCAGTTCCATCACCCCACAAAGCATTTCCCGTTTGCGCCCAAAGCCCTTACGTTTTTGCATAGTGAATCCGGCTTCCTGCAAACCGCGGCGGACAAAACCGGCAGACGTAAAGGTCGCCAGCGTGCCGCCCGGACGCGCCAGCCGGGCCATGGCGTTAAACAGATTTTGCGTCCACATATCCGGGTTTTTCGCTGGCGCAAAGCCGTCCAGAAACCAGGCATCTACTTTTTGATTTAGCGAATCGTCCAGTTGGCTGGTCAGTTCGTTTATATCGCCAAACCATAAATCCAGCGTTATGCGGCCTTCATCGAGCAATAAACGATGGCAACCGGGCAAGGGCAAAGGCCATTGCGCCTGAAGCTGTTCCGCCCACGGGGCCAGCTCCGGCCAGTGTTGATGCGCCAGCGCTAAATCCGCACGGGCGAGGGGAAATTTCTCAAAACTAATGAAATGTAAGCGTTGTAATTGCGCTTGCGGATATGCTTCGCGAAACTGATCAAATGCCTGCCATAGCGTCAGGAAGTTTAATCCGGTGCCGAAGCCGCTCTCTGCTACCACAAACAGAGGATGTGGATGTTCAGGAAAACGTGCCTCTAAATGGTTACCCCCGAGAAAAACATAACGCGTCTCTTCCAGTCCGTTATCGTTGGAAAAATAGACATCGTCAAAATCTCGGGAAACAGGTGTACCCTCAGCATTAAATTCGAGGTTGGCAGGTTGTATGGAGTAGTGTTTCACGTAAGTTACTCGTCTTACAGGCGGTGGCTCGATCTTAGCGATGTGTGTCAGGCTGCGCAAATTTCTCTATTAATTGGCTGATCGGACTTGTTCGGCGTACAAGTGTACGCTATTGTGCATTCGAAACTTACTCTATGTGCGACTTACAGAGGTATTGAATGAAACGTGCAGTGATTACTGGCCTGGGCATTGTTTCCAGCATCGGTAATAACCAGCAGGAAGTCCTGGCATCTCTGCGTGAAGGACGTTCAGGGATCACTTTCTCTCAGGAGCTGAAGGATTCCGGCATGCGTAGCCACGTCTGGGGCAACGTAAAACTGGATACCACTGGCCTCATTGACCGCAAAGTTGTGCGCTTTATGAGCGACGCATCCATTTATGCATTCCTTTCTATGGAGCAGGCAATTGCTGATGCTGGCCTCTCCCCGGAAGCTTACCAGAATAACCCGCGCGTTGGCCTGATTGCAGGTTCCGGCGGCGGCTCCCCGCGTTTCCAGGTTTTCGGCGCTGACGCAATGCGCGGCCCGCGCGGCCTGAAAGCGGTTGGCCCGTATGTGGTCACCAAAGCGATGGCATCCGGCGTTTCTGCCTGCCTCGCCACGCCGTTTAAAATTCACGGCGTTAACTACTCCATCAGCTCCGCGTGTGCGACTTCCGCACACTGTATCGGTAACGCAGTAGAGCAGATCCAACTGGGCAAACAGGACATCGTGTTTGCTGGCGGCGGCGAAGAGCTGTGCTGGGAAATGGCTTGCGAATTCGACGCGATGGGTGCGCTGTCTACTAAATACAACGACACCCCGGAAAAAGCCTCCCGTACTTACGACGCTCACCGTGACGGTTTCGTTATCGCTGGCGGTGGCGGTATGGTAGTGGTTGAAGAGCTGGAACACGCGCTGGCGCGTGGTGCTCACATCTATGCTGAAATCGTTGGCTACGGCGCAACCTCTGATGGCGCAGACATGGTTGCTCCGTCTGGCGAAGGTGCAGTGCGCTGCATGAAGATGGCGATGCACGGTGTTGATACCCCAATCGACTACCTGAACTCTCATGGTACTTCGACTCCGGTTGGCGACGTGAAAGAACTGGCAGCTATCCGTGAAGTGTTCGGCGATAAGAGCCCGGCGATTTCTGCAACCAAAGCAATGACCGGTCACTCTCTGGGCGCTGCTGGCGTACAGGAAGCTATCTACTCTCTGCTGATGCTGGAACACGGTTTTATCGCCCCGAGCATCAACATTGAAGAGCTGGACGAGCAGGCTGCGGGTCTGAACATCGTGACCGAAACGACCGATCGCGAACTGACCACAGTTATGTCTAACAGCTTCGGCTTCGGCGGCACCAACGCCACGCTGGTAATGCGCAAGCTGAAAGATTAATTCGGAGTAGGTCGGATAAGACGCGCCAGCGTCGCATCCGACATTACGCGCCAATGCGGCATCCGACACTAACGCAAAAGGGAACCTGATGGTTCCCTTTTTCACATTATTGACAATCGCCGCCTGTTCCAGGCAAACTTCCCGCTTTGTCGATTTCCTTCTGAAAAGACGTACGCGTTAAATCCTGCCAACGCACCGTAACCCTGAAACCAGAGAGATGAGACGGGGAAATTCCTCGCCTTGCGCTGCATTCTGGAGTAATGCATGACTGCTGTAAGCCAAACCGAAACACGATCTTCTGCCAATTTTTCGCTCTTCCGCATCGCTTTTGCGGTTTTTCTCACCTACATGACCGTAGGGCTGCCGTTGCCGGTTATCCCGCTGTTTGTTCATCATGAACTGGGCTATGGCAACACCATGGTCGGTATTGCCGTCGGCATTCAGTTTCTGGCTACGGTGCTGACGCGTGGTTACGCCGGGCGACTGGCCGATCAATATGGCGCAAAACGTTCGGCGCTTCAGGGGATGTTAGCTTGTGGTCTGGCTGGCGGCGCGCTGCTGTTGGCGGCGATTTTGCCCGTCTCCGCACCGTTCAAATTTGCCCTGTTGGTCGTCGGGCGTTTGATTCTTGGCTTTGGTGAAAGCCAGTTACTGACGGGCGCTCTGACCTGGGGATTAGGCATCGTTGGGCCAAAACATTCCGGCAAAGTGATGTCATGGAACGGAATGGCGATTTACGGTGCCCTCGCTGTTGGTGCGCCGCTTGGCCTGTTGATTCATAGCCATTACGGTTTTGCCGCACTGGCGCTCACCACAATGGCATTACCCTTACTGGCGTGGGCCTGTAACGGCACAGTGCGCAAAGTACCGGCCCTGGCGGGAGAACGTCCATCGCTGTGGAGCGTTGTCGGGCTTATCTGGAAACCAGGGTTAGGTCTGGCACTACAAGGCGTTGGTTTTGCGGTTATCGGGACTTTCGTTTCGCTCTACTTTGCCAGTAAAGGATGGGCGATGGCGGGCTTTACTCTTACCGCGTTTGGCGGCGCATTTGTCGTGATGCGCGTCATGTTTGGCTGGATGCCGGACCGTTTTGGCGGCGTGAAAGTGGCGATCGTCTCTCTGCTTGTAGAAACGGTGGGCTTGTTGCTGCTCTGGCAAGCCCCTGGTGCGTGGGTCGCATTAGCGGGCGCGGCGTTAACCGGAGCCGGATGTTCGCTTATCTTTCCTGCGCTGGGCGTGGAGGTGGTTAAACGCGTCCCCTCACAAGTTCGCGGCACCGCACTGGGCGGTTACGCCGCGTTTCAGGATATCGCCCTCGGCGTCTCCGGGCCGCTGGCGGGAATGCTGGCGACCACGTTTGGTTACTCTTCGGTATTTCTTGCCGGGGCGATCTCTGCGGTGCTGGGAATTATTGTCACGATACTGTCATTTCGTCGGGGCTAACGAACCAGCCAGACCAGCATCAGGATAATCGCGACTAACAGTATCCACAGCGCGGGACGCGTTGCCATATTTTGCAACGTGTCCATCATCGGTGGAAAAGGATTAAGCAGCGGTTGCATATCACGCGGCTCAATCCCTTTAACCCGCCGTTGATAAAGCTGATTAAGAATATCCTCGGCCTGGGCAGAAGAAAGCGATGATTGCGCAGAAAGGCCATATTTTTGCTGGATATATGCCGATAACGCCGCCAGTTCACTGGCATCTAAAGGTTGTTTTAGCGCCATCTGGAGTGATTCCAGCGTCGGCGTATTTTGCTGGCTTAGCGTCTGACGCGCCTGTAGCCAGGTCACCAGATGGTTAAACAGTTTCGCTGGAATTAACTCGCCATCTTTCACCCCGGAAAGTTCCAGCATCGATTGCCAGATCTGCTTGCTGGGTTCTCCCGTTGCCGCCGCAAGTTTGGTCACCAGCTGTTTGAGCGCATTGTGCTCCGCCGGTAATAACGGACGGTCGGTCGCCTCGCGCTGCTGAGGTTGCGGAATAACCATCTTCCCTTCCTGCAACAGGGTGAGAATGGTCTTTAATTGCTCCGGTGAGAGCTGATTCAGCGGCGTCTGACCAAAGTTATGACGGATATAATCCGTGACCGCCTGACGATTATTCCCCAGACGTAAATACTCCCCTAATTGCGCTAAAAGCTGGCGGGCAGAATGGCTTTTTTGCGCGGCCAGCAGACGTTGCGCCAGATTGTGCTCAGCGGCAGGGAAGTGACGCGAAAGCAGCGGTGAATCTCCCGACAGACTAATATCGTGCCTGATACCCGCCCACAGTTCTGCTCTTTGTTGTTGCGTCAGTGAGGTCACTTTCGTCATTAAGCTTTCCAGCGAAGTACGTTGCTGACTGGATAAAGGCTGATTGCCCGCGCCAGACGGCAGGTTATCTCCCTGGCCTGGTGGTTGCCCAGGAGGAGGGCCGGAAATAGGTTGTATCATTACGTATCCTTATACCTGAAATCTTCGCAAGTATGCCTGGCCGCGAGATTATGGCACACTTGTCTGGTTAACTCTCGTCTCATACAGGTAACACAAACGTGAAAATCCTTGTTGATGAAAAAGATGTTGATTTAACTTTTTGATATAAAAGGATTTGTATCGGCGCATGTCCACGCAGTGACCACATTTTCGAGTTATAGATAACACAAAGCCCGTTTTCACGGGCTTTGTGTTATCTGTGATTGTGGCTTAGCCGCATGATTTATACTATTTCCAGTTACAGGCTTCTTGAAGCGGTTTTAGCGTGGTTGACAGGCCGTTTAAATTGAAAGTTGCACTTACAGGGCTTTCATTATAAGGGGTTATTCTTGCATACATTTTGTTTGAGTTGGCTAGTTTTCTGATGAAGTTAATGTCATTGCCTTTATAAAAAACAGCCTTTGTATCTGTAGATACTAGCCAGTTTCGCTCAACTGCTTTCTGTTTATCAAGGCGATACAGCATGCTGGTTTGTTCAAGGCCTAAATATACATCCCAATTAAGAAATACTTCGGTTTTCTTTTCTCGGCAAGCTATAAACAGAGTAGGGGTAACCGCTTCTCCAAATGGAGTTCTTATATAATCATCACTTTCTAACGATAAAATTACATTTTTCGAATCATCAATTGGCGATGTAGTAATGGATGTGTGCCATTTTCCTGAGTCTGTGGCTTTCTCTAATTTTGATTTAGATTGCGTAGCTTTTTCCTGTGAAAATAGTTTATCGTAGCAGTTTACTCTAGTTTCTTTATCGTTTTCTGCTCGACATTTAGATATCTCAGAAAGATTTGGTTGCTGAGTCTCTGTTGTTACTAGCTGTTTCACTTTAGATTTTGAGCTTACAGGCGGAGTAAATGTTGGAGAAAAAAAACGGTCATAACAAGATAAACGTCTGTCATCATCTTTCTCATCAGGGCATTGATCTCTGCTTTCGAATTTTTCAGCAACTGTCGTTCGAGTCGGTTGTATTGACTTATCATAACAAGAAAGTCTTTCTTTATTATTTTCTATTGCTCGGCACTGGAGTGATGACTTAAAGTTATTATGCTCAGTTGCTGCGTGAGCAGGTAGCACACTAATTGATATAAATGATGCGCCTATAGAAATAATCACATTTTTCATTTTGTTATCCCTTTGGTTTAGTAAGAAATACTAAATTTCCGATAATGATATTGCCAATAACCCATAAGCCTCCAATAGCAATTAAACCTAAGCCCGTACCAATAACTGTACCGGCTTTTTCGACATCGGATGTGGCGTTGTTTATTATTTCACCCACCTCTCTTAGCCCAATACAAATCGTGTAGATTATAAAAATATTAAATAATATAAAAAAACACTTAATGAGTTCTCCAAAAAATGAGCGTTTAAGATTTTTCAGTTGTTTGCCACAAGCAGGGCAAGACAATACTGAATCGATCACCTCTTTCTGGCATTCAGGACATTTGATTAATGCCATATAATCTGCCTCCTTTGGCCCTCTACTAGCTGACATTTGTAACAAAACATTTTGATTTTATCAGGCTTTTTATTGATATGTGTCAATTGATTAGCTGGTATAGAGTGAGACAGGATGCCTTATCGACCTTATCCCGGCAACTGATTGACGGGGGATTACTCCCCCGTCGCGGTTTCCTTACTGCTTACACTGTAAGAACGCCGCAAACTCCGCTCCCCAGAAGCTCATCCGTATTTCACACAGCGAACCGTGCAGCATCCAGATGATGAGGATTGCCGTCACGCAGAACGTGATGGCCGTAAGCGATTTTTGCGACATAGCGCTTGCTCCTTTTTCGGGGAGGCGCTAACCTATCACTTGCTAAGGGTAGATGGTTAGGGCCTCGGGTTAACGTTAAAGTTGACTCGGGGCCTTTCCACATCTGGCCTTCGGGTATTCCCTCCGACCATCAGCCGAAAGGCACCCGCACGTAATCTATCGCTTTTTTGTTACTCCGGCAATTCTGCCTGTTAATTCTGAGGTAAAGGCAAACTCATCTGATTGTTTCCCCTGTGTGAAGCTGGCAGCTCATGCCACGGAATACCTTCTGATGAGTGAACGCCGGAGGCGTGTTTCGATGTGAATTTATGGAAGGCTTCCAGTGTTGAGAAGCATACGCCGCATTCCAGGTTGTTACACTGGTAATACTTTTGCCGCACGGTGTTTGAATCATTTTCCGGACGACTGGTGCGGATACGGGCAGATGCGCCACAAAGCGGACAACGGAACATAGCGACCTCCCTTAACGTGGTGCTGCCGCTATTCTAAGTTCTTCACTCTGTTTCCGCTATCCATTCCGGGATTTTTGCCTCAAGCTCAAGCTGTGTGGTAAAGCCGCTGTTATCAATGGTGTGCTCAGCTTTTGCAATAATCCAGTCCTGATTGTCGATGTCACTTTTGAAGCCTTTCACCGTGCCATGCATTTCGGGATAGAGTTCTGCGCGTCCACGCGCCAGCGTGATGGAGAATGATGCGGCTCCGCGTTGTAGCTGCTGCCATTTTGCCGCTGCTGCGCGTCTTGCTGCCTGCTCGTTCTGATAAGTCTTGCGTAACACAAACACATTGCCTTCTGCGCCTTCCATATAATCACCTTCACGGCTGCTGCTTTTCTCCTTTTTGGGTTTTGGCGGTTTGCGGCGTTTCACGCTGACTTTTTTCTTTTTCCCGTAATTAAGATCAAGCCAGTAAGCGCGTACCCCCGTATACGCCTCGCGGTCAGCAATGCGAAACTGATGGCGATCGCCGCTGCTGCGTGTGATGGCGAACGATGGCAACGGCTGGCCCTGTGCGTTCACGCCACCGCCGGGCATGATGAATAACAGATTACCGCTTTTTACCGTGGTGATTGCGCCCAGCATTTCCGCCATGCGCGTAAGGAAGGACATGTCACTTTCTTCGGTCTGGTCGGCGTGGTCGATTTCGATATCCATCAGCATTTCGCTGATTTGCGGTTTCAGACCATACCGATGAGCGATGGCGGATACCACTCGCTCAACGGTCACATCATGCCAGGACACCTCACGTTTAACGTTAAATTCATCCCGAAAATCTGCGCTTCTGGCTGAAACCGTCAGCCTGTCCGGCGGTCCTTCGTGAGCGATTTCATCAACAATGTAAGTGCCTTTTTCTGTCAGCGGTTCTCCTTTCCAGCCAATGAGAACCGTCAGGCGCGCGCCCCGTGGCGGTAGCTGCAACTGACCATCCGCATCATCCAGCGTGATGGTGAGCTGGTCCGCTTCAAATCCCCGGTTGTCGGTCAGTGACAGACTCATCAGGCGCTCTGCCACGCCGGACAGCGTTTCCCCCTCCGCGAGAATATCAAAATCCGGCATTTTCACGGGGTCTGTGCTCTGACTGAGCAATTGCATGGTGGTGTCGGTCATCTTTCCCTCCCTGTGCGGCATGGTCGCATGTGCGTGCGGAGGGGGTTACTGCTTTTTGTTGTCGCCGTGGCGGGAGAACGGCGCAGGGGGTGAGATTACGCGCGTGGTGGGTGATGATTGTTGCCGAATCATTTAACGGATACAAGGGGCTGAAGCTATGAGTGAAACTCGTTTTCATGGTGCCCGTGTTACGGAAAATACCGACCTGGTAACAGCGATTAATGATGTTGATTCCAGTGTTATCGGTATCGTGGCAACGGCGGATGATGCGGACGCGAAGCTGTTCCCGCTGAACAAGCCCACATTGCTGACCCGCGTCAATGACGTGCTGGGAAAATGCGGGACAACGGGGACGCTTTATCGTGCGCTTAAGGCCATCGCAGACCAGGTGAGCACAAAGGTGATCGTCGTTCGCGTGGCTGAACACAAAGAAGAAGGCGGTAAGACGCAGGATCAACTGGTTATCGGTGGTTCTGAATCTGACGGCAGCTATACGGGGATGTATGCGCTGCTTGTTGCAGAGCAGGATGAAAGCATCGGATACCGTCCGCGTATTCTGGCCGCGCCGGAGCTGGACACGGAGGCGGTGACAAAATCCCTGTGCGTGATTGCGGGTAAACTGCGCGCGTTTGTGTATGCCTCATGTCATGACTGTAACACGATGGCTGAGGCAATTACCTACCGCCAGAAATTCAACGAACGTGAGGTGATGCTCTTATGGCCGGACTTCATCGCCTACAACCCGAAAAGTGGCAAAAACGAAACGTTCCCCGCTCCTGCTTATGCGTGCGGCCTTCGTGCGTACATTGACCATGAGCAGGGCTGGCACAAATCGCTGTCCAACGTTCCGGTTAAAAATGTGCTGGGGATGTCGAGGCATGTGTTCTGGTCGTTGCAGGCCGAAGACAGTGATGCCAACAGCCTCAATAACAAAGAAATCACGACCATTATTCGTCGCAACGGGTTCCGCTTCTGGGGCAACCGCACACCGGAAACGAACGCCTACATCTTTGAGGTGTATACCCGAACCGCACAGGTGCTGGCTGATTCAATTGCGGAAGCGCAGTTTGAAACCATCGACAGTCCACTGACGCCTGCGAACGTGAAGGATGTTATCAGCGCCATCAGGGCAAAACTGGATTCACTGGTGACTGCCGGGAAACTGATTGGCGCGGAGTGCTGGTATGACGTGGTGGATAACAGCACCACGGATTTACGTCAGGGGCGTGTGCGTATTCGCTACAAATATACGCCTGTTCCCCCGCTGGAAGATATGGAGCTTTACCAGACGTTTACTGATGAATACTTTGAACCCGCATTTGCGGTGCTGGGAGGTGCCTGATGGCTGTGCCAAAACATCTTCGCTTTTTTACGCTGTTTGTGGATGGTGAAAACGAAGTGGGTAAGGTGACGTCCGTCACTCTGCCCAAACTGACGCGCAAAACCGACAGCTACCGGGGTGGTGGCATGATGGGGGCGGTAAGTATTGATCTCGGTCTGGACGACTCCGCGCTTGATGCGAGCTTTGTCATGGGGGGCGCAGTTCGTGAGCTGTTCCTTAAGTATGGCGGCACGATTGACGGCACGCTGCTGCGTTTTGCGGGTGAATACTACACCGATGCAGAAAGCGACCTGTATGAAGTCGAAATGCGCGGACGTGTGACGGAAATTGATATGGGGGAAGCCAAACAGGGCGAAGCCACATCACACACTTACGCCATTAAAAACACCTACTACAAGCTGAGCGTTAACGATCGCCCGTTGTGGGAGATTGACCTGCTGAACTTCATTTACCGGAAGGACGGCAAGGACATTGTGCCCGATCGCATCCGTTCCGCGCTTGGGCTTGGCTGATAAGTAATATGCAGGCGGCGCAGTGCGTCGCCTCTGACTGAAAGGAGTTTCCTGATGAAAGAGACGAAAAACATCGATACCGAAAACACGGTAGTTACTGACACTGTGAAAGAAACCAGTGAGCGTGGCGTAAAACTTACCCAACCAATTGAGCGAGGCGGCGAAAAAATCACGTATGTGGAGATCACCGGGGCTATTGAGCAGGCTGGATCTCTGCGAGATTTGTCGCTGTCTGATGTGCTGAATCTGAAAGCGGAATCCATGTTTACGCTGCTGTCACGCGTGACATCACCGCGACTGGATGAAGTGACGATCAAAAAAATGGCATCCCGTGACTTTATTCAGTTATGTGTGGTTGCCGTAAATTTTTTGAGCGGTGCGGACTCTGGCGGGAAGAACGAACAGGCGACGGAAGCCTGATCACGGTTGTGTGCTTTGAGCACATAGAAGACTTTGTGGCAGATATTGCCGTTATTTTTAACTGGTCGCCCGCCGAAATCTTCATGATGACGCCCGGCGAAGTGGTTAGCTGGCGTGAGCGGGCGGCACTTCGCAGCGGGAATGCAGATAATGAAGACTCTTGATATCCGGGTCGCTTTCAGCGCCGTTGACAGGCTGACCCGGCCTGCCGAAAACGCCCGCCGCCTGATGGGGCGGTTTGGTGACTCCATCCAGCGAACGCAGGGGGCGATCAAAAATCTCGAGCGTCAGGCGCGTTCATTTGAGCGCGCCCGCGACGCTGTCAGTACAGCGGATGCGGGCATCGTGAAAGCGCGACGCCAGCTTAACGCCCTTAATCAGTTACAACGCACGGGTACAGTGCTCAGCGAAAAACAACAAAAGCTGATGCAGCAGTTAAGCACCCGGCTTGAACGCCTGAATGAATCGCGCACACGGGAAATTCAGAAAATGCGGGAGCTTGGCGGAGAGCTGAAACGCCACGGCATTTCCCTGACAGGCAGCGATAACACCATCCAGCAGGCCATCAGACGCACCGAACAGTACAACAACCAGCTTGAACGCGAACGGCAGGCGCTTGCGCGTGTAACGCGGGCGCGTGAGCGGTATTCGCGCGTGCAGGAAACCGCGGGAAAACTGAAAACAGGTGGTGCGCTGGCAACTGGTGCGGCAGCGGCGGGCGGCTATGCTGCCGGGCGTTTTTTGCAGCCTGCGATCGGGTTCGGGAAAGAGATGTCCCGCGTTCAGGCGCTGACGCGAATCGACCAGAACAGCCCGCAGTTTAAGGCGCTGCGTGAGCAGGCGTTAAAACTTGGCTCTGAAACGCAGTTCACCGCAGGCGATGCCGCCAGTGGGCAGGCATTTCTTGCAATGGCTGGCTTCACACCGCAGGCCATTCAGGCTGCGCTTCCCGGCGTGTTGAGCATGGCAACGGCTGGCGGTATGGATCTCGGCGAGACGGCGGATATTGGCTCAAATATCCTGACGCAGTTCGGCCTTTCTGCTGACCAGATGGACCGGGTCGGTGACACACTCACTGCAGCGTTTACCCGTACCAACACTGACCTTCGCGCACTGGGCGAAACCATGAAATATGCAGGTCCGGTGGCGGGTAAGCTGGGAATATCGCTGGAGCAGGCCGCAGCGATGGCGGGCGTGCTGGCGAATATGGGTATCAGGGGAAGTGATGCCGGGACGGCAATGCGTGCCAGCCTGGCTCGTCTGGCATCACCGCCAAAGGCGGCAGCAGAGGCGCTGAAAGAGCTGGGCGTGTCTGTCTCGGATGCCGGGGGCAAAATGCGCCCGATGGAAGATCTGCTGACTGACCTTTATAAAGCCACCCGCAAATACGGAGAAGTTGATCGGGTATCGTTCTTTAAGGACATTGCCGGAGAAGAGGCTTTCACATCATTTATGGCCCTCGTTGATGCGGCAGGTGACGGATCCTTACCTAAACTGAGAAAAGAACTTGAAGGCGCACGCGGTGAGGCTGAACGCACGGCAAAGGTTATGGCCAACAACCTTGACGGCGATCTGAAATCACTCGGCAGTGCATGGGAAGGGTTGCGCATCCGCATTGCAGATCTGATTGACGGTCCGCTGCGTTCTGTCACGCAGTGGCTCACGCGGGTGGTATCAAAGGTGACGGCGCTGGCGCAGGCCCATCCGGCACTGACGCGCCAGCTACTGATTGCAGGTGGGGCGTTGCTGGCGATGACTGCAACGGTCGGCTCGTTGTCGCTGGCTATTGGTGTGCTTGCTGGCCCGCTGGCAAAACTGCGTCTTGGCTTTTCCCTCCTGACCGGATCAATGAATGCTGTCAGGCTCCTGCCAGCACTATGGGGAATGGTGACGGGTTCCGTTTCGTTACTGGGGGGCGCTATCGGGGCGCTGTTCAGCCCGGTCGGATTGATTGCTGCTGCGTTTGTGGCTGCGGCGGTTCTCATCTGGAAATACTGGGAACCCATCAAGGCGTTTTATGCAGGGGTGTTCAGTGGGATTATGGAACGGCTGGCTCCGTTGCGCGAAACCTTTGAACGGTTCGGTCCTGTTTTTGACGCAATCGGAAGCGGGATCAGCCAGGTGTTTAACTGGTTTAAATCGCTGCTGTCACCGATGGAGTCCAGCAAGGAAACGCTGGATAAATGTACCAGTGCTGGCGAGGTATTTGGCAGGGTACTTGGTGGAGCGATAGAGCTTGTCCTGACACCAACAAAAGCATTGATGGATTCACTGGCGTGGATACTTGAAAAGCTCGGAGTGCTTCCGGATGAAGCGGAACGGGCGAGAAAGAAAATCGAAGACGCACAGCGTGCGGCCATTCTTCAGGACAAGGTTGCCTTGCTTCAGAGGGACCTGGCGAAAATCAATCCGCCGAAGCCTGTGGAAAATGGAAATGGCTCCGGAGGTGATAAACCCAAAGACAACAAACCGCTCACAGACAACAATACCGGTACGCTACGCAGGCTCAGCAAAATTGCTGATAACACAGGTAAGCTGGTTGATGAGACGAAAAAACGTATTGGCCCCGGCGATATTGTCTTTAAGAACCTGCCCCGCGCACTTGCCGTTCGTGGGGAGTGGCAGGAGCGGAAGATTCCGCAGGTCAGTAAGCCTGCCCCCGCAATTAATATCACCCCCGTAGTTCCGGCTCCGCTGCCTCCGGCGCTGGTCCCTGTTGTTGCGGCCAGCTCCCGCCCGGTGGCGGAGGCTATACGATCGCCAGTGGCATCAGTTCCTGCAACTTCCCGTAACCGGGAGCCTGTTGCCTCCGGATTTGGCGGTGAAATTCATGTTCATCTGCATAACGTTGTTACGCAGAATCCCCGTGAACTGGCGAAACTGGTTGGCGAAATGGTCAGGGCAGAAATGGAACGGCGCGCCCGTGCCGGGCGTGGCAGTTTTTACGATAAAGATTGAGGAGTCATGGTCATGATGATGATCTACGGCATGTTTGTTTTTGAGTTGCGCACGCTGCCGCATCAGCAGTTACAGCAAAACAAAAGCTGGCGGCATGTGAAAAATGAACGCGTTAACCGTTCAGCAAGCTGGCAGTATATCGGTGCAGGTAATGATCGCATCGTGCTTTCAGGCGTGCTTTATCCTGAAATTACAGGTGGCGAAGTGTCGCTGTCGCTGCTGACCACGCAGGCATATACAGGACGCCCCTGGCCTCTGATTGATGGCGTCGGGCAGATTTACGGCATGTATGTCCTGACCGAAACGAGTACGACCCGCTCTGAATTTGATCGCTACGGTAAGGCGAAAAAAATAGAATTTTCACTGACCCTTGAACGCTGTGATGAGGATTTGCGGGAGCGCCTGCAATCCTCATCGTTCAGCGATATGCTGTCCGGCTTCAAAGATAAGGTCACATCATCCCTTAACAGCGCGGCCAGCTCCGTTAAAGGGCTGTTCTGATTTAACACAAAAACCGCTAATGGCCAGATTAGCGGTTATTTTGTTTACTCTTCTCAATTGTTCCACTTGATTCTCCTGCGGGGTGGTAACGATAAATTGTCGATATACCAATGCTGTAAATTATTGCCAGTTGTTTTCTGTCGTGACCGTTTTTAATCAGCCTTGCTATTTGCTCATGCTGTTCTTTTGTCAGCTTCGGTCGACGTCCGCCTGTGCGCCCCCGTGCGCGCGCTGCCGCCAGTCCGGCCAGTGTACGTTCAACAATTAATTCACGTTCCATTTCAGCCAGGGCACCCATCACGTGGAAGAAAAAACGCCCCATTGGAGAAGATGTATCTATGCTGTCGGTCAGACTGCGAAAATTAATCCCTCGCTCCCGTAGTTCCCCGACGAGAGAAATCAGATGTTTCATGCTTCGCCCGAGGCGATCCAGTTTCCAGACAACCAGCGTGTCACCTTGTTGAAGGCGCTTTAAAGCGCGTTTTAATCCCGGTCGGTCAGTCTTTGTCCCGCTTAATTTATCTTCAAATATTTGTTCACATCCTGCACAAACAAGAGCGTTTCGTTGCAGGTCTGTATTCTGGTCATTTGTTGATACCCTTACATAGCCAATCAGCACACTGAATCTCCCGTCCAAAAGCGCAAATCATGCCATGCAGGCCAGAAACGGCCATTATCTAAAACCTCGGTTTACAGGAAATGGTAAACAGGGCCAGGAACGCGGTGCAAAAGAATGGCGATACCTTGTCCGGTGGGCTTACTTTTGCAAACGACTCAATCCTTGCCTGGATTCGAAATACTGACTGGGCAAAGATTGGTTTTAAAAATGATGCTGACAGCGATACTGATTCATTCATGTGGTTTGAAACAGGCGACAACGGCAATGAATATTTCAAATGGAGAAGCCGCCAGGGCACCACAACAAAAGACCTGATGACGCTGAAATTGAATGCACTAAATATTCTGGTTAATGCCGTCATTAATGGCAGTCTTGGAGTTGGTACAACGAATGCGTTAGGTGGTAGCTCAATTGTTCTTGGTGATAATGATACCGGATTTAAACAGAATGGTGATGGTATTCTGGATGTTTACGCTAATAGTCAGCGAGTATTCCGCTTTCAGAATGGAGTTGCTATTGCTTTTAAAAACATTCAGGCAGGTGATAGTAAAAAGTTCTCGCTATCCAGCTCCAACACCTCCACAAAGAATGCAACGTTTAATTTATGGGGTGCTTCAACCCGTCCAGTAGTTGCAGAGTTAGGCGATGAGGCAGGATGGCATTTCTATAGCCAGCGAAATACAGATAACTCGGTAATATTTTCTGTTAACGGTCAGATACAGCCCAGCAACTGGGGGAATTTTGATTCACGCTATGTAAAAGATGTTCGCCTGGGTACGCGTGTTGTTCAATTGATGGCGCGTGGTGGTCGTTATGAAAAAGCCGGACACGCAATTACCGGATTAAGAATCATTGGTGAAGTAGATGGCGATGATGAAGCCATCTTCAGACCAATACAAAAATACATCAATGGCACATGGTATAACGTCGCACAGGTGTAAATGATGCAGCATTTAAAAAATATTAAGTCAGGAAATCCAAAAACAAAAGAGCAATATCAGCTAACAAAGAATTTTGATGTTATCTGGTTATATACAGAAGACGGTAAAAACTGGTATGAGGAAGTGAAAAACTTTCAGCCAGACACAATAAAGATTGTTTACGATGCAAATAATATTATTGTCGCCATCACTAAAGATGCCTCCACGCTTAACCCTGAAGGTTTTAGCGTCGTTGAGGTTCCCGATATTACAGCCAACCGCCGCGCTGATGATTCAGGAAAGTGGATGTTTAAGGATGGAGCTGTAGTTAAACGGATTTATACGGCAGACGAACAGCAACAACAGGCCGAATCACAAAAGGCCGCGTTGATTTCCGAAGCTGAATCAGTCATCCAGCCGCTGGAACGCGCTGTCAGGCTGAATATGGCAACAGACGAGGAACGCACACGACTGGAAGCATGGGAACGCTACAGCGTTCTGGTCAGCCGTGTGGATACGGCAAATCCTGAATGGCCACAAAAGCCTGAATAAAAATTAAGGCCCGATAGCGGGCCTTGTTTCATTCTGGTTGTTCTGGAAACGTTACTGGCAGGCTGGAGGTGTCTGTGGATTCGACCTTCTGCGCATAGAGCATCCACTCGGTTAATTTTTGTTTATTCTCGTTGGAAATGATACCCAGCCGTAGCTGTGAGTCCCATAGCTGGGTTTTATCCCTGACGAGCTGTAGCAGGCTTTGCTTTTCATTTTCCGCTTGTTGCCTCTGCTCTTCCTCGGTATAAGTTCGCTTTATCACTACGCCATCTTTGAACATCCATTTCCCCGAAATATCAGCCCGGCGATTTGCTGTAATATCAGGTAATTCAACGACGCTTGCACCCTCTGGATTAATTGCTGAAACATCCTTTTCAATACAAATAATAACGCCGTTATGGTCATAGACCATTTTCAAAGTGTCTGGCTGGAAATTCTTTTGTTCCTCATACCAGTTTTTTCCATCATCTGAATAAAGCCATTTGATGTTAAATTGCTTTGTTAGCTGGTATTGCTCTTTTGTTTTAGGGTTGCCAGCAGTAATGTTTTTTAAGTGCATCATCGTTAAATACTCCCCGCGTTATACCACGTCCCATTAATGCAATACTGAATTGGCCTTGCCTGAGTTGTATCAATTAATTCATCACGGTTTCCGTTAACTGAACCCGTAACGACATAACCTGACCTGTCAGACCAGCCGGGGCCTTTCCATGTCTGAACAGATGACAGACCGCCAAGGCGAATACCTGTAATAAACCTTGAGTTACATTCTGCCTGCGTATATGCACCAACATCCCCCGCAGAGGGTTTGCGTGTTGTGGTGTAAAACTCTGACCAGTTAGCTTCAAAGCCATAACCATCACGCGCTGAACGATAAAAAATACCGCCGTTCCTGTAATTCACGCGGAACTGTACAGCAGGGCAACTCCCCGCATTCATATTGAAGTGGAGGATTAATGTCGATGCGCCACTGATATCTGCATCATAAACGCCGCTATTCCAGTTCCAGCCAACAGCTTTATCATTTGCAACCCTGCTTCCTGTTTGCCCTAAAGCAAATGCAGGCTGCTGGTTTTTCGTGTTGTAGTCTCGTCGCCAGCCAGGAGCATAAGCATTACCATGATTAATATAGGTGAATTGAGCGTTAGTAATTCCGCCACCGCTGGATGTACTCGGCGTAGTAACGCGTATGGTCATTGCGCCGCGAGTGCCAATAACTTCCACCACAGCACCTGCAAGACAAATATTTCCGCAACCTGTATCTGTAATGACCTTATTGTTTGCATAAGCCCATGAGCCTTTGCACATCCAGTAAGGATGGTTAAATGCCCCCTGACTCTCCAGCCACGAAATGAATTGTGCGGTTGTCCAGGTCTGACTATCGCCACCAATATTCAGCCATGCGCTATATGCGCGGCAGGCACCAATATTTTTGGTGAAGGTATCTTTTCCTGGAATATCTGCGCCGTTCTGTTTTTTCTGTAATGCGCCAGAAGCCTGATTTACCGTTTCCTGTAAACCGAGGTATTCGATAACAGCGGCAACGGTCGATTTCGCAAGAATATCCCGCCCGACTTTTGTCAGAGTTGCCAGGCTGGCGACATCATTCCCCGTAAAATACGGAAACTTGTCTGCCGCAGTAGCAAGCCCGGCCAGCGCCGTCAGGGTGGCATCTTTCGGTTGCTTACCCGCAAGCGCTTTAGTCATGGTGGTCGCAAAATTCGGGTCGTTGCCCAGCGCCGCCGCCAGCTCGTTCAGCGTATTCAGTGCGTCAGGCGACGAGTCTACAAGTGCGGCAATCGCGGCCATCACATAAGCCGTGCTTGCGATCTGAGTATTATTAGTCCCTTTTGGCGCAGTTGGCGTTGTTGGCGTTCCGGTCAGCGCAGGACTGTTTAAAGGCGCTTTCTTGTTCGTTTCATCCATTACCGCCTTAACCGCTTTCGGTGTCGCGGCCAGTGTTTCAGACGTGCTGTTGGTGGCACTACTGAGCTGGACTATCCCTTTTTGTGTCGTCGTGGCGTCCTGAGCGGTATATTTTGCGCTAGCAAGGTCATACGCGGCCTTTACTGCTTTCGGCGTTGCAGCCTGCGCTTCAGACGTGCTGTTGGTGGCGCTACTGAGCTGGACAAGGCCTTTTCGCGTCGTGCTGGCATCCTGCGCAGTATATTTACCGTTAGCAAGATCATACGCGGTCTTTACTGCTTTCGGCGTTGCAGCCTGCGTTTCAGACGTGCTGTTGGTGGCGCTACTGAGCTGAACTATCCCTTTCCGCGCAGTGGTAGCGTCCTGTGCGGTGTATTTGCCATTAGCCAGGTCATATGCTGCCTTTACTGCTTTCGGCGTTGCAGCCTGCGTTTCAGACACGCTGTTAGTGGCGCTACTGAGTTGAACAAAGCCTTTTGCGGTCAGCGAGGCGTCCGGGTGATGTCGTGACCGTTCATGCTCTTTCAGTTTGTCATCCACGTAATCCACTGTGGCCATCACCATGGTGTTATCCACGGTAAGCGCCACGGTGGCAGTGCTGGATACGGTCAGAATGGTGCGAAACGTTTGTGCACGACCGGACCCTTCGGCAACGGCTGGCTTGTAACTTTCGGCAGTATTGCCCACCGCGATTAAATCGCCGTGCTCATCAAATACACCAATTTCCCGGATCCAGAATCCGCCCGTTTCAGGAGGAATAACCAGCTCCGCAATAATGCGGTTCTGATGTGTTGCGTCCAGGATGACGCGATTAACAGTGTGTCGCCACACCTCATGCACCAGACGGGTCTGCTTACTGTCTGGTGTGGGCAACGTGCCGCCACCGTCGCCCACGGCCATATGAGTCAGGCGGACAGGCTTACCATCTGGCGCGGCTGCCTGAGCTAATTTTTTTGCACCCGTATCGGTGATAACGGTTTTAAATTTTCGTGTTGTGGTACTCATGCTTAATCGTCCGGATAAATGGTAATGACTTCACCGTCGTAAGTTGCTGCCGCCGCGAAAATATCTCCCGGAATTTCCTGAATGATATTCAGCCCTGTCATGTGGCGGCTGACCGGGCGGGCATCAGCAATCAACCGCTCCATTTCCAGATACATTTCCTCCGTCACGCCACTGTCCAGCGTGCCGACTTCAACGGTAAATGTTCCCGGTTCTCCGCCGAACTCCCACCACTCAGACACGCGAATGAGGTATCCCAGCGGCTCAATGGCCCGGCGCAGTGCGCTGATGGTCCCTTTGTGTCGGTGTATCAGCCATGCATCACGAATCACCTGTTGCTTTGTCTCTTCCGGCCAGTTGCGATCCCAGCGGTCAACGGAAAATGCCCAGGCGAGATAAGGCAGCAGATGCACCGGGCAGGTGTCCGGTGACCACAGCGTGTTGAGGTCTACCGGGATGTCTGTAATGCGCGCTCCGACAGCTTCGGCGCAACGCATGAAATTGCTGGCTGATGGCGGTAACAGTGAATTACTCATTACGCCCACCTTCGCTGATGGTGAATGACTCACAGCGCGCCGCCTGTATGTCGCTGATGGCCATATTCTGTGTGGGTTCGATTATCTCCACGCGTTGCACACCGTGCACATGCAGTGCGGCAGCAATGGCGGACAACGCCACGTCCTGACCGATAAGCCCCTGCTCAGCCAGCCACTTCCTGAACGACGATTCAGCTGCGGCCAGAATAGGTTCGGATTCCGGGCCGGGGTAAAAGTACAGTTTTGCATTCAGCCGCCATGTCACGATTCTGGCGCTCTGTACCGTCAGGCGGTCGGCCACCGGGCGGGTATCCTCTGCATTCAGAACGGCGCGAACGGTATTAAGCAACGCCTCCGTTGCTGTGCCGTCGCCTTCAGTGGACAGGATGGAAACCGTCACATTGGCCGGAGACGGACTGATAGCCCGCGCATCACGCACCAGACCGCTGGCGCTGCGGGCAAAATACTCGTATGCACCTGACGGGCCAGCAACACTCAGGCCGTCGTACGCCCGCTGCGCCCGCAGTCTAAGCGAGGTGTCGCTCTCCATCACCGCGTCGGTGGTATCCGTTGCCGGAGTGATAACCAGGCGCTTTGTGTTCATATTGCCCGCGAGGTTGTCCAGGTCTGTCCCGGCGCTGTGGCTTAACATGCAGGCGCGTGCGCCCTCGTTAACCCGCTGGCGTAACAGCATTTCACGAAACGCTGTTGTCTGGGCGATAACGTTAAGGGGTTCCGATTCCAGCTCCAGCGCGGCGGAAACGGCTTCACGCTGTTCGGCGGGATAGGACGCAATCATCATGGCTTTTGTGTCAGCCAGAATTGCTTCAAAGTCAGGCTCCGCGATGATGGCGGGTTCCGGTAACTGGGAAAGGTCAACGGCGGGCATGATTTACTCCCTCAGCGTGATGGTTAATTCAACATTCTGCATGGTCTGCATGACAGTGCCCGACAGCGTCACCCCGGCGCGGCCTCCTGCCTTCCAGACAACGTCGATGGCGTCCAGGGCAATGCGGGGTTCCCATCGTGTCAGTGCAATCACGGCAGCACTCATGCATTGCAGACGCGTGGTGTTATTCATGGGTTCGTCAATCAAATCAGGCAAAAGGCTGCCATATTCCCGTCGCATAACCCGGCTTGCCAGCGGGGTGGTCAGGATGTCCCTGACTGACTGTTTCAGGTGCTCCATATCGTTCAGGTTTCCCGTCCCGTCCGGGTTCATTCCTGTGTAGCGGGTTGTCACTGCGGGCCTCCTGTCGAATCGCTGCCACCTTTAACGCCACCGTGCTTATGCGTATGCACTGTGATGCCGTTTGAGGTGAAATTGCCGCCGCTGTGCGTGATATTGCCGCTCATCTTTCCCCCTTTTGTGACGTCAAGCGTCGCCGTTCTCAGAAGGTTTGTGCATTCCACGACGGGCGTGTCCAGTGTCACGCTGACGGATGCCTGCAGGCTGGCTGTTTTCATGCCGCTGGCGCTCAGTGCGCCAGCGTCCGCGTCGTAGCGGAACACCGCGCCATCCGGCGCGCTGACCACGATTTCTTTCAGGCTTTTGCCGGGGGCCGGATTGGTATCACTCCACAGGCTGCCAATTATCATGGCGGTTTCCGGGTTGCCGCCAATGCAGGCAATTACCACCTGTTCGCCTGGTGATGGCGGCAGCCACACATTGAAGGCTCCCGCGCGCGTGGTGTTCCAGCGCAACCATCCTGTTTCCAGTTCGCCGCTGCGAACGCGCACGCGCCAGGACTTCTCATCAACTTCAGAGATGATCCCGGTGCGGATGATATTGCTCAGCAGTCGCATGAGTTCTGCGCTCACCGTACAGCCTCCGCAATCCGGCCCAGCACCGTGTTATAAATCAGGCGCTCATCTGCCTGGCTGATACCCAGCAGCTCACGTACCGGGTAATCGGTGAAAATGCCCGGCGCAACCTGATCGCGCTCACCGAACTGATGAACGCGTGCAATACGTGCGGCCACGCCGCTGTAACCCACCGTCACACCGGAAGCATCTGCACGGGCTTTCAGGTAGCGGGCGGTGCGCAGTTTTACGAACATGGGGACGCGCCTGGTGCTGTCCTGGTTGATGCGCCGGGTGCGTATTTCCAGAAAACGGTCGATGTCATCCCGGTAAAACGTGCGGATATTGTTTTTATCCTCATCCCACCCGGTAATGGTTCGCCCGTATTTCCCCGTGTCGTGATGCCAGTTTTTCAGCGTGCGTGCTTCGTTATTCCAGATAAAGCGAATGCGTTCCTGTATCCGGGTTACGCGGCGTCTGCGTGGTGTCCACGCGGTCCCGTCCGGCGCTTTCTGTGACCGGATACGCGCCTGCTGGGCGCGGCGTAAATCCTGTGCCAGCTTTCTGGCGATGTTATTGATGGCCTGCTGATTCAGGCTGTCGCGGATGGCCTCAAAGGTTTCATCCACGCGGGTGAATGCCTTATCCATCGCTTTCACCCCACGTCACATCCTGGAATACATGCGACCAGTCGCCTTCGGAAGAGGGCAGACGGGGTTTTGGCTCCGGCAGGTGTTCTGCCTGCGGTGTGCCCTGACTGTTGCGCGTGATGCGAACGCGTTCCCGCAGGGGGAGCGTAAACAGGAGGTCGGCGCTGTCATCGTCATTGATAACGGCGGAGAATTTGATGTCCTGATTACGCTCAGGGTTGAGCAACAACTGTGGCTGATTTTCGGATAACCACGCCAGCAGCGGCAGCGTGAGGTCATCCAGCTCCCCGGCGTAATCCATGACAAACATCACCATCTGATAGCGGTAAACAAACGATGGGGTTTCTCCTGTCGTTTCAATGTTGCCGCTCTCCACGAAAATGGTGAATTTTTCCGGGTTGGCCTGACACCATCGGCATGAACGGGTCATGGCTTCACGCAGGGAATCAGTTTTCAGCATGGTTGTTGTCCTCGTTGTTCAGTCGTTGCAGCCTGCGCTGTTCCAGTAATTCAATGGCCCGTTTATCCGCGTTACAGGTTTCCAGTGCATCCAGAAGGCGGTCGCCCCATATACCGAGATTTCCCCATGTGGGAGTGTCAGGGAAGGGGGGAGGCGTTACCGGTATGGTCAGCGTCTGCGGTATAAGCCGGACTGACGGCGCTGGCCGTGGCGCGTTCTGCGTGCCTGCGCAACCTGTCAGTAAAACGAGCGTCAGGCAAAGCGTGGGCGCATTCATCTTTTGCAATATCGTTGCGTAGCTGTTCACGTCTGGCCTCTCCGTCCTGATTGCGTTGCTGATTTTCCGCGCGGAGTTGTGCCAGCACCTGCTGCATATCCTGTACCCCGGCGCTGATGATATTCAGGGTGTCGACGGTACTTTTCAGGGTGCTGGCCTGCGCTTCGTTTCTGGCGTTCTCCCGGCCCAGTGACCACGACAGACGCATGGATGCTCCCCAGGCGGCAATCAGAAGAAAAGCGACACCCAGCGTGGGCCAGAGCTTCATGCCGGATAAACTCCGTGCGGTAACTGAAAATGCGGTCCGTCTTTCAGGGTCTTCCAGTCGCCGCCCCATTCCACCGGAATATTCAGTTCCCGGCTGGCCTGTCTGAATGCTGCTGCGATTTTTTCGTACAGCGGCCATTCCCATGACACCTGGCTGCCGATATAAGCCACAACATCCACGGCATGTCCCGTAAGGTGGCGGCTGTTCATGGTCTGGCTCTTACCTGTGGCCACAAGTTGCTTCTGGCGGTAACGGCTGCGCAACCCTTCGGTGATACCAAAATCCACTTCCGAGATTTCCAGTGCCCGTCGGGTCACTTTCACCAGATCAGGATTTACGCCCTGCAAATTCTTTACGCTCCGGCTGCTGAATTTAAATGTGTTGCTCATTCGTCCTTCTCCTTCACCCTGCGATTAAAGGCCGCAATAACCTTGTCGCGTGCTTTCTCTGCACCCATAAAACCGATTGATGCGCCGATAAACGTCACGGCATCTTCAGGAAACCCGAAGAAGCGCAACGACCCGGCCACGGCCATGGCAAGAACGCCGCACGCCAGCGATCCCGTTACGGTCTGAACCAGTGTTCGTCCGTCATAAAGACTCATCAGCGCGGAAATGCTGACCGCCGCGCCTGCTGCATACACCGTTGGCAGGTGGTCAAAGAGCCACGCAATAACCTGCTCTGTGATCCCTGTTTGAATGGTGCTCACTGCTACTCCCCCCACAACTGAATCATTTCTCGTTTCTTCTTCTCCGGCTCCGGCATCTCCACTTCCTGCCCGGCGTCCAGAAATACCTGCTGACAGAGTCCGGGGTTGGCATCCAGCACCTTTTCGGTGACGCCCTGCGTCGTGCCGTAGTACCGGAAACAGAGCGAATCCACGGTGTCGCCTTCCAGTGCCTTTACTTTCATCAGCACAACTCCGCAAAGATTCGCGGACGGCACAGAATGTCAGAGATGGCCCAGCTCACATCACGCCACAAATCCGATGTCTGTATATCCAGTGCGTCCGCCCGGCGGTCGCCCTTGTCCGTTGTGTCCGCATCGCGGTAACGCTCCAGAATCAGGGCGCGTGTGGCGGTGTAAACCGCATTGCGCCAGTGCCAGAGATTGACGCTTTCTCCGTTAATTACGGGTGCCGGAACATCGGCCAGCGTCTGATGGCCAGCCGCCTGCTGTTCCTGCTGCCATGCTTCCAGCTCGCGGGTAACGTGTGCCACAGCCCCGGTGGCGGTATGCAGCAGACGGGAGGTGGTCACACGGCCCGGCAGTCGTACCGCCAGACGCAGCTCACGCAGCACAATATCCGGCCAGAATGCACCCGCTGAAATACGGGTATCACCATCATCGGTATCGGTGATGTCGTCCTCTGCGGGGCCGGGGTTGGTTCTGGCAACCATACTCATGGGGTTCACTCCTGAAAAAAATCGGGCGGTGGGTGCGCGGTGTAAACGGTCACGGAGTCAAACCGGAACACCGCGCACGCCGCCCGCTGACGGGGTCAGTCGTTAACCGCGCTTCGCCTTCTGCGTCGCGGTGGTTTTTCGTGTTGCAGGCTTCCGCGTTGTCTTTTTACTTTTGCTGCTTTCGTCCTGCGTCTGCTGTGTGCTGGCGTCTTCTGGTGCGGCTGCGGAATCGGCTTTTTTCAGGGCGCGGGAAAGGGTTGCAATCTCGCGTTTCACACCTGCGTTCGGGTTCAGGTGCATTGCTTCGCGCAGCAGCTTCAGTGACAGGGCCATGCTGTCCGCATCACTCAGACCACGACGGGCAAAGGCGCACGCCTTGCATAATTTGGCGCGCACTTCGTCCGGCATGTCCTGGTCGGTGACAATCTCCCGGAGGGTATCCAGTGGTTCGATAAAGGCGGACAAATCCGCGTCGGCATCCGTCCCGGCCTGCGTCAGTACCGGGTTGCAGATTTCTTCGGTCAGCACTGTGGCAGCAGTACGGCCAAAGTTATCCGGCATGATGAGGTTGTGACGGACCACATACGCACCAATACGCAGCGCAAGCGGAAGATCGTCGCAGTCAATCGCCCACACCATCAGCGTGGCAATCACTTCATCCTGCTGCCCGCCGTCAGCCTCCAGCGTTCCCTCAATCCAGCCGGAAAAGTCCGGCAACAACTCTTTTTTGATGGCGGCTTTCGCGCTTCTGGCCTGTACGCCCTTAAGCCGGGCCTGTGCCAGACGCAGACGATACAGCACCTCTTCATGCGCGGTACGCGCGGCGTGGTCCACGCCTTCATTCGCCTGGCCTGCGCGCTGTGCCATCACGTTCTGCCAGTGTTGCTGTGCAGGAGTAATCATTTTTTCTCTCCGTTACAGGCGGGCATGATGCCCGCCGTGAGTTGATTAGCTGTCGGCGAACTTCAGGCCAGTGACCATCGCGCACTTGCCATAGTCTTCAACGACATAAGCGTCATTGATGGACTGGTAGGTGGCGATGCGGTTGTATTCCGGTTCGTCTTTCATCAGACGACGCATTGAACCTTTCTGCCAGTAAATCGACAGGTTGTTGAACGAGGTGATCAGCATCGTTGCATCCGGGAAGAACGGCGCAAGGAACACACCCAGCCCGCCAATGGTGCGCGATGACAGGATGAGCTGCCCGGCGAGTAATTCCGCATTGGGATTCTGGCCGCTGATGCTGTTCAGCACGGGCAGACGCAGCGAGTTAAACAGGTTGCGCCCCATAATCACCACGAGGTCGTCAGCTTCCTTGTGCCATTCATCCAGCAGGGATGAGCGTGCGTCCTGAACCAGTGCATCAGCATTCGCATACTTACCCGCGTGCGCCACGGTGTTGTCCATGTTGCGGGAGGTCAGCGTCACGTCATTCATTACGCGCGCGCTGGCATTGGTTCTGATGTGCTCCAGCCACCCCACGTTAACGTCCTGAAGCAGCTTGTTGGTGCTGAAGTTGGATTTTTCCGCGTGTGACGTGCCGTTAAAGCCGATCATGATGCGGTCAAGCGCCACCTGTCGGGCAATCTGTGCGCTGATGCGGGTCTGGAAGTCATTGTGCGCCGCCCAGGCATCAAGCTGCGGATACGAAATAAACGTGTCGTAGTTCACCTGCTCACACTGGTACTGACGGGACTTCAGGTCGACAGCGTTAATCGGGTTGCGGCGATCTGTGCCGTCATAACTGGTATTTGTGCGCGCAATCGGCCCGGTGGTGTCCAGGAGGACTTTTTCGCCTTTCTGGTCGGTCACACCGATCACGTTAATTTTTTTTGTAAGTTCGGTGCTATCCTTTGAGGCGTTTTCAAAACGCTGCTGCACCGAGGGTTCCACGGTAAATCGCGATACCAGTCCAGAAACCGGGATATTGTTAATCGACGCCTGTCGCGTCATGTAGCAGCCCAGCTTGTTACGGGCATTATCTGACATCACCAGATTCATAAAAAATTTGCTCCTTTGTCTTATCAGAAGTCAGCCAGCTGGTCGGAGGCTGCGCCCGTTGCGGTGAACCGGTTCTGCGGATCGCCGTCCTGCGTGCGCAGCTTTTCCTTCAGTGTTGTCAGCTCTGTGGTCAGCGAAGTGATTTTCTGGCTGTCCTGCTGATGGCGGGTTTCCAGTGCATTAAAACGGTCGATAATGTCGGCCTGTGACGTTGCGACACCTTCCACCGCTTCCTGAATACGGGAGAAACTGGCGTCATCCGCTTTGCGGCCACGGCCAATAATCCCCATAACGCGGTTAAACCACTGGGTGCCTTCTTCCTGACGTTGTTCGGTGAGTTCGATAAGTTCTGACTCCATAGCGGCGGTGAACATCGCCACGTCTCCCTGCTGACAGTTGAATGTCATCAGTTGCATACGTTGTTGTGCCGCAAAGGCCAGACGTTCCGTGCCCAGGCTGGCGGGGGTGTCGGTCATTGCCAGCCCGCGCAGGTAAGGGCCTCCCGTGATGGTTGACTGTGGTTCCAGCTCAATACTGGAGTAAATTTTTTTACCATCGTTAAGCAGGGACATCATGCGAGCGGTCGGCTCAATTTCGGCATACAGTGCCGTGCGGCCTGCCAGCGGGCCATCGGTTATGTCTTCGGTGCTCAACCCCACAACATCGCCCATAGCGGAAAACTCGCTACCGGGGAGTGGTGACAGGATGTGCTCAATATTTACACGTGCACCATAAACGGACGGGTTATAACTGGTGGCGGCAGCTTTCAGCATGTCGCCGTTGATTTCGCGCCCGTCTGCCGTCACACCGGAGACAGCCACGCGAAACTTTTTGCGGGATGTCTTTTTTTCATTAGTCATAGTTTTCGCCCCTCTGACTGGTTCTTCAGTCATGATGGCAAAGCGTAACAGGCTGATACAAAGGGCTTTTGTTGTAAGAAAACGGCCAGAACAGGGGGTTAAGGAGAACGGTTTCGCGCGCGGGTAATCTTCCTGTAATTACTCAGGGGGAGCAATGATTCAGGACGCTTTTGTGCGCCAGCGTGCGCGGCAACTTTACTGGCAGGGTTATCCGCCCGCAGAAATATCACGTCTGATGGGAATAAACCCGAACACGATTTATGCGTGGAAAAAACGCGACCAGTGGGATGAAACACCACCCGTGCAGCGTGTCACGCAGTCCATCGATGCGCGCCTCATCCAGCTTACTGAAAAAAAGAATAAAACAGGCGGTGACTTTAAGGAAATAGACCTGCTGACCCGGCAGCTTAAAAAACTGCATGATGGCCAGCCGGATGCGACGGCCACAGGAAAGAAAAGCCGGGCGAAAAAACTCAAAAATCATTTCACGCAGGAACAGATTGCCGCACTGCGGGAAAAAATCATCAGCAGGCTGGAGTGGCATCAGCGGGGCTGGTTTGACTCCCTGACCCTTTGCAGGGAAGCCGGGATACGTAACAGGATGATCCTGAAATCCCGACAGATTGGAGCGACCTGGTATTTTGCACAGGAAGCACTGCTGATGGCGCTGCGTGACGATGTGGCGCAACCTTACCAGCGTAACCAGATTTTTTTGTCTGCGTCGCGTCGTCAGGCGTTCCAGTTTAAAAGCATTATTCAGAAGGCTGCATCTGAAGTTGATGTGGAGCTGAAAGGGGGCGATAAAATCATCCTCTCCAACGGCGCAGAGCTGCATTTTCTTGGTACTTCTGCTGCGACGGCACAGTCCTACACGGGCAATTTTTATTTTGATGAATTTTTCTGGGTCAGTCGCTTTGCTGAACTGCGCAAGGTGGCTGGCGCTATGGCAACCCTCAGCGGACTGCGGCGCACCTACTTCTCCACGCCATCCACCGAAACGCACGAGGCATACGCCTACTGGAACGGCGACCGCTGGAACGAGAAAAAGGCCACGCATAAACGCCAGCGTTTTTCTGTGGACTGGAAAACGCTGCATAACGGGCTTATCTGCCCTGACCGGACGTGGCGGCAAATTGTCACGCTGGAAGATGTGGTTAATCACGGCTGGAAACACACCGATATTGACGAAATTCGTGATGAAAACACCGAAGACGAGTTCCGCAATCTCTATATGTGTGAGTTTGTCCGCGAAGGGGAATCGGCATTTAACCTGAATATCCTGATTGGCTGCGGTGTTGACGGATACGACGACTGGAAAGACTGGAAACCTTTTGCTCCCCGCCCGATGGGGAATCGTCCGGTATGGATTGGGTATGACGCAAACGGCAGCAGTGGAAACGGCGACAGCGGCGCTGTGTCCGTGGTGGTTCCTCCGGCTGTTCCTGGAGGCCGTTTTCGAACGGTGGAGACGCGACGCGTTCAGGGGCTGGAGTTTGAAGAACAGGCCAGAGTCATTGAAGAGTTCACGTGTCGCTACAACGTGGAACACATCGGCATTGATGTGACAGGCGGGAACGGGGAGGCTGTTTATCAGATAGTGAAACGGTTTTTCCCTGCTGCTATTCCGTACACCTTCACGCTGTCATCAAAACGGTCGCTGGTACTGAAAATGTTGCAAATAATGCGTGCCGGGCGGTGGGAATACGATCGCGCCGAACGTGAGCTGGTCGCGGCCTTTAACGCCGTGCGTAAGGTGAAAACACCGGGCGGCTTTATCACATACGAAACGGACCGCGCGAGGGGGATCAGCCACGGCGACCTTGCGTGGGCAACCATGCTTGCTGTCATTAACGAACCGATTGGCGGCGAAGGAGAAAACGAGCGTTTCACGGTTATGGAGTTCTGATGAGCAGAAAAAATAAAAAAGTGCGCATGAGTTCACGCATTGATCTCGCTGATGCGCTCAGGAAAGAATCGTCGCTCAGTGCATTCACATTTGATGGTCCTTATCGCCTGACCGGGCATGATTTGCTGGACAATATGTACTGTGCTGATAACGGGCGGTGGTATGAAACCCCGGTGGACTGGTACGGTCTGGCAAGAGCTGCCCGGCAAACGTCCTGGCATCAGTCTGCGCTTTACTTTAAGCGTAATGTATTGCTCAGTTGCTACATCCCGCACCCGCTGCTTTCCCGGCAGGATTTCTCGGCGCTGGCGCTGGACTGGTTTGTGTTCGGTAACGCATTCCTTGAGCTTCGGAGCAATATGCTCGGCGAACCGCTTAAATTACGGCACGCCCTGGCGAAATACATGCGACGCGGAAGCGATCTTGAATCATGGTGGTATGTGCAGGATGGCAAGGACGCGTTTCAGTTTCGCCCTGGCAAAGTGTGCCACCTGATGAATCCTGACATTAACCAGGAAATCTACGGCATGCCGGAATATCTCGGCGCATTACTCTCGGCCAGCCTGTCTCATTCGGCGGACATGTTCAGAAAACTGTACTACGACAATGGATCCCACGCCGGGTGCATCATCTACATCGGTGCAGCGCAGGTAAACCGCGAAAGCATGGACTCCCTGAAGGAAACGCTACAGGGTGCACGTGGTGGTGGTGCATTTAAAAACGTGCTCATTCATGCGCCCAACGGGGGCAAAGAGGGGGTGCAAATTTTGCCGTTCCAGCAGATCACCGCAAAGGATGAGTTCATGAATGTTAAGGCGGCATCCCGTGATGATGTGCTGGCTGCGCACCGCGTTCCGCCGCAACTGATGGGGGCGATGCCGGGCGAAAAAAGTGCGTTTGGTGATGTGGAGAAGGCCGCGCGGGTTTATGCAATTAACGAGCTGATGCCCGTTATGGAGGCCATGAAGCACATCAATGACTGGCTTGGCGAAGAGGTGATCCGCTTTAACCCTTACGCACTGCTGGACACCCCGCCCACATCCTGACGCGCTTCGCTTGTCTGCTGCTTCGCCGGGGCATAAAAAATTTATGCCCCGACTCTCCAGCTCCTGTATCAATCAGATAATTTCACGACGCCTTCCAGCTTATTGCCATCATCGGCGGTCAGGCTCTTACGCAATCCCATCGCGCTGACTGCATGTTCTCGCCGCCTCAGTGCGATTTTGACGGCCTTATCTGCCACCCCATCAAATCAAAAAACCTCACGTCTTTTTCACGCTCAGCGTGAGAAAGACAGCCATTCTGTTGTATCTCTGCGACATCGTTCAGGGAATGCTATTTACCCCCTGAAACGCGGGCTGTTCCCCCGTCACCTGCGCGCAGAAAAAGCGCGTTTTTTTGTGCACGCACGGATCCTTGACGGATCCAGCCGCCACGCGGGCTGGAAGGGCAAAAAGTCGTTCAAAAAAATTGTGCAAATTTGTGCACTATTGTGCATTTGTATAGTGAAAAAAATATAGCAGAAAGTATACTTAGCGCCTTGTGGGCTACGTTAACTTTGCAGGAACATTTGGAAATGAAAAAAATCAATAAAGAAGATTCTAAAAGAACCTTTTTACGTGGATGGTTGCGATTTCTTCGTAGCGTTGAGAGAGCTAAGAAAAAAAAGCCTGCGCAAGAGAAAAATGGTAGTCTTCGTTTTTCCGATGAAACAACTCCTGTCCAAAACCAAGTCGCTACGTTCATTGAAAATATATCGATTATAAAAGAGTATGACTCATCAATTCTTCGTCGTGACGCAGAGAAGATATTAATACCTAAATATTTTGACTTATATGACAATCCAGAGAAATCTCTGCTATTTATTAGTGCAGCCACAAAATTAATTGCAAGAGGTAAATGGAAATCATATATTTTTGATTACAAGAAAAACAAAAAACACTGTCTTGGTCTTGAGTGTCTATTAGGTGTTGCTCTTACAGCAGCAAGGCAAAGTAATATAAATTTCAAAGATACGATGATTCAGATTAATGGTATCTACCCTAAAGATGAACAGTATCTTGAAATTATCAGGGATGTCGGGCTTGTAAAAGAGATTAGTAATGCTGCACCAGGTAAAGTTCTGGACTCTACTGAAGCATCGAAAAAAGCGAATCCGAAGAAACGAATCTTCTCTGCTGATAGTATCGGAAAGGAGAATGCTTCTGCCTTTGCCCATGACAGAAAAAATGTCACTGCTGAAAAATTTACCGCATACATAAACGAATGCTTAAATGATCATAATTTAAAACTTGTACATGAGGCAGAAAAGCATTTAACTTCCTGCATGGGGGAACTCCTTGATAATGCGGAGCGGCATTGTGGGTTAGAGCAACGCCCACGCTGGTATTTGAGAGGTTTTGTTAATAATAACGTACGAAACCCCATATGTGAGTTGGCTGTTTTCAATTTTGGGAAAACTATCAGCGAAACTTTTGATAATTTACCTGAGGATCATTTTTCATTAAGTCAACAAGTTAATCCATACATAAATAAGCATATTAAGAAAAAGGGTATGTTTAAGGAAGGATTAACAACAGTAGCGGCCTTGCAAGGGCGGGTGAGTTGTAAAAACGAGAAAGAAACTGACAGTTCTGGCACCGGAACAATTGAATTATTGAAGTTATTTCAAGATATGCATGATAATCTTAAAAAAATGGGAAGAGATATTAAAGGTGGGATAAAAATGACTTTAATATCTGGTAGTACTCATATTAACTTTGATGGATCATATAAATTAAAGCAAAGGTTGGTTAATGACGAGGAAAGTGACATTTTTACTTACCCTTTTAATGATGTAGGGCTTGAATCTGAACCGGATCGCAACTATCTTAAGCGTATGAAGGATGCTCGATTTCCTGGAGTTATGATCAATATTCGTTTTCCTCTACCAGAAAACGCCACCCAGCGAACTTGAGGACAGGTACATGAAAATGGCTGACATCACCATAGATTTCAATAAGTTAGTAAAAGATAGTAACAAGAAACTTTTTGCTGGACGTTCTAATGGGCGCCAGGCCTATGATTACTTTAATATAGGGAAATTTTGCACAACCAGTAATGATAGATTATATCTATTGATCCCCAAGGGAATTGTTGTATCAAGCTCATACTTTCTAGGTATGCTTGAAACGGTTTTGCCGAAATTTTCTTCGCCTAGCGAATTTTATAGTCGCACTGTACTTGATGGTCGTGAATATAAAGAAGGTATGCTTTCTGAATTAGATAGAGCTGTAAGGAGAGGCTTACATAAAAATGTTCCCTTCTTTTAAAAATATTTTTCAAATCAAAATGACAGCGCTGTCTGTCATTTTTTTTATATTCCCCGCAGCTTGCTCTGTGACAGATTTTTCCAATAAAGAAAACATTGAATGTAATGAGTCACTTTATCCAAACACGCCTTTTTATATTTCCGATTCAGGACTTAGTGGTATATCATCACCGTTTTTGTTATCCGGAAACCCGAATGATGGCTTGATGTTTTGTGAAAAGGCAAACGACACCTTTCATAAGTTATCTCTGGCAAGGGATAACAAAAAAGATTTATTTGCTAATTATTTCAAAGATGTTCCAAATTCCCATGATATATATAATATTGTAAAGGTTCCGGAAAATGGTCCAGAGTGGATTTCTATTGGTATCTCTTTATTTGCCTTAGTTTCATCCTTTGTTATTCCTTATGTTCAACATAGAAAAGAACGTAAAGAAGCTATTAATGAAGGATATTGGGTAAGAGAAGTAATTATGCCTAAAATTAATGGGTTGGCATTCGATGTTGTGCAAAGTTTTAAAAACTCCATGGCATTATCAGAAGAGGAGTTTCTTAGTGTATTCAGTAATACTCTTTTACCAAAACTAGGAGAGTTACGGGATTCATTATATTTGTTTAATAGTTTTCCAGAATTAAATGCAGATATTGAAAATCTAGAAAGTATTTGTGACTCCTTGGAGGAAGAAGTTTCCAATCATATAGACTCGCCTAATGAAATAAGAATTTCTGATATATCTATGTTTCATTCCAAATTAATACAGAAATTAATTTTACTTCATAAGAAGATAGGTTGATTTTCAAGGCCTCCTTATTCCTAGGGCGGCCTTAGCTCTATATTTCTATCGTGTTCGATGCAATAAACTGATTTTTTTGCGAGCATGTTTAGTGGTTTCATTGATTCTCTGTGCGTGCTCTGCGTCGCGGATGGCGCGCAGCATGTCAGAAAGTACGGTAACTGGTGTTTTCATGGTGTTCTGGTCTTGCTGAAGTGTGGATGCCAGGCGTGCGGCGGCTTCAGGGTCTGATGCCTCTAGTTGTTCCAGATAGCTGGCGACCGGGTTATGGCGGATCTCCGTGCTGCTTACGCCGTGATTACGACTCAGGCGTTGCCAGAGCTGCGTGATTCGGCTGTCCGGGCGGGTATCCGGTTTGCGTACAATTTCAAATCCCTGCGGTGTAATGATGCTGCCGCCAACGTACAGACTGCCGCCCCGTAACAGGTGCTGCATCTGCTGTTCACCGATATGCAGGCCGAGAGATTCAGCAGACTCCCGCCATTCTTTAGCGAGTAACTCGTGGTTATCAGGCAAAGGCTGTGGCTGTTTGCGGCTCTGTGTCCAGTTCTGCATTTCATCACTGCTGTTTTTTGCCTGTTTGTCACGCAGCGAACGCATCAGTGCCCGGCGTTCGTGCCGTTTCAGTGAGCGCATCCATTCATTCACGTCAACGCCTTCAGGAAGCTGCGGCCACGGTGCTGGCCGTTCCTCCGGCTGTTCTGTCCCGTTGTTGTCCGTTTCCTGTACACGGGGACAGTTATTGCCACGAGTCCAAGGGGCGGCAGGGCCGCCCTGAAGGTCAAAACCATTTTCGCGGGCGCTGTCTTCCGTTTCCGGTTTACGTCTTACCAGTTTCCAGTTATCCGGATGCGTGCACACACGGGAGGATTCCCCGATGAGTGGTGACCAGATCCCGTAAATCTGTACGCTCTGTTCGCCGTAATCATTCAGCTCATCTGCGAGGTCGTAGGCGGTGCGAATCAGGTAGTCTTTGCGTGGAACAAGTACGCCGCCCTGTTTTTCAATGTAGGTGGCAAAACACCCGGCATCGGCGGCAGCGAGTACCGCATCCATTGCGTCATCTTTCAGTCGTTGCGGGCCTTCCGGGTTGCGTGCCATCTGGCTGGCAAGGCGGCGCAGTTCACGCCACACCTGACGGGAGGGGATGCCAAAGAACTGGAACTGGCGGACCCGATGAAGGCGCGCCCAGCCGATGGCGCGCTCCACACTCTCGGCCATTGATTTTCCGGTTTCGTGGTCAACGCGTGGCTTGCCCGTTTTCGGGTCGATGCCATCCACGGCGCGGCTGTCCAGGTTCTTTCCGATGTAGGTCGCGATATAGCTGGTTGGTGTGCCTTTTGAGCCGTCGACATACTCCGCCTTAAAGCGCGGAGTAATATCATTGCCCAGCTCGTGGCGGTCTTCCTGAATGGCAATATCGCGGGTGATGGCCACGATGCTGTCGATTTCTTCCGGATGAGCAAAGACCATCATATGCCAGTGCACGGTGCCGTCATGGTGAGGCTCCACCGTGCGGATGCCATACCAGCGAAGACCGTCGCGGTTCAGTTTTTTGCGGACCGCCGCAAAAAACGTGTTAACCAGGTAATCGCTGGAGTCGCGCATGGTGGCCCCGTTCCATTTGGGATTCGGATGACCGTTCTCTGTTGTGGCGTGGTATTTTGACGGGCAGGTGACAGTCAGAAACACCGCTTTGTCGCCACGGGCTTCGGCCAGAAGTTCCAGCCCCTTCATGGTGGCCATCATTTCTGCCTTACGGTGAACCGGGTTACTTACTCCCGCGTAATACACCGTCTCGAGATCAATCGTGAACCCGTCTTCGTTTTCCAGCATGAAACTTTTCAGGAAATCGCGTGTTTTCTCGCGCTGTGCGCGAAACTCGCTTAACGCGTCCTGGCTCAGATAGGGCGATGTTTTTCTGGAAACCAGACAGGCGGCGCGGAGTTGTTCTTCTCTCCACTCGCAACGTAACAGCCACAGTTTGCGTTTCCACCATTCCGCACAGGTCAGGCGAAGGATTGCGCCCGGCAGCAGCTCCGTGTCCGGTTCGTTCCTCCGGTCTTTGTCTGTTGTCAGTGCGTCATAATGTGGAGGCATGGCGTGCAGGTGTAACGCCATGCGGGCCAGCATCTGATACGCCTTCAGGGTTACATCCATGGTCAGCTCGCCATCGGTCGCGCCAAAGCCATCGCAGAGTTTTTCGAAGGTGCTGCTGAACATCGCCGCCGTCATGGTGGCCAGCGTCTGTATCTGGTGTTTGTTGAGCTGCGGCAGGTAAAGCAAATCGTCCAGGCGTTCGCGTCCGGCAAGGGAGCGATAACCCGGTGTCAGCCAGCGTCCGTCAGTGCTATCCAGACGTTCGAATATTTTGCGCAGGGTTCCGCGTGCATAGCGTTCCGCCTGCCAGCTCTTTTTGCCTTTCCGGCGATCGGCTTCCTGTTTTTTGCGCAGGAAGGAGAGGTGGCGAATAAGCGGATCGCGCAGATAGGACGGCAGCAGGCGCAGCGAGGCCATGGCTTCATCCACCGCGCCACGTGCCTGTTTTCTGGCGTCTCCTGCCAGTGTGATGGTTTTGTCCTGTTTTTCCTGTGCGTCCAGGCTTTTATTAATCAGGTTGCCCAGCGGCGTGGCTGAGAACGCCGCATCAGCCATTTCCTGGCGGCGCTCGTTCTCTGCCCGGTAGGCATCCAGCCAGGAGGAAAGCGCGGATTCAGGAGCGGGGATCCCCGTTCCTTCACGCCCCACTGCGTGGCGCGGTTGTTGCCAGTCCCTGAGGTACTCTGCCGTCATAGTGATTTACTTCGTCATGCCATTCAGGGTGTCGCGGCAGACTGTAGCCAGCCGCTGAATTTCCAGCACGGTGTCTTCTGTGTCGGCATGGCGATGTGTGATGCGGATGCTGTCGGCAATCACATCGACGATTGCAGAGGATGGGCGCTGGTAAATGCCAATAACGGACGGGGTGCCACCTTCAATGCGGTAAAGCCTGTAATTTCCCTCGTGGCTGTCAATCATGTAGCGACCATCAATAACAATCTTTCCGTCAGCGAGCTGCGGTACAGGCAGGGATTTCAGGTACATGTCATAACGATCACGCACGCGAGCGGCAAGATCACGTTCTGTATTGAGCAGGTATTCAAGAAAGTCGTTGGCGAGAATCATTGCGGCAATCCTCTTGTTACAGATGTGCGAAGGCCTCCCGCCGCAAGGTGCAGGAAAGGCCCGGAACAGGAATTAATGGAGTTTGTTTTGCTGCTGGATGAGCTGTTGAAGCTCGTGCAGATCATCCGCCAGATAGCTGAAAACAGAGGCGGAATAAATGTTTGATAGTGCGTGGCTGCGCTCATGCAGCATATTGATGTGCATGATTTGCGCGACGCGTGATGCGCGGGAAAGTCTGCGGTTGATTTCAGTCTGGATGTGACGACGCTCCGCGATAGCGCGGTGCTGTTTGCGGTTTGCCATGGTGTGGCCCCTTGTGTAGTAAGTTGTGAAAACTCACCATCCAGAGCTGCGAAACTGTGGGTGGCGAGACGTACGAGGTTCGCAGTACCGGCTACACAAGAACCCGGCCCGACCGAAGTCGGCCCCGTACGCCCCGCCATAATTCTGACGCGAAAAAAACGTGGCAATACAGTACGCACAAAAAAACCGCTGGCGCGGTTGTGCGCTTGTGTAGTCAGCAGGCTGCGAAACCCGGCACCCGTTTTATGAGGTGCAGCGGAAATGTAACCTGACTGATTGCGGCATGGCAAGCGGTTTTTTTGTGTGTGCATGCTCTGGTTTCTTAGTGGTTCAGAAAAAAATCAAAAACCTTGTCAATGCGTTGCAGCAGCTCTTGCTGTATTGCTTCCGGCGTTTCCGGTTCGCCTGGCGCCTCCAACGTCGCGCAGAAATCCTCGATTTCATGACGGAGCGTCAGGCGAATGGCGAGAGGTGTGGTTCTGGCGTGCTCCAGCTCATCCAGCAGCGCCAGCACAGCAGACGGCGAGAGCATTGCGCGAAACGCCAGTAATTTTTGAGGCGTTGCCATTCGTTGCAGGTCAGTCGCCAGTTCGCGTAATTCCTGGTGGTTGATGGCGCTCATGCTCTGGCTTCCTTCAGTAGCTGGTTAAACATGTTGGTAAGTGGATTGCCGCACCCGAACGGCATCGGGTTTATCTGGTAAGAAAAGCGACCGCCTGTTTTGCGCTCTTTTCTTATGACTGAACCGCTGCGCCAGAGTCGGCGTAACTCCGCATTAATGGCTGTGGTTGGGGTATTCAGTGCTGCGGCGATTTCTCCACCGCTACACCCCGGATTGGCGGCGATATAGTCCAGAATGGTCATCTGCGTGACTCTTGTACCTGTCGGATAAGGTTCACCCGCACCACATTCGTGGCGCAGAAGTAAGTGCCGTCAGTGAGATAGATGTGATGTGCATCCTTTTCTGAACGGTGTTTGTCGATTGTGGTAATCAGGCGTTCGTCGACTTCGTATTCACGCCCTCTGGAGGTAAAACGAACGACAGGAAAATGCTTAATTGCCATTACGCCTCCTTGGCGTGTGCGAATACCTCCGCGAATGCGGATTGTTTTACATTTTCTTATTTAATCTGTGGTTTTATTTGCTCTGTTATTCGCCAGTGAAAAAGCGTTCAATCTTTTTTATTGAATGAATAATTCGCATAATCCCAATAGCGCAGGCCACCGAAATAATCAGAACAAGCCATGAGATAAATATACTCATGCGATATTCCCCAGCTTATACGGTTCAATATGTTCCCCGCACTCTGCGGCACAGATCAGCTCGGAAAGTTCGTTAAGTGCATCCAGATCATCAGCGTAAAAAGCCACGTCATACAGACTTCGGATTGCTCTGGTCAATGAGTCACGGGCCGCACGTTCAGCATGAGCGCCTGATGCACTTAAGCGAAAATAAAAACGCTCAAGTGCTTTGTTAATGAGAGTTTTATATTCTTTGCCCATCACAACGCCCTTTAATCTGCTTTCTGTATTTCAGCTTCTGAATCCATACAAATAATTTCGATATAGGGTTCATCGCCATTAACCTGGCGTGCCTTTTCAGCTTCGCTAATGATTTCTCGTACGGTCTGGTACGGAAGTTCCACAAGCAGTCGCGTGCCGTTCAGATAAACGTAAGTGGCTTCGTCGGCTCCGTTTTTACCCGCCGGAGTTACTCCGTCAATAGCGGATGCACGTAATAACAGTTCACCGCGAAAATCAATAAAACGGATAAATACACCTTGTGCATGGTCTTTGGTCATAAAGCACCTGTTATAAATCAGCCTGTTTAATAAAACTTTGCCCGCGAAGCAGACGATCAACCGTGCGAAGTGCTTCGTATAATGTGAAATCCTGCCCGAACTGATTGTCGCCACTGCTTAGAGCAAAAATGCGGTTTCCGGTAAACGGATTGCGTGGGCATTTGTGGATCACGATTCCAGCTTTCTCAATCAGCCAGGCATGCTCGCCGATTTGTTTTACTGGGTAGCCATCCGGCGTTGCATGTGTATCACTCAGGCTGTAGCGGATGTTGCTGCGTGATGCACTGGTAGCAAAACGGTTAGCGTGGCGTTCTGCACCATTGCGAAAGCGTGAATTACGTTGCTGTTTCATGTTAAAGACTCTGTACAGATTTAATTATTCCGGCATAGAGGCCGAACTCAAAATATTTGCGATTAAATCGCATCGCATTGTTTTCACGTTTTGCGGACTGCTGGTTCATTTTCGTTTGCCTCCGCACATGAGAATTGCGCCGCTTAAGAGGTAACCGAAGTTAATTGATAGTATTACAATTAACATAAGGTCCAATTTGTCCATGCCACACATAATTACCCTCATTGCAGTAGTTGTGGGTTGTCAGGTTTCTCACCCGATAAACCAGATAACAAACGCTATCAACATCGCCCCAATAGCTGCCGGGAAAAGTCCTTTGGTATAAGCGGCGATATATTCAATGCTGAGTTCAATAAAGCGTTCTTTATGTCCCGTTAACTTGCGAAACAAATAGATCTCTATTACGCCTATCTCAATAAAAACAAGGGTCAGAATGGCGCTGATGATATGGCTGGTCATTTATGACTAAAGTCCCAGCCACAACAACCATGCGTCGCGGCGTTCTTTCGGTTGCTCAAAAAACGCTTTGCGCATGCCTTCGTTAAATGCTGGCAGATATACCCAGTTTTCTGATGCACGCGTCTTTACTGAACCTGGTTTCACAAAGTCAATTGTTGGTAGCTTTGCTGCGTCAATCATGGTTCTGACTGTGGATTCCTTGCGGCCGATCATCTTGGCGAATAGTTGATATGGCACCGCTTCAAGTGGATATGGTGCTACCTGAATGAACCCCCCAAGCTCTGATTCGCTCATTGTGGTAATCTCCCTAATTCGTTCGAATGGCTCAAAATGGCTTATATCGGCTTATTTGAGTGTTTTTATATTTGTGCCCGATGTGGCATGTTGTGATGGAGGATATGCCCGATATGGCATCTTTGTCAAGCATGGGTGAAAAATTTCGCCTGATTCGTGAAGCAGAAGGTATGACCCGCCAGGAGTTTGCGGATTGTGTTGGGCTGCCTTATGGGACGGTAACTAACTATGAGGTGAGGGGGAAGCAAGTAACAGAGGGTGCCTTACTTAAGGTTACGAAACACCCTAAATTTAAGAAGTATGCTTATTGGTTATCAACAGATGAAACGATGCCGGAGGTCGGGCAAATTTCTCCGGCTCTCTCTCTTGATGGTTCCTGCAATTCGGAGGGAGATCGCGTTTCAACCGAAACAATCCAAAAATTATCCCGCTGAGGCCAGAAAACTGGTTAGACCTGCTTTTTGTCTGGTCTGATTATTGCTGGAAAGAGGCTGGAGAAATTGTAGAGCGGTTCATTGGAGGGCTTCGTAATGTCGATTAAGAAGCTCGAAGATGGTCGTTATTTGCTGGACATCAGGCCGAACGGACGCAAGGGAAAGCGCGTGCGTAAGGTATTTGACAAAAAATCGGTAGCGGTGGCCACTGAACGCTACATCATGGCGAACGCTGAAAAGCGGGAATATATACAGGGCTACCGTGATCGTCGAACGCTAAATGATTTGCTTGAGTTGTGGTGGATGTATCACGGCCAGCACAGGCGTAAGGCGGAAGAAGACCGAAAACAACTGCGCAACATAATCAATGAGCTTGGCGCTGATATGCAGGCTGTGGATCTTGATAAGCTGAAAATTATCGCGTGGCGTTCTCAAAAGATAGCTGATGGATTGAAACCGTCATCTGCTAACAGGTACATGAATCGGTTATCCGGAATGTTTACCGTGCTGAAAAAAATAGGTCTTTGGGATGCAGAACATCCAGTAAGGGGAATTTCTATTCTTTATGTATCTCCACGAGAAATGGCGTTCCTGTCACAGAAGGAAGTGGCGCTATTGCTCGATACACTGGAGGGCGACTACTGGCGTGTTGCGCTTTTGTGTTTAAGCACAGGGGCGCGCTGGAGTGAAGCTTGTAAGCTTCGTGGTGAACAGATAGTTCATAACCGTGTAACGTTTCTTGAAACCAAAAATGGCCGGAAGAGAACAGTGCCAATTTCGCAGGCAGTTTGTGAGGCGATCAAAACCAGAGAAACAGGCGGCTTGTTTGAGGTGAAGTACCGGGAATTCTGCCTGGCGCTGAAAAGAGTTAAGCCCGATTTACCAAAAGGCCAGGCTGCACATGTGCTGCGGCATACGTTCGCCAGCCATTTTGTGATGAACGGAGGAAACATTATTGCGCTTCAGAAGATTCTTGGTCACGCAACCATTCAGCAAACAATGGCATATGCGCATTTTGCACCGGATTACCTGCAGGATGCGGTGGCCCTTAATCCGCTGAAAGGTGGCGTAAGTGTCCACGCAGTGTCCACGGGGGATTAATTTTATATAGCCTGAAACGGCTTAAAGGGCGATACTGAATAACAATTTTTCAGTATTGCCCGTCTAAATGGTTATGTTGTTATCTGTATGATTATTAATGTTTTTTCAGATTAAACAGCAGTTTGCAAATGGGCGTTTGTTGATAAAGGAGACTTAGATTGTCAGAGACTGAAAAAGGGTTAAAAATCCTTGTTGATGAAAATATGCCTTATGCCCGCGACTTATTTAGCCGTTTGGGTGAGGTGACCGCGGTTCCCGGGCGTCCAATTCCTGTCGCTCAACTGGCAGACGCGGATGCGCTTATGGTGCGTTCGGTCACGAAAGTGAATGAATCTTTGCTGGCAGGAAAACCCATTAAATTTGTTGGCACTGCCACCGCGGGGACCGACCATGTCGATGAAGCATGGTTAAAGCAGGCGGGAATTGGTTTTTCCGCTGCACCTGGCTGTAATGCGATTGCGGTGGTGGAATATGTTTTCTCCTCACTGCTGATGCTTGCCGAACGCGATGGATTTTCACTGCACGACCGTACAGTGGGGATCGTGGGCGTTGGTAACGTTGGTCGCCGTTTACAGGCGCGACTGGAAGCGTTAGGGATTACAACCTTGCTTTGCGATCCGCCTCGCGCCGACCGCGGGGATGAGGGGGATTTCCGCTCGCTGGATGAATTAGTTCAGCATGCGGATATTCTGACTTTCCATACGCCACTCTTCAAAGACGGGCCGTACAAAACGCTGCATCTGGCGGATGAAAAACTGATCCGTAGCCTGAAACCAGGAGCGATTCTGATTAACGCCTGCCGTGGCGCAGTCGTCGATAATACTGCCCTATTGACCTGTCTGAACGAAGGCCAGAAGTTAAGCGTAGTGCTGGATGTCTGGGAAGGCGAACCGGAACTCAACGTGGAATTGCTGAAAAAAGTGGATATCGGCACACCGCATATCGCAGGCTATACCCTGGAAGGTAAAGCACGCGGTACTACGCAAGTGTTTGAAGCCTATAGCAAGCTTATTGGGCATGAACAACACGTTGCGCTGGATACGTTGCTGCCCGCGCCAGAGTTTGGCCGCATTACGCTGCATGGTCCGCTCGATCAACCGACGCTAAAAAGGCTGGTGCATTTGGTGTATGATGTGCGCCGCGATGACGCACCGCTGCGTAAAGTCGCCGGAATACCGGGTGAGTTCGATAAGCTGCGCAAAAACTATCTTGAGCGCCGTGAATGGTCATCTCTGTATGTGATTTGTGATGACGCCAGCGCGGCATCATTGCTGTGTAAACTGGGTTTTAACGCCGTTCATCATCCGGCACGTTAATCTCTTCTTCATGCTCTCTGCTGTAATATTGGCAGGGAGCTTTGCTATTTCTGGAGTAAACCACCATGTCTGAAGGCTGGAACATTGCCGTCCTGGGCGCAACTGGCGCTGTGGGCGAAGCCCTGCTTGAAACGCTGGCTGAACGTCAGTTCCCGGTTGGGGAAATTTATGCACTGGCACGTAACGAAAGCGCAGGCGAACAACTGCGCTTTGGTGGTAAGACAATCACCGTGCAGGATGCTGCTGAATTCGACTGGACGCAGGCGCAGCTGGCATTTTTTGTCGCAGGCAAAGAGGCTACCGCTGCCTGGGTTGAAGAAGCGACCAACTCAGGTTGTCTGGTGATCGACAGCAGCGGATTGTTTGCTCTCGAACCCGACGTACCGCTGGTGGTGCCGGAAGTAAACCCGTTTGTACTGACCGATTACCGCAACCGGAATGTCATCGCCGTACCAGACAGTCTGACCAGCCAGCTGCTGGCGGCACTGAAACCGCTAATTGATCAGGGCGGTTTATCACGTATCAGCGTTACCAGCCTGATTTCAGCCTCCGCCCAGGGCAAAAAAGCGGTCGATGCGTTAGCGGGGCAGAGTGCTAAATTACTCAATGGCATTCCGATTGACGAAGAAGATTTCTTCGGGCGTCAGCTGGCGTTCAACATGCTGCCGTTACTGCCGGATAGCGAAGGTAGCGTGCGTGAAGAACGTCGTATCGTTGACGAAGTACGCAAAATCCTGCAGGACGAAGGGCTGATGATTTCGGCAAGCGTCGTCCAGGCACCGGTATTCTACGGTCATGCCCAGATGGTCAACTTTGAAGCACTGCGTCCGCTGGCGGCAGAAGAAGCGCGTGATGCGTTTGCTCAGGGCGAAGATATTGTGCTCTCTGAAGAGAACGAATTCCCGACTCAGGTAGGGGATGCTTCTGGTACGCCGCATCTTTCTGTTGGCTGCGTACGTAATGACTACGGTATGCCGGAGCAAGTTCAGTTCTGGTCGGTGGCCGATAACGTTCGCTTTGGCGGCGCGCTGATGGCAGTAAAAATTGCCGAGAAACTGGTGCAGGAGTATCTGTACTAATGTCCGACCAGCAACAACCGCCAGTTTATAAAATTGCGCTGGGCATTGAGTACGACGGCAGTAGGTATTACGGCTGGCAACGGCAGAATGAAGTCCGCAGTGTGCAGGAGAAGCTGGAAAAGGCGCTCTCCCAGGTGGCGAACGAACCCATCACCGTCTTCTGCGCCGGGCGTACTGACGCCGGTGTACACGGTACCGGGCAGGTTGTGCATTTCGAAACGACCGCGCAGCGCAAAGACGCTGCGTGGACGTTGGGCGTAAATGCGAATTTACCTGGTGACATCGCCGTGCGTTGGGTTAAAGCTGTACCTGATGATTTTCATGCCCGATTTAGCGCCACGGCTCGCCGTTATCGCTACATCATCTACAATCATCGGCTGCGCCCGGCGGTACTGAGTAAAGGGGTAACCCATTTTTACGAACCGCTGGACGCTGAACGGATGCATCGGGCTGCGCAATGTTTGCTGGGCGAGAATGATTTCACCTCGTTCCGTGCGGTGCAGTGCCAGTCCCGGACCCCGTGGCGCAACGTTATGCATATTAATGTCACGCGTCACGGTCCTTATGTGGTGGTAGATATCAAAGCGAATGCCTTTGTACATCATATGGTCAGGAATATTGTCGGCAGCCTGATGGAAGTCGGTGCCCACAACCAGCCGGAGAGCTGGATAGCAGAGTTGCTGGCGGCAAAGGACAGAACGCTGGCGGCAGCAACGGCAAAAGCGGAAGGGCTATATCTGGTCGCGGTGGATTACCCTGACCGATATGATCTTCCAAAACCGCCAATGGGCCCGCTATTTCTGGCGGACTAACGAGAATAATGCTCGGAACATTTCAGGCTGTAGCCAACGTAGTTACAGCCTGATAGATGACGAGTACAAGGCATAGGCAAATATGGACCTGATTTATTTCCTCATCGATTTTATCCTGCACATTGACGTGCATCTGGCAGAGCTGGTCGCGGAGTACGGCGTCTGGGTTTATGCCATTTTGTTCTTAATTTTGTTCTGTGAAACCGGTCTGGTGGTAACGCCGTTTTTACCGGGTGATTCATTGCTGTTTGTTGCCGGAGCGTTGGCATCACTGGAGACCAACGATCTCAACGTCCATATGATGGTGGTGCTGATGCTGATCGCCGCGATTGTGGGTGACGCGGTCAATTACACTATCGGGCGGTTGTTCGGTGAAAAGTTATTCAGTAATCCCAATTCGAAAATTTTCCGTCGCAGTTATCTCGACAAAACCCATCAGTTTTATGAGAAACATGGCGGCAAAACGATTATTCTCGCCCGTTTTGTGCCGATCGTCAGAACGTTCGCCCCGTTTGTTGCGGGAATGGGCCACATGTCGTACCGTCATTTCGCCGCTTATAACGTGATTGGCGCACTGTTGTGGGTACTGCTTTTTACCTACGCAGGCTATTTCTTCGGCACGCTCCCCTTCATTCAGAGCAACCTTAAACTGATGATTGTTGGCATTATTTTTGTTTCAATATTGCCAGGTGTTTTCGAATTTATTCGCCACAAACGCGCAGCGGCACGCGCCGCAAAATAAAAAGTAACTCTGCGGTTCGACCACTTTTTTATCCAAAGTTTCGGGCTGTTATGTTTTAATGTGCAACATTCATGGTCTGTTGGGGGCAAAAATGGCATTATGCGTCCCCAAAGATAAAACTGGCATCGAACCAGGTTCAGACAGAAAGGTCCCTAATGAGCTGGATTGAACGAATTAAAAGCAACATTACTCCCACCCGCAAGGCGAGCATTCCTGAAGGGGTGTGGACTAAGTGTGATAGCTGCGGTCAGGTTTTATACCGCGCTGAGCTGGAACGTAATCTTGAGGTCTGTCCGAAGTGTGACCATCACATGCGTATGACAGCGCGTAATCGCCTGCATAGCCTGTTAGATGAAGGAAGCCTTGTGGAGCTGGGTAGCGAGCTTGAGCCGAAAGATGTGCTGAAGTTTCGTGACTCCAAGAAGTATAAAGACCGTCTGGCATCTGCGCAGAAAGAAACCGGCGAAAAAGATGCGCTGGTGGTGATGAAAGGCACTCTGTATGGAATGCCGGTTGTCGCTGCGGCATTCGAGTTCGCCTTTATGGGCGGTTCCATGGGGTCTGTGGTAGGTGCGCGTTTCGTGCGTGCCGTTGAGCAGGCGCTGGAAGATAACTGCCCACTGATCTGCTTCTCCGCCTCTGGTGGCGCACGTATGCAGGAAGCACTGATGTCGCTGATGCAGATGGCGAAAACCTCTGCGGCACTGGCAAAAATGCAGGAGCGCGGCTTGCCGTACATCTCCGTGCTGACCGACCCGACCATGGGCGGTGTTTCTGCAAGTTTCGCCATGCTGGGCGATCTCAACATCGCTGAACCGAAAGCGTTAATTGGCTTTGCCGGTCCGCGTGTTATCGAACAGACTGTTCGCGAAAAACTGCCGCCAGGATTCCAGCGCAGTGAATTCCTGATCGAGAAAGGCGCGATCGACATGATCGTCCGTCGTCCGGAAATGCGTCTGAAACTGGCGAGCATTCTGGCGAAGTTGATGAATCTGCCAGCGCCGAATCCTGAAGCGCCGCGTGAAGGCGTAGTGGTGCCACCGGTACCGGATCAGGAACCTGAGGCCTGATAACTGATAAGGGCAGGGCCACTGGCTCTGCCCTTTTGCTATTCTCACCGTAACGAATCAGCGGATACCATGATTATCAAACGCACTCCTCAAGCCGCGTCGCCTCTGGCTTCGTGGCTTTCTTATCTGGAAAACCTGCACAGTAAAACTATCGATCTCGGCCTTGAGCGCGTGAGCCAGGTCGCGGCGCGTCTTGGCGTTCTGAAACCAGCGCCATTTGTGTTTACCGTTGCGGGTACGAATGGCAAAGGCACCACCTGCCGTACGCTGGAGTCGATTCTGATGGCGGCAGGGTACAAAGTGGGCGTCTACAGTTCGCCGCATCTGGTGCGTTATACCGAGCGCGTACGTGTGCAGGGGCAGGAATTGCCGGAATCGGCCCACACCGCTTCTTTTGCGGAGATTGAATCGGCACGCGGTGATATTTCCCTGACCTATTTCGAGTACGGTACGCTGTCGGCATTGTGGCTGTTCAAGCAGGCACAACTTGACGTAGTGATTCTGGAAGTAGGGCTGGGCGGTCGTCTGGACGCAACCAATATTGTCGATGCCGATGTCGCGGTAGTAACCAGTATTGCGCTGGATCATACCGACTGGCTGGGGCCAGATCGCGAAAGTATTGGTCGCGAGAAAGCAGGTATCTTTCGCAGCGAAAAACCGGCAATTGTCGGTGAGCCGGAAATGCCTTCTACCATTGCTGATGTGGGGCAGGAAAAAGGTGCACTGCTACAACGTCGGGGCGTTGAGTGGAACTATTCCGTCACCGATCATGACTGGACGTTTAGCGATGCTCACGGCACGCTGGAAAATCTGCCGTTGCCGCTTGTCCCGCAACCGAATGCCGCAACGGCGCTGGCGGCACTGCGTGCCAGCGGGCTGGAGGTCAGTGAAAATGCCATTCGCGACGGGATTGCCAGCGCAATTTTGCCGGGACGTTTCCAGATTGTGAGCGAGTCGCCACGCGTTATTTTTGATGTCGCGCATAATCCACATGCGGCGGAATATCTCACCGGGCGTATGAAAGCGCTACCGAAAAACGGGCGCGTGCTGGCGGTTATCGGTATGCTACATGATAAAGATATTGCCGGAACTCTGGCCTGGTTGAAAAGCGTGGTTGATGACTGGTATTGTGCGCCACTGGAAGGGCCGCGCGGTGCCACGGCAGAACAACTGCTTGAGCATTTGGGTAACGGCAAATCATTTGATAGCGTTGCGCAGGCATGGGATGCCGCAATGGCGGACGCTAAAGCGGAAGACACCGTGCTGGTGTGTGGTTCGTTCCACACGGTCGCACATGTCATGGAAGTGATTGACGCGAGGAGAAGCGGTGGCAAGTAAGTTTCAGAATCGGTTAGTGGGCACGATCGTGCTGGTGGCGCTGGGGGTGATTGTACTTCCAGGGCTGCTGGACGGGCAGAAAAAACATTATCAGGATGAGTTCGCGGCTATCCCGCTGGTGCCGAAAGCGGGCGATCGCGATGAGCCTGATATGATGCCAGCCGCCACCCAGGCGTTGCCGACGCAGCCGCCGGAAGGCGCAGCGGAAGAGGTGCGGGCAGGCGATGCCGCAGCACCGTCGCTCGATCCGGCCACTATTGCAGCCAATAACACCGAGTTTGAACCGGAACCTGCACCGGTCGTCCCACCGAAGCCGAAACCGGTGGAGTCGCCTAAACCGAAGGTTGAAGCACCACCTGCGCCGAAGCCAGAACCGAAGCCGGTCGTGGAAGAAAAAGCAGCGCCAACGGGTAAAGCCTATGTTGTGCAACTGGGCGCGCTGAAAAATGCCGATAAAGTGAATGAGATTGTCGGTAAGCTGCGCGGTGCCGGTTATCGGGTTTATACGTCGCCATCCACGCCAGTGCAGGGTAAAATTACCCGTATTCTGGTTGGGCCAGATGCTTCCAAAGAGAAGCTGAAAGGATCGCTGGGTGAGCTCAAGCAGCTTTCTGGCTTAAGTGGTGTGGTAATGGGCTATACACCGAATTAATACGGTTTTGCCTGATGCGACGCTGGCGCATCTTATCAGGCCTGTGCAGGGGTAGAACCGTAGGTCGGATAAGGCGTTCACGCCGCATCCGACAGCCGTTGCCTGATGCGACGCCAGCGCGTCTTATCAGGCCTGTGCAGGGGTAGAACCGTAGGTCGGATAAGGCGTTCACGCTGCATCCGACAGCCGTTGCCTGATGTGACGCCAGTGCGTCTTATCAGGCCTGTGCAGGGGTAGAGCCGTAGGTCGGATAAGGCGTTCACGCCGCATCCGACACGCATTGCCCGATGCCGCAAAGGCATAAAAAGTCGATGGCGTTGAATATTTTTTCAGCGCCATTTTTATTGATGCGCGGGAAGGAAATCCCTACGCAAACGTTTTCTTTTTCTGTTAGAATGCGCCCCGAACAGGATGACAGGGCGTAAAATCGTGGGACACATATGGTCTGGATTGATTACGCCATAATCGCGGTGATTGCTTTTTCCTCTCTGGTTAGCCTGATCCGCGGCTTTGTTCGTGAAGCGTTATCGCTGGTGACATGGGGTTGTGCTTTCTTTGTTGCCAGTCATTACTACACTTACCTGTCAGTCTGGTTTACGGGCTTTGAAGACGAACTGGTTCGAAATGGGATTGCCATCGCGGTACTGTTTATCGCTACCCTGATCGTTGGTGCTATCGTGAACTTCGTGATAGGCCAGTTGGTGGAGAAAACGGGGTTGTCAGGCACCGATCGGGTGTTGGGCGTCTGTTTCGGTGCCTTGCGCGGTGTGTTGATTGTTGCTGCCATTCTCTTCTTTCTCGACTCCTTTACCGGGGTGTCGAAAAGCGAAGACTGGAGCAAATCACAGCTGATCCCGCAGTTCAGTTTTATCATCAGATGGTTTTTTGATTATCTGCAAAGCTCGTCAAGTTTCTTGCCCAGAGCGTAAGTGCTCTGAGATGTGGCTTAACGAGGAAAAAGACGTATGTGCGGTATTGTCGGTATCGCCGGTGTTATGCCGGTTAACCAGTCGATTTATGATGCCTTAACGGTGCTTCAGCATCGCGGTCAGGATGCCGCCGGCATCATCACCATAGATGCCAATAACTGCTTCCGTTTGCGGAAAGCGAACGGGCTGGTGAGCGATGTATTTGAAGCTCGCCATATGCAGCGTTTGCAGGGCAATATGGGCATTGGTCATGTGCGTTACCCTACGGCTGGCAGCTCCAGCGCCTCTGAAGCGCAGCCGTTTTACGTTAACTCTCCGTATGGCATTACGCTTGCCCACAACGGCAATCTGACCAACGCTCACGAGTTGCGTAAAAAACTGTTTGAAGAAAAACGCCGCCACATCAACACCACTTCCGACTCGGAAATTCTGCTTAATATCTTCGCCAGCGAGCTGGACAACTTCCGCCACTACCCGCTGGAAGCCGACAACATTTTCGCCGCCATCGCTGCTACAAACCGCTTAATCCGCGGCGCGTATGCCTGTGTGGTGATGATTATCGGCCACGGTATGGTTGCTTTCCGCGATCCTAACGGGATTCGTCCGCTTGTACTGGGCAAACGTGATATTGACGATAATCGCACAGAATATATGGTCGCTTCCGAAAGCGTTGCGCTCGATACGCTGGGCTTTGAGTTCCTGCGTGATGTCGCCCCTGGCGAAGCGATTTACATCACTGAAGAAGGGCAGTTGTTTACCCGTCAGTGTGCTGACAATCCGGTCAGCAATCCGTGCCTGTTTGAGTATGTATACTTTGCTCGCCCGGACTCGTTCATCGACAAAATTTCCGTTTACAGCGCGCGTGTGAATATGGGCACGAAGCTGGGCGAGAAAATTGCCCGCGAATGGGAAGATCTGGATATCGACGTGGTGATCCCGATCCCGGAAACTTCCTGCGATATCGCGCTGGAAATTGCGCGTATTCTGGGCAAACCGTACCGCCAGGGCTTCGTTAAAAACCGCTATGTTGGCCGCACCTTCATCATGCCGGGTCAGCAGCTGCGTCGTAAGTCCGTGCGCCGTAAACTGAACGCCAACCGCGCCGAGTTCCGCGATAAAAACGTCCTGCTGGTCGACGACTCTATCGTCCGTGGCACCACTTCTGAGCAGATTATCGAGATGGCACGCGAAGCCGGAGCGAAGAAAGTGTACCTCGCTTCTGCGGCACCGGAAATTCGCTTCCCGAACGTTTACGGTATCGATATGCCGAGCGCCACGGAACTGATCGCTCACGGTCGCGAAGTAGATGAAATTCGCCAGATCATCGGTGCTGACGGGTTGATTTTCCAGGATCTGAACGATCTGATCGAAGCCGTTCGCGCTGAAAACCCGGATATCCAGCAGTTTGAATGCTCGGTGTTCAACGGCGTCTACGTCACCAAAGACGTTGATCAGGGCTACCTCGATTTCCTCGATACTTTACGTAATGACGACGCCAAAGCAGTGCAACGTCAGAACGAAGTGGAAAATCTCGAAATGCATAACGAAGGATGATGCCTTCGCTCAGGGTGCCGGTCTGGCACCCTGACTTGCAACTCCCGCCGAAATCCTGCAAAGTCTGCCTGCAAGTCTGACAGGGCAACTATTTATGAAACGACTCATTGTAGGCATCAGCGGTGCCAGCGGCGCGATTTATGGCGTGCGTTTATTACAGGTTCTGCGCGATGTCACAGATATCGAAACGCATCTGGTAATGAGCCAGGCGGCGCGCCAGACCTTATCCCTCGAAACGGATTTTTCCCTGCGCGAAGTGCAGGCGTTAGCTGATGTGACACACGATGCGCGCGATATTGCTGCCAGCATTTCTTCCGGTTCTTTCCAGACGTTGGGGATGGTGATTTTACCCTGTTCAATCAAAACCCTGTCCGGCATTGTCCATAGCTATACTGATGGCTTACTGACCCGTGCGGCAGATGTGGTGCTGAAAGAGCGTCGCCCGTTGGTGCTCTGCGTGCGTGAAACGCCACTGCACTTAGGCCATCTGCGTTTAATGACTCAGGCGGCAGAAATCGGTGCGGTGATTATGCCTCCCGTTCCGGCGTTTTATCATCGCCCACAATCCCTTGATGATGTGATAAATCAGACGGTTAATCGTGTTCTTGACCAGTTTGCGGTAACCCTTCCTGAAGATCTCTTTGCCCGCTGGCAGGGCGCATAACTCCGCTGTTGCCCTGTTTCAGGGCAATTTTGCAACCGCGATCAAATCCTCGACATTTTGTTTCTGCCATTCAATCGAAACGCTGCGATTCAACCGCTATACCTGCTATCTTCAACTTTAGGACAATAATGCAACTTCTTATTAACATATTTAACGTTGAATGTTACTGCTGTCGTCAAGATGGCATAAGACCTGCATGAAAGAGCCTGCAAACACACAACACAATACACAACATAAAAAAGCCATTTTCACTTGAGGGTTATGTATGAAGAAGTCGATTCTCGCTCTGTCTTTGTTAGTCGGTCTCTCCGCAGCGGCTTCCAGCTATGCGGCGCTACCGGAGACGGTACGTATCGGAACCGATACCACCTACGCACCGTTCTCATCGAAAGATGCCAAAGGTGACTTTGTTGGCTTTGATATCGATCTCGGTAACGAGATGTGCAAACGGATGCAGGTGAAATGTACCTGGGTTGCCAGCGACTTTGACGCGCTGATCCCCTCACTGAAAGCGAAAAAAATCGACGCCATTATTTCGTCGCTCTCCATTACCGATAAACGTCAGCAGGAGATTGCTTTCTCCGACAAGCTGTACGCCGCAGATTCTCGTTTGATTGCCGCCAAAGGTTCACCGATTCAGCCAACGCTGGATTCACTGAAAGGTAAACATGTTGGTGTGCTGCAGGGATCAACCCAGGAAGCTTACGCTAACGAGACCTGGCGTAGCAAAGGCGTGGATGTGGTGGCCTATGCCAACCAGGATTTAGTCTATTCCGATCTGGCTGCAGGACGTCTGGATGCTGCGTTACAAGATGAAGTTGCTGCCAGCGAAGGTTTCCTTAAGCAACCCGCCGGTAAAGATTTCGCCTTTGCAGGCCCATCAGTGAAAGACAAAAAATACTTCGGTGACGGCACCGGTGTAGGGCTACGTAAAGATGATGCGGAACTGACGGCTGCGTTTAATAAGGCGCTTGGCGAGCTGCGTCAGGACGGCACCTACGACAAGATGGCGAAAAAGTATTTTGACTTTAATGTCTACGGTGACTGATACGTCGCAGGGAAGCTGTACCTGATGGAATGATCATCATGGTGCACGCCAGGTTTGTTGCACTATCGTGGTGCATTGAAATGCATACTTAAGCATTTTTAATGAAAAATAATACGTCTAGCGGGGCGGGATATTTTGCCTTGATGGTCAATTTTATGGCACGATAAGTGTAACAAACCTGTAAATATTCCCGATAAAAAGACTGTCAGTTGAGGACATTATGAAAAAACTGGTGCTATCGCTCTCTCTGGTTCTGGCCTTCTCCAGCGCAACTGCAGCATTTGCTGCGATTCCGCAAAACATCCGCATCGGTACCGATCCGACCTATGCGCCATTTGAATCAAAAAATTCACAAGGTGAACTGGTTGGCTTCGATATCGATCTGGCCAAGGAGTTGTGCAAACGCATCAATACGCAATGTACGTTTGTCGAAAACCCACTGGATGCGTTAATCCCGTCCTTAAAAGCGAAGAAGATTGACGCCATCATGTCATCGCTTTCCATTACGGAAAAACGTCAGCAAGAAATAGCCTTCACCGACAAACTGTACGCAGCCGATTCTCGTCTGGTGGTGGCGAAAAATTCCGACATTCAGCCGACAGTCGAATCGCTGAAAGGCAAACGGGTAGGCGTATTGCAGGGCACCACCCAGGAGACGTTCGGTAACGAACACTGGGCACCAAAAGGCATTGAAATCGTTTCTTATCAGGGGCAGGACAACATTTATTCTGACCTGACTGCCGGACGTATTGATGCCGCGTTCCAGGATGAGGTCGCAGCCAGCGAAGGTTTCCTCAAACAACCCGTCGGTAAAGATTACAAATTCGGTGGCCCGTCTGTTAAAGATGAAAAACTGTTTGGCGTAGGGACCGGCATGGGCCTGCGTAAAGAAGATAACGAACTGCGCGAGGCACTGAACAAAGCCTTTGCCGAAATGCGCGCTGACGGTACTTACGAGAAATTAGCGAAAAAGTACTTCGATTTTGATGTTTATGGTGGTTAATCGCCATCGGTGAAAGAAAGCCCGCTCCCTTCGGGTAACCGGAGGGAGACAAGAGGCGGTAATTCACCACACACGACAGGACAGGCAGCATGTTGTATGGGTTTTCAAGTGTTATTTTACAGGGTGCGCTCGTCACGCTGGAGCTGGCTATCAGCTCTGTAGTGCTCGCTGTAATCATCGGTTTAATTGGCGCTGGCGGTAAGCTCTCACAAAATCGGCTTTCGGGCCTTATTTTCGAAGGGTACACCACGCTGATTCGAGGCGTGCCGGATTTAGTATTGATGCTGCTGATTTTCTACGGTTTGCAGATTGCGCTAAACACGGTGACGGAGGCGATGGGCGTCGGGCAGATTGATATTGATCCGATGGTCGCAGGTATTATCACTCTCGGTTTTATCTACGGTGCTTATTTTACCGAAACGTTTCGTGGCGCGTTTATGGCAGTGCCGAAAGGACATATAGAGGCGGCGACGGCGTTCGGTTTTACTCGTGGGCAAGTGTTTCGGCGGATCATGTTTCCGGCGATGATGCGTTACGCCCTGCCAGGCATTGGCAACAACTGGCAGGTGATCCTCAAATCTACCGCACTGGTTTCGTTACTCGGCCTGGAAGATGTGGTCAAAGCCACGCAGCTGGCAGGCAAAAGTACCTGGGAACCGTTCTATTTCGCTATCGTCTGCGGCGTGATTTATCTTGTTTTCACCACCGTTTCCAATGGTGTGCTGCTGTTCCTTGAGCGCCGCTACTCCGTGGGTGTGAAGAGGGCTGACCTGTGATCGAAATCTTACATGAATACTGGAAACCACTGCTGTGGACTGACGGTTATCGCTTTACTGGCGTGGCGATCACCCTGTGGCTGCTGATTTTGTCGGTAGTGATAGGCGGAGTTCTGGCGCTGTTTCTGGCGATTGGTCGCGTCTCAAGTAATAAATACATCCAGTTTCCAATCTGGTTATTTACCTATATTTTTCGCGGTACGCCGCTGTATGTTCAGTTGCTGGTGTTCTATTCCGGCATGTACACGCTGGAGATTGTTAAGGGAACCGAGTTCCTTAACGCCTTTTTTCGCAGTGGCCTGAACTGTACCGTGCTGGCGCTGACGCTTAACACCTGCGCTTACACTACCGAGATTTTTGCCGGGGCAATCCGTTCAGTGCCGCATGGGGAAATTGAAGCCGCCAGAGCCTATGGCTTCTCGACCTTTAAAATGTATCGCTGCATTATTTTGCCTTCTGCGCTGCGTATTGCGTTACCGGCATACAGCAACGAAGTGATCCTGATGCTGCACTCTACTGCGCTGGCATTTACTGCCACGGTGCCGGATCTGCTGAAAATTGCCCGCGATATTAACGCCGCCACATATCAACCTTTTACCGCTTTCGGCATTGCCGCGGTGCTCTATTTAATCATCTCTTATGTTCTGATCAGCCTCTTTCGTAGAGCTGAAAAACGCTGGTTGCAGCATGTGAAACCTTCTTCAACGCACTGAGAATACGATGTCCGAGAATAAATTAAACGTTATCGATTTGCACAAACGCTACGGCGAACACGAAGTGCTGAAAGGGGTCTCATTGCAAGCGAATGCCGGAGATGTCATAAGCATCATCGGATCGTCGGGATCGGGGAAAAGTACCTTTCTGCGCTGCATTAACTTCCTCGAAAAACCGAGCGATGGATCGATCGTGGTCAATGGCCAGACGATCAATCTGGTGCGCGATAAAGATGGTCAACTCAAAGTCGCCGATAAAAATCAGCTGCGCTTATTGCGCACACGCCTGACGATGGTATTTCAGCACTTCAATCTCTGGAGCCATATGACGGTGCTGGAAAACGTCATGGAAGCGCCGATTCAGGTGTTGGGCCTGAGCAAGCAGGAAGCGCGCGAGCGGGCGGTGAAGTATCTGGCAAAAGTCGGGATAGACGAACGTGCGCAGGGGAAATACCCGGTGCACCTGTCCGGTGGTCAGCAACAGCGTGTTTCTATCGCGCGGGCGCTAGCGATGGAACCGGAAGTTTTACTGTTTGATGAACCTACTTCAGCGCTCGATCCTGAACTGGTAGGCGAAGTGTTGCGTATTATGCAGCAACTGGCAGAAGAGGGGAAAACCATGGTGGTAGTGACTCACGAAATGGGCTTTGCTCGTCATGTTTCTACTCACGTCATTTTCCTCCATCAGGGGAAAATAGAAGAAGAAGGGGCGCCGGAGCAGTTATTCGGTAACCCGCAAAGCCCTCGTCTGCAACAGTTCCTTAAAGGTTCGCTGAAATAATTTCCTCTCCGGTGGTTAACGCTGCCGGAGTATTTCATGGGGAATTTGCGAGTCCGCTTCCGCTGAAATGTAAAAGTTGCAGTCCGCTAAAAATAGTTCTGAATTATCTATATTTATTCATCAGCGTTTCCGCTGGCGGATGTTTGCAGTAAACCACATCAGCGAACGACATCCGCCAGCGCCTCTTCTAAATCGTACCAGCGAAACGCAAAACCCGCTTCTTCCAGCTTTTTTGGCAGCGCGCGTTGTCCACCTAATACCAGTACTGAAGATTCGCCCATTAACAGTCGAATGGCGGTCGCGGGGACGCGCAAAATGGTCGGGCGATGCAGCGCATGACCGAGCGCATGGGCAAATTGTTCATTGCGTACCGGGTAGGGCGAAACCATATTAAATGGCCCGCGCAGCTCGTTATCCAGCAGCCAGAGAATGCCGTTGACCATATCATCAATATGAATCCAGGCCAGATACTGCCGACCGGAGCCAATCGGCCCGCCCAGGCCAAAACGAAATGGCGGCAGCATTTTACCGAGGATACCACCGTCTGGTGCCAGCACTACGCCGGTACGCAGCAGGCACACTCGCGTTTTGTCACTTTGCGCCCGACAGGCAATCTCTTCCCAGCGGGCGCAGAGTTTATGGGTAAATTCGTTATGCGGCGGTTCCTCTTCGGTAACCACCACTTCACCTAAGTCGCCATAATAGCCCGTTGCCGAGCCGGAAATGAGTACCGACGGTGGCGTGTCGCTGGCATTAATCAAATCGACCAGTTTTTGCGTGGTATTCCAGCGGCTTTGGCAGAGACGCTCTTTTCGCTCGTGAGTCCAGCGTTTATCAGCAATCGGTTCTCCGGCCAGGTTGATTACCGCATCAACGCCGTTGAGGTTGCTTTGTTCGGCAAGCCCTTGCCATAGTGTCACTCGGGGGCCGAGAACGGAACTGGCTTTCTGCGGGTTACGCGTCACTACCGTGATTTGATGGCCCAGGTCCAGCAAACGTGGAATCAAATGGCGACCAATTAATCCCGTCCCTCCGGTGATCACTATGTTCATGCAGCCTCCCGATATGGTGGTTAACGCTGCCAGCTTAAGGTCATGGATACCGAATCGGTGTAGCGCAGCGCGTGCAGTTTATCGATCTCCACTTCAGCATACGTCACCCAGTGATGTTCGCGTGCGATATCGAGCACATCCTGAGTTAATTTTTCCAGCAAAGAGAAACGGTTATTCTCTACATGCTGAATAATGTTTTTCGTTACGGTGCGATAATTCAGCGCATCGTTGATATCTTCGCTAGTGCGCGCTTTATCGGCGGGGTAGTGGATCGTCACATTGATAACAATATCCTGACGGTTGTTAATTTCTTCTTCCTTAATTCCGATAAACGTACGTAAACGAAGGTTCTTTATACGAATAATAGCGGCAGGTTGTGCCATTGCAGGTTCTCCGTTGTTTTACTTAGAATGAAATAATACACGAGAACCTGTTTCTGTTAACTATCCGAACGCTCATCACCGTGTTGTGCTTTTAGCAGTGCCTGCCCGGTGGCAGGGCGCGAACGGATCCGCTCATGCCAGTTCTTGACTGCCGGATACATTGCGAGGTCAATTCGCTGGCGAGTCCAGGCATTAACCCACGGCCAGCAGGCAATATCCGCAATGCTGTAGTTCTCGCCTCCCAGCCAGGGCGAATTTTCCAGCCGCTTGTTCAGTACATGGTACAGACGCTGAGTTTCAACCTGATAACGTTCAATAGCGTAAGGAATGGTTTGGGGGGCTGCGTGATTAAAATGATGATTTTGCCCAAGCATCGGCCCCAGTCCGCCTACCTGCCAGAATAACCACTGTAATGTGACGGCGCGTTCACGCGTTTCATGATTCAAAAAGAGTCCCGTTTTCTCAGCCAGATACAACAAAATGGCACCAGACTCAAAGAGGCTTAGCGGTTCGCCGCCATCGGCTGGAGAATGATCAACAATTGCCGGAATTTTGTTGTTAGGCGAAATGCGCAAAAATTCCGGGCGAAACTGACCTCCTTTCCCCAGGTCTACCTTTATCAAGCGATAATCCAGCCCTGCTTCTTCGAGAAACAGCGTAATTTTGTGACCATTGGGTGTCGGGGCGAAATAGAGATCGATCATTGCAGCTCCGGTTGTCTAATCATCTGAACACCACAAGTATAGAAAGCGCGGCGACTTGCGTGAGTATTCGTCACGTGACAGTGACAAAAAGGCTCTATAGTTTGATAGCAAGCCCCCTTTATTGCCGAGGACATAATGAGTAAACCCGCTATTACGCTTTGGTCAGATGCCCATTTTTTCTCCCCTTATGTGTTATCCGCCTGGGTGGCGTTGCAGGAGAAAGGCCTGTCGTTTCATATCAAGACCATCGACCTCGACAGCGGTGAACATTTGCAGCCGACGTGGCAAGGTTACGGTCAGACACGCCGTGTGCCGTTATTACAAATCGATGATTTTGAGTTGAGTGAATCTTCTGCCATTGCGGAGTATCTGGAAGATCGATTTGCGCCACCGACCTGGGAACGTATTTATCCGCTTGATTTAGAAAATCGTGCGCGTGCACGACAGATTCAGGCCTGGCTGCGCAGCGATCTGATGCCCATCCGCGAAGAACGCCCGACGGATGTTGTCTTTGCGGGGGCGAAAAAAGCGCCACTAACGGCCGAGGGAAAAGCCAGTGCAGAGAAACTGTTCGCGATGGCAGAGCATTTGTTAGCACTGGGTCAGCCGAATTTATTTGGTGAATGGTGCATTGCTGATACTGATCTGGCGCTAATGATTAACCGCCTGGTACTACATGGCGATGAGGTGCCGGAACGCCTGGTGGATTATGCGACATTCCAGTGGCAGCGAGCGTCTGTCCAGCGTTTTATTGCACTTTCGGCGAAGCAATCTGGCTGATAGCAACGACAGAATCCAGTATCATAGCTTACGTTTTTTCGACGAGGAGTGAGTGATGAAACTGATGTTTGCATCGGACATTCATGGGTCGTTACCGGCGACGGAACGTGTTCTGGAGTTGTTTGCCCAAAGCGGTGCCCAGTGGCTGGTGATCCTTGGCGACGTGTTGAATCATGGCCCGCGTAATGCTTTACCGGAGGGTTACGCGCCAGCCAAAGTCGCTGAACGGCTTAATGAAGTGGCACATAAGGTTATCGCTGTGCGCGGCAACTGCGACAGCGAAGTGGATCAAATGCTGCTGCATTTCCCGATAACCGCGCCGTGGCAACAGGTATTACTGGAAAAACAACGTCTGTTTTTGACGCATGGTCATCTTTTTGGCCCGGAAAATCTACCTGCTTTAAACCAGAACGATGTGCTGGTGTACGGTCATACCCATCTGCCAGTGGCAGAACAGCGGGGGGAGATTTTCCACTTCAACCCCGGCTCGGTGAGTATTCCGAAAGGCGGTAATCCGGCGAGTTATGGCATGCTGGATAATGACGTACTTAGTGTAATCGCACTCAATGATCAAAGTATCATTGCGCAGGTCGCGATTAATCCGTAATTTACCCACAACTCAAAATGCGCCGTAAGAGCGCCAGAAAAAGAAGGTTTCCTGATAATGGAACAGCGTCGTTTGGCAAGTACTGAATGGGTGGATATTGTCAATGAAGAGAACGAAGTCATTGCACAAGCCAGCCGGGAACAAATGCGGGCACAGTGTCTGCGTCATCGTGCAACTTATATCGTCGTGCATGATGGCATGGGCAAAATTCTGGTCCAGCGTCGTACCGAGACAAAAGACTTTTTACCCGGCATGTTAGATGCGACCGCAGGCGGTGTAGTCCAGGCCGATGAGCAGCTGCTGGAATCCGCGCGTCGCGAAGCGGAAGAAGAGTTGGGCATTGCCGGTGTCCCCTTTGCCGAGCACGGGCAGTTCTATTTCGAAGATAAAAATTGCCGTGTCTGGGGCGCGTTGTTCAGCTGCGTCTCTCACGGTCCCTTCGCTCTACAGGAAGATGAAGTCAGTGAAGTTTGCTGGCTGACGCCGGAAGAAATCACCGCACGCTGCGATGAGTTCACTCCAGACTCGCTGAAAGCGCTGGCGTTGTGGATGAAGCGCAATGCCAAAAATGAAGCCGTCGAGACTGAAACGGCAGAATGAAAAAAGAGCCGCAATCGCGGCTCTTAACATTTTTAGTGGTAGCCCATCAACTGAGCGCCGATCACCACGACGCTGGACATAATAAACAGCAGTCCAAGCAGGGTCGCACCCACCTTCAGCCAGTTACGGAAGTCCACCCGGCAAACACCGAGCGTCGCCATTAACGAAGCTGAGGTTGGGTAAATGATGTGGCTGAAGCCATCACCAAACTGGAACGCCAGCACGGTAACCTGACGGTTAACACCGACCAGATCGCCAAGCGGTGCCAGTAACGGCATGGTTAACGCCGCCTGACCAGAACCGGACGTCACGAAGAAATTAAATACCGCCTGGAAGAGCAACATAAACCAGGCCGCGACTGCGTTATCCAGACCGCTAATGGCATTGGCAATGCTGTTGAGGATGGTATTTAACACGCTGGCATCACCCGCTTCACCATTACCGACCAGCAGCAAAATCCCTTTGGCGAAACCCACCAGCAGGGCAGGGGCGATCATCATTCGCGCCCCTTCGGTAAAGGATGAAGCCATGGTATTAACCGTCATGCCGTTAAGGCGGAAAACAACGCCGATGATGCCAATCACCAGACCCATGGTGAAGAACTGGCTGGCAATTTCAGGAATAAACCAGGCATTAACGATCACGCCCCAAATAACCCAGACCATTACGGCGGTCAGGACAATCAATACCAGCCAGTCACCAAAGGTAAACGGACGTTGTTCAACATCAGCCTGCTTTTCACGAAAGAAGCGGTCGGACTCATGCACGCGTGACAGAAGAGGATTCTTTTTCACTCGTGAGGCGTACACCATGGTAAAGATCAGGCCAATCAGAGTGGCGATAACCCACACCACGATGCGCAACCCGGAGCCAGAAAGCACCGGAACGCCGGCAATACCCTGAGCAACAACCACACAAAACGGGTTCATCCACGAACTGGCAAAACCGATTTGCGTGGCAATATAGGTCACAAGGACGGTGGTAATACTGTCATAGCCCAGCCGGACCATTAGCGGTGCGATGATAATGGCAAAGGCGACGGCCTCTTCTCCCATACCAAATATTGCGCCGCCAAGTGAAAACAGAATAAACAGCGCAGGAATAAAGAGAATTTCATTTCCGCGGGTATGGCGAATAAGCGCCAGGATACCGTTATCAATGGTTCCTGTACGCATCACAATGCCAAACGCGCCGCCAATCACCAGCATAAACATGATGATGCCAACGGCTGTCCCGTATTTCGATCCTGAGGTTAACCCTTCAAACGGGAAGTTCATCAGACCCGGGCGTTCATCGCCCGTCGTGAACAGCTGTACGCGGTGATACTCAGGTTCGCCTGCTTCGTTAGTCAGAATGCGAAATGAGTGTGGATCTACGACTTTGCGTGTTTTTGTTTGACCATCAACCTGATACTGCACTTCCTGACTGTCAAACATGCCCACCGGAACTACCCAGGTGGCAAGGCTGGTTAAAATGGCAACAAAAAAGATAATCACCAACGTATCGGGCATTGCCCATCTTCTTGTTGGTTTAGATTCAGTGATTGCGGACATAGCGCAAATATTCCCTTGCACAAAACAAAGTGGTAAGTATGCAAAGTGAGATGGCGCAATTCATTGATGCAGCGCAGTTAAGCAAGATAATCAGAAAGGATTAATGCAAATTAAGAGAATAAAAAACCGGAAATAGTGACTATTTCCGGTTCAGATATCCGCAGCGCAAAGCTGCGGATGATGACGAGATTACTGCTGCTGTGCAGACTGAATTGCAGTCAGCGCGATGGTGTAGACGATATCATCAACCAGTGCGCCACGGGACAGGTCGTTAACCGGCTTGCGCATGCCCTGCAGCATCGGTCCGATAGAGATCAGGTCAGCAGAACGCTGTACCGCTTTGTAGGTGGTGTTACCGGTGTTCAGATCCGGGAAGATGAACACGGTAGCGCGACCTGCAACCGGAGAGTTCGGTGCTTTGGATTTCGCAACGTCAGCCATTACCGCAGCGTCGTACTGCAGCGGACCGTCGATCATCAGATCAGGACGTTTTTCCTGCGCCAGACGAGTTGCTTCGCGAACTTTTTCTACGTCGCTACCAGCACCAGAAGTACCGGTGGAGTAGGAGAGCATAGCAACGCGCGGTTCGATACCGAAGGCCGCAGCGGAATCAGCGGACTGAATCGCGATTTCTGCCAGCTGTTCTGCGGTCGGATCCGGGTTGATCGCACAGTCACCGTAAACGTAAACCTGTTCCGGCAACAGCATGAAGAACACGGAAGATACCAGGGAGCTGCCCGGTGCAGTTTTGATCAGCTGCAGCGGCGGACGGATGGTGTTTGCGGTGGTGTGAACAGCACCGGAAACCAGACCATCAACTTCATCTTGTTCCAGCATCAGCGTACCGAGAACCACGTTGTCTTCCAGCTGTTCGCGGGCAACGGTTTCGGTCATGCCTTTGTTCTTACGCAGTTCGACCAGACGACCAACATAGTTTTCGCGAACCACTTCTGGATCAACGATTTCAATGCCTGCACCCAGTTCTACACCCTGAGAGGCTGCAACACGGTTGATCTCTGCCGGATTACCCAGCAGTACGCAAGTTGCGATACCACGTTCAGCACAGATAGCGGCTGCTTTAACGGTACGCGGTTCGTCACCTTCCGGCAGAACGATACGTTTGCCCGCTTTGCGCGCAAGTTCAGTCAGCTGATAACGGAACGCTGGCGGAGACAGACGACGGCTGCGCTCAGAAGTGGCAGTCAGAGAATCGATCCAGTCAGCGTTGATGTAGTTAGCAACGTATTCCTGAACTTTCTCGATACGCTCGTGATCGTCAACCGGAACTTCCAGGTTGAAGCTCTGCAGGCTCAGAGAAGTCTGCCAGGTGTTGGTGTTCACCATAAATACCGGCAGGCCGGTAGCGAAAGCACGTTCGCACAGTTTAGAAATGCGCGCGTCCATTTCGTAGCCGCCAGTCAGCAGCAGGGCACCGATTTCTACGCCGTTCATGGCAGCCAGGCAAGCGGCAACCAGCACGTCAGGGCGGTCTGCGGAAGTCACCAGCAGAGAACCGGCACGGAAGTGCTCCAGCATGTGCGGAATGCTGCGTGCGCAGAAAGTGACGGATTTAACGCGGCGAGTATTGATGTCGCCTTCGTTGATGATGGTCGCATTCAGGTGGCGAGCCATATCGATCGCACGAGTCGCGATCAGGTCAAAGCTCCACGGCACAGCGCCGAGAACCGGCAGCGGGCTGGATTCTTGCAGCTTCGCCGGATCAACGTTGTTCACTTTTGCTTTGGTGGAGTCGTCAAAAATCTCGGACAGATCCGGACGGGTACGACCCTGCTCATCAACCGGAGCGTTCAGTTTGTTAACGATAACGCCGGTAATATTGGTGTTTTTTGCACCGCCGAAGCTGTTGCGAGTCAGTTCGATACGCTCTTTCAACTGTTCCGGAGTATCAGTGCCCTGAGACATAACGAAGACGATTTCTGCGTTCAGCGTTTTGGCGATTTCGTAGTTCAGAGACTGGGCAAACTGGTGCTTACGTGTCGGGACCAGACCTTCCACCAGAACGACTTCAGCGTCTTTGGTGTTAGCGTGGTAGTTCGCGATGATCTCTTCCATCAGCACATCTTTCTGATTGCTGGAAAGCAGACCTTCAACGTAGCTCATTTTCAGCGGTTCAGCGGCCGTCGTGGTGGAAGAGTTCGCACGCACGATAGTCGTAGTCTGATCGGGCGCATCGCCACCGGTACGCGGCTGAGCGATAGGTTTGAAAACGCTCAGACGAACGCCTTTGCGTTCCATTGCACGGATCACGCCAAGGCTGACGCTGGTCAGACCGACGCTGGTTCCGGTAGGGATCAGCATAATAATACGGGACACGGTTTATCCTCTTTCGTTACCGCCGATTTGGCGGGTTACAAAACAGCACCGCCAGCTGAGCTGGCGGTGTGAAATCAGGCAGTCAGGCGGCTCGCGTCTTGCGCGATAACCAGTTCTTCGTTGGTTGGGATAACCACCGCAGGACGGGTACCTTCTTTGTTGATGAAACCAGATTTGCCGAAACGTGCAGCCAGGTTGCGTTCATGATCAACTTCAAAGCCCAGCACGCCCAGTTTGCCCAGAGACAGTTCACGAACCATCGCGGCATTTTCACCGATACCACCGGTGAATACAACAGCGTCCAGACGACCATCCATCAGCGCAGTGTAGGCACCGATGTATTTGGCCAGGCGGTGGCAGTAAACGTCCATTGCGCGCTTCGCGTCTTCTTTCGTCGCGTAGTTGTCTTCAACATAGCGGCAGTCGCTGGTCACTTCGGTCAGACCCAGCAGGCCAGACTCTTTGGTCAGCAGTTTGTTGATTGCGTCAACGCTCATGCCCAGGGTGTCGTGCAGGTGGAAGATGATCGCCGGATCGATATCACCAGAACGGGTACCCATGACCAGACCTTCCAGCGGGGTCAGGCCCATAGAGGTGTCAACGCATTTACCGTTGCGGATAGCAGAAACGGAACCACCGTTGCCCAGGTGGCAGGTGATGATGTTCAGTTCTTCTACCGGTTTGTTCAGCATTTTTGCCGCTTCCTGGGTTACATAGAAGTGGCTGGTGCCGTGCGCGCCGTAACGACGGATGCCGTGCTCTTTGTACAGGTTGTACGGCAGGGCGTAGAGATAAGACTCTTCCGGCATAGTCTGGTGGAATGCGGTGTCAAATACAGCAACGTTTTTGTCTTTCAGCTGTGGGAAAGATTTCAGAGCTTCTTCGATACCGATCAGGTGAGCCGGGTTGTGCAGCGGTGCAAAAGAAGCTGCATCTTTGATACCCTGAATAACAGACTCATCAATCACTACGGAGCTGGTATACTTTTCGCCGCCGTGTACGATACGGTGACCGATAGCAGTCAGCTGCGCAGACAGTTCTGGTTTTTGTGCCAGAATAGTATTAACGATAAAGTTGAGCGCTTCGCTGTGAGCGGCGCCTGCACCTAAAGCCGCTTCCTGTTTATTGCCGTCCATTTTCCATTTGATACGTGCTTCGGGCAGGTGGAAACATTCGGCTAAACCAGAAAGGTACTCTTCACCATTTACTGCATCGATGATGGCAAATTTCAGTGAAGAACTACCGCAGTTCAGAACCAGTACTAACTTACTCGACATGGAAGTACCTATAATTGATACGTGGCTAAAAAAACGTCAGGGAGCCATAGAGCGTAGCGCATGATGACACCGACATTTATGATTAACATCATGCACTGCAAATTTTTTTTGCATGATGGAAGAAATATCTTGAGTCTATGCCATTTTGCGTAATTTTCAGCCAATGGCATAATGTATATGAATTTGACGACTCAATGAATATGTACTACTTAGGCCTTCAGGCTGCTAAAGGATACCTGATAGTGGGTATGGAAGACAAAATGTTTTGAACGTTGTCCCGCTGAGTTGTGAATTTGCACAAATTTTTGAATCTTTATATGTGAAGTTGAGGTGAAGCATGTCAACGCCGGATAATCGTTCTGTTAATTTTTTTAGCTTGTTTCGCCGGGGACAGCATTACTCAAAGACGTGGCCGCTGGAAAAACGCCTTGCCCCAGTCTTTGTCGAAAATCGCGTTATCAAGATGACGCGTTATGCGATCCGTTTTATGCCGCCGATCGCCGTATTTACTCTCTGCTGGCAGATTGCCCTGGGCGGTCAGCTTGGGCCGGCAGTTGCCACTGCGCTGTTCGCCTTAAGTTTACCCATGCAGGGATTGTGGTGGCTGGGCAAGCGTTCTGTAACGCCATTACCTCCTGCAATCCTCAACTGGTTTTATGAAGTTCGCGGTAAATTGCAGGAGTCTGGACAGGTGTTGGCACCCGTTGAAGGCAAGCCTGATTACCAGGCATTAGCTGACACGCTTAAGCGTGCCTTCAAACAACTGGATAAAACTTTCCTTGATGATTTGTAATTGACCCCTGATTACGCATATAAAAGAAGGCATACTCAGCCTTCTTTTTTTTCACCGTAGTAGAGTGATACAGGAGTCAATAATGGAAATGACCAACGCGCAACGTCTTATTTTGTCTAACCAGTACAAGATGATGACTATGCTCGATCCGGCAAATGCTGAACGTTACCGTCGCCTGCAAACAATCATTGAGCGTGGTTATGGATTACAGATGCGTGAACTGGATCGCGAGTTTGGCGAGCTGAAAGAAGAAACCTGCCGCACTATCATCGACATTATGGAGATGTATCATGCGTTGCATGTTTCCTGGTCTAATTTGCAGGACCAGCAATCCATCGATGAACGTCGTGTCACCTTCCTCGGCTTTGACGCCGCCACTGAAGCACGTTACCTCGGTTATGTCCGCTTTATGGTTAATGTGGAAGGGCGCTATACCCATTTTGACGCTGGAACTCACGGTTTTAACGCCCAGACGCCAATGTGGGAAAAATATCAGCGCATGCTTAATGTGTGGCATGCCTGCCCGCGTCAGTACCATTTGAGCGCCAACGAAATTAATCAAATTATTAACGCCTGAGGAGGCCCGCGTGCGGTGCAAAGGTTTTCTGTTTGATCTTGATGGAACGCTGGTGGATTCCCTGCCTGCGGTAGAACGGGCGTGGAGCAACTGGGCCAGACGTCATGGGTTATCGCCGGAAGAGGTGCTGGCTTTCATTCACGGTAAACAGGCGATCACCTCTCTGCGCCATTTTATGGCGGGCAAATCCGAGGCAGACATTGCCGCCGAGTTTACGCGTCTGGAACACATCGAGGCCACGGAAACCGAAGGTATTACCGCGCTTCCGGGGGCAATCGCCTTACTCAATCATTTGAATAAAGCAGGTATTCCGTGGGCTATTGTGACTTCTGGCTCCATGCCGGTAGCGCGAGCGCGTCATAAAATAGCGGGGCTTCCCGCGCCAGAGGTGTTTGTAACCGCTGAGCGGGTGAAGCGCGGAAAACCAGAACCTGATGCGTATCTGTTAGGCGCGCAGCTGCTGGGGCTTGCGCCGCAGGAGTGTGTTGTGGTGGAAGATGCTCCCGCTGGCGTGCTTTCAGGTCTGGCGGCGGGTTGCCATGTTATTGCGGTTAATGCCCCGGCAGATACCCCGCGCCTGAATGAAGTCGATTTAGTCCTCCACAGTCTGGAGCAAATTACTGTGACCAAACAGCCAAATGGCGATGTTATTATTCAGTGAAACACCTGATCATGATTTAGCCCCGTCTCGTCGGGGCTTTTTTATGGCAGAATCAAGTTATCCCCCTCAATTAACAAGGATAAGTTGTGAACGGTGAATTGATTTGGGTTCTTTCATTACTGGCCGTTGCCATCGTCTTGTTTGCGACGGGCAGAGTGCGTATGGATGCGGTCGCTTTGTTTGTTATTGTCGCGTTTGCATTAAGCGGAACGCTGACGGTCCCCGAAGTATTTTCCGGCTTTTCCGATCCTAACGTTGTCCTGATTGCCGCCTTGTTCATTATTGGCGATGGTTTGGTCCGTACCGGTGTTGCCACTGTAATGGGGACATGGCTGGTCAAAGTGGCGGGCAACAGTGAAATCAAAATGTTGGTTTTGTTGATGCTGACCGTCGCGGGACTTGGCGCGTTTATGAGTTCAACCGGCGTTGTCGCTATCTTTATCCCCGTGGTGTTAAGCGTTGCCATGCGTATGCAAACGTCGCCGTCGCGTCTGATGATGCCGTTAAGTTTTGCCGGGCTGATAAGCGGCATGATGACGCTGGTGGCGACGCCGCCGAACCTGGTAGTCAACAGTGAATTACTGCGTGAAGGCTATCACGGCTTCAGTTTCTTTAGCGTAACACCTATTGGCCTGGTCGTGCTGGTGCTGGGTATTTTGTATATGTTAGTGATGCGTTTCATGCTGAAAGGGGATACCCAGACCCCACAACGCGAAGGCTGGACGCGCCGAACCTTTCGCGATCTTATCCGTGAATATCGACTGACCGGGCGTGCGCGACGTCTGGCTATTCGCCCCGGATCGCCAATGATTGGTCAACGACTGGACGATCTCAAATTACGTGAACGTTATGGTGCTAACGTCATCGGTGTTGAACGCTGGCGGCGTTTTCGTCGCGTTATCGTGAACGTTAATGGGGTTTCTGAATTTCGCGCGCGTGACGTTTTGCTTATTGATATGTCTGCGGCTGATGTCGATCTCCGGCAATTTTGTAGTGAGCAATTGCTGGAGCCGATGGTACTGCGCGGCGAGTATTTTTCTGACCAGGCCCTTGATGTGGGCATGGCAGAGATTTCATTAATTCCTGAGTCAGAACTTATTGGTAAATCGGTGCGCGAAATTGGTTTTCGTACCCGCTACGGATTGAATGTGGTGGGGCTAAAGCGCAATGGTGTGGCGCTGGAAGGTTCGCTGGCGGATGAGCCTCTGCTGCTGGGCGATATCATTCTGGTTGTTGGTAACTGGAAACTGATCGGTATGCTGGCCAAACAGGGCCGCGACTTCGTGGCGCTGAACTTACCGGAAGAGGTGAGTGAAGCATCGCCCGCGCACAGCCAGGCACCCCATGCCATTTTCTGTCTGGTGCTAATGGTGGCGTTAATGCTGACCGATGAAATTCCTAATCCTGTTGCCGCTATCATCGCCTGCCTGCTGATGGGGAAATTCCGCTGTATCGATGCCGAAAGTGCCTATAAATCCATTCACTGGCCGAGCATTATTTTGATCGTTGGGATGATGCCGTTTGCTGTGGCATTACAGAAAACGGGAGGTGTCGCGCTGGCGGTGAAAGGGCTGATGGACATTGGCGGCGGTTATGGGCCACATATGATGCTGGGTTGTTTGTTTGTCTTGTCGGCGGTTATTGGGCTATTTATTTCTAATACTGCGACGGCGGTGTTGATGGCTCCGATTGCGCTGGCTGCTGCCAAAACGATGGGGGTGTCGCCTTATCCATTTGCGATGGTCGTGGCGATGGCAGCATCCGCCGCCTTTATGACACCGATATCTTCACCTGTTAACACACTGGTTTTAGGTCCGGGGAATTACAGCTTCAGTGACTTTGTTAAGTTGGGGGTACCGTTCACCATTATCGTGATGGCGGTTTGTGTGGTGATGATCCCGATGCTGTTTCCGTTTTGACAAGAGCCTGATGTCGCATCCGGCGCTTATTGCCTGATGCGACGCAGACTCCAGCTGCTTACAGCGGTGAATCCTGGCTAATCTCATCGAGCGAAAGATGGAAGCTGGGAACAAATACTTCCATGAAGTAGTCCATCTCCTGGCTGCGACGCGCTTCAAGCGTCGCTTCCAGTCGCGTTTTTGCCAGCAAGAATTCATTATTTCCGGCCGCGAGTTCTTCCAGACATTTCAGATATGCACACAGTGCATCTGCCTGTTTCACCAGCGATTTTTCTTCATCGCTATATGCATGCTCGTCAATTAACGGCGCAAAGATATCCTGTAGCTCTTCCGGAACCATATCGACCAGTTTTTGCTGAGCGATTTTTTCAATAGCCTTGTATTCCTGAGCGATTTGCGAATTGAAGTATTTCACCGGAGTAGGGAGATCTCCGGTGAGCACTTCTGAAGCATCGTGGTACATCGCCAGTAAAGCGATACGTTCGGCGTTGACATTACCGCCAAATTTACGATTTTTGATAGCTGCCAGCGCATGGGCGACCATCGCTACCTGCAAACTGTGTTCGGACACATTTTCCGTCCGCACGTTGCGCATTAGCGGCCAGCGGTTAATGAGTTTCAGGCGGGAGAGATGGGCAAAAAAATGGCTCTGTTTCATAGTGACCTTACGTATGATGACATCATCAGGTCATTGTGGCGGGATAACACTGCCGGATGCAATCTCCGGCAGTGAAATTAAGATTACAGCTGATGATAACCAGAAAGGAAACGCGCGAACTTACTCAAAGACAGCTCGATATCATCGACACGCGGTAGCGTGACAATGCGGAAGTGATCCGGCCACGGCCAGTTGAATGCCGTCCCTTGCACCAACAGGACTTTTTCCTGCAACAGGAAATCCAGCACCATTTTCTGATCGTCGTGAATGTTAAAGCGTTTGGCGTCGATTTTCGGGAACATATACAGCGCACCACGAGGTTTCACGCAGGAAACGCCCGGAATATCGTTGATCAATTCCCACGCGCGGTTACGCTGCTCATAAAGACGACCGCCAGGGGTAATAAATTCACTGATGCTCTGATAACCACCCAGTGCGGTCTGAATGGCGTGTTGCGCAGGAACGTTAGCACACAGGCGCATTGAAGCCAGCATTTCCAGACCTTCGATGTAACCTTTAGCGTGTTTTTTCGGCCCGTTCAACACCATCCACCCCTGACGGAAGCCTGCAACGCGGTACGTTTTCGACAGTCCGTTAAAGGTAATGGTCAGCAGGTCAGGTGCAAGCGGCGCAATGGAGTGATGCTCAGCGTCGTCGTAGAGAATTTTGTCATAAATTTCATCGGCAAAGATAATGAGATTATGCTGACGTGCAATCTCCACAATCTCCATTAAAAGCTCTTTGGAATATACCGCGCCGGTTGGGTTATTTGGGTTGATAATAACGATCCCACGCGTACGAGGCGTAATTTTAGCGCGAATATCATCGAGGTCCGGGAACCAGTCAGAGGATTCATCGCAAAGATAATGCACCGCTTTACCGCTGGAGAGTGAAACCGCCGCGGTCCATAGTGGGTAATCAGGTGCAGGAACCAACATTTCGTCCCCGCTGTTCAGCAATGCTTGCATTGCCTGAACGATAAGCTCCGATACACCATTGCCGATGTAAATATCTTCCACGGTAACATCACGCATGCCACGAGCCTGGTAGTGCTGCATGATGGCTTTACGCGCGGAGTAAAGACCTTTGGAATCGCAATACCCTTGAGCGGTAGGCAGGTTGCGTATCACGTCAACGAGAATTTCATCTGGCGCGTCAAAACCGAACGGGGCAGGGTTGCCGATGTTCAGTTTCAGAACCTTGTTACCTTCTTCTTCCAGGCGTTTTGCTTCTTTCAGCACCGGACCACGGATGTCATAACAGACATTCTCTAATTTGCTGGATTTTTCAATGGGGGACATGAATCTTGACCTTTTTTGCTGTTATCGCCACTCCCTGCCGTGGAAGTCAGCTTAGAACAATGTACTCCCCCAGGACGGTGTTTTGAAGGTCTGCAGAATAAGATTTTGCCAGAGGGGAAGGCTCGATTGTGCTGTTAATAACTTAATAATGGCAAAATAATGAGGTGCATATGCTTAATAAGTAATGTTATGTAGTGAATTGTTCTGATTCTTAATTGTAAGTGTGGTTTTTTTATCTGTAAGATAATTGTGTGAAAATGCCTCGTTTAAGAATTCACTACTGAATCGCGATGATGATATTTCCGCATTACGGAGAGTTTAACAGCGTGATGATTTCCGAGGTGTCACAATGGGGGCAAGGTGTGAAACTATTGTTAAGCGGAATTAATGAATGGGGATGAAGCTAATTAATTATTATTTAATATTCAAAAAGGTTTTGTTGTGCTTATTAATAATAGAAGATTACTTTGCCTAACATAACATAACTTTGCATCAGATAATTCGCAATGACCCTTATAAATAAAAGGTTTTTGGGGTAAAATGCTTGCATAAATGACGGATCCCTGCTCTTGATGCCGCCTCACCATTGCTGTTTGTACGTGTTCGCGTATGACCAGCGATGCTGTACGAGAGTGGAACAAGGACTCACATTTACATTTATACAAACACGCGCATGTCATAAATAGAAAAGAGTGAGTAACTTAATAGATATGCGATCCCTGAAGATATATTCTGTGATCTACTTCAGGCATTATAACGGAACAATGTGAGTCGCTTTTTTAGTGCAACTCATATGCATTTTTACTTTCGTCCGGGTTCCGGATGAAACTGCCAGGGAGGCACATTACAAATGGAATTGCTTGTTTGTGTGTGCACAGCATTAACCAGCTCAGTATGAGCCGCCAGTAAGTGATAATATATGATAAGTGCAAATCGTCCGATAATTAACCTCGACCTCGATCTGCTGAGAACATTTGTTGCTGTTGCCGATCTGAACACTTTTGCTGCCGCAGCTGCCGCTGTGTGTCGTACTCAGTCCGCCGTAAGTCAGCAAATGCAGCGTCTGGAACAACTCGTTGGGAAAGAACTGTTCGCTCGTCACGGTCGCAACAAACTGTTAACTGAACATGGCATTCAACTTCTTGGTTACGCCAGGAAAATCCTGCGTTTTAATGATGAGGCCTGCTCATCATTAATGTTCAGTAATCTTCAGGGCGTGTTAACTATCGGTGCTTCAGATGAATCTGCCGATACGATCTTACCTTTCCTGTTAAATCGCGTGAGTTCGGTTTATCCGAAACTAGCGCTGGATGTCCGCGTTAAACGTAATGCCTACATGGCAGAAATGCTGGAATCCCAGGAAGTGGATTTGATGGTAACCACCCATCGTCCTTCTACCTTTAAGGCATTGAACCTGCGTACCTCGCCAACACACTGGTACTGCGCAGCGGAATACGTATTGCAAAAAGGTGAGCCGATCCCTCTTGTGTTGCTGGATGATCCAAGTCCGTTTCGCGATATGGTGCTGGCGACGCTTAATAAAGCAGATATTCCCTGGCGACTGGCTTATGTCGCCTCGACGCTTCCGGCCGTTCGTGCGGCAGTGAAAGCCGGTCTTGGCGTGACGGCAAGGCCGGTCGAGATGATGAGTCCGGACCTGCGTGTGCTGAGTGGAGTAGATGGCTTACCGCCGCTACCTGATACCGAATATTTGCTGTGCTATGACCCGTCCAGTAATAATGAGCTGGCCCAGGTGATCTATCAGACGATGGAGAGCTACCATAATCCGTGGCAATACAGCCCAATGTCTGCTCCGGAAGGAGATGACTCATTGTTGATTGAAAGGGATATCGAGTAATCGACGGACGATAGATAATTCCTGAGACAATAGTGTAAAAACGAACCGCTGGGTTTATTTTAAACCCCAGCGGCTTTTTTTTAGTAAAAAGCCTTCCTCGTATCGTGCAGAACGTATAAAACTGTTCATTTTTCAATCACCAGAGATTCACGCCCCGTACGCACAAATAATCACCTGAAAAAAATCTCCTGCTACAATAATGTTAAAAAATACGTGAATTTGTTGCTGCGTTTTTGTTATAGAATGACAAAAGCGTGTCACAGATCAAGAAAATACTCTCTTTTGGGGGGAGGAATCGACACAAATTCCTGTCAAAATAGACCCGTATTTTTTCCATTGCTTCACAACGGACACGATTCAACAACATCTAATTTTCCTGGAGTCGTCAATGATCTGGGGAGAAAGGGCGCCAAATGCAAATGTTGTTGTCATTGTGTAAATCAGTGTGAAGAAACCTTTGTTAAAGTTGACAAAAGGTTATAGAAAGGAGTAAAAGACCACATCAATTAGCTGTATAAAATAGTTTCTGCAGTTATTGTAAGGTTTTTTTTATTCCTCCCCATGAATCGATGTGGCGTCCATCTGCCGTGAAGAGCAGTGAATCTGGCGCTACTTTTGATGAGTAAGCAATGAGTATGTCAACATCCACTGAAGTCATCGCTCATCACTGGGCATTCGCTATCTTTCTTATCGTTGCCATTGGCCTGTGTTGCCTGATGCTGGTAGGCGGTTGGTTTTTAGGCGGTCGCGCACGCGCGAGGTCAAAAAACGTTCCGTTTGAATCCGGTATCGACTCGGTCGGCTCCGCCCGCTTACGCCTGTCCGCCAAGTTTTATCTGGTGGCCATGTTCTTCGTTATCTTCGACGTTGAAGCGCTGTATCTGTTCGCATGGTCAACCTCTATCCGCGAAAGCGGCTGGGTAGGCTTTGTGGAAGCTGCAATTTTTATTTTTGTGTTACTGGCAGGTCTGGTTTATCTGGTGCGTATTGGCGCGCTGGACTGGACGCCCGCGCGTTCACGCCGCGAGCGTATGAACCCGGAAACGGACAGTATCGCTAATCGTCAACGCTAACCGCGAGGCATTAAGATGGATTATACGCTCACCCGCATAGATCCCAACGGTGAGAACGACCGTTACCCCCTGCAAAAGCAGGAGATCGTAACCGACCCTCTGGAGCAAGAAGTTAACAAAAACGTGTTTATGGGCAAGCTCAATGACATGGTTAACTGGGGTCGTAAAAACTCAATTTGGCCGTATAACTTCGGCCTTTCCTGCTGTTACGTTGAGATGGTGACTTCGTTTACCGCGGTGCATGACGTGGCGCGTTTTGGCGCTGAAGTATTGCGTGCTTCGCCGCGTCAGGCTGACCTGATGGTGGTTGCAGGAACCTGCTTTACCAAAATGGCACCGGTTATTCAGCGTTTGTATGACCAGATGCTGGAACCAAAATGGGTTATCTCAATGGGTGCCTGTGCCAACTCCGGCGGTATGTACGATATTTATTCCGTTGTGCAGGGCGTTGATAAATTCATCCCGGTTGATGTGTATATCCCGGGCTGTCCGCCGCGTCCTGAAGCGTACATGCAGGCACTGATGCTGTTGCAGGAATCTATCGGTAAAGAACGTCGTCCGCTCTCCTGGGTGGTTGGCGATCAGGGCGTTTATCGCGCCAATATGCAATCAGAGCGCGAACGCAAGCGCGGTGAACGCATTGCCGTAACCAACCTGCGTACACCTGACGAGATTTAATTTGCGCCTGTCGGCAAAGGGAATTTTCTTCGCTTATTCCTAAATCTATTTCGCGAAGCTTACTGCGCCGACAGTCACCACGGACCATTTGCAATGGTGAACAATATGACCGACTTAACCGCGCAAGAACCCGCCTGGCAGACCCGCGATCATCTTGATGATCCGGTGATTGGCGAACTGCGCAACCGTTTTGGGCCGGATGCCTTTACTGTTCAGGCGACTCGCACCGGGGTTCCCGTTGTGTGGATCAAGCGTGAACAATTACTGGAAGTGGGCGATTTCTTAAAGAAACTGCCGAAACCTTACGTCATGCTGTTTGACTTACACGGCATGGACGAACGTCTGCGCACACACCGCGAAGGGTTACCTGCCGCGGATTTTTCCGTTTTCTACCATCTGATTTCTATCGATCGTAACCGCGACATCATGCTGAAGGTGGCGCTGGCAGAAAACGACCTGCACGTACCGACCTTTACCAAACTATTCCCGAACGCTAACTGGTATGAGCGTGAAACCTGGGATCTATTTGGCATTACATTCGACGGTCACCCGAACCTGCGCCGCATCATGATGCCGCAAACCTGGAAAGGTCACCCGCTGCGTAAAGATTACCCGGCGCGCGCTACCGAATTCTCGCCGTTTGAGCTGACCAAAGCCAAACAGGATCTGGAGATGGAAGCCCTGACCTTCAAACCGGAAGAGTGGGGGATGAAGCGCGGCACCGAAAACGAGGACTTCATGTTCCTCAACCTCGGTCCGAACCACCCGTCTGCGCACGGTGCTTTCCGTATCGTTTTGCAGCTTGATGGCGAAGAGATTGTCGACTGCGTACCAGACATCGGTTACCACCACCGTGGCGCTGAGAAAATGGGCGAACGCCAGTCCTGGCACAGCTACATTCCGTATACCGACCGTATCGAATACCTCGGCGGCTGCGTTAACGAAATGCCTTATGTGCTGGCGGTAGAGAAACTGGCTGGGATCACCGTGCCGGATCGCGTTAACGTCATTCGCGTAATGCTCTCCGAACTGTTCCGCATCAACAGTCACCTGCTGTATATCTCCACCTTTATTCAGGACGTCGGCGCGATGACGCCAGTGTTCTTCGCCTTTACCGATCGTCAGAAAATTTACGATCTGGTGGAAGCAATCACTGGTTTTCGTATGCACCCGGCGTGGTTCCGTATTGGCGGCGTAGCGCACGACCTGCCGCGCGGCTGGGATCGCCTGCTGCGTGAGTTCCTCGACTGGATGCCTAAACGTCTGGCGTCTTACGAGAAAGCGGCGCTGCAAAACACCATTCTGAAAGGTCGTTCCCAGGGCGTTGCCGCCTATGGCGCGAAAGAGGCGCTGGAGTGGGGCACCACTGGCGCGGGCCTGCGTGCTACCGGGATCGACTTCGACGTGCGTAAGGCGCGTCCTTATTCTGGCTATGAAAACTTCGACTTTGAAATCCCGGTGGGTGGTGGTGTTTCTGACTGCTACACCCGCGTAATGCTGAAAGTGGAAGAGCTGCGCCAGAGTCTGCGCATTCTTGAGCAGTGCCTCAACAACATGCCGGAAGGCCCGTTCAAGGCGGATCATCCGCTGACCACGCCGCCGCCGAAAGAGCGCACGCTGCAACATATCGAAACCCTGATCACCCACTTCCTGCAAGTGTCGTGGGGTCCGGTGATGCCTGCCAATGAATCCTTCCAGATGGTTGAGGCGACCAAGGGGATCAACAGTTACTACCTGACCAGCGACGGCAGCACCATGAGTTATCGCACCCGTATCCGTACGCCGAGTTATGCGCATTTGCAGCAAATTCCGGCGGCGATCCGCGGCAGCCTGGTGTCTGACCTGATTGTTTATCTGGGCAGTATCGATTTTGTTATGTCAGATGTGGACCGCTAATTATGCACGAGAATCAACAACCACAAACCGAGGCTTTTGAGCTGAGTGCGGCAGAGCGTGAAGCGATTGAGCACGAGATGCACCACTACGAAGACCCGCGTGCGGCGTCCATTGAAGCGCTGAAAATCGTTCAGAAGCAGCGTGGCTGGGTGCCGGATGGCGCGATCCACGCGATCGCCGATGTGCTGGGTATTCCGGCGAGCGACGTCGAAGGCGTGGCAACGTTTTATAGCCAGATCTTCCGTCAGCCAGTAGGCCGCCATGTGATCCGTTATTGCGACAGCGTGGTCTGTCATATCAACGGTTACCAGGGTATTCAGGCGGCGCTGGAGAAAAAACTGAACATCAAACCAGGGCAAACGACATTTGACGGTCGCTTTACGCTGCTGCCAACTTGCTGCCTGGGGAACTGTGATAAAGGGCCAAACATGATGATCGATGAGGACACTCACGCGCATCTGACCCCGGAAGCGATCCCTGAACTGCTGGAGCGGTATAAATGAAAAACATTATCCGTACTCCCGAAACGCATCCGCTGACCTGGCGTCTGCGCGATGACAAACAGCCAGTGTGGCTGGACGAATATCGCAGCAAAAACGGTTACGAAGGCGCGCGTAAGGCGCTGACCGGGCTGTCTCCGGACGAAATCGTTAATCAGGTAAAAGACTCTGGTCTGAAAGGGCGCGGCGGCGCGGGCTTTTCTACTGGCCTGAAGTGGAGCCTGATGCCGAAAGACGAATCCATGAACATCCGTTACCTGCTGTGTAATGCCGATGAAATGGAGCCGGGCACCTATAAAGACCGTCTGCTGATGGAGCAACTACCGCACCTGCTGGTGGAAGGTATGCTCATTTCTGCGTTTGCGCTGAAAGCGTATCGTGGCTACATCTTCTTGCGTGGCGAATATATTGAAGCGGCAGTGAATCTGCGCCGTGCCATTGCCGAAGCCACCGAAGCGGGTCTGCTTGGCAAAAACATTATGGGAACAGGTTTCGATTTCGAACTGTTCGTCCATACCGGGGCAGGGCGCTACATCTGCGGTGAAGAAACAGCGTTAATCAACTCCCTGGAAGGGCGTCGCGCTAACCCACGCTCGAAGCCGCCCTTCCCGGCAACCTCCGGTGCATGGGGTAAACCAACCTGCGTTAACAACGTCGAAACCCTGTGTAACGTTCCGGCGATCCTCGCTAACGGCGTGGAGTGGTATCAGAACATCTCGAAAAGTAAAGATGCTGGCACCAAGCTGATGGGCTTCTCCGGTCGGGTGAAAAATCCGGGTCTGTGGGAACTGCCGTTCGGCACCACCGCGCGTGAAATCCTTGAAGATTACGCTGGTGGTATGCGTGACGGCCTGAAATTCAAAGCCTGGCAGCCAGGCGGCGCGGGCACCGACTTCCTGACCGAAGCGCACCTTGACCTGCCGATGGAATTCGAAAGTATCGGTAAAGCGGGAAGCCGTCTGGGTACGGCGCTGGCGATGGCGGTTGACCACGAGATTAACATGGTGTCGCTGGTGCGTAACCTGGAAGAGTTTTTCGCCCGTGAGTCCTGCGGCTGGTGTACGCCATGCCGCGACGGTCTGCCGTGGAGCGTGAAAATTCTGCGTGCGCTGGAGCGTGGTGAAGGTCAGCCGGGCGATATCGAAACACTTGAGCAACTGTGTCGATTCTTAGGTCCGGGTAAAACTTTCTGTGCCCACGCACCTGGTGCAGTGGAGCCGTTACAGAGCGCCATCAAATATTTCCGCGAAGAATTTGAGGCGGGAATCAAACAGCCGTTCAGCAATACCCATTTGATTAATGGGATTCAGCCGAACCTGCTGAAAGAGCGCTGGTAACCGAATTTCGATTAACGCTCAGTCTCTGACTGAGAAAACTGGAAGCATGCTAATGGCTACAATTCATGTAGACGGCAAAGAATACGAGGTCAACGGGGCGGACAACCTGCTGGAAGCTTGTCTGTCTCTGGGCCTTGATATTCCTTACTTTTGCTGGCATCCGGCGCTGGGAAGCGTCGGTGCTTGCCGCCAGTGTGCGGTGAAGCAATACCAAAACGCGGAAGACACGCGTGGTCGCCTGGTGATGTCCTGTATGACACCGGCTTCCGATGGCACCTTTATTTCCATTGACGACGAAGAAGCGAAACAGTTCCGTGAAAGCGTGGTCGAGTGGTTGATGACCAACCACCCGCACGACTGTCCGGTATGTGAAGAGGGCGGTAACTGCCACCTTCAGGATATGACCGTGATGACCGGACACAGCTTCCGTCGCTACCGTTTCACCAAACGTACTCACCGTAATCAGGATTTGGGGCCGTTCATCTCTCACGAAATGAACCGCTGCATCGCCTGCTACCGCTGCGTGCGTTACTACAAAGATTACGCTGACGGTACGGACCTGGGCGTTTACGGTGCGCACGACAACGTCTACTTCGGTCGCCCGGAAGACGGCACGCTGGAAAGCGAATTTTCCGGTAACCTGGTCGAAATTTGTCCGACCGGCGTATTCACCGACAAAACGCACTCCGAGCGTTACAACCGTAAATGGGATATGCAGTTTGCGCCGAGCATCTGCCAGCAATGTTCCATCGGCTGTAACATCAGCCCCGGCGAGCGTTATGGCGAACTGCGTCGTATCGAAAACCGTTACAACGGTACGGTAAACCACTACTTCCTCTGCGACCGTGGTCGTTTCGGTTACGGTTACGTCAACCTGAAAGATCGTCCGCGTCAGCCAGTACAGCGTCGTGGCGATGATTTCATTACCCTCAACGCCGAACAGGCAATGCAGGGCGCAGCAGATATTCTGCGTCAGTCGAAGAAAGTGATCGGTATTGGTTCTCCGCGTGCCAGCGTGGAAAGCAACTTTGCGCTGCGTGAGCTGGTGGGCGAAGAAAACTTCTATACCGGTATCGCTCACGGTGAGCAGGAACGTCTGCAACTGGCGCTGAAAGTACTGCGTGAAGGCGGCATTTATACTCCGGCTCTGCGCGAAATCGAATCTTACGATGCGGTACTGGTGCTGGGCGAAGACGTTACCCAGACCGGCGCGCGCGTCGCGCTGGCAGTGCGTCAGGCGGTGAAAGGTAAAGCGCGCGAAATGGCGGCAGCACAGAAAGTGGCTGACTGGCAGATTGCGGCAATCCTCAACATCGGTCAACGTGCGAAGCATCCGCTGTTTGTTACCAACGTTGATGACACCCGTCTGGATGATATCGCGGCGTGGACTTACCGCGCACCGGTTGAAGATCAGGCGCGTTTAGGTTTTGCCATCGCTCATGCGCTGGATAACTCTGCACCAGCGGTTGACGGTATTGAGCCTGAGCTGCAAAGCAAAATCGACGTCATCGTGCAGGCACTGGCTGGTGCGAAGAAACCGTTGATTATCTCCGGGACGAACGCTGGTAGCGCTGAAGTGATTCAGGCTGCGGCTAACGTGGCGAAAGCCCTGAAAGGTCGCGGCGCTGACGTCGGTATCACCATGATTGCCCGTTCCGTCAACAGCATGGGGCTGGGCATTATGGGCGGTGGATCGCTTGAAGAAGCGTTAACCGAACTGGAAACCGGACGCGCCGACGCGGTGGTGGTGCTGGAAAACGATCTGCATCGTCACGCTTCCGCTACCCGCGTGAATGCTGCGCTGGCTAAAGCGCCGCTGGTGATGGTGGTTGACCATCAACGCACAGCGATTATGGAAAACGCCCATCTGGTACTTTCCGCCGCCAGCTTTGCTGAAAGCGACGGTACGGTGATCAACAACGAAGGCCGCGCCCAACGTTTCTTCCAGGTTTACGATCCGGCTTATTACGACAGCAAAACTGTCATGCTGGAAAGCTGGCGCTGGCTGCACTCGCTGCATAGCACCCTGCTGAGCCGTGAAGTGGACTGGACGCAGCTCGACCACGTGATTGACGCTGTTGTGGCGAAAATCCCGGAACTGGCAGGTATCAAAGATGCTGCGCCGGATGCGACATTCCGTATTCGTGGGCAGAAACTGGCCCGTGAACCGCATCGCTATAGCGGTCGTACCGCCATGCGCGCCAATATCAGCGTTCATGAGCCGCGTCAGCCGCAGGATATTGACACTATGTTCACCTTCTCGATGGAAGGTAACAACCAGCCGACCGCGCACCGTTCGCAAGTGCCGTTTGCCTGGGCACCAGGCTGGAACTCCCCGCAGGCGTGGAACAAATTCCAGGACGAAGTGGGCGGCAAACTGCGTTTTGGCGATCCGGGCGTGCGTCTGTTTGAAACCAGCGAAAACGGTCTGGATTACTTCACCAGCGTACCGGCACGCTTCCAGCCGCAGGACGGGAAATGGCGTATCGCGCCGTACTACCACCTGTTTGGCAGCGATGAATTGTCACAGCGTGCTCCGGTCTTCCAGAGCCGTATGCCGCAGCCGTACATCAAACTCAACCCAGCGGATGCCGCGAAGTTGGGGGTGAACGCAGGTACACGCGTCTCCTTTAGTTACGATGGCAACACGGTCACGCTGCCGGTTGAAATCGCCGAAGGGCTGACGGCAGGGCAGGTGGGCTTACCGATGGGTATGTCCGGCATTGCTCCGGTGCTGGCTGGCGCGCATCTTGAGGATCTCAAGGAGGCACAACAATGAGTTGGATATCACCGGAACTGATTGAGATCCTGCTGACCGTCCTTAAAGCGGTGGTGATCCTGCTGGTGGTAGTCACCTGTGGGGCATTCATGAGCTTTGGCGAACGTCGCCTGCTGGGTCTGTTCCAGAACCGTTATGGACCTAACCGTGTTGGCTGGGGCGGTTCGCTCCAGCTGGTTGCGGACATGATCAAAATGTTCTTTAAAGAAGACTGGATCCCGAAATTCTCGGATCGCGTCATCTTTACCCTGGCACCGATGATTGCCTTTACCTCGCTGCTGCTGGCCTTTGCAATTGTGCCAGTCAGTCCGGGTTGGGTGGTTGCCGACCTGAACATCGGGATTTTGTTCTTCCTGATGATGGCAGGTCTGGCGGTTTACGCGGTGCTGTTTGCGGGCTGGTCAAGTAACAACAAATACTCGCTGCTGGGTGCGATGCGTGCTTCTGCGCAGACCCTGAGCTACGAAGTGTTCCTCGGGCTTTCCTTGATGGGCGTGGTGGCGCAGGCCGGTTCATTCAACATGACCGACATCGTCAACAGCCAGGCGCATGTGTGGAACGTCATCCCGCAATTCTTTGGTTTTATTACCTTTGCCATCGCGGGCGTGGCGGTGTGTCACCGTCACCCGTTTGACCAGCCGGAAGCCGAGCAGGAACTGGCGGATGGTTACCACATTGAATATTCCGGTATGAAGTTCGGTCTGTTCTTCGTGGGCGAATACATCGGGATTGTGACCATCTCTGCACTGATGGTGACGCTGTTCTTCGGTGGCTGGCAAGGCCCGTTGTTACCGCCATTCATCTGGTTCGCGCTGAAAACCGCGTTCTTTATGATGATGTTCATTTTGATTCGTGCGTCGTTACCGCGTCCGCGTTATGACCAGGTAATGTCCTTCGGCTGGAAAATCTGCCTGCCGCTGACGCTGATCAACTTGCTGGTAACGGCGGCTGTCATTCTCTGGCAGGCGCAATAAGGGGCAATAAGACCATGACCTTAAAAGAATTGTTAGTAGGTTTCGGCACCCAGGTTCGTAGTATCTGGATGATCGGCCTGCACGCGTTCGCCAAACGCGAAACGCGAATGTACCCGGAAGAGCCGGTCTATCTGCCGCCCCGTTATCGTGGTCGTATCGTTCTGACCCGCGATCCGGACGGCGAAGAGCGTTGCGTAGCCTGTAACCTCTGCGCGGTAGCCTGCCCGGTCGGCTGTATCTCGCTGCAAAAAGCAGAAACCAAAGACGGTCGCTGGTATCCGGAATTTTTCCGCATCAACTTCTCACGCTGCATTTTCTGTGGTCTGTGCGAAGAAGCCTGTCCGACCACGGCGATTCAGTTAACCCCGGATTTCGAAATGGGGGAATACAAGCGCCAGGATCTGGTTTACGAGAAAGAGGATCTGCTGATCTCCGGTCCGGGCAAATACCCGGAATATAACTTCTACCGGATGGCAGGTATGGCAATCGACGGCAAAGATAAGGGCGAAGCAGAGAACGAAGCCAAGCCTATCGACGTCAAGAGCCTGTTACCGTAAGGAGAGGGGCAATGGAGTTCGCTTTTTATATCTGTGGCCTGATAGCCATACTTGCGACCTTGCGAGTGATCACCCATACCAATCCGGTACACGCGCTGCTGTACCTGATTATTTCGCTGCTGGCGATCTCTGGGGTGTTCTTCTCACTGGGCGCTTACTTTGCCGGTGCGCTGGAAATTATCGTCTATGCGGGTGCCATTATGGTGCTGTTCGTGTTCGTGGTGATGATGCTCAACCTGGGCGGTTCAGAAATCGAACAGGAACGCCAGTGGTTGAAACCGCAGGTGTGGATTGGTCCGGCAATTTTGTCAGCCATCATGCTGGTGGTGATTGTTTACGCCATTCTCGGTGTTAACGATCAAGGTATCGACGGTACGCCAATCAGTGCTAAAGCAGTGGGTATTACGCTGTTCGGGCCTTACGTACTGGCGGTGGAACTGGCTTCTATGCTGCTGCTCGCGGGTCTGGTTGTGGCCTTCCACGTCGGTCGTGAAGAGCGTGCGGGTGAAGTGCTGAGCAATCGTAAAGACGACAGCGCGAAAAGAAAAACGGAGGAGCACGCATGATCCCCTTACAACATGGACTGATCCTCGCGGCAATCTTATTCGTTCTTGGCTTAACCGGTCTGGTTATCCGTCGCAATCTGCTGTTTATGCTGATTGGTCTGGAAATCATGATTAACGCCTCCGCGCTGGCCTTTGTGGTCGCCGGAAGCTACTGGGGCCAGACCGACGGTCAGGTGATGTACATTCTCGCCATCAGCCTCGCGGCGGCGGAAGCGAGTATCGGCCTTGCGCTGCTGCTGCAACTTCACCGTCGTCGCCAGAACCTGAACATCGATTCAGTAAGTGAGATGCGCGGATGAACATGCTTGCCTTAACCATTATTTTGCCATTGATTGGCTTCGTCCTGCTGGCGTTCTCCCGTGGGCGCTGGTCTGAAAACGTCTCGGCGATCGTCGGCGTTGGCTCTGTGGGCCTGGCGGCGCTGGTAACCGCCTTTATCGGCGTTGACTTCTTCGCTAACGGTGAGCAGGCATATAGCCAGCCGCTGTGGACGTGGATGTCGGTAGGCGACTTTAACATCGGTTTCAATCTGGTGCTGGACGGCCTGTCGCTGACCATGCTCTCAGTGGTCACTGGTGTGGGTTTCCTTATTCACATGTATGCCTCCTGGTATATGCGCGGAGAAGAGGGCTACTCTCGCTTCTTCGCTTACACCAACCTGTTCATCGCCAGCATGGTAGTTCTGGTTCTCGCCGATAACCTACTGTTGATGTACCTCGGCTGGGAAGGCGTGGGCCTGTGCTCCTATCTGCTGATCGGTTTCTATTACACCGATCCGAAGAATGGCGCAGCGGCAATGAAAGCGTTCGTCGTGACCCGTGTGGGTGACGTCTTCCTCGCTTTTGCGCTGTTCATTCTTTACAACGAACTGGGCACCCTGAACTTCCGCGAAATGGTGGAACTGGCACCAGCGCACTTTGCTGACGGCAATAACATGCTGATGTGGGCGACGCTGATGCTGCTGGGCGGTGCGGTCGGTAAATCTGCGCAGTTGCCGTTGCAGACATGGCTTGCCGACGCGATGGCGGGCCCGACGCCTGTCTCCGCGCTGATCCACGCCGCAACAATGGTAACCGCGGGTGTCTACCTGATCGCCCGTACCCACGGCCTGTTCCTGATGACGCCGGAAGTTCTGCATCTGGTGGGTATTGTCGGGGCGGTTACGCTGCTGCTGGCCGGTTTTGCCGCGCTGGTACAGACCGACATCAAACGTGTTCTCGCTTACTCTACCATGAGCCAGATTGGCTACATGTTCCTCGCGCTTGGCGTGCAGGCATGGGATGCGGCGATTTTCCACTTGATGACCCACGCGTTCTTTAAAGCGCTGCTGTTCCTGGCATCCGGTTCCGTCATTCTGGCCTGCCATCACGAACAGAACATCTTTAAGATGGGTGGTCTGCGTAAATCTATTCCGCTGGTTTATCTCTGCTTCCTGGTGGGCGGCGCAGCACTATCGGCACTGCCGCTGGTCACTGCGGGCTTCTTCAGTAAGGATGAGATCCTCGCGGGTGCGATGGCGAATGGACATATCAATCTGATGGTGGCAGGTCTGGTCGGTGCGTTTATGACCTCGCTCTACACCTTCCGTATGATTTTCATCGTCTTCCACGGAAAAGAACAAATTCACGCTCACGCCGTGAAAGGGGTAACTCACAGCCTGCCGCTGATTGTGCTGCTGATCCTTTCCACCTTCGTTGGTGCACTGATTGTACCGCCGCTGCAGGGCGTGCTTCCGCAAACGACGGAGCTGGCGCACGGCAGCATGTTGACCCTGGAAATTACCTCTGGCGTGGTCGCGGTGGTCGGCATTCTGCTGGCTGCCTGGCTGTGGCTGGGTAAACGTACTCTGGTGACCTCCATCGCCAACAGTGCGCCGGGCCGTCTGCTGGGTACCTGGTGGTACAACGCCTGGGGCTTTGACTGGCTGTACGACAAAGTGTTCGTCAAGCCGTTCCTGGGTATTGCCTGGTTGCTGAAACGCGATCCGCTGAACTCAATGATGAACATCCCGGCTGTCCTTTCCCGCTTTGCAGGTAAAGGTCTGCTGTTAAGCGAGAACGGTTATCTGCGCTGGTATGTGGCATCCATGAGCATCGGTGCGGTCGTGGTGCTGGCTCTGTTGATGGTACTGCGTTGAGTTAAGGATTGTGGGATTGCCCCTGGGCATATAAGAACGTAGGTCGGATAAGCCGTCTTCGCGGCGCATCCGACACTACCCCCAGTCCGAAGAGAATTTTCTGTCGTGAGAATTCGTTGAAAATCCGGTCCTGACGGGACTTTTACAAGGAATAAAGATCGCCATGTTACTACCCTGGCTAATATTAATTCCCTTTATCGGCGGCTTCCTGTGCTGGCAGACCGAACGCTTTGGCGTCAAGGTGCCGCGCTGGATCGCGCTGGTAACCATGGGATTGACGCTGGCGCTGTCGCTGCAACTGTGGTTGCAGGGCGGTTATTCACTGACGCAATCCGCCGGAATTCCGCAGTGGCAGTCTGAATTCGACATGCCGTGGATCCCGCGTTTTGGTATCTCTATCCATCTCGCCATTGACGGTCTGTCGTTGCTGATGGTCGTGCTGACCGGTCTGCTCGGTGTGCTGGCGGTACTCTGTTCGTGGAAAGAGATCGAAAAATACCAGGGCTTCTTCCACCTCAACCTGATGTGGATCCTGGGCGGCGTTATCGGCGTGTTCCTTGCCATCGACATGTTCCTGTTCTTCTTCTTCTGGGAAATGATGCTGGTGCCGATGTACTTCCTGATCGCACTGTGGGGGCATAAAGCCTCTGACGGTAAAACGCGTATCACGGCGGCAACCAAGTTCTTCATTTACACCCAGGCGAGTGGTCTGGTGATGTTGATCGCCATCCAGGCGCTGGTTTTCGTTCACTACAATGCGACCGGCGTCTGGACCTTCAACTATGAAGAGCTGCTGAATACGCCGATGTCTAACGGCGTGGAATACCTGTTGATGCTGGGCTTCTTCATCGCCTTCGCAGTGAAAATGCCGGTGGTTCCGCTGCATGGCTGGCTGCCGGATGCGCACTCCCAGGCTCCGACCGCCGGTTCCGTTGACCTCGCGGGGATCTTGCTGAAAACCGCCGCTTACGGTCTGCTGCGTTTCTCCCTACCGCTGTTCCCGAACGCGTCGGCAGAGTTCGCGCCAATCGCTATGTGGCTGGGTGTTATCGGCATCTTCTATGGTGCGTGGATGGCCTTCGCCCAGACCGATATCAAACGTCTGATCGCCTACACCTCGGTTTCCCACATGGGCTTCGTGCTGATTGCTATCTACACCGGTAGCCAGTTGGCCTACCAGGGCGCGGTAATCCAGATGATTGCACACGGCTTGTCAGCGGCGGGTCTGTTTATTCTCTGCGGTCAGCTCTATGAACGTATCCATACCCGCGACATGCGCATGATGGGCGGTCTGTGGAGCAAGATGAAGTGGCTGCCAGCACTGTCGCTGTTCTTTGCGGTGGCAACGCTTGGGATGCCTGGCACCGGTAACTTCGTCGGCGAATTTATGATTCTGTTCGGTAGCTTCCAGGTTGTCCCGGTAATTACCGTTATCTCTACCTTTGGGCTGGTCTTTGCATCTGTTTATTCGCTGGCGATGCTGCATCGCGCTTATTTCGGTAAAGCGAAAAGCCAGATTGCCAGCCAGGAACTGCCAGGGATGTCGCTGCGTGAGCTGTTTATGATCCTGTTGCTGGTGGTGCTGCTGGTACTGCTGGGCTTCTATCCGCAGCCGATTCTGGATACCTCGCACTCCGCGATTGGCAATATCCAGCAGTGGTTTGTTAATTCCGTTACTACTACAAGGCCGTAAATCGCCATGACAATAACTCCACAAAACCTGATCGCACTGCTACCGTTGCTGATCGTCGGCTTGACGGTGGTGGTTGTGATGCTCTCCATTGCGTGGCGACGCAATCATTTTCTCAACGCTACGCTCTCGGTTATTGGGCTTAACGCGGCGCTGGTTTCGCTCTGGTTTGTCGGCCAGGCGGGCGCTATGGACGTTACGCCACTGATGCGCGTTGATGGTTTCGCCATGCTTTACACCGGGCTGGTATTGTTGGCGAGCCTCGCCACCTGTACTTTCGCCTACCCGTGGCTTGAAGGCTATAACGACAACAAGGATGAGTTCTACCTGTTGGTGTTAATTGCCGCGCTGGGCGGGATCCTGCTGGCGAATGCCAACCATCTGGCGTCTCTGTTCCTCGGTATCGAACTGATCTCTTTGCCGCTGTTTGGCCTGGTCGGTTACGCTTTCCGCCAGAAACGTTCGCTGGAAGCCAGTATCAAATACACCATCCTTTCTGCCGCAGCGTCTTCTTTCCTGCTGTTCGGTATGGCGCTGGTGTATGCGCAGTCTGGCGACCTGTCGTTTGTCGCACTGGGTAAAAACCTCGGCGACGGTATGCTCAACGAGCCGCTGTTGCTGGCAGGTTTCGGCCTGATGATTGTTGGCCTCGGCTTCAAACTCTCTCTGGTGCCGTTCCACCTGTGGACGCCAGACGTATACCAGGGCGCGCCTGCGCCGGTTTCCACTTTCCTGGCGACGGCGAGCAAAATCGCTATCTTCGGCGTGGTGATGCGTTTGTTCCTTTACGCACCGGTGGGTGACAGTGAAGCGATTCGCGTAGTGCTGGCGATTATCGCCTTTGCCTCCATCATCTTCGGTAACCTGATGGCGCTGAGCCAGACCAATATCAAACGTCTGCTCGGTTACTCATCTATCTCTCACCTCGGCTATCTGCTGGTGGCGCTGATTGCGCTGCAAACCGGCGAGATGTCGATGGAAGCGGTAGGGGTTTACCTGGCAGGTTATCTGTTCAGCAGCCTCGGCGCGTTCGGCGTGGTCAGCCTGATGTCCAGCCCGTATCGTGGCCCGGATGCTGATTCCCTGTTCTCTTACCGCGGTCTGTTCTGGCATCGTCCGATCCTCGCGGCAGTGATGACGGTGATGATGCTTTCACTGGCTGGTATCCCAATGACGCTGGGCTTTATCGGTAAGTTCTACGTGCTGGCGGTCGGTGTCCAGGCACACTTGTGGTGGCTGGTGGGTGCCGTAGTTGTCGGTTCGGCAATCGGCCTCTACTACTACCTGCGTGTGGCGGTGAGCTTATACCTTCACGCTCCGGAACAACCGGGTCGCGATGCACCATCAAACTGGCAGTACAGCGCAGGCGGTATCGTGGTGCTGATCTCTGCACTGTTGGTACTGGTGCTGGGTGTATGGCCACAACCGCTGATTAGCATTGTGCGGTTAGCAATGCCGCTGATGTAAGCAGTCAGTTTGTAAGTCAGAAAGCCGCCGACATGTTCGGCGGTTTTTTTGGGTGCCCTGACACCATCACCCAACAATAACCGTCAGCGCATGATTCCCTTGTCGCAGCATACGTCGATACGCGCTAATCAGCTTTTCCATATCAAGCATGATCGAAGCAAAGAGTTGCCCCTCTAACTCTTCTGAAAAGGTTACTCCCGGATAAATCTCCATTTCATTGAGTCGCTTAATGGAAAACTGTTTACGCAGCTCACTTCGATCCAGTGATTCCAGTCGGTCGATTGTCGCGGCTAACTCCTGATTCCAGGTCAATCCCAGGAAGCCATCTATGCCATCTTCTAGGCTGTGTTCACCAAGCACTGCGCGACTTAGCGGGTCATTCTTCGCGGGGTCAAATGCAGATGTACCCGTCAGGCCAAAGTGTAAAAAATCCCAGCGTTTATCAATATCCAGTCGGCGTAATCCTGAAAGCGTGTCATGTATATTATCCATCAAAGGTTTTTTAGTAGACTCAAGCAGTTGGTTAATCTTTTCTGAGTCAATTTCTGCAAAATAGCCAATCATTCCCATTTATTTTTCCTCCGTTGAATTTCATGTTTCGCATCTTAAAACAGACGAAAGAAAATAAAATGCGCATGTTGCTTTTTCTGGATCCGCCTCGAGAAATTTTTATTATTTACTGTTGTATAACAAGGTTGTAACTCCATCCACTACCTGAGCCATTTTCTGATAATTTAATCTGTCTGCGATATCACCGGGAAAGTGGTATTGTTTATTACGATAAAAAGCGGTGTCAGTAATCATTACGGCGGGAATATCGTATTGCCAATAATTAAGGTGATCAGAGAAATCAATACCGGGAATAAAACCTGGGGCATTCATAGAATAAACAGATAAATCCCGGGATGACAACAATGCCGCTTTTACCTGACGAACGGCGTTGATATCCTGCATTCTGCCGACCACGGCAATAAAGTCTCCCCGATCGGGATAAAGCCAGGACATGGCCGGGGATGGGTAATCCTGGCTACCAGGCGTAGAGTCGTAATAACCAATCATCTCCAGCGCTATCATTAATTTCACTGGACGCTCAAGCGAAGCTGCATGTACCGCGCTCCCCATTTCATCGCTACGAAAGAAGGGCGGTTCTTCCGACGCATAGGCGACCAGCTGCACGCCTGTTTTCGGTGCTTGCTGCTGTAACAAACGTGCCAGTTCGAGTAATCCTGCCACACCGCTGGCGTTATCATCCGCGCCCGGCGTATAGGTCAATTGATCGTTTTCGTAACTACTGACAGAGTCATAGTGCGCACCAATAATAATCAGCGGTCCATCGGCAGGACCATAATTAGCAACAATGTTTTTGTAGGGGCCACCCGTAATGGGGATATCCTGCGCGGTAACTCTGGCACCGCTACTGATAAAGACCTCTTTTATATACTCTGCGGATCTATTCAGATTATCAATATTGTCGGCGCTACGTGGATGCACAGTTTGTGTAAGATAACGAACTGTTTTTTCTAATTGCTCAGGACTAGCGTGTCGGGGCGTTGGTGGTAATGCATTCACCCAGGGTTGGTAAAAAATAATCAGAGGGAGTGAAAATAGAAATAATATAATAAAAGCAAAATTTATTTTTTTCATATGCAAATTATTAATGGGTTGCGTTGTTGAATCATTATTTGTTATGGGTTTCGATATTGTATTTTATTAAGATTAGCAGGATTATACAAAGAGTGTATTTTATGTCGGGGCCCTGAGTTTATTTAAAAGGATTTTATATGCGAAATAAAAATATAATCATGTTGCTTATAAGTAGTTTGATTTTGTCAGGATGTGGGCCGGAACCTGAGGATAAGAAAAGTCAGCAACAACAATCTACTACACCCACTGACCAGCAAGTGCTTGCCGCGCAACAAGCGGCAACAAAAGTGGCTGAGCAAAGCGCCGCCAAAGCCGCTGCAGACGCGAAAGCCTTAGCCCAGCAAGAAGTGCAACAATATTCAGACAAACAGGCTTTGCTGGGGCGATTGCAGGCGGCTCCAAAATATCAACATGCAGCCAGAGAAAAAGCAGCCTCCCAAATCGCAAATCCAGCAACCGCTCGCTACCAGCAGTTCGATGATAATCCGGTTAAGCAGGTAGCGCAAAACCCGTTGGCGACGTTTAGCCTTGACGTCGATACCGGCAGTTATGCGAATGTGCGGCGTTTCCTTAATCAAGGGCTGTTACCTCCGCCAGACGCTGTGCGGGTGGAGGAGATAGTCAATTATTTCCCGTCTGACTGGGATATCAAAGACAAACAATCTATTCCGGCCTCTAAGCCAATACCTTTCGCTATGCGCTACGAATTGGCACCTGCACCCTGGAATGAACAGCGAACATTGCTGAAAGTTGATATCCTGGCGAAAGATCGCAAAAGTGAAGAGTTACCCGCTTCTAATCTGGTCTTTCTTATCGACACGTCTGGTTCAATGATTTCTGATGAACGTTTGCCACTTATCCAGTCTTCGTTGAAATTATTGGTCAAAGAACTTCGTGAGCAGGATAACATTGCCATCGTGACCTACGCTGGCGACTCTCGTATTGCGTTGCCTTCTATCTCCGGTAGTCACAAGGCGGAAATTAATGCTGCAATTGATTCGCTGGATGCAGAAGGCAGTACCAATGGCGGTGCCGGGCTGGAGATGGCTTATCAGCAGGCAGCGAAGGGGTTTATTAAAGGTGGTATCAATCGCATTTTATTGGCCACTGACGGTGACTTTAACGTTGGCATTGACGATCCAAAATCGATTGAATCAATGGTCAAAAAACAGCGTGAGTCCGGTGTTACTCTGTCGACGCTTGGCGTGGGGGATAGCAATTATAACGAGGCAATGATGGTGAGAATTGCCGATGTTGGTAACGGCAACTATAGCTACATTGATACCCTCTCAGAGGCGCAGAAAGTGTTGAACAGTGAAATGCGGCAGACGTTGATTACCGTAGCAAAAGATGTCAAAGCGCAAATTGAGTTTAATCCCGCGTGGGTAACGGAATACCGTCAGATAGGTTATGAAAAGCGCCAACTTAAGGCAGAGGATTTTAATAACGACAACGTTGATGCGGGTGATATTGGCGCAGGTAAACATATAACATTGTTATTTGAATTAACGCTGAAAGGGCAAAAAGCATCAATTGATAAGTTACGCTATGCCCCGGATAACAAATCAGCGAAATCGGACAAAACAAAAGAACTTGCCTGGTTAAAGATTCGTTGGAAATCCCCACAGGGAAAAGAAAGTCAGTTAGTTGAATTCCCGTTGGCATCTGCAATAAAGGCACCTTCAGAAGATATGCGCTTTCGCGCAGCAGTGGCTGCATATGGGCAAAAGTTACGCGGTTCTGAATACCTGAACAATACCTCCTGGCAGCAGATCAAACAGTGGGCTCAGAAGGCAAAAGGGGAAGATCCACAGGGTTACAGAGCGGAATTTATTCGCCTGATTGGACTGGCGAAAGATCTGGACAATTCACAAAACTAAAAATGATAATTCTGTTTGCCTGATATCGACATCAAACGTATCCGGCAAACAGATGAAAAAATGTCAAATAAATGTGTTGGTATCGTTAAATTAATCTGCTAACTAACCACCGCTTTCGACTTAAATGCTAAACACCGCGAAATCATTCGCCAGTTCAGTCGCCGGGAAAATTGACCGACATTCACGTAACAGGTGCTGACAACCTTTGTCATCATAGCGTGAGCTGACGTGGGTAATGATTAGCTTACCGACTCCAGCCTCACGGGCTAGTGCCGCCGCCTGGCGTGTAGAACTATGGCCGCGACTGTTGGCTTTGGCCTCCATCGCCATATCCAGAGTCGCTTCGTGAACCATTACGTCGACGCCTTTAGCAAGCTCCAGCGCGGCATCGCAGGGGCCGGTATCGCCGAAAATAGCGAGCGCTTTACCCGGCACTGGAGCGGCTAAGTAATCTGCGCCATTAATCTGCCTTCCATCATCCAGCATGATTGTTTTGCCCGCTTTTAATTCCTGAAACAGCGGGCCAGGCGGCACGCCAGCAGCTTTTAATGCCTGGGCATTTAATGCACCTGGTTTATCATGTTCTTCAATACGATAACCATAACATTCCAGTGGGTGTTCCATCGGATAAGCGGTCACTTTGCGCAGGCCATCATCGAAAATTTCGCCAGTGCTAATTTCGACAATTTCCAGCGGATAATCGGTCCATGAGCCGCTAATCCGCAGCGCGGTCTCCACAAATTCACGGATACCGTGCGGACCATAAATCGTTAAGGGTTGGATAATGCCTGACATAGAACGACTGCACAGCAAGCCGGGTAAACCAAAGAGATGATCGCCATGAAGGTGACTGATAAAAATCTTGTCCAGTTTTCCAGGGTTAAAGGCAGTATGCAGTAGCTGATGCTGGGTGCCTTCACCGCAGTCAAATAACCAAAGTCCGCTCTGGGTCGGATGTTGCAGGTTAAGCAATATTGCCGTGACATTACGCGTACGGGTTGGCACACCGGCTGAAGTACCTAAAAAAATTAATTCCATGAGTTCATCACGCTGCTGAAAATATTCCGGCTAGTATAAAGCAAACAGCACAAAGGAGCCTTCCATGATCGACTGGCAAGATCTGCATCATTCTGATTTATCCGTTTCTCAGCTTTATGCCTTATTACAACTGCGTTGTGCGGTATTTGTAGTGGAACAAAACTGTCCTTACCAGGATATCGATGGTGACGATCTGGAGGGAGAAAATCGCCACATTCTCGGTTGGCATAACGGGACACTGGTGGCGTATGCGAGGATTCTGAAAAGTGACGACGAACTGCAACCCGTTGTGATTGGTCGGGTGATTGTCAGCGAAGCCTTACGCGGTGAAAAAATCGGTCAGCAATTGATGAGTAAGGCGCTGGAATCGTGTACTCGCCGCTGGCCGGAGAAGCCGATTTATCTGGGGGCGCAGGCGCATTTACAAAACTTTTATGGGCAATTTGGTTTCATCCCTGTGACCGATATTTATGAAGAAGATGGTATCCCACACATTGGGATGGCACGCGAGGTAATTCAGGCGTAATCAATAACCCTTGTCTATAGTTAGTGACAGGTTTTACACAAATGGAGAACGAGAATGTCTAATCAGTTTGGTGATACACGTATTGATGACGACCTGACGCTGCTTAGTGAAACACTGGAAGAGGTGCTCCGCTCCTCTGGCGATCCCGCCGATCAGAAATATGTTGAGCTGAAAGCGCGTGCAGAAAAAGCGCTGGATGATGTGAAAAAACGGGTTAGCCAGGCTTCAGACAGTTATTACTATCGGGCGAAGCAGGCAGTTTATCGTGCTGATGACTACGTCCACGAAAAACCCTGGCAAGGAATTGGTGTGGGTGCGGCCGTTGGGCTGGTTCTAGGACTGTTGCTGGCACGCCGTTAAAACCTCCCTACACCGGGGTACTGCATTTTTTTTGTCGTACCCCGTATAATGTGAGGCTTTTAACAGGGAGAGGTCCGCGTGCAATCACTTACTACGGCGCTGGAAAATCTACTGCGCCATTTGTCGCAAGAGATTCCGGCGACACCCGGCATTCGGGTTATCGATATTCCTTTCCCTCTCAAAGACGCTTTTGATGCCTTGAGCTGGCTGGCCAGTCAGCAGGTGTATCCGCAATTCTACTGGCAACAACGTAATGGTGATGAAGAAGCTGCCGTCCTGGGTGCGATTACCCGTTTTACGTCGTTGGACCAGGCACAACGTTTTCTTCGCCAGCACCCGGAACACGCCGACTTACGCATCTGGGGGTTGAATGCGTTTGACCCGTCGCAGGGCTATTTACTTTTACCACGCCTGGAATGGCGACGTTGTGGCGGTAAAGCCACGCTGCGGTTGACGCTATTCAGCGAAAGCTCCCTTCAGCACGATGCAATCAAGGCAAAAGAATTTATCGCCACACTGGTGAGTATCAAGCCCCTGCCTGGATTACATTTAACCACCACGCGAGAACAACACTGGCCGGACAAAACGGGCTGGACGCTATTAATCGAACTGGCAACGAAAACCATCGCCGAAGGCGAGCTCGACAAAGTTGTGCTTGCTCGGGCAACTGACCTGCATTTCGCAAGTCCGGTCAATGCGGCAGCGATGATGGCTGCCAGTCGTCGGCTCAATCTGAATTGCTACCATTTTTACATGGCCTTTGATGGCGAAAATGCTTTTCTTGGTTCTTCACCGGAACGGTTATGGCGGCGGCGTGACAAAGCGCTGCGTACCGAAGCGCTGGCGGGAACGGTAGCAAATCATCCTGATGATAAGCAGGCGCAGCAGTTAGGTGAGTGGCTGATGGCGGATGATAAAAACCAGCGCGAGAACATGTTGGTGGTGGAAGATATCTGCCAACGATTGCAGGCCGATACCCGGACGCTGGATGTTTTACCGCCGCAGGTACTGCGTCTACGTAAAGTACAGCATCTTCGCCGCTGTATCTGGACTTCACTCAACAAAGCGGATGATGTGATCTGTTTACATCAGTTGCAGCCAACGGCAGCAGTTGCTGGCTTACCGCGCGATCTGGCGCGACAGTTTATCGCCCGTCACGAACCGTTCACTCGAGAATGGTACGCCGGTTCTGCGGGCTATCTTTCATTACAGCAAAGTGAATTCTGCGTTTCCCTGCGCTCAGCAAAAATCAGCGGCAATATCGTGCGGCTATATGCTGGCGCAGGCATTGTCCGTGGTTCCGACCCCGAGCAAGAGTGGCAGGAAATCGACAACAAAGCGGCAGGGCTGCGTACTTTATTACAAATGGAATAGTAATGAGTCGCATCATTACCGATTCATATCAATAATCTATTTTTGTAGCTCCTTATACTTAGCCGCAATATTGATACCGGACAAACTCATGTCAGTAAGCGCATTTAACCGACGCTGGGCGGCGGTCATTCTGGAAGCATTAACGCGTCACGGCGTCAGACACATCTGTATCGCCCCTGGCTCGCGTTCTACACCGTTAACGTTAGCGGCGGCGGAGAATTCCGCATTCATTCACCACACCCATTTCGATGAGCGTGGACTGGGGCATCTGGCGCTGGGGCTGGCGAAAGTCAGCAAGCAGCCGGTGGCGGTGATTGTGACCTCCGGCACGGCGGTAGCAAATCTCTATCCGGCGCTGATTGAAGCTGGGTTAACCGGAGAAAAACTGATCCTGTTAACCGCCGATCGCCCGCCGGAGCTGATTGACTGCGGCGCGAATCAGGCGATTCGTCAGCCGGGAATGTTCGCCTCTCACCCCACGCACAGTATTTCACTGCCGCGCCCGACCCAGGATATCCCCGCACGTTGGCTGGTTTCTACCATCGACCACGCTCTCGGTACGCTTCATGCTGGTGGAGTCCATATCAACTGCCCGTTTGCTGAACCGCTGTATGGCGAAATGGACGACACGGGGATTAGCTGGCAACAGCGGCTGGGCGACTGGTGGCAGGACGACAAACCGTGGCTGCGTGAAGCGCCTCGTCGGGAAAGTGAAAAACAGCGCGACTGGTTCTTCTGGCGACAAAAGCGCGGTGTGGTGGTTGCCGGGCGCATGAGTGCGGAAGAGGGCAAAAAAGTTGCACTGTGGGCGCAAACTCTTGGCTGGCCGCTGATTGGCGACGTGCTGTCGCAAACCGGACAGCCGCTGCCGTGTGCCGATCTCTGGTTAGGCAATGCCAAAGCGACCAGCGAACTGCAACAGGCACAAATAGTGGTGCAATTGGGAAGCAGCCTGACGGGGAAACGACTCCTCCAATGGCAGGCAAGCTGTGAACCAGAAGAGTACTGGATTGTTGATGACATTGAAGGGCGACTTGATCCGGCACACCATCGCGGACGTCGCTTAATTGCCAATATTGCCGACTGGCTGGAGCTGCATCCGGCAGAAAAACGCCAGCCCTGGTGCGTTGAAATCCCGCGCCTGGCGGAACAGGCAATGCAGGCGGTTATTGCCCGTCGCGATGCGTTTGGCGAAGCGCAACTGGCGCATCGCATCAGCGACTATTTGCCTGAACAGGGGCAATTGTTTGTCGGTAACAGCCTGGTGGTGCGTCTGATTGATGCGCTTTCGCAACTTCCGGCAGGTTACCCGGTGTACAGCAACCGTGGTGCCAGCGGTATCGACGGGCTGCTCTCGACTGCCGCCGGCGTTCAGCGGGCAAGCGGCAAACCGACGCTGGCGATTGTGGGCGATCTCTCCGCACTTTACGATCTCAACGCGCTGGCGTTATTGCGCCAGGTTTCCGCACCGCTGGTATTAATTGTGGTGAACAACAACGGCGGGCAAATTTTTTCGCTGTTGCCAACGCCGAAAAGCGAGCGCGGGCGTTTCTATCTGATGCCGCAAAACGTCCATTTTGAGCACGCCGCCGCGATGTTCGAGCTGAAATATCATCGTCCGCAAAACTGGCAGGAACTTGAAACGACACTAGTCGATGCCTGGCGTACGCCGACCACCACGGTGATTGAAATGGTGGTTAACGACACCGATGGTGCGCAAACGCTCCAGCAACTTCTGGCGCAGGTAAGCCATTTATGATCCTGCACGCGCAGGCAAAACACGGCAAACCAGGTTTACCCTGGCTGGTGTTTTTGCACGGTTTTTCCGGCGATTGCCATGAATGGCAAGAAGTGGGCGAGGCGTTTGCCGACTACTCGCGGTTGTATGTTGATCTCCCAGGTCACGGTGGTTCAGCGACGATCAGCGTCGATGGATTTGATGATGTCACCGACTTACTGTGTAAAACGCTGGTTAGTTACAACATCCTTAACTTCTGGCTGGTGGGGTACTCGCTTGGCGGACGGGTGGCGATGATGGCGGCTTGCCAGGAGCTGGCGGGGCTTTGTGGAGTTGTTGTCGAAGGCGGGCATCCTGGGTTGCAAAATGCTGAACAACGCGCGGAACGTCAGCGTTCCGATCGCCAATGGGCGCAGCGTTTTCGTACAGAACCGTTAACGGCGGTATTTGCCGATTGGTATCAACAGCCTGTTTTTGCCTCGCTCAATGACGATCAACGCCGGGAGCTGGTGGCGCTGCGCAGCAACAATAATGGCGCAACCCTTGCCGCCATGCTGGAGGCGACTTCTCTCGCCGTCCAGCCCGATTTACGTGCTAACCTTAGCGCCCGCACATTTGCGTTTTATTATTTATGTGGTGAACGTGACAGCAAATTCCGCGCTCTGGCGGCGGAACTGGCTGCCGACTGCCATGTCATTCCTCGCGCCGGACATAACGCGCACCGGGAAAATCCCGCTGGCGTAATCGCAAGTCTGGCGCAGATCTTGCGTTTCTGACTAAAGGACACAATATGATTTATCCTGATGAAGCAATGCTTTACGCACCGGTTGAATGGCACGACTGCTCCGAAGGTTTTGAGGACATTCGTTATGAAAAATCCACCGACGGTATCGCAAAAATCACCATTAATCGTCCGCAGGTGCGCAATGCCTTCCGTCCTCTGACGGTAAAAGAGATGATCCAGGCGCTGGCGGATGCGCGTTATGACGACAACATCGGCGTGATCATTCTGACTGGTGCAGGCGATAAAGCGTTCTGCTCCGGTGGTGACCAGAAAGTGCGTGGCGATTACGGCGGCTATAAAGATGATTCCGGCGTACATCACCTGAACGTGCTGGACTTCCAGCGTCAGATCCGTACCTGTCCGAAACCGGTTGTCGCGATGGTGGCTGGCTACTCCATCGGCGGCGGTCACGTTCTGCACATGATGTGCGACCTGACTATCGCGGCTGATAATGCCATCTTCGGCCAGACTGGCCCGAAAGTCGGTTCCTTCGACGGCGGCTGGGGCGCTTCCTACATGGCTCGCATCGTCGGACAGAAAAAAGCGCGTGAAATCTGGTTCTTGTGCCGTCAGTACGACGCGAAACAGGCGCTGGATATGGGCCTTGTAAACACCGTGGTACCGCTGGCGGATCTGGAAAAAGAAACCGTCCGTTGGTGCCGTGAAATGCTGCAAAACAGCCCGATGGCGCTGCGCTGCCTGAAAGCTGCGCTGAACGCCGACTGTGACGGGCAGGCGGGGCTGCAGGAGCTGGCGGGCAACGCTACCATGCTGTTCTACATGACGGAAGAAGGTCAGGAAGGTCGCAATGCTTTCAACCAGAAACGTCAGCCTGATTTCAGCAAATTTAAACGGAATCCGTAATGCGTAGCGCGCAGGTATACCGCTGGCAGATCCCCATGGACGCGGGGGTGGTTCTGCGCGACAGGCGGTTAAAAACCCGCGACGGGCTGTATGTTTGCCTGCGTGAGGGTGAGCGCGAAGGGTGGGGGGAGATCTCCCCACTGCCGGGCTTCAGTCAGGAAACCTGGGAAGATGCGCAAAGTGTGCTGCTTGCCTGGGTAAATAACTGGCTGGCAGGCGATTGCGAATTACCGCAGATGCCTTCCGTTGCCTTTGGCGTAAGTTGTGCATTGGCGGAGCTGGCAGATACGCTCCCGCAGGCGGCCAATTACCGTGCGGCACCGCTGTGTAATGGCGATCCTGACGATCTGATCCTCAAACTTGCCGATATGCCTGGCGAGAAAGTGGCGAAGGTCAAAGTGGGATTGTATGAAGCCGTGCGCGACGGCATGGTGGTGAATCTGTTGCTGGAGGCAATTCCGGATCTGCATTTGCGTCTTGACGCGAATCGCGCCTGGACACCGCTGAAAGGCCAGCAGTTTGCCAAATACGTTAACCCGGATTATCGCCACCGCATCGCATTTCTCGAAGAGCCGTGCAAAACCCGCGATGATTCGCGTGCGTTTGCCCGTGAAACCGGCATTGCCATTGCCTGGGATGAAAGCTTGCGCGAGCCGGATTTTGCCTTTGTAGCTGAAGAGGGCGTGCGCGCGGTAGTTATCAAACCCACGCTCACGGGCAGCCTGGAGAAAGTACGCGAGCAGGTGAAGGCGGCGCATGCGCTGGGGCTGACGGCGGTGATCAGTTCTTCCATTGAGTCGAGCTTAGGTCTAATGCAACTGGCGCGGATTGCTGCCTGGTTAACGCCAGACACCATTCCGGGACTGGACACGCTGGATCTGATGCAGGTGCAGCAGGTTCGTCGCTGGCCGGGGAGTCCACTGCCGTTAGTGGACGTTGATGCACTGGAGCGGCTGTTATGATCTTCTCTGACTGGCCGTGGCGTCACTGGCGGCAAGTGCGGGGAGAAGCCATCGCCTTACGTCTTAATGACGAGCAACTCAACTGGCGCGAGCTTTGTGCTCGCGTCGATGAATTAGCCTCCAGCTTTGCGGCGCAGGGTGTGGTTGCGGGCAGCGGCGTGATGTTGCGGGCGTGGAATACGCCGCAAACGCTGCTGGCCTGGCTGGCGTTACTGCAATGCGGGGCGCGGGTGTTGCCCGTGAACCCTCAGCTGCCGCAACCGCTGCTTGAGGAATTGCTGCCCAATCTTACGCTGCAATTTGCGCTGGTGCCGGAAGGGGAAAACACGTTTCCGGCGTTAACGTCGCTGCATATTCAGCAGGTTGAAGGCGTACATGCCGTGGCGTGGCAGCCGACGCGTCTGTGCTCAATGACGTTAACCTCTGGTTCCACTGGCTTGCCGAAAGCCGCTGTTCATACTTATCAGGCTCATCTTGCCAGCGCCGAAGGGGTGTTATCGCTGATTCCGTTTGGCGATCACGATGACTGGTTGCTCTCTTTACCGCTGTTTCACGTCTCCGGTCAGGGAATTATGTGGCGCTGGTTATACGCTGGTGCGCGGATGACGGTACGTGATAAACAGCCATTGGAGCAAATGCTGGCAGGCTGTACGCACGCTTCACTGGTGCCAACACAACTCTGGCGTTTGCTGGTTAACCGTAGTTCCGTTTCCCTGAAAGCGGTTTTACTTGGCGGCGCGGCTATCCCGGTCGAGTTGACGGAACAGGCGCGCGAGCAGGGGATTCGGTGCTTTTGCGGCTATGGTCTGACCGAGTTTGCCTCCACGGTGTGTGCGAAAGAAGCCGACGGTCTGGCAGACGTCGGTTCGCCGCTGCCGGGTCGGGAAGTGAAAATCGTAAACGACGAAGTGTGGCTGCGGGCTGCCAGCATGGCAGAAGGTTACTGGCGTAACGGGCAACGGGTTCCACTGGTTAATGACGAAGGCTGGTACGCCACGCGCGATCGCGGTGAGATGCATAATGGCAAGCTGACCATTGTCGGACGTTTAGACAATCTGTTCTTCAGTGGTGGCGAAGGCATTCAGCCAGAAGAAGTCGAGCGCGTTATTGCTGCACATCCTGCGGTTTTGCAGGTGTTTATCGTTCCCGTTGCTGACAAGGAGTTTGGTCATCGACCGGTAGCGGTGGTGGAGTATGACCAGCAAACCGTTGATCTTGGCGAATGGGTGAAAGATAAGCTGGCCCGTTTTCAACAACCGGTGCGCTGGCTGACTTTACCGCCGGAGCTGAAAAACGGCGGTATTAAAATTTCACGTCAGGCGTTAAAAGAGTGGGTGCAACGCCAGGATTAAGAAATCATTAGTTTCACTTCGCAATTTTGCCATTCCATTGCCGTTGATAATAGGTTTATCTGTTAATCTGTAAATTGATGTGAAAACTCTTATCAAACAGGATAATGCAATGGAATGGCTGGTCAAAAAATCGTGCTGCAATAAACAAAATAACAGACATGTACTTATGCTCTGCGATGCTGGCGGCGCGATAAAAATGATCGCCGAAGTGAAGAGTGACTTCGCCGTGAAAGTGGGGGATTTACTCTCGCCTTTGCAGAATGCGCTTTACTGTATTAATCGTGAAAAGCTGCACACGGTGAAAGTTCTTTCTGCAAGCTGTTATAGCCCCGATGAGTGGGAACGGCAGTGTAAAGCGGCAGGGAAAACTCAGTAACGTTGTTTTGTTGTGGGCAGGAAAATCAGCATCAACCCGCTCATAATACAGGCTACTCCCAGTAGTGCTTTCAGCGAAAAAGTCCCTTCCCAGCCGGGAAGTACCATTGAAGCAATCCATACCAGCACATAACTCATACTGAGCAAGGCATAGGCTTTGCTTAGCGCAAGTTTATGTAGTGTTTTATACCAACAAAAAACGGAAAGCAGATAACCCAGCAGCCCGAGTAACAATATCCGGGCATCCAGGCCAAAAGCTAACAGCGCCGCGATAAAATCCCATAAGTGCGTCATTGGCGGCAGATGACTCGCCGCAAAACCCAAGCTTAATTGCGCAGCGGAGGCGATAATGACGCTGAATAATCCCCACATCAGGCCCATTACACCGTACTCCCGAGGATCACAATGCCGCCAATAATGAACGCCACCCCACACCAGTGACGCAGCGATACCGGCTCGTGCCACAGTTTTACTGCAGCCAGCGTTACCCAGACAAAATTCAGACTTAACATCGGGTAGGCAATGCCTACCGGTACGTTCTGCAAGACCAGCAGCCAGAGCACCATGGCAAGGCCAAGACAAGCCAGCGCCAGTCCCAGCCACAGCACGATATGTTTGCGCCGTTTGTTTACCGCCGCAAAGCAGGTTGCCTGTTTCTGACACAACTGCCCGGCAACGCTAAGCAAGCTGGCAAAGACTAATGTTAGCCAGATCATTTGGGCCGATACTGAATGAGTACCAGACGTCCCTGACGATCGATGGCATCAGCGGGCGGAATGGCGAGACTATTGATATCTTCATCGCGGTCAACCGAAAGCACGAGTGTAATAATCCCCTCCTGACGATGTTGATTAAGCCAGTTTGCGAACTCATCACCGCTGACAAATCTCCCTTTTGCATCCGGATAATTAAGGCCATATTTCAACTCACCTGTCTGGCGATACATGATGATGTCATCGCGTTGCAGGCTCCATGCCAGACCTGCGGCAACACCGACGCTATCAGTAAGAATATAGCGGCTTGGCTGAAGTGATTCTTGTGTCATCTCGACAAAAAATTGCGGATGTTTTCCTTCCATGACTCTGTCAGGAATTGAAAATCCTACCAGCAACGCCAGCCCCAGCGGGCAAAGCGCGGCAAAAGGCCAGGTCTTTTCGACGTTTGTTAAGGTGTACCAGCCGAAAAATGCCCATAGCGAAAAAATAGACCAGGCACAAAAGACTTTATAGCTCTCGAAGGTTTGCCACACCGGTGTGTTCATTGGTCCCCAGGGGGAGACCACAAATGTGGCAATAATGCCAGTGACGCCAAAAGCGATGTTAATCCAGCCATTAATCCGCAACGCCAGAGGATTATTTTTTGCTGCCAGCAAAGCGTAATGCGCCATCAGCATTGCCAGAGGTGCAAAGCAGGAAAGAATATAGGTGGGCAATTTGCCTTTAGCGACGGAGAAAAACAGCAGCGGCATTATCGTCCAGCTCAACAAATAAACGGTTGCGGAATGCTTGCGGTTTTTCCAGCCAGCGTACAGTGCACCGGGGAGTAATCCCAGCCACGGCAGGCTACCGGCAATGATGACCGGCAAGTAGTACCAGAACGGCGCTCTATGTTGGGCATCATCCAGTGCAAAGCGTTGAATATGCTCAACCCAGAAAAAATAGTGCCAGAAGTCAGGCTCCCGCTGCGCTATCGCCAGTCCCCAGGGGAGAACCGTCAGTACGCAACTGATAACCGCCAGCCAGCCGTAAATAAAGAGATCTTTCCAGCGTTTTTGCGTTGCTACCCATGGCAGCACGCTTAATACCGGCACGGCAAGGGCGAGAAAACCTTTGGTCATCACCCCCATGCCGCAGGTGATTCCCAGCAGTAAAAATCCTGCGCTTTTGCCTTTCCACGTCTGTGCCTGCATTGCCAGCCAGAAGCTGCACATTCCCGCCACCAGCCAGAAGGCAATAAACGGATCGAGCACGGCATAAGTGCCGATGGCATAGACAATAAACAATGAGAGATAAATTACTGTGGCGAGTAAAGCCAGACGTTTATCGCGCCATAAGCGCAGAGTAAACCAGGTCATCAGCGCGGCAGTTAACAGGGTCGCAAAGATAACGCCTGCCCGCACACCAAAGTTATTCGCGCCAAATAGCCATTGCCCAATGCTGTTAATCCAGTATCCGGCAATGGGTTTTTCGAAATAACGTAGCCCTAACAGATGGGGAACAATCCAGTCGCCGGATGCCAGCATTTCCCGACTGATTTCCGCATAACGCGTTTCATCTGGTTGCCAGAGCAGACGCGTGCTGATCGGTAACAGGTAATAGCAGGCAATAAATGCGAAGAGGCCGATAAGGTAACGTACCGATTTCATCAGTGACTACCCGCCATTTGTTGGCAACCCAGCCAGCCTTCACGTCCGGCAATATTTCCGCGAACAACTTGTCCGAGCGGCAACGTCCCTGATAACAGTTCGCTTAAAGGGCAAAATGTCACGCCTTCCTGAGCTGCGCGTTTCAGGAGATCCACAAAATTATGCTGATAAGCGCAGCCTTCAACTTCGGCATGAATGGTATAAACCGGCGTGCCTTTATCTCGCTGGATGCGGTTGAGTAACCAACCGTTAAAATCTTCTGCTTTCACATCCCGACCAATCACTTCATCCCAGGTGGGTAAGGTCACCGGAATTTGCGCAGTGCCGGGGGTTCCTGATTCGAGCAATGGACGAAACGGCATCGCCCCACGACAATCGCTGTTGTAGCGCAAATGGAACGCTTCTTTTGCTTCGATCACCTGTTGGTCAGCACGCCAGCCAGCAGCGGCAGAACAGGTTACCGGTTGACCGATAATCTCTTCCAGGGTGCGAAGGCCGCGTGCAATATCGTCGATCATTGTTTGCCGATCCCAATTACCGCTATGGGCTTGCCAGGCATGGTGATCCCAGGCGTGCAGGCCGACTTCGTGATGTTTAGCCGCTTCACGAATGATATCGGCATTGGCATGACCAATCTCTTTACCTGGCCAGGCCGTACCTGCCAGTAAAATATCCCAGCCATAAAGCGATGCCGCGTTTGAGCGCAGCATCTTCCACAAAAACTGTGGCTTCACCAGTCGCCAGAGATGGCGGCCCATATTGTCCGGGCCGACGCTGAAAAAAATGCTGGCCTGAATATTATGCTTACTCAAGATTTCCAGCAGACGCGGCACGCCTTCACGGGTGCCACGAAAGGTATCGACATCAATGCGTAAGCCGACTTTGGTCATGATGGTTTATCCGTAAGATCAACGGTGCGCAGGAAGAAATCCAGCGTTTCGTCGATGGTTTCCTGCATATCAATTTTCGGTTCCCAGTCCAGGCAGCGGCGGGCATTGCGGATGCTCGGTTTACGATGCTCTACGTCCTGATATCCTTTGCCATAGTAGCTGCTACTTTCGACAACACGAAAGCCCGCAAACGGTGGGAAGTAATGGCGCAGCGGATGTTTTTCGAAGCTCGCCAGCAGCATCTCACCCAGTTCTTCAATGCTCGCTTCGTTCTCAGGATTGCCAATGTTGATAATTTCGCCATCGCAGCGATTTCCCGCATTTTCGATAATGCGGTATAACGCCTCGATACCATCCCGAATATCAGTAAAGCAGCGTTTTTGTTTTCCGCCATCAATCAGCTTAATCGGTGAACCTTCTACCAGATTGAGAATGAGTTGCGTAATAGCGCGGGAGCTGCCAATTCGCGCTGCATTAAGGTTATCCAGTCGTGGCCCCATCCAGTTAAACGGGCGGAAGAGGGTGAACTGTAAACCTTCTTTTTCGCCATAGGCCCAGATCACCCGATCAAGTAATTGTTTAGACACCGAATAAATCCAGCGTGGTTTATTCACCGGGCCGACGATTAAATTAGAATGATCCTCATCGAAGTATTTATCGCTACACATCCCATAAACTTCTGAAGTCGACGGGAAGATGATTCGCTTACGGTACTTCACGCAGTAGCGGATAATGCGCAGATTCTCTTCGAAATCGAGTTCAAATACGCGCAGCGGGTTGCGGGTATATTCAATCGGCGTGGCTATCGCCACCAGCGGCAACACGACATCACATTTTTTGACGTGATACTCAATCCATTCGGAATGAATACTGATATCGCCTTCGACAAAGTGAAAATGCGGATGATTCAGAAAACGGCTTATCGCATCGCTGCCAATATCCAGACCGTAAACTTCATAATGATCTTCGCGCAGCAGGCGTTCTGTCAGATGGTTGCCAATAAAGCCATTCACCCCGAGGATGAGTACCCGGGTACGGCGTCGGGCGGCACAGGCAGGCTGGCTATTCAAGCGTGAACCTTGCACCAGGCCCAGCGTCTGCGCTAATTGCGAGCCCTGCATAGTAATGCCGTCGCCCGCCTGTCCAGTGACGATTTCCAGCGCGCCATCGCCACAGGCAATCAGCAGTGGTGCAACAGAAATCACGCTCCCCGGCAGTGCTTTGCTGGCATGAGGATGAACACGCGACGACCAGACGGTGAATTTCTGATTGCCAACATAGCTGAAGGCACCCGGCCACGGATCGGCAACGGCACGCACCATGTTGTGCAGTACGGATGCCGGCTTATGCCATTCGAGGAAACTGTCATCCGGCGTTCTGCGACCAAAACAGGTGGCTTCGTTTTCGCGCTGGGCGATTTCCAGAATATTACCGTGTTTAATGGCGGGTAATGTCTGTTCCAGTAGCTGGCGCGCGGCATGGCACAATTTATGATGCAGCGTAATGGCGATATCGTCTGGCGCAATGGCAACGCGCAGTTGTGCCACAATGGCCCCGGCATCGGCACGTTTCACCATTCGGTGCAATGTAACGCCAGTTTCCGTTTCACCGTTCACCAGCACCCAGTTCAGCGGCGCGCGACCACGATATTTTGGTAACAGCGAACCATGCAGATTAAATGCACCTCTCGGAGCGAGCTGCAAAATCTCATCGCAAATAAGATGGCGATAATAAAAAGAGAAAATCACCTCTGGTGATAGTTGGGCAATGCGTTCCACCCACAGCGGATGATTAACGTTATCCGGCGCATAAACTGGAATGCCTCTTTCCGCTGCCAGTCGGGCAACCGAACCATAAAAGGCTTTTTCACCGGGGTTATCAGTATGGGTAAAAATGGCGCTAATTTCGTAACCGGCAGACAGCAGGGCTTCAATACCGAGGCATCCCATATCGTGGTAGGCAAAAACGACGGTTTTCATTATTCATTTTCCTTGCTGGATGGACGGATAACTTGCTGAACAAAATAGCGGGGGCGGGCGCGGACATCGGTGTAGATCCTGCCGATATATTCACCGAGCAATCCCATGCCGATAAACTGAGCGCCAATAAAAGTAAACAGCACGGCAAATAGCATAAAGACGCCTTCTGCCGCCCATTGTGGTCCGAAGGTCAGGCGTAAAATCACCAGCAGCACCGCAATGCTAAAACCGCCAATCGCAATAATGCTGCCGAGCAAACTCAACATACGTAGCGGCGTTGTGGTAAGGCAGGTCACCAGGTCGTACATCAAATTAATCAGGCGCATAAAGCTGTATTTGGATTCACCAAACTCACGCTCGGCATGGTGCACTGGAATTTCAATGGCACGGCGGGCGAAGATATTCGCCAGAATCGGGATAAAGGTGCTGCGTTCATGGCAGTGCAACATCGCATCGACAATATGACGGCGATAGGCGCGCAGCATACAACCATAGTCACCCATCGCTTTGCCGGTGGTGCGCTGAATAAGCCGGTTAATCATCTTCGAAGCGGTTTTACGAAACCAGCTGTCCTGGCGGTTCTGGCGTACAGTCCCTACCACGTCGTAACCTTCATCGGCTTTTGCCACCAGACGGGGGATCTCCTCTGGCGGATTCTGGAGATCGGCATCGAGGGTAATAATTAAGTCGCCGGTGACGTGACTGAATCCCGCCATAATCGCTGAATGTTGCCCGTAATTGCGGTTAAGCAAAATAGACACAATATGGCTGCCCTCCGCTTGTGAGGCTTCGACCAGCACATGCGCGGAATTATCGCTACTGCCGTCATCAATCAGCAGGATTTCATACTCTTTCCCCAGTGATTCACAGGCTGCGGTGGTGCGCCTGATTAATTCCGGTAAGCTTTCCTGCTCGTTATAAACGGGAATAACCACCGAGACTTTCTTAACAGGGTGGATTTCAAACATGGCTTATTGTCCTGCGAGTTGCTGAAGGGCTGTGATGACGCGGTCGGCATCGGCGGTGGTCATATCCGGGAACAGCGGCAATGAACAGATGCGTTCGCTATTCCATTCGGTATTCGGTAACGACAGCGTGGGAAAACGCTCGCGATAATATTTTTGTGTGTGAGCAGCGCGGAAATGTAACCCGGTACCAATGCCTCTTTCTTTTAACGCTTCCATCAACGCATCGCGACTGATACCACAACGTTGTTCATCGACACGAATAATAAACAGATGCCAGGCGTGAACGTGCGGCCAGGCGGGAAGGCTTAATGGCTGAAAGGGGAGAGTTGCCAGTGCTTGCTGATATTGCTGGGCAATTTCGCGCCGCCGGGTGTTGAGGTGCTCTAATTTGACTAACTGTGTCAGGGCAATCGCGGCGTTAATATCGGTCAGATTGTACTTATAGCCCGGCGTTAAGACTTCAGCCTGCGGTGCACGGCCCCAGGTATGTCTGTCATAGGCATCGACACCCAGACCGTGAAATTTCAGCATCCGCAGCTGGCGGGCAAGATTTTCATTATCAGTAACAATCAGGCCACCTTCCGCACAGGTAATATTTTTGATGGCGTGAAACGAAAAAATAGCGGTACCTTTTGCGCCAATATGTCGCCCTTTGTAATACGTACCTACGGCATGGGCAGCATCTTCGATAACTGCGATGCCGTAACGTTCGCCAATGGCGCGAATGGCGTCAATATCTGCTGGCGCACCGGCATAATGCACCGGAATGATGGCTTTAGTGCGTGGTGTAATGGCTGCTTCGATCGCTTCAGGCGTGACCATCAGCGTATCGCGGTCGACATCCACCATTACCGGCGTTGCACCCAGCAAGGAAATCATATTGAGGGTTGAAACCCAGGTCAGGGAAGGCGTAATCACTTCATCGCCCTTGCCAATTTCCAACGCCATTAGCGTGATATGCATTCCGGCGGTGGCTGAACTGACCGCGATGGCATGCTGATTTCCCGTCAACTGGCAAAAAGCTTGTTCAAGCGCCTGATTCTTCGGACCGGTTGTGATCCAACCGGATTCGAGAACCTCTTTAACTGCAGCGAGTTCCTCTACGCCCATTGCTGGTCGCGAAAAAGGCAAAAATCCTGACATTGTTTTTCCATCCGTCATTGAATACCTGTCCACTTATATTTGCTATAAAGAGTGTTGTGTATATTTTGCCATTTGGAGCAAAATTTTAAGGATAGAATATTAACTTAACCTTAAGAAACTAATATTAGACGTAAATATTGAAATTTTTATATTTTTTCTTATTTAGACTTTGCATTTGGCAAAATTTTGAGGCATTTTGCCGGCATCATAGGATTTTTAATATTACACCAACTGCTAATTATCGCCAGAAAAGTCGCTCAATTTCACGGTAATTGTCTGGTTGCGCTTGTCTACAGGTGGAGTTTACGTGTTAGCTTTTTGCCGATCTTCGTTGAAGTCAAAAAAATATTTCATCATTTTACTGGCGCTCGCTGCAATTGCCGGACTGGGGACTCATGCCGCCTGGAGTAGCAATGGTTTGCCACGCATCGACAATAAAACACTGGCCAGACTGGCACAGCAGCACCCGGTTGTCGTTTTGTTTCGCCATGCTGAACGTTGCGATCGTTCAACCAATCAATGCTTGTCAGATAAAACAGGTATTACGGTCAAAGGTACCCAGGATGCCCGTGAACTGGGCAACGCTTTTAGTGCTGATATCCCTGATTTTGATCTCTATTCCAGTAATACCGTCCGGACTATTCAGTCGGCGACCTGGTTTTCGGCGGGTAAAAAGCTGACGGTAGATAAACGATTTCTTCAATGCGGTAATGAGATTTATAGTGCAATTAAAGACTTACAACGCAAAGCACCTGATAAAAATATCGTTATTTTTACCCATAATCATTGCCTGACATATATTGCTAAAGATAAGCGTGATGCGACATTTAAACCTGATTATCTGGATGGTTTAGTCATGCATGTGGAAAAAGGCAAAGTTTATCTGGATGGGGAATTCGTTAACCACTAAATTTTCAATCTGACAGCCAGTGATGGCTGTCATCATTGTTAAAGAAGACCTTTCAAACGTAACGTTTTTCGGGTGGCAACATTCAAATCATAATGCACCAGATCTTCAGGTTTTACCCACGCGTAGTCCTGAAACTCTTCGTTTATTTTCACATCTCGGTTGGCAGAAACGCAGTCAAAAATCAGGTAAATCATATAAATCTCTTCCTTGCGACCATCTGCATACGTCTTGGTGCGAATATCATCGCTGAAGGTCCACGGCGTGATTTCTGTCAAAAGCAGCTGTTCTCCCAGTTCTTCGCGAATTTCGCGGCGTAGTGCCTCTTCAATTCGTTCGCCAGGCTCCACGCCGCCACCCGAAAGCGCCCATTGACCGGGGAAAACGCCGCGATCGTCGGCCATTTTACACAGCAAATAAGCACCATCATTTTGAATCAAAGGGCATACAATAGTCCGTTGTCGCACAGGGGTATTCCTTATAAATAAAAAGAAACCATGAGAATACGGTAACTCAGAAATATGTGAAAGTGACAGTAATCTCTTTTGCGATGATAACTACATTTATTATTATTTTTGTGTGTATCGATAAAGTGTGTTTATTTTTTCGGCGTTTAATTATTTAAGAAGTATTTAGTTACAATAAGTGACTAGATCCCTTTTTTCGCTCATTGAATCCTCTGCGCCAGGCAGTACAATCCCGCAGCTTTGGGAATTTTGATTAATTGCTTGTGGGAAAGAGGATAATGAAAAAAATTGCGCTAGCAGGTCTGGCCGGAATGCTGTTGGTTTCTGCATCGGTCAATGCAATGAGCATCAGCGGCCAGGCGGGTAAAGAATACACCAATATTGGTGTCGGTTTTGGGACTGAATCGACGGGCCTGGCGTTAAGCGGTAACTGGACACATAACGACGACGACGGTGATGCCGCGGGCGTGGGGCTGGGGTTGAATCTGCCTCTCGGGCCATTAATGGCGACCGTTGGCGGAAAAGGCGTTTACACCAACCCGAACGATGGTGATGAAGGTTATGCAGCGGCAGTTGGCGGTGGTTTGCAGTGGCAAATTGGTGACAGCTTCCGCTTGTTTGGTGAGTATTACTACTCTCCGGATTCGCTCTCCAGCGGAATTAAAAGTTATGAAGAAGCGAATGCTGGCGCGCGTTACACCATTATGCGTCCAGTCAGCATTGAGGCTGGCTACCGTTACCTGAACCTGGCAGGTAAAAATGGCAATCGTGATAACGCCATTGCTGATGGTCCGTATGTTGGGGTAAATGCCAGCTTCTGACGCCTTCCGGCGCGGCGTTCTGTCGCGCCATTCAGTTTCTTACTACGCCCTGTCTCCCTTTGCGTTATAGTGATTCGATAACAAAAGCAGGAGATAACCATGTTAAAAGTGGAAATGTTATCCACCGGGGATGAAGTGTTACACGGGCAAATCGTTGACACTAACGCTGCCTGGCTGGCCGATTTTTTCTTTCATCAGGGGCTGCCATTATCTCGCCGCAATACGGTGGGGGATAACCTTGATGACTTAGTCACCATTCTTCGCGAACGTAGTCAGCACGCCGATGTGTTGATCGTTAACGGCGGGCTGGGACCGACCAGTGATGATTTAAGCGCACTCGCCGCTGCGACAGCAAAAGGTGAAGGCCTGGTGCTGCATGAAGCCTGGCTCAAAGAGATGGAACGCTATTTCCATGAACGGGGACGAGTAATGGCACCGAGCAACCGTAAACAAGCGGAGCTGCCTGCCAGTGCTGAATTTATCAATAACCCGGTAGGCACTGCCTGTGGTTTTGCCATACAGCTTAATCGTTGCCTGATGTTCTTTACCCCCGGCGTACCGTCAGAATTTAAGGTGATGGTCGAGCACGAAATCCTGCCGCGCCTGCGCGAGCGTTTTTCTTTACCACAGCCGCCGGTTTGCCTGCGTTTGACTACCTTTGGTCGTTCGGAAAGCGATCTGGCACAAAGCCTGGACACTCTACAACTGCCGCCGGGCGTAACAATGGGCTATCGCTCCTCAATGCCGATTATCGAACTGAAACTCACCGGACCGGCAAGCGAGGAACAGGCGATGGAAAAACTGTGGCTGGACGTTAAACGTGTTGCCGGACAGAGCGTGATTTTCGAAGGCACCGAAGGACTGCCCGCGCAGATCAGTCGCGAATTGCAGAGCCGCCAGTTCAGCCTGACGCTGAGCGAGCAATTCACCGGTGGTTTATTGGCTTTGCAACTTTCTCGCGCAGGTGCTCCATTGCTGGCGTGTGAAGTGGTTCCTTCACAGGAGGAAACCCTGGCGCAAACTGCGCACTGGATTACAGAACGGCGGGCGAACCATTTTGCTGGGTTGGCACTGGCTGTTTCTGGTCTGGAAGATGAGCATCTCAACTTTGCACTAGCCACGCCAGACGGCACTTTCGCTTTGCGTGTACATTTCAGTGCCACACGCTACAGTCTGGCTATTCGCCAGGAAGTGTGCGCAATGATGGCGCTTAATATGCTACGCCGTTGGTTAAACGGCCAGGACATCGCCAGCGAGCATGGCTGGATTGAGGTTGTTGAGTCCATGACCTTATCTGTCTGATTCCGCCACTCTGTGCCGGTTTACTGCACCGGCACATTCCCCCTCCGGCAAAATTTGTCCAACCTGTTGTACTCAATAAGAAAAAATCCGTGCGCTGATTCACAAATTTGTGCGTAATTTCTCCAGTCCGCTGGACGAGAAACGGGATTTGATGCGCTTCACAATTTTACTCCCCCTGAACAACGAGACTGATTCCAGTATCTAAGACTGGAGTCCAGTATGTTGGAATCAAGCAAAGTTCCCGCCCTGACACGGGCTATTGATATTCTCAATTTGATTGCCCGGATTGGCCCCTGTAGTGCTGCGACGATCATTGACACATTGGGGATCCCTAAAAGCACAGCCTATTTGCTGCTTAATGAACTCAGGCGTCAGCGTTTTCTTAGCCTTGATCACCAGGAAAATTTTTGTTTGTGGACCAGGCTGGTGGAGCTTTCCGGTCATGCGTTAAGCAAGATGGATCTCCGGGAACTGGCTCGACCGCGTTTGACGCAACTGATGGATACCACCGGGCTGTTATGTCACCTGGGGATTATTGATAACGGCAGCGCTTATTACATTTTGAAAGTGGAGTCATCAGCCACTATCAGCGTGCGTTCCCATGAAGGAAAAAGCCTTTCGCTTTATCGCTCCGGAATAGGTAAATGCCTGCTTGCCTGGCAACCTGCAGCTGTACAGCAAAGTATTATCGAAGGGCTGGTCTGGGAACGGGCGACACCCACAACGATTACTCATCCACAACGGCTCTACGAAGAACTGGCGCGTATTCGCCGCCAGGGCTGGAGCTATGACAACGGCGAAGATTACGCCGATGTCCGTTGTGTCGCTGCGCCGGTGTTTAACGCCAATAACGAGCTTACCGCTGCGATTTCGGTGGTCGGTACCCGCTTACAAATCAATGAAGAATACCGTGATTATCTGGCGGGCAAGGCCATTGCCTGTGCCAGGGATATTTCACGTTTGTTGGGATGGAAAAGTCCCTTTGACTTACAGGCCTCATAACAATGGAGAACATCATGACCCTACCAAAAATCAAACAGGTTCGCGCCTGGTTTACTGGCGGTGCGACAGCAGAAAAAGGCGCTGGCGGCGGTGATTATCACGACCAGGGGGCGAATCACTGGATTGATGATCATATTGCCACCCCGATGAGTAAATACCGCGAATACGAGCAGTCCCGCCAGTCATTTGGCATTAACGTTCTTGGCACGTTGATTGTTGAAGTTGAAGCAGAAAACGGCCAGACCGGATTCGCTGTTTCGACAGCCGGTGAAATGGGCTGTTTTATTGTCGAAAAACATCTTAACCGTTTCATTGAGGGTAAATGCGTCAGTGATATCAAACTGATCCACGATCAAATGCTCAATGCCACCCTGTATTACTCCGGCTCTGGTGGCCTGGTGATGAATACGATTTCCTGTGTCGATCTGGCTCTGTGGGATCTGTTCGGCAAAGTGGTCGGGCTTCCGGTTTATAAACTTTTAGGCGGCGCTGTTCGTGATGAGATTCAGTTCTACGCCACAGGTGCGCGTCCGGATCTGGCAAAAGAGATGGGCTTTATCGGTGGCAAAATGCCGACGCACTGGGGGCCACATGATGGCGATGCGGGGATCCGCAAAGATGCCGCTATGGTCGCGGATATGCGTGAAAAATGCGGTGAGGATTTCTGGTTAATGCTCGACTGCTGGATGAGTCAGGACGTGAATTATGCCACCAAACTGGCCCACGCTTGCGCGCCCTATAACCTGAAATGGATCGAAGAGTGCCTGCCGCCACAGCAGTATGAAGGTTATCGCGAACTGAAACACAACGCACCAGCGGGGATGATGGTCACCAGCGGTGAGCACCACGGCACACTGCAATCTTTCCGTACGCTTTCAGAAACCGGTATCGACATTATGCAGCCGGATGTTGGCTGGTGCGGTGGCTTAACCACGCTGGTGGAAATTGCCGCAATCGCCAAATCCAGGGGGCAACTGGTGGTGCCACACGGTTCGTCTGTTTACTCCCACCATGCGGTGATCACCTTCACCAATACGCCATTCAGCGAATTCCTGATGACCAGCCCGGATTGTTCAACGATGCGTCCGCAATTTGATCCGATTCTGCTTAATGAGCCAGTACCGGTGAATGGTCGTATTCATAAATCAGTGCTTGATAAACCCGGTTTCGGCGTCGAACTCAATCGTGACTGCAATTTGAAACGCCCCTACAGCCACTAATCACTCCGGGCGTTGCTGTGACAACGGTAACGCCCACATATTCTAAGGAGCTTTTTATGAGCACCGCTTTGCTTGACGCCGTGGTGAAGAAAAACCGCGCGCGTTTAATTCCGTTTATGTTGGCGCTGTATGTGCTGGCGTTTCTCGACCGTTCGAATATTGGTTTTGCCAAACAGACCTACCAGATTGATACCGGGCTGAGTAATGAAGCTTATGCGCTGGGAGCAGGCATTTTCTTTGTGGTATACGCGTTTCTGGGGGTTCCGGCGAATCTTTTGATGCGCAAACTGGGGGCCAGAACCTGGATTGGTACGACAACACTGCTGTGGGGATTTCTTTCGGCTGCCATGGCATGGGCCGATACTGAAGCGAAATTTCTGATCGTTCGCACTCTGCTTGGTGCTGCGGAGGCCGGGTTTTTCCCTGGTATGATTTATCTCACTTCGCAATGGTTTCCGCAGCGTAATCGCGCCAGCATTATGGGGCTGTTCTATATGGGCGCACCGCTGGCGTTAACACTGGGATCACCGCTTTCCGGCGCGCTGCTGGAGATGCATGGATTTATGGGGCATCCCGGCTGGTTCTGGATGTTTGTGATTGAAGGATTGCTGGCAGTCGGCGCTGGGGTATTCACATTCTTTTGGCTTGATGACACACCGGGGCAGGCACGTTTTCTGAGTAAACAAGAAAAAACGTTGCTTATCAATCAACTGGCAAGTGAAGAACAACAGAAAGTGACTTCTCGATTGAGCGATGCGCTGCGTAATGGGCGAGTCTGGCAACTGGCGATTATCTACCTGACCATTCAAGTGGCGGTTTACGGATTAATTTTCTTCCTGCCGACCCAGGTTGCTGCATTGCTGGGGACAAAAGTGGGCTTTACGGCGTCGGTGGTCACCGCCATTCCGTGGGTTGCGGCCTTGTTTGGGACCTGGCTTATTCCGCGCTACTCCGATAAAACCGGCGAACGGCGTAATGTCGCAGCGCTGACATTACTGGCGGCGGGCATTGGTATTGGTCTCTCCGGGCTGCTTTCTCCAGTACTGGCGATCGTAGCACTGTGTGTTGCAGCCATCGGGTTTATTGCCGTGCAACCGGTGTTCTGGACGATGCCGACACAACTTCTTTCCGGTACGGCGCTGGCTGCGGGGATTGGTTTTGTAAACCTGTTTGGTGCAGTGGGCGGGTTTATTGCCCCGATCCTGCGCGTGAAAGCAGAAACGTTATTTTCCAGTGATGCGGCGGGATTACTGACGCTGGCAGCGGTGGCGGTCATCGGTTCGCTGATTATTTTCACTCTGCGTGTAAATCGCACTGTTGCGCAGACCGACGTGGCACATCATTAAATAGTTTAAGGAACACGATGAACGCATTATTAACCAATCCCTTTAAAGAACGTTTACGCAAGGGCGAAGTGCAAATTGGTCTGTGGTTAAGCTCAACGACTGCCTATATGGCAGAAATTGCCGCCACTTCCGGTTATGACTGGTTGCTGATTGACGGGGAGCATGCGCCAAACACCATTCAGGATCTTTATCACCAGCTACAGGCGGTAGCGCCCTATGCCAGCCAACCCGTGATCCGTCCGGTGGAAGGCAGTAAGCCGCTGATTAAACAAGTCCTGGATATTGGCGCGCAAACTCTACTGATCCCGATGGTCGATACTGCCGATCAGGCACGTCAGGTGGTGTCTGCCACGCGCTATCCTCCCTACGGTGAGCGTGGTGTTGGGGCCAGTGTGGCACGGGCTGCGCGATGGGGACGCATTGAGAATTACATGGCGCAAGTCAACGATTCGCTTTGTCTGTTGGTGCAGGTGGAAAGTAAAACGGCACTGGATAACCTGGACGAAATCCTCGATGTCGAAGGGATTGATGGCGTGTTTATTGGACCTGCGGATCTTTCTGCGTCGTTGGGCTACCCGGATAACGCCGGGCACCCGGAAGTGCAGCGAATTATTGAAACCAGCATTCGGCGGATCCGTGCTGCGGGTAAAGCGGCTGGTTTTCTGGCTGTGGCTCCTGATATGGCGCAGCAATGCCTGGCGTGGGGAGCGAACTTTGTCGCTGTTGGCGTTGACACGATGCTCTACAGCGATGCCCTGGATCAACGACTGGCGATGTTTAAATCAGGCAAAAATGGGCCACGCGTAAAAGGTAGTTATTGATATCAAAGGCCCATGGGGATCGGCTGTGGGCCTGTGTTAATTAGTGGTTATTCGCTGCCAGATCGGCTTCGCTTAGCTGAGTGGCCGCGAGCACCTGATCACGATCAATGCCCTGTTCCAGCATGCGCAAAGCAATTTTAATGGCTTGTTCATGCATGCCTTCCTGCAAACCTTCTAATTTACCTTCTTGCCAGCCTTCAATCTTACCCTCCTGCCAGCCAATTTGATGTCCTTCCTGCCGTAGCCGTTCAGCAATAGTCATCAATCTCTCCTTTTAATGACAGTTCGGAATATCAGCATCAGTGAGTTGGGTTGCCGCCAGCACAATCTCACGTTCAAAGCCCTGCTCCAGCATGCGCAAGGCAATTTTAATGGCTTGCTCATGCATGCCTTCCTGCAAACCTTCTAATTTACCTTTCTGCAAACCCTCCAATTTACCTTGCTGCAAACCTTCTAATTTACCTTCTTGCCAGCCTTCAATTTTACCTTCTTGCCAGCCAATTTGATGTCCTTCCTGCCGTAGCCGTTCAGCAATAGTCATTAATCTCTCCTTTTGTAGTGGTGAACGTTCGGCAATCTCCTGAATAAAGCGGGTGAAACGGGAGGTATCGCCGCATTGCAGCAGATAATTAAACAGTGTTTGTAGCTGGCTGTCATTAGTGAAGTCTCTAACCAAAAGCGTGGTGATCCTGTCGACCATACCGATTAAATCGCGGTCGCGAATATGCTTTTGAATCAGTTCCAGCAGAGCTATACGCCGATGTTGCATGATCTCATCGTCAGGTACGATGGTGATATCCACCAACGGAAAAGCTTCGGTGTACAACTGCCGGGCAAGTTGCGGATCGTCAAACTCATCCAGCCAGTTGAGTGAGTACGGGTAGGGCGAGGCTTCGCCATGATAAAACAGCAATGGCACCACCAGCGGAACTCTGTCATAGCCTTTATCCAGGTGACGCTGCATGGCGGCAGTGGCATAGCGCATTAGCCGAAAAGCCATATTCTTTTCTGCAGAGCTTTGATGTTCAATCACGCAGTAGATATAGCCGTCACCCTCGCTGGTTTCCACGGACCACAAAACATCCGAGTAGTAAGCGCGTAAACTTTTTTCAATAAAACTGGTGGGTTCCAGGCGTAAGGTTTGCAGGTTGCAAAGCTTGCGCAGCGGCTCTGGTAGATGTATTTCCAGAAAATCCCGTGCGGTTTCGGGTGTGAACATAAAGGTTTTAAACACCGCATCATGCGGGGAGGAGGTTGTTGATTCGGTCATGGTTGTCCGTCACCTGATATTTATGATGACGCGACATTACGGTTATCCCAGGCCTTTGATATCTGCCAGTTTCAGCCTTTGCGAGACGTTTTCAGAGGAATTTTCACTGCGTTGCAACGCATACATTGGGCACGGAATCGTGTACGCAAAAATGCCCGGTAACAACATGCTTACCGGGCATCAGAAAGGAGTTTAAGCCAACGCCTGTGCCAGCAGCGTAATCGGATGTTCGCAGCGAAGACTTGTGGACATCTCAATCTGCCATTTGCAGGTTTCGCAGTCGGTGACCACCAGATCTGCGCCGCTCTCTTCTATCTGGCGGAACAGTGGTGCGCCGATGGCTTGTGAAGTGGGGTAGTTCTCTTTTTTGAAACCGTAAGTTCCCGCAATACCGCAGCACTGGGAATCCAGCACCGTTAACTCAAGCCCCGGGATTTTACGCAACAGCTCCAGGGTGTAGAGCGTCCAGCCCATTTTTTCCATATGGCACGGAGTGTGATAAACCACTTTCAGCGGCAGCGGTTTCAGCGGTAACGTTTTGCCTTCGTCCAGCTTGCGCCACAGCCAGCGGGTCGCCAGTTCGATATGATCGCGCAAGCCTTTGTTGTCGACATTCAGCACTTCTGGGTATTCGTCGCGCAGGGCAAATGTACACGTTGAGGAGGTGGCAATCACCGGAATGCCTTTTACTCCCACAGCTTCGCGGATCGACTCTACATTCGTAATTGCCTGTTTGCGTGCTTTATCGGTAAAACCGTTGGCGATCAGCGGTACGCCGCAGCATTTTTCTTTACTGAGCAGTTGTACGCCGGTATCCATCGCGTTGAGCACTTTAATTAAATCTTTGCCTAGTTGCGGATGGTTGTAGTTAACGAAGCAGCCGTGAAAGAAAGCGACCTGGTCTTTATACTGCGCTTGCTGAGCCGCCACGCTGCGATACCAGCGACGGAACGTGCCGAAGGAGTATTTCGGTAGCGTGCGGCGATGATCGATTTTTAACGCCGCATCAAGCAGCTGACGCACCGGTTTCAGCGAGGTAGCGGTGTTGACGATGGGTGCGAACGGCGTGGATACGCTACCCATCAGGTCGGTATGACTCAACACAAAATTACGCAGCGACGGGCGCGTGGTGTCATATTTCGCCCGCGCGCGCTGGATAATATCGCCAATCTTCACATCGGACGGGCAGGCGACTTCACAACGTTTGCAGTTGATGCAATATTTCAGCGCCTCGTCATACAGTGCGCCATCTTTCAAACGCAGACGCTCGCCATCCGGCCCGGCTTGTTTTGGCCCCGGATAACCCGGATTCACCCGGCTCACCGGGCAGGCGGTGGTGCAGACGGTGCACTTAATGCAGTTTTCGAAGCTGGTGTCGTTCATTGTTGGCCTCCTGCGCGTTGGGCAATCTGTTGAGCGGCATGTAAAGCACTGACGGCACAAACACCGCCGCCGCATCCCTGGGCGATGGGATCAAATCCGCCCAGCACCGAACCGATGGCAAACAGGTTCTCAATGGTTTGCCCTGCCTGCGACGGGCGTAGTGCCTCATCAGTGGTTACACCGAACTGCTGCCACGGCTGCGGCGCAAAAAAATCGCCCTTATACCATTCACCCCGCGTAGCGGTTTGTAGCACATCAAGGCCGAGAATCGGCTCGCGAATGCCGTCACGTTCCGCTACCAGTCCGCCGCTAAAGAAACTGCCGCTCGCAAGCACCGCAAATCGTGGGCGCAGCGGGATATCGGCGTGATTGCGCGTCCAGATTTCATTCACTACACCATTTTTACAGGTCACTTTTTTCACTTCATCGCCCGGCATCCACACGCCGCCCTGGCGCACAAACTGGCGCTGTAACTGGTTTTGCAGACGAATGCCCAGCACGGAAGGCGGCAGCGTTGGCAAAAGCATCAATGAACAAGGTAGTTTTTCATTCAACCAATGCCACAGTTTGTCATCGGCCAGGCCGAAGCAGGCGGGCATCAGGATCATTTCGCAGGTATTGGCGACCGGAATAAGCGCATCAAGTAACAACGGCCAGTTTTCTTCATTATCAAGGAAGCGGGCAATATTCACCGCCCGGAACTCGGTGGCGTTATTGCGCAGCACATCCAGTTCCGGCAGTTCAATTTCAGCGGTTTCAACTTTAAGATCCAATTCGCGCAATGAAGCCGCCGCAAGATGCGCCTGAAAATCCATCAGGCCGCTAATTCCCACTACACATATTTTCTTCGCGGGCAGCGGCCAGACAGGGACTTCTGGCGAACTTAGCCAGGTTGAGCGCAGAGTGCCGAGCGGCGTAATCCGCTGGTGAGCCAGTTCTACGCTGCCCTGCAATTGCGCACCGCTTTCAGCGATTAATGCCTGCGCCTGGCAAGCGAGATCGAGCACGCGTTGAGGCCCGAGAAGAGTGTAAGGATGGGCAGGTGCCTGCTGACGCAAAGATTCCAGTCCACTGTGAATGTCTGTCACCGGTTGACCATCCGGCAGATGGCTCAGCAAATCCAGCGATCCAGATGAGAAATGGAGCGCGCTTTGACCACGAGTGACAATGGCACAGCGCAGGCCGTGTTTTTGCAGTTGCAGGCCACAGAGTAATCCGGCGAGGCCGCCGCCCATAATGACAGTATCAAAGCGCATCTTTCTGCTCCTTCTCCAGACCACACAATCCCTGATAAACCCAGCGGGTAAATTCGCTTTCGCGCAGTGCATCTCCCCAGGCGATGGGTTGCACGCCTTTCCAGCGTTCGTTTAGGAAGGTGGAAAGTTGCTCAATAGATTGCGCGGACGTCGTGACGTTAAAACGTTGCAGCAGTCCGGCAGCGCGGCAGGCGCAGAGCTCGCCCTGGCAGGTGCCCATCCCCACACGGGTACGACGGCGTAAATCCAGCAGGCTATTAACGTTTAAATTTTCTACCGCGTACTGCACTTCACCCGCAGTTACCGCTTCGCACTCACATACCAGGCTACGGTGCAGACGGCCTTCGCTCAGCCAGGCAGGCGTGCGATCGCCATGACGATAAACCGCAGAACCGCGCAGCGGGGCAGGTAGGGAGATGACTTTACGCAAGGTAACTTCAGCGGGTTCCTGTGAACCAGGAAGTGCCAGATCGGCGGTCGTACAGGGGCGCGTGTTGCCCAGTTTGCGGCATACGGCATCGGTAGCCCATTCCGCCATCAGCCGATAGGTCATCAGTTTGCCACCGGTGATGGTGATAAACCCGTCCAGACCATCGCGTTCAGCATGGTCGAGCAGCACGATGCCACGGCTGACGTTACGTCCGCTCGGATCGTCATCGCTGGCAACCAGCGGGCGTACGCCAGAGTAGGCCCGCAAAATGCGCGTTTTCGCCATCACGGGGGCCAGTTTTTCCCCTTCACGCAGCAGAATATCAACTTCTTCTGCCGTTACTCGATTATCGTCAATCTCGTTGTAATCAATACGTAAAGAGGTGGTGCCAATCAGCGAAATGGTATCGCCAGGCACCAGAATATCGGCGTCGGAAGGTTTGCGGCAGCGGTTGATCACATGCTGATTAATGCGGTGATCCATGATCAGCAGCGATCCTTTCGCCGGGAACATGCGAATGCGCAGATCGGCATATTCGGCAATGTGTTGCCCCCAGATCCCGGCGGCATTAACTACGACAGGTGCATGAAGTGCCTGAATTTCGCCGGTGAGATGGTTACGTACACGAACGCCGCACACCGCCGCGCCTTCACGAATCAGCCCCGTGACTTCATGAGCGGTAAGGATAACGGCACCGTGTTCTTTGGCATCCAGCATGTTTGCTGCTGTCAGACGAAATGGATCAACGGTGCCATCCGGAACTTTCACCGCGCCAATCAGTGCCGGGTTAACGGCAGGTTCGATAATGCGCGCTTGCTGCGGATCAATGGCTTCTGCGCTGATCCCTGCTTCTTCGCAGGCGCGGATAAAAGTGGCCTGGAAGGAGAGGTCATCTTCCGGCAGGGTGATAAACAGGCCGTTGGTTGGTTCTACGCAGTGACGTGCAATGCGTTTCAGGATCTGGTTTTCACTAATACATTCGCGGGCCGATTCCGCATCGGTTACCGCATAGCGCGCACCGCTGTGCAGCAGGCCGTGGTTACGCCCGGTGGCACCGGTTGCGATGTCGTGGCGCTCAACCAAAATCACGCGCAGCCCGCGCAGGGCACAGTCGCGGGCAATCCCGGCTCCCGTTGCGCCACCGCCAATGATAATCACGTCACTTGATTGCGAGTCGCGAGTTTTCATTGTTATCCCTCAGAAGTTCGTTTTTTACCATTTAGCCATAGTAAAAACATGAATTGTTTGATTTCGCGCATATTCGCTCATAATTCGAAAGTGAAACGTGATTTCATGCGTCATTCTGAACATTTCAACCATCGTATTTAATAATGTGTGCGGTAATTCACATTTAATTTATGAATGTTTTCTTAACATCGCGGCAACTCAAGAAACGGCAGGTTCTCCCACTGAATCAGGCTGTTAATCATAAATAAGACCACGGGCCACGGAGGCTATCAATGTTGAGTATTTTTAAACCAGCGCCACACAAAGCGCGCTTACCTGCCGCGGAGATCGATCCGACTTATCGTCGATTGCGCTGGCAAATTTTCCTGGGGATATTCTTTGGCTATGCTGCTTACTATTTGGTTCGTAAGAACTTTGCGCTCGCTATGCCTTATCTGGTTGAGCAGGGATTCTCACGCGGTGATTTAGGTTTTGCCCTTTCGGGGATCTCGATTGCTTATGGATTTTCGAAATTCATCATGGGTTCGGTATCGGATCGCTCGAATCCGCGCGTTTTCCTGCCCGCAGGTTTGATTCTGGCGGCGGCAGTGATGTTGTTTATGGGCTTTGTGCCATGGGCGACGTCGAGCATTGCGGTGATGTTTGTACTGTTGTTCCTCTGCGGTTGGTTCCAGGGGATGGGGTGGCCGCCGTGTGGTCGTACTATGGTGCACTGGTGGTCGCAGAAAGAACGTGGCGGTATTGTGTCAGTGTGGAACTGTGCGCACAACGTCGGTGGTGGTATTCCGCCGCTGCTGTTCCTGCTGGGGATGGCCTGGTTCAATGACTGGCACGCGGCGCTCTATATGCCCGCTTTCTGCGCCATTCTGGTGGCACTGTTCGCCTTTGCGATGATGCGCGATACCCCGCAATCCTGTGGCCTGCCGCCGATTGAAGAGTACAAAAATGATTATCCGGACGACTATAACGAAAAAGCGGAACAGGAGCTGACCGCGAAGCAGATCTTCATGCAGTACGTGCTGCCGAACAAACTGCTGTGGTATATCGCCATCGCCAACGTGTTCGTTTATCTGCTGCGTTACGGCATCCTCGACTGGTCACCGACTTATCTGAAAGAGGTTAAGCATTTCGCGCTGGATAAATCCTCCTGGGCCTACTTTCTTTATGAATATGCAGGTATTCCGGGCACCCTGCTGTGCGGCTGGATGTCGGATAAAGTCTTTCGTGGTAACCGTGGGGCAACCGGCGTCTTCTTTATGACACTGGTGACCATCGCGACTATCGTTTACTGGATGAACCCGGCAGGTAACCCAACCGTCGATATGATTTGTATGATTGTTATCGGCTTCCTGATCTATGGCCCTGTGATGCTGATCGGTCTACATGCGCTGGAACTGGCACCGAAAAAAGCGGCAGGTACGGCAGCGGGTTTTACCGGGCTGTTTGGTTACCTGGGCGGTTCGGTGGCGGCGAGCGCGATTGTTGGCTACACCGTGGACTTCTTCGGCTGGGATGGCGGCTTTATGGTAATGATTGGCGGCAGCATTCTGGCGGTTATCTTGTTGATTGTTGTGATGATTGGCGAAAAACGTCGCCATGAACAATTACTGCAAAAACGCAACGGAGGCTAATGGCATGAAATTGACGCTGAAAAACCTTAGCATGGCGATCATGATGAGCACTATAGTCATGGGAAGCAGTGCAATGGCGGCGGACAGCAACGAAAAAATAGTCATCGCCCATCGCGGTGCCAGTGGATATTTGCCGGAGCATACGCTGCCAGCAAAAGCGATGGCGTATGCGCAGGGAGCGGATTATCTGGAACAGGATTTGGTGATGACCAAAGACGACCATCTGGTTGTTCTGCATGACCATTATCTCGATCGTGTTACTGATGTTGCCGATCGTTTCCCGGATCGGGCGCGCAAAGACGGTCGTTACTACGCGATAGATTTCACGCTGGATGAAATTAAGTCGCTGAAATTTACCGAAGGTTTCGATATTGAAAACGGTAAAAAAGTGCAGACTTATCCGGGGCGTTTCCCAATGGGTAAATCTGACTTCCGGGTGCACACCTTTGAAGAAGAGATTGAATTTGTTCAGGGGTTAAACCACTCTACCGGGAAAAATATCGGTATCTATCCAGAAATTAAAGCGCCGTGGTTCCATCATCAGGAAGGGAAGGATATTGCGGCAAAAACGCTGGAAGTGCTGAAGAAATATGGTTACACCGGTAAGGACGACAAAGTTTATTTGCAATGTTTTGATGCTGATGAGCTGAAGCGTATTAAGAATGAGCTGGAACCTAAAATGGGTATGGATCTCAATCTGGTACAGCTGATTGCCTATACCGACTGGAATGAAACGCAGCAGAAACAGCCGGACGGAAGCTGGGTTAATTACAATTACGACTGGATGTTTAAGCCGGGTGCCATGAAACAGGTGGCGGAATATGCTGATGGTATTGGTCCGGATTACCATATGTTGATTGAGGAGACATCGCAGCCGGGTAATATCAAACTCACTGGCATGGTGCAAGATGCTCAGCAGAATAAACTGGTAGTGCATCCTTATACCGTGCGGTCAGATAAACTGCCTGAATACACTACTGATGTGAATCAGTTATATGATGTTCTGTATAACAAAGCGGGTGTAAATGGGCTATTTACTGACTTCCCTGATAAGGCAGTAAAATTCCTTAATAAAGAGTAAATTAACTACCGGATGGCACTTATGTGCTATCCGATACCACTCTTCATTAAAGTCTGTGGGTTATCCTTAATTGCAATTATTTAGAGCGAGATGACTTGTTCCCGGCATAAGATACTCGTCAATACAACACGTATTATTAAGATTTTCCTCAGCTAAACATCTATAGTCATTGTCGTTAATAAAAAACGACAGGCGATAGGGTATGGCAGTTTCAGCAAAACACGACGAATTTAATCACTGGTGGGCAACAGAGGGCGACTGGGTTGAAGAGCCTAACTATCGCCGTAATGGTATGAGCGGGGTGCAATGCGTCGAGCGCAACGGCAAAAAGCTGTATGTAAAGCGCATGACGCATCATCTGTTTCATTCCGTACGTTATCCGTTCGGCCGACCAACGATTGTCCGTGAGGTTGCGGTAATTAAAGAACTGGAACGGGCCGGTGTCATCGTGCCGAAGATTGTTTTTGGTGAAGCGGTGAAAATTGAGGGTGAATGGCGCGCGTTGCTGGTGACTGAAGATATGGCGGGGTTCATCAGCATTGCTGACTGGTATGCCCGGCATGCAGTATCGCCTTATTCTGACGAAGTACGGCAAGCCATGTTGAAAGCAGTGGCGCTGGCGTTTAAGAAAATGCATAGCGTTAATCGTCAGCATGGCTGTTGTTATGTTCGCCATATCTATGTGAAAACAGAAGGTAAGGCAGAAGCTGGATTTCTTGACCTGGAGAAAAGTCGTCGCCGCTTGCGTCGTGATAAAGCGATTAATCATGACTTCCGCCAGCTGGAAAAATATCTGGAGCCGATCCCCAAAGCGGACTGGGAGCAGGTGAAAGCATATTACTACGCTATGTAATCGTTGTAGGCCAGATAAGACGTATAAGCGTCGTATCTGGCGTTAAAACCAATTCACATCTCGATTTCAATATCGCCTTTTGCCCGGCAACAACAGGGCAAAATTTCCCCCGGCTGAATAAAAGCTAACGGTTCGGCAATCCAGTCCACCTGGCCTGCGACCAGTCGGGTGCGACAGGAGCCGCAGTAACCTTCGCGGCACTGGTACTCAACCGCCACATTGTGGGATTCCAGCGCCGCCAGAAGGGAAGGGTGTTCATCCTGGCACAGCAGTTGTGTGCCAGTAATGCGCAGGGTAACGCGGGCCATCAGAGCTGGAAGTTACTCAAATCGTCGGTGTCCACTTCCGCGTCAATCTGCCCGACCAGATAAGAACTGACTTCCACTTCCTGCGGAGCAACCTGCACGTTATCAGACACCAGCCAGGTGTTGATCCACGGGATCGGGTTGGAGCGCGTCTGGAACGGCAGATCCAAACCGACTGCCTGCATACGGATATTGGTGATGTATTCAACGTACTGGCAGAGAATGTCTTTATTCAGACCAATCATCGAACCATCACGGAACAGATAATCCGCCCAGTCTTTCTCTTGCTGTGCCGCCTGGACAAACAGGTCATAGCACTCCTGCTTACATTCTTCGGCAATTTCCGCCATCTCCGGATCATCCGCGCCGCTGCGCAGCAGATTCAGCATATGCTGGGTGCCGGTCAGGTGCAGGGCTTCGTCGCGGGCAATCAGGCGAATAATTTTGGCGTTACCTTCCATCAGCTCACGTTCAGCGAATGCGAAAGAGCAGGCAAAGCTGACGTAGAAGCGGATCGCTTCCAGCGCGTTAACGCTCATCAGGCAGAGATACAGTTTTTTCTTCAGCTCGCGCAGGCTAACGGTTACGGTTTTACCGTTAACGGTGTGGGTGCCTTCGCCCAGCAGATGCCAGTAGCTGGTCATTTCGATCAGTTCATCGTAATAGCTGGAGATCCCCTCCGCACGTTTCTGGATCTGCTCGTTGGTAACGATATCGTCAAAGACAACAGACGGATCGTTAACGATATTACGGATGATATGGGTATAGGAGCGGGAATGAATCGTTTCTGAGAACGCCCAGGTTTCTACCCAGGTTTCCAGTTCCGGGATCGAGATCAGCGGCAGCAGTGCCACGTTCGGACTGCGACCCTGAATGGAATCCAGCAGCGTCTGATATTTCAGGTTGCTGATAAAGATGTGTTTTTCGTGTTCAGGCAGTGCCTGGTAATCGATACGGTCGCGGGAGACGTCAACTTCTTCCGGACGCCAGAAGAAAGAGAGCTGCTTTTCGATCAGCTTTTCGAAGATGTCATATTTTTGCTGATCGTAGCGAGCCACGTTGACCGGCTGACCAAAGAACATTGGTTCTTTGAGCTGATCATTTTTCGTCTGTGAAAAGGTGGTATATGCCATGAATGTGTCCTGTGGTTTTATTACCCCTCACCCGTCCCCTCTCCCGCAAGGGGAGAGGGGACGGTTTGGTGCAAAGACTGGGGGATTATCAGATCTTACATGCGCCGCTTTCGCAGCCATCGTCCTGGATTGACGGCACCAGATCGTCCTGCGCGTCTTCTGCGCCGTCACGGGTGTTCTGATAATACAGCGTTTTGACCCCGAATTTGTAGGCAGTGAGCAGGTCTTTCAGCAACTGCTGCATCGGCACTTTTCCTGACGGGAAACGTGACGGATCGTAGTTGGTGTTAGCAGAGATCGACTGATCGATAAATTTCTGCATGATACCCACCAGTTGCAGGTAGCCATCGTTACCCGGCATTTCCCACAACAGCTCATAGGCGTCGTGCAGATGCTCGTAGTCCGGCACCACCTGGCGCAGAATACCGTCTTTCGACGCTTTGATGCTGACGTAACCGCGCGGCGGTTCAATACCGTTAGTGGCGTTAGAGATCTGCGAAGAAGTCTCGGACGGCATCAGGGCAGAAAGCGTGGAGTTACGCAGGCCGTGCGTTTTGATTGACTCACGCAGTGCTTCCCAGTCGTAATGCAGCGGCTCATTAGCGATGGCATCCAGATCTTTCTTATAGGTATCGATCGGCAGGATCCCTTTCGCGTATGTGGTTTCGTTAAACCACGGGCACGCGCCTTGCTCTTTCGCCAGCTCATTAGACGCTTTCAGCAGGTAATACTGAATGGCTTCGAAGGTTTTATGCGTCAGGTTGTTGGCGCTGCCGTCGGAGTAGCGTTTACCGTGCTTCGCCAGGTAGTAAGCGAAGTTGATCACACCAATACCCAGCGTACGACGACCCATCGCTCCACGTTTGGCGGCCGGGATCGGGTAATCCTGATAATCCAGCAGCGCGTCGAGTGCGCGTACTGCCAGAATTGCCAGCTCTTCCAGTTCATCCAGGCTGTTAATTGCGCCCAGGTTGAAAGCAGACAGCGTACACAGTGCGATTTCACCGTTCTCGTCGTTGACGTCGTTCAGCGGTTTGGTCGGCAGGGCGATTTCCAGGCACAGGTTAGACTGGCGCACTGGCGCGATGGCCGGATCAAACGGGCTATGGGTATTGCAGTGGTCAACGTTCTGAATATAGATACGACCGGTAGACGCACGTTCCTGCATCATCAGCGAGAACAGCTCAACGGCTTTCACACGCTGCTTGCGGATGCTGTCGTCTTTCTCATATTTGGTATACAGACGTTCAAACTCTTCCTGATCGGCGAAGAACGCGTCGTACAGCCCCGGTACGTCGGACGGGCTGAACAGAGTGATATCTTCACCTTTCAGCAGACGGGTATACATCAGTTTGTTGATTTGAACCCCGTAGTCCATATGACGCACGCGGTTGCCTTCCACACCACGGTTGTTTTTCAACACCAGCAGGCTTTCCACTTCCAGATGCCACATCGGGTAGAACAGCGTTGCCGCACCGCCGCGCACACCGCCCTGAGAGCAGGATTTCACCGCTGTCTGGAAATGTTTGTAGAACGGAATACAACCGGTATGGAACGCTTCGCCACCGCGAATCGGGCTACCCAGCGCACGAATACGCCCGGCGTTGATGCCGATCCCGGCACGCTGGGAAACGTATTTAACAATCGCGCTGGAGGTGGCGTTAATGGAATCCAGGCTGTCGCCGCACTCGATCAGCACGCATGAGCTGAACTGACGAGTCGGGGTACGCACGCCGGACATGATTGGCGTCGGCAGCGAAATTTTAAATGTGGAAACCGCGTCGTAAAAACGCTTCACGTATTGCAGGCGCGTTTCACGCGGGTAGTTCGAGAACAGGCACGCGGCAACCAGAATATAAAGGAACTGGGCGCTTTCGTAGATTTCGCCGGTCACGCGGTTCTGTACCAGATATTTGCCTTCCAGCTGCTTAACGGCAGCATAAGAGAAGGTCATATCACGGTCGTGATCGATAAACGTGTCCATCTGCTTGAACTCTTCTTCCGTGTAGTCTTCCAGCAGATGATTATCGTATTTGCCCATCTCGACCATTTTCACCACATGGTCGTACAGCGCAGGCGGCTCAAACTGACCGTAGGCTTTTTTACGCAGGTGGAAGATCGCCAGACGTGCGGCGAGATACTGATAATCCGGCGCATCACGGGAGATCAGGTCTGCGGCAGCCTTGATAATGGTTTCGTGGATGTCAGAGGTCTTGATACCGTCATAAAACTGAATGTGGGAGCGCAGCTCGACCTGGGAAATCGAAACGTTATGCAGTCCTTCTGCCGCCCAATCCAGAACGCGATGGATTTTGTCGAGATTGATGCGCTCTGTGCTACCGTCGCGCTTTGTCACCAGCAGATTCTGATTCATGTATGTCGTACCTGTTTTTCAATAGCTTCATGCAGACTACCTGTAGTGAGGGAAGCTGCTAAGAACACTATATATAGGGGGTATGTTTGGGATTCACTGCAAGATAGTGTGAAACTGGCCCTCTTGCAAGTGCATAACTTTGTGGATAACTCAGGAAGGAAAAAGTGGCTTCCGCGCACCTTAGGTCAGACAAGGTGTCCGGGAAAGTCAATGGGAAGAGAAAAATTTGTTAAAAATAACCGTTCGGTGAATTCTTGAACGGTAAAATAGGATAGGTAAATTGATATAGATGGTTTATTAATCTTGTTGCTAATGATTGCCAAAATTGATCTAGGCACAAGTCGTCACATAATCTGATGTATCTGTTGTGGTCAATATATAAGCGAATGTAAGCGATTGTTGAGTCGGAAATGGTTGTTTTATATTCGGTTATTGTTAAATACTAAGCCAATTTGTTACTTTTGCATATATTATAAGAATATTATTTATTGCTTTAATTCAGTTTAAATATAACCGACTTACCTTAAAGTTATTAATCTGAATTGTGATGCATCTAAATTAATCATCAAATAATAACAAAGTGGTTATTACATCGGGGGCAGAATTTACAAAAGAAAAATACCCTATATCGCATAATGCGATTAAATACGCCATCTTATAGAAAATGATGGTTAGATGAATATGCGGATTATCTCTCTACGCAAGGAGTATTTATCTTTACTCCCGTCAATGATTGCATCTCTTTTCTCTGCTAACGGTGCCGCAGCGGTCATTGATTCATGCCAGGGATATGATATCAAAGCGAGCTGTCAGGCCAGCAGGCAAAGCCTTTCGGGTAATATACAGGACTGGAGCATCGCGGATGGACAATGGTTGATTTTTTCGGGTATGGTCAATAATGCCAGCGGTGGCGCAGTATTTTTGCAGCACAGTGCTGAATTTACGATATCACCACAAAATGAAACAGGGATGACCCTGTTTGCTGATAACTCGGTTAGTGGCGAATATAATAATGGCGGGGCTATCTTTGCTAAAGAAAACTCAACGATAAATCTTGCGAATGTTATTTTCGACAGTAATGTTGCAGGAGGCTATGGCGGAGCAATCTATTCTGCCGGTACCAATGATACCGGTGCCGCCGATTTACGAGTCACTAACGCCGTATTTCACAATAACATCGCTAATGACGGCAAAGGCGGTGCAATTTATACCATCAATAATGACGTCTATTTAAGTGATGATGCTTTTAATAATAACCAGGCATATACATCAACAAGTTATAGTGATGGGGATGGCGGCGCCATTGATGTTACGGATAATAGTACGGATAAGACACATCTTTCAGGAAAAACGATAATTAATAATACCTCCTTTACCAATAACTATGCAGAAGGTTATGGCGGAGCAATTTATACCAGCAGCACCACATCCCCGTATCTTATTGATATTTCTGTTGATGATAATTATGACCAAAACAATGGTGTGATGATTGATGAAAATAACAGCGCCTCGGGATATGACCATTCGGCGACGGCAGCGGCGGGGGGCTTTATGTATATCGGTCATAGTGTGGCTGAATTTAACATTGCCGCCGATAAAACGCTGGTAATAGGCAATACCAGCAACGATGGCGCGATTGATTCTCTTGCCGGAACGGGAGTCATCGTGAAAGAGGGAGCGGGAGAGTTAGTCCTCAATGCCGACAATAATGCGTTTACCGGCGAGATGAGTATCCAGAATGGCGAGGTGACGTTGGGGCGCAGCGATGAGTTAATGAATGTCGGCGACACGCACTGTCAGAGCGATCCGCAGGATTGCTTTGGTCTGATGGTCGGCAGCACTGTTCATTCTGAGTATCAGGCAGAACTGAATGTTGGCAATACACAACAAACGTTTGTGCACTCATTAACCGGTTTTGCTAATGGCATTTTGAATATCGACGCAGGCGGCAATGTTACCGTAAACCAGGGCGGTTTTTCCGGCTCGATTCAGGGTGAAGGACAGTTGACGGTAGCGCAAGATGGCAGCTATCTCCTGACAGGGGCGCAGTCGATGGCATTAACCGGCGATATTGTGGTGGAAGATAACGCCGTATTGTCGCTGGCGGGGAATCAGGCCGATTTACGGGCAATGCAGAGCGATCCGCAATCGATCGTGCTAAATGGCGGAGTATTGGATCTCTCTGATTTCACCACCTGGGATGGCGATAGCTCATACAATGACGGTCTGCAAATCAGCGGCAGCGGGGGGACAGTGATTGGCAGTAATGATGTCGTTGATATCAGCAGTGGCGATGATTTACATATTGGCGGCAGTGATGCCAGCCAGAATGGCGTTTATGTCGTCATTAATGCGGGGGATCAGCGCGTAACGCTGGCGAATAACAACGGTTATCTCGGTAATACGCAAATCGCCTCCGGTACGCTTGAAGTCAGCGATAATTCGCAATTGGGGGACACAAGTTACAACCGTTCAGTGATCTTCACAGATCCCCAACAACACAGTGAAATGGATGTGACGACTGATGTTGACACTCGCTCGGCTACAACAGGTCAGGGCAGGAATATTGAAATGCGCGCTGATGGCGAAATACACGTTGAGGATGGCGTAGATACGCAATGGGGCGGGTTGATGGCGGATAGTACCGGGCAACAACTGGATAGCGTAAGCACGTTGACTAAAAGTGGCGGCGGGACGCTGGAGTTGACCGCCAGCGGCACTGCGACGTCTGCGGTACGTGTGGAAGACGGAACGCTAAAAGGTGAAGCGGAGAATATTATTCCTTATGTTTCTTCACTGTGGGTGGGGGAAGACGGTGTTTTTGAAACCGGGCAAAATCAGGATATTCGCTCAATCGATGCCACCTCTGGCGGCGATATCGACATAACCGATGGTACTGTGTTGCGATTGACGCAGCAGGATACGAACCAGGCGCTGGATGCCTCGCTGTTTAGCGGCGACGGTACGCTGGTGAATGCCACCGATGGCGTGACGTTGACAGGTGAGCTTAATACCAACCTTGAAACTGACAGCCTGACTTATCTTTCCGACGTGACGGTTAATGGCAATCTGACCAATACGTCCGGTGCTGTCAGTCTGCAAAATGGCATCGCTGGCGACACGCTGACGGTAAATGGTGATTATACCGGCGGCGGTACGCTACTGCTCGACAGCGAATTAAACGGCGATGACTCGGCAAGCGACCAGTTGGTGTTGAACGGTAATACTGCTGGCAATACCACGGTTGTGATTAATCCCATTACAGGGATTGGTGAGCCGACATCTACAGGTATTAAAGTGGTTGATTTCGCAGCTGATCCCACGCAGTTTCAAAACAATGCGCAGTTCAGTCTGGCAGGAAGCGGCTACGTCAATATGGGGGCGTATGACTACACGCTGGTGGAAGATAACAACGACTGGTATCTGCGATCACAAGAAGTCAATCCGACGCCGCCGCCTGATCCAGACCCGACTCCAGATCCTGATCCCACGCCGGATCCCGACCCAACCCCCGACCCTGAACCTACGCCTGCTTACCAGCCGGTGTTGAATGCCAAAGTTGGTGGATATTTTAATAACCTACGTGCGGCAAATCAGGCATTTGTGATGGAGCGACGCGATCACGCAGGTGGCGATGGTCAGACGCTGAATTTACGCGTTATCGGCGGGCGTTATCATTACACGGCGGCAGGGCAGTTGGCTCAGCATGAAGACACTTCTACGGTGCAGCTTAGCGGCAACCTGTTTAGCGGGCGCTGGGGTGATGATGGCGAGTGGATGCTTGGGATTGTTGGTGGCTACAGCGATAACCAGGGCGACAGCCGCTCGAATATGACCGGAACCCGCGCCGATAACCAGAACCGCGGTTATGCCGTTGGGCTGACCTCAAGCTGGTATCAGCACGGTAATCAGAAGCAGGGGGCCTGGTTGGATAGCTGGCTGCAATATGCGTGGTTTAACAATGATGTTTCCGAACAAGACGATGGAGTGGATCATTACCACTCGTCGGGGATTATCGCCTCGCTGGAAGCCGGTTATCAGTGGTTACCGGGGCGTGGTGTGGTGATTGAACCGCAGGCGCAGGTGATTTATCAGGGCGTGCAGCAGGATGATTTTACCGCCGCTAACCATGCGCGCGTGTCACAATCGCAGGGTGATGATATTCAGATGCGGTTGGGTTTACACAGCGAATGGCGTACTGCTGTTGGTGTCACGCCAACGTTAGATCTGAATTATTATCACGATCCCCATGCGACGGAAATTGAAGAGGATGGCAGCACTATCAGTGACGATGCGGTGAAGCAACGGGGTGAAATAAAAGTGGGAATAACGGGCAATATCAGTCAGCGAGTTTCGCTGCGCGGCAGCGTGGCGTGGCAGAAAGGGAGTGATGATTTTGCCCAGATGGCAGGGTTTTTGTCGATGACAGTGAAATGGTAATCGCTGTCTGACCGGCACTGTTGCCGGATGCGGCGTAAACGCCTTATCTGGCCTACGGGGAGCATTTGTAGGCCTGATAAGACGCGGCAAGCGTCGCATCAGGCTTGGCGCGGTTGCCGGATGAATCCAAACAACAACCTCACTTATTCTGCGTATGCAGCATATAGTTCACATCCACGCCGGGGCCGAGCTTAAAGGTGTTAGTGATAGGGTTGTAATGCAGCCCGGTCATATGCCGTTCTTTAAGACTGGTCTGATCCACCCAGCCCAGCAATTCTGCCGGTTTAATAAACTTCTTCACATCATGTGTACCTTTAGGCACCATGCGCAAAATATATTCAGCACCAACCACCGCCATCAGCCATGACTTGCCGTTGCGGTTAAGCGTCGAGAAAAAGACATCGCCGCCCGGTTTCACCAGTTGCGCACAGGCTCTGACCACTGACTGAGGATCGGGGACGTGCTCCAGCATCTCCATACAGGTCACCACGTCATACTGTCCGGCATGTTTTGCCGCGTGCTCTTCCACGGTTTCCTGCACGTAATCCACCTGAATGCCGCTTTCCAGTGCGTGCAGTTTTGCCACCTGCAATGGCTCAAAGCCCATATCCAGACCGGTCACCGTCGCGCCCTCCCGCGCCATACTCTCGGCCAGAATGCCGCCGCCACAACCGACATCGAGCACCTTTTTGCCAAATAAACCGCCAGCACGCTCGGCAATATAGCCCAGACGCAGCGGGTTAATGCGGTGCAGCGGTTTGAACTCACCTTCAAGATCCCACCAGCGGGAGGCGACGGCTTCAAATTTAGCGATCTCTTCGTGGTCTACGTTGTGGTTTACCGGCGATTTTTCGGCATTCATTGGCACTTCTACTCCGTAATTGGCAAGACAAACGAGTATATCAGGCATTGGATGTGAATAAAGCGTATAGGTTTACCTCAAACTGCGCGGCTGTGTTATAATTTGCGACCTTTGAATCCGGGATACAGTAGAGGGATAGCGGTTAGATGAGCGACCTTGCGAGAGAAATTACACCGGTCAACATTGAGGAAGAGCTGAAGAGCTCCTATCTGGATTATGCGATGTCGGTCATTGTTGGCCGTGCGCTGCCAGATGTCCGAGATGGCCTGAAGCCGGTACACCGTCGCGTACTTTACGCCATGAACGTACTAGGCAATGACTGGAACAAAGCCTATAAAAAATCTGCCCGTGTCGTTGGTGACGTAATCGGTAAATACCATCCCCATGGTGACTTGGCGGTTTATAACACGATCGTCCGTATGGCGCAGCCATTCTCGCTGCGTTACATGCTGGTAGACGGTCAGGGTAACTTCGGTTCCATCGACGGCGACTCTGCGGCGGCAATGCGTTATACGGAAATCCGTCTGGCGAAAATTGCCCATGAACTGATGGCCGATCTCGAAAAAGAGACGGTCGATTTCGTTGATAACTATGACGGCACGGAAAAAATTCCGGACGTCATGCCAACCAAAATTCCTAACCTGCTGGTGAACGGTTCTTCCGGTATCGCCGTAGGTATGGCAACCAACATTCCGCCGCACAACCTGACGGAAGTCATCAACGGTTGTCTGGCGTATATCGATGATGAAGACATCAGCATTGAAGGGCTGATGGAACACATCCCGGGGCCGGACTTCCCGACGGCGGCAATCATTAACGGTCGTCGCGGTATTGAAGAAGCTTACCGTACCGGTCGCGGCAAGGTATATATCCGTGCCCGTGCCGAAGTAGAAGTTGACGCCAAAACCGGACGTGAAACCATTATCGTCCACGAAATTCCGTATCAGGTGAACAAAGCGCGCCTGATCGAAAAAATTGCGGAACTGGTAAAAGAAAAACGCGTGGAAGGCATCAGCGCGCTGCGTGACGAGTCTGACAAAGACGGTATGCGCATCGTGATTGAAGTCAAACGCGATGCGGTCGGTGAAGTGGTGCTCAACAACCTCTACTCCCAGACCCAGTTGCAGGTTTCTTTCGGTATTAACATGGTGGCATTGCACCATGGTCAGCCGAAGATCATGAACCTGAAAGACATCATCGCGGCGTTTGTTCGTCACCGCCGTGAAGTGGTGACCCGTCGTACCATTTTCGAACTGCGTAAAGCTCGCGATCGTGCTCATATTCTTGAAGCATTAGCCGTGGCGCTGGCGAACATCGACCCGATCATCGAACTGATCCGTCATGCGCCGACGCCTGCAGAAGCGAAAACTGCGCTGGTTGCTAATCCGTGGCAGCTGGGCAACGTTGCTGCGATGCTGGAACGTGCGGGCGATGATGCTGCGCGTCCGGAATGGCTGGAGCCAGAGTTCGGCGTGCGTGATGGTCTGTACTACCTGACCGAACAGCAAGCTCAGGCGATTCTGGATCTGCGTTTGCAGAAACTGACCGGCCTTGAGCACGAAAAACTGCTCGACGAATACAAAGAGCTGCTGGATCAGATTGCGGAGCTGTTGCGTATTCTGGGTAGCGCCGATCGTCTGATGGAAGTGATCCGTGAAGAGCTGGAGCTGGTTCGTGAACAGTTCGGTGACAAACGTCGTACCGAAATCACCGCTAACAGCGCCGACATCAACCTGGAAGATCTGATCACACAGGAAGATGTGGTGGTCACGCTTTCTCACCAGGGTTACGTGAAGTATCAGCCGCTTTCTGAATACGAAGCGCAGCGTCGTGGCGGGAAAGGTAAATCTGCCGCACGTATTAAAGAAGAAGACTTTATTGACCGACTGCTGGTGGCGAACACCCACGACCATATTCTGTGCTTCTCCAGCCGTGGCCGCGTCTATTCGATGAAGGTCTACCAGTTGCCAGAAGCTACTCGTGGCGCACGTGGTCGTCCGATCGTCAACCTGCTGCCGCTGGAACAGGACGAACGTATCACCGCGATCCTGCCGGTGACCGAGTTTGAAGAAGGCGTGAAAGTCTTCATGGCGACCGCTAACGGTACTGTGAAGAAAACCGTCCTCACCGAGTTCAACCGTCTGCGTACCGCCGGTAAAGTGGCGATCAAACTGGTTGACGGCGATGAGCTGATCGGCGTTGACCTGACCAGCGGCGAAGACGAAGTAATGCTGTTCTCCGCTGAAGGTAAAGTGGTGCGCTTTAAAGAGTCTTCTGTCCGTGCGATGGGCTGCAACACCACCGGTGTTCGTGGTATTCGTTTAGGCGAAGGCGATAAAGTCGTCTCTCTGATCGTGCCTCGTGGCGATGGCGCAATCCTCACCGCAACGCAGAACGGTTATGGTAAACGTACCGCAGTGGCGGAATACCCAACCAAGTCGCGTGCGACGAAAGGGGTTATCTCCATCAAGGTTACCGAACGTAACGGTTTAGTGGTTGGCGCGGTGCAGGTAGATGATTGCGACCAGATCATGATGATCACCGACGCCGGTACGCTGGTACGTACTCGCGTGTCGGAAATCAGCATCGTAGGCCGTAACACCCAGGGCGTAATCCTTATCCGTACTTCGGAAGATGAAAACGTGGTGGGTCTGCAACGTGTTGCTGAACCGGTTGACGAGGAAGATCTGGATACCATCGACGGCAGTGCCGCGGAAGGGGACGATGAAATCGCTCCGGAAGTGGACGTTGACGACGAGCCAGAAGAAGAATAATTTCATCGCTTCATGCCAAAAGGGAGCCATCTCCCTTTTTTGAATTGAAAAGTCCAGGCTGTAAAGTCTGGGCTTTTGTCGTATTAGGGCGCGGTAAAGTTTGGCTGTGCCCGTAAAAAATGGCTGGCTATACACAAGGAATGTGGCAATGAGTGGTGAAAAAAAGGCGAAAGGCTGGCGGTTTTATGGCCTTGTTGGTTTTGGGGCAATAGCGCTGCTATCCGCTGGCGTATGGGCATTACAATACTCTGGCAGTGGGCCAGAAAAAACGTTGTCGCCACTGGTGGTGCACAACAATCTGCAAATCGATCTCAATGAGCCGGACCTCTTTCTCGACAGCGACTCTCTGAGCCAGCTTCCCAAAGATCTCCTTACCATTCCGTTTCTCCACGATGTTCTGAGCGAAGATTTCGTTTTCTATTATCAGAATCATGCCGATCGTCTGGGCATTGAAGGCAGCATTCGCCGCATTGTCTATGAACACGATCTCACGCTGAAAGATAAGCTCTTTTCGTCACTCTTAGACCAGCCCGCGCAGGCGGCACTGTGGCACGATAAACAAGGCCATCTTTCTCATTATATGGTGCTGATCCAGCGAAGTGGTTTAAGCAAGCTGCTGGAGCCATTGCTGTTTGCCGCTACCAGCGACAGCCAGTTAAGTAAAACGGAAATCAGTAGCATCAAGATAAATAGTGAAACTATTCCTGTTTATCAGTTGCGCTATAACGGCAATAACGTCCTGATGTTTGCGACTTATCAGGACAAAATATTGGCTTTTTCCAGTTCGGATATGCTGTTTAAAGATGACCAACAGGATACCGAAGCCACGGCGATCGCAAGTGATTTGTTGAGTGGTAAAAAACGCTGGGAAACCCGCTTTGGCCTGGAAGCGCGTACTGCCGAAAAAACGCCAGTACGCCAGCGCATCGTAGTCAGCGCCAGGTTGCTGGGGTTTGGCTACCAGCGATTAATGCCTTCTTTTGCTGGCGTACGCTTCGAAATGGGTAACGACGGCTGGCACAGTTTTCTGGCGTTAAACGATGAATCCGCCAGCGTAGATGCCAGTTTCGATTTTACGCCGGTATGGAACAGTATGCCTGCCGGAGCCAGCTTCTGTGTGGCGGTGCCGTATTCACACGGTATTGCCGAAGAGATGCTTTCGCACATCAGCCAGGAAAACGACAAGCTGAATGGGGCGTTAGACGGTGGCGCGGGGCTGTGCTGGTATGAAGACTCAAAATTGCAAACCCCACTGTTTGTTGGTCAGTTTGATGGCACTGCCGAACAGGCGCAATTGCCAGGGAAACTGTTTACGCAAAATATTGGTGCGCACGAAAGCAAAGCGCCAGAAGGTGTTTTGCCGGTAAGCCAGACTCAGCAGGGCGAAGCGCAAATCTGGCGTCGCGAAGTGAGTTCCCGATACGGTCAGTATCCGAAAGCGCAGGCGGCGCAACCCGATCAATTAATGTCGGATTATTTTTTCCGCGTGTCGCTGGCGATGCAAAACAAAACGCTGCTTTTCTCCCTCGATGACACGCTGGTTAATAACGCCCTGCAAACACTGAATAAAACCCGCCCGGCAATGGTGGATGTAATACCCACTGATGGCATCGTTCCGCTCTATATCAATCCACAAGGAATGGCGAAACTGCTGCGTAACGAAACGCTGACCAGTCTGCCGAAGAATCTCGAACCGGTTTTTTATAACGCCGTACAAACTTTATTAATGCCGAAGCTGGACGCTTTATCTCAACAACCGCGTTATGTCATGAAGCTGGCCCAGATGGAACCCGGTGTCGCCTGGCAGTGGCTACCCATAACCTGGCAACCGCTATGAGACACGGGCTGCTGGCGCTGATTTGCTGGCTGTATTGTGTTGTTGCCCATAGCGAAATGCTAAATGTCGAACAATCCGGGCTGTTTCGCGCGTGGTTTGTGCGCATTGCACAGGAACAGCTCCGCCAGGGGCCAAGCCCACGCTGGTATCAGCAGGATTGTGCGGGCCTGGTGCGATTTGCGGCGAACGAGGCGCTGAAAGTTCACGACAGTAAATGGCTAAAAAGTAACGGTTTATCTAACCAGTATTTGCCGCCAGAGATGACGCTAACACCTGAACAGCGTCAACTGGCGCAAAACTGGAATCAGGGGAATGGGAAAACCGGCCCCTATGTGACCGCGATTAATTTGATTCAGTACAACAGCCAGTTTATTGGCCAGGACATAAACCAGGCACTGCCTGGCGATATGATTTTTTTCGATCAGGGCGATGCCCAGCACTTAATGGTCTGGATGGGGCGTTACATCATCTACCACACCGGAAGCGCCACGAAAACTGACAACGGAATGCGCGCAGTCAGTCTGCAACAACTTATGACATGGAAGGACACCCGATGGATACCCAACGATTCCAATCCCAATTTCATTGGCATTTATCGTTTAAATTTTCTGGCGCGATAGCAGCGTGCTTGTCCCTGTCTCTTGTGGGAACAGGGCTTGCTAATGCTGAGGATTCGCTTCCTTCCAGTAACTATGTGCCGCCCGCCGGGGGAACATTCTTTTTGCTCGCTGACAGCAGTTTTAGCAGCAGTGAAGAGGCGAAAGTGCGACTGGAAGCGCCGGGGCGTGATTATCGGCGCTATCAGATGGAAGAGTACGGCGGCGTGGACGTTCGCCTGTATCGTATTCCTGACCCGATGGCATTTTTGCGCCAGCAGAAAAACCTGCATCGCATTGTGGTGCAACCGCAATATCTGGGCGACGGACTGAACAATACGCTGACCTGGCTGTGGGATAACTGGTACGGCAAATCTCGCCGCGTGATGCAGCGTACTTTCTCTTCTCAGTCACGGCAGAATGTGACTCAGGCGTTACCCGAATTACAGCTCGGTAATGCCATTGTTAAACCTTCCCGTTATGTACAGAACAGCCAGTTTTCACCGCTGAAAAAATATCCACTTGTGGAACAGTTCCGCTATCCACTATGGCAGGCAAAACCGGTCGAGCCGCAGCAAGGGGTAAAACTGGAAGGCGCATCCAGCAATTTCATCTCGCCGCAGCCGGGCAACATCTATATTCCTCTCGGCAAACAAGAGCCGGGACTGTATCTCGTCGAAGCGATGGTGGGTGGGTATCGGGCGACGACGGTGGTGTTTGTTTCCGATACCGTGGCGCTTAGCAAAGTGTCAGGTAACGAGCTTCTGGTGTGGACCGCGGGGAAAAAACAGGGTGAAGCGAAGCCCGGCTCAGAGATCTTGTGGACTGACGGTCTTGGCGTGATGACCCGCGGTGTGACCGATGGCAGCGGTACCTTGCAGTTACAACATATATCGCCAGAACGTTCATACATTCTGGGTAAGGATGCTGAAGGCGGCGTTTTTGTCTCCGAGAACTTTTTCTACGAAAGCGAAATCTACAACACCCGCTTGTATATCTTTACCGATCGCCCGCTATATCGCGCAGGCGATCGTGTCGATGTTAAAGTGATGGGTCGCGAGTTCCACGATCCGTTGCATTCATCCCCCATCGTCAGCGCACCGGCGAAGCTTTCGGTGCTGGACGCCAACGGCAGTCTGTTGCAAACCGTCAATGTCACGCTGGATGCGCGTAATGGCGGGCAGGGGAGTTTCCGCCTGCCAGAAAATGCCGTCGCCGGAGGTTATGAGTTACGTCTTGCTTACCGCAAACAGGTCTATAGCAGCAGTTTTCGCGTGGCAAACTACATCAAACCCCATTTTGAGATTGGTTTAGCTCTCGACAAAAAAGAGTTCAAAACTGGCGAAGCGGTCAGCGGCAAACTGCAACTGCTTTACCCGGATGGCGAGCCGGTAAAAGATGCCCGCGTGCAGTTAAGTTTGCGCGCTCAGCAATTATCAATGGTCGGTAACGATTTGCGTTATGCCGGACGTTTCCCGGTGTCGATGGAAGGCAGTGAAACGGTTTCCGACGATAATGGTCATGTGGCGTTGAATCTCCCCGCCGCCGATAAACCGAGCCGTTATTTGTTAACCGTCTCCGCCAGTGACGGCGCGGCGTATCGAGTTACCACCACCAAAGAGATCCTCATTGAACGTGGCCTGGCGCATTACTCTTTAAGTACCGCCGCACAATACAGTAATAGCGGCGAGTCGGTTGTGTTCCGTTATGCCGCGCTGGAATCTTCAAAACAGGTTCCTGTTACGTATGAATGGTTGCGTCTCGAAGACCGCACGAGTCACAGCGGAGAGCTACAGTCAGGCGGCAAATCCTTTACCGTCAATTTCGCTAAACCTGGCAACTACAATCTGACATTACGCGATAAAGACGGCTTAATTCTCGCCGGGTTAAGCCATGCAGTCAGCGGTAAGGACAGCACGTCGCATAGTGGTACGGTAGATATCGTGGCAGATAAAACACTGTATCAGCCTGGCGAAACCGCGAAGATGCTGATTACCTTCCCGGAGCCAATTGACGAAGCATTATTGACGCTGGAACGCGATCGCGTGGAACAGCAGTCGCTGCTATCGCATCCGGCAAACTGGCTAACGCTACAACGTTTAAACGATACCCAGTATGAAGCCCGCGTACCGGTGAGCAATTCCTTTGCGCCTAACATCACTTTTTCGGTGCTGTATACCCGTAACGGTCAGTACAGTTTTCAGAACGCCGGGATTAAAGTTGCCGTTCCCCAGCTGGATATCCGGGTGAAAACGGACAAAACCCATTACCAGCCTGGTGAACTGGTCAATGTCGAATTAACCTCGTCGCTGAAAGGTAAACCTGTTTCTGCGCAGTTAACGGTAGGCGTGGTCGATGAAATGATCTACGCGCTGCAACCGGAAATCGCGCCGAATATCGGCAAATTTTTCTATCCGCTGGGGCGTAACAATGTGCGTACCAGCTCCAGTCTGTCGTTTATCAGCTACGATCAGGCGCTCTCCAGCGAGCCGGTTGCGCCTGGCGCGACTAACCGCAGCGAGCGGCGAGTAAAAATGCTGGAACGTCCACGGCGTGAAGAGGTGGATACCGCGGCCTGGATGCCGTCACTCACAACCGATAAACAAGGCAAAGCGTATTTCACGTTCCTGATGCCTGATTCGTTAACCCGCTGGCGCATCACCGCGCGTGGGATGAACGGCGACGGGCTGGTCGGGCAGGGGCGTGCTTATTTGCGTTCGGAAAAAAATCTCTACATGAAGTGGAGTATGCCAACGGTATATCGCATGGGTGACAAACCGGCGGCAGGACTGTTTATCTTCAGTCAGCAGGATAACGAACCGGTGGCGCTGGTGACTAAATTTGCAGGTGCTGAGATGCGCCAGACGCTGACGCTGCACAAAGGGGCGAATTATATTTCGCTGACGCAGAATATTCAGCAATCTGGCTTGTTAAGTGCAGAACTGCAACAAAATGGGCAAGTACAGGACAGCATTAGCACAAAACTGTCTTTTGTGGATAACAGGTGGCCCGTTGAACAACAGAAAAATGTCATGCTCGGCGGTGGCGATAATGCGCTGATGTTGCCCGAGCAGGCGAGCAATATCCGGCTACAAAGTAGCGAAACGCCGCAGGAGATTTTCCGTAACAATCTTGATGCGTTAGTCGATGAACCGTGGGGTGGCGTGATCAACACCGGTAGCCGTCTGATCCCGCTCAGTCTCGCCTGGCGTTCGCTTGCCGATCATCAAAGTGCCGCCGCTAACGACATTCGTCAGATGATTCAGGATAACCGTCTGCGGCTGATGCAACTGGCGGGGCCCGGAGCGCGCTTTACCTGGTGGGGTGAAGATGGCAATGGCGACGCCTTCCTCACGGCATGGGCATGGTACGCCGACTGGCAGGCCAGCCAGGCGCTCGGCGTAACGCAGCAACCGGAATACTGGCAACATATGCTCGACAGTTATGCCGAGCAGGCGGACAACATGCCGTTATTGCATCGGGCGCTGGTGCTGGCGTGGGCACAGGAGATGAATCTGCCGTGCAAAACGTTGTTGAAAGGGTTGGATGAAGCTATCGCCCGGCGCGGAACTAAAACTGAAGATTTCTCTGAGGAAGACACCAGCGATATCAATGACAGCATGATCCTCGATACACCTGAATCTCCACTGGCAGATGCGGTGGCAAACGTCTTAACCATGACGTTGCTGAAAAAAGCGCAGTTGAAGTCCACTGTGATGCCACAGGTTCAGCAATATGCGTGGGATAAAGCAGCAAACAGCAACCAACCGCTGGCGCACACGGTTGTGCTGCTCAATAGTGGAGGCGACGCTACCCAGGCGGCCGCTATTTTAAGTGGTTTAACCGCTGAGCAATCCACCATTGAGCGCGCGTTGGCCATGAACTGGCTGGCGAAATATATGGCGACGATGCCTCCGGTTGTGTTACCTGCGCCTGCGGGCGCATGGGCCAAACATAAGTTAACCGGAGGAGGCGAATACTGGCGTTGGGTTGGTCAGGGCGTGCCGGACATTCTCTCTTTTGGTGACGAATTACCGCCGCAAAACGTGCAGGTCCGCTGGCGTGAACCGGCAAAAACGGCTCAACAAAGTAATATTCCGGTGACCGTTGAACGCCAGTTGTATCGGCTTATCCCCGGTGAAGAAGAGATGAGCTTTACCTTACAGCCTGTCACCAGCAATGAGATTGACAGCGATGCGCTGTATCTCGATGAAATCACGCTTACCAGCGAGCAGGATGCCGTTCTGCGCTATGGTCAGGTGGAAGTACCGCTGCCGCCGGGGGCTGACGTTGAGCGTACAACCTGGGGCATTTCGGTCAATAAACCGAACGCCGGAAAACAGCAAGGACAACTGCTGGAAAAAGCGCGCAATGAAATGGGTGAACTGGCCTATATGGTGCCGGTAAAAGAACTGACGGGAACGGTCACCTTCCGCCATTTGCTGCGTTTCTCGCAAAAAGGGCAATTCGTTCTGCCGCCTGCCCGTTATGTGCGTTCCTATGCACCTGCACAGCAAAGTGTTGCGCCAGGGAGCGAATGGATCGGGATGCAGGTGAAATAAGTGAACTGGTACAGAATCGTCTGGCTATTGGCGTTGGTAACTCTGCCAACGCTTGCGGAGGAGACGCCGTTACAGCTGGCGCTGCGTGGTGCGCAGCACGATCAACTGTATCAGCTGTCGTCATCAGGCGTGACCAAAGTCTCGGTATTACCTGACACGCTCACCACGCCATTAGGGAGTTTGTGGAAACTGTATGTTTACGCCTGGCTGGAGGATACCCATCAACCGGAGCAGCCATACCAGTGTCGCGGCAACTCCCCGGAAGAGGTTTATTGTTGTCAGGCTGGGGAGAGCATAACGCGCGATTCCGCGCTGGTACGTTCCTGTGGACTCTATTTTGCGCCGCAGCGGTTGCATATTGGCGCAGATATGTGGGGGCAATACTGGCAACAGCGTCAGGCACCTGCGTGGTTAGCGTCTCTTACTACACTGAAGCCAGAAACCTCGGTAACGGTTAAATCGCTGCTTGATTCATTAGCGACGTTACCTGCGCAAAACAAAGCTCAGGAAGTCTTACTGGATGTGGTGCTGGACGAGGCGAAAATCGGTGTCGCATCCATGCTCGGTAGTCGGGTACGGGTGAAAACCTGGAGCTGGTTTGCCGATGATAAACAGGAAATCCGTCAGGGTGGTTTTGCTGGCTGGTTAACCGATGGTACACCGCTGTGGGTTACTGGCAGTGGCACCAGCAAAACGGTACTGACCCGTTATGCGACGGCGCTTAATCGGGTTTTGCCAGTGCCGACGCAAGTTGCCAGTGGGCAATGTGTGCTGGTGGATCTGTTTGCTCGTTATCCGCTGAAGAAAGTTACTGAGGAAAAGAGTACGACGGCAGTCAAACTAGGCGTGCTCAATGGGCGCTATCGTGTGACGTTTGCCAATGGTAACCACATGACATTTGTCAGCCACGGTGAGACAACGTTACTGACGGTAAAGGGCAAACTGAAATTACAGTCGCATCTCGATCGTGAAGAGTACGTTGCCAGAGTTCTGGATCGCGAGGCGAAAAGTACGCCTCCTGAGGCAGCGAAAGCCATGACCGTGGCGATTCGCACGTTTTTACAGCAAAACGCCGATCGGGAAGGCGATTGCCTGACCATCCCGGACAGCAGCGCTACGCAGCGTGTTTCTGCTTCGCCAGCTACCACGGGGGCGCGAACGATGACCGCCTGGACGCAGGATCTCATCTATGCGGGCGATCCGGTTCATTATCATGGCAGTCGCGCTACCGAAGGGACGCTTTCCTGGCGGCACGCTACTGCCCAGGCGGGGCAGGGAGAGCGTTATGATCAGATACTCGCGTTTGCTTATCCCGACAACAGCCTTAGCCGCTGGGGAGCGCCACGCTCAACCTGCCAGTTATTACCCAAAGCGAAAGCCTGGCTGGCGAAAAAAATGCCGCAGTGGCGGCGTATATTACAAGGTGAGACGGGATACAACGAACCAGACGTGTTTGCGGTCTGTCGTTTAGTCTCAGGTTTCCCCTATACCGATCGGCAGCAGAAACGGCTGTTTATTCGTAATTTCTTTACGCTTCAGGATCGGCTGGATTTAACCCATGAGTATCTGCACCTGGCCTTTGATGGTTATCCCACCGGGCTTGATGAGAACTATATCGAAACGCTGACCCGACAATTATTAATGGACTAATGCTATGCGAAAGATTTTTCTTCCGTTGTTACTGGTGGCGCTTTCGCCTGTCGCTCACAGTGAAGGTGTGCAGGAAGTCGAGATTGATGCACCGCTCTCTGGCTGGCATCCGGCAGAGGGCGAAGATGCCAGTTTTTCACAAACGATCAATTACCCGGCGTCGTCCGTCAACATGGCAGATGATCAAAATATCTCAGCGCAGATCCGCGGCAAAATAAAGAATTATGCTGCGGCGGGTAAAGTTCAGCAGGGCCGGCTGGTGGTCAACGGTGCCAGTATGCCGCAGAGAATTGAATCAGATGGTTCTTTTGCACGCCCTTATATTTTCACTGAAGGCAGCAACAGCGTGCAGGTCATCAGCCCAGATGGGCAAAGCCGACAAAAAATGCAGTTTTACTCAACGCCGGGTGCTGGGGCGATTCGCGCGCGTTTACGGCTGGTTCTCTCCTGGGATACGGACAATACCGACCTCGATCTTCATGTCGTTACGCCTGACGGTGAACATGCCTGGTACGGTAACACAGTGCTGAAAAACAGTGGCGCACTGGATATGGATGTCACGACAGGGTACGGACCCGAGATTTTCGCCATGCCAGCGCCAGTTCACGGCCGTTATCAGGTGTATATCAACTACTTCGGCGGGCGCAGTGAAACGGAATTAACTACGGCCCAACTGACGCTGATCACCGATGAAGGGTCGGTCAATGAGAAACAGGAAACTTTTATTGTACCGATGCGTAATGCTGGCGAGCTGACGCTGGTGAAAAGTTTTGACTGGTGATTAATGGGGTAACCTTCGCCGTCGATGTTCAAGAAAACGCCCGATAACTTTCGCTATCGGGCGTTTTTATTGGTTAATTCAACCGCTCAATCACCATCGCAATTCCCTGGCCGCCACCAATGCATAGTGTTGCCAGCCCCAGCGTTTTATCGCGTGCCTGCATTGCATGTAATAGTGTGACCAGAATACGAGCACCACTGGCACCGATAGGATGTCCGAGCGCGATGGCCCCGCCGTTGACATTCACTTTCTCAGGATCAAAGCCCAGGGTTTTCCCAACGGCAAGGAACTGTGCAGCAAATGCTTCATTAGCCTCAATGAGATCAATATCCGCCAGTTGCAGCCCCGCCAGTTGTAACGCTTTTTGCGTAGCAGGTACTGGCCCCATACCCATCAATGCGGGGGGCACGCCACCGCTGGCATAACTTTTAATGCGTGCCAGGGGATTCAGGCCTGCTGCCAGCGCCGCAGATTCTTCCATAATCACCAGAGCGGCAGCACCGTCGTTAATACCTGACGCGTTCCCGGCGGTGACTGTTCCTGCTTTATCGAAGGCCGGGCGCAATGCGCCTAACGCTTCAGCCGTAGAATCCGCTTTCGGGAATTCGTCTTGACTGAAGACGAAGGTTTTCTTCCGGGTGACAACATTTACCGGGACGATTTCGGCTGTAAAAGCACCGGACTCAATTGCGGCTGCCGCTTTACGCTGTGAATGTAGCGCCAGTTCATCCTGCATTTCACGGGTAATTCCGTACTCTTTAGCCACGTTTTCGGCGGTAATCCCCATATGATAACCATGGGTGGCGCACATCAGGCCATCGCGCAGGATTACGTCATAAACCTGTCCGTCTCCAAGACGATAACCAGAGCGTGCTTTTGCATCGAGTAAGTAGGGCGCTAAACTCATATTTTCCATACCCCCCGCCACAATGCTCTGTGCCTGACCTGCCTGAATCGCCTGTGCAGCAAGCGCCACGCTTTTCAGACCTGAACCGCACACTTTGTTGACCGTGAATCCGCACACCGTTTCAGCTAGTCCGCTTTTTAGCAGCGCCTGACGTGCCGGATTTTGCCCCAGTCCGGCTTGCAACACGTTACCCATAATCACTTCATCAACGTGTAGTGAATCGATTTTTGCACGTTCAATGGCGGCTTTAATTACTGTCGCCCCCAGGTCGATGGCGCTGGTGGAAGCGAGTGAACCGTTAAAACTACCGATAGCAGTACGTACCGCACTGACGATGACACAATTTTTCATTTTATATTCCTTCTGTCTGTAGGGTTGCCGTCAGAACAGCGTTAAACCAATGACGAAAATGACGCCGGAGAAGAGCAGGGCAGTGATGCAATAGCCCATGATGTCGCGGACACCGAGTCCGGCGATTGCCAGTGCTGGCAGCGCCCAGAACGGTTGTGCCATGTTCATCCATTGCTCGCCGTAGGCGATCGCCATTACCGATTTACCGAGATCAGCGCCCAGCGCCTGGGCTGCGGGCATCACGAACGGCCCCTGAATAACCCAGTGCCCGCCGCCAGACGGAACGGCGAAGTTAATCAGTGCAGAACTAAAAAAGGTCATGACCGGGAAGGTGTCTTTGTTCGCAACATTGATGAAGAATTCGGTAATGAGTCCGCCCAGACCGGAGTGCTCCATCATCAGTTGGATCCCCGCGTAGAAGGGGAATTGCACCAGAATACCGGCGGTACTGCGTGCTGCCGCGCTGATAGCACGCATATAAGCCATTGGCGTTTTATGTAGCAGCAGACCCGCAATCATAAACATCAGGTTGACGGTATTGATGGTGATGTTGAAGCCATGTTCGCTGAAGTACATCGCCAGGTAAGCGATACCGAGTGCGCCGATGATCAACGTCAGAATGCGGCTTTCTTCCAGTCGCTCGGACGGTGGAGCATCTTTCGGTAGTTGCTTTTGAAAATCAGCCTCTTCCATGAGTAGTTTCGGATCGATACTCACCACGTCAGACGGTTTTGGCATCATCATGCGGGTGATAAATGGCATCACCACAATCAACGCCACAGTGATGAAAATATTAAAACCACTGAACAGAGTATCGCCCACCGGGATCAGCCCAGCGATATGCTCAACCGGGTTGCCCGGTGTTGCAGCCAACAGAGGCATTGAGCCAGAGAAGCCGCCACCCCAGGTGAGAAAACCAATGTAGGCGCAGGCAATGAGCAACGGATAATCAGAACCGGGTACTCGCCGGGCGACTTCACGGGCGAACATTGCACCGACAACCAAACCAAATCCCCAGTTGATGACACAAGCGACTGAACCGAAGAAAGTAACCAGCATGACGCCCTGTACGGGCGTCTTTGCGGCGGAGGCGGCAGTACGCAGCAAACTTTTCACCGGAGCGGAGCTGGCAAGGGCATGACCGGTAACGATGATAAGCGCCATCTGCATACCAAACGCCAGCAAGTTCCAGAAACCGTCACCCCACATTTTCACCATGCTGATCGGCGTTTGTGGTGTTAACCAAAGCGCGATCACGAATGTTAGCAATGTCAGCAACATGGCAAAGATCAGTGGATCGGGAAGCCACCGGCTGACAAAACGCGTCATAAAACGCGATATGCGACCAATCATAAATCACCCCGTTGCGTATTCAGATCGGCAGCTACTTCAAACCGAGCTTCTGTTTTGGCACGCACGGTGGCTAAATCACACCCGTCGGCAATTTCGGTGAGCCACATTTTGCCGTCAATAAAACGAAAGACAGCCAGTTCAGTAACCAGCATATGCACCGCATGTTGCGCAGTGAGTGGCATGGTGCAGCGGCGCAAAATTTTTGCTGAACCATCTTTGGCGCAATGTTCCATGGCGATGATCACTTTGCGTGACCCGGTCACCAGATCCATCGCGCCACCCATACCGGGCACCATTTTCCCAGGCACTACCCAGTTCGCGAGGTTTGCTTCTTCGTCTACTTGCAAACCGCCGAGCACGCAGGCATCAATATGACCGCCACGGATTAGCGCAAATGACATGGCGCTATCAAACATGGCTGCACCGGGTAAAATGCCGCACGGTTGTCCGCCAGCATTCACCAGATCTGGATGCGCTGTTGTGACCGGGCCTAAACCGAGGAAGCCGTTTTCCGATTGCAGAGTGATATGAATACCCTCCGGTAAATAATTGGCGACCATTGTGGGTAAACCGATCCCTAAGTTAACGATGTCACCATCACGAAGCTCTTGCGCCACACGGCGCGCAATACGTTGTTTCGCATCCATTATTTGCTCTCCTGTGAAACGATGATGTGGTCGATAACGGCACCAGGGGTGACAATATGGTCAGGTTGCAGCTCGCCGGTTTCGACCAGTTCATCCGGCTCTACCAGCGTGATATCAGCCGCAAGGGCTATCAGGGGGTTAAAGTTGCGGGCGCTAAGGTGATAGGTCAGGTTGCCAAGTGTGTCGCAACGATGAGCGCGAATTAGCGCCAGGTCGGCGCGCAGCGGGCGTTCGAGCAGCCAGGTTTTACCGTCGAGTGTCAGTGTCTGTTTGCCTTCCTCTACGACGGTGCCGACACCAGTTGGGGTGAGAAAACCACCAAGTCCAGCTCCGCCACAGCGAATTTGCTCGATTAGCGTACCTTGCGGCACCAGAACGACGTCCATCTCACCAGATATCATGCGCCGACCTGTTTCCGGGTTGGTGCCGATATGTGAAGCAATCACTTTGCGGACTCGACCATTGACGATGAGCGGACCGATGCCGGTATCAACAAACGCGGTATCATTGGCTATCAATGTCAGGTCGCGAACACCAGATTCCAGTAATGCTTCAACCAGGCGGGATGGAGTGCCAATCCCCATAAATCCGCCCACCATGATGGTCATGCCGTCACGAAAGAAGCCGGTGGCGTCTTGTAATGTCATCAATTTTGTTTTCATTTTTTATCCCTCTTGCATACACCGTTGTGGGTACAGTCAGGGAATAGCAAGGGGAGTGCCAGAATGAGATTATTGAATGTTGTTATTTAACTAATTGAATAGAAAAGGATAAATTAGATGGGGGTTCATAAGGAGAATGAGCGGCTATGCAGAAAATTGCGCACTGTGCAAATTTCTGCATAGCAAGTTTTGGCATTATACATCCGCCGGATCGATACCGTATTCCTGGAGTTTATACATCAATGCACGGCGACTGATGCCCAGCATTAAAGCAGTGCGGGTTCGGTTTCCTTCTTGTTGTTCCAGCACTTCCATAATGATGCGTTTTTCGACGCGTTTAATTTCCTCTTTTAAATTACGCTCACCGACAGGGGCTGTTTTTGCTTCACCAGCATTACAGACTGGCTGACGAATCTGCGGCGGAAGATCCTCAGAAAAAATGATCGGGCCTGAATTCATCACGACGGCGCGTTCAATAACGTTGGAAAGCTCTCGAATATTTCCCGGCCATGACCAGGCGGTAAGCAGTGACATTGCCATCGGATCGATGTCGATAATATCGCGCTGATTCTCACTACTGAATTTTTGCAAAAAGTGATTAGCTAACAGGGAAATATCTTCCCGGCGATCGCGCAGAGGCGGCAGTATTAAATGAATAACGTTAAGGCGATAAAAGAGATCTTCACGGAAGGTGCCTTCTTTCACCATTGCCTGCAAGTCGCGGTTGGTGGCAGCAATGACGCGGATATCAACTTTTATGGTCTGATGGCCGCCAATCCGTTCAAATTCCCGTTCCTGCAGAATGCGTAGTAATTTGGCTTGCAGTACCAGCGGCATTTCGCCAATTTCGTCGAGGAGCAGAGTACCTTCGTTGGCACGTTCAAATAATCCCTGACGCAAGGTTTGTGCACCAGTAAATGCACCTTTTTCATGACCAAACAGTTCACTTTCGAGCAACGATTCCGGCAGTGCCGCGCAGTTGACTTTAATGAACGGCCCCTTTGCCCGCCGCGAATTGTAGTGAATCGCTCTGGCAATCAACTCTTTCCCGGTGCCGCTTTCACCGCTAATCAAGACGCTGGCCTGAGAAAGGGCAATTTTGGCGGTGTCTTTGCAGATGTCCATCATCGCCGGGCTGTTGGTGAGAATGTGCCCCCATTGCCAGCTGGTGCTCAGTGCCTGGTGCAGATGACGGATCTCTTTTTTCATTGACTGGAGTTGTAAAGCGCGCTGAACGATTAAATTCAACTCATCGAGATCAAACGGTTTGATAACATAGTCGAAGGCTCCGCAGCGTAGTGCTTCGACGGCGGTTTCCACTTCAGCATAGGCCGTCATCAGAATAACGGGTGTCCGGGTCTCATGGCTGCGCATCTCCTTTAGTGCCTTGATGCCGTCCATCTCTGGCATGCGGATATCCATCAACACCACGTCAGGGTGAATATCGGCAAACAGGTGTAATGCTGTGCGCCCGTTGTTCGCACAATGTGTTTCGAATCCTTGTAGTGCAAAAGCGGTGCTCAGCATACGGCGAACATTATCTTCATCATCCACAATAAGGATGCGATTAATAGCAGTCATACAGTCTGATTTCCCTGCGGGTTGATCGGTAAAATAAGCGTGAAGGTTGCGCCGTAGCCCGGCAAACTGGCGACGCGAATATCACCCTGATGGGCATTAATGATGCGTTGACTTAACGCCAGACCAAGCCCGGTTCCTGAGGCTTTGGTAGTGAAAAAGGGATCGAAGATCTTTTTTTGCAGCGAGAGATCAATGCCACTGCCGTTGTCCTCTATCGAAATGGCCTGTTGCGAGTCGCTATACTGCCAGGTTCGAATGCGAATTTTCCCTCGTGCACTGATAGCCTGGACGGCATTGATCAGGATATTCAGTAGTACCTGTTTGAGCAGTTCACGATCGGCGTTAATCGGGCTTAATTCATTATCCAGTTCGCTTATGAAGTCGACCCGCGCTTGTACGCCGGCGGTTTGTACCAGTACCAGAGTTTCTTCAACCAATGCATTGAGGCTGACTTGTTGCCATTGACTGTGGCGTGGGCGTGAAAATTCGAGCAATTGCTGAATAACTTTGTTAATTGAATCGATTTCTTTGAGTACTACGGACAGATATTCCTGATGTATTGGGTCACGGGTTTGTTGGCGCAAGATCTGTACATAACCACGAATAGCCGTTAGCGGATTACGTACTTCATGCGCCACGCCAGCCATCAGCTCACCCAGTGTGGCGAGGCGTTCTGCTTGCGCCATGCGGCGCTGGGTTTCTTTGCGGGCAGTTAAATCAGAGAAAATCACCAAAGCACCTATCATTTCACCGTGCGTGTTATGAATACGACTGGTCGTGACACTGAGTTCAATGGTGCGGTCACGGCCTGGAAAACTGATCTCCAGTGCAACATGTTCGGTGCCATGTTCCAGCGTATCCAGTACGGGACTGTAGAACTGAGTATTGTCGAACAACATGGAGTAAGGCTGCCCTACCAGTTCATGACGTTGATAGCCAGTGATGACTTCTGCTGCTGGGTTCATGGTGGTTACATCACCCTGGCGGTCAATGGCAATGACGCCATCGGCAGCGTTTTCAATAATCAGATCGTTAAGTGTTCGCGTTTCACGCAGTGCCTGGGCGAGGTTGTTAACACTCTGACTGATTTGCCCCATTTCACCGGGCAATTGTGGTAATCGAGTGGGAATATTTTGAGCCAGAGTCGAGAGGCCATCGGTGATGATATCTATATTGGCGCTCAGGCGACGGGAGAAAAGGACAATCAACAGCAGGCTTATCAGCAAACCGGCGGTGAGCACAATGATAATCCTCACATCCATTTTCCAGGCCTGGCGGCGAATATCTTCGGTTAATTCATTGGCCCAGATATAGCCGAGGATTTCACCATTACGCTCAATGGGAATCATTGAATTCAAAATATCGCCGCGCACCTGCCTGCCTGAATAAACCAAAGGGGTATTTGTACGCATGACTTCGCGACCAGGGTGATCTGCGGCAATGGTAACGCCCACATTATTCTGATATAGCGCTGAAGGCGCGTAGGTGATTATCGCATCCAGCGTTTTGTTGTAATAACCAGCGCCGATGCCAGGGAAGGCGTGAGTGATATTTTCGGTAATGGGGGCAAGTTCTGCATTTAATGCGCGGATACGCTCCTCACGCGGTAAGTCGATGTAGAGATCGTAGCGATTGCCTAGCGCCTGATTAAGCAGGTTGACCACGGCAGAAAGTTTTTTCTCTTTTTCAGATAAGACTGCTGAACGTCCTTCCGTTTCTACGATATAACCAATAGTAAGCGTTGGGACAATGACCATCAGGATTGCCATCAGGATCATTTGATTGCGTAAGCGGCGTGGATAAATCCACTTCATATAATGCATGCTGAAATCCACTAGTCTTGTCCGGTATATGACGATTATCAGAGGTTAAGGTGATGATTTCTCGGCGGTGTATCATATTCCAGAGAAGAGAGAACATTGCGGTAACACGCTTTTACCGCTACCTTAACCACACTCCATCGGTCACCTGAGGCGGAGCTTCGCCCCTTTGAAATACCTTGCTTCTTTTCGTACAACCCTGAAAGCCTCGCGCTACATGTTCAGAGCATTGGCGTTAGTGCTCTGGCTGTTGATTGCTTTTTCATCCGTTTTTTACATCGTTAATGCGTTACATCAGCGAGAATCGGAAATTCGTCAGGAATTTAATCTGAGTTCCGATCAGGCTCAGCGCTTTATTCAACGCACCTCTGATGTGATGAAAGAGCTGAAGTACATAGCTGAAAATCGCTTATCGGCAGAAAACGGTGTGCTTTCCCCGCGTGGACGAGAAACGCAGACGGATGTGCCTGCGTTTGAACCGCTGTTTGCTGACTCTGATTGTTCCGCAATGAGTAACACCTGGCGAGGTTCTCTGGAGTCATTGGCGTGGTTTATGCGCTACTGGCGCGATAATTTTTCTGCGGCTTACGATCTAAACCGGGTATTTTTAATCGGCAGCGATAACCTCTGCATGGCCAATTTCGGTCTGCGTGATATGCCAGTGGAACGCGATACCGCGCTAAAAGCTTTGCATGAACGCATTAATAAATATCGAAATGCACCACAAGATGATAGTGGCAGTAACCTCTACTGGATCAGCGAAGGTCCGCGCCCTGGCGTCGGGTATTTTTACGCCTTGACGCCAGTTTATCTGGCGAACCGGTTGCAGGCGCTTTTGGGTGTCGAGCAAACCATCCGGATGGAGAACTTTTTCTTACCTGGTACGTTGCCGATGGGGGTTACCATTCTTGATGAAAATGGTCATACCCTGATTTCGCTTACCGGACCAGAAAGCAAAATTAAGGGCGATCCTCGCTGGATGCAGGAACGCTCCTGGTTTGGCTATACGGAAGGGTTCCGGGAACTGGTGCTGAAGAAAAATCTGCCACCCTCATCGCTAAGCATCGTTTATTCAGTGCCAGTTGATAAGGTGCTGGAACGCATTCGCATGTTGATCCTTAACGCAATTTTGCTGAATGTGCTTGCCGGAGCTGCATTGTTTACTCTCGCGCGGATGTACGAGCGGCGTATTTTCATTCCGGCGGAAAGCGACGCCCTGCGACTGGAAGAACATGAGCAGTTTAATCGCAAGATTGTCGCCTCCGCGCCAGTGGGTATCTGCATTTTGCGTACCGCTGATGGCGTCAATATTTTAAGTAACGAACTGGCGCATACTTATCTCAATATGCTTACGCATGAGGACCGCCAACGGCTGACACAAATTATCTGTGGGCAGCAGGTCAATTTTGTTGATGTCCTGACCAGCAACAATACCAATCTGCAAATCAGCTTCGTCCATTCGCGCTATCGTAATGAAAACGTGGCCATTTGTGTGCTGGTGGATGTTTCTTCGCGCGTGAAGATGGAAGAGTCGTTGCAGGAGATGGCACAAGCAGCGGAACAGGCGAGCCAGTCAAAATCGATGTTCCTGGCCACCGTCAGTCATGAGCTGCGAACGCCGCTGTATGGCATTATCGGTAACCTGGATCTGTTGCAAACCAAAGAGTTACCGAAAGGCGTCGATCGTCTGGTGACGGCAATGAACAACTCTTCCAGCCTGTTGTTGAAAATTATCAGCGATATTCTCGATTTCTCGAAAATTGAATCAGAACAGTTGAAGATCGAACCGCGTGAGTTTTCACCGCGTGAAGTGATGAACCACATCACCGCCAACTATTTACCGCTGGTGGTACGCAAGCAGTTAGGCTTGTACTGCTTTATTGAACCGGATGTGCCAGTGGCCTTAAATGGCGACCCGATGCGTTTACAGCAGGTCATCTCCAACCTGTTGAGTAACGCCATAAAATTCACCGATACCGGCTGTATAGTTTTGCATGTTCGCGCTGATGGCGATTATCTCTCTATCCGTGTTCGCGATACCGGCGTGGGGATACCGGCGAAAGAAGTGGTGCGCTTGTTTGATCCCTTCTTCCAGGTCGGAACGGGCGTACAGCGTAACTTCCAGGGGACTGGTCTGGGTCTGGCGATTTGTGAAAAACTGATCAGCATGATGGACGGCGACATCTCGGTAGATTCAGAACCGGGAATGGGCAGCCAGTTTACCGTGCGTATTCCGTTATACGGCGCTCAGTACCCGCAGAAAAAAGGTGTGGAAGGGTTGAGTGGTAAACGCTGCTGGCTGGCGGTCCGCAATGCGTCGCTCTGTCAGTTCCTGGAAACCAGTTTGCAGCGCAGCGGCATCGTCGTTACAACATACGAAGGGCAGGAACCGACTCCCGAAGATGTGTTAATTACTGACGAGGTAGTGAACAAAAAATGGCAGGGCAGAGCGGTAGTGACCTTCTGTCGTCGCCATATTGGTATTCCGCTGGAGAAAGCGCCAGGGGAGTGGGTACATAGTGTGGCTGCTCCGCATGAGCTACCGGCATTGTTGGCGCGTATTTATTTGATCGAGATGGAGAGCGACGATCCTGCTAACGCTCTGCCGTCGACGGACAAAGCGGTCAGCGATAATGACGATATGATGATTCTGGTCGTGGATGATCATCCGATTAACCGGCGTCTGCTGGCAGATCAGTTGGGATCGTTGGGCTATCAATGTAAAACCGCGAATGATGGCGTCGATGCGCTTAATGTACTTAACAAGAATCATATTGATATCGTGCTTAGCGACGTCAATATGCCAAATATGGATGGTTACCGCTTGACGCAACGCATTCGTCAGTTGGGACTGACGTTGCCGGTAATCGGAGTAACTGCTAATGCGTTGGCTGAAGAGAAGCAGCGGTGTCTGGAGTCCGGTATGGACAGCTGCCTGTCGAAGCCGGTAACGCTGGATGTGATAAAACAGACGCTGACGGTATATGCCGAGAGGGTCAGGAAATCGCGGGAATCGTAGGACGGATAAGGTGTTTATGCCGCATCTGGCATTCAGTGCAAATGCCAGATGCGACGCTGACGCGTCTTATCTGGCCTACTTTAATGTAATCTGTTGAAATAATGGGAATCGTAGGACGGATAAGGCGTTTACGCCGCATCCGGCAATCCGTGCAAATGCCAGATAAGACACTGACGCGTCTTATCTGGCCTACAGGTGATTAGTCTTTATCTGCCGGACTCAACGTCACAGAAGAGAGATAATTCAGCAGAGCAATATCGTTCTCGACACCCAGCTTCATCATCGCAGATTTCTTCTGGCTACTGATGGTTTTAATACTGCGGTTCAGCTTTTTAGCGATCTCGGTCACCAGGAAGCCTTCCGCAAACAGGCGCAGAACTTCACTCTCTTTTGGCGAGAGACGCTTGTCACCGTAACCACCAGCACTGATTTTTTCCAACAGGCGAGAAACGCTTTCCGGGGTAAATTTCTTCCCTTTCTGCAGCGCGGCGAGAGCCTTCGGCAAATCGGTCGGTGCACCTTGTTTCAGCACGATCCCTTCGATATCCAGATCCAATACCGCACTAAGAATCGCCGGGTTGTTGTTCATGGTCAGAACAATGATCGACAGGCTTGGGAAATGGCGCTTGATGTACTTGATTAAGGTAATGCCATCACCGTACTTATCGCCAGGCATGGAGAGATCGGTAATCAACACATGCGCATCCAGTTTCGGCAGATTGTTGATCAGTGCTGTAGAGTCTTCAAATTCGCCGACAACATTCACCCACTCAATTTGCTCAAGTGATTTGCGAATACCGAACAAGACTATCGGATGGTCATCGGCAATAATTACGTTCATATTGTTCATGTAATAGGCTACCTTGCTACAGCAAGCTCTTGACATAACTGTCAATGTCGCTGATGTATTTTTCTATTCCTGGAACATCCTTCTCACGAATCAGATGTTCCAGCGTTTCACATAACTGCTTGCCGGGTACCAGATTTAGCATGGCAAATACGCCTTTAAGACGATGAGCCGTTTGGGCTAACGCAGCAAAGTCGCTGGTTGCTGCTTCAGTATATAGCCTCTTAACATCATCCGGTACTGTGTCTACAAAGAGCGCATAATAGCCGCTGGCATGGAGTTGCGCATTTTCATCTCCGCCCAGAGGCGATTCTGTCACCTCTTCCTGCGCCAGTTGCACTTCAATTAATTGTAAGACCGCTTCCTGCATAGCGTTGCTCATATTGAAATTGACGCACAATTGACCAGGCCCAATTTCCCGTACGCCAGACTCATCATCGCTTAAAAGCAAGCCAGAGGCAGTAAGATTAGACGGATTATCCGTTAAAAAGATATCATAATCTTGACTAATTAATCTTTCATCGGGTGTGATACAGGTTGCACCCCAATTTTCTAACTGGCGAGTGACAATATTCCGAATTTCTGCCGAAGTAACATCCACCATTACGCAGACATCATCCAGTAATCGCTCTTCTTCCTCTTCAACTTCCGGGTCAGCTGCGAGCATTTTGATATGCACAGAGTAGCGTGTACCAAGCCCATCCCGCGTTTTGATGTTTAAATGACCGCCCAGTTTACGCGCCAGTTGATCGCTCAGCCAGAATGCCAGCGGGTCCGCCTTGCCATAGCGATCGTTTTGGGTCTGGTTGATAAACGGGAAGTGCAAATTATCCATTTCATGAATGCTTACGCCTTCTCCAGTGTCCAGAATGCGGAACGTCAGGCGGTCTTCGGAGGACTCATCCTGATCAACCTCAAGGGTGATTTTTCCTAATTGCGTTGAGGTCACGGCATATTGCATCAGTAGCAGCAAAATACGTCGTAAGGCATCGCGATCGCCGCGGCGCATATCGTGTGCTTTCAGATGATTGTTAATCAGCAGTTGCAGACCTTTACGCTTGATGGCAGGCAACACTGAAGGCACTACTTCATCAATTAAATCCTGCACGGAGAACAGCTCCGTCTCACTTTTCCAGCTATCGTCCGCAAGCATGTTCGCTAACTGTATTTCATCGACCAGTCGCACCAGCACATCAGCCTGATTCGCCAGTTGTTTGCCTTCCGGGGCGTTGAGTTTAGCCGCGCTCTCCGCCAGGGACTGTGCGGGTTCTTTCAGCGCATCGCCAATGTTTTTCATAAAGGTCATCCGCCCCTGCTGGTTTTTCTCATACAGACGCTGCGCCTGCTTGAGTTTCTTGTTTACCAGCACTTCGCGATCCTGATCGCGAATAATGAAAATTTGTGTGCGCGGCGCAACCTGGCTGCGGAACATGCGGATCTCATACAGCTCGTTATTGATCGTCGCCTGAATAATCCCCTGATGCTGTTCCGCCATGGTGGTGATGTTTTGCAGATTCAAATGCGGCAGCAAATGATCGGCAATTTTGTTACTTATGACTGTGCGGTTTGATTCCTGATCGTGAACCAGCAGGCCGAGCGGCAGCAGTGAGACTATCTCTTCATTAATTGCCCGTAAAATGCGCAATTCGTTATTGACCGCCGTGCTGGGGACGCTTTCTGTACTGCGGCTGGAGAAATGGCGGAATGTGGTATAGCCAAATAACGCCAGCGCCAGCAAACCGATGTTCAGCAGCAGTGGCAGCAGAATGTTTTGCAACGTATCCAGCAGTAAGGTGCCGTAAGGAACCTGCCAGACCAGGCGCATATCGGTAGAGTTGAGTGCCGAGGAGATTTCAATCTTCGTACTGTTAAAGTGGATACTGACGCTATCCGTCCCTTCTTTCTCATTTTCATTGTTTCCCGTTGCCGTCGCGTCTGGCTCAAGGCGGAAACTGTCCAGCGGCATACCCGGTGGGATCAAATCATTAATCGGCAGATCAAAAGCCACGACCGTTGCCAGATGTCCCGGCTGGTTGAACGTGGTACGCAAGGTAAAGTAATGACCGTTCTGCCAGGCCAGGCGGCGCATGTTAGAAAAACTTTCGCGTTCATCGAGGGCGTTGGCCTGTTGCAACATCTCTGCACGACGTGAATCAACAATGTCGCTGACGGTCGATTCTTTAAATCCGGAGGTGAGATCTTTGAGGGGCAGGGTTGAGATCAGCACCAGACTGTTATCCTGACCATTCAGGTAATACATCGACCACGGTACATTTTCTGCGCCCCACAATGTGTCCAGATAGGTGGACATCCGTTGAGTCATCTCAAGCGTTGAGTTGTCGTGAGAGCCAAAGATTAACGCTTCCGTTTTGCGGCGTGGTTTCTCCAGATAGTAGACATCCTGTTTCAGGCGCGTCTCTTGTAAACCTTCGCCGGAGGAGGGGGAGGTCGTCGCGGCAATGTTGTCGTAGATCTGCCAGGTCACGTAACGCCAGGTATCGACGCGCTTTTGGATTGCGTGGGTAATGTCGACAATCTGGTAACTTTTATCTTTCAGCCAGGCGTTAACGGCGCTTTGTACCATTACACCCATCGTCACCAGTAACACAATGATCAACAGTAAAAAGAAGCGGGTAATGCTCCCCGGTAGGAGTGAAAAGCGGGTCGTGGCCGTTGTCTCTTTCTGACGCATTCGTGTTTATGACCTGTTAAAACTTCGCGAAGTGATAGGGCAGTATAAAGGGTACAGTGTGAAATTCCAGACTCTTACCTGATTGATGATTCTCTATTCTCCAGTGATATTTATCATCCGGCATTGGGGGAAATAGATGTACAAGCGCCATTTTGCTGTACAAATAACCTACAAAAAGCCCAACGAAATTAATTGCAAATAAACGAAGATTGCTGGAAATTATGCTGATGTTAATTATTTGTGAAATAGTTAACAAGCGTTATAGTTTTTCTGTGGTAGCACAGAATAATGAAAAGTGTGTAAAGAAGGGTAAAAAAAACCGGATGCGAGGCATCCGGTTGAAATAGGGGTAAACAGACATTCAGAAATGAATGACGGTAATAAATAAAGTTAATGATGATAGCGGGAGATATTCTAGTTGCGAGTGAAGGTTTTGTTTTGACATTCAGTGCTGTCAAATACTTAAGAATAAGTTATTGATTTTAACCTTGAATTAATATTGCTTGATGTTAGGTGCTTATTTTGCCATTCCGCAATAATCTTAAAAAGTTCCCTTGTATTTACATTTTGAAACATCTATAGCGATAAATGAAACATCTTAAAAGTTTTAGTATCATATTCGTGTTGGATTATTCTGCATTTTTGGGGAGAATGGACTTGCCGACTGATTAATGAGGGTTAATCAGTATGCAGTGGCATAAAAAAGCAAATAAAGGCATATAACAGAGGGTTAATAACATGAAAGTTAAAGTACTGTCCCTCCTGGTCCCAGCTCTGCTGGTAGCAGGCGCAGCAAACGCTGCTGAAGTTTACAACAAAGACGGCAACAAATTAGATCTGTACGGTAAAGTAGACGGCCTGCACTATTTCTCTGACAACAAGTCAGAAGACGGCGACCAGACCTACATGCGTCTTGGCTTCAAAGGTGAAACTCAGGTTACTGACCAGCTGACCGGTTACGGCCAGTGGGAATATCAGATCCAGGGCAACAGCGCTGAAAACGAAAACAACTCCTGGACCCGTGTGGCATTCGCAGGTCTGAAATTCCAGGATGTGGGTTCTTTCGACTACGGTCGTAACTACGGCGTTGTTTATGACGTAACTTCCTGGACCGACGTACTGCCAGAATTCGGTGGCGACACTTACGGTTCTGACAACTTCATGCAGCAGCGTGGTAACGGCTTCGCGACCTATCGTAACACCGACTTCTTCGGTCTGGTTGACGGCCTGAACTTTGCTGTTCAGTACCAGGGTAAAAACGGTAGCGTAGATGGCGAAGGCATGACCAACAACGGTCGTGGTGCCCTGCGTCAGAACGGCGACGGCGTTGGCGGATCTATCACTTATGATTACGAAGGCTTCGGTATCGGTGCTGCTGTTTCTAGCTCCAAACGTACTGATGATCAGAACTTCGGCCTGAACGGTTATGGTGAGCGTTATTTGGGTAACGGCGACCGTGCTGAAACCTACACTGGTGGTCTGAAATACGACGCTAACAACATCTACCTGGCTGCTCAGTATACCCAGACCTACAACGCAACTCGCGTAGGTTCCTTGGGTTGGGCAAACAAAGCACAGAACTTCGAAGCTGTTGCTCAGTACCAGTTCGACTTCGGTCTGCGTCCGTCTGTAGCCTACCTGCAGTCTAAAGGTAAAAACCTGGGTGTCATCAATGGTCGTAACTACGACGACGAAGATATCCTGAAATATGTTGATGTTGGTGCGACCTACTACTTCAACAAAAACATGTCCACCTACGTTGACTACAAAATCAACCTGCTGGACGACAACCGCTTCACCCGTGACGCTGGCATCAACACTGATGACATCGTAGCTCTGGGTCTGGTTTACCAGTTCTAATCTCGATTGATATCGAACAAAGGGCCTGCGGGCCCTTTTTTCATTGTTTTCAGCGTACAAACACAGTTTTTTGGTGTACTCTTGCGACCGTTCGCATGAGGATAATCACGTATGGAAATAAGCTTTACCCGCGTGGCACTGCTGGCTGCCGCGCTCTTCTTTGTTGGTTGCGATCAAAAACCACAACCCGCCAAAACCCACGCTACTGAAGTTACCGTTCTTGAAGGCAAAACCATGGGTACCTTCTGGCGTGCCAGCATCCCGGGCATTGACGCCAAACGCAGTGCCGAACTTAAAGAAAAGATTCAGACCCAGCTGGACGCTGACGATCAGCTGCTTTCGACCTATAAAAAAGATTCCGCGCTGATGCGCTTTAACGACTCGCAAAGTTTGTCGCCGTGGCCGGTAAGTGAAGCGATGGCCGATATCGTCACCACCTCGCTGCGCATTGGCGCAAGGACCGATGGTGCGATGGATATAACCATCGGGCCGCTGGTGAATCTGTGGGGCTTTGGCCCGGAACAACAACCGGTTCAAATTCCGAGCCAGGAACAGATCGATGCGATGAAAGCCAAAACCGGCTTACAGCACCTGACGGTCATTAATCAGTCGCATCAGCAATATCTGCAAAAAGACCTGCCGGATTTATATGTCGATCTCTCCACCGTCGGCGAAGGTTATGCGGCGGATCACCTGGCACGCTTGATGGAGCAGGAAGGGATTTCCCGCTATCTGGTGTCGGTGGGCGGCGCGCTGAACAGCCGTGGTATGAACGGTGCAGGCCAACCGTGGCGGGTAGCGATTCAAAAACCAACCGATAAAGAAAACGCGGTTCAGGCCGTGGTGGATATCAACGGTCATGGTATTAGCACCTCTGGCAGCTACCGTAACTATTACGAACTGGACGGCAAACGTCTTTCTCATGTTATCGATCCGCAAACCGGGCGTCCTATCGAACACAATCTGGTATCCGTGACGGTGATTGCCCCGACGGCGCTGGAGGCCGATGCCTGGGATACTGGCTTGATGGTACTCGGACCGGAGAAAGCCAAAGAGGTTGTTCGCCGGGAAGGACTGGCGGTCTACATGATCACCAAAGAGGGCGATAATTTTAAAGCCTGGATGTCGCCGCAGTTTAAAAGCTTCCTTATCAGCGAAAAAAATTAAAGCGCAAGATTGTTGGTTTTTGTGCGATGGTGACCGGGCAGACTAAAGGCTATCCTTAACCAGAGAGCTGATTATGAAATACGCCATACGCTTAACTGACGATCAACGCTGGCAATCTGTCTTAGCCCGCGACTCGAATGCCGACGGCGAATTCGTTTTCGCCGTGCGCACCACGGGTATCTTTTGCCGTCCGTCTTGCCGAGCCAGACATGCCTTGCGGGAAAATGTCTCCTTCTACGCAAATGCCAGCGAGGCGCTTGCCGCTGGCTTTCGTCCCTGCAAACGTTGTCAGCCAGACAAAGCCAATCCCCTGCAACATCGCCTTGATAAAATTACCCACGCCTGCCGACTTCTGGAACAGGAAACGCCTGTAACGCTGGAAGCCTTAGCCGACCAGGTGGCGATGAGTCCATTTCATTTGCATCGGTTGTTTAAAGCGACTACCGGAATGACGCCTAAAGCCTGGCAACAGGCCTGGCGCGCTCGCCGTTTGCGCGAATTGCTGGCGAAAGGGGAGAGCGTGACTACATCTATTCTTAACGCCGGATTCCCCGACAGCAGCAGTTACTACCGCAAAGCCGACGAAACGCTGGGCATGACGGCTAAACAATTCCGTCACGGTGGCGAAAATCTGGCGGTGCGTTACGCGCTGGCTGATTGTGAGCTGGGCCGTTGCCTGGTGGCAGAAAGTGAGCGGGGGATTTGCGCGATATTACTGGGCGATGATGACGCGACACTAATCAGCGAGTTACAGCAGATGTTTCCCGCTGCCGACAGCGCGCCTGCTGATCTGACGTTTCAGCAACATGTGCGTGAAGTGATCGCCAGCCTCAATCAACGCGATACGCCGCTGACGTTACCGCTGGACATTCGCGGCACTGCTTTTCAGCAACAAGTCTGGCAGGCACTGCGCACGATACCTTGCGGTGAAACCGTCAGTTATCAGCAACTGGCTAACGCCATCGGCAAACCGAAAGCGGTACGGGCTGTTGCCAGCGCCTGTGCCGCCAACAAGCTAGCTATCGTTATACCCTGTCATCGGGTAGTACGCGGTGATGGATCGCTTTCAGGTTACCGCTGGGGCGTGTCGCGTAAAGCGCAACTGCTACGCCGCGAAGCTGAAAATGAGGAGAGGTAATGTTGGATCTGTTTGCCGATGCTGAACCGTGGCAAGAACCACTGGCGGCTGGAGCGGTGATTTTGCACCGTTTTGCTTTTAACGCTGCGGAGCAACTGATCCGCGATATTAATGACGTTGCCAGCCAGTCGCCGTTTCGCCAGATGGTCACTCCAGGCGGATATACCATGTCGGTGGCGATGACCAACTGTGGGCATCTGGGCTGGACGACCCATCGGCAAGGTTATCTCTATTCGCCCATTGATCCGCAAACAAATAAACCGTGGCCCGCCATGCCGCAGAGTTTTCATCATTTATGTCAACGTGCGGCTACGGCAGCGGGCTATCCAGATTTCCAGCCAGATGCCTGTTTGATCAACCGCTACGTTCCTGGCGCGAAACTGTCGCTGCATCAGGATAAAGACGAACCGGATCTGCGCGCGCCAATTGTTTCTGTTTCTCTGGGCTTACCCGCGATTTTTCAATTTGGCGGCCTGAAACGAAATGATCCGCTCAAACGTTTGTTGTTGGAACATGGCGATGTGGTGGTATGGGGTGGTGAGTCGCGGCTGTTTTATCATGGCATTCAACCGTTGAAAGTGGGGGGGCATCCACTCACCACCGACTGCCGCTACAACCTGACATTCCGTCAGGCAGGTAAAAAAGAATAAAAATAAGAATTATTATTGCTGTGCGCACGAAGATGTTTAAACTGCGGGCTGTAATTCATTGTCCGGGTTTTCTGCATGGAACTTCTTGTACTTGTCTGGCGGCAGTATCGCTGGCCATTTATCAGTGTGATGGCGCTAAGCCTCGCCAGTGCGGCATTAGGCATTGGCTTAATTGCTTTTATCAATCAGCGCCTTATCGAAACGGCGGATACCAGTCTGCTGGTATTGCCGGAGTTTCTGGGGTTATTGCTGCTGTTGATGGCAGTCACTCTCGGATCGCAACTGGCGCTCACCACTTTGGGGCATCACTTCGTTTACCGACTGCGTAGTGAATTTATCAAGCGGATTCTGGATACCCATGTCGAGCGCATTGAACAACTTGGTAGCGCCTCGTTGCTGGCGGGGTTAACCAGCGATGTGCGCAATATCACCATTGCTTTTGTGCGTCTGCCGGAACTGGTGCAGGGGATCATTCTCACTATCGGTTCAGCGGCGTATTTGTGGATGCTGTCGGGCAAAATGTTGCTGGTAACGGCTATCTGGATGGCAGTCACCATCTGGGGTGGTTTTATACTGGTGGCGCGGGTGTACAAACATATGGCGACCCTGCGTGAAACCGAAGATAAGCTGTACACGGATTTTCAAACCGTACTCGAAGGGCGCAAAGAGCTGACTCTGAACCGTGAACGCGCCGAGTATGTGTTTAACAACCTCTACATTCCTGATGCGCAAGAGTATCGCCATCATATTATCCGCGCAGACACCTTCCATCTTAGTGCCGTGAACTGGTCAAACATCATGATGCTGGGCGCAATCGGCCTGGTGTTCTGGATGGCGAACAGTCTCGGTTGGGCTGATACCAACGTTGCCGCGACCTATTCGTTGACGTTGTTATTCCTGCGTACGCCGCTGCTTTCGGCGGTTGGCGCGTTGCCGACGCTACTGACGGCGCAGGTGGCGTTTAATAAGCTGAACAAATTCGCGCTCGCGCCTTTCAAAGCAGAGTTTCCGCGCCCGCAGGCGTTTCCCAACTGGCAAACGCTGGAGCTGCGTAACGTGACGTTTAGCTATCAGGATAACGCGTTTTCCGTTGGTCCAATTAATCTCACCATTAAACGTGGCGAGCTGCTGTTTCTGATTGGTGGCAACGGTAGTGGAAAATCGACGCTGGCGATGTTGCTGACGGGCTTGTACCAGCCACAAAATGGCGAAATCTTGCTGGATGGCAAACCTGTCAGCGGCGAACAACCGGAAGATTATCGAAAACTGTTTTCGGCAGTGTTTACCGATGTCTGGCTGTTTGATCAACTGCTGGGGCCGGAGGGGCAACCCGCTAACCCGCAACTGGTTGAGAAGTGGCTGGCGCAGCTGAAAATGGCTCATAAGCTTGAGTTAAGCAACGGGCGTATTGTTAACCTGAAGTTATCAAAAGGGCAGAAAAAACGCGTGGCGCTGTTGCTGGCGCTGGCAGAAGAACGCGATATTATCCTGCTGGATGAATGGGCGGCGGATCAGGATCCACACTTCCGTCGTGAGTTTTATCAGGTGCTGCTGCCGCTGATGCAGGAGATGGGTAAAACTATTTTCGCCATCAGTCATGATGATCATTACTTTATCCACGCCGACCGCCTGCTGGAAATGCGCAACGGGCAACTTAGCGAGCTGACAGGCGAAGAGCGCGATGCTGCTTCGCGTGATGCCGTTGCCCGGACAGCATAATATTACGACGCTGACCTGGCGGACTGCTGCCGCCAGGTCAATATTCTAAAAATACCTTCGTTTCTAATAACCCTATAATTAATCAACGAAATTATAATGTTTCTAAAATTAGAATATAATTTATAAACATTATTTAAATGTTGTTACTTAAGTGTTACCGTTGATGCCGCGCAAATCTCACCTGCAATAAAGCGACTAAAAGTAAGGCATTAACAAGATGAAAAAAGTGACTGCCATGCTCTTCTCGATGGCCGTGGGGCTTAATGCCGTTTCGATGGCGGCAAAAGCGAAAGCGTCCGAGGAGCAGGAAACTGATGTACTGTTGATTGGCGGCGGCATTATGAGCGCCACGTTGGGGACCTATTTACGCGAGCTGGAGCCTGAATGGTCGATGACCATGGTGGAGCGCCTGGAAGGTGTCGCGCAGGAGAGTTCGAACGGCTGGAACAACGCCGGAACCGGGCATTCTGCACTGATGGAACTCAATTACACCCCGCAAAATGCCGACGGCAGTATCAGTATTGAAAAAGCAGTCGCCATTAACGAAGCATTTCAGATTTCCCGCCAGTTCTGGGCGCACCAGGTCGAGCGTGGTGTGCTGCGTACTCCGCGTTCATTTATCAATACCGTTCCGCATATGAGCTTTGTCTGGGGCGAGGATAACGTTAATTTCCTGCGCGCCCGTTACGCCGCGTTGCAACAAAGCTCGCTGTTTCGCGGTATGCGTTACTCTGAAGATCACGCGCAGATCAAAGAGTGGGCACCGTTAGTGATGGAAGGGCGCGATCCGCAACAGAAAGTAGCGGCAACACGCACAGAAATTGGCACCGATGTGAACTATGGCGAGATCACCCGCCAGTTGATCGCCTCCTTACAGAAGAAATCTAACTTCTCGCTGCAACTCAGCAGCGAAGTCCGCGCCCTAAAGCGTAATGACGATAACAGCTGGACCGTCACCGTTGCCGATCTGAAAAACGGCACTGCACAGAACATCCGCGCCAAATTTGTCTTTATCGGCGCGGGCGGTGCGGCGCTGAAACTGTTACAGGAATCGGGGATTCCGGAGGCGAAAGACTACGCTGGTTTCCCGGTGGGCGGACAGTTCCTTGTTTCGGAAAACCCGGACGTGGTTAATCACCATCTGGCGAAGGTTTACGGTAAAGCATCCGTTGGCGCACCACCGATGTCGGTTCCGCATATCGATACCCGTGTTCTTGACGGTAAACGCGTAGTGCTGTTTGGGCCATTTGCCACCTTCTCAACCAAATTCCTCAAAAACGGTTCATTATGGGATCTGATGAGTTCCACCACCACCTCTAACGTGATGCCGATGATGCACGTTGGGCTGGATAATTTCGATCTGGTGAAATATCTGGTGAGTCAGGTGATGTTGAGTGAAGAGGATCGTTTTGAAGTGTTGAAAGAGTACTATCCGCAGGCGAAAAAAGAGGACTGGCGTTTGTGGCAAGCGGGGCAGCGCGTGCAGATTATCAAGCGTGATGCCGATAAAGGTGGCGTACTGCGTCTCGGTACTGAAGTCGTCAGTGACCAGCAAGGGACCATTGCCGCGCTCCTGGGGGCATCGCCAGGGGCGTCAACCGCCGCGCCGATTATGTTGAATCTGCTGGAAAAAGTATTTGGCGATCGCGTTTCCAGCCCGCAATGGCAGGCTACGTTGAAAGCGATCGTTCCGTCTTATGGACGCAAGCTGAACGGTGATGTAGCGGCAACAGAACGCGAGTTGCAGTACACCAGCGAAGTGCTGGGTCTGAAATACGACAAGCCGCAGGCAGCAGATAGTACGCCGAAACCGCAGTTGAAACCGCAACCCGTTCAAAAAGAAGTGGCGGATATTGCGTTGTAATGATGTGCCACATCCGGCATGGTTTGCCGGATGTGGCGTATGCTGATAAGACGCTTCAGCGTCGCATCAGGCAACCGGCTCGGGCGTTAGATGTCGGATGCGGCGTAACCGCCTTATTCGGCCTACAGGTTGCAGCACTTCAAAGCAGTTTAGCGAACAACCGCGTTGTCAATTTTCTCTTCCGCCTTCCAGACACGGTACTTCACATCCACATTGTCTGGCGTATACACCACGATCGGCAGCTTGCTGTTGTAACGCAGCATTCCAGCATCGCCCAGATACGCGGTGACAAATTTCTTCTCTTTCTTGCCATCCGGGCAGGCCATCATCGTGGAAACCGGCGAGCTAACTTTATCAAAGACATAATAATCATAGCCCCAGCCTTCCAGCGTTTTGCTTTCCAGCTTCCCGCCGAGACGATGCAAATTGCAGTCGACTTCCAGCGTCTGACCGATTAACAGTTCTACTTTCAGGGTAGATTCATCTTCTTGCGGAGTTAACTGAATCACCTGACGCTTCATGCCTTTTTCAGCTTGTGGATAAGGCGCGATTTTTTCCAGTGGCTGGACGCTCTCTGCCGCCCAGGCGGAAGTGGTGGCGAAAGCGGCAAACAATACTGCAGGTAGAATGGTCTTCATTTTTTTGCTTTCCTTCTTCATTTATAGGTTTTCACCGATGATGTCGCTGAAGGTTAACATATTCATCAGATTTATTAATTTGCTTTATGAATAACTTAAAGAACATTCAGATAATTTTACCTGCTCTTTTAGTGTTAAATTCTGATGAGAAAACAAACCAGCAGAAATATCTCTGGCGAATTAATCGCTATATAAATATGTTTATAACCATTTGAAATGTGAGCAAAAGCCCGTTTTTGCCACGCTTCCCGCCACTCTTTTGATCCTGCTACAGGTTTTACCCCGATCGGGGTATGCATCTTTGACACATCCTTTAATATCTTAGCGGCTATAAAAATGGCTTATTAATTATGCGGTTTATTTGGTCGCTCTCAATTTTCAGAGCGCGTTAATGATGGAAGGTCAATGTGAAGATTGATGCATCCCGTCGGGGCATACTCACTGGTCGCTGGCGCAAAGCCAGTAACGGTATCCGTCCGCCCTGGTCCGGTGATGAATCTCATTTTCTGACCCATTGCACCCGCTGCGACGCCTGTATTAATGCTTGTGAAAACAACATTCTGCAACGCGGCGCGGGTAGCTATCCGAGCGTTAATTTCAAAAATAACGAGTGCAGCTTCTGTTACGCCTGCGCGCAGGCTTGCCCCGAATCGCTATTTTCTCCGCGCCACACCAGGGCCTGGGATTTGCAGTTCACCATTGGGGACGCGTGCCTGGCGTATCAGTCAGTTGAATGCCGCCGCTGTCAGGATAGCTGTGAGCCAATGGCAATTATCTTTCGCCCGACGCTCTCCGGGATCTACCAGCCGCAACTTAATAGCCAACTTTGCAACGGATGTGGAGCATGTGCAGCCAGCTGTCCGGTATCAGCCATAACTGCGGAGTATCTCCATGCACACTAACTGGCAAGTTTGCAGCCTGGTCGTGCAGGCCAAAAGCGAACGAATTTCAGACATCAGCACCCAACTGAACGCCTTTACCGGCTGTGAAGTTGCTGTCAGCGACGCGCCGAGCGGTCAGTTGATTGTGGTGGTGGAAGCAGAAGACAGCGAAACGCTGATCCAAACCATTGAGTCAGTACGCAACGTAGAGGGCGTGCTGGCGGTGTCGCTGGTTTATCACCAGCAGGAAGAGCAAGGTGAGGAAACACCATGAAACTCAGTCGTCGTAGCTTTATGAAAGCTAACGCCGTTGCGGCCGCTGCGGCGGCTGCCGGTCTCAGCGTGCCGGGCGTTGCCCGCGCCGTTGTTGGTCAGCAGGAAGCCATTAAATGGGATAAAGCGCCGTGCCGTTTCTGCGGTACGGGTTGCGGCGTTCTGGTCGGAACGCAGCAGGGGCGTGTGGTGGCTTGTCAGGGCGACCCGGACGCACCGGTTAACCGTGGCCTGAACTGCATTAAGGGCTATTTCCTGCCCAAAATCATGTACGGTAAAGACCGTTTGACGCAGCCGCTGCTGCGTATGAAAAACGGTAAATATGATAAAGAAGGCGAATTTACCCCAATCACCTGGGATCAGGCCTTCGATGTGATGGAAGAGAAATTCAAAACCGCCCTGAAAGAAAAAGGGCCGGAATCGATCGGTATGTTCGGTTCTGGTCAGTGGACTATCTGGGAAGGTTATGCCGCGTCCAAGCTGTTTAAAGCGGGCTTCCGTTCGAACAACATCGACCCGAACGCGCGTCACTGTATGGCGTCGGCAGTAGTTGGCTTTATGCGTACCTTTGGTATGGATGAGCCGATGGGCTGCTATGACGACATCGAGCAGGCTGACGCGTTTGTGCTGTGGGGCGCAAACATGGCGGAGATGCACCCGATCCTCTGGTCGCGCATCACTAACCGTCGTCTCTCTAACCAGAACGTTACCGTGGCGGTGCTTTCTACCTACCAGCATCGTAGCTTCGAGCTGGCGGATAACGGCATCATCTTTACGCCGCAATCTGACCTGGTGATCCTGAACTATATCGCCAACTATATCATTCAAAACAATGCGATAAATCAGGACTTCTTCAGCAAACACGTTAACCTGCGCAAAGGGGCGACGGACATCGGCTACGGTTTACGTCCGACCCATCCGCTGGAAAAAGCAGCGAAGAATCCGGGTTCTGACGCCTCCGAACCGATGAGCTTTGAAGATTACAAAGCCTTCGTTGCTGAATATACGCTGGAAAAAACCGCCGAAATGACCGGCGTGCCGAAAGACCAGTTAGAACAACTGGCGCAGCTGTATGCCGATCCGAACAAGAAAGTCATCTCCTACTGGACGATGGGCTTCAACCAGCATACCCGTGGTGTGTGGGCCAACAACCTGGTCTACAACCTGCACCTGCTGACCGGCAAAATTTCCCAGCCGGGTTGCGGTCCGTTCTCCCTGACCGGGCAGCCTTCCGCGTGTGGTACTGCGCGTGAAGTGGGCACCTTTGCTCACCGTCTGCCTGCGGACATGGTGGTGACTAACGAGAAACATCGTGATATTTGCGAGAAGAAGTGGAATATCCCGAGTGGCACCATTCCGGCGAAAATCGGTCTGCACGCGGTGGCACAAGACCGTGCGCTGAAAGACGGCAAACTGAATGTTTACTGGACCATGTGTACCAATAACATGCAGGCCGGACCGAACATTAATGAAGAGCGTATGCCGGGCTGGCGCGATCCGCGCAACTTTATCATCGTTTCCGATCCATATCCGACGGTCAGTGCGCTGGCAGCGGACTTGATCCTGCCGACCGCAATGTGGGTAGAGAAAGAGGGGGCTTACGGTAATGCCGAACGCCGTACTCAGTTCTGGCGTCAGCAGGTACAGGCACCGGGTGAAGCAAAATCGGATCTCTGGCAGTTAGTTCAGTTCTCCCGTCGCTTCAAAACTGAAGAAGTGTGGCCGGAAGAGCTGCTGGCTAAGAAACCGGAACTGCGTGGCAAAACGCTGTATGAGGTTCTGTATGCCACTCCGGAAGTGAGCAAATTCCCGGTATCCGAACTGGCGGAAGATCAGCTGAACGACGAATCTCGCGAGCTGGGCTTCTATCTGCAAAAAGGGTTGTTCGAAGAGTACGCATGGTTTGGTCGCGGTCACGGTCACGATCTCGCGCCGTTCGATGATTACCACAAAGCACGCGGTCTGCGCTGGCCGGTGGTGAACGGTAAAGAAACGCAGTGGCGTTACAGCGAAGGTAACGACCCGTACGTGAAAGCGGGCGAAGGCTACAAGTTCTACGGTAAACCGGATGGCAAAGCGGTGATCTTCGCGCTGCCGTTCGAACCTGCGGCGGAAGCGCCGGATGAAGAGTACGACCTGTGGCTCTCTACCGGACGCGTCCTGGAGCACTGGCATACCGGCAGTATGACTCGCCGTGTACCGGAACTGCACCGCGCCTTCCCGGAAGCGGTTCTGTTTATTCACCCGCTGGATGCGAAAGCGCGCGATCTGCGCCGTGGCGACAAAGTGAAAGTGGTTTCTCGCCGTGGCGAAGTGATCTCGATTGTCGAAACGCGCGGTCGTAACCGTCCGCCGCAGGGCCTGGTGTACATGCCGTTCTTCGACGCCGCACAGCTGGTTAACAAACTGACGCTGGATGCGACCGATCCGCTCTCGAAAGAGACGGACTTCAAGAAGTGCGCGGTCAAACTGGAGAAGGTGTAAGCCATTATGTCCCGGTCAGCGAAACCTCAAAATGGTCGCCGCCGCTTTCTGCGCGATGTCGTTCGCACAGCAGGCGGGCTGGCTGCCGTGGGTGTGGCGCTGGGGTTACAACAGCAAACCGCACGCGCATCTGGTGTGCGGTTGCGCCCGCCCGGAGCCATAAACGAGAACGCCTTTGCCAGTGCCTGTGTGCGTTGCGGTCAGTGTGTTCAGGCTTGCCCTTACGACACCTTAAAACTGGCGACGCTGGCCTCTGGTCTGTCGGCGGGCACGCCATATTTTGTCGCACGGGATATTCCTTGCGAAATGTGTGAGGACATTCCGTGCGCCAAAGTGTGCCCGAGCGGTGCGCTGGATCGTGAGATCGAATCGATCGACGACGCGCGGATGGGGCTGGCGGTACTGGTGGACCAGGAAAACTGTCTCAACTTTCAGGGGCTGCGCTGCGATGTTTGTTATCGCGAATGCCCGAAAATTGATGAGGCCATCACCCTGGAGCTGGAGCGCAACACGCGAACCGGTAAGCACGCCCGCTTTCTGCCGACGGTTCACAGCGACGCCTGTACCGGCTGCGGTAAGTGCGAAAAAGTGTGCGTGCTGGAACAACCGGCAATCAAGGTGTTACCGCTGTCACTGGCGAAAGGGGAGTTAGGTCACCATTACCGCTTCGGCTGGCTGGAGGGGAACAATGGCAAATCGTAAACGTGACGCCGGGCGCGAGGCGCTGGAGAAAAAAGGCTGGTGGCGCAGTCACCGTTGGTTAGTGTTACGTCGCCTTTGTCAGTTCTTCGTGCTGGGGATGTTTTTGAGCGGTCCGTGGTTTGGTGTGTGGATCTTGCACGGCAACTACAGCAGTAGCCTGTTATTCGACACCGTTCCACTGACCGATCCGCTGATGACACTGCAAAGTCTTGCCAGCGGTCATCTGCCTGCCACGGTAGCGCTGACTGGTGCGGTGATTATCACCGTGCTCTACGCCCTGGCAGGAAAGCGATTATTTTGCAGCTGGGTCTGCCCGCTGAACCCGATTACCGACTTAGCAAATTGGTTACGCAGACGATTTGACCTCAATCAGTCTGCGACGATCCCTCGCCACATTCGCTACGTGCTGTTGGTGATCATTCTGGTGGGATCGGCCTTAACTGGCACGCTCATCTGGGAATGGATCAACCCCGTTTCCCTGATGGGGCGTAGCCTGGTAATGGGCTTCGGCAGCGGCGCGCTGCTTATTCTCGCGCTGTTTTTATTTGATCTACTGGTCGTTGAACACGGCTGGTGCGGGCACATTTGTCCGGTTGGTGCACTGTATGGCGTGCTGGGTAGCAAAGGTGTGATTACCGTTGCGGCCACCGATCGGCAGAAATGTAACCGCTGTATGGATTGTTTTCATGTTTGCCCGGAACCGCATGTGCTACGTGCCCCGGTGCTGGATGAACAAAGCCCGGTGCAGGTCACCAGCCGCGATTGCATGACGTGCGGTCGCTGCGTGGATGTCTGTTCTGAGGATGTATTTACAATAACTACACGATGGAGTTCGGGAGCGAAATCATGAAAAGCCATGACCTGAAGAAAGCGCTGTGTCAATGGACGGCGATGCTGGCCCTGGTGGTAAGCGGCGCGGTTTGGGCGGCTAATGGCGTCGATTTTAGCCAGTCGCCGGAAGTATCCGGGACGCAGGAAGGGGCCATTCGGATGCCAAAAGAGCAGGATCGGATGCCGCTGAACTATGTGAATCAGCCGCCAATGATCCCGCATAGCGTTGAAGGTTATCAGGTAACGACCAATACCAACCGCTGCTTGCAGTGCCACGGTGTCGAAAGTTATCGCACCACTGGCGCGCCGCGCATTAGTCCTACTCACTTTATGGACAGCGACGGCAAAGTGGGCGCGGAAGTGGCTCCGCGTCGTTATTTCTGTCTGCAATGTCACGTACCGCAGGCCGATACCGCGCCAATCGTGGGGAATACCTTTACCCCGTCAAAAGGTTACGGGAAATAAGAGGTTATTATGGGAAATTCTGACCGTAAGCCTGGTCTGATTAAGCGCCTGTGGAAATGGTGGCGTACCCCCAGCCGTCTGGCGCTGGGGACGCTGCTGTTGATCGGTTTTGTCGGTGGCATCGTCTTCTGGGGCGGCTTTAACACCGGGATGGAAAAAGCCAATACCGAAGAGTTCTGCATTAGCTGCCACGAAATGCGTAACACGGTGTATCAGGAATACATGGATTCCGTGCACTACAACAACCGTAGCGGCGTCCGTGCGACCTGTCCGGATTGTCACGTTCCGCACGAGTTTGTGCCAAAGATGATACGCAAGCTCAAAGCAAGTAAAGAGCTGTATGGTAAAATTTTTGGCGTTATTGACACGCCGCAGAAATTTGAAGCTCATCGCCTGACGATGGCACAGAATGAGTGGCGGCGCATGAAGGACAACAACTCGCAGGAGTGCCGTAACTGTCACAACTTCGAGTATATGGATACAACCGCCCAGAAATCGGTTGCCGCGAAGATGCATGACCAGGCGGTGAAAGATGGGCAAACCTGTATTGATTGCCATAAAGGGATAGCGCACAAGCTGCCCGACATGCGTGAAGTCGAGCCAGGTTTTTAACAGGGTTATTGCGTGAGTATGCTTGAAGCCAGAGAGTTACTTTGCGAGCGGGATGAACGAACCTTATTTAGTGGTTTATCATTTACGCTGAACGCAGGAGAGTGGGTACAAATCACCGGTAGCAACGGCGCGGGGAAGACAACGCTTCTCCGTTTGCTGACGGGGTTGTCTCGCCCTGATGCAGGCGAGGTTCTCTGGCAAGGGCAGCCCTTGCATCAGGTACGCGACAGCTACCATCAAAACCTGTTATGGATAGGCCATCAGCCGGGGATCAAAACCCGGCTGACGGCGTTAGAAAATCTGCACTTTTATCATCGCGATGGCGATACCGCACAATGTCTGGAAGCCCTGGCGCAGGCCGGGCTTGCCGGATTCGAAGATATTCCGGTAAATCAACTTTCTGCCGGGCAACAACGCCGCGTCGCTTTAGCGCGTCTGTGGCTGACCCGTGCCACGTTATGGATCCTCGACGAGCCTTTTACCGCGATTGACGTTAATGGCGTCGATCGTCTGACCCAGCGTATGGCGCAGCATACGGAGCAGGGGGGGATTGTGATTCTGACTACCCACCAGCCGCTCAACGTTGCTGAAAGTAAAATTCGCCGCATTTCACTGACGCAAACGAGGGCCGCATGATGTTCTGGCGCATTTTCCGTCTTGAGCTGCGCGTAGCGTTTCGCCACAGCGCCGAAATCGCCAACCCGCTGTGGTTCTTCCTGATTGTCATTACCCTTTTTCCGCTCAGTATCGGTCCGGAGCCGCAACTGCTGGCGCGTATTGCGCCGGGTATTATCTGGGTTGCCGCGCTGCTTTCATCCTTGCTGGCACTCGAGCGACTGTTCCGTGACGATTTGCAGGACGGCAGTCTTGAACAATTGATGTTGTTGCCGTTACCCTTGCCCGCCGTTGTGCTGGCGAAGGTGATGGCGCACTGGATGGTAACCGGTCTGCCGTTACTCATCCTTTCGCCCCTGGTAGCAATGCTACTGGGAATGGATGTTTATGGCTGGCAAGTGATGGCGTTAACGCTACTGCTGGGAACCCCTACGCTTGGCTTTCTTGGTGCGCCGGGCGTGGCGCTGACAGTGGGACTTAAGCGCGGTGGTGTGCTGCTCAGCATACTGGTGTTACCGCTGACTATCCCATTACTCATCTTTGCCACCGCCGCGATGGACGCGGCTTCTATGCATTTGCCCGTTGATGGGTATCTGGCAATTTTAGGCGCGTTGCTGGCAGGCACCGCGACATTAAGTCCTTTTGCGACGGCGGCAGCGTTACGAATCAGCATTCAATAACGCTGGATTACTGATTTTTGTTCGAGTCTGGTATCGAAACTATGTGGAAAACACTGCATCAACTGGCGATCCCACCACGGCTGTATCAAATCTGTGGCTGGTTTATACCGTGGCTGGCAATTGCCAGTGTGGTCGTGCTTACCGTCGGCTGGATCTGGGGGTTCGGCTTTGCTCCGGCTGATTATCAGCAGGGAAATAGCTACCGCATTATCTACCTGCATGTGCCTGCGGCGATCTGGTCGATGGGCATTTATGCATCAATGGCGGTGGCGGCGTTTATTGGCCTTGTCTGGCAGATGAAAATGGCCAACCTGGCGGTGGCGGCGATGGCCCCCATTGGTGCCGTGTTTACCTTTATTGCCCTGGTTACCGGCTCTGCATGGGGAAAACCGATGTGGGGCACCTGGTGGGTATGGGATGCACGTCTGACTTCTGAACTGGTGCTGCTGTTTCTGTATGTTGGTGTCATTGCCCTGTGGCACGCCTTCGACGACCGTCGTCTGGCTGGGCGTGCGGCAGGTATCCTGGTGCTGATTGGCGTGGTGAATCTGCCGATTATTCATTACTCCGTAGAGTGGTGGAACACCCTGCATCAGGGATCAACGCGAATGCAGCAAAGTATCGATCCGGCGATGCGTTCGCCGCTGCGCTGGTCGATTTTGGGCTTCCTGCTCCTGTCTGCCACGCTGACGCTGATGCGGATGCGTAATTTGATTTTGCTGATGGAAAAACGCCGTCCGTGGGTGAGTGAACTGATACTGAAAAGAGGCCGTAAATGACCCCTGCATTTGCTTCCTGGAATGAATTTTTCGCAATGGGCGGTTACGCCTTTTTTGTCTGGCTGGCGGTGGTGATGACCGTTATTCCGCTGGTGGTTTTAGTCGTGCACTCGGTGATGCAACATCGCGCAATTCTGCGTGGCGTGGCGCAACAGCGGGCGCGTGAGGCGCGTTTACGTGCTGCGCAACAGCAGGAGGCTGCATGAATATTCGCCGTAAAAACCGCTTGTGGATTGCCTGTGCCGTGCTGGCGGGGCTGGCGCTGACTATCGGTCTGGTGCTATATGCGCTGCGCTCGAATATCGATCTCTTTTATACGCCGGGGGAGATTCTCTACGGCAAGCGTGAAACTCAGCAGATGCCGGAAGTCGGTCAGCGTCTGCGCGTTGGCGGGATGGTGATGCCGGGGAGTGTGCAGCGCGATCCCAATTCGCTAAAAGTAACTTTCACCATTTACGACGCTGAAGGTTCAGTAGATGTCTCTTACGAAGGCATTTTGCCGGATCTGTTCCGTGAAGGGCAGGGCGTTGTGGTGCAGGGCGAACTGGAAAAAGGCAATCATATCCTCGCGAAAGAAGTGCTGGCGAAACACGATGAAAACTACACGCCGCCAGAAGTTGAGAAAGCGATGGAAGCTAACCACCGTCGCCCGGCGAGTGTTTATAAGGACCCAGCATCATGATGCCAGAAATTGGTAACGGGCTGCTGTGTCTGGCGCTAGGAATTGCGCTGCTGCTGTCTGTGTATCCGCTATGGGGCGTGGCGCGCGGGGACGCGCGCATGATGGCGTCTTCCCGCTTGTTTGCCTGGCTGCTGTTTATGTCTGTGGCTGGCGCATTTCTGGTGCTGGTCAATGCTTTCGTGGTCAACGACTTTACCGTCACCTATGTTGCCAGCAACTCCAATACCCAGCTTCCGGTGTGGTATCGCGTGGCGGCTACCTGGGGCGCGCATGAAGGCTCGCTCCTGCTGTGGGTGCTACTGATGAGCGGCTGGACCTTTGCGGTAGCGATTTTTAGTCAGCGTATTCCGCTGGATATTGTTGCCCGCGTACTGGCGATAATGGGGATGGTCAGTGTCGGCTTTTTGCTGTTCATTCTCTTTACCTCTAACCCGTTCTCACGCACGCTGCCGAATTTCCCGATTGAAGGGCGCGATCTTAACCCGTTGTTGCAGGATCCGGGGCTGATTTTCCACCCGCCTCTGCTCTATATGGGGTACGTCGGTTTCTCGGTGGCGTTTGCTTTTGCCATTGCATCTTTGTTGAGTGGGCGTCTGGACAGCACTTATGCGCGTTTTACTCGTCCGTGGACGCTGGCTGCGTGGATCTTCCTGACGCTCGGCATTGTGCTCGGTTCCGCATGGGCCTATTACGAACTCGGCTGGGGCGGCTGGTGGTTCTGGGATCCGGTAGAAAACGCCTCGTTTATGCCGTGGCTGGTGGGGACTGCGCTGATGCACTCACTGGCGGTCACTGAACAACGCGCCAGCTTCAAAGCGTGGACATTACTGCTGGCAATCAGTGCCTTCTCGTTGTGTCTGCTGGGGACTTTCCTCGTGCGTTCCGGCGTGCTGGTATCGGTACACGCGTTTGCGTCTGATCCGGCGCGCGGTATGTTTATCCTCGCCTTTATGGTGCTGGTGATTGGCGGTTCGCTGCTGCTGTTTGCCGCGCGTGGACACAAAGTTCGCTCACGCGTAAACAATGCGCTGTGGTCGCGGGAATCTTTGCTGTTAGCGAACAACGTTTTGCTGGTAGCCGCGATGCTGGTGGTGTTGCTGGGGACGTTGCTGCCGCTGGTGCACAAGCAACTGGGACTGGGCAGTATTTCGATTGGCGAACCGTTCTTCAACACCATGTTTACCTGGCTGATGGTGCCGTTTGCGCTACTGCTTGGTGTCGGCCCTCTGGTGCGCTGGGGACGCGATCGCCCACGTAAAATCCGCAATTTGTTGATTATCGCCTTCATCTCTACGCTGGTGCTGTCGCTGCTGTTGCCGTGGCTGTTCGAAAGCAAAGTTGTGGCGATGACGGTGCTCGGCCTGGCAATGGCCTGCTGGATTGCGGTGCTGGCAATTGCGGAAGCTGCGCTGCGTATTTCACGCGGCACGAAAACCACCTTCAGTTATTGGGGGATGGTGGCAGCTCACCTGGGGCTGGCAGTGACAATTGTTGGCATTGCTTTTAGTCAGAACTATAGCGTTGAGCGTGATGTGCGCATGAAGTCCGGCGATAGCGTCGATATTCATGAATATCGCTTCACCTTCCGTGATGTCAAAGAAGTGACTGGTCCAAACTGGCGTGGCGGTGTGGCGACTATCGGCGTAACGCGAGATGGCAAGCCGGAAACAGTGCTGTATGCAGAAAAACGTTATTACAACACTGCCGGGTCGATGATGACCGAAGCGGCGATTGACGGTGGCATCACGCGTGACCTGTACGCGGCGCTCGGTGAAGAGCTGGAAAACGGCGCGTGGGCCGTGCGTCTTTACTACAAACCATTTGTTCGCTGGATTTGGGCGGGCGGGCTGATGATGGCGTTGGGCGGACTGCTGTGTCTGTTTGATCCTCGCTATCGTAAGCGCGTGAACCCGCAGAAAACTGCGCCGGAGGCTGCATGAAGCGCAAGGTATTGTTAATTCCGTTGATTATCTTCCTGGCGATTGCCGCGGCGCTGCTGTGGCAGCTGGCGCGTAATGCCGAAGGGGATGATCCGACCAATCTGGAATCGGCGCTCATTGGCAAGCCAGTGCCGAAGTTTCGCCTCGAATCACTGGACAATCCGGGGCAGTTTTATCAGGCGGATGTGCTGACTCAGGGCAAACCAGTGCTGCTTAACGTCTGGGCGACCTGGTGTCCGACCTGCCGTGCGGAACATCAATATCTGAATCAGCTTTCTGCGCAGGGCATCCGCGTGGTCGGCATGAACTATAAAGACGATCGCCAGAAGGCAATCAGCTGGCTGAAAGAGCTGGGCAATCCTTACGCGCTAAGCCTGTTTGATGGCGACGGCATGTTAGGGCTGGATCTCGGTGTCTATGGCGCGCCAGAAACGTTCCTTATTGACGGCAACGGCATCATTCGCTATCGCCATGCGGGCGATCTCAATCCTCGCGTCTGGGAAGAAGAGATCAAGCCACTGTGGGAGAAATACAGTAAGGAGGCCGCACAATGAGGTTTTTATTGGGCGTGCTGATGCTGATGATCTCCGGCTCAGCGCTGGCGACCATCGACGTGTTGCAGTTTAAAGATGAAGCACAGGAACAACAGTTCCGTCAGCTCACTGAAGAACTGCGCTGCCCGAAATGCCAGAACAACAGCATTGCCGATTCCAACTCGATGATTGCCACCGACCTGCGCCAGAAAGTGTATGAACTGATGCAGGAAGGCAAAAGTAAGAAAGAGATTGTCGATTATATGGTGGCGCGTTACGGCAACTTCGTCACTTACGATCCGCCGTTAACGCCGCTGACCGTGCTGCTGTGGGTGCTGCCAGTAGTGGCTATTGGCATTGGCGGTTGGGTCATATACGCCCGTTCGCGGCGTCGGGTACGCGTGGTGCCGGAAGCGTTTCCAGAACAAAGCGTGCCGGAAGGTAAGCGTGCCGGATATGTTGTTTATCTGCCGGGTATTGTGGTGGCGTTAATTGTGGCTGGCGTCAGCTACTACCAGACTGGCAATTATCAGCAGGTGAAAATCTGGCAGCAGGCCACGGCACAGGCTCCGGCGTTACTGGACAGGGCGCTGGATCCGAAAGCCGATCCGCTCAACGAAGAAGAGATGTCGCGCCTTGCGCTGGGGATGCGTACTCAACTGCAAAAAAATCCGGGAGATATAGAAGGCTGGATTATGTTGGGCCGCGTTGGCATGGCGCTGGGTAACGCCAGTATCGCCACCGATGCATACGCCACTGCGTATCGCCTCGATCCGAAAAACAGCGATGCTGCACTGGGATACGCTGAAGCGTTGACACGTTCATCTGATCCCAACGACAACCGCCTCGGCGGCGAACTGCTGCGCCAGTTGGTGAGAACGGACCATAGCAATATCCGTGTGTTAAGCATGTATGCATTTAATGCCTTTGAGCAGCAACGATTTGGCGAAGCCGTTGCCGCGTGGGAAATGATGTTGAAACTCTTACCTGCCAACGATACTCGCCGTGCGGTGATCGAACGTAGTATCGCGCAGGCGATGCAACATTTGTCGCCGCAGGAGAGTAAATAAAAAGTGGCCCGATGGTGATGCCATCGGGCTATTTTTATTGTGCCCCGCGTTGTTGCAGGAACAGAATGGTGGCCGCCACGCGTGAGCGGACGTTGAGTTTACGCAGCAGATTGCGAATATGGACTTTTACTGTCTGCTCGGAAATATTCAACACCGAGGCAATCTGTTTATTTGACAGCCCCTGTGCCAGCTCGTGCAGAACATCCAGCTCGCGTTCTGTCAGCACGCTGAAGGGGTCTTCTTCCGCGCCAAACATTTCACGTTCACGTAAGTACTGATTGACGCGTTCGCTAAAGACTTTGCTGCCTTTCGCTCCGGCACGAATCGCTTCCAGTAACACTTCCGGGTCGCTGTCTTTCAACAGATAACCGTCTGCGCCTGCGTCTATCAGTGCAAAGACATCGCTGGAGGCATCTGATACGGTCAGGATAATAATTTGCGCGGTAACGCCATCCCTGCGCAAGGCATTGAGGGTATCCAGGCCACTCATGCCTTTCATATTGAGATCCAGCAAGATCACGTCGATATCCAGTCTATTCGCCAGATCGATCGCGCTTGCGCCGTCGCCCGCTTCGGCGACCACTTCAAAGCCAGAATCAAGCTCCAGTAACTGACGAACACCGCGTCGCATAAGTGGATGATCATCCACAATCATCACCTGAAAAGGCGTTGCTTCAGGCATAGTAGTCTCCTGAGGTTTTATTAGAATCATTATGTTTGAGCGTAGCGTTGGTAACGCTACCAGGCGCGTGAATGTTACCCCATTTTATGTATGGACATGTAGTGAAAACTACAACTTTGTCGTTCGCTTTGGCATCATCTTTATTATAAAGACGGAATTTTGCATCAGCTTCTCATCAGGAAAAACAACTAAAAAATCAATCACAATACTTGTGCATTTCTTTAAACAGTTTTTAAAAACTGACTCCGGGTATGGAGCTATGGGTATTTTCTGTCCCCAATGCTTTTAACAGCAATTAATTTCATAGGATGAAAGCTTAATGCACCAATCTGGTTCTGTTTCTCTTTGTCGTTCCGCAATATCTGTTCTGGTGGCTACAGCGTTATATTCGCCCATAGCATTGGCATCAACTGTTGAGTATGGTGAGACAGTTGATGGTGTTGTCCTGGAAAAAGATATCCAGCTGGTTTGTAGGGCCGCCAATAATACGAAAATCAATCCTGGCGGAGAACAGCATATATAAGAATTTGGTGTAAGTAGTAATACTGAAATTAACGGGGGATATCAGTACATTGAAATAAATGGCACCGCAGAATACTCAGTATTAAATGATGGTTATCAAATTGTTCAAATGGGTGGCGCGGTAAACCAGACTACGATCAATAATGGAGTGCTACAGGTTTATGGCGCGGCGACTGATCCCACGATTAAAGGAGGGCGCTTAATTGTTGAAAAAGATGGGATTGCCGTCTTTGCCGTTATAGAAAAGGGAGGGCTACTGGAGGTTAAAGCAACAGGTGATTTCAAAATATTCGTGACGGACACCGGTGCCAGCCCGGCAGCAGGAGATAACCTTACACTGGTAACAACGGGCGCGGTGATGCGGCATTTACGTTGGGCAATGCCGGAGGCGTTGTTGATATCAGTACGTATGAATATACCTTGCTGGATAATGGCAACCATAGCTGGAGTCTCGCAGAGAATCGCGCACAAATGCCCCCTTCAACCACGGATGTGCTGAATATGGCGGCAGCACAACCGCTGGTATTTGATGCAGAACTGGACACCGTGCGTGGGCGTCTTGGTAGCGTAAAAGGCGTTAATTACGATACGGCGATGTGGAGTTCGGCAATTAACAGCCGCAACAACGTGACCACTGATGCAGGCGCTGGCTTTGAGCAAACATTGACGGGGCTAACGCTTGGTATCGACAGCCGTTTCTCCCGTGAAGAAAGCAGCACAACTCAGGCGGGTGTGGTCTGGACGTTCTGATAACAGAAAATAAACAGGCCGTGATGTGTCGCGGTCTGTTTATCGAATTAAATGCAGATATAAAAAAACCAACCGCAATAGGTTGGTTTTCTTGGGATTTTTGGTCGGCACGAGAGGATTTGAACCTCCGACCCCCGACACCCCATGACGGTGCGCTACCAGGCTGCGCTACGTGCCGACTCGTGGCTGCTAATACTACCGTTTTCCACACCGATTGCAAGTAAGATATTTTGCTAACTGATTTATAATTAATCAGTTAGCGATAAAACGCTTCTCGTCTGTCAGTACTTGCAATAACAAACTTAACTGTGGTTTTTCATCTTTCACTCTTTCACCACGTAAGTTGTAAGTGCGGTATTTACCGTTATTGTTCAGCACCAGCGTCTTTTTCGGGGTGGTAATTGCCAGCGTATCGTTATCCGCGGCGGTAACCCAGTAATGGCGGCGTTGAGGGTTGAACAAATCCTGACCTTGCGAATATTCGCTGGCAGGTGTGCTGACATGTAGCAGGCGTTGCATCAGCGTCGTCATCAGATCGGTATGATCAGTCAGCGCATTAATACGCTGCGCCGGCGTGCCTGGCCAGTGAATCACTAATGGCACCTGCAGATGACCGTGGGACCAGTCAAAGGTTTCTTCCTCTTCGCTCAGCGGAATACCCCGCCCGGCAGTGATAATCACCACCGTATTGTCCAGTTTGCCAGAATCACGCAGTGCATTGAGCACGCGGTTGATCTGGTCATCGACATTGCCTGCTGCCCGGCTATATTTCCGTGCAAATGCCTGCTGATTGCTGTCGTCAATGTTTGTGCCATTGAAAGAGACCCACGAGAACCAGCGGTTATCTTCTTGTGCGTAGCGGCCCAGCCAGTTAATCCACTGCGTGGCGGTCTGTTCGTCGGATTGGGTGCGTACACTCGGCATCGAGAAATCTGACAACAATGCCTGGCGATACAGCGGGCTGGTAAAGCCATCTGACGAGAATAACCCCAGCTGATAGCCTTGCTGATTAAGCGCAGTAATTAACGCCGCAGGCGTACGGGTCGACAAAATGCCGTCCATATAGCTTGGCGAGATGCCATAAAACAGGCCAAAGATGCCGTTGTCTGTAGTGTTGCCGGAGCTCATATGACGCGTGAACGAAATATTTTGCTCAGCAAAACCTGCCAGCGCAGGCATCTGCTTCTCGAAGCGTGAGTAGTTCAGGCCATCGACAGTAATCAACAGCACATTCTGCCCGGTGCCCATATCGCGATAGCGCAGTTCGCTTAACGGATACTGAACGGAAACGGCGTCTGGATTGCCTTGCTCAATAAGACGGCGTTGATACTCTTGCGCATCAAGCAGGCCATGCTTCTCAAGAAAACGTCGTGCCGTCATCGGGTACGAAAGCGGCAGGTTAGCGCGCTGCATGGTGATCGGGCGATAGAAGTTGGCATCGGCCCAGATATAAACCACATGCGAGGCGATAAAGGCGATAAATAAGAATGCGGCCAGCGGGCGCGCGAAGCGCCGACGACGCGTCAGGCTGCGCAGCTTTTGCCAGCTCCACGTCGCAAACACCAGTTCAAGCAATAAAATAACCGGCACGCTGATGAACATCAGCTGCCAGTCGCGCGCCATCTCATTTTCGTCTGGGTTGATAACCAGCTGCCAGACGATGGGATTAAGATGGAGATGGAAACGAGTAAAGACTTCGCTGTCGATCAGTAATAGCGTCATTCCCGCCGTTGCCAGAATGACGGACAAAAACCTCATCAGCCTCTGGGAGCCGACGATAAAGGTTAGCGGGAAGAGGATCAGCAAGTAGGTGGCGAACACCAGGAAGCTGAAATGACCGATAATGCTTACGTAGGAATAAATGCGACCAGCAAGCGTTGTCGGCCAGTCGGCGATAAACAGGTAACGGCTGCCAATGACGAGCGAAAGCAGAATATTGAACAGTGCAAACCAGTGCCCCCAACTGACCATCTGGGAGACTTTTTCACGGTAGCGCTGACGATGAGTTACCATAACCTGTTATCTGTTTCCCTTAGTGCGCTTTGTCTTCGTTGATAGAGGACTGTAAGGCGCGGGCAAAAGAGTTGGCAATTGCCTGGCGTTGGGCCGGGGCAATGCTGGTGTTGATAAGGTTAGTGACCATGTTGCCTAACACCATCAGGGAAAGGTCGGTCGGAGCCTTATGTTTTTCCAGTATGTTGAGCAGCTCTGCGAGCAATTGTTCAACCTGTTCATCACTGTAGCGGGAAATTTGTGGCATAAATCGAAATCAGTTAGTTGATGAAAGGGCAACATATTACCGTAGCAACGGTTTTTTTTCTGCTTTTTTATGCGTTAAATCATTCTCGTTACGCCGCCTTCTGTAAAATGACCGCCATCTTTTATTGCGTCGCTTAACCGGCGGTGGTTGAATACCGCCCGGTCTTAAAGGAGAGTTTATCATGAGTCTGGATATCAACCAGATTGCTCTGCACCAGCTTATCAAGCGTGATGAGCAGAACCTTGAGCTGGTGTTGCGCGATTCATTGCTGGAACCGACGGAAACCGTCGTTGAGATGGTGGCAGAACTGCATCGGGTCTATAGCGCCAAAAATAAAGCTTACGGCTTGTTTAGCGAAGAGAGTGAACTGGCGCAGACGCTGCGCTTACAGCGTCAGGGCGAAGAGGACTTTCTGGCATTTAGCCGCGCGGCAACCGGTCGCCTGCGTGACGAATTAGCGAAATATCCTTTTGCTGACGGTGGATTCGTGCTGTTTTGCCACTATCGCTATCTGGCGGTGGAGTATCTGCTGGTGGCAGTTCTGAGCAACCTGAGCAGTATGCGTGTTAACGAAAATCTCGACATCAACCCAACCCATTATCTTGATATCAATCATGCGGATATTGTTGCGCGTATCGATTTAACCGAGTGGGAAACCAATCCAGAGTCGACCCGCTATCTCACTTTCCTGAAAGGGCGAGTAGGGCGCAAAGTGGCGGATTTCTTTATGGATTTCCTCGGTGCCAGCGAAGGGTTAAACGCGAAAGCGCAAAACCGTGGGCTGTTGCAAGCGGTCGATGATTTCACTGCCGAAGCACAACTGGATAAAGCAGAGCGACAGAACGTGCGCCAGCAGGTTTATAGCTACTGTAATGAGCAGCTACAGGCAGGTGAAGAGATTGAACTGGAATCGCTGTCGAAAGAGCTGGCAGGCGTCAGCGAAGTGAGCTTCACGGAGTTTGCGGCTGAAAAAGGCTACGAACTGGAAGAGAGCTTCCCGGCAGACCGTAGCACACTGCGTCAGTTGACGAAGTTTGCCGGTAGCGGCGGTGGCTTGACTATTAACTTTGATGCGATGCTGTTAGGTGAACGCATCTTCTGGGATCCAGCAACCGATACCCTGACCATTAAAGGCACGCCGCCGAACTTGCGCGATCAATTGCAGCGCCGGACGTCTGGCGGCAATTAATCGGTTTTGTGTTCTGAATGCCAGATGCGGCGTGAACGCCTTATCTGGCCTGCAAAAAATAGCAATACCGTAATCAGGCATAATTTGCAGAGACAAAAAACCCCGCCGGAGCGGGGTTTTTTACAACTTATTCAGCAATTAAGCGCGAACGAAGTCGATGTGCAGCAGCTTCGGTTTGTACGGGTGACGCTGTACGTCCTGAGCTTTAACTTTGATTTCTTTACCGTCAACAACGATGGTCAGAACTTCGCTGTAGAATTCAGCTTTAACTTGCATGTTCATGACTTTGTCGTGATCCAGTTCGACAGCCAGCGGCGCTTCTTTGCCACCGTAGATGATTGCCGGGAACTTGTTAGCGGCACGCAGGCGGCGGCTCGCACCCTTACCCTGCTCTTTACGTACTTCTGCGTTGATAGTAAACATTTCTTTCTCTCTTAAATTAATCCTGCTACAGGCGACCCAGCAACAGGTAAGTGATCTGCTTTGCGTATGCAAAAGCGGGCGAGATTCTATACTCAATCGCCTTATACATCAATCAAAACTACCATTAACCGCGTAATTCGTGCGCCCGACGAAAACGACCTTCGTAATCGAACACTTTTTCACGCACTTGCCAGTACTGGCCTTTCATGCGGGCGACGACAAAATCCGGGTGTCGCAATAAGGCTTGCTGGGCGAGGACATCGGCGGCGGTGATCCAGCGCAGCGGGATGCCCGGTGTGCGCGTATGCGGGCGGATAAAAAGCTGCTCGAAGGCAGTTCGCTGGGCGGGCGTTTGCAGACGGAAACGCTCACTCACATCCGCGCCGTCTTCATCGTAATAGGTGATTTTCAACCATTCGCCTTTTTCGTCGTGCCCATGCTGCAAAGACATGCCGCTACAGCGTAATACCAGCGCGTCTTTCAGTCGTAGCGCCGCTTTTAACATATCATCCGGGTCAACCAGAATGGTGTCACACTCGCGGCAACGGCGGGCGGCAATATCATTTTCAGCGTTACATTGCGGGCAATTTTTAAAACGGAAACGGAAGTCACACTGTTCGCGATGTCCGTCGTCATCTTCAAACCATCCCTGACAGCGACGACCAAAGTGTTCAATCAATGTCCCGTCGGCGGTCGTTTTCCCCCAAAAGGTGTTGGCAAAACCGCAGGCAGGGCAGAAAACCTGTACCGGAACGTTGTCACTTTTGCCTTTCGGTGTACCAACTTCCGGCGCGTAGAGATCGTGAGGGTTACCCGCATAATCAAGAATTAAGCAATCAGTCTTGCCGGGGGCCAGGCGCAGACCGCGCCCGACAATTTGTTGGTAAAGACTCACCGATTCGGTAGGGCGCAGAATGGCGATAAGATCGACGTGCGGGGCGTCAAATCCGGTGGTCAGTACCGCGACGTTGACCAGATAGCGAAAACGCTGGGCTTTAAAATCATCAATTAACACATCGCGCTCAGAGCCGGGTGTGTCGCCAGTAATCAGTGCTGCATCTTCGGCAGGCAGTAATCCCACTATCTCTTTTGCGTGTTCGACCGTCGCGGCGAAAATCATCACCCCTTTGCGCGTTGCAGCAAACTCCATGATTTGGCTGATGATGTGTGGCGTAATGCGTTGCTGTTTTTTCAGCTCGCGGTTGAGATCGGCTTCGCTGAACAGTCCGTTACTCTGTGCCTGCAAGCGGCTGAAATCGTATTGCACTACTGGCATATCCAGCCGTTCTGGCGGCGTCAGATAGCCGTGTTTAATCATATAACGCAGCGGCAGCTCATAAATGCAGTCACGGAAAAGGGCTTTCTCATCGCCGCGTACCATGCCGTGATAATGGAACTGGTAGATCCAGCCTTTGCCCAGTCGAAAAGGCGTGGCAGTCAGCCCCAGCAGGCGTAAGTGGGGATTCACTTTGGTCAGGTGAGTGAGGATTTGCTGATATTGGCTCTCTTCATCGTCACCAATACGGTGGCATTCATCGACAATCAACAGCGAAAATTCACCCTGAAAGGCATCAAGATTACGGGCGACCGACTGCACGCTGCCAAATACCACTTTACCGTGGCTCTCTTTGCGCTTTAGCCCGGCGGCAAAAATATCGGCTTCCAGCCCCAGCGCCTGATATTTTGCATGGTTTTGTGCCACCAGTTCTTTAACGTGTGCCAGCACCAGCACGCGACCACGCGCCAGCCGCGCCAGTTCCGCTATCACCAGGCTTTTACCTGCACCGGTGGGCAGCACGATTACGGCAGGGGTTTTATGACGACGAAAATGGTTGAGCGTGGCATCCACGGCTTCTTGCTGATATGGGCGGAGTGTAAAAATCATGGTCTCGCGTAGGTAGATTATTCTGCTAATAGTATGCCACGGATCTTTTTCCCTTGAGGGAAGTTATTAGACCGCTATACTGGGCAGACAACAGTTCAGATTTTCGGGTCATTACCCGACCTCCGTTTTTTACAGGCAAAATCACACACATGCGACTTGATAAATTTATCGCACAGCAACTCGGCGTTAGCCGTGCTATTGCCGGGCGTGAAATCCGCGGCAATCGTGTCACCGTCGATGGCGAAATCGTCCGTAATGCAGCGTTCAAACTGCTCCCTGAACATGATGTCGCTTACGATGGCAACCCGCTGGCGCAGCAACACGGTCCACGTTACTTCATGCTCAATAAGCCTCAGGGCTATGTTTGCTCCACGGACGACCCGGATCACCCAACGGTGCTCTATTTTCTTGATGAACCGGTAGCGTGGAAACTGCACGCTGCAGGGCGTCTGGATATCGATACCACCGGTCTGGTACTAATGACAGATGATGGTCAGTGGTCGCACCGCATTACTTCCCCGCGCCATCATTGCGAGAAGACCTATCTGGTGACGCTGGAATCACCCGTAGCTGACGATACGGCAGAGCAATTTGCTAAAGGCGTGCAGCTGCATAACGAAAAAGATCTCACTAAGCCGGCGGTGCTGGAAGTGATTACCCCAACGCAGGTTCGTTTGACCATCAGCGAAGGGCGTTATCATCAGGTGAAACGTATGTTCGCCGCCGTGGGTAACCATGTGGTTGAGCTGCATCGTGAACGTATTGGCGGTATTACGCTGGATGCTGATTTAGCCCCCGGTGAATATCGTCCGTTAACTGAAGAAGAAATTGCCAGCGTCGTCTAACTTTTCAATGACTTTCAGGAGCCCGTTGTGACCACCCGACAGCATTCGTCGTTTGCTATTGTTTTTATCCTTGGCCTGCTGGCCATGTTGATGCCGCTGTCGATTGATATGTATCTGCCTGCGCTACCGGTAATTTCAGCGCAGTTTGGTGTACCGGCGGGCAGTACGCAGATGACCCTCAGTACTTATATTCTGGGCTTTGCGTTGGGGCAGTTAATCTACGGGCCGATGGCAGACAGCTTCGGGCGTAAGCCGGTGGTTCTTGGCGGTACGCTGGTGTTTGCCGCCGCCGCGGTGGCGTGTGCGTTGGCACAAACCATCGATCAGCTGATTGTGATGCGTTTCTTCCACGGGCTGGCTGCGGCTGCGGCCAGCGTGGTTATCAACGCTTTGATGCGTGATATCTACCCGAAAGAAGAGTTCTCACGGATGATGTCGTTTGTCATGCTGGTGACGACCATTGCACCGCTGATGGCACCGATAGTTGGCGGCTGGGTGCTGGTGTGGCTGAGCTGGCATTACATCTTCTGGATCCTCGCCGTGGCGGCGATTCTGGCTTCGGCAATGATCTTCTTTCTGATCAAAGAAACCTTACCACCGGAGCGTCGCCAGCCTTTTCACATTCGTACCACTATTGGTAACTTTGCGGCGCTGTTCCGTCATAAGCGTGTCCTGAGTTATATGCTGGCCAGCGGTTTCAGCTTTGCCGGGATGTTCTCATTCTTAAGCGCCGGACCGTTTGTCTACATTGAAATCAACCACGTCGCGCCGGAAAACTTTGGTTATTACTTTGCGCTAAACATTCTTTTTCTGTTCGTGATGACCATCTTTAACAGCCGCTTCGTCCGCCGTATTGGCGCGTTAAATATGTTCCGCTCGGGGTTGTGGATACAGTTTATTATGGCAGCGTGGATGGTCATCAGTGCACTGCTGGGGCTGGGATTCTGGTCGCTGGTGGTTGGCGTTGCGGCGTTTGTGGGCTGCGTGTCGATGGTGTCATCCAATGCGATGGCGGTCATTCTTGATGAGTTTCCCCATATGGCGGGAACGGCATCTTCGCTGGCAGGAACCTTCCGTTTCGGCATAGGGGCAATTGTTGGCGCATTACTTTCTCTTGCGACCTTTAACTCTGCATGGCCGATGATTTGGTCAATTGCATTCTGTGCAACCAGCTCCATTCTCTTCTGTCTGTACGCCAGTCGGCCGAAAAAACGGTGATCTATTGCACAACGAGGAAGCTAAAAGGCTTCCTTTGTTGATGCATGTCAACCACAAATCTATCATTCCCCCGATATATGTTTATTTTATGTAAAATCAATTTATGTAAAAAGTCACATCATTGTAGTTAAAAAGGTTGAGTTAGATCGCAGAAACGGGTACATATAGCCCCGCAAACGTGACCACGCCCGCAGATATTATTTAAATCAGAGCCATATAGGCCACGCAGGCGAGGCATCAATCTTTACGATCTGTATAAAGACGGATTGTTGATGATGTGTTAAAATTGATGTAAATAAATTGTGAAGTAAAATGTACTTCCGGGGAAAATAAGTGACTTCATTACAACTCTCAATCGTCCATCGACTGCCGCAGAACTATCGCTGGTCTGCTGGTTTCGCAGGTTCGAAGGTTGAACCGATTCCGCAAAATGGACCGTGCGGTGACAACAGCCTGGTGGCGCTTAAATTGCTTAGCCCGGATGGTGATAATGCATGGTCGGTGATGTACAAACTAAGCCAGGCGTTAAGCGACATCGAAGTTCCATGTTCGGTGCTGGAGTGTGAAGGTGAGCCGTGCCTGTTTGTAAATCGCCAGGACGAATTTGCTGCAACATGCCGATTGAAAAATTTTGGTGTGGCAATTGCCGAACCCTTTTCAAACTACAATCCTTTTTAAGCGTCAGCTCAACGCCAGTAGCTGACGCGTATACTCCTGCTGCGGTGCGGCAAACACGCGCGCGCACGGTCCTTGTTCCACTACTTCCCCTTGTCGCAGTACGATAACCTGATGACATAACGCGCGGACAACGTGCAAATCGTGGCTGATAAACAAATAGGCCAGTTGATGCTTTTGTTGCAATGATTTCAATAGCGTCAATATTTGCGCCTGCACCGTTTTGTCGAGTGATGATGTTGGTTCATCAAGAATGATCAGCGAGGGCTTAAGAATTAACGCCCTGGCAATCGCAATACGTTGCCGCTGACCACCAGAGAACTCCGCCGGATAACGGTGGCGTGTTTCAGGATCTAATCCCACTTCATGCATCACGGCTATCACTTGTTGTTCGCGTTGTGCGGCAGAAAGCGTCGGCTGGTGAACCCGTAAGCCTTCCTCAATAATTTGCAAAACGTTGAGTCGTGGGTTGAGTGAGGAGTTTGGATCCTGAAATACCACCTGAATGCGATGACGAATAGGTAACAGCTGGCGGCGATTTAAATTTTGCAGTGGCTGACCGTCAAAGACGATGCTGCCATGAGAGTTAATCAGTCGCAGCAGCGCCAGTCCCGTCGTGCTTTTCCCGGAACCGGACTCGCCCACTAAACCCAGTGTTTCACCCGCCCGTAGCGTAAAACTGATGTTTTTCACCACCACATTATGATCCACAATGCGCTTCAAAATCCCTTTGCGAATGGGGAAGGCAACCTGAAGTTGTTCAACATCCAGCAACGTTGAGGCAGGTTCTGGCAATGGCACCGGGTCGCCAGATGGTTCACTGTTGAGTAGCTTTTGTGTGTAAGGATGAGTGGGTGAGGCAAATAGCGTAGCGGCGTTATTTTTCTCGACACAGCGACCGTTTTGCATTACCGCCACGCGGTGGGCCAGTTTTCTAACAATGCTGAGGTTATGAGTAATAAACAGCATACCCATATTCAGCTCGCCTTGCAGTTCGCGCAACAGCTGTAAAATCTGCGCCTGGACAGAGACGTCCAGCGCGGTGGTTGGTTCATCGGCAATTAATAATTCCGGTCGCGTTAACAGCGCCATCGCAATCATCACCCGCTGGCGTTCGCCGCCGGAGAGCTGATGCGGATAATCTGTCAGCCGTTTTGCCGCCTGGCGGATACCGACGCGATCAAGGCAGTTAAGAATTTCGCCACGAGCCGCTTCCCGACGCATCCCGCGGTGGAGTGAAAGCACTTCATAAAGCTGTTTTTCCAGGGTATGTAATGGATTTAACGACACCATCGGCTCCTGAAAAATCATGGCGATCTTATTACCGCGTACACCGCGCAACGTTTGATCGCTGGCATGAAGCAGCGATTCGCCATGAAAACGAATATCGCCGGAGAGATATTCAACCGGCGGGCAAGGGAGCAGGCGTAAAATTGACAGCGCGGTAACGCTCTTACCTGAACCAGACTCACCTACCAGCGCCAGCGTTTCGCCAGCCTCAATGTGTAGTGACACATCATTCACTACGGTACGAACAGTTTGCTGATGGCGAAAACCCACCGACAAATTTTCAATCGCTAACAGAGTTTGCGTCATGCTACACCGCCTTATTAGGATCAAATGCGTCGCGGACGGCTTCACCAATAAAGATCAGCAAAGACAACAATATCGCCACCGATAAGAAGGCGGTGATCCCAAGCCACGGGGCCTGAAGGTTATTTTTCCCTTGTAACAGGAGTTCGCCGAGTGACGGTGAACCGAGCGGCAGACCGAAGCCGAGGAAATCGAGTGAGGTCAGGGTGGTTATCGAACTACATAAAATAAACGGTAAAAAAGTGAGGGTAGCGACCATGGCATTTGGCAACATATGACGCAGGATGATACTGCGATCGCTGACGCCAAGCGCCTGCGCCGCGCGGATGTAGTCGAAATTACGGGTACGTAAAAACTCCGCCCGCACCACGCCGACCAGACTCATCCAGCCAAACAAGACAGTAATTGCCAGCAGCCACCAGAAGTTAGGCTGTACGACGCTGGAAAGTAAAATAATCAAAAACAGCGTCGGCATCCCCGACCATACTTCAATAAAACGTTGCCCCCAGAGATCGACTTTACCACCGTAATAGCCTTGTAGCGCCCCCGCCAGCACACCCATCACGCTGGAGCAGAGGGTCAGCATCAGGCCAAACAGAACTGAGATCCGCGTGCCATAGAGAATGCGCGCCAGCACATCGCCGCCATTGGCATCCGTTCCCAGCCAGTTTTGCCGGGAGGGTGGAGAAGGGAAGGGCTTATCGGTAGCAAAGTTGATACTGGTAGCACCAAAGCGAATCGGTGCCCACAGTACCCAGCCGTTATTTTCCAGTCGTTGTTTCAGCCACGGGTCCTGATAATCAGCCTGACTTGCCAGCGGGCCGCCAAAATCGCTTTCGCTGTAGTTTTTCAACAACGGGAAATACCAACTGCCGTCATAACGCACCAGCAACGGTTTATCGTTGGCGATAAGTTCAGAACACAAACTCAAACCAAACAAGAGGAGGAAAATCCATAACGACCAGTAGCCGCGACGGTTATGGCGAAAACGCGCCCAACGGGCCTGATTGACGGGGCTGAGTCGCGACATTAACGTCCCTCAAAGTCTATACGCGGATCGACCAGCGTATAGCTGATATCACTGACAATATTCAGCAGCAGGCCAATCAGGGTGAAAATATACAAGGTACCAAACATTACAGGATAATCGCGCGAGACGGTCGCTTCGTAGCCCAGTAAGCCAAGACCATTGAGTGAAAACATCACCTCAATCAGCAGCGAGCCGGTAAAAAACATGCTGATAAACGTCGCCGGAAAACCGGCAATCACCAGCAGCATGGCGTTGCGGAACACATGTTTCCAGAGAATATTTTTTTCACTTACCCCTTTCGCACGTGCCGTCACCACGTATTGCTTACGCACTTCATCAAGGAATGAGTTTTTTGTCAGCATGGTCAGAGCCGCAAAGCCGCCAATCACTGTCGCCAGCACCGGCAGCGTGATATGCCACAGATAATCGGTGATTTTCTGATACCACGGCAGCGAATCAAAGTTAGCGGAAACCAGGCCGCGCAGAGGGAACAGATCGAAATAGCTGCCGCCCGCGAAGAAGACAATCAGCAGGATGGCAAACAAAAAGGCCGGAATGGCGTAGCCGATGATGATAAATGCACTACTCCAGACGTCAAAACGGCTCCCATTATAAACAGCTTTGCGAATGCCTAACGGAATCGACACCAGATAGATAATCAGCGTGCTCCACAATCCGAGGGTGATGGAGACCGGCAGACTGTCTTTAATCAGCGTCAGCACCGAGGCGCTGCGAAAAAGGCTGTCGCCAAAATCAAAACGGATGTAGTCCCAGAGCATTTTGAAGTAACGTTCGTGGATCGGCTTATCGAAACCGTAGCGATGAGTGATCTCGGCGATCACTTCTGGATCTAATCCGCGTCCGCCACGGTAATTACTGTCGCTGATATTGCCGACGCCCGTTTGCGCATGGCTGGCGCGAACACCTTCACCGCCTGCGCCGGGTAATACTCCGGCATTGCCAAACTCAATGGCGGCGATGGCCTGGTCGACCGGACCGCCAGGCGCAATTTGCACGATGAAAAAGTTGATAGTGATAATCGCCCATAGCGTTGGGATCACCAGCAACAGACGGCGGATCAGATAAGCGCCCATCTACTCTCCCTGTTGTCTGGCTGACGGCAGTTTCGTCGCTTTATTAACGTCATACCACCAGGTATCAATACCCAGGCTGTAAACTGGGCGTACAGCGGGTTGGGAGAATTTATCCCACCAGGCGAGACGGTCTTCCGCCATGTACCACATTGGCAGCATGTAATAATTCCACGTTAATACGCGATCCAGTGCTCGTCCCAACGGCAGTAATTTTTCTTTATTTCCCTGCGCGGCAATAATTTGGTTGATCAGCGAGTCGATAACCGGGCTTTGCACGCCGGGGGCATTATAAGTGGAATTGATATATTCCGATGACCAGGAAATCTGTAAATCGGAACTGGGCCACGGCATCGCCCGCCATACGCGCGGCATCATGTCATAGTCGCGACTGCGCATGCGGTTGGTGATTTGCGAGTTATCCACCTTGCGAATGTCCATGTTGATACCCAGCCGTTGCAGGCTGTGCTGGAACGGCAATACCCACTGACTATTGCTGCTTGCGGGAAGCAATAATTCAAAGCTGAGTGGCTGACCTGTTGTGGCATTAACGCGTTGCTGACCCTTCAGCACCCAGCCTGCTTCGTTGAGAAGTTTGTCGGCTTTTAACAGGTTGTCACGATCGTAGCCATCGCCTTTGGATACCGGCGGCTGGTAGATTTGCGTGAAGACTTCTGGCGGTAGATCTTTTTTCATTGGTGCCAGAAGCACCAGTTCCGCGGCGTCGGGGTAATTTCTGGCCGCATATTCGGTATTCTGAAAATAACTGTTCGTGCGACTCCAGGTATTGTAAAACAACGCCTTGTTCATCCATTCAAAGTCAAAGGCGAGAGTGATCGCTTCCCGCACCCGGCGATCGCTGAATACCGGACGTTGGATATTAAACGCCAGCCAGCGCGTATCCTGGGCTGATTCGTTCTTTTGCTCATCTTTGATGATGTATTTTTTATCGAAATTTTTACCGGTATAGCGCGTGGCCCAGTTTTTGGCGTCGTTTTCCATACGCAAATCAAAGGCTCCTGCTTTAAACGCTTCAAAGGCGACATTATCATCGAGGTAATAATCGTAGCGAATGGTGTCGAAATTCCAGCGTCCACGGTTTACCGGTAAGTTTGCTGCCCAGTAATCTTTCACGCGGGAATAGACAATATTTTGCCCCATTTTCCAGGACGTAATGCGGTACGGACCACTGGCAAGCGGAGGCGTGGCGAGCGGGTCGCTAATTTTGTGATCTTTCCAGTACTTTTCTGGAAATACCGGCAGCGAAAACAGACTCAGCATATCTTCTTTGCCGGGTTTAGCTAACTCAATGCGCACGGTTAACGGCGCAATGGCTTTGACGGTGGTGCCTTTGTAGACCAGACGAAATTGCGGCACGCCTTCGGTCATAAATTTTTGAAAAGTAAACTCTACATCGCGGGCAGTAATGGGCGAACCATCATGAAAACGGGCGCGTGGATTAATAGCGACCTCCACCCAGGAATAATCGTCAGCATAGCGTGCGCTTTCAGCAATCAGCGGGTAATAACTGCCTGGTTCGTCATCGGAAGTCGTAAATAGCGTGTCGTACAGCTGCTCGGTGCGTGCGCCCGGATTGCCGCGCAGTGCATAGCGGTTGAAATTATCGAAGGTGCCGAGGGCAGACAACGTTATTTGCCCACCTTTTGGCGCGGCGGGGTTCACATAATCAAAATGGTTGAAATTAAATGCGTACCGGGGTTCGCCCAGTACTGCAAAGGCATAGCTTTCCTTGATAGCCTGCGCCTGCGCACCAAAGGTGAACAGAGCGATAAACAGCAGCAGTATGCGCACAATCATCTGCAACGGATTTCCTTTTACTCATCATTAGCCGCAATCCGGCATGCTTTCACTATGAATAATAAGGGACGTAAGCACACCTTACCACTGCGGCGTATACGGTTTCTTCAGCCAGCGAACAAAATCGTCCAGCGGTAACGGGCGACTAATCCAGTAGCCTTGCATGAAATTAACGCCGCGTTCGCTTAGCCATCGTGCCTGTTCTGGCGTTTCGACCCCTTCAGCAACTGTCAGCATATTGAGACGTTTCGCCAGCGTCAGCACCGCGTCAAGTACGGGTGAAGTGATCGTTTCCGTACCGATGGCGTTGATAAATCCACGATCAATTTTCAGATAATCGAGCGTAAAACGCTCAAGATAGATAAGCGCGCTGTGCCCGGTGCCGAAGTCATCAATAGCGATTTCTACGCCGACCGAATGCAGCCAGGCGAAGAGTTGTGTGGCTTCTCGCTCTTTCAGCATATCGCGCTCGGTAATTTCCAGCACAATCTGGAAATGGTGTGCGGGCAGGGAAGTGAGCAGTTTCTGGATATCCGCTTTAAAGCTTTCGCTGTGCAAGTGGGCCGGCGCAATGTTAATGCCAAATTTGACGCCTACCGGCAGTACTTTTTCTAATTCTGCGGCATCGCGGGCAATCAACTCAAACAGGTGCTGAGTCAGTGGCACAATCATCTTTTGCGCTTCGGCAAAGTTAATGAAGGCATCCGGGGGTATTTCTCCTGCTACAGGATGCCGCCAGCGTAGCAGTACTTCCAGGCCCGTTACCCGCAAAGCTTGTGTATCAACCACCGGTTGATATACCACGTAAAATTGTTCGCGCTTGATGGCGGTCATGATTTCTCTGCCTGGGCGCATACGCACACTCATCAGGTAATAGCAGAGAAGTCCAACGAAAGTTCCACTCATGCCACCCAGTAAAAATGCGTACCACACATCGTTCCATGTCCAGTCATCTGCATAAAGCCGAACGGTCAGAGGAATGCCCGCAATTTTAGTTTCACGGACCGGCATGTCGGTTAATTCATTAACGTTCATCAAACGTGAAGAAAAGGTAGATAGCGCAGTATTACCAATAATGAGGGCGAGGCCATCGTAATCTTCCTGCCGTGAACTATAAAAGAGTGAAGGCGTCAGGTTGAGATTCAGAGCGGCAAACACGCCGCTATTTTTCAGCAAAGGGTTGCGATACCAGATGACGATTGCGGGTTTGTTCGGCACCATCGGCGTGCCGGGTAAGATCGCCATATCGACGTTTTTATTAATGTCGAGCGCCGGAATCAATTCATTGAGTGGAATGTCCATCTCACCAGTTGCAGATGAACAGAATGTTTTTTTATCTTTTACCAGCACAAACGTACGAACATTCATGCTAAACGCCGCGCGGGCGGTCAGTTCGGGGTTAGCCTGCTGGCAGGTATCTAAGGTCAGCGGCTGGAGCCGGTCAGTAGTGGATTTAAGGTCGGCAAAATAGGTATCGAGATACTTTTGTACGTCGGTAATCAGTGTGTCGTATTTGACTTCGTGCTTATGCCAGGCCACTAAAAACTGAAGGCAGCTCACCAGTATCGCAATCATCACGCCTGCAACAATGCAGGTAAGCAGGAGCTTACGTCCAGAATTGGGAGCGCGTATAAACATGATTCCGTTAATTTCCTGAAATTACGACAACATTTAAAAGATAACAATGACCGGACTATAGCCTGGATCAAGACGCGGAAACATCATTTTCTCTGATGAATGAAAACAAAAAAGCACTGCCTAAGCAGTGCTTTCAGTTAACTCGTCAGGATAGCCAAGGGATTGCATCCAAACGGTTTATTAGCTGCGGCTGAGAACCCGGCGTGCTTCGTTGTAACGCTTCTTCCAGTATGGTTCATTCATGCTGGAAATAATAACACCACTGCTGGTGGAAGCATGGACAAACTGGTTGTTGCCGATATAAATACCGACATGGCGTCCCGTTGAACCGGCACGGAACAGAACTAAATCACCCGTACGCAAATTACTGCGGGAAACAGATTTACCCATTTCCTGCTGTTCATAAGTCGAACGCGGAAGTTCTAAGCCAAATTGCTCACGGAATGTACGCTGTACGAAACCAGAACAATCGATACCTTTTTTAGTGCTGCCGCCCAGACGATAGCGTACGCCTTTCCAGTCAGCATACTGATCCATAATTCGCGATTTTACGTCGACATTACGAACCAGGTTTTCAAATTCATCCTGAGAAGCTTGCAGTGATGATGTTTCACTACCCACTGCACGTGTCTCAGGATGCATATTCTTTGCGGTGTTATTTGCACTACATGCAGAAAGCAGAACCGCTACTGCAATCGCGGGGATCCCGCGCAAGATATATCTCAAAATCGGTTGAGATTTGACCATGTTGTTTGTTTTCCCTTGAAGTCCTTAACGACAAATATCGTTATAAAAAAATGCCAAGCGACACGAGACTAATTACCTGGGCATGTTGAAACAATTCCTTAAGGCCAAATCTGTGGACTAACGCACAAAATTATATGCTGTGAGGATAATCTACCGCCGAGGCAAAACGAGTTCGAGATTACCCGATTGGTGCGGTCTTGGCGAGCGGTTTTACATGATTTTTTATAAGAAAAAGTGATACAGAAAGTTAATCAGCGGGATTGGTCAATTAAAGTACGATTGAGTGAAACGCATGCAATCCATTCATTTACTTAGAGAATGATTTTTGCGCTCGATGGATGAAAGCAGGAGGCGCATCATCAGGATTATCCTCACTATAAAAATAAACCTGATGATGTTAATTACTGTGAGTTATTTGTTTTGGAAATGTTTGTTTTTTCCAGGTAGTGATTTGTCAAAAAAGGTGATTAATCGATCACTTAATGGCGTCAGCAACACCCAGGGCAAACCGATCAATATCACGGTCATGGAACCGACGATGATGTCAGTAAACCAGTGTGCGCCAATCATTACTCTGGGAAACGCAAAAACCACAAAAATAATAAGGGCGATAAGGCCAGCAACTTTGCCGAAATAACGCCACATGAATGCCGAAAAAATAAGCAGCATCATACCGTGATCGCCGGGAAAGCTATCTCGTGAGGCATCTTTCGTGGGAACAGAGAGCAGTTCGCTGACGCGGTTAATATTGGTAAAAGTCAACGTTGGACTGGCCCGTTTTACAGGAATTAATGCCTGACCCAGCTGGTTTAATACCACTGCAGTTAATAGCATGACCAGACCAATAATCACGATACGTCGTCTGCCTGGGGCGTTTTCTTTCAGCCAGAAACTCAGCATCAACATTCCCATCGCCAGCAGTGAACAACCGTCGAAAGCGCGATTGTTGGTCAATGCAACCAGCCACAAAAAGGCCTTACTTTCGACCAGTTTCTGATTAAAGAAATAAAAAATATCCGCATCAATCGGCAACCAGAATCCATGATTAATGGGAATATACCAGGAAAGAAACAGCGCGAGGCCGACAATATTCAACAACACTATTTGCGGCAAATTTTTAATCATATTTTCTCTAATTATCTTACTGAAAAACGCAGGCAACCTTACGCGGTAGTCGCTAAACGAAGCTTCAACAGCGCGCTCTGCAAGGCATTCCAGTCAGCTTCGCTGCTGGAAATCAGCTCAATACGACTGTCCGGTGGCGCAACGTTTTGCGTTTCAATGTGCAGGTCATCGCCCTGACGGTTGATTCGCACCAGCCCTTCGGGAATACGCAGCACGCCTTTGACGCGTTCCACCGGTGCAAGTCGCGCCCATTCCAGAATACCAATGGTGTCGAATACCGTATCAGCGTCGAATATCCAGCCACAGGCCTGATGCCCTTGTCCGCTGTTCAGACTGCGACGCCAGCGTTGATGCTCTGGCAGGCTTAACGCTGCTAACCCTTTTTTCACGCTATGCTGATGAGAATGCGCGGCGCTGGCGGGCAACTCGGCTAAATTGCGACGCGGCAAATCCAGAAGATGACCGTCAATTTTTCCATGCTCGCTGTGAATTAATTGCCGATCGCCACCATTTTGCTGCCACCAGCGCTCTAGCGCTTGCTCACTTTCGGGCGTCGCACGGTCGGATTTATTGGCGACAATAATGTCTGCGGCAGCCAGCTGGTCACGGAAGTTTTCATTGCTGGCGCTTTTTTCGTCCAGCAGCAGGCGTGGATCGAGAATGCACAACGTGGCGCGCAGATCTATCCACGGTTCATAGACTGGCGCGGTTAAGAGATCGAGGATCTGTTTCGGATGGCCCAGCCCGGTCGGCTCTATCAACAAGCGGTCTGGTTTTCCCTGACGCAGTAAGGTATTCAACCCTACCTGCATGGGTAAACCATTAACGCAGCACATGCAACCGCCGGGGATCTCTTTCAGCAGTGCGCCGCTATCGGCGAGCAAAGCACCATCAATTCCGACTTCCCCAAATTCATTAACCAGTACCGCCCATTTTTCGTTGGGATCTTTATGGGCTAACAGATGAAGAATCGACGTAGTTTTCCCGCTGCCGAGAAAACCGGTGATGAGGTTGGTTCTGGTCACAACGGCTCCGCAATACTCTGGTAAGTTAACTGAGCGTTAATCCTGGCTAAAAAAGGCAGAAAAGAGAAGGGGAGAGCGGACGAAGGCGAGCTTCATCCGCTTTAACCGCAGAAATCGTTAAATTTTGAGGGTGTTTAATAGCGCCTGATGCGCGCCGAATTGTGCGATTTGTTGCCAGGCTTGTTCGATGACCTGCACAAAATGCGGGTTATCTGGCAGATCATCACCGAAAATTTCACGCAGGGAAAGCAGGGCGGTTACGCGTTGTTCACTGCTGCTGCCTGCAACAAGTTCACGAATTTTATCGCTAAGCGGATCGCGAACATCAATGGCATTTCCGGCATCATCAACGCCGCTGACGTAACGCATCCAGCCTGCAACGCCTAATGCCAGCAACGACCAGTCCGTTTCGCGCCCCAGATGTATGCGAATACCTGCCAACATGCGTTGCGGTAATTTCTGGCTGCCATCCATCGCGATTTGCCAGGTCTTATGTTTCAGTGCCGGATTAGCAAAACGTGCAATTAACTTATCCGCATATTGTGTTAAATCGACATCTTTAATCCGCAGTGTCGGCGCTTGCTCATCCAGCATTAATGTTCTGGCGGCATGGCGAAATGCGCGATCCTGCATGCAATCACTGATATGGGCGAATCCTGAGAGGTAACCCAGATAAGCGAGAAAAGAGTGGCTGCCATTAAGCATCCGCAGTTTCATCTCTTCCCATGGCAGGACATCATTCACCATTTGTACACCTGCGACTTCCCAGGCAGGACGCCCAGCGACGAAGTTATCTTCAACCACCCACTGGATAAACGGTTCGCAGCTAATCGCGCAGGGATCATTCACCCCCAGATGCTGGCTTATTTCCGCCAGTGATTCGTTTGTTGCAGCCGGAACAATGCGGTCGACCATGGTTCCCGGAAAACTGACGTGTTCTTTTATCCACCCGGCGAGTTCTGGCGAACGTTTTTCTGCCATTCCCAGCACCGCGTTTTTCACCACATGGCCATTGTCGGGAATATTGTCGCAGGAGAGCACGGTAAACGGTGTATGGCCGCGCTCACGGCGGCGTTTCAGTGCTTCGACGAGAATACCTGGCGCGGAGTGAGGTTCTTCAGGGTTTTGTAGATCGTGAATAATACGCGGATTGCTGGTGTCGAGTGCACCGGTGGCCGGGTCAATACAATAGCCTTTTTCGGTAATTGTCAGGGAAACAATTGCCACCTGTGGCTCGCAAAATTTCTCAATAATTGCCGCTAAGGAATCCAGTTTTGCATTCAGACATTCGTGAACGGCACCGACAATTATCGCCTGATTGCCGTCCGCACCTTTCTCCAGCACGGTATATAAATGGTTCTGTGCGCGGAGCTGGCTCATCAGTTGATCGCCGCTGAACAAGCTGATTTCACAGATCCCCCAGTCGCCGCCCTGGGCATTCAGCACACGATCGGTCAGTAATGCCTGATGTGCGCGGTGAAAGGCTCCAAAGCCAAAATGAACGATACGTGATTGCAACTGCTGTCGATCGTAGCGTGGAGCGTGTACATGATGCGGGAGCGTAACGGAGGCGATTGTATTCATAGGAGTCACGTCTTAGTAACGATTAATTAACAATGACAGTGTAAAGTTATATGACAGCAATTGAAATTGGTCTGGATTGTTAATGCGATGAAGTGTGAGGGCGATCAATCAACGAGTGAAAATTGCGGGCGTAAGGTGTTCAGGAAGCGCAAAATAGAAGATTGGTATAATAAATTAAAAAAGGGACAGCCTGAGCTATCCCTTTTCTGCATGCGGCTGAAGTTAGTCAGCACGACCCATATAACGGCGTTCTTCGATATGGATACGAATTTTTTCGCCCGGGCTTAAGTATTCTGGTACCTGAATCACCAGACCAGTGCTCAATGTCGCCGGTTTGTTACGGGCGCTGGCAGATGCCCCTTTGATACCTGGTGCAGTTTCAACGATTTCCAGATCAACGGTCTGCGGCAGCTCAAGCGCCAGCAACTGACCGTCCCAGGTCAGCACCTGCATGTCCGGCATGCCGCCCTCAGGCATAAACAGCAACTCTTCTTCAATCTGATCTTTGGTGAAGGTATACGGGGTATAGTCTTCTTTATCCATAAAGACATATTCGTTGCCATCGACATAGGAGAAGTCAACGTAACGGCGGGTCAGCGTCACGGTGTCAACGATATCATCACCTTTGAAACGCTCTTCTACTTTCAGCCCGGTACGGACATCAGAAAAACGCATTTTGTACAGCGTAGCGGCACCGCGGGCAGTGGGCGACTGAATATCAATGTCCTTAACCAGCAGCAGTTTGCCGTTGTAATTCAGTACCATACCTTTTTTAATTTCGTTCGCTCTTGGCATCGAAAAATTCCTGTAGTCAAAAATGTCAAAAATATCGCGACAAAGTACTCGCGACGGGCCTTTCGGGCAAGTGGTATTCGCACTTTTGCTGGTGCAAAAAAGGTGGTACTGTGCGCGCTCATCAATCCGGTGGTTAACCTTAAGAGAACAACGTATGGAATGCCGTCCGGGTTGCGGGGCGTGTTGCACTGCCCCTTCAATTTCCAGCCCTATTCCCGGTATGCCAGATGGCAAGCCCGCCAATACTCCCTGCATTCAGCTTGATGAACAGCAACGCTGTAAAATTTTCACCTCGCCACTGCGACCGAAAGTCTGTGCAGGCTTACAAGCCAGCGCTGAAATGTGCGGTAACTCGCGTCAGCAGGCCATGATCTGGCTTATCGATCTGGAAATGTTGACCGCGCCTTAAACATCTTTAATTCGCAGTAAGCAAAACAGAGTGGCGATAATCATCACCATCGCAAACCAGAACACAGCGTGATAATTCCAGATCTCGGCGACGATGCCCGCCACTGATCCTGCGATGATCCAGCCCACGCGCGAAGTGTTGGTATAGAGCGTGGTGGCTGAACCTGCCTGACCGGGCATCAAATCCTGAAAATAGAGCATCCCGATGCCGCCAAGAATGCCAATAAAAATAGCATTTAGCAGCTGCAAGCCCAACAGAATGACAGGTGAATGCGCCATCAGCATTCCTGCGTAAAAACAGACGCCACCCACGGCAGCAACGCGCATTAAGAAGCGCTTACCCAGACGTTTGGCAAAATATCCGGCGATCAACATGGTCGGGATTTCCAGCCCGGCGGCGGTCCCCATCATCACACCGGCCAGTTTCTCGGGAAGATGCAGTTCGTTGATAATAAATAGCGGCATGTTGATGATGTACAGGCTGTTCGAGCCCCACATCAATGTACAAATGACAAACAGCAGCAACGTATCGCGACGGTTACGGCGCGGCGCTTCAACCGTGCCGGTCGCCAGCGGAAGCTCTTTTTGCATCGACGGCAAAAACAGCCACACCATCACGCCGCAAACAATAAACGCTACCGCTGCGCTCAGATACATTACCGTAAAGCTGAAACCCATCGCTAAGGCATAAGCCAGCGGTGGGCCAATGACCCATGCCAGTGAAACCTGAGCGCGTAAAAAAGAGCTGAACATCACCGCCTCACGTCCGGTTTTGTCAGCATGTTCACGGGCAAGGGCAAACATTTGCGGGTTAGCGGTCGAGCCAAAGCTGCTAAGAAAGACGCCAACGAATAGCAAAACAAAGTAGTTGCGATTCCAGGCAAAAAGGGTGCAGGCCAGCACGCCTAACAGGCAGCAAAAGACAATCAGCGATTTGCGATCGCCGCGCTTATCAGAGCGCCCGGCGAGAAACTGACTCACCAGAATCCCAATGACAGCGCTGCCGGTAAAGAAGAATCCCACCATCGCCGGACGGGCATGTACTTCATCAGTAAGAAAAATACTGAGTGTCGGGGTTTGCAGAGCGCCCGCAATACCGGTGAGAAAGGCAACGATTAAAAACGCCGTCGAGGTCAGGTCAAACGATTTCGCGCTGGTGACTGTGGGGGAGTTATGCATGCTGGTCGATCACTGGAAGAGGAAGACGCGGAGTTTACGCTGCTTGTCAGAAAATAAACAGACAGCGAAATCAAAAGCGCCACGAATAATCAAAATGCCATTTCACTGTTGCTGATTGGCTGCTGACACTGCTGAAATGAAATTGCTGATAACGGATTTTCCCATCAGCAATTAGGAAAAATGACAAAAAATTGTGCAGCACATCAAACTTTTGCTCATAACTTTACGGCTTTCCTTGCGCGCTGAAACAGAAGTATTATGCTTCCTTGAAACGTTTCAGCGCGATCTTGTCTTTAACCCTAAGCCAGGTTGGCGCTTTTTTTCTCATAGAAGCTGAATCGTTTCAATTCAGCAAGAGAGGAGAACTATGTTCCAGTTATCTGTACAGGACATCCATCCGGGCGAAAAGGCCGGAGACAAAGAAGAGGCGATTCGCCAGGTCGCTGCGGCGCTGGTGCAGGCCGGTAATGTAGCTGAAGGCTACGTCAATGGCATGCTGGCGCGCGAACAGCAAACCTCAACGTTCCTCGGCAATGGTATTGCTATTCCACACGGCACTACCGACACCCGCGATCAGGTGCTGAAAACCGGCGTTCAGGTATTTCAGTTCCCGGAAGGCGTCACCTGGGGGGACGGCCAGGTAGCGTACGTGGCGATCGGTATTGCTGCCAGCTCGGATGAACATCTGGGCCTGCTACGCCAGCTGACCCACGTACTGAGCGATGATTCCGTTGCTGAACAACTGAAGTCAGCAACAACAGCAGAAGAACTTCGCGCATTGCTGATGGGCGAAAAGCAGAGTGAGCAGCTGAAGCTCGACAACGAAATGCTGACGCTGGATATCGTCGCCAGCGATCTGCTGACTCTTCAGGCGCTGAACGCTGCGCGTCTGAAAGAAGCGGGGGCAGTTGACGCCACTTTCGTCACCAAAGCCATCAATGAACAACCGCTGAACCTCGGACAGGGTATCTGGCTGAGCGATAGCGCCGAAGGCAATCTGCGTAGCGCGATTGCGGTAAGCCGTGCGGCAAATGCTTTTGATGTGGACGGCGAAACGGCAGCCATGCTGGTGAGTGTGGCAATGAATGACGATCAGCCCATCGCGGTTCTTAAGCGTCTCGCTGATTTGTTGCTCGATAATAAAGCTGACCGCTTGCTGAAAGCGGATGCGGCAACGTTGCTGGCGCTGCTGACCAGCGATGATGCGCCGACCGACGACGTGTTAAGCGCGGAGTTTGTGGTGCGCAATGAACACGGCCTGCATGCTCGTCCAGGTACCATGCTGGTCAATACCATTAAACAATTTAACAGTGATATTACCGTGACAAACCTTGATGGCACCGGCAAACCGGCAAACGGACGTAGTCTGATGAAAGTTGTGGCACTTGGCGTTAAGAAAGGTCATCGCCTACGCTTTACCGCCCAGGGTGCAGATGCTGAACAGGCGCTGAAAGCCATTGGCGACGCTATCGCTGCTGGTCTTGGGGAGGGCGCATAATGAGCAGACGTGTTGCTACGATCACCCTTAATCCGGCTTATGACCTTGTTGGTTTCTGCCCGGAAATTGAACGCGGCGAAGTGAACCTGGTGAAAACCACCGGTCTGCATGCGGCGGGTAAAGGCATCAACGTGGCCAAAGTATTAAAAGACCTGGGAATTGATGTCACCGTTGGCGGCTTCCTGGGTAAAGACAATCAGGATGGTTTTCAGCAACTGTTCAGCGAGCTGGGCATTGCCAACCGTTTCCAGGTTGTACAGGGGCGCACCCGAATTAACGTTAAGCTGACGGAAAAAGACGGCGAAGTGACCGACTTCAACTTCTCGGGTTTTGAAGTTACCCCCGCCGACTGGGAACGCTTTGTGACTGATTCTCTGAGCTGGCTCGGTCAGTTCGATATGGTCTGTGTCAGCGGAAGCTTACCGTCAGGCGTCAGCCCGGAAGCGTTCACCGACTGGATGACTCGCCTGCGTAGTCAGTGTCCTTGCATTATCTTTGATAGTAGCCGTGAAGCGTTAGTAGCAGGTTTGAAAGCGGCACCGTGGCTGGTGAAACCTAACCGCCGCGAGCTGGAAATCTGGGCAGGCCGTAAACTGCCTGAAATGAAAGATGTGATTGAAGCTGCACATGCGCTACGTGAACAAGGTATTGCGCATGTTGTTATTTCACTGGGTGCCGAAGGCGCGCTTTGGGTTAATGCCTCCGGCGAATGGATCGCCAAACCACCGTCAGTCGATGTCGTAAGCACCGTTGGCGCAGGGGATTCTATGGTTGGTGGCCTGATTTATGGCTTGCTGATGCGTGAATCCAGTGAACACACACTGCGTCTGGCGACAGCTGTTGCAGCCCTGGCGGTAAGTCAAAGCAATGTGGGTATTACCGATCGTCCGCAGTTGGCCGCAATGATGGCGCGCGTCGACTTACAACCTTTTAACTGACAGCAGGAGAGGCATAATGAAAACGCTGCTGATTATTGACGCTAATCTCGGTCAGGCACGCGCCTATATGGCGAAGACCCTGCTGGGCGCGGCGGCGCGAAAAGCAAAACTGGAAATCATCGACAATCCGAACGACGCAGAAATGGCGATTGTTCTCGGTGATTTCATCCCGAATGACAGCGCGCTGAACGGTAAAAATGTCTGGCTGGGCGATATTTCCCGGGCAGTTGCGCACCCTGAGCTGTTCCTGAGTGAAGCCAAAGGCCATGCGAAACCTTACACTGCGCCGGTCGCTGCGACAGCACCGGTTGCTGCTAGCGGTCCGAAACGCGTAGTTGCGGTGACTGCTTGCCCGACTGGTGTAGCACACACCTTTATGGCGGCTGAAGCCATTGAAACCGAAGCGAAAAAACGTGGCTGGTGGGTGAAAGTTGAAACCCGTGGTTCTGTTGGCGCGGGTAATGCAATCACACCTGAAGAAGTCGCAGCAGCGGATCTGGTGATTGTGGCGGCAGATATCGAAGTGGATCTGGCGAAATTTGCTGGTAAACCGATGTATCGCACCTCTACCGGTCTGGCGCTGAAGAAAACTGCGCAGGAACTGGATAAAGCGGTTGCTGAAGCAACGCCGTATGAACCAGCGGGCAAAGCTCAAACAGCGACCACTGAAGGTAAGAAAGAGAGTGCAGGCGCTTACCGTCACTTGCTGACGGGCGTCTCTTACATGCTGCCGATGGTTGTTGCAGGTGGTCTGTGTATCGCGCTTTCTTTTGCTTTTGGTATCGAAGCGTTTAAAGAGCCGGGTACGTTGGCAGCGGCGCTGATGCAGATTGGTGGTGGTTCAGCCTTTGCGCTGATGGTGCCGGTACTGGCAGGTTATATTGCCTTCTCCATTGCCGATCGTCCGGGTCTCACGCCGGGTCTGATTGGCGGTATGCTGGCGGTTAGCACCGGTTCTGGCTTCATTGGCGGTATTATTGCGGGCTTCCTGGCGGGTTACATTGCGAAGTTAATCAGTACGCAACTGAAACTGCCACAGAGTATGGAGGCACTGAAACCGATCCTGATCATTCCGCTAATTTCCAGTCTGGTGGTCGGTCTGGCGATGATCTACCTAATCGGTAAACCGGTTGCTGGCATTCTCGATGGGTTGACTCACTGGCTGCAGACCATGGGGACTGCGAATGCGGTTCTGCTGGGGGCGATCCTCGGTGGCATGATGTGTACTGACATGGGCGGTCCGGTAAACAAAGCAGCGTACGCATTCGGTGTGGGTCTGCTGAGTACTCAAACCTATGGCCCGATGGCGGCGATTATGGCGGCAGGTATGGTGCCACCGCTGGCAATGGGTCTGGCAACAATGGTGGCGCGTCGTAAATTCGATAAAGCGCAGCAGGAAGGTGGCAAAGCCGCTCTGGTACTTGGTCTGTGCTTTATTTCGGAAGGTGCAATTCCGTTTGCTGCTCGTGATCCGATGCGTGTGCTACCGTGCTGTATCGTTGGTGGGGCGCTGACTGGCGCAATCTCAATGGCGATTGGTGCGAAACTGATGGCTCCGCACGGTGGTCTGTTTGTTCTGCTGATCCCTGGCGCTATTACGCCGGTATTGGGTTACCTGGTAGCAATTATTGCCGGTACGCTGGTGGCGGGTTTGGCCTATGCCTTCCTCAAACGCCCGGAAACACAAATAGTAGAAAAAAACGCATAATTTCTCTTCATCATCGGGGATGAGACATCTCTGCCCCGATGATGACAAACGCAAAATTGCCTGATGCGCTATGCTTATCAGACCTACATGAACCCTGCAATATATTGAATTTTTGCGCTTTTGTAGGTCGGATAAGGCGTTTACGCCACATCCAGCATGAACAAAGCGCGCATTGTCAACAATCTGAGGGCAGAAACATCTCTGCCCTTTTTCTTGCCTGCCATATTGTGTGTTACACATCACAACTTTCTCTTTTGTTGCTGCATAAATAGACAAATTTTGTGACCGCCTTCATATCTGGCCGATTTCGTTTTTTCTGATCGATTTACATTACGTTAAACATGCTTATTATGAACATGTGTTTAAATCTGAACACATGCTCTAATAGTCTTATTGACTGTAATGACTATTTTACCCAATTTCTTCGTTGGCAATTTATTGCCAGGGGGCGTGCTATGCGCGAAAAGGACTACATAGTAATTATTGGCTCGGCGAATATTGATGTGGCTGGGTATTCACATCATCCATTGAATTATGCGGATTCGAATCCCGGAAAAATTAAATTTACCCCAGGTGGCGTGGGAAGGAATATCGCTCATAATCTGGCGTTACTGGGGAAAAATGCCTGGCTTTTAAGTGCAGTAGGTGGTGATTTTTATGGGCAATCATTACTGGCGCAAACTAATCAATCCGGTGTTTATGTCGATAAATGCTTAATTGTTCCGGGTGAGAATACATCCAGCTATTTATCACTGCTCGATAATACAGGAGAAATGCTTGTCGCGATAAATGATATGAGTATTAGTGACTGTATTTCTGCAGAATTTCTTGCCCAGCATCAGGAGTTTATTCGCGGTGCAAAGGTTATTGTCGCGGATTGCAACCTTAGTGAAGAGGCGCTGGTCTGGGTTCTGGAAAATAGCGGGGAAACGCCTGTATTTATTGATCCGGTATCGGCATGGAAATGCGTCAAAATCCGCGATCATCTGAGCAAAATCCATACGTTAAAACCTAACCGTCTTGAAGCCGAAACGTTGAGCGGAATTGCACTTTCCGGACGTGAAGATGTCGCAAAGGTCGCCGCCTGGTTTCATCAACACGGCCTGAACCGCCTGGTGCTGAGCATGGGAGGGGATGGCGTTTACTACAGTGATATCAACGGTGAAAGTGGGTGGTCGGCCCCTATTAAAACGAATGTCATCAATGTTACTGGGGCAGGCGACGCCATGATGGCGGGGCTGGCCTCCTGTTGGGTAGACGGTATGCCGTTTATCGATTCTGTTCGATTTGCGCAGGGATGTTCGTCAATGGCACTTGCCTGTGAATATACCAACAACCCTGAATTATCAATTGCCAATGTTACATCGTTAGTGGAGAACACAGAATGTCTGAATTAACTCTGTCCCCTGAATTATTACAAATATCCGCTGAAGTACAGGATGCTTTAAAAAATAAAAAACCGGTTGTTGCGCTGGAATCGACCATAATTTCTCACGGAATGCCATTCCCACAAAATGCCCAAACCGCAATTGAAGTAGAAGAAACAATTCGTAAACAGGGCGCAGTACCAGCCACTATCGCCATTATTGGCGGTGTGATGAAAGTGGGCTTAAGTAAAGAAGAAATCGAATTGCTGGGCCGTGAAGGACATAACGTGACGAAAGTTAGTCGTCGTGATTTACCTTTTGTCGTTGCTGCAGGGAAAAATGGCGCGACTACCGTTGCATCAACCATGATTATTGCAGCACTGGCTGGGATTAAAGTTTTTGCAACCGGAGGTATTGGTGGTGTGCATCGCGGAGCGGAACATACCTTCGATATTTCTGCCGATTTACAGGAACTGGCAAATACCAATGTCACTGTTGTTTGTGCGGGGGCAAAATCTATTCTCGATTTAGGATTAACAACAGAATATTTAGAAACCTTCGGTGTACCGTTAATTGGTTATCAGACAAAAGCGCTGCCTGCGTTTTTCTGCCGAACCAGCCCATTTGATGTCAGCATTCGTCTCGACAGTGCCCGCGAAATTGCTCGCGCGATGGCAGTGAAGTGGCAAACCGGTTTGAACGGCGGCCTGGTGGTAGCGAACCCGATCCCGGAACAGTTTGCGATGCCAGAAGAAACCATCAATGCAGCAATTGATCAAGCCGTTGCTGAAGCCGAAGAACAGGGTGTTATTGGGAAAGAGAGTACACCGTTCCTGCTGGCGCGTGTTGCGGAGCTAACCGGCGGTGATAGCCTGAAATCCAATATTCAACTGGTCTTTAATAACGCCATTCTGGCGAGCGAAATTGCCAAAGAATATCAGCGTCTCGTGGGTTAATTTCTGGTGGGCAGAAAGCCGTCGCCCGTACTCATCAAACATACCAAAACCTGGCGCTGACGCCGGGTTTACTGGCATGAAGGGAAAATCATTATGGATATAATGAGAAGTGTTGTGGGGATGGTGGTATTGCTGGCAATTGCCTTTGTGTTGTCGGTAAATAAAAAGAGCATCAGCTTGCGCACGGTTGGGGCTGCGCTGCTGCTGCAAATTGCCATTGGTGGCATCATGCTCTATTTTCCCCCGGGAAAATGGGCAGTAGAGCAGGCGGCATTAGGCGTCCATAAAGTGATGTCCTACAGTGACGCAGGAAGTGCCTTTATTTTTGGTTCGCTGGTCGGTCCCAAAATGGATGTTCTGTTTGACGGTGCGGGCTTTATCTTCGCCTTTCGCGTACTCCCGGCGATTATTTTCGTTACCGCGCTTATCAGCTTGCTGTACTACATTGGCGTAATGGGGCTGCTGATTCGTATTCTTGGCAGTATTTTTCAGAAAGCCCTCAACATCAGCAAAATCGAATCTTTTGTCGCAGTCACCACTATCTTCCTCGGGCAAAATGAGATCCCGGCGATCGTTAAACCTTTTATTGATCGCATGAATCGCAACGAGCTATTTACGGCTATTTGTAGCGGCATGGCGTCTATTGCGGGTTCGATGATGATTGGCTATGCCGGAATGGGCGTGCCGATTGACTATTTGTTAGCCGCTTCGCTGATGGCTATTCCTGGCGGTATCCTGTTTGCACGTATTCTTAGTCCGGCGACGGAACCTTCGCAAGTTACGTTTGAAAATCTGTCGTTTAGCGAAACACCGCCAAAAAGCATTATTGAAGCTGCGGCGAACGGTGCAATGACCGGGCTGAAAATCGCCGCCGGTGTGGCGACGGTGGTAATGGCATTTGTGGCGATCATTGCGCTGATCAACGGCATTATTGGTGGAGTTGGCGGCTGGTTTGGTTTTGCCAATGTCTCTCTGGAAAGCATTTTCGGCTATGTGCTGGCCCCGTTGGCATGGATTATGGGGGTGGACTGGAGTGATGCAAATCTTGCCGGAAGTTTGATTGGGCAGAAATTGGCGATTAATGAGTTTGTTGCTTATCTCAATTTCTCGCCCTATCTGCAAACGAGCGGCACGCTGGATGTCAAGACCATTGCCATTATCTCGTTCGCCCTCTGTGGGTTTGCTAACTTTGGTTCTATCGGTGTTGTCGTTGGAGCGTTTTCGGCTATTTCGCCAAAACGCGCGCCGGAAATCGCCCAGCTTGGTTTACGGGCGCTGGCGGCGGCGACGCTTTCCAACCTGATGAGCGCGACCATTGCCGGGTTCTTTATTGGTTTAGCTTGAGTTTCATTGCCGGATGTACGCCTTATTAAGCGTTGCATCCGGCAATCGCACTATTGCCAATAATTTTTACTGCATCATCCCGGAGAATTTATTCTCCGGGTCCATCTCCAGCGCCAGTCCTGACAACTGCTTTCTGTTTTTAATGAGATACCCTTTCTTGCTTTTAATTAATAAACCGTCATTAATGAATTGCGCGAGAACATATAAAAGATGTCGATAAGAAACGCCTAAATACTCTGCCGCTTGCGTATGCTTTTCGTGATAAAGATCACCTTCCTGCGAGAGTAATATAAAAGCTGCCAGGCGATTCACTAACGGAAATGATTGATTCTGAGTTAAAGAAACAATATTACGATAATTTTTATGACTTAAGGTGACGCAGAGTTTTCGTAAAAATAGCGTGTCGTTTAATAACAGCGGGCGGTAATGCTTCATAGGGAGCGCAAGGCACCAACACTCTTCAATAGCCTGCACTGCACGCGGTTCATGGTCTTTGTCGATTAACTCAATCTCGCCAATAAAACAGGGCGCGGCAAAGAAATCGATCAGCGACACGCGACCATTAGCAAGCGTGACGTAAAGCCTGGCGCGGCCTCGCGTCAGGTAAAACAGCCAGGACGGCTGTTGCCCTTCCTGCACAATGTAGTCACGCGCTAAAAAATGAAACAGCCGCGTATCGGCTGAAACATCCGTTGAAAAGCAATCCTTAAACGCAGATTCACTCATCAATTGCTGCTTAAGATCATTATTGTGGATTTCTTTCACGATGTTTATCCGCTATGAGATTTCTCATATTTAGCATACGTACGCTGTTGTTAAGATTCAATCATCGGCCAGGTCGAATTTTCTTTGCTGTAGAAACAATAACGCAACTGGAAACAGAGGAAATAAACAATGGAAAAGAGAAAAATTATTCTGGATTGTGATCCGGGTCATGATGATGCTATTGCTATAATGATGGCGGCGAAACATCCTGCGATTGATTTATTAGGTATCACCATTGTAGCGGGTAATCAAACCCTCGATAAAACATTAATTAATGGCCTGAATGTTTGCCAGAAACTGGAGATTAATGTTCCGGTTTATGCGGGGATGCCGCAGCCCATTATGCGTCAACAAATTGTTGCCGATAATATTCACGGTGAAACCGGACTGGATGGCCCGGTATTCGAGCCGCTGACCCGCCAGGCAGAAAACACTCATGCGGTGAAATATATCATCGATACCCTTATGGCAAGCGATGGCGATATCACTCTGGTGCCGGTTGGTCCGTTGTCAAACATCGCGGTGGCAATGCGTATGCAACCCGCGATCCTGCCGAAAATCCGTGAAATTGTTCTGATGGGCGGCGCTTATGGTACTGGCAACTTCACCCCATCTGCTGAGTTCAATATCTTTGCTGACCCGGAAGCCGCACGCGTGGTGTTCACCTCCGGCGTTCCATTAGTGATGATGGGCCTCGATCTTACCAACCAGACCGTTTGCACCCCGGACGTGATTGCTCGGATGGAAAGGGCTGGCGGCCCTGCGGGAGAGCTGTTCAGCGACATCATGAACTTCACTCTCAAAACGCAGTTCGAAAACTACGGCCTGGCTGGCGGCCCGGTGCACGACGCCACCTGCATCGGTTATTTGATTAACCCTGATGGCATTAAAACCCAGGAGATGTACGTCGAAGTGGACGTTAACAGTGGCCCTTGCTATGGGCGTACCGTCTGCGACGAGTTGGGCGTTCTTGGCAAGCCCGCCAATACCAAAGTCGGCATCACTATTGATACAGACTGGTTCTGGGGATTAGTCGAAGAGTGCGTACGCGGCTACATCAAAACCCATTAAGTGTTGATAACAAGCCGGGTCAGTATCGCAAGATGCAGGCCCGGCTATTTATGATGGGCAGAGAGCCGTCGCCCAAAATGACATGAAGAGATAATAACTATGGATGTCATGAGAAGTGTTCTGGGAATGGTGGTATTGCTGGCTATTGCGTTTTTGCTGTCAGTAACCTGATGAGTGCTACTATTGCAGGATTCTTTATTGGTTTAGCGTAGTGCGCAATTTATGAGCCGGATAAGATGCGGTCAAGCGTCGAATCCGGCAACATTGTTACACCATTGGCACTAATGAAAGCGCGTTATCGGCAGACAGGGTAGGGTTGTTTAAGCTGCCGCTGGCACGCGAAATTGCCGCGCAGGCTATCGCAAAACGGGCGCTGTCGCGGAAACTGTATCCTTCAAGAAAGCTATATACCAGGCCCGCCATAAAACCATCGTCAGCACCAAAACTGTCTACTGTCGTATGCGCTGGTGCGGTCAGCAAAAATTGTTCTCCATCCTTATCGCTGCAAAATACAGATTCATCTTTCAGATAAACAAAAATGCGTTTAACACCTTGTTGATGCAGCGAATTTACAGCTCTGATGCGATCGTTGTCGTCTTTAATCGGTTGCCCCCACAAAATTTCCAGTTCATTTTGTGTTGGTTTCAGAGTGTGGATCCGGCTGTACCAGTTTTTTACTTTGTTCGCTTTAAATTCGGAAACGGTATCGACAAACATCGGAATTTCATCAGCAATGGTAAAGACCCACTCCAGGGCTTCAGGTGTGAGATTACAATCAGCCAGCACCACACCAGCATGGCGAATCAAGTCCCGTGAAGTATTGAGCAGTTGAGGCGTTAGCTGTTGCAGAATGTGTGTGTCATTGATTGCCAGGATAGTTTCTTCCTGCTTATTAGCGATAGCGAGATAAGTTGCAGTGCTGTGTCCATGCAGACGAATGCAGTTTGAAACGTTCACGCCCGCGCGGCGCGTTTCTTCCAGTAATGTCTCGCCGTAAAAATCGTTGCCAATAGCTGAAATTAAATGCACATCCCGACCAAGCAGAGCCAGGTTATGCGCGATATTACGTCCGACGCCGCCTGCGGAACAGTGAACAGAACCTGGATGAGAGGCTGCTTGCGGGTAACGGATATCCGCCATTCCGCGAATATCCATATTGATTGCACCCACAACCACACAGTAATCCTGCTCGGTAAGGATATATCCTTTGCCTTTAATCAAACCCTTGCGCATCAAATCCATAATATGAGCGGCAACACGTGAGCGGCTGATTTGCAGAATATCGGCGATTTCATTCTGTTGAATCAGCGGGTTACGCCGTAAAATTTTAAGAATCTGTTTTTCCCTGTCGTTCATCGATCAGGCCACCGCTTTTTCAGTTTGTTGCGCTTTCAGCCAGGCGATCTCTTCTGCCCAGATATCCGGGTTGATGGTTTCAAGGATCAGCGGAATGCCGTCGAAACGGTCGTCCTGCATGATCCAGCGGAACGCATCATGACCGATATTGCCTTCGCCGAGGCTATGATGACGGTCAACGCGGCTGCCAAAGGTGCTTTTCGCATCGTTGAGGTGCATCCCGCGCAGATACTTAAAGCCTACAATACGGGCAAAATCAGCGAACGTTTTCTCGCATTCGGCAGGAGTACGCAAATCATACCCGGCAGCGAAAGCATGGCAGGTATCAATGCAGACGCCGACGCGGGATTTATCTTCCACGCCGTCGATAATCGCCGCGAGATGTTCGAATTTAAACCCTAAGTTACTGCCCTGACCGGCGGTGTTTTCAATCACCGCGGTGACACCTTGAGTTTTATCCAGCGCAATGTTGATGGATTCGGCAATACGCGCAAGGCAATCCTCTTCTGAAATCTGCATCAGATGGCTGCCAGGGTGGAAGTTGAGCAAAGAAAGCCCCAGCTGTTCGCAACGCTGCATTTCATCTATAAAGGCATCGCGCGATTTTTCCAGAGCTTCAGCAACCGGATGTCCGAGGTTAATCAGATAACTGTCGTGGGGAAGAATTTGCGCCGATGTGTAGTGATATTTTTCACAGGCGGCTTTGAATTCATCGATGGTTTGCGTCGTGAGCGGTGCGGCACGCCACTGACGTTGGTTTTTGGTGAACAAGGCAAACGCGGTTGCGTCGATTTCGGCGGCGCGAATTGCGGCATTTGCCAGACCGCCAGCAGCACTAACGTGCGCTCCAATGTATTTCATGCGAGGACTCCTGTTAAACCCGCTGGAGGAAAACGGTAATGATAGCGGGTTAACAGGAGCAAGATGTAGTGGTTTATGCGATGACGCTTTGAATCACATAGTTAATCGCACCACCACCAACAATCAGCCAGGCAAACAGTACCAGTGCCATCAGCAGAGGTTTCGCCCCGGCTTTTTTCAGCGCGCTGACGTGAGTGGTCAGACCCAGCGCCGCCATCGCCATTGCCAGCAGGAAGGTATCCAGCGTTACCAGCATGTTCACCACGCTCTGCGGTAACAGGTGGAACGAGTTAAAGATGGCAACGACGATGAACAAGATGGCAAACCACGGAATAGTGATTTTGCTTTTCTCGCCGCTGTTCGTCCCAGACAGCTGTTTAACACGCGCCGCCAGCAGGATGAGGAACGGAGCCAGCATCATCACGCGCAGCATTTTGGAAATAACTGCTGCGTTTTCTGCATCCGGGCTGATGGCATGACCTGCCGCCACCACCTGCGCCACTTCGTGCACAGTAGAACCAATGTAGATACCGAAAGTTTCCGGACTAAACCATTGAGACATCAGCGGATATATCGCCGGGTAGAGGAAAATCGCGACGGTCCCGAAGATAACAACGGTTGCAACAGCCACGGTTACTTTACTGGCTTCTGCTTTCACTACCGGCTCAGTCGCCAGTACCGCGGCAGCACCACAGATACTGCTACCGGCACCGATCAACCAGCTGGTGTGCTTATCCAGACCAAACACTTTCTGCCCCAGGAAGCAAGCCAGCAGGAAGGTACTGGACAGCGTCAACACGTCAATGATGATCCCACTGATACCGACATCGGCAATTTGCGAGAACGTCAGACGGAAGCCATAAAGAATGATACCCAGACGTAATAAATATTGCTTGGCAAACAGCACACCACCGTCACAGCTTTTCCAGATGTGCGGGTAAATGGTGTTGCCTAAAACCATCCCCAACAAGATTGCGAGGGTGAGGGCACTAAACCCGGCACCCGCAACCGCGGGAATGGAACCACCCCACAGGGCGACCCCGGTGATAACTGCACTCAGGGCTAACCCCGGAATAAAATGCCACAGTGTACGATGTTGTTTCTGTAAGGTGATATTCGTCATAACCCTCTCCTTTAACCGGGCATAAGGTTACGACTAACTGGTTTAAAAATAAAATTGATTATATATTTATAATTAATCTTTATAAGTGGTAAGCGACTATGCACATCACCCTCCGGCAGTTGGAAGTTTTTGCAGAAGTATTGAAAAGTGGATCAACCACCCAGGCGTCGGTGATGCTGGCGTTGTCGCAATCAGCAGTGAGCGCAGCCTTGACCGACCTGGAAGGGCAGCTTGGCGTTCAACTGTTTGATCGCGTGGGGAAAAGACTGGTTGTTAATGAACACGGGCGGCTGCTCTATCCGCGAGCGTTGGCACTGCTTGAACAGGCGGTTGAAATCGAACAACTGTTTCGCGAAGACAACGGCGCGATTCGTATCTATGCCAGTAGTACCATCGGTAACTACATTCTACCTGCAGTTATCGCCCGTTATCGCCATGATTATCCGCAGTTGCCGATTGAACTTAGCGTTGGGAATAGCCAGGACGTGATGCAAGCGGTGCTGGATTTCCGCGTTGATATTGGCTTTATTGAAGGACCGTGCCACAGCACTGAAATCATTTCTGAACCGTGGCTGGAAGACGAGCTGGTGGTTTTCGCCGCGCCGACTTCGCCGTTGGCTCGTGGTCCGGTCACCTTAGAACAGCTGGCCGCTGCGCCGTGGATCCTGCGTGAACGCGGTTCCGGCACGCGGGAGATTGTCGATTATCTGTTGCTGTCACATTTACCGAAGTTTGAGATGGCGATGGAATTAGGTAACTCCGAGGCAATCAAACATGCGGTGCGTCATGGGTTGGGAATTAGTTGCCTGTCGCGACGGGTGATTGAAGATCAATTGCAGGCAGGCACATTAAGTGAAGTTGCGGTCCCTCTGCCGCGCCTGATGCGTACGTTGTGGCGTATACATCATCGGCAAAAACACCTTTCCAACGCGCTACGGCGCTTTCTGGACTATTGCGATCCCGCGAATGTACCGCGTTAAGGTGCTGTACAAGAACATGCTGGTGCTGTGTCGATTTCGTGACGCAGCGCCCTCAGCATGCATTCGCCAGAAAAGAGATTGGCTGCTTTACTTATAATCCCTGGGCGATCATGAAGGTGTCTTATAACCGTGTATTTCTGCCGGAAGGATTGCCAATCGTCTGCTACAATCGCGCCTCATTTTTAAGATGGATAGCATTTTTGTATGGGTTCCGAAACTAAAACTACAGAAGCGCCGGGCTTACGCCGTGAATTGAAGGCGCGTCACCTGACGATGATTGCCATTGGCGGTTCCATCGGTACAGGTCTTTTTGTTGCCTCTGGCGCAACGATTTCTCAGGCAGGTCCGGGCGGGGCATTGCTCTCGTATATGCTGATTGGCCTGATGGTTTACTTCCTGATGACCAGTCTCGGTGAACTGGCTGCATATATGCCGGTTTCCGGTTCGTTTGCCACGTACGGTCAGAACTATGTTGAAGAAGGCTTTGGCTTCGCGCTGGGCTGGAACTACTGGTACAACTGGGCGGTGACTATTGCCGTTGACCTGGTTGCAGCACAGCTGGTCATGAGCTGGTGGTTCCCGGATACACCGGGCTGGATCTGGAGTGCGTTGTTCCTCGGCGTTATCTTCCTGTTGAACTACATCTCTGTTCGCGGCTTTGGTGAAGCGGAATACTGGTTCTCACTGATCAAAGTCACGACAGTTATTGTCTTTATCATCGTTGGCGTGCTGATGATTATCGGTATCTTCAAAGGCGCGCAGCCTGCGGGCTGGAGCAACTGGACAATCGGCGAAGCGCCGTTTGCTGGTGGTTTTGCGGCGATGATCGGCGTAGCTATGATTGTCGGCTTCTCTTTCCAGGGAACCGAGCTGATCGGTATTGCTGCAGGCGAGTCCGAAGATCCGGCGAAAAACATTCCACGCGCGGTACGTCAGGTATTCTGGCGAATCCTGTTGTTCTATGTGTTCGCGATCCTGATTATCAGCCTGATTATTCCGTACACCGATCCGAGCCTGCTGCGTAACGATGTTAAAGACATCAGCGTCAGTCCGTTCACCCTGGTGTTCCAGCACGCGGGTCTGCTCTCTGCGGCGGCGGTGATGAACGCAGTTATTCTGACGGCGGTGCTGTCAGCGGGTAACTCCGGTATGTATGCGTCTACTCGTATGCTGTACACCCTGGCGTGTGACGGTAAAGCGCCGCGCATTTTCGCTAAACTGTCGCGTGGTGGCGTGCCGCGTAATGCGCTGTATGCGACGACGGTGATTGCCGGTTTGTGCTTCCTGACCTCCATGTTTGGCAACCAGACGGTATACCTGTGGCTGCTGAACACCTCCGGGATGACGGGTTTTATCGCCTGGCTGGGGATTGCCATTAGCCACTATCGTTTCCGTCGCGGGTACGTATTGCAGGGACACGACATTAACGATCTGCCGTACCGTTCAGGTTTCTTCCCACTGGGGCCGATCTTCGCATTCATTCTGTGTCTGATTATCACTTTGGGCCAGAACTACGAAGCGTTCCTGAAAGATACCATTGACTGGGGCGGCGTAGCGGCAACGTATATTGGTATCCCGCTGTTCCTGATTATTTGGTTCGGCTATAAGCTGATTAAAGGAACTCACTTCGTACGCTACAGCGAAATGAAGTTCCCGCAGAACGATAAGAAATAAGTTTCCTCCCTTCCTTGCTAAGCCCTCTCAACCGAGAGGGCTTTTTCAATTCCATTTCCCTGACAAATCATGCGGATATAAAATTTAACATTTGGATTGATAATTGTTATCGTTTGCATTATCGTTACGCCGCAATCAAAAAAGGCTGACAAATCAGAGGCTGTTCCGGCTTTCTGGGATGATCACCTGCATACAAATAAGTCCACCGCGATGCTGCCGTACGCAAGGGGACGTAAAGAAGATGTGAGCGATACCCATTTTATTTTCGTAGTTACCTCATGGAGATATGGAATGTTTAGGTTGAACCCTTTCGTACGGGTCGGGCTGTGTTTGTCCGCTATTTCTTGTGCATGGCCTGTGTTAGCGGTCGATGATGATGGCGAAACGATGGTTGTCACTGCATCTTCCGTTGAACAAAACCTTAAAGATGCTCCCGCCAGTATCAGCGTCATTACCCAGGAAGACCTGCAGCGAAAACCGGTACAGAATCTGAAGGATGTCCTCAAAGAAGTGCCTGGCGTACAACTGACGAACGAAGGGGATAACCGTAAGGGCGTAAGTATTCGTGGTCTGGACAGCAGCTACACCCTGATTCTTGTCGACGGTAAACGCGTTAACTCCCGCAATGCCGTCTTCCGCCACAATGATTTCGATCTGAACTGGATCCCGGTCGATTCCATCGAACGTATTGAAGTGGTCCGTGGCCCGATGTCGTCGCTGTACGGTTCCGATGCGCTCGGCGGTGTAGTGAATATCATCACCAAAAAAATCGGTCAGAAATGGTCGGGCACCGTTACCGTCGATACCACCGTTCAGGAACATCGCGATCGCGGTGATACCTATAACGGTCAGTTCTTTACCAGCGGACCATTAATTGACGGCGTGCTGGGAATGAAAGCTTACGGCAGCCTGGCAAAACGTGAAAAGGATGACCCGCAAAACTCAACGACCACCGATACCGGAGAAACGCCGCGTATTGAAGGATTCTCCAGCCGCGACGGCAATGTCGAATTTGCCTGGACACCGAATCAAAATCACGATTTTACTGCCGGATACGGTTTCGACCGTCAGGATCGTGATTCCGACTCGCTGGACAAAAACCGCCTGGAACGCCAGAACTACTCCGTCAGCCATAATGGGCGTTGGGATTACGGCACCAGCGAACTGAAATACTACGGTGAGAAAGTCGAGAACAAAAACCCTGGCAACAGCAGCCCGATAACTTCCGAAAGCAATACGGTCGACGGCAAATACACGTTGCCGCTGACGGCGATTAATCAGTTTCTCACGGTTGGCGGTGAATGGCGTCACGACAAACTTAGCGATGCGGTGAACCTGACCGGGGGAACCAGCTCCAAAACGTCTGCCAGCCAGTACGCGCTGTTTGTGGAAGATGAATGGCGGATCTTCGAGCCGCTGGCGCTGACGACCGGCGTGCGTATGGACGATCACGAAACCTACGGTGAACACTGGAGTCCGCGTGCCTACCTGGTTTATAACGCCACCGACACCGTAACGGTGAAAGGGGGCTGGGCGACGGCATTTAAAGCACCTTCTCTGTTGCAACTTAGCCCTGACTGGACGAGCAATTCCTGCCGTGGCGCATGTAAGATTGTGGGTAGCCCGGATCTGAAACCAGAAACCAGCGAAAGTTGGGAACTGGGGCTTTACTACATGGGCGAAGAAGGCTGGCTGGAAGGGGTTGAATCCAGCGTTACCGTTTTCCGTAACGATGTGAAAGATCGTATCAGCATTAGCCGTACGTCTGACGTCAACGCTGCACCGGGCTACCAAAACTTTGTCGGTTTTGAGACGGGCGCTAACGGACGGCGCATACCGGTATTTAGCTACTACAACGTTAACAAAGCACGTATTCAGGGCGTGGAAACCGAACTGAAAATTCCGTTCAACGATGAATGGAAACTGTCGATCAACTACACCTACAACGATGGTCGTGATGTCAGCAACGGCGAAAACAAACCGCTATCCGATCTGCCGTTCCATACTGCTAACGGTACGCTGGACTGGAAACCGCTGGCGCTGGAAGACTGGTCATTCTATGTTTCTGGTCACTATACCGGGTAGAAACGCGCCGACAGCGCGACGGCTAAAACACCGGGCGGTTATACCATCTGGAATACCGGCGCGGCCTGGCAGGTGACTAAAGACGTCAAACTGCGTGCAGGCGTGCTGAACCTTGGCGACAAGGATCTCAGTCGTGACGACTACAGCTATAACGAAGACGGACGTCGTTACTTTATGGCAGTGGATTATCGCTTCTGATGAGAAGATGCCCGGCGAACCGGGCGGACTTTCACTTCAGTAAATACTGCGCATGGAAGCGCAGGTGATCCTCTATAAAAGAGGCGATGAAGTAGTAACTGTGATCATATCCCGGCTGAATACGCAGCGTCATCGGCCACGCTTTCTGGCGCGCGGCTTCTGCCAGTACTGCAGGTTGCAGTTGGTCAGCAAGAAACTGATCATTATCACCCTGATCAATAAGCGTCGGGATTGCATCCTGCGCGTTACTGGCATACATCAACGCGCAACTGTCCCATTCCAGCCATGCATTTTTGTCCTCACCTAAATAAGTGCTAAACGCTTTGATTCCCCACGGGACGCTGCACGGATTCACAATTGGCGCAAAGGCGGAAACGCTGGTGTATTTACCCGGATTTTTCAGCGCCATAATCAGCGCGCCGTGACCACCCATGGAATGACCGCTAATAGCGCAGCGGTCGCTGACATTAAATTGCGACTGAATCAGTGCCGGTAATTCATCGCGCAGATAATCATACATCTGGTAATGCGTCGCCCACGGTGGTTGCGTGGCGTTAAGATAAAACCCCGCGCCCTGGCCTAAATCGTAGCCATCGTCGTTGGCAACCTGTTCGCCGCGCGGGCTGGTGTCTGGCATTACCAGTACAATCCCCAGTTCCGCCGCCACGCGCTGGGCACCCGCCTTGGTGGTGAAGTTCTCGTCATTGCAGGTTAATCCGGAAAGCCAGTACAGCACTGGTGGCGGGGTGTGATCACGAGGTGGTGGGAGAAAGATACTGAACGTCATCGGGCAGTTTAAGGTACTGGAGTCGTGTCGCCAGCGTTGCTGCCAGCCTTCAAAACAGCGGTGCTCTTCGAGCATTTCCATGCGTGGCTCCTTGTTGTGTTGTTTGCAATTTCTTCATCATACCGTTTATTCAATGTGCTGTGAGTAACTTTCACTTCCGTATTTGCATAACGATGTTTTAACATCTGCTGATGAAAGGCAGCGGCAATTACAATAATTATCGCTGTGAATACTGGATTATGTGCGCCGCCTCACGCACAATAATCAGGCTGTAAATCAGCTTAATAACTTTGCCCCCACGCAGGGCGGAGGCGTCACACCTGCAGGAGAAATCATAAATGCCATCACTCAGTAAAGAAGCGGCCCTGGTTCATGAAGCGTTAGTTGCGCGAGGACTGGAAACACCGCTGCGCCCGCCCGTGCATGAAATGGATAACGAAACGCGCAAAAGCCTTATTGCTGGTCATATGACCGAAATCATGCAGCTGCTGAATCTCGACCTGGCTGATGACAGTTTGATGGAAACGCCGCATCGCATCGCTAAAATGTATGTCGATGAAATTTTCTCCGGTCTGGATTACGCCAATTTCCCGAAAATCACCCTCATTGAAAACAAAATGAAGGTCGATGAAATGGTCACCGTGCGCGATATCACCCTGACCAGCACCTGTGAACACCATTTTGTTACCATAGATGGCAAAGCGACGGTGGCTTATATCCCGAAAGATTCGGTGATCGGTCTGTCAAAAATTAACCGCATCGTGCAGTTCTTTGCCCAGCGTCCGCAGGTGCAGGAACGTCTGACGCAGCAAATTCTCATTGCGCTACAAACGCTGCTGGGCACCAATAACGTGGCTGTCTCTATCGACGCGGTGCATTACTGCGTGAAAGCGCGTGGCATCCGCGACGCAACCAGTGCCACAACAACGACCTCTCTTGGTGGATTGTTCAAATCCAGTCAGAATACGCGCCACGAGTTTCTGCGCGCTGTGCGTCATCACAACTGATTAAAAGGCAGGAGCCATGGAGCGCAACGTCACGCTCGATTTTGTTCGCGGCGTCGCCATTCTGGGGATCCTGCTATTAAACATCAGCGCCTTTGGGCTACCAAAGGCGGCTTATCTCAATCCCGCCTGGTACGGCGCTATTACGCCGCAGGATGCATGGACCTGGGCATTTCTCGATCTCATCGGCCAGGTGAAATTCCTCACGCTTTTTGCGCTGCTGTTTGGTGCGGGCCTGCAAATGTTGCTGCCCCGTGGCAGACGCTGGATCCAGTCGCGGTTAACGCTGTTAGTCTTGCTGGGCTTTATTCACGGTTTATTGTTCTGGGACGGCGATATTCTGCTGGCTTACGGACTGGTGGGCTTAATCTGCTGGCGGCTGGTGCGCGATGCGCCATCGGTAAAAAGCCTGTTTAATACAGGCGTCATGCTTTATCTGGTGGGGCTTGGCGTTTTGCTGTTATTGGGGCTGATTTCCGACAGCCAGACCAGCCGCGCCTGGACGCCGGATGCATCGGCTATTTTGTATGAAAAATACTGGAAGCTTCACGGTGGTGTTGAAGCGATCAATAATCGTGCCGATGGTGTTGGCAACAGTTTACTGGCACTGGGCGCACAGTATGGCTGGCAACTGGCAGGGATGATGCTCATTGGTGCGGCGCTGATGCGCAGCGGCTGGCTGAAAGGGCAGTTCAGCTTACGTCACTATCGTCGTACTGGTTTTGTGCTGGTGGCGATTGGGGTGATCATTAACCTTCCTGCCATCGCCCTGCAATGGCAGCTGGACTGGGCGTATCGCTGGTGTGCCTTCTTACTTCAAATGCCGCGGGAACTGAGTGCGCCGTTTCAGGCGATTGGCTATGCGTCGCTGTTTTATGGCTTCTGGCCGCAATTAAGCCGCTTTAAGCTGGTGCTGGCAATCGCCTGTGTCGGACGGATGGCACTGACCAACTATCTATTGCAAACGCTGATTTGTACTACGCTTTTTTACCACCTCAGTTTGTTTATGCAGTTTGACCGTCTGGAGCTGCTGGCGTTTGTTATTCCGGTATGGCTGGCGAATATCTTCTTCTCTGTTATCTGGCTGCGTTACTTCCGCCAGGGGCCGGTGGAATGGCTCTGGCGTCAGTTAACTTTGCGTGCTGCCGGACCGACAATATCTAAAACATCAAGATAACGATCTGGATCACATTCGTTAACAAAACGGCTGTAACCGTTTCCATTGCTGTGACTCGATTCACGAAGTCCTGTATTCAGTGCTGACAAAATAGCCGCCAGCAAGCAGTCATTTACTGCAATCTCATAACAGGTAGTGAATATGATCACCATTCGTGATGTAGCGCGTCAGGCTGGCGTCTCTGTGGCAACGGTTTCCCGGGTGCTCAATAACAGCACGCTGGTCAGTGCCGACACGCGTGAAGCAGTAATGAAAGCTGTGAGTGAGCTGGATTATCGGCCAAACGCCAATGCCCAGGCGCTGGCAACTCAGGTTAGCGACACCATTGGCGTGGTGGTGATGGACGTTTCTGATGCTTTTTTCGGCGCGCTGGTAAAAGCGGTGGATCTGGTCGCCCAGCAGCATCAGAAATACGTGCTAATCGGCAATAGCTATCATGAAGCGGAAAAAGAGCGTCACGCCATTGAGGTGTTAATTCGCCAGCGTTGTAATGCGTTGATTGTTCACTCAAAAGCATTGAGTGACGATGAACTGGCACAATTTATGGATAACATTCCTGGTATGGTGTTAATCAACCGCGTTGTGCCGGGGTACGCCCATCGTTGCGTTTGCCTGGATAATCTCAGCGGTGCCCGAATGGCGACGCGCATGTTGCTGAATAACGGTCATCAACGTATTGGTTATCTTTCTTCCAGCCACGGCATTGAAGATGACGCCATGCGTAAAGCAGGCTGGATGAGTGCGTTGAAAGAGCAGGATATTATTCCGCCGGAAAGCTGGATTGGCACTGGTACGCCGGACATGCCGGGCGGTGAGGCGGCGATGGTTGAACTGCTGGGGCGCAATCTACAACTAACCGCTGTATTTGCTTATAACGACAATATGGCTGCTGGCGCACTGACAGCATTAAAAGATAATGGCATTGCGATTCCGCTACATCTCTCAATCATCGGTTTCGATGATATTCCCATCGCCCGTTACACCGACCCGCAATTAACGACCGTGCGTTATCCCATTGCTTCAATGGCTAAATTAGCTACCGAACTGGCCTTGCAGGGGGCAGCAGACAATATTGATCCTCGTGCCAGCCACTGTTTTATGCCGACGTTAGTGCGTCGCCATTCTGTCGCAACACGCCAGAATGCGGCGGCGATCACTAACTCAACAAATCAGGCGATGTAACCGCTTTCAATCTGTGAGTGATTTCACAGTATCTTAACAATGTGATGGCTATGATTGCACCGTTTTAACGTTGTAACCCATATGTAACAGTGAATAATCACTTTCACCGAGGTAATAGCGTCATAACAACAATTAAAGCCGTTTTCTGGAGCGTTACCGGGCATGGAAGAACGAATTTTAAAAAGTGAGCTTCGGCGTTCAGTAACACTTCATTAACTCTACTGCCCCGCCGAGCATTTATCTCAAGCACTACCCTGCATAAGAAAAACCGGAGATACCATGAATAAGAAGGTGTTAACCCTGTCTGCTGTGATGGCCAGCATGTTATTCGGTGCCGCTGCACACGCTGCTGATACTCGCATTGGTGTAACAATCTATAAGTACGACGATAACTTTATGTCTGTAGTGCGCAAGGCTATTGAGCAAGATGCGAAAGCCGCGCCAGATGTTCAGCTGCTGATGAATGATTCTCAGAATGACCAGTCCAAGCAGAACGATCAGATCGACGTATTGCTGGCGAAAGGGGTGAAGGCACTGGCAATCAACCTGGTTGACCCGGCAGCTGCGGGTACGGTGATTGAGAAAGCGCGTGGGCAAAACGTGCCGGTGGTTTTCTTCAACAAAGAACCGTCTCGTAAGGCGCTGGATAGCTACGACAAAGCCTACTACGTTGGCACTGACTCCAAAGAGTCCGGCATTATTCAGGGCGATTTGATTGCTAAACACTGGGCGGCGAATCAGGGTTGGGATCTGAACAAAGACGGTCAGATTCAATTCGTACTGCTGAAAGGTGAGCCGGGGCATCCGGATGCAGAAGCACGTACCACTTACGTGATTAAAGAATTGAACGACAAAGGCATTAAAACTGAACAGTTACAGTTAGATACCGCTATGTGGGATACCGCTCAGGCGAAAGATAAGATGGACGCCTGGCTGTCTGGCCCGAACGCCAACAAAATCGAGGTGGTTATCGCCAACAACGACGCGATGGCAATGGGCGCGGTAGAAGCACTGAAAGCACACAACAAGTCCAGCATTCCGGTGTTTGGCGTCGATGCGCTGCCAGAAGCGCTGGCGCTGGTGAAATCCGGTGCACTGGCGGGCACCGTACTGAACGATGCTAACAACCAGGCGAAAGCGACCTTTGATCTGGCGAAAAACCTGGCCGATGGCAAAGGTGCGGCTGATGGCACCAACTGGAAAATCGACAACAAAGTGGTCCGCGTACCTTATGTTGGCGTAGATAAAGACAACCTGGCTGAATTCAGCAAGAAATAAGACTGATTGGGCGCAGTCGTTTACTGCGCCCTTATTGTATGACCAACAAGGTAAAATTATATGGTCAGCTCAACGACTCCGTCATCAGGTGAATACTTGTTGGAAATGAGCGGTATCAACAAGTCTTTTCCTGGTGTTAAGGCACTTGATAACGTTAACTTAAAAGTCCGGCCACATTCTATCCATGCATTAATGGGGGAAAACGGTGCAGGAAAATCGACATTATTAAAATGCCTGTTTGGTATTTATCAAAAAGACTCCGGCACCATTTTATTCCAGGGTAAAGAGATCGATTTCCATTCCGCCAAAGAAGCACTGGAAAATGGTATTTCGATGGTACATCAGGAGTTAAACCTGGTATTACAACGTTCGGTGATGGACAACATGTGGCTGGGGCGATATCCCACCAAAGGCATGTTTGTCGATCAGGACAAAATGTACCGCGAAACCAAAGCGATTTTTGATGAACTGGATATTGATATCGATCCGCGTGCGCGCGTCGGTACATTATCTGTTTCGCAAATGCAGATGATCGAAATCGCCAAAGCGTTTTCCTATAACGCGAAAATTGTGATTATGGATGAACCGACTTCTTCGTTAACCGAAAAAGAGGTCAATCATCTGTTCACTATTATTCGTAAATTAAAAGAGCGCGGCTGCGGTATTGTTTATATCTCGCATAAAATGGAAGAAATCTTCCAGTTATGTGATGAAGTTACCGTATTGCGCGACGGTCAGTGGATCGCTACCGAACCGCTGGCAGGACTGACGATGGACAAAATCATCGCCATGATGGTTGGGCGTTCTCTTAACCAGCGTTTCCCTGACAAAGAAAACAAGCCGGGCGAAGTGATTCTGGAAGTGCGTAACCTGACGTCGCTGCGCCAGCCGTCGATTCGCGATGTCTCGTTTGATCTGCATAAAGGGGAGATCCTCGGTATTGCCGGTCTGGTGGGAGCGAAACGTACCGATATTGTTGAGACGTTATTTGGTATTCGCGAGAAATCGGCTGGCACCATTACGTTGCACGGCAAAAAGATCAATAACCATAATGCCAACGAAGCCATAAACCACGGATTTGCACTGGTAACTGAAGAGCGCCGCTCAACGGGAATTTATGCCTATCTGGATATTGGCTTTAACTCGTTAATTTCCAATATCCGCAACTATAAAAATAAAGTTGGTTTACTGGATAACTCGCGGATGAAAAGCGATACCCAGTGGGTGATTGATTCGATGCGGGTAAAAACACCGGGGCATCGGACGCAAATTGGTTCGCTCTCCGGTGGTAATCAGCAAAAAGTGATTATTGGTCGCTGGCTGTTAACGCAACCAGAAATATTAATGCTCGATGAACCGACGCGCGGTATTGATGTTGGGGCTAAGTTTGAGATTTATCAGTTAATTGCCGAACTGGCGAAGAAAGGCAAGGGGATTATTATTATCTCCTCCGAAATGCCAGAGTTGTTAGGGATAACAGACCGTATTCTGGTCATGAGCAATGGTCTCGTTTCCGGAATTGTCGATACAAAAACAACAACGCAAAGCGAAATTCTGCGTCTTGCGTCTTTGCACCTTTAAGATTAGGGGCTTCCCATGAGTGCGTTAAATAAGAAAAGTTTTCTTACTTACCTGAAAGAGGGCGGTATTTACGTCGTTCTTTTAGTTTTGCTGGCGATTATTATTTTCCAGGACCCAACATTTTTAAGTCTGTTGAACTTAAGTAATATTCTCACCCAGTCATCGGTGCGTATTATTATCGCGCTTGGTGTGGCAGGGTTAATTGTCACCCAGGGGACTGACCTTTCCGCAGGTCGCCAGGTGGGGCTGGCGGCAGTAGTAGCAGCGACGTTATTGCAGTCCATGGATAACGCCAACAAAGTGTTCCCGGAAATGGCGACGATGCCGATTGCGCTGGTTATTCTGATTGTCTGTGCCATTGGTGCGGTGATCGGTTTGATCAACGGCTTGATTATCGCCTATCTCAACGTGACGCCGTTCATTACCACGCTCGGTACGATGATTATCGTCTACGGCATTAACTCGCTCTATTACGACTTTGTCGGGGCGTCGCCAATTTCCGGTTTTGACAGTGGTTTCTCCACTTTTGCCCAAGGCTTTATTGCGCTGGGGAGTTTCCGTCTCTCTTACATCACCTTCTATGCGTTGATTGCGGTGGTGTTTGTCTGGGTGTTATGGAACAAAACCCGCTTCGGCAAGAACATTTTTGCCATTGGCGGTAACCCGGAAGCGGCGAAAGTATCTGGTGTCAACGTCGGCCTGAACCTGCTGATGATCTACGCGTTGTCTGGTGTGTTCTATGCCTTCGGCGGGATGTTAGAAGCCGGACGTATCGGCTCTGCCACCAACAACCTCGGCTTCATGTATGAGCTGGATGCTATCGCAGCGTGCGTGGTAGGCGGCGTATCGTTCAGCGGCGGTGTAGGGACGGTGATTGGCGTGGTGACCGGGGTGATTATTTTTACCGTCATCAACTATGGCCTGACGTACATCGGCGTAAACCCGTACTGGCAGTACATCATCAAAGGGGCAATTATTATCTTTGCCGTGGCGCTGGATTCACTGAAATACGCGCGTAAGAAATGATGTGAATGTGGTCCGCATTCGTTCATAAACGCACATAACATCATGATCTGTGTGGTTTTGTAGGCCGGATAAGGCGTTTACGCCGCATCCGGCGACAGGAGCCAAATGCCGGATGCAACGCTGGCGCGTTTTATCCGGCCTACAATGAGCACAACATACTGATTTATATTGTTTTGTATGCCGGGTAAGGCATTCACGCCGCATCTGGCGACAGGAACTAAATGCCGGATGCGTCGCTGGTTTTACAACGTTACCGGGTGTTCTTTCTCGCCTTTCTTAAACTTCACTTCCCCAAGATCAATACAACCTACCGGGCAGACGTGACCACAAAGCAGACAACCCACGCATTTCTCGGTATTACAATGCGGTGTGCGGGTTTTCTCGCTCCATTCCATCGCCTGGTGACCGCCGTCGTAACAGGAAATATAACAGCGTCCACAGCCAACACATTTATCAAGATTGATATGGGGATAGACAATATAACTGCGGTCTAAATCTTCCGCCGGGACAATATTGTGATTCGCCAGACCTACCATCTCCTGCAACGAATCAAACCCTTGATCGGCGAGATAATGCGACAACCCGCTTGCCATATCTTCCACTATCCGATACCCGTACTGCATAATGCCGGTGGTCACCTGCAACGTCGCTGAACCGAGCAATAAAAACTCCGCCGCATCTTCCCAGGTTTCAATGCCGCCGATACCGCTGATCGGGAAATCGCGCAGTTCTGGATGGGTGCGCATTTGCTGAATAAAGCGTAGGGCGATCGGTTTTACCGCTTTACCGGAATATCCGGAAATACTCGATTTACCGTTAACGATCGGCATACCAATTTTCTGATTAAGATCGATATTGGTGATGGATTTAACGGTGTTAATCGCCGCAATGCCATCTGCGCCGCCGCGCTTCGCCGCCAGCGCCACTTCGCACATATCACCAATATTCGGCGTCATCTTCGCCAGCATTGGCAGCGTGGAACCACGTTTTACTGCCCGACAATATTTTTCTACCAGCTCCGGGCTTTGCCCGACATCGCTACCCATCGCATGAGAAGTCATTTGCGGACAGGAGAAGTTACACTCGATCATATCCGCGCCAGCTTCTTGCACCAGACGCGCCAGCTCTTCCCATTGCTGCTCATTTTCGCCCATGATTGAAGCGATCAATACTTTGTCCGGGTAATCTTCTTTCAGCCGACGCAGGGCGGCCAGATTCTCTTCCAACGGATGTTCAGCAATCTGCTCCATATTTTTGAAGCCGATAAAACCGGTATCTTCTTTCACCAGATGATCAAAACGCGGCGAGACTTCGTTGGCGATAAAAAAACCGATCGTTTTAAACACCACGCCGCCCCAACCTGTGTCGTAGGCTTTGGCGCACATCTCATAGCAGTTGCCTACCGGCGAAGAAGAAAGGCAGAACGGGTTGGGAAACTTCACGCCGCAAAAAGTAATCGAAAGATCTTTCGTTAACATGAGCAAGCTCCCTCTAAATAGTGATGAATCGCCCCGGCGGCTTCTTTCCCGGTTTTCACTGCATAGACCACGGTTTTGTCACCCTCAACAATATCGCCAGCAGCAAAGACTTGCGGGTCGCGGGTCTGGTAATGTTGCGTTTCGATGGTGTTACGTTGCGGTTCCAGTGCGGAAAAAGCAGCAAGTTCGGCATGTTGACCTACAGCGAGAATAATTTTGTCCGCCGCTATCGTTAGTTCACCCGGTAAACGAACATGCTTAAAGGTGACTTTATTGCCTTCCACGGCTACTGGTGTAAATCCATCGATGATCGAAACGCCCAGCTCTCTGGCGCTGGTAAACTCTTTTTCGCTTGCCGGAAACTCATCTAACTCTTCACGCGCTACGCAGGTTACCGCCTGACAGCCGAGAACTTTCAGCGTGCTGGCTACGTCCATCGCGACATCACCGCCGCCGATAATTAATGCGCTTTGTTGAATGCTGATATCGCCTTGCGCCTGTCGTGCACGTTGCAGGAAGTCAACGGCAATCTCAACGTCGCTATGCTCAAACAGCGATAACCCGGAACCGCTCGATAACCCTACGGTGACCAGTACCGCGCGGTTTTCCGCTTTCAGCTGCTCCAGGGTGAGTGTTTTACCGATTTCGTTATTGCACTTAATGGTCACGCCCATTTTTTCTATACGGGCGATTTCTGCATCCAGCACCGATTGCGGTAACCGGAATTGCGGAATGCCGTTACGCAACCAGCCACCGGGTTGTGCTTCTTTCTCATAGATCGTGACGTCATAACCCTGGTTTGTCAGCGTCACACTGGCCTGCAATCCGGCAGGACCTGCGCCAATAATGGCGACTTTGCCGAGCGTTTTAGTACCGGGCTGATAAATTTCCATCCCAGTTTGTTGTTCAAAATCAGTAACAAAACGCTGTAAGCGACCGATATCAATGGGAGCATCAACACCGGCACGTGTACAACCGCTTTGGCATAATTTCTCCGTCGGGCACACTCTGGCACAAACGGCACCGAGGGCATTATTTTCGCGAATTGTCTCGGCAGCGCCTTTAAAATTACGAAAGTAGATTGAGCGAATAAATTTCCCCGGATCGGTCTGTGCCGGGCAAGCCTGACTACAGGGAGCGTCATGACATAATAAACAGCGAGAGGCTTCTTTAATCGCCAGTAAAGGCGTAAAAGCCGGAGTGAGTTCATCCAGATAATTTTGTTGCGGCATGTGATCTTCCTTAATGCTATGAGTAATTAAGGCGAACGCTAAATAAATATTGCGTGCTGATATTAAGGCTATGCGCGTGGGGAAATTTAAACTGTGAAAGGATTCACAAATAGCTGCGGTTCAGAATGTTATATCCGCAGCTTATTGAGTGAAGTAATAATTATTCTCAATAATTAACAGAAAAGAGAAAATATTAACGATAGAAAATAAGATAAACAATCATGCCGATAGATAAAATTCCGAAGCCGATATATGCCACCATATAAGCGAAGAAGAGTCCGGGATTTTTCGCTCGCCAGACATACACCGGTTCCGGTGCATTTTTAACCCGTTTATCAATCGCGCCTGCGCGCCAGCCTTTCCATGCTTCGCGGAAACAAAATATCGGGATAAGGAAAAAAACGGCAACGACAAAAAACTGCTGTACATCCATAACTACTTTCCTTGTTTCTTTTGTAATTCAAGTAACTGTTCGGGTGTGACAGCGGGATACCCCTGCGCATCTTCCGGCACTTGATGCATTGCCGGAATAGGGACCAGCGGCCCTAAAAAACGCGGTTCACGTTTAAAAATATAAAGGTCAGCCAGCGCACCGAAACGGGCGGCAAATTCGCGAATACGTACTGACAGCATATCTTTCGGTGACGGTACGGCATAACACTGAGCCTGAATCCCCATATGCAGCGCAATAAATAATGCCCGCTCACAGTGGAAACGTTGGGTGATAATAATGAAATCATTAGTATCGAAAACTTTGCGTGTACGTACGATGGAATCCAGCGTACGAAAGCCTGCGTAATCGAGAACAATATCTGATGGGTCGACACCGGCTGCGATTAAATCTTTGCGCATGGTCATCGGCTCATTATAACTTTGCAATGCGTTATCGCCGCTCAGTAATAGATAATTTACCTTACCGCTGTTATAGGCATTAATCGCTCCTTGAATGCGGTAGCGATAATACTGATTAATTACGCCAGTCCGATAATATTTTGCTGTGCCGAGCACCACACCGACCTGGCGGTAGGGGAGATCCTGCAATTCGTCGTAGATATAAGGCGCGGTTTTCCAGCTCATCCAGCGATCGAGGCCGAGCACAGTCAACAGCAGCAAGCCGATCAGGACTAACAGGCTGAGGAACACGCGCTTTAACATGCAGGAGACTCGATCTAAGGAAAATTTCCATCAGGCTACTTTACCCGCTGGTTTTGCGCAAGAAACGGCAAACTGTTTGCCGGGATTTTCGACACCAGGAAAGGGCTGGCAAGCCGGACAAGGCGTTCACGCCGCATCCGGCACCAGGCTTAAGCGAGAAGCACGCGGTCGATATTGTGACAGCCGAGAGCTTTCAGCGTTGCGGAGGTGGCATCCCACTGAATCAACGGCGCATCGGCTTTTTCTGCCAGAACCGCGCGCTGGATATCCGGGTAATCATAACCCTTGAGATTCAACAGAATTAACGCCCCCTGCAACGGCGGCAGAGTCGGGTTGAATGCGGCGTTTTCAGCGTAGCTGCCGCTGAAAATACGACCGTCTTTACATTCCAGCGCGACACCGCTTGGCGACTTACTGTAAGGCATGTGCGAACGGTTTGCCGCCGCAATCGCCGCCTGAGAAAGCGCATCACCAGTCAGCGCATAGCCGTGATCCTGCTCGTCCATCAGCAGCGTTTTAATCTCCAGATCTTTCGGCCCAAAGGCATCCGGTAGATAGTCACGCAGCGCGTGTGCCTCGCGTCCCGGAAGATGAATACGCAGATCCAGACCGCTGTTCAGTTCATTCATAAACTGACGGCAGTGACCACAAGGCGTGTAGTTAACGGTGATGGCTGCAAGCGCTTTTTCACCACTCAGCCAGGCGTGGCTGATCGCGCTTTGTTCGGCATGAACGGTTTGCTGCATTGTCGCACCAATAAATTCCATATTGGCACCGAAATACCAGGTTCCGCTCACACCGCGCGCAATTGCGCCAACATTAAAATTCGACAATGGCGTACGCGCACAGGCCGCCGCCAGCGGAAGTAGTGCGAATGCCAGCGCGTCTTCGTCCAGCCCCGTTGCGCTCTTCAGCGATGAGACTTGCTCCCCGGTCAACAAAGCGGGGAAGTACTTGTCTGCCAGAATAGGTTCCAGTGCAGATTGCAAGTTATCCGCAAGTTGGGCAAAAGCGGTTTGAAAACGTGGATGCATGGCGTTGCCTCATAATCATGTAATGGGATAACAGTTTACGAACCCGCTATGGCTTTATATGTGATCTGAATCTCATTAATTATGCAACGCGTGAAACTTACATCAAAAATGCGCGACGCATCGCAAATTTTAGCCCATTACTGCCAGAATAATCGGGAAAAGGAACGGTGCGATCAGCGAAGTAATAATCCCGCATAACACCAGCGCCAGCGAACTAAATGCACCTTCCTGATAATCCAGCTCGGCGCAGCGCGCCGTACCGAGGGCGTGCGAGGCTGTCCCCATTGCCAGACCGCGCGCAGCTTTGGTACGAATACGCATCGCATTAAGCAATGTATGACCAAACACAGCGCCGAGGATGCCGACGAAAATCACGCAAACTGCGCTGATTGCCGGAATACCGCCAATACTGCCGCCAACTGCCATTGCAATAGGCGTGGTGACTGATTTCGGCAGGATTGACGCGGCGATTTCCGGTGAAGCGCCCATCAACAATGCCACAGAAGTCCCCGTCACCATCGCAACCACGCTGCCGATAAAACAGATGGTGATGATCGATTTCCAGCGCGCGCGGATCTGGTGTAGCTGCTCATATAAAGGATAGGCCAGTGCGACGACCGCCGGTTGCAGCAGATCGTTTAGCACTTCGCTACCTTTAAAGTAGCTGTCGTAAGAGATGCCGGTCAGCATTAAAAAAGGAATGATCACCACCATTGCTACCAGCAACGGGTTAAGCAGGGGAAACTTATACCGTGCCGCCAGTTTGCGGGCGGCAAAAAAGACAATCAACGTCAGCGGTAATGACCACCAGATATTCGCCATCATTCTTCTGATCCTTTCTGACCTACGACTTTACGTTCACCATGCACCAGTTGTGAACTCCAGCTCACCACCAGAAAAACCACCAGCGTACTGACTGCACAGGAAACCACTACCGGACCAAACTGTGCGCGGAGCAAATCAAAATATTGCATGACGCCTACACCAATCGGCACAAACAATAGCGCCATATAGCGAATCAGTACGTAGCACCCCGGATTGACCCATTTCGCCGGAAGAATTTGCAAGGCCAGCAGGACAAACAGGATCAGCATCCCGATGATGCTGCCCGGAATGGTTACCGGTAGCAGGGAAGCAATGAAAATGCCTGCATACAGGCAGGCATAAATCAGGACAAAAGCACGTAAATATTGCCAGATAATGTTCAGTGTCTTACTCATAATCAACACCCCAGATGAGATGGATTCATCATACAATTAATTCGTAAAACGTGCTACCGATCACATTAAGAAATCAGCGCTTATTTTTTCGCTCCCCGGTATTACGCAATGCGCAGCGAACTCAGGCATACATCAAGCATAGAGAGGGATTGCAGTTTGCAGCAATCCCTCTTTGCAGACCTTTAATCCGTTGACCGGAGGCGCTAACATAGCGCCTCATTTTTTTGCGGGTGATGATATGCGTGTGTTACTGGCTCCGATGGAGGGTGTACTTGACTCTCTGGTGCGGGAATTACTGACCGAAGTTAACGACTACGATCTGTGCATCACCGAGTTTGTCCGCGTGGTGGATCAACTGCTGCCAGTAAAAGTCTTTCATCGCATTTGCCCTGAGCTACAAAATGCCAGCCGGACACCATCCGGTACGCTGGTTCGCGTGCAGTTGTTAGGGCAGTTCCCACAGTGGCTGGCAGAGAACGCCGCCCGTGCGGTGGAGTTAGGTTCCTGGGGCGTGGATCTTAACTGCGGCTGCCCGTCGAAAACGGTTAACGGTAGCGGTGGTGGGGCAACGTTACTGAAAGATCCTGAACTCATCTACCAGGGTGCAAAAGCGATGCGCGAAGCTGTACCGGCGCATTTGCCTGTCAGCGTAAAAGTGCGTCTGGGCTGGGACAGCGGTGAGAAGAAATTTGAAATCGCCGATGCGGTTCAACAGGCTGGTGCTACGGAGCTGGTAGTACATGGGCGGACAAAAGAGCAGGGTTACCGCGCGGAACATATTGACTGGCAGGCGATTGGCGAGATTCGCCAGCGGCTTAATATTCCGGTGATTGCCAACGGTGAAATCTGGGACTGGCAGAGTGCGCAACAATGCATGGCGATCAGCGGCTGCGACGCAGTGATGATTGGTCGCGGGGCGCTCAATATTCCCAACCTGAGCCGTGTGGTGAAATATAACGAACCGCGAATGCCGTGGCCGGAGGTGGTTGCTTTGCTGCAAAAATATACCCGTCTGGAAAAGCAGGGCGATACCGGGTTATATCACGTTGCGCGGATTAAACAGTGGTTGAGTTATTTGCGTAAAGAATACGATGAAGCAACGGAATTATTTCAGCATGTTCGGGTGTTGAATAATTCCCCTGATATTGCAAGGGCTATTCAGGCCATTGATATCGATAAGCTGCGATAATAGTGGAATCGCAGCTTATCTGAGACAATGAATCGCTTATTCAGCTTCATCATCTTGTTGCGCTCCTTTCATGAGCTAAGCCACATATTGCCACTGGCGCAAGGAGCGCGCAGGGGGAGGACAATCGCCTCCTCCCCCTGCACCCCCGGGCTCTGGCGAACAAAATCGCCGCTGCGCGGTACCTTCAGCTTATCCCCTTCGGCTACCGGGTCGGGCGCGAGGTAACGTCCTTGTAAGACGCGCCCTCAGCCCACATCCATGTGGGCTGCCCCGGCCTTCGGGGAACGCTTCAGCGATTTTGACGCCACCAACACCGGAGCTGTTTGCAAATCAAGTACACAAAATATCTAGTTCCTGACCTGACAACTTATATGCCATATCTGATTTTTAAAATATCATCTTAAATACGCCAGTCACCACCAGTAGCCCAATCAGGAAAATAATCAATACAGCCCAGAGTATAATTTTCATTGGCGTTCCTTTATTTGTGAGTGCTGAATAAGTATAGGAAAAAACGAAGCCCTTTGCCGCTATCCATAAACGATTAAGATAAATCGGAAGATATCATTCACTTAGTGTATATTTTTCTGGATATGTCGTTTTATTGCTACTGATGTATTGCCACGCGAAACTAAAAAATATATCGCAACACACGGTAATCTCCGCGCACCTTTTCTTACCTGATTATTCCCCCATGAATCGTGATTCCTTTTATCCCGCCATCGCCTGTTTTCCGCTGTTACTGATGCTGGCCGGGTGTGCACCTATGCATGAAACCCGCCAGGCGTTAAGCCAGCAAACGCCCGCTGCACAAGTTGACACCGCATTACCCACGGCGCTGAAAAATGGTTGGCCAGACAGCCAATGGTGGCTGGAGTATCACGATAATCAACTCACTTCCTTAATTAACAATGCACTACAGAACGCACCGGATATGCAGGTGGCTGAACAGCGCATTCAACTGGCTGAAGCCCAGGCGAAGGCAGTTGCTACTCAGGATGGTCCGCAGATCGACTTTTCTGCGGATATGGAGCGGCAAAAAATGTCTGCAGAAGGGTTAATGGGGCCGTTTGCTCTGAACGATCCTGCCGCAGGTACGACCGGTCCGTGGTACACCAACGGTACTTTTGGCTTAACGGCGGGCTGGCATCTCGATATCTGGGGAAAGAATCGGGCAGAGGTAACTGCTCGCCTGGGTACGGTTAAAGCACGAGCGGCGGAACGCGAGCAAACCCGCCAATTGCTGGCTGGCAGCGTAGCCCGCCTGTACTGGGAGTGGCAAACCCAGGCGGCGTTAAACACTGTCTTACAGCAAATCGAAAAAGAGCAGAACACCATTATCGCCACCGATCGCCAGCTATATCAGAACGGGATTACTTCTTCAGTTGAAGGTGTGGAAACCGATATTAATGCCAGCAAAACCCGGCAGCAGCTCAACGATGTCGCGGGGAAAATGAAAATTATTGAGGCACGGTTAAGCGCACTTACAAATCACCAGACAAAGGCATTGAAGCTTAATCCGGTCGCGTTGCCGAAAGTGGCAAGTCAGCTTCCTGATGAACTGGGGTACTCCTTACTGGCCCGGCGGGCAGATTTGCAGGCGGCGCACTGGTACGTTGAGTCATCGTTAAGCACTATTGATGCGGCAAAAGCGGCATTTTATCCTGACATCAACCTGATGGCCTTCCTGCAACAGGATGCGTTGCACTTAAGCGATCTGTTCCGTCATTCCGCGCAGCAAATGGGCGTTACGGCAGGCCTGACGCTACCCATTTTCGATAGTGGTCGTCTTAACGCCAACCTCGATATCGCAAAAGCCGAAAGCAACTTGTCTATCGCCAGCTACAACAAAGCGGTGGTTGAAGCGGTGAATGACGTGGCGCGGGCAGCCAGTCAGGTTCAGACACTGGCGGAGAAAAACCAGCATCAGGCGCAAATTGAGCGCGATGCCTTGCGTGTAGTAGGTCTTGCGCAGGCGCGCTTTAACGCGGGCATCATTGCGGGTTCCCGCGTCAGCGAAGCCAGAATCCCCGCGCTGCGTGAGCGGGCCAATGGCCTGTTATTGCAAGGGCAGTGGCTGGATGCCTCCATTCAACTCACTGGTGCGTTGGGCGGGGGTTACAAACGCTGATGATATGCGCCTTCTATACTTAACGTTTATTCAGCGTTAAGTGGAGAACTCGATGGCACAGGTCGCGATTATTACCGCCTCCGATTCGGGGATCGGCAAAGAGTGCGCGTTATTACTGGCGCAGCAGGGGTTTGATATTGGCATTACCTGGCACTCAGATGAAGAAGGGGCAAAAGATACCGCGCGTGAGGTAGTTAGCCACGGCGTACGTGCGGAGATCGTGCAGCTGGATCTCGGCAATCTACCAGAAGGGGCACTGGCGCTGGAGAAACTCATTCAACGGCTGGGGCGTATTGATGTGCTGGTGAATAATGCGGGCGCAATGACCAAAGCGCCGTTTCTTGATATGGCTTTCGATGAGTGGCGCAAGATTTTTACCGTTGATGTCGATGGTGCATTTTTATGCTCGCAAATTGCTGCCCGCCAGATGGTGAAACAAGGGCAGGGTGGTCGCATCATCAACATTACGTCGGTGCATGAACATACGCCGTTGCCGGATGCCAGCGCCTACACAGCCGCTAAACATGCGCTCGGCGGGTTAACCAAAGCGATGGCGCTGGAGCTGGTCAGGCATAAGATTTTGGTGAATGCGGTTGCACCTGGGGCGATCGCCACGCCAATGAACGGCATGGATGATGGCGACGTGAAGCCCGGCGCGGAGCCTTCGATTCCCTTGCGGCGTTTTGGCGCAACGCATGAGATTGCCAGCCTGGTGGTGTGGCTTTGTTCGGAGGGCGCAAATTACACCACTGGGCAGTCGTTGATAGTGGATGGCGGCTTTATGCTGGCGAATCCGCAGTTCAACCCAGAATAGCGCAGTGAGGTGCGTGGTTATTTCAATGGGTAATATTTGGGTAGGCATGATAAGACGCACAAGCGTCGCATCAGGCATGGTGCACCGGATGTCGGATGCGGCGCGAACGCCTTATCCTAGGCAATGGTTTTACGCCTGATTATCCGGCTTTTTCTTCCCGCGTCGTTTCAGCCACCAGCGCACGCCTACCACCAGAACCACGACCAGAATCAACCAGACCCAGTGCTTCAAATGCTGGTCGAGATTATGCAACCACGGCGCAATCACCTGACCACCAGCGTAACCGATAGTGGTAAAAATCAACGCCCAGGCAAATGCGCCGAGGATATTCAGTGGCAGAAAGATTTTCGGCGGCAGCTGGCTGGCACCAATCAGCGTCGGGCCAATGACCCGAAAGCCATACATAAAACGCGTACCAATGACAAACAGATACGGATGGCGTTGGATCAGTTTCTGCGCCCGCTCAATTTTATCCTGATGTTTCGAGAAACGGCGTAATAGCTTGCCGCCAAACCGCCGCCCGCACAGATAAAGCACCTGGTCGCCAATCATGCCGCCAAGCGCCACAGAAAGTACCACCAGCGGGAACTTTAATAGCCCCTGATGTGCCGCAACGCCTCCCAGCAAAGTCACGGTTTCACCTTCCGCCAGGCTACCGATCACCAGCGCGGCATAACCATATTGTGAGATGAGTGTATTGAGATCCATAGGACAGTCTGTCTCCCTTTGCTTGCCTGTAAGCATACACCCTGTGAATCATTCACGCTGAAAAAGGACGTACATCAGACGGTGCAAATTACATGAGTGAACAAAAAATAATCACAAGCTGACTTATACTTGAACTGTCAGGTTCATGAACTCACAACAAGGGGGCGGTATGAGCCATGTCTGGGGACTGTTTTCCCATCCCGATCGTGAAATGCAGGTGATTAATCGCGAAAACGAAACGATTTCTCATCACTACACCCACCACGTTTTGCTGATGGCGGCGATTCCGGTGATTTGCGCCTTCATTGGCACTACACAGATTGGCTGGAATTTTGGCGATGGCACTATCCTGAAGTTATCCTGGTTTACCGGACTGGCGCTGGCTGTCTTGTTTTACGGCGTTATGCTGGCTGGGGTTGCGGTGATGGGGCGGGTCATCTGGTGGATGGCGCGTAATTATCCGCAGCGTCCGTCACTTGCGCACTGCATGGTCTTCGCGGGCTACGTTGCAACTCCGCTGTTTTTAAGCGGTCTGGTGGCGCTTTACCCGCTGGTCTGGTTGTGTGCGCTGGTCGGCACGGTGGCGCTGTTTTACACCGGCTACCTGCTGTATCTCGGTATTCCGAGCTTCCTGAATATCAACAAAGAGGAAGGACTTAGCTTCTCCAGTTCGACACTGGCGATAGGCGTGCTGGTGCTGGAAGTGCTGCTCGCCCTTACCGTTATACTATGGGGCTACGGTTATCGTTTGTTCTAGAAAGTTCTTTTGCGCTGCATTGCTGGCGTAAATGTCAGCAATGCAGCATTTCCTCACGATTCTCCTTTGACGATCGCACTTTTTGCTCGTTATGATGGCGTCGCTAGCCTCAGTAAATCCTTACTCCGGCGGTGCGCAACCCGTGCGCGTGAACCACTATCTGAATGCTCATCATGCCGAAATTTCGAGTTTCTTTATTTAGCCTGGCCCTGATGCTGGCTGTGCCTTTTGCACCGCAGGCCGTTGCGAAAACGGCAGCCGCTACCACCGCGTCACAACCGGAAATTGCCTCCGGTAGCGCGATGATTGTTGATCTGAATACCAACAAAGTGATCTATTCGAACCACCCGGATCTGGTGCGTCCGATTGCGTCTATCAGCAAATTAATGACCGCGATGGTTGTGCTGGATGCACGACTGCCGCTGGATGAAAAACTAAAAGTGGATATCAGCCAGACGCCGGAGATGAAAGGGGTCTATTCGCGCGTACGACTGAACAGCGAAATCAGCCGTAAAGATATGCTGTTGCTGGCGCTGATGTCTTCAGAAAACCGCGCGGCGGCAAGCCTTGCGCACCATTATCCCGGTGGTTACAAAGCCTTTATTAAGGCGATGAATGCGAAAGCGAAATCGCTCGGAATGAACAACACGCGCTTTGTTGAACCAACCGGATTGTCGGTGCATAACGTTTCAACCGCCCGTGACTTAACCAAACTACTCATTGCCAGCAAACAATATCCGTTGATCGGGCAGTTAAGTACTACCCGGGAAGATATGGCAACCTTCTCTAACCCGACGTATACGCTGCCGTTCCGCAATACTAACCATCTGGTGTATCGTGATAACTGGAATATTCAGTTAACCAAAACCGGTTTTACCAATGCGGCGGGCCATTGTCTGGTGATGCGCACGGTTATCAATAATAAACCGGTGGCGCTGGTAGTGATGGACGCGTTTGGCAAATATACCCATTTTGCCGATGCCAGCCGCCTGCGTACCTGGATTGAAACCGGTAAAGTGATGCCTGTTCCGGCAGCAGCGTTGAGCTATAAAAAACAAAAAGCCGCCCAAATGGCGGCGGCGGGGCAGACGGCACAGAACGATTAAATGAATGACGGATGGCGATACTCTGCCATCCGTAATTATTACTCCACTTCCTGCCAGTTTTTCCGCTTACTGGTTTTACCGATCCCCGGATTCATACTGTTGGTCGGATCGTTCTCGCGATAAAACTTCTGCAACGTCTCCGGTGCTTTATACAAATGACCGACGTTATGTTCGGCAGGGTATTGCGCGCCACGCTGCTGAAGCAGTTCCAGCATCTGTTCTTTCAACGCATGCACATCCACGCCTTTTTTCACGATGTAATCCTGATGGAAGACATAGCACATAAAATGGCCGTAATAGAGCTTGTGCACCAGCTGGCTGTCGATCTCCGGCGGTAAATGCTCATACCATTCGGTGTCGTTACGCCGCAGAGCGATATCCAGCGCCAGAATGTCTTCGACTTCATCGGAATGCACAGCCTGATAACGAATTGCTGCGCCCGCAGCGGCGAAACGGTGTAAAAACGCTTTGCTGCCTTCCTCCGGCGTACAGACAAAGAAATCGCCCTCGGCCTGTTTGAAATAATCCACCAGCCACGATTTGGCTTCACCGACGCCATCGCCCGCCATTTTTAACAGCAGATGATGCTCGTATTTATCGCGCCAGTTTTTCATGCGCGGCGGTAAATGGCTGGGGAACAGGTGACCGAATTTTTGCATTGCACGGTCGGTAAAATGCGGACGGAAGAATTTCACTTTCTCCAGCATCGCATCGGTGCGTCCCTTGAGATTAAAGAAGAACGGCATCTTGTCGGTGCCTAACTTATCAATCATCAGGAAGGTGTCTTTGCCGTATTTTTCCGCAATATCGTAGATATCCCGGTGCATATATTCCCCGGCAACCGGCAGATTTTCGAAATTAGCCAGAATATGACGGCGGATTTCGGTCAGCACTTCCGGCTGGTTGGTGCCGATATAAAACACCTGCTGATTTTTTTCCGCTTCGAAGGTATCAAGACGTACTGCAAAGACGGCCAGCTTCCCTGCGCAACCAGAAGATTCAAATAACCGATCCGGATCAGCGTTATAACGTGCGGGCGTGTCGGCTTCAATATCACGAACGCGGTGGACATAGTCATAATCGTGGGCGTGACGACCATCGTGGCGCACATCGTCATCTTTGATGCGATCGTCATCCAGCTTGCTAAGGATCTGCTCCGGCGTTTCGCCCAGATCAATCCCCAGATGGTTCACCAGCGTCAGTTTGCCATCTTCATTTATACGCGCGAATAACGACATTTCGGTATACGCCGGGCCACGTTGCACCAGCGAGCCGCCGGAGTTGTTACAAATACCGCCGATGACCGATGCGCCTATACACGATGATCCAATCACTGAGTGCGGTTCGCGTCCCAGCGGTTTGAGGGCTTTTTCCAGTGAATAGAGCGTGGTGCCCGGATAGGCCAGCACCTGTTCGCCCTTACCGAGTACGTGCAGCTTGTCGAGACGCAGGGTGCTGATGATCACGATATCGCGATCATAATCGTTACCGTTTGGCGTCGATCCTTCGGTCAGGCCTGTATTGGCCGCCTGCATCAGAATAATTTTGTCAGCGGTGACGCAGGCTTTCAGCACCCGCCACAATTCCAGTAGTGAGCCAGGGAAAACGACAGCCAGCGCGTCGCCCTGACCAGAACGGAAGCCCTTGCGATAGCGGGCCGTTTTTGCGGGATCGGTGAGCAGGTGTGAATGACCGACCAGACGGGAAAGTTCATTCAAAAAGGCTTTATTATCAGTTGTTGTCATGGAAGACATTTTCCACTCCTTGTGGTGGCGAAAAAATATCACAAACTAGAATAGCGCCTTGTATGACAATTCAGCGAGTGAATATTTTGAAAATTCAGACAATAAACTGAGCATTCTTTTTCTCTCTCCATCATGCTTATGGCAAACTACGGTTTTTGCACCATTTTCGCTGCCACGTCGGGCAACAAAGGAAGAAAAATCCATATGAAATGGCTATGTTCAGTAGGAATCGCGGTGAGTCTGGCCCTGCAGCCAGCACTGGCGGATGATTTATTCGGCAACCATCCATTAACGCCCGAAGCGCGGGATGCGTTCGTCACCGAACTGCTTAAGAAAATGACAGTTGATGAGAAAATTGGTCAGCTGCGCTTAATCAGCGTCGGCCCGGATAACCCGAAAGAGGCGATCCGCGAGATGATCAAAGACGGTCAGGTTGGGGCGATTTTCAACACCGTAACCCGTCAGGATATCCGCGCCATGCAGGATCAGGTGATGGAATTAAGCCGCCTGAAAATTCCTCTTTTCTTTGCTTACGACGTGCTGCACGGTCAGCGCACGGTGTTCCCGATTAGTCTCGGTCTGGCCTCGTCTTTTAACCTCGATGCGGTGAAAACAGTCGGGCGTGTCTCTGCTTATGAAGCGGCAGATGATGGCCTGAATATGACCTGGGCACCGATGGTCGATGTCTCGCGCGATCCGCGCTGGGGACGTGCTTCCGAAGGTTTTGGCGAAGATACGTATCTCACCTCAATAATGGGTAAAACCATGGTGGAAGCGATGCAGGGTAAAAGCCCGGCAGATCGCTACTCGGTGATGACCAGCGTCAAACACTTTGCCGCATACGGCGCGGTAGAAGGCGGTAAAGAGTACAACACCGTCGATATGAGTCCGCAGCGCCTGTTTAACGACTATATGCCGCCGTACAAAGCGGGGCTGGATGCAGGCAGCGGTGCGGTGATGGTGGCGCTGAACTCGCTGAACGGCACGCCAGCCACCTCCGACTCCTGGCTGCTGAAAGATGTTCTGCGCGACCAGTGGGGCTTTAAAGGCATCACCGTTTCCGATCACGGCGCAATCAAAGAACTGATTAAACATGGCACGGCGGCAGACCCAGAGGATGCGGTACGCGTGGCGCTGAAGTCCGGAATCAACATGAGCATGAGCGACGAGTATTACTCGAAGTATCTGCCTGGGTTGATCAAATCCGGCAAAGTGACGATGGAAGAGCTGGACGATGCTGCCCGCCATGTACTGAACGTTAAATATGATATGGGATTGTTTAACGATCCATACAGCCATTTGGGGCCGAAAGAGTCTGACCCGGTGGATACCAATGCCGAAAGCCGCCTGCACCGCAAAGAAGCGCGTGAAGTGGCGCGCGAAAGCCTGGTGTTGCTGAAAAACCGTCTCGAAACGCTGCCGCTGAAAAAATCTGCAACCATTGCGGTGGTTGGCCCGCTGGCAGACAGCAAGCGTGACGTGATGGGAAGCTGGTCGGCAGCAGGTGTCGCCGATCAATCTGTTACTGTGCTAACCGGGATTAAAAACGCCGTCGGTGAAAACGGTAAAGTGCTGTATGCCAAAGGGGCGAACGTTACCAGTGACAAAGGCATTATCGATTTCCTGAATCAGTATGAAGAAGCGGTCAAAGTCGATCCGCGTTCGCCGCAAGAGATGATTGATGAAGCGGTGCAAACCGCGAAACAATCTGATGTGGTGGTGGCTGTGGTCGGTGAAGCTCAGGGGATGGCGCACGAAGCTTCCAGTCGTACCGATATCACTATTCCGCAAAGCCAACGTGACTTGATTGCGGCGCTGAAAGCCACCGGTAAACCGCTGGTGCTGGTGCTGATGAATGGGCGTCCGCTGGCGCTGGTGAAAGAAGATCAGCAGGCTGATGCGATTCTGGAAACCTGGTTTGCGGGGACTGAAGGCGGTAATGCAATTGCCGATGTATTGTTTGGCGATTATAACCCGTCCGGCAAGCTGCCGATGTCCTTCCCGCGTTCTGTCGGGCAGATCCCGGTGTACTACAGCCATCTGAATACCGGGCGTCCGTATAATGCCGACAAGCCGAACAAATACACTTCGCGTTATTTTGATGAAGCTAACGGGGCGCTTTATCCGTTCGGCTATGGGCTGAGCTACACCACTTTCACCGTCTCTGATGTGAAACTTTCTGCGCCGACCATGAAGCGTGACGGCAAAGTGACGGCCAGCGTGCAGGTGACGAACACCGGTAAACGCGAAGGGGCCACGGTAGTACAGATGTACTTGCAGGATGTGACGGCTTCCATGAGTCGCCCGGTGAAGCAGCTGAAAGGCTTTGAGAAAATCACTCTGAAACCGGGCGAAACTCAGACCGTCAGCTTCCCGATTGATATTGAGGCGCTGAAGTTCTGGAATCAACAGATGAAATATGACGCCGAGCCTGGCAAGTTCAATGTCTTTATCGGCACTGATTCCGCACGCGTTAAGAAAGCCGAGTTTGAGTTGTTGTAATTTTCGATGTTTGTAGGCCGGATAAGGCGTTTACGCCGCATCCGGCAAGAAACGCCGGGCAAAATATGCCTTTTAAGTATTTATCTGATTCTGCAACTGAATCCACCCAGACAGGCTAACCCTGTCATTATCAACTATGCTTTTCTCTTAATTCGCTGAAAACAACAGTAAAAGAATGAGGAAAGCATCATGCCACTCTCAAAGGTCTGGGCAGGTTCACTGGTTTTGTTGGCAGCCGTGAGCCTGCCGCTACAGGCAGCTTCCCCCGTTAAGGTTGGTTCAAAAATCGATACGGAAGGCGCGCTGCTCGGCAATATCATTTTGCAGGTGCTGGAAAGTCACGGCGTTCCTACGGTAAATAAAGTGCAACTTGGAACGACTCCTGTGGTGCGCGGCGCGATCACTTCTGGCGAGCTGGATATCTATCCGGAATATACCGGCAATGGGGCGTTCTTCTTTAAAGATGAAAACGATGCAGCGTGGAAAAACGTGCAGCAAGGTTACGAGAAAGTCAAAAAACTCGATGCAGAGCAAAACAAGTTAATCTGGCTGACGCCCGCACCTGCAAATAACACCTGGACCATCGCCGTGCGTCAGGATGTGGCAGAGAAAAACAAGCTCACTTCGCTTGCCGACCTGAGTCGTTATCTGCAAGAGGGCGGCACCTTCAAACTGGCAGCCTCGGCAGAGTTTATTGAACGCGCCGATGCCTTACCCGCGTTTGAAAAAGCCTATGGCTTTAAGCTCGGTCAGGATCAGTTGCTGTCACTGGCTGGTGGCGACACGGCGGTAACGATCAAAGCCGCTGCCCAGCAAACCTCTGGCGTTAATGCCGCAATGGCTTACGGCACTGACGGCCCGGTCGCGGCGCTGGGGCTGCAAACCTTAAGCGATCCGCAAGGCGTGCAACCTATCTACGCGCCTGCACCAGTGGTGCGTGAGTCGGTGCTGAAAGAGTATCCACAAATGGCACAGTGGCTACAGCCAGTCTTCGCCAGCCTCGATGAAAAAACATTGCAGCAACTGAATGCCAGCATTGCTGTGGAAGGACTGGATGCCAAAAAAGTGGCTGCCGACTACCTGAAACAAAAAGGGTGGACGAAGTAATTTCCCGTGACTTATCTACGTATTAATCCTGTTCTGGCGCTGCTGCTGTTGCTGACGGCAATCGCAGCGGCGCTGCCGTTTATCAGTTACGCGCCTAATCGTTTAGTTTCGGGTGAGGGGCGTCATCTCTGGCAGCTGTGGCCGCAAACTCTCTGGATGCTGGTGGGCGTTGGTTGCGCCTGGCTGACAGCCTGTTTTATTCCCGCTAAAAAAGGCAGCATTTTTGCACTCATTCTGGCGCAATTCGTCTTCGTATTGCTGGTGTGGGGAGCTGGAAAGGCGGCGACACAACTGGCGCAAAATGGCAGTGCGCTGGCACGTACCAGCCTCGGCAGTGGTTTCTGGCTGGCTGCGGCGCTGGCACTGCTGGCCTGTAGCGATGCCATCCGCCGAATCTCCACGCATCCGCTGTGGCGCTGGTTGTTGCATATGCAGATTGCCATTATTCCGCTGTGGTTGCTGTACTCCGGCACGCTTAACGATCTCTCGTTAATGAAAGAATACGCCAACCGTCAGGATGTGTTTGACGACGCTCTGGCACAACATCTGACGTTGCTGTTTGGTGCGGTGCTGCCTGCGTTAGTGATTGGTGTGCCGTTGGGCATCTGGTGCTACTTTTCCACCGCGCGGCAGGGGGCGATTTTTTCTCTGCTGAATGTCATTCAGACCGTGCCTTCGGTAGCGCTCTTTGGCCTGCTGATTGCGCCGCTTGCCGCGCTGGTTACGGCCTTTCCGTGGCTGGGAACGCTCGGCATAGCAGGAACCGGAATGACACCCGCACTTATTGCGCTGGTGCTCTATGCCTTGCTGCCGCTGGTGCGCGGCGTAGTAGTCGGCTTGAACCAGATCCCGCGCGATGTGCTGGAGAGCGCCAGAGCGATGGGGATGAGCGGGGTGCAGCGTTTCCTGCATGTTCAGTTACCGCTGGCGTTACCGGTATTTCTGCGCAGCCTGCGGGTGGTGATGGTGCAAACCGTTGGCATGGCGGTGATTGCGGCGTTAATCGGCGCAGGCGGTTTTGGTGCGCTGGTTTTCCAGGGGCTGCTAAGCAGTGCCATTGATTTAGTGTTGCTGGGGGTGATCCCGGTAATTGTTCTGGCGGTGCTTACCGACGCGCTGTTCGATTTGCTTATCGCACTGCTGAAGGTGAAACGTAATGATTGAATTTAGCCATGTCAGCAAACTGTTCGGCGCACAAAAAGCCGTTAACGATCTCAATCTCAATTTTCAGGAAGGGAGTTTTTCGGTGCTGATTGGTACATCAGGCTCCGGTAAATCCACCACTCTGAAAATGATTAACCGCCTGGTGGAGCATGACAGCGGGGTGATCCGCTTTGCCGGAGAAGAAATTCGCTCGCTGCCAGTACTGGAGTTGCGCCGCCGGATGGGCTATGCCATTCAATCTATTGGCCTGTTTCCCCACTGGAGCGTGGCACAAAACATCGCCACCGTGCCGCAATTGCAAAAATGGTCACGGGCGCGGATCGACGATCGTATCGACGAATTAATGGCGCTACTGGGGCTGGAGCCAAATTTGCGTGAGCGTTATCCGCATCAGCTTTCCGGTGGTCAGCAGCAACGTGTGGGAGTGGCGCGCGCACTGGCTGCCGATCCGCAAGTCTTACTGATGGATGAACCTTTTGGCGCGCTGGACCCGGTAACGCGCGGCGCGTTGCAACAAGAGATGACGCGCATTCACCGTTTGCAGGGGCGTACCATTGTGCTGGTCACTCATGATATTGATGAGGCGCTACGGCTGGCAGAACATCTGGTATTGATGGATCACGGTGAAGTCGTGCAGCAGGGCAATCCTCTGGCGATGCTGACTCATCCGGCGAATGATTTTGTCCGCCAGTTTTTTGGTCGTAGTGAGCTGGGTGTACGCCTGCTTTCGTTACGTAGCGTGGCAGATTACGTGCGCCGTGAAGAACGGGCTGAAGGTGAGGCACTGGAAGAAAGGATGACGCTACGCGATGCGCTTTCTCTGTTTGTCGCGCGGGGATGCGAGGTGCTGCCGGTGGTGAACACGCAGGGCCAGCCTTGCGGCACGCTGCATTTTCAGGATCTGCTGGAGGAGGCGTAAGCGTATGAAGATGTTGCGCGATCCGCTGTTCTGGCTCATTGCTTTGTTTGTGGCACTGATTTTCTGGCTACCTTATAGCCAGCCGCTGTTTGCTGCCTTGTTCCCACAACTGCCACGACCCGTTTATCAGCAAGAAAGTTTTGCAGCTCTGGCACTGGCTCATTTCTGGCTGGTGGGAATTTCGAGTTTGTTTGCGGTGATCATTGGTACTGGTGCCGGAATTGCTGTCACTCGCCCGTGGGGTGCGGAATTTCGCCCACTGGTGGAAACTATTGCCGCCGTTGGGCAGACTTTTCCGCCCGTCGCGGTGCTGGCGATTGCCGTTCCGGTGATCGGCTTTGGTCTGAAACCAGCGATTATCGCCTTGATCCTTTACGGCGTGCTGCCCGTCCTGCAGGCGACACTTGCCGGGCTGGGAGCGATTGATGCCAGCGTGACAGAAGTTGCGAAAGGTATGGGAATGAGTCGTGGTCAGCGACTGCGTAAGGTCGAGCTACCGCTGGCGGCTCCGGTGATTCTGGCTGGCGTGCGAACTTCGGTGATTATCAACATTGGTACGGCGACGATCGCCTCAACGGTAGGGGCCAGCACGCTGGGTACGCCCATCATCATCGGACTTAGCGGATTTAATACCGCGTATGTGATCCAGGGAGCGTTACTGGTGGCACTGGCGGCGATCATCGCAGACCGCCTGTTTGAAAGGCTGGTGCAGGCGTTCAGCCAGCACGCAAAATAAAGGTATAACCTGCGAGCATGACGCCACCAATTCCGCCTAACGCCATAAACAGGAACAGGGCGATGACCCCAATTTTAGCTATGCGCATAATGCACTCCTTATGTTAACGAAAGGATTGTACAGTAAAGCGCATTTGTTAACGAATCATTAAATGCCGAGTGGGAAAATATCATGGCCTTGTTCTTGCCAACTGGTGAGTTGCTGCTGTTGGGCGGAGGTTCGATTATCACCGCACCACACCAGCAATGTACGGCCTTCGAACAGTTCAGGGCGTAGTTGATTGAGCGAGTGGGCGAGGACATCAATGCGCCATCCTTGTTGACTGGCAATCCAGCCCTCCAGCCACAGACGAGTGGTATCCTGAATATTCCAGCCAACCACCAGTGCATCTTTACCCTGTTTTTTGCGCGCCGAAGCCAGGCAAATAGAGATGTAGTTGATCAGTACGCCGTCGAGGATCGCCAGCAGCGTCTGGAGAGTCGGTTGTTGGCACTGAAGCCGTCGGCGCAGAGGAATAAACAGATGTGTGGTGAGTGTCTGGGCGGGGTAATCCTGACCGCGCTCTTTGATCCACGTTCGCAGGCTATGCAGATTGCCGCTTTGCAGGTAAGTCAGTAATGTTTCTTGCTGATCGCGCCAGCCGTTCTGCACATCAACATTTTCATTACTGAGCAGCATTTTTACTTTGCTGACCTGCACGCCGTTGTCGATCCAGCGTTTGATCTCGCGGATCCGGTCAATATCGGCATCGTTGAACAGCCGATGGCCGCCGTCTGTCCGTTGCGGTTTCAGCAATCCGTAACGCCTCTGCCACGCGCGTAACGTGACAGGGTTAATATCACAAAGCAACGCCACTTCACCAATTGTGTAAAGCGCCATCGTCTCACCCTTGCTCGCGAGGTCCCGGTTTAACTTTAGACGCAGTTTTGCGAACCAGGTAGTTTTGCCCGTTTTTTGTGCATCTATAGGGTGATTTTATTTTTGCCAGGCGATTTTGAGTGATCGTACTCACGAATTCTCATTTTTCTGCAAGAGTTCAAAGAAAGTTAAACGCAAGCAATGTATGTTACGCATTTTAAAGGGAAGTGTGGTTTGCGGGTATGTACGATTTTAATCTGGTGTTGCTGCTGCTTCAGCAGATGTGCGTTTTTTTAGTCATTGCGTGGTTAATGAGTAAAACGCCATTATTCATACCGTTAATGCAGGTCACGGTTCGTCTGCCGCATAAATTTCTCTGCTACATCGTCTTTTCCATCTTCTGCATCATGGGCACCTGGTTTGGGTTGCACATTGACGATTCTATTGCCAATACCCGTGCGATAGGCGCGGTAATGGGCGGCTTACTCGGCGGTCCGGTCGTCGGTGGGCTGGTTGGTCTGACCGGCGGGTTACATCGATATTCGATGGGGGGCATGACCGCGCTAAGTTGCATGATCTCGACCATCGTTGAAGGATTGCTCGGCGGCCTGGTTCACAGCATCCTGATCCGTCGCGGGCGCACTGATAAAGTCTTTAACCCCATTACCGCCGGTGCCGTCACGTTCGTCGCTGAAATGGTGCAAATGTTGATCATCCTGGCGATCGCCCGACCTTATGAAGATGCGGTGCGTCTGGTGAGTAATATTGCTGCGCCAATGATGGTCACCAATACCGTCGGCGCGGCGTTGTTTATGCGTATATTGCTCGATAAACGCGCGATGTTTGAAAAATACACTTCGGCTTTTTCTGCCACTGCGCTGAAAGTGGCGGCCTCGACGGAAGGCATTTTGCGCCAGGGGTTTAACGAAGTGAACAGCATGAAAGTGGCACAGGTGCTGTATCAGGAGCTGGATATTGGTGCAGTCGCGATTACCGATCGAGAGAAATTGCTGGCCTTTACCGGAATTGGTGACGACCACCATTTACCCGGCAAACCGATTTCTTCGACTTATACCTTAAAAGCGATTGAAACCGGTGAAGTGGTCTACGCTGATGGCAACGAAGTGCCTTACCGTTGCTCTTTGCATCCGCAATGCAAACTGGGGTCGACGCTGGTCATTCCGTTGCGTGGTGAAAATCAGCGAGTGATGGGTACCATCAAATTGTATGAAGCCAAAAACCGTTTATTCAGTTCAATCAACCGCACGCTGGGCGAGGGGATTGCGCAACTGCTTTCGGCGCAGATCCTCGCCGGGCAATATGAGCGGCAAAAAGCGATGCTCACCCAGTCAGAGATCAAACTGCTTCACGCCCAGGTGAATCCCCATTTTTTGTTTAATGCGCTTAACACCATTAAAGCGGTGATCCGCCGCGACAGCGAACAGGCCAGCCAGCTGGTGCAGTATCTTTCCACTTTTTTCCGCAAAAACTTAAAGCGGCCTTCGGAGTTTGTTACTCTCGCCGACGAAATTGAACATGTGAACGCTTATCTGCAAATTGAAAAGGCGCGCTTCCAGTCGCGGTTGCAGGTCAACATTGCTATTCCGCAAGAATTATCCCAGCAGCAATTGCCCGCGTTTACCCTGCAACCGATAGTGGAAAACGCCATTAAACATGGGACATCACAACTGCTGGATACAGGGCGAGTGGCAATCAGCGCCCGACGTGAGGGGCAACATTTGATGCTGGAGATCGAAGACAATGCCGGTTTGTATCAACCGGTAACCAATGCCAGTGGGCTGGGGATGAATCTGGTGGATAAGCGTTTACGTGAACGGTTTGGCGATGACTATGGGATAAGCGTCGCCTGTGAGCCTGATAGTTACACCCGAATAACGTTACGACTACCATGGAGGGACGAGGCATGATTAAAGTCTTAATTGTCGATGATGAACCGCTTGCACGGGAGAACCTGCGCGTATTTTTGCAGGAGCAGAGCGATATTGAAATCGTTGGAGAGTGTTCAAACGCCGTGGAAGGGATCGGCGCGGTGCATAAACTGCGCCCGGATGTGCTGTTTCTCGATATCCAGATGCCGCGCATCAGTGGTCTGGAAATGGTGGGGATGCTTGACCCGGAACATCGCCCGTATATTGTTTTTCTCACCGCGTTTGACGAATACGCCATTAAAGCCTTTGAAGAACATGCCTTTGATTATCTGCTGAAGCCAATTGATGAAGCGCGACTGGAGAAAACGCTGGCGCGATTGCGTCAGGAGCGCAGCAAGCAGGATGTTTCGCTGTTACCGGAAAATCAACAGGCGCTGAAATTTATCCCTTGTACGGGGCATAGTCGGATTTATTTGCTGCAAATGAAAGATGTGGCATTTGTCAGCAGTCGGATGAGCGGTGTCTACGTTACCAGTCACGAAGGGAAAGAGGGCTTTACCGAACTGACATTACGTACCCTGGAAAGTCGTACACCATTACTGCGCTGCCATCGTCAGTATCTGGTTAACCTCGCGCATTTACAGGAGATCCGTCTGGAAGATAACGGCCAGGCCGAGTTGATTTTGCGTAATGGCTTAACCGTGCCGGTCAGCCGCCGTTATCTGAAAAGCTTAAAAGAGGCGATTGGCCTGTAAAAGACTGCTAAAATGGCTTTTTGCCTCATCAACACCTGAAGGCCTCATGCTAAGTAACGATATTCTGCGCAGCGTGCGCTACATTTTGAAAGCCAATAATAATGACCTGGTGCGTATTCTGGCGCTGGGTAATGTCGAAGCCACCGCGGAACAGATCGCCGTCTGGCTACGTAAAGAAGACGAAGAGGGTTTTCAGCGTTGTCCGGACATTGTTTTGTCTTCATTCCTCAATGGCCTGATTTATGAAAAACGCGGCAAGGATGAGTCTGCTCCGGCACTGGAGCCGGAACGTCGCATTAATAACAACATCGTGCTGAAAAAATTACGCATCGCGTTTTCGCTTAAAACCGATGACATTCTGGCAATCCTCACCGAACAGCAGTTCCGCGTTTCGATGCCGGAAATTACGGCGATGATGCGTGCACCGGATCATAAAAACTTCCGCGAATGCGGCGATCAATTTTTACGTTATTTTCTGCGTGGACTGGCAGCGCGCCAGCATGTGAAGAAAAGCTAAGACGGGTATGGCGGCCATGCGAAACATGGCCGCCGACAGATTATTTCACTTCTTTAAAACCAGCGGCTTTCATCACCAGTTCCATTTGCGCCATAGTGATACCTTTTTTGGCATCTTCAGCAGAAACATTGATTCCTGAAATACCCTGCAGGGCTTTAAAATCCACTTTTTCCATATCAATAGTCACGTTTTCCTGCGCGTAGGTATCGGTATAGGTTAATTTTTCTTCAACACCCGCGATGTTTTTGTATTTGGCGCTTAACGGCTCAAGTGTCCTGGCGGCATCTTCTTTGGTGGTTGCACCAATGGAGGCAAATTGAATTTTGGTTTCAGAAGATTGCTTAAGCACCTTGTCACCTTTGTAGACATAGGTAATGGCAATTTCAGTGCCGTTCAGATTGGCGCTGAATTTCTTTGATTCTTCTTTGTCACCGCAGCCAGCAAGAGAGAAAACCAGAACAGATGCAACAACAAGGGAAAACAGCTTATTGAAAGCCTTCATGTAAAACTCCATTTTATTTAATCAAGGAACTGGTGACTCTCACCAGGGGCTATATAGGATATGCCTAATACTGTGGCGTGAGCAGTCCGGAACAGGAGTAGAACTCTTAATAAAAAGCACTATTTCATCCTTGTTGCTGAAGCATGGGGAATAATTGTTCGCAAAGCAAAACACCGTTATTCATTGCTTCTACCCGTGCCTCGCTTTCTGTATTACGAAATTGTCCCAACACATGTGCCAGCCGATAAAAACCCACCGCGGTGAGGTCATTCGCCAGCAACTCTGCCTCACCAATAGCACTCTGTTCCTGATAGCGCCAGCCGTTATGGAGCAGTTGAATAAGTAACGCCTGGCAGCGCATCAGCAACTGATGAGCGGTAGACGGCACAGGCAGAACGCTGGCAGAAGGTAGCGGTGCCACAGGCGCAGTTTCTGCGTCCAGCGCCCAGGCGCGGGTTTTTGTCATCATCACCCGTGGTTCCAGTGTCAATTGCCCCTCTACAAAACTGACAAAGCCAGAAACCAGACTCACGGGGTCGTCTGTTTGTTGCAAAAGCGCCGCCATGCGTTCAACGGCAAAAGGAGAACAGGCAGATGCCGGAAGGGATAACGTCAGCACATTATCTTCTCCTTCGCCGCTGATTACCTGCGCATCCAGTGTCTGGCGGCTGCTATCCCAACCGAGCGAAATACACTCCGCTACCGGCAGAATAAATAAGTTATCGACCTGGTTGAGTGGTCGTATGCAGGCGGGGGGACGCTGGCGTAAATATTCCCGCAAAGCCACAATGCCCGGCTGGCGCAACGGCGCGCTCAACATTTGCCAGGCGTCTGGCGACAGTGGAACAACACTACTCAAGCGGTTACGGGTCGCTAACAGCAGCTCGCCATCGGCACTGCGTTTTGCAGCTTGTGAAACAATTTGCCCACCTGCCAGTGCGCCAGCCTGAAAACTAAACAGCCGACGCGTCGCTGCCGGTGAGTTTTCCTGTTCGCTTCTCTGCCAACTACGCGAAAGATGCAAAATACTTCCTGTGTCGGGATCGGTAAACCAGATGCGTAAACCATACTGCTCAATATCCTGCCAGCAACGCATACCTAAAGACACCAGCCGCAGATGATCAAGTTTTGCTTCTCCGGCAATGCCAGCGCCAACGACCGTGCGCCACGGCATGGGAGGAACTTCACCGATACTGTCGCGTCGCGCCATCTCTTGTACGCAATTTAATCGACTGTTTAATGCCGCAAGCTGACGTAAGCATTCTCCGGCATGGTAGTGGCTGGCACGGGCGTGGAAGGCATCAACACTGGCGCGCAATTGCCGTAGCGATTCACTCACCCATCGCCAGTTGCAGCGTTCCGCCGCTTGCTGCGCGCGACTGAAAGCGGCCTCGTAATGGATTGGCGGTTGACTTATCCCGCCCAGCCATAATGCCTGGCTTAATTGCTGAACATATTGACGACACGTTTTGCCTTCTTCGCTGGCAAACGGATCATCAGATGATGTCACGTGTTCACTGCGCATCTGCCAGATTAAATGAGTAAATTCCGCTTGCTGAGTTTTGGCCTCGACGAAGGCCTGCACAGCCAGTACGACATGTTCGCAAAGTGTGCCTTCAATGCAATCACAGCGTGCGAAGCGAATGCTGCTGCGGGAATAAAAACGCACATCGCTCATCGGTAATCGGGCAGAGGGAATTTCGCCAGGCGCACAGAACAACTCAATGGTGATGCCTTTAGCGACCAGCGCCTGCGCGCGTTTGCGGGTGGCATCGGGCAGGTTAGCCAGTTCTTTCAGCCAGATTGCTGGATCCCACTCTTCTTCTTTTTTTTCCGTAGGCTGGGCGGTGGCACAAAGTCGTTGATAACTTAACACCAGCATCACGCGATGACGGCACATGCCGCTGGCCCCGCAGGTGCACTGAGCCTCTTTCAGTGCCTGGCCGTTCGCCAGCTGGGTACGGACACCGTCACTGAAGGTGGCGATTAAAGCGCCGTTCTCATGACTGATTTCCGGGACGTTGCCATTTTCCAGTTCCTTAAGGCTGCGCTTAACAAAACCGGCATTGCTTAACGCCGTCAGAGCCTGCGGCGTCAGTTCTAATAATTCCGGACGTAGTGAATTCATGACTGAAGATTCTCCGCAAGCCAGGAAGCCAGCTCGCCCGGTGTCATTGCGGCTATTTGTGCGCCGACATTAACCAGCGCCTGGGCCGTATCGTGGTCATAGCAAGGTGTTGCGCTGCTATCGAGCGCCGCCAGTCCCAGCACTTTGATGCCGCTCTGGACACACTTTTTCACCTGATGCGTCAGCAATGATGATGACCCCCCTTCGTAAAAATCGCTCACGAGGATAATGACGCTTTTCGCTGGTTGTTCAATAAGTTGCCGACCATATTCCACAGCACTGGCGATATTGGTCCCGCCGCCTAATTGCACTTTCATTAATAGCTCTACCGGATCGGCAACGTCTGCCGTGAGATCAACCACGCTGGTGTCAAAAGCGACCAGATGGGTACGAATGCCGGGTAACTGCCATAAACAGGCCGCCATCACTGCGGAGTGGATCACCGAATCAACCATCGATCCGCTTTGATCAACCAGTAGGACCAGTTGCCATTGTTCGCTATAGCGTTTTATGCGGCTGTTAAAGCGGGGGGATTCGATATACAACTTGCCGTGTTGCGGGTGCCAGTGTTGCAGGTTGGCGCGCAGAGTACTTTTGAAATCAAAGTTTCGCGCCAGTGAAATAAATGAGCGGCGACGGCGATCGCGTACTCCAGAAAAAGCCTGACGAACTTCCTTTGCCAGTCGAGCCATAATTTCTTCCACAACCTGGTGCACTATCCGGCGGGCGGCAGCCAGTACTTCGGGATTCATCAGATGTTTGGTGTGCAAAACGGCGCGTAGCAGGCTTTCAGAAGGCTGCATACGTTCCAGCACGTCGAGATTCGTCACCACATCTTCAATGCCGTAGCGCAGCACGGCATCGCTTTCCAGCCGCTCAATCACCTGTTGCGGAAACAGCGTGTGAATGCTGTTAATCCACTCAGGGGTGGTGAGATTTGAACGACCTAATCCACCGTAACGTTCACCACGCTGGAGCCGTTCAGGATCGCGCCCATACAGCCACTCCAGCGCGTGGTCTATCTGCCGGGCGTTGTCATCCAGCCCACAAAGGGTCGTTTCTGCCGCTTCGCCAAGAATTAATCGCCAGCGTTGTAGCTCACGGGTGGTCAGAAGATCGTTCAGTTCAGACATGGAAAACTCCCCAGTGTTGCAGCGATGCCAGTGCCTGCTGTTCGAGTTGTTGATGATGTGCAATGGCTTGTGGTGGACAATGCAACAGCATTTGCAGCGCTGAAACGGGAAGCTGTGTGAGCTGGTAATGCTCAAGCACCTGATGCGCCAGCGTCCCGCGTTCTCGTGGTGGTAGCCAGGCCATCGCCGCGCGTAAATCGGGCAGGGCATTGATAAAATCGGCATCACTCAGTTGATTTAAATGACTGCTGAAACCGGCGATAAATACCGGCTGACAGGCCAGTTGATGACGGGCTAATGCCAGCAAACCGTGCAGCGCCTCGCCGGATTGTGCCGGGGATAACTGCGCCAGCATCGTCAGCGCCGCTTCGGCACTGGCGTTGGGATGTTCCAGACGCATCAGTGCGCCAAGAGTCGCGCCGCGATCCAGCGCCGGGGCATGAATCGCCTGACTGCGGCGCTCCAGTAAGGCTACCGCCGCAGAAAGCGAAACGCCGGGTAAATTAACGCCGCTATGTAGATCGCGCAGGATATGGCAAAGCGCCTGCCAGCTATGCAGGTGAGCGTGAAACTCCTTTTCATCCGGTCTGCCGTTGGATTCACATAGCCACAGCGTGCGATCGATGGCCGCGCATAATGTCGTTTGTAATATCTGCGCGCCTTGCATACCGCTAATTTCATCCAGCCGCCATAAGGCATATAGCACTTCCAGCGCCTGGCCCATTTCGGCGAATTGATTTTCCTGGGCAATTAATAATGTGAGTTGTTCCAGTAATTGCTGACTGAAAGACGCCAGACCCGCTAACGCTGCCTGGCTAAGACATGTGGTGATACAGCCGATTCCACCCGCGTCCAGCATATCGGCTTCTAATTTATGGCGTGCGGCTTCCTGGAGTGTGGCACCAAAGCAGGCGGCCTCAATCAATGCCGCATGCTGGCTAAGCGGGCGGGTTAATTTCCAGCATTCTTCACCGTTGCCTGCAAGTGTCAGCGTACTTCCCTGCTGGCGCACAACCCCTGGGATCTCCAGTATTGCCAACCGATGTAACACCTGACTTTGCGCCAGTCCATCGGGGGTAAAGCGATTTAAGGTAAGCTCCGCCGGAAGAGAGATTCCGGTACGTTCCAGTTCGCAGGTGACATCTTTTGGCAGAGGCGGTTGTGGCGTAGAAGGGGAAAGTTTACCGAATCCGTCACCCGCTAATGTGTCTATCACCGTTAGCAAAATCGGATCGGTATCGGGATGAATAACTCCGCGATAGCTCCACGGCAACGGCGCATTCAGGGCTTCTTTAATCAGCGAGCCAGCTATGGCATCCAGCCAGTCAGTGCGTAGAGGTAGTGTATGGCCGCGCAACTGTGCCAGTGCCATCGCATGCAGATGAGCAGCAGCCATATCAGCGGTAGAAGCGGGCAATTTGTGCTGGCGCAAACGGGTAAGAACCGTTTTCAGCAGTTGTTCACCTGCCTGCTGTAAGCCACACTGCCAGCACCAGTTTTGCCAGACCGGGGCAGGCATTCCGGAAAGGTATCCTGCCAGCACATCAAGGCGCTTTTCACTGTAGGGTGTGAGATAACAACCTGTAACGCCATCTGCCAGCGAGGACAATTCTGGCTTGTTCATTTCCTGCGGGCATTTGCGCCACATTTTTGCCAGTGCAGGAGCGTGCCAGCCGCCGCAGACGACTAACACGTCGCCATTGTTTTGCTGCATCGCCCATGTAATCCAGCGAGCCATAAAGGCTTCGCGCTGACGATTGAGAGCATCTCCGGGGGAATCGCCCCGCAGTTGGGCAAAATAGTGCGCCAGCGTAGAGGGTAATGCAGTTTGCTGGCTTTCATCTTCGAATAAGTGATCCCACAGGGTATCGCTGTTATCCATGCGGGTGGCACGCAGCAGTAAGGTCTGGCTTTCATCTTGTGTATCAGGCGAATCGTCCTCTTCTTCACTCTGCGCCCAGCAAGGCAAATCGATGAAGTAAGTTTGTGCCTGAATACGACGTGCGGCTTGTAGCGCCTGCCACTCCGGCGAAAATTCAGCAAATGGCGTCCAGGCACCACGCCCGGGGGCCGCACCGTCCTGATACTGGCAATAACTGTAAATAGCTACCGGAAGCTGGTGGGCTAAAAACAGTTCGTCTACCCGGTCATTAAAATCAGCCGGGCCTTCAATCAATACGTATCGTGGCCGCTGGCTTTCGATTAACGATTTCACCAGCCGGGCGCAGGCCGGGCTATGATGCCGGATGCCGACAATTAACGGCTCGCTCATGCATCTTTCCTCACGGCAGGCGGTGGCGAGCTTGATAATAAGCCTGCCAGTGAGCTTCTTTATGTGTGGCAACACGTTGTTCGAAGTAACGGCGCAGGCGCGCGCGGTCTTCTTCGTTATCTTTGACGATGGTTCCGGCAATACAGTCCACCAGATCGGCTGGCTCACCTGCTCGATTCGCTAAAAACCAGGCGCGGACGCCCACCGCGTGGGCCACGTTCACGGCTTCAGCGGTGGACATAATCGCTGTCAGTGTATCCATTGACGTTTTCTTTTCGCCGTTGGCACGCAGATCGCGAAAGGTGCGGACCAGTAACTCCAGTACCGCGTCAGGCACTTTATGCGGAATGCCGCTATGGGCCAGCAAACGCGCCGAAGCACTGGCGACAAGCTCCAGCTCCTGGGCGAAATCCATAATCGGAAAGACAGTTTCAAAATCGAAGCGACGCTTTAGCGCGGCACTCATTTCATTGACGCCGCGATCGCGCGTATTGGCAGTGGCAATAATATTAAAGCCTTCCCGAGCATAGAGTTGACTGGCTTCACCAGTGAGTTCCGGCACCGTCATAACCCTGTCAGAAAGCATACCTAATAAACAGTCTTGTACTTCCAGTGGAGTACGCGTTATCTCTTCAAAACGGACGATTTTGCCGTCGCGCATTCCCAGGTAAAGCGGGGCAGGGACCAGCGCTTCCGTTGACGGACCATGATTGATAAGCAGGGCGTAGTTCCAGCCGTACTTGATTTGATCTTCGGTGGTAGATGCGCCGCCCTGGATGGTTAACCCGGCATCGCCGCTAATAGCGGTTGCCAGTAATTCAGACAGGAGAGATTTTGCGGTACCCGGTTCCCCCACCAACATCAAACCGCGCCCGGTGGCAAGAGTGACTAACATGCGTTCGACAGCAGAGGGACTAATCACCACTTTACGGCGAATATTTTGCGCTTCGTCGCCAAGAATAAAAGCACGGGCCGCAGGCAAACTTAACTGCCAACCGGGCGGGCAAGGTGCGTTATCATTTTGTTTTAATTTTGCCAGTTCAACGGCGTATAACACAGCAGCAGGCGGACGCTGCAGGTGATTATTCTGCGGTGACATATATTCATCCCTGAAATGTATTAATGAAATAAACGATATTTTACGCGCAATAAATGTTTGGCGCATTAGTTGTTTGAGCGGAAAATATCTGGAAAGCAGATCGCAAAAAATAAAAAAACCTGCTGGTGAGGCAGGTTCTTTTATTTATTACTTTCAGGCCTAACACCGCAGCCTGTGCAACATCGTGTTCCAACGAACGAATTATAACCACCGCTGGACCCCGTTGCAATTAAGATAATGAGATTTATAATCCTGACTGTTGGGAGGTTGCGCCGGATCGAACCAATTTCAAGTCCTGGCTACCGGACGGGTGGTGCTGCAGGTGGTGCCTGATCCGGAGTGCAACATCGTGGTCCAACATACGTAAACCAGTATCGACAGGCAGTGTAAGGGTAAGGTGCTGGTGTTGCGCTCCTTAAAAGGAGAGCGGATGGACACGCTGACACAAAAGTTAACCGTGCTCATTGCTGTACTGGAGCTATTAGTGGCTCTGTTACGGTTGATTGATTTGTTGAAGTAACGGGCAAATTGAAACGCATCTAAGGGGGAATACCGTTTCCCCCTTTAATAAAGCTATACTCGCCATACTTCAAGTTGCATGTGCTGCGACTGCGTTCGTTCACCCCTGTCACTTACTTTAGTAAGCTCCTGGGGACTCACTCGCTTATCGCCTTCCTGCGACTTGAATTATCTAGAGTATATTATTCTATTTCTTGGTTGAATATATTCTGTAGTTCACAATTAAAAATTGCTATTACTGTTTCATGTGATTCACCTCGTAATTTCCGCTCATCAATAAACTCATCTCTTATATAAATCAACGCATCATTTATTAGTGGTCGGCATCTTCTCGATCACGTTGATGAAATGTTGGATGTAGCCGGAATCGCTCCAGTCGATAGACGGAACCTGTAAATAATTCAGAGCATTTATGGATTTCAAGTCTGAAGGAAAACGGCTCTTCAGGTACAGGGATCTCATAATCGTAAATAGCAACCAGCTCTTTTTGCACGATCATCGCTTCCCCCGCTGGTAGGTCGTGTTGATAACGGGCAGTTGCATCACTGCCCGCTGTGTTTTAATGGAAAATGACGTCAGGTGCGCTTAATGCCTCACTCAAATCAAACACATCAAGTTCGGCAAAAGTGACGGATTTATTGTCACGGTAAACCCGAAGAGAACGGAAGCTCATTAGCGCTTTGCTATCAACATTGTAGTGGTTAAAACCGGGTGAAAACTTAAGGACCAGCCGGTACGCACCTAAGTCATAGACAAATGCGTCCTCATAGCCTGACTCCCAGCCTTTGTATCGCATTCCCATAAGTTGCCCAACGGTAGCGGATTTACCTTCCCAGCGAGTCAGGCTGTTACTGGCTGACTCGTCAGGTGTGAGCAGCACCGTGCGCCGCGCCAACTGGCGAAAAGGCGGCATAATTTCGTAATCGGCAAAAAGCTGTGCAAATTCACTGCGCATTTCTGCTGCCATTTCTAACGGGTGGGCAATGCCAATCAGAGCATCCGCAGGCAGGTCAATGGGCTCATCTTGTGCATTGCAGAACTCCCCCTCTGCGGCCACACGAAAGGCGTTGAGTAAACGACGCGGTTCATTTGCCGGATAAACCCCCCATATTAATCGCTGGGTAACCAGGCGGGTAAAGGGATGATTAACAAACAGAGAATGAAAATCTGCCAGCGACCAGCGGCGGGTGATACGTAGGGCTGCTTCAAGACGTGGGAGCAGGTTTTTGCTCACCTGAGTGGCATCTTTTTTTAGCCCTTTTAGTCGGGCCAGTGCCTCGGGCGCTTTCAGTTGATCGTCATCGGCGCGCAACCGGGGAACACTTTTCTGGCGAACGTTTTGCTGATCAAAGATAACCGGGTTGAGGTTTTCATCGAAGCGAACGGTAAACTGCCGGGGACCAAAATCAAAACTCAACGCCTGCGGATCATCAAGGCCCAATGTTGGGACTAATCTGTCCGCTAACTCTTCCTGGCTTAGCCCGCGATTTTCTGCGACCACCTGAAGAAATTCCGCCGCGTTATCACGTAAGGAGCGGGATTTCGCCCGTTGGGATATATGGTGCAGCTGTATCAGCGCCATATCATTATTCATCAGGGTAAGGATGTTCAGGCCACTGACAGCACGGGCAGATTTGCCTTCTTGTGGCCAGGCGAGGATCTGTGTCGTCAGATCTCGTGCCGTGGTTTCGTCACCAAAGAGACTTAACGCCAGAAATGCCCAGTTGTCTTTTGCGGGGGCACCAGCTTGTTGCCACGCGGTGAAAAGATCCCAGGCAAAAGCTGCCAGCGTTTGCGGCTGGCAAAACGTTTTCAGCTGTTCCAGTCCGCCATAAAAACGTCCGCCCTGGGTAAAGCGCAGCATTTCGCCGATAATTTCCAGAGCGTCATCGGTAACAGGCTGATTATTAGTGATAAGGCGCGGCCTGGACCACATTCCCGGATGCCAGAAATCAGGAGCTTTTGGAATACGTGCCGGGTAAATTTCTATTGGACCCAGTTTAAGTAATTGCTCCAGGGCAGGCCATACATCTGTACGCTGCCAGCGGTTTGCCACGGTTTGCAGTAATTCGCCATGCCCTTGTTCATACAGTAAACGCAGGGCAAGTAATGCAGCTTCGCTATTATCGCTGGGTTTTGTAAAGACAAGAGGGATAAGTGCAGTAGCCGTATGTTCCGGCCATTGTAAAATCCACTGGCGAGCCAGATCACGCTGCGCCGCGAAACGTCGCCAGACGCGGGCAACGGGCAGGGCCAGTTCTGTTGCGCCGAAATTTAAAATTAACGGAAATGTTTCTTTTGGATGATGTGAAAAAGCCAATAACAGGCCAGGTAATGTATCCAACCCGAGGATACTGAGAAAATAGTCCTCACCCGCGAATAGATGCTTTTTCTCATTGATACGCAGCCAGAAAGTCAAAGCCATCTCACGTGGCAACTGCGCCAATAAATACAGGTTCCAGACACTCTTTTCCTGACGATAATGCGAGTAGCTATCATTTTCCCAGGTGTTAATTAACGCTTCAACGTCGCCGGAACGAAGCGCCTGTTCGGCTGATTTTGCTTCCGTGGAGTGCCAGCCATTGTTGATTTCCTCTACTCTGCGCGGGGAGTAATGCCACTGACCCACTAATGATTTGCGCGCCGCATCCAGTTTGCCGGGCAGTATATAATTCCGGAACAGCCATACATCATCCCCAAAACCTAGCTCCTGTAGTACAACTCGACCACTTTTTCGTTCCATGCGTTCCGTAAAAGATCCCGTGCTGAAATAACGGGCAGACTCTGTGGCGGCAAGTCTCTCTCGTTCGCCTGGTTGCCAGCGGGCTTTGGGCGCTAATTCAAGAGGCACTAAATCAAGGCGCAGCAATGCCGTTTTTTTCTTACCTCGCCACGGTGGAGAAACAAGTATTTCTGGCAGGTCGTTGCTATGAGTACTCTCGAAAGCAAGTTTTGGCGATGCCGATAAATAACCATTCACCACTGCCTGGGCTTGTGTACATAAGCACGGCATCACCTCTTCTGCCAGTTGTGGCTGCGATGCCATCAGCGTTTGTAACAGCGTATGCCAGTATTCATCACGTGCTTTTTGCTGTGCAGGCAGCTTTTTGTCTTCGATGATGGGATAACCAGGGCGCGCAGGGGGGGCTTTTAACGCCAGCAGCTCTGCCAGTGCGGCGAGCGTCGCATGGGGGAAGTTTTTACTGTATTTAGCCACACGTTGCAGGCTGGGTTTGTTTTTATCAGCCACCAGTAGCAAGGTGCGGATGACTTGCGGATGGTTAATTTGTACCAGCAGACTGCCGCAATCTTCTTTATGTGCATACATCGCGAGGCGCGGAACGGCTGCCAGTCCTTGTTCGCGCAAAAGGGCAGCGCAGGCCGCGTAGCCGAAGTGGTTTTCATGCGACATGTAGCTGGCTTCTCGATCGCTAAATATATCCTGGCTCCAGTAGCGTGCGAGTTCTTTCACCGCCTTAGGGTCATCAGCAACAACTTTTAACCACTCTTTTGAGCGAAAATGAGTTTGCGAACATTCAAGGCTTACCAGCTCGTTGGCGATTTCGGGTTTTTCCGGGAGGTTCAGCGCAATAAAAGGGCGGCGAACTTTGGTTATTCCTGGCAGTGCGGCAATGAGTTTGTCGGCGCAACGCTGCCAGCAGCTTTCCTCTGCCAGAGAGAGATGCTTACGCAATCGGAGATCGAATTCGTTATAGGTTTCTGAGCGATAACCATAGCCATAGTCCTCGTTCTGATATTGCAATGTTACTACCAGAGGATCACTCTCATAACACCGTACAATAAACTGGCGTGCAATCACCACCTCAGTTGCATATTCCAGCCCCTCTTGTTGGACGATTTCGTCGAGCAACTGTTGGCTATCATTTTGCGCGATACAGGCTAGCGCCGCCATTGTCCGGGCCGTGATTGAGGGTTTGTGTTCGCCGATCAAGTTGATGGCCTGCGTGATGGCGGACTGCCACTCCAGTGAAAAGTTTTCATAACGCCAGACAATGTTTTTTTTCTTCTCTGCTTTTTGTAGCAATTCATCACCCAGTGTCTGAATGATGTTTTCAGTGATAACAGGTACCGGTTCGCCTGGCCAATTGCGATGGCTGAGTGGTGTTTTGCCTTTTTTATATTTCAGTTCCAGTTGGGCGTTATCCGCCAGCCACGGTAATTCCTTGTCCATGCTCTTTCCTTATTCAAACAGGGCTTCAATATCGTTAATTAGCTCGCTGGCGGTGATGGCATCGAGTACGGAGAACTGCGCTTCCTGTGTTGAATTACTCCCCCAGCCATAGCTTTCCGCTTTGCCTTCCCATAGCCACAGCTTGCTTAAGAGTTGCTCGGCACTGAGTTCGGCTGGCGACATGCCGACCGCAAAACCTTCATCGATTTCCATGATTAACGACCAGCGGCCCAGAGGTTTGATCATCCAGCCGATCCAGCCACCGTCCTGCGGTTCACCACGCATCCAGCCTTTATTTGCCAGCCCCATTACCCGACCACTCGGGCATTTTCTGCCTGCCCAGCGTGTCAGTTCGCTGGCATTGCGCTCGGCTTCTGTCAGCGCGTAACTGTTACGATCAAGCTGGCGGAACGGTGGTAACAGTTCGTAGTCGGCAAAAAGCTGCCCGAAGGCGGCAGCATCCGTCGGTGATATTTCCAGAACGTGAGGAATACCAATAGAGATATCGCCTTCCGGCAGGGTGAAAAGATCATCGTCAGCGGTGCTGTAGCTGTTATCTTCCGCTACGCGAAAGCAAGCCAGTAGCTGGTTTTCGGCGCTATAAACGCCCCAAATCAGACGGCGGGTTAAGTGGCGGACCAGCGGATGCTCAACCAGGAAGAGCTGAAAGTTTTCCGGTGACCAGCGGCGACGCAGGCACATGGCGGATTCCAGCCTTGCTACCTGCTGGGCGGCGACGGTACGCGCATCTTTTTTCAGCAATTTGTAGCGGTTAACAGCATTGTTCGCCTGTGATTCATCATCGCTTTTGTTTGGTTTGGGCAGGTCTTTCAGACGACTGCCGGAAGCGTCACGCACAAACGGTTTTAAGGTTTCATCAAAGCTGACGGTGAACTGGCGTGGGCCGAAATCCAGCAGCAACGAACCGTTATCATCCAGACCGAGATCCGGTGCTAACCGATCTTCAAGCTCCGCCACCGTGAGTTCGCGGCTCTCGGCAATGTTGGCTATTTTTTCTTTTGCCCGCTCCTGTAATGCTTTGAATTTCAGTTTCTGGGCGATGCCGTTAAGCTGCATCAGGGCGATATCACTACCGATAGCGGCGAGGATATCCAACCCAACGGTGGCACGTTTATGCTGGGATTCGCCAGGCCAGGCACGGATTAATGGCGTCAGTTTGCGGGCGGTGTCATCGTTACCGAGAACGCCTAACGCAGTGAACGCCCAACTCTCTTTCGACGGCGCGCCAGCGGTCTGCCAGGCGGTAAACAGATCCCAGGCAAATTCAGCCAGTGAGTCGGTGGTACAGGCATCTTTCACCTGCAATAATCCTGGATACAGTGCCTCTTCCTGAGGGAAGCGGAGCATTTCACCGAGGTGGAGGAGTGCGCTATCAGGCAGTGATTGGGCGTTTGCTTTTAATAACGGGCGCGTCCAGAGCGATGGCTGATAAAAGGTCGGAAGAGTGGGGATTTTTGTCGGGTGATTATCTAAGGGATCGAGCGCAAGTAGAGCGTTCACCGCATCGGTTACTTCCGGCTGGTTATAACGCCGGGCGATTTCTTGCAGCAATGGCTGATGACCGTTTTCGGTAAGCATACGCAAGGCAGCACGGGCGTTGTCCTGTGCTTCACCGGTTTTGCCGAGCGCTGCAGGCAGCAGGCCGGTAATGGCGTGTTCCGGGTATTTCAGCAGCCAGATACGGGCGTCTTGTCGTAATGTTTTGAGTTTGTTGAAGGCGCGGGCGATCAGTGGCGCTAATTCGATAGCCGCAAAATATTGTGCTACAGGCAGAGCTTCTTGTGGATAGCGTGAAAAGGAGTGAATAAAACCCTGTAACCCAGCGAGTTGCAGGTGCGTCATGACAAACTCGACACCGACGTGTGGCTCTTTACTGAGGACATTCCACGCCTGCGCTGTTTTTTCGATAGGCAGGGCGGCTAACATGTAAAGCTGCCATTCCCGTTGATAGGAGTGCCAGAAGGTTTTAAATTCGCTGATTAGCGCAGAATAATCTCCCCTCTGCCAGAGTTCTACAACAGCATCAGACGCTTTCATATACTGGCCATTATTCCAGCGATTGAAACCCAGACGTGTCAGGTAGTTCTGAATATCCTCTTTTTGGCCGATGTCTATTTGATGTGCGTGCCAGCGATGCCTTGCATGAATCTCTTTTTCTGCCGTCTCGGTCAATGTGCAGCATGACTCCAGCGGTAATGGCGTTAAATCCAATACCGGCATTACAGATTTTTTCTTTTTCGAAAGCCAGGGCGGTGAGACTAATACGGCAGGCAGCATATCAGCGCTGGCATGGTTTGAGGGCTGTGTCAGTTGTTGCTGGCATGATTTCAGTACGGCAACTGCGGGTGTTGAGAGCCAGGGGATTACTCGCTCTGCTAATGTTGGTTGTGAGATAAGCATTGTCATTAGCATCATGCGCCAACGCTTTTGATCTTTTTGTGCCAGAAGTTCTGCTAATGCCGCCAGCGCTGCATGTGGAAAGCGAACGAAAGTCTTTGTCATGCGATCGTGGCAACGCTTTCCCTGCTCGCTTGCATGGATAAGTAGTGTAAGTGCCTGCGGGTGGTTGATATGCATCAACACTTCACCACATGTGTCACCAGCAGCGTAAGGAGCAAAACGGGCCAGCGCACCGACACCTTGCTCCTTGAGTATCGTTGCGCACCAGATTTTACCGCCGTAATAATCATCAAATACCTGCCCTGGCTGTCCTGGATAGTATTTCCCCAGTTCTGCCAATACCTGCTCGTCGGCGGCCGTTAGTTTTAGCCATTCCAGCGCATATAACCCTTTTTGTCCGCAAAGACGTCTGGCAATCTCATGGCTCACATCTTGTTTTTCCGGCAACAATAACGCAACCAGCGGCTGATGCCAGGCGGGTATGTTTCCGAGAGCTGCAATCAGTTTGTCGGCGCAGCGCTGCCATACATCGTCATTTGCTAGTGAGAGATGTTTACGCAGACGCATTTCAACCGAGGCAAAGCGTGACAGATAGCCAGGCTGCTTGTTATCCGGGGTAAACGTAATGAGGTGGGCATCATAATTCCAGTCAAAGCGGATGGCTTGCAATGCAATGACAACCTCAGTGGCATATTCCAGACCACCCTCCTGGACAATTTGATCCATTAACTCTTCGTGATCGTTGCGATTGAAGCCTTGTTCCAGCGCAACCAGTACCGCCAGAACCATCGGTGGTAGTGCGGTGCTAATCGGTGAGTCGATAAGGCCCACTGCTTGTGTAATCGCCTGCTGCCAGTCCAGTGAACAGGTGCTGTAATCGAAGGTGATCACCTTTTTAAAACGCCGGTGAGTATGCGCGGCGACGGAGCGTAGCAGAGTTAATTCATTCTCCTGTGGCACAGAATCGCCAGGCCAGCGTCGATGACTTAGTGTGGTTGGTGCGACCTCTGTCGGTAAAATGATTTGGGCGTCGTCTGCCAGCCAGGGAAGGTGGTCTTCAGCAAATGGTGGTTTGTCTTGCGGCAAAGGGGCTTTTTCAGAGCATGCGATAACCTGGACGGGGGCAGATGTCGGTGTCGTCACGGATACTTCTTCTGCGTAGCCCTTTTTCGTTTTCTCCGCAATCAACTTCAGCTCCGCTTTTTCCGCCGCCGCCGCATCAGCAAAGCTTTTTATCTGGCTTTGCCCGTTAGTGCCGACTTTGCCCCAACTGATATGCAGTTCATTTTCCTGCTGCTCTACTGCCCAGAATTTATGTGATTTTTCGTCCTGATAAATATAGGTTTTCATTGCTAAATCCTTTTAATCAAACAGTGATTCAATGTCGTTAATGAGTTCGCTGGCGGTGATGTCGTCGAGCGCGGAAAAAGTGAGTGAGGATTGTTTACCGTAGCGATTATCAGGCGAGGTGATTTTTACGCTTTCAACCGGTAGCTGGTCGCCATACCCCGTTTCACCATAAATTAATGAAAAAGGTTCTGTTTCAAGTTCGAGATCGCCATAAGGAGTAGATTTGCGCATCGCGTAAACGCTGCCGCTTTCTTCCAGACGTTGCCAGCCTCGGCGTTCCAGCCCGACAATGCGCCCGGCCTGGCAAAGACGTCCTTGCCAGCGTATCAATTCATGGGAATCACGTTCATTATCAGCAAGGTGGTAATAACCACGATCGAGTTGGCGGAACGGAGGAAGCTGTTCGTAATCAGTATAAATTTGCCCAAATGCAGCGGCGGATTCAGGAGATATTTCCAGCACATGCGGAATACCGATGTTTCCTGCTGGCAACGTAAATAGCTCATCCTGCGCATCGCTGTAAGTGCTGTCTTCTGCGACCCGGAAGCAGGCAATCAGCGTGTTTTCCTCAGTATATACCCCCCATAACAACCGTCGGGTTAAGTGACGTACCAGCGGATGCTCCACCAGGAACAGGCGGAACTGCTCTGCCGTCCAGCGTCTGCGCTGGCACATAGCCTGCTCCAGACGATCAATCTGCTGGCTGGCTATGGCGCGTACATCTTTTTTCAACTGTTTGAAGAGATTAACCGCGTCAGTTGCCAGCGTTTTATCATCGCTCTGATTTGGTTTGGGTAAATCTTTCAGAACTTTGCCGTTTGCGTCGCGAACCACGGGTTTTAAAGTTTCGTCAAAACCAACGGTAAATTGACGTGGGCCGAAATCCAGTGTCAACGAGCCACTGCTATCAAGTCCTAAATCCGGTGCCAGGCGGTCTTCCAGTTCAGCCATAGTCAGCCCGCGATTTTCAGCGACCATGTTGATTTTGTCGCAGGCATGTTCCTGTAATGCAACGAATTTAATCTTTTTCGCAATGCCATTAAGCAACATTAGCGCAATGTCGCTACCGATACTGGCTAACACATCCAGCCCGTAAACCGCGCGTTTATGCTGGGATTCACCCGGCCAGGTGCGGATGAGCGGGGTTAATTTACGCGCGGTGTCGTCATTGCCTAAAATCCCCAGCGAGGTAAATGCCCAGTTTTCTTTTGCGGGTGCGCCAGCTTCTGTCCAGGCGGTATACAGATCCCAGCCAAATTCAGCCAGTGATTCGCGGGTGAAGGTTTCTTTGATGATCGCAAGCCCTGCGTAGGGGGTAATGTCGCGTGGAAAGCTCAGCATTATGCCGAGGTGGCGCATAGCGTCATCTGGCAGAGGCTGGTTGTTACTTTTAAGCCGTGGTCTGCGCCATAAGGTGAACTGATAAAAGCCGGGCAGTGGGGCGATTTTAGCGGGATATTCTTCCAGCGGCTCGCTATCAAATAATGTTGCCAGCGCAGCTAAAACATCAGGTTGGTTGTATCCTTGGGCGATTTCCTCAATCGTTTCTCGCTGGTTTAAATTCACCAGCAGACGGAGCGCCTGGCGGGCACAATCACGATCTTTTCCTTGTTTGCCCAGTGCCACAGGAAGTAGCCCGGCGGCGGCATGGCGTGGGTAATCCGTTAGCCAGTTTCGTGCATCTTCATACGACATTTTTTTCTGAAGTCGTTGCGCCATTGGCAATGCCAGTTCATTGACACCAAGGAAGAAGGTGAAAAACCACAACCGTTGTGGCTCACGTTGCAGGCAGGTCATAAATGCAGGAATGGCGGCGCTACCAAAAATGGCCAGAATATATCCCTCACCAGAGTAGTTATCTTCTTTGACTATCTGGTTAAGAAAAGAAATGGCCTGTTGACCAGGTAGATAACAGAGGGCAATGAGATTCCAGCTTTTGTAAGCATTGTTATGGTATTGCGCAAATTCAGCATTGAGTGCTGGAAAATCGAAGCGTAGCAGGGCATCAACGGCACTTTGTGGCGCCGGAATTTTTTCGTATATTTTTTCTCCGCTCTCCCGCCATTTGTCAAAACCCAGACACCACAGAATTTGCTGTTCTGGTGTGAGGGGGACTAAGTGTCTCTCCCAGCTTGCTTTTTCCATCAGCGGCAGGTCGGTAAACAATATTTGTTTTGTTGCCTGCTGTTGGGCTATTTGCTGGAAGCGGGTGACAAGGTATGTACGGGTTAGTTTTTTGGCAATCTCTGGAGTGACGTCAGAAACAGAAGGAACTGGCAGTACAGGAAGATCAAACACCGGCGAATTTTTCTTTTTCTCTTTAGTCATCCAGGGCGGCGAAACAAACAGCTCTGGCAACATATCCGCAGTGGCATACTCACATTCTTCAGCTACTGACTGAGGACGACATTCAGATAAGATGCCTGCCGCTTTAGCACTAACCCAGGGAATGACGTCGCATACTAACTCTGGCGTGATGGTAATCAATTTGACAAGCGCTTTATGCCACTCTTTATCTTCATGTATTGCCAGCAAAGTTGCATAAGCGGCAATAGCCGCAGCGGGATGTTTTTGACATGCTTTGCTTAAGTATTCCAGGTGCTTTTTCTTGCCAATTACACCGAGGATCAGAATTTGAATCGCATCCGGGTGATTCGTTTTCCATAACCATTTGACAAGATCTTCAGTCTCGCTGATGCGCTCGAAGAGATAAGTGGGATTGTCAGAATGCTCTTCCACAAACTCAGTAAGTATCCGGCTTACACCGCTCACCCCATTATTTGCCAGCAACATTGCCAGATAAGCGCGAAAATCACGATATAACGGTGGAAAGTCGTATTTTTCGGCTGCAGTCAGAGCGGCTTCATCGGTTACTACCAGTCTTAACCAGGTCATCGCCGGAACGTTTTGATCTGCATAGCGTAGAGCCATAGCATTGGCAATATCCGGGCGTTCAGGGAGCAGTAACGCCGCAAAAGGTTGCCGTGCTGGGGATAGCGTCGTAATAGCCGCGAGTACTTTATCTACACAGCGTTGCCACTCATCTTCTGAAGCGAGTGAAAGATGATGACATAGGCGTTGATGCCAACTCGGTAGCGATTCTGCTTCGTGATTAGGTGGAATGATGGTGGTTACTGCGCCTTTTACTGGTTTATATCTCAGTTGAAGAGCGAGAAGGGCAATTTCAACGGCACTTTCCATACCACAGCGAATGATTAAGTCATCGACTAGTTCATCTGCAGAGTAAGAATTCCAGAAACTCCAGAGCAATGCCGCATCAGATTGCGCACTCCCTGTCTGTTGATTATCCAGAATTCGCCTTTGTAACTCAGCAAAAGCCTGCTGCCAGTTTTCTGGATAAGAACGGTAATTGTTGGCGGGATCATATGCCCTGGTGTTATTCGCGATGCGCTGCCATATTTGACTATCTTTGTGCAGATAATTGATCTCTCTGGGGCGAGAGCGATGAGGAAAAGCAAATCGATTAATATCGTCAGTTAGCCGAATGACCGCATCATCAGCCAGCCAGGGGCGTTGGTTTTTACTCTCAGGAGAAGTTTCAACTTCAGGAGTGGCTTTGGTGATGGGGGTGATATGCACGTTTGCAGAAGCATTTTCCACATAGCCTTTTTTCGTTTTCTCTGCGATCAGCTTAAGCTTTGCTTTTTCCGCCGCCGCAGCATCAGCAAAGCTTTTTACCTGGTTTTGCCCGTTAGTGCCGACTTTGCCCCAACTGACATGTAACTCGTTGCCTTGCTGCTCCACCGCCCAGAATTTATGTGATTTTTCGTCCTGATAGATAAAGTGTCTCATTCTGCATCCCTGTAATTTTATCCAGTTGAATGCAGATGCTACCAGTATTTATGCGGGTTAGAGAGAGACAAAATCGCAAGAGAACAACTTTAGGAATTTATAAAGAAAAGGCGCTGTCGATGCAGCGCCTTGAAGGGGGATTATTTCACCTGATGACCCGGTTTAGCACCGGCATCCGGGCTTAGCAGGAAGATATCTTTCCCACCAGGACCAGCAGCCATTACCATGCCTTCGGAGATACCGAAGCGCATTTTACGTGGTGCCAGGTTAGCCACCATAATGGTGTGACGACCAATTAGTGCTTGCGGATCCGGGTAAGCAGAACGAATGCCGGAGAAGACATTGCGTTTTTCACCGCCGAGATCCAGCGTCAGGCGCAGCAGTTTGTCAGAACCTTCAACAAACTCTGCGTTTTCAATCAGCGCCACGCGCAGGTCAACTTTAGCAAAGTCGTCAAAGGTGATGGTTTCCTGAATCGGATCATCTGCCAGTGGGCCAGTTACTGGCGCGGCAGCGGCTTTTACTTCCTCTTTGGATGCTTCCACCAGTGCTTCAACCTGTTTCATATCGATGCGGTTATACAGCGCCTTGAATGGATTCACTTTATGGCCCAACAGCGGTTGCTGGATACCATCCCAGGTCAGTTCTGTATTGAGGAATGCTTCTGCGCGCTCGGTCAGTTTCGGCAGTACCGGTTTCAGGTAAGTCATCAGCACGCGGAACAGGTTGATGCCCATTGAGCAAATCGCCTGCAGATCGGCATCGCGACCTTCCTGCTTCGCCACCACCCACGGAGCCTGTTCATCGACATAGCGGTTAGCCAGGTCAGCCAGCGCCATGATTTCACGGATAGCTTTACCAAATTCACGGCTTTCCCACGCTTCGCCAATCACTTCAGCGGCATCAGTGAAGGTTTTGTACAACTGCGGGTCAGCCAGCTCGCTTGCCAGCACACCGTCAAAACGCTTATTGATAAAGCCAGCGTTACGGGACGCCAGGTTAACCACTTTGTTCACGATATCGGCATTCACGCGCTGAACGAAATCTTCCAGGTTGAGATCGATATCATCAATGCGCGATGACAGTTTGGCGGTGTAGTAGTAGCGCAGGCTGTCGGCGTCAAAATGATTCAGCCAGGTGCTGGCTTTAATAAAGGTGCCGCGAGACTTGGACATTTTCGCGCCGTTCACCGTCACATAGCCGTGAACAAACAGGTTGGTCGGCTTGCGGAAGTTGCTGCCTTCCAGCATGGCAGGCCAGAACAGGCTGTGGAAGTAAACGATATCTTTACCGATGAAGTGATACAGCTCGGCAGTGGAATCTTTCTTCCAGTATTCATCGAAGCTTACGCTGTCGCCGCGCTTGTCACACAGATTCTTGAAAGAGCCCATATAGCCAATCGGTGCGTCCAGCCAGACATAGAAATATTTGCCCGGCGCGTTCGGAATTTCAAAACCGAAATAAGGCGCGTCGCGGGAGATATCCCACTGTTGCAGGCCAGATTCAAACCACTCCTGCATTTTATTTGCCACCTGCTCCTGCAACGCACCGCTGCGGGTCCATGCCTGCAGCATTTCGCTGAAAGAGGGCAGATCAAAGAAGAAGTGTTCAGAATCACGCATTACCGGGGTAGCACCAGAAACCACCGATTTCGGCTCGATCAGTTCAGTCGGGCTGTAGGTCGCGCCGCAGACTTCGCAGTTATCGCCGTATTGATCCGGGGATTTACATTTCGGGCAGGTGCCTTTTACAAAACGGTCCGGCAGGAACATGCCTTTTTCCGGATCGTACAGCTGAGAGATGGTGCGGTTTTTAATAAAACCGTTTTCTTTCAGACGAGAGTAGATAAGTTCTGACAACTGGCGATTCTCTTCGCTGTGCGTCGAGTGATAGTTGTCATAGCTGATGTTAAAGCCTGCGAAATCAGTCTGATGTTCCTGACTCATTTCGCCAATCATCTGCTCCGGGGTGATACCAAGCTGCTGAGCTTTAAGCATGATCGGCGTGCCGTGGGCATCGTCGGCGCAGATGAAGTTGACCTCGTGGCCGCGCATTCGCTGGTAACGGACCCAGACATCAGCCTGGATGTGCTCCAGCATATGGCCGAGGTGGATTGAGCCGTTAGCGTACGGCAGTGCGCACGTCACCAGAATTTTCTTCGCGACTTGAGTCATAGTAGGCATTACTTCTTAATAGTGAAAAGGGCTTAGATAGTACCAAATGGGAAAATGTTAAGTAAGTACTTCTCTATATTCTTCAGGTAAACTATCAGCTGATGGTTTATCTATACAAAAAAGGAGTCGGGATGAACGAACAATCCCAGGCCAAATCACCAGAAGCCTTGCGCGCAATGGTCGCCGGGACACTGGCCAATTTTCAGCACCCAACCCTGAAGCATAACCTCACAACGCTGAAAGCGTTGCACCATGTCGCCTGGATGGACGACACGCTGCATGTGGAACTGGTCATGCCATTCGTCTGGCATAGCGCGTTCGAAGAGTTAAAAGAGCAATGTAGCGCCGAACTGCTGCGCATCACCGGAGCGAAAGCTATCGACTGGAAACTGTCGCATAACATAGCCACTCTGAAACGCGTGAAGAATCAGCCGGGAATTAACGGCGTGAAGAACATTATCGCGGTCAGTTCCGGTAAAGGTGGCGTGGGTAAATCCTCCACGGCGGTAAACCTGGCGTTGGCACTGGCGGCAGAAGGGGCGAAAGTCGGCATTCTGGACGCCGATATCTACGGCCCATCAATCCCTACCATGCTGGGCGCAGAAAATCAGCGTCCAACTTCGCCGGACGGTACCCATATGGCACCGATTATGTCTCATGGCCTGGCAACCAATTCAATTGGTTATCTGGTCACTGACGACAATGCGATGGTGTGGCGTGGCCCAATGGCGAGCAAGGCGTTAATGCAAATGTTGCAGGAAACCTTGTGGCCGGATCTCGACTATCTGGTGCTTGATATGCCGCCAGGTACCGGTGACATTCAATTGACACTGGCACAAAACATTCCAGTAACTGGCGCGGTAGTGGTCACCACCCCGCAGGACATCGCGTTGATCGATGCGAAAAAAGGCATTGTGATGTTCGAGAAAGTCGAGGTTCCGGTGCTCGGTATTGTCGAGAACATGAGTGTGCATATTTGCAGTAACTGTGGTCACCATGAGCCGATTTTCGGTACCGGTGGTGCAGAGAAACTGGCCGAGAAATACCACACGCAGCTGCTGGGGCAGATGCCGTTACACATCTCCTTACGTGAGGATCTCGATAAAGGCACGCCAACGGTTATCAGCCGTCCTGAGAGCGAATTTACCGCTATCTACCGCCAGCTGGCTGACCGCGTTGCAGCTCAGCTCTACTGGCAGGGTGAAGTCATTCCTGGCGAGATTTCCTTCCGCGCGGTCTAACGCGTATTAACCATTCTGGTTATTCTTCATACACCGCAGAGATGTTACATTGATGCGGTGTATTTGTTTTTGCAACATTAATGAACACTTATTTAATGTTGCGAATATTCTGCGGACCTTCGTCCGAAACTCTACAAAGTCGATTGATCGTACCGGCGATGCTTCATTATCATCCTTCGTGGCTGTGTAGTGGATGTACAGCTATAGTTTGTTATGCACTCATTCTTTCCAGGCATAACCTTTACTACAGGGATAACGTTCAATGAATAAGTACTGGCTGTCAGGAATTATTTTTCTTGCCTATGGATTGGCTTCTCCCGCGTTCTCTTCAGAAACTGCCACATTAACGATTAATGGTAGGATCAGTCCCCCGACATGCAGTATGGCTATGGTTAATGGTCAACCTCAACAGCATTGTGGTCAGTTAACGTATAATGTTGATACCCGTCATCAGGTTTCTTCGCCAGTTAAAGGTGTAACGACGGAAGTGATTGCTGCAGATAGCGATAGCAAACGTCGAATCGTGTTAAATCGCTACGATTAATTTGCCACCCTGGTTTTAATCGGATTTAGAAAGCTTAAATCATTTACATGAATGGTTTAAGCTTTTTTATTGATATTAATAATACAATTTATAGAAATCCACATTAATTAATAGATTTGATAAATATTTAATGTGCTTAAGTATTTGTTGTATTTATATTGCAATAGTTAATTTGCTTTAAATCAATAAAACAATGTGTTTACATTGCGGCAACTTTTTTGGTGTGAGAAATTTGTTTCCAAGAGATACAGACTCTTAACAACCAAAAATAGATTTTATTAAGGAGCATATTATGAAACGTTCAATTATTGCTGCCGCTGTTTTTTCTTCTTTTTTTATGAGCGCTGGGGTATTTGCCGCAGACGTTGATACCGGAACATTAACCATTAAAGGGAATATTGCAGAATCTCCGTGTAAATTCGAAGCGGGTGGCGATTCAGTAAGTATTAATATGCCAACTGTACCAACCACTGTCTTTGAAGGTAAAGCTAAATACTCGACCTATGATGATGCAGTCGGTGTAACCAGCAGCATGTTAAAAATTAGCTGTCCGAAAGAAGTTGCTGGTGTAAAACTCTCGTTGATTACCAACGATAAAATAACCGGAAACGATAAGGCGATAGCCAGTAGCAACGATACCGTGGGTTATTATCTCTATTTAGGTGATAACAGCGATGTCCTGGATGTTTCTGCACCTTTCAACATCGAGAGTTATAAAATAGCGGACGGTCAATATGCCATTCCGTTTAAAGCAAAATACCTGAAACTGACAGATAACTCAGTGAATTCAGGTGATGTGTTATCTTCCCTGGTTATGCGTGTGGCGCAGGATTAATAAATAAAATTGCAAGATTCTTCAGGTAATTAACATGGCCGCTATCCCCATGGCGGCCTTTTAATTTAAGAGGCATTAAGATGAAAGGATTATTAGCTTTACTCATTTCTTCTATGGTCCTTCCTGCACATGCCGGTATTGTTATCTACGGGACGCGTATTATTTACCCGGCAGAGCACAAAGAAGTGATGGTGCAGCTGATGAACCAGGGAAATCGTTCTTCGCTGATGCAGGCGTGGATTGATGATGGCGATACGTCATTACCACCAGAAAAAATTCAGGTTCCTTTCATGTTAACGCCACCAGTGGCAAAAATAGGGGCAAATTCCGGGCAGCAAGTAAAAATTAAAATTATGCCGAATAAACTACCCACTAATAAAGAGAGTATTTTTTATCTGAATGTTCTGGATATTCCACCAAATAGTCCAGAACAAGAAGGTAAGAATGCACTGAAGTTTGCGATGCAAAACAGAATTAAGTTGTTTTACCGGCCAGCGGGTATTGCTCCGGTAAATAAAGCGACCTTTAAAAAGTTACTGGTAAATCGCAGTGGCAATGGATTGGTGATAAAAAATGACTCAGCTAATTGGGTGACGATTTCGGATGTCAAAGCTAATAATGTCAAAGTCAATTATGAAACTATTATGATTGCCCCCTTAGAAAGTCAGAGTGTTAATGTCAAAAGTAATAATGCAAATAACTGGCATCTGACCATTATCGATGACCATGGCAACTATATTAGTGACAAAATTTAATTGCAGGAGCTGCCTATGTTGAGAATGACCCCACTTGCATCAGCAATCGTAGCGTTATTGATCGGCATTGAAGCTTATGCAGCTGAAGAAACCTTTGATACCCATTTCATGATAGGTGGAATGAAAGACCAGCAGGTTGCAAATATTCGTCTTGATGATAATCAACCCTTGCCGGGGCAGTATGACATCGATATTTATGTCAATAAGCAATGGCGTGGGAAATATGAGATCATTGTTAAAGACAACCCGCAAGAAACATGTTTATCAAGGGAAATGATCAAGCGGTTAGGCATTAATACCGATAACTTTGCCAGCGGTAAGCAATGTTTAACATTTAAGCAACTTATTCAGGGCGGGAGCTATACCTGGGATATCGGAGTTTTTCGTCTCGATTTCAGTGTCCCGCAAGCCTGGGTGGAAGAACTGGAAATTGGCTATGTACCACCTGAAAACTGGGAGCGGGGTATTAATGCGTTTTATACCTCTTATTATATGAGTCAGTATTACAGCGATTATAAAGCGTCCGGTAATAGCAAGAGTACATATGTACGTTTTAACAGCGGGTTAAATTTATTGGGGTGGCAACTGCATTCTGATGCCAGTTTCAGTAAAACAAATAACAATCCAGGGGTGTGGAAGAGCAATACCCTGTATCTGGAACGTGGATTTGCCCAACTTCTCGGCACGCTTCGTGTGGGTGATATGTACACATCAAGCGATATTTTTGATTCTGTTCGCTTCAGCGGTGTGCGGTTGTTTCGTGATATGCAGATGTTGCCTAACTCGAAACAAAATTTTACGCCACGAGTGCAGGGGATTGCTCAGAGTAACGCGCTGGTAACTATTGAACAGAATGGTTTTGTGGTTTATCAGAAAGAGGTTCCTCCAGGCCCGTTTGCGATTACAGATTTGCAGTTGGCCGGTGGTGGAGCGGATCTTGATGTTAGCGTGAAAGAGGCGGACGGTTCGGTAACCACCTATCTGGTGCCTTATGCAGCGGTACCAAATATGCTGCAACCCGGCGTGTCGAAATATGATTTTGCGGCGGGTCGTAGCCATATTGAAGGGGCGAGCAAACAAAGTGATTTTGTCCAGGCGGGTTATCAGTATGGTTTTAATAACTTATTAACGCTGTATGGTGGCTCGATGGTCGCGAATAATTATTACGCGTTCACTTTGGGGACTGGCTGGAATACACGCTTTGGTGCCATTTCCGTCGATGCCACAAAGTCGCATAGTAAACAAGACAACGGCGATGTGTTTGACGGGCAAAGTTATCAAATTGCCTACAACAAATTTGTGAGCCAAACGTCGACACGTTTTGGTCTGGCGGCCTGGCGTTATTCGTCGCGTGATTATCGGACATTTAATGATCACGTATGGGCAAACAATAAAGATAATTATCGCCGTGATGAAAACGATATCTATGACATTGCCGATTATTACCAGAACGATTTTGGCCGTAAAAATAGCTTTTCTGCCAATATGAGTCAGTCATTGCCAGAAGGCTGGGGTTCTGTGTCCTTAAGTACGTTATGGCGAGATTACTGGGGGCGTAGCGGCAGCAGTAAGGATTATCAGTTGAGTTATTCCAACAACCTGCGAAGGATAAGCTATACCCTCGCGGCAAGCCATGCTTATGACGAGAATCATCATGAAGAGAAACGTTTTAATATTTTTATATCGATTCCCTTTGATTGGGGTGATGACGTTACGACGCCTCGTCGGCAAATATATATGTCTAACTCAACGACGTTTGATGATCAGGGGGTTGCCTCAAATAATACGGGATTATCAGGAACCGTTGGAAGCCGGGATCAGTTTAACTATGGGGTCAACCTGAGTTATCAGTATCAGGGAAATGAAACGACAGCTGGGGCGAATTTAACCTGGAACGCGCCGGTTGCGACAGTGAATGGCAGTTATAGTCAGTCGAGTGCTTATCGACAGGCTGGAGCCAGTGTTTCAGGGGGCATTGTCGCCTGGTCGGGTGGCGTTAATCTGGCAAACCGTCTTTCTGAAACGTTTGCTGTGATGAATGCGCCAGGAATTAAAGATGCTTATGTCAATGGGCAAAAATATCGCACAACAAACCGTAATGGAGTGGTGGTATACGACGGAATGACACCTTATCGGGAAAATTACCTGATGTTGGATGTGTCACAAAGCGATAGCGAAGCAGAATTACGTGGCAACCGGAAAATTGCCGCCCCTTATCGCGGCGCGGTTGTACTGGTTAATTTTGATACCGATCAGCGCAAGCCATGGTTTATAAAAGCATTAAGAGCGGATGGGCAACCATTAACGTTTGGTTATGAAGTCAATGATATCCATGGTCATAATATTGGTGTTGTCGGCCAGGGAAGCCAGTTATTTATTCGCACCAATGAAGTACCGCCATCGGTTAATGTGGCAATTGATAAGCAACAAGGGCTTTCATGCACAATCACCTTCGGTAAAGAGATTGATGAAAGTAAAAATTATATTTGCCAGTAATAGTCAGGTGGTTCTATGGAAATTCGCATAATGCTATTTATATTAATGATGATGGTTATGCCTGTGAGCTATGCGGCATGTTATAGTGAGTTATCTGTTCAGCACAATTTGGTTGTTCAGGGGGATTTTGCACTTACTCAAACACAAATGGCGACATATGAGCATAATTTTAATGATTCGTCATGCGTGAGTACAAATACTATCACCCCTATGAGCCCGTCGGATATTATTGTTGGACTTTATAACGATACCATTAAATTAAATTTACATTTTGAATGGACAAATAAAAACAACATTACATTGTCAAATAATCAGACCAGTTTCACCAGTGGTTATTCGGTAACGGTGACACCTGCGGCCAGTAATGCAAAAGTGAATGTTTCTGCGGGGGGCGGTGGTTCAGTGATGATTAATGGAGTTGCGACATTATCCAGTGCTTCATCATCGACACGTGGGAGTGCCGCAGTACAATTTCTACTGTGTTTATTAGGTGGTAAGTCATGGGATGCATGTGTAAATAGCTACAGAAATGCATTGGCACAAAATGCAGGTGTCTATTCCTTTAATCTGACATTGTCATACAACCCGATAACCACAACCTGCAAACCGGACGATTTATTAATTACGTTAGAGAGTATTCCCGTTTCACAATTACCAGCCACAGGTAACAAAACAACAATAAATAGTAAAAAAGGGGATATTATTCTGCGTTGTAAAAATTTATTAGGTCAACAAAATCAAACATCACGGAAAATGCAGGTGTATTTATCAAGTTCTGACTTGTTAACCAACAGCAACACGATCCTGAAAGGTGCGGAAGATAATGGCGTAGGATTTATTCTTGAAAGTAATGGTACGCCAGTCACACTTTTAAATATCACTAACAGCAGTAAAGGATATACAAATTTAAAAGAAATTGCGGCAAAGTCAAAACTTACAGATACAACGGTTTCAATTCCGATAACGGCCAGTTACTACGTCTACGATACAAACAAAGTTAAATCTGGCGCACTGGAGGCAACCGCATTAATCAACGTGAAATACGACTAATAACAAGCAAGACGAGCAAGTGGCTAATAATAAAAATATTAAGGTGTCTGCATTCCCCCCTCTCTCCGAGGGGGCTTTTTTTTAGCGATGATAAAAAATCTCACCGTCGTAGGCTTTAATGATTTTACCGTCGGTGTCGCTGATCAACACGTACGCGCCACCCATATAGGTCCAGTGCGTCCCGGCATCAGGCGCGGGCAGGTTACGTAACTGCCACTGCTTAATGTTGTACTCATCGGTGCGGTACATCTCTGGGACGGTGTCACCTGGTTTGAAATGCTTAAAGTCAGCAATGAAACTGCTTAACTCATACTTAGAAATTCCCGAGGTATTGGTCGAACCCGCGGTGGCTGGTGCGGCCCAGGCGGCACTGGTAACCAGCAAAAGCGCACCCAGCAACATCTTATTTTTAATGGTCATAAACTCTCCACTTTGGGGATCTGTAATATCAGTCGCATATCTTTCCTGCCATACAATATAACTGACAAGCGATATTTTGTTAGTGATCCCATGATTTCGTAAAAAGTGTAAATGAAAGGATGCCCTAAAAGCATCCTTAGCGAGCAGAGAGTCAGCGGAAATAGCTGATTTAAGAATCATCCTGGGCTGAAGATAACATGCAAGCCTAAAGGATTGAGTTATCGCATTATGCCCATGAAGCCATGTACGCCCATATACACACCAACTAAGCCAATCAACAGACTGGAAAAATAGGGAGCGCGTTTAGCGAGAGTGTTAAATCCGCTCCAGCGTTTTGCGACCTGCTGAACGCTGATTGCTGCGCCAACGCCTACGGTGACAAGCGTTAACGCCAGGCCGAGGCTGAAACTGACGACCAGTGTTGTGCCCAGTGTCAGGGCTTTCAACTGAATGCAAATCAACAGCACGGTAATTGCTGCCGGGCAGGGGATAAGGCCACCGGTTAAGCCAAATAGCAAAATTTGCCAGTTGGTGACCTCTCTACCATCAAAGCGTCGTTTAATGTCATTGGCATGGGCTCGTGCATGGGCATCCTGATACTCGCCATGTTCGTGATGGTGATGATGTCCATGGTCGTGGTGATCTTCGTGATCGTGGTGATGATGCTCATGATCATGCTCGTGCATATTCTCCAGCCAGTTGCGTTCGCCGCGCCAGGTACGCCAGAACATCCAGAACGCGGTGCTAATAATGATCACTGCGGAAATCAACTGGAGCCACGGTTCTGCTGATTGAGCAGTAAAGCGTTTGCTGATCACCATCCCGCCAAAGGCAATTAACCAGACCACTGCGGTATGCGAAATAGTTGCTGCCAGTCCGAGCATCACCGCCTGTTTAATGGTGCCTTTGATGGCGATGATAAACGCCGCCATCATCGTTTTTGAGTGCCCCGGTTCCAGACCATGAAGCGCACCAAGTAAGATGGCGCTGGGGATGAAGAACCAGGCGTTTCCTTGCTGAAGAAGTGTTGTAAATTCGGTCATGATAATAATTCTTAGTATTAATTCGGCAATCTGATTCTACTCCCCCCCAGTACCTGATACTACCCCCCAGTAGATTAATAGTGCTATGATTTTTCATATTCTTGTTAACCAGGTGTTGCCATGTCTCATACAATCCGTGATAAACAGAAACTGAAAGCGCGTGCCAGTAAGATTCAGGGCCAGGTCGTGGCGCTCAAGAAAATGCTCGACGAACCGCATGAATGCGCTGCAGTTTTACAACAGATTGCTGCTATCCGTGGCGCGGTAAACGGTCTGATGCGGGAAGTGATTAAAGGCCATCTGACGGAACACATCGTTCACCAGGGGGATGAGCTAAAACGTGAAGAAGATCTGGATGTCGTTCTGAAGGTGCTGGATTCTTATATCAAATAATTTCACAACGTTATTGTAATACCGCCGTTTTTCCCCGTTTACAACGCGTGCGCTGGACATTACCATCCTCCTCTGCGATTTATTATCGCAACCAAACGACTCGGGGTGCCCTTCTTTGTGAAGGCTGAGAAATACCCGTATCACCTGATCTGGATAATGCCAGCGTAGGGAAGTCACGGACCACCAGGTCATTGCTTCTTCACGTTATGGCAGGAGCAAACTATGCAAGTCGACCTGCTGAGTTCAGCGCAATCTGCGCACGCGTTACACCTTTTTCACCAACATTCCCCTCTTGTGCACTGCATGACCAACGATGTGGTGCAAACTTTTACTGCCAATACCTTGCTGGCGCTCGGCGCATCGCCAGCGATGGTTATCGAAACCGAAGAGGCCAGTCAGTTTGCGGCTATCGCCAGTGCCTTGTTGATTAACGTTGGCACGCTGACGCGGCCACGAGCGCAAGCGATGAGTGCTGCCGTTGAGCAAGCAACACGATCACAAACGCCCTGGACGCTTGATCCGGTTGCGGTTGGTGCGCTCGATTATCGCCGCCGTTTTTGTCTGGAACTTCTGTCCCATAAGCCAACCGCCATACGTGGTAATGCTTCGGAAATCATGGCATCAGCTGGCGTTGCTAATGGTGGACGGGGAGTGGATACCACTGATGCCGCAGCTAACGCGATACCTGCTGCACAAACACTGGCACGGGAAACTGGCGCAATCGTCGTGGTCACTGGCGAGGTGGATTATGTTACCGATGGACATCGTATCATTGGCATTCACGGTGGCGATCCGTTAATGACCAAAGTGGTAGGAACTGGCTGTGCACTATCGGCGGTTGTCGCTGCCTGTTGTGCGCTACCAGGCGATACGCTGGAAAATATCGCATCTGCCTGTCACTGGATGAAACAAGCCGGAGAACGCGCAGTCGCCAGAAGCGAGGGGCCAGGCAGTTTTGTTCCACATTTCCTTGATGCGCTCTGGCAATTGACGCAGGAGGTGCAGGCATGAAACGAATTAACGCTCTGACGATTGCCGGTACTGATCCGAGTGGTGGTGCGGGGATTCAGGCCGATCTTAAAACCTTCTCGGCACTTGGCGCTTATGGTTGCTCAGTTATTACTGCACTGGTGGCGCAAAATACCCGTGGTGTACAGTCGGTGTATCGCATTGAGCCTGATTTTGTCGCCGCCCAGCTCGATTCGGTGTTCAGCGATGTGCGAATCGACACCACTAAAATCGGTATGTTGGCGGAAACCGATATTGTTGAAGCGGTGGCAGAACGGTTGCAACGTTATCAGATCCAAAACGTGGTACTCGACACCGTTATGCTGGCAAAAAGCGGCGACCCGCTGCTTTCACCTTCGGCAGTTGCCACGCTACGCAGTCGATTATTGCCACAGGTTTCATTAATAACGCCAAACTTGCCCGAAGCAGCCGCCTTGCTCGACGCGCCACACGCGCGCACCGAACAGGAAATGCTGGAACAAGGGCGATCGCTGTTGGCGATGGGCTGTGGCGCAGTGCTAATGAAAGGTGGTCATCTGGATGATGAGCAAAGCCCGGACTGGCTGTTTACCCGCGAGGGTGAACAACGGTTTACCGCACAGCGCATTATGACCAAAAACACTCACGGCACTGGTTGTACGCTCTCTGCGGCGTTGGCTGCACTGCGCCCGCGCCATACAAACTGGGCTGACACCGTACAGGAGGCAAAAAGCTGGCTTTCATCGGCATTAGCCCAGGCCGACACGCTGGAAGTTGGTCACGGTATTGGTCCGGTTCACCACTTCCACGCCTGGTGGTGAGCACCGTACTATAGCTGCTTTGGTTATTGTCAGCCTTTGGTGCTGACATTCAGGGATGAAACCAATGCAGTTGAGAATCACCAGTCGAAAAAAATTCACCGTTTTATTATGCGCTCTTGGGCTAATTTCCATCGTTGCAATTTATCCGCGTCAGACGGTGAATTTTTTCTATTCGACAGCAATTCAGATTAAAGACTACATCCACTTCTACGGTTATCGCCCGGTTAAATCTTTCGCTATTCGCATTCCTGCCAGTTACACCATTCACGGAATAGATGTTTCGCGCTGGCAGGAGCGGATCGACTGGCAGCGGGTGGCAAAAATGCGCGACAACGGTATCCGCTTACAGTTTGCTTTTATTAAGGCGACGGAAGGCGAAAAGCTGGTGGACCCCTATTTTTCGCGTAACTGGCAACTAAGCCGGGAAAATGGCCTGCTGCGCGGGGCGTATCATTATTTCTCCCCGTCAGTATCCGCTTCAGTTCAGGCGCGATTATTTCTGCAAACGGTGGATTTCTCACAAGGCGATTTCCCTGCGGTACTGGACGTAGAAGAGCGAGGAAAATTATCGGCAAAAGAATTACGCAAGCGGGTAAGTCAGTGGCTAAAAATGGTCGAAAAACGTACGGGAAAAAAGCCGATTATTTACTCAGGAGCCGTTTTTTATCACACCAATCTGGCGGGCTATTTCAATGAATATCCGTGGTGGGTGGCTCACTATTATCAACGTCGCCCGGACAATGACGGCATGGCCTGGCGCTTCTGGCAGCATTCCGACCGTGGACAGGTCGATGGCATTAATGGTCCGGTGGATTTTAATGTGTTTAATGGCACAGAGGAGGAGTTGCAGGGATTCGTTGATGGGATTAAAGAAACGCCTTAAATAAGAAGCAGTGATATACTCCCACCAGATTCCCCGGCAGGAAAAAGACAAATGGAACAAGCGCATACCCAGCTGATTGCCCAACTGAACGAGCGTATTTTAGCGGCGGATAACACGCCGCTTTATATTAAGTTTGCCGAAACGGTAAAAAATGCCGTGCGCAGCGGGGTGCTGGAGCATGGCAATATTTTGCCCGGTGAGCGTGATTTAAGTCAGTTAACCGGCGTTTCGCGCATTACGGTGCGCAAGGCGATGCAGTCGCTGGAAGAAGAGGGCGTGGTGACGCGTTCGCGTGGTTACGGCACGCAGATCAACAACATCTTCGAATACTCGTTGAAAGAAGCGCGAGGTTTTTCTCAGCAGGTGGTGTTGCGCGGGAAAAAGCCCGATACGCTATGGGTTAACAAGCGTGTCGTGAAATGTCCCGAAGACGTCGCGCAGCAGCTGGCGGTCGAGGCAGGAAGTGATGTTTTTTTGCTTAAGCGTATTCGCTATGTCGATGAAGAGGCGGTATCGATTGAGGAATCGTGGGTTCCGGCACATTTAATTCATGATGTTGATGCCATCGGGATTTCTCTTTATGACTACTTCCGCAGCCAGCACATTTACCCACAACGTACGCGTTCCCGCGTTAGCGCCCGGATGCCGGATGCCGAGTTTCAGTCACATATTCAGTTAGATAGCAAAATACCGGTGCTGGTGATCAAGCAAGTGGCGCTTGACCAACAGCAACGGCCTATTGAGTACAGCATCAGCCACTGTCGCAGCGATCTATACGTTTTTGTGTGCGAGGAGTAGTTCCTCGCGCGTTGGCGCACAATCACCGCCCCGATGCCCGACAACCCACGACGCCACTGCATTGCCCAGTAATACGGCATCCGCCAGTGGCAGACCAGAGGCCAGCCCGGCAAGTACGCCGCCGGCATGACTGTCGCCCGCCCCAATGGTGTCTACAACTTGCGTTGGAAATGCCGGAATGCAGCCAGAAGCGTCGTTGCTGAAATACCATGCGCCCTCTTTATCGAGACGAACGATCAACGGCGCGGCAAATTTCTCCTGCCATTGCTTGCCAAGTGTTGTTATCTCTGCGGATAAAGCAAAACGTTCGGCGGCAATCTCAGCCTCTTGACGATTGAGTGACACTAAAGGTCGACAGGCCATGATCCGCGCCAGTAATGCATCCGGGATATCGCCAATACGTGGGCCAAAATCGATAAATGGCGTCACGTCTTGCAGCTCTTCCAGCCATTCCACTAACAATTCGCCGCAGGGCGAGGCCAGTTGATAACCGGAAAAATAGAGCAGGCTGCCAGGCGCAACGGTTAATCGCGCCAGCCATTCGCGATTCCACTGATTTTCCACACCACTGAATGACATAAAAGTGCGTTCGCCATCCGGCTCAACCAGCGCCAGACACCAGCCGTTATCGCCTTCAGCGTTATCGATCAGGCTGATTAACCCCTCTTTCGCCATCCGGTTGCGAATAATCTCCGCCCACACGCCCTGACCGAGCGGCAGGGCATTACCCGCTTCGATGCCGAGGCGCTTTAACGCCACGGCAATATTCAGTGCGCAGCCGCCAACGTTAACGCTCTGCTGTTTCAGTTCGATATCGCACCCACGCCAGGGCAGAGCGTAAGCGTCGGCGATCACATCAATGACCGCCGCGCCGACGACCATCACTGGCTGACGCGTGGTTAATTCAGGCAGCAGCGTGTGTAATCGAGCGCCGCTCATATCGCCTCCCGTTGTTGACGATATTTCGCCAGCGCTGTGGCATAGCGGTTGAAATCAAGCTGATTTACTGCATCCAGTTCCGCCTTTAACGCAGGATCGATAGCGTTAACGCCATGCAACGCGCCGCAAATTGCCGTCGCCATAGCACCGATGGTGTCTGTGTCGCCGCCAAGGTTAGCGCACAGGACGGCGCAACGGTTCGGGTCGGTTTGTGCCAGTTCAACCAGCGCAATGGCGCACGGAACGGACTCAATAGTACTGGTACCTGCGCCAACGACCTGGTAAAGCTGTTCGCTGGCGGATTCGGTGCCATCGGCATTGCGCACAATTTTCAGCGCAATCTCCAGACGTGCTGCCAGTGAGGCGCTGAAGGTAGTGATGCGTTTTTGTTGAGCATGTCGCGCAATTGAAGGCAGTGAATCAACAATCGCTGACCAGCTTTCTCCGTCAATGGCACGAGAAATCGCCCATGCGATGACTACCGCCCCCGCAACCGCCAGATCGGATTTATGGGTCGGGCTGGAGGCCAGCGCCACATCATCAATAAAGGAATCAACATCGCGCGCCGGAAGCAAACAACCTAATGGCGAGACGCGCATCGCTGCGCCGTTGGTCACGCCGTTATTTTCCAGTTCAGCAACGGGTTTACCGTCGCGAATGGCGTTAAGCGCAATCTTCGAGGTCGGACCTAGTACGTTTTTGTTAAAGGCGTCGAAACGCAGCGCCCAGCCGAGAATATTACGCCCAATCAGATCCGGATCGATCTTGCCTTCACGTTCCAGTAACGCATCCGCCAGACACAGCGCCATCGAGGTATCGTCGGTGAATTCGGCGCGGTTAAAATAACAGGCCGCGTTATTCTCCTTTGGCCCAGGCAGAAAACGGTCAATCCAGCCAAAGTGTGCTTTGACGCGACTGCGCGGCCAAAGCTCGGAGGGCATCCCCATCGCATCCCCTAACGCCTGCCCATAAAGAGCACCGAGAATACGTTCTGTTTTCATTTAACTTCCCCTTGTGTCAACGCAATATCGCGATCATCGACCTTGATAGCCGTAATTTCGTTGTCGGATTCGCGGAAAAAAATCATGAACAGCACGGCGATAATGGCAATCATCACCGCGCCGAAAGTCCACATCCCGGCCCAGTTGAAAGTCAGTCCGTTTACCGGTTCCTGATAAGCGAACATCTTTTCCATCATCACACCGCCAAGACGATAGCCGAGCAAACTGCCGAAGCCCTGGCAGCAGAGCGTGATCAGCCCCTGCGCGGCGGTACGCATATGCACGGGAGCTTTTTTATCGACATAGATGTAAGCGGTAACGTAGTAAAAATCGTAACTTACGCCGTGCAGCAAAATACCGAGGAACAGTAACGCGTAGGTGAAATATTCATCCGCACTACCGTAAATAAAGAAGCCATAGCGGATCGCAGCGGTGACCAGACCAAGCAACAATACCTTTTTGATACCAAAGCGTTTAGTGAAAAACGGCAATGCCAGCATAAAGAAGATTTCAGAGAACTGGCCGAGCGTCATCCAGCCAGTGGCGTTTTTCATGCCAACTTCGGTCAGATAACCGTTGGCAAAGATGTAATAGAACGCCAGTGGCATCGCAAACAGGAATGAACAGAAGAAAAAGACGAGGAAGTTTTTATCGCGCAGCAGGATCAGCGCATCCAGGCCGAGCATGACTTTAATATCCATTTTGCCGGTGCTTTTTGGCGGCGTGTCGGGCAGGAAAAACGCAAACACACCGAGCAGAGCAGAACTTCCGGCGGTAATCAGTAGCGGGATGTTAGTCGGTGAGATATCGGCATAACCCAGCATTTGCGGCAAGAATCCACATGCCAGACCAGAGGCAATCCAGCCGATAGTGCCCATCACACGAATGCGTGGGAAATCACGCTCCACATCCGGCACGTTGGCAAAAGCGATACTGTTAGTCAGCGCAATGGTCGGCATATAGGTTAGCGAGTAGGCCAGCAGTAACGGGAAGAACCCGGCAAAAGTGGTCTGTTGCGCAGCGAAATACATCAGTACCGCGCCAGCGAACATCAATACCGCCAGCACTTTCTGCGCCGAGAAAAAGCGGTCAGTGATGGAGCCAACCAGAATTGGCGACAGGATCGCCGCAATGGCGGTACAGGCATACGACCAGCCAATTTCTCCGGCACTAAAACCGCTTTTACTTAACCACAACCACAATGGCACAAACCACGCGCCCCAGATAAACCATTCAACAAACATCATGAACGACAGCTTTGCTGTTGTTTTCATCTTTTAATTCCTTCATGACAGGTAATGTAAGGTACGCGATGACAATACCACTTAGTAATACCTTTTAAATACCTTTGCGGTGAAAACTTGACCGCGGTAACATTTTTTCTGATGAATCGAGCCAACAGAAAACGCTGAAAAAACATCCAAAAGATGGAAAAACTCGCCCGTAACGACCAGGATTATGATTGCCCGCAAAAGGCGGGCCAGGACAATCCATAGCCGATATCCAATCGGAATTTACGGGAGCATAGTAATGACAGATATTGCGCAGTTGCTTGGCAAAGACGCCGACAACCTTTTACAGCACCGTTGTATGACTATTCCTTCTGACCAGCTTTATCTCCCCGGACATGACTACGTAGACCGCGTGATGATTGACAATAATCGCCCGCCAGCGGTGTTACGTAATATGCAGACGTTGTACAACACCGGGCGTCTGGCTGGCACAGGATATCTTTCTATTCTGCCGGTTGACCAGGGCGTTGAGCACTCTGCCGGAGCTTCATTTGCCGCTAACCCGCTCTACTTTGACCCGAAAAACATTGTTGAACTGGCGATCGAAGCGGGCTGTAACTGTGTGGCGTCAACTTACGGCGTGCTGGCATCGGTATCGCGGCGTTACGCGCATCGCATTCCATTCCTCGTCAAACTTAATCACAACGAGACGCTAAGTTACCCGAATACCTACGATCAAACGCTGTATGCCAGCGTGGAGCAGGCGTTCAACATGGGCGCGGTGGCGGTTGGTGCGACTATCTATTTTGGCTCGGAAGAGTCACGTCGCCAGATTGAAGAAAGTTCTGCGGCTTTTGAACGTGCGCACGAGCTGGGCATGGTGACAGTGCTGTGGGCCTATTTGCGTAACTCCGCCTTTAAGAAAGATGGCGTTGATTACCATGTTTCCGCCGACCTGACCGGTCAGGCGAACCATCTGGCGGCAACCATAGGTGCAGATATCGTCAAACAAAAAATGGCGGAAAATAACGGCGGCTATAAAGCGATTAATTACGGTTATACCGACGATCGAGTCTACAGCAAACTGACCAGTGAAAACCCGATTGACCTGGTGCGTTATCAGTTAGCTAACTGCTATATGGGCCGGGCCGGGTTGATAAACTCCGGCGGTGCTGCAGGCGGTGAAACTGACCTCAGCGATGCAGTGCGTACTGCGGTTATCAACAAACGCGCAGGCGGAATGGGGCTGATTCTTGGACGTAAGGCGTTCAAGAAATCGATGGCTGACGGCGTGAAACTGATTAACGCCGTACAGGACGTTTATCTCGATAGTAAAATTACTATCGCCTGATGCGCCTCATACGAACAGAACCACCCCGTAGGACGGAAAAGGCGTTTACGTTGCATCCGGCATAAAAACACGCGCACTTCGTTACGGCTTCCCCCGGGAGGCCGTTTTTTTTGCCTGTCATTCTGATTAATTTTCACATTGTCGTTTTTGTGATCGTTATCTCGACATTTGAAAACAAATAATTTCATTATATTTTGAAATCGAAAACAAATGACAGGATGTGAAAATGTACGTGGTATCGACAAAGCAGATGCTGAACAACGCGCAGCGCGGCGGTTATGCGGTTCCGGCATTCAATATTCACAATCTCGAAACGATGCAAGTGGTGGTGGAAACCGCTGCCAGCATGCATGCGCCGGTCATCATCGCCGGAACGCCCGGCACATTTACTCATGCCGGTACAGAAAATCTGATGGCGCTGGTCAGCGCGATGGCGAAGCAATATCACCATCCACTGGCGATTCATCTCGACCATCACACAAAATTTGACGATATCGCTCAGAAGGTTCGTTCTGGCGTGCGCTCAGTCATGATTGACGCCTCGCATTTGCCTTTTGCGCAAAATATTTCACGGGTCAAAGAGGTGGTGGATTTTTGCCATCGCTTTGATGTCAGCGTCGAAGCGGAGCTGGGGCAACTTGGCGGCCAGGAAGATGATGTGCAAGTCAATGAAGCAGATGCGTTGTACACCAACCCCGTTCAGGCGCGTGAATTTGCCGAGGCAACCGGGATTGATTCCCTGGCGGTCGCCATCGGCACGGCTCACGGTATGTATGCCAGAGCACCGGCGCTTGATTTTTCTCGACTGGAGAACATTCGCCAGTGGGTGAATTTACCGCTGGTGCTGCATGGCGCGTCAGGATTATCGACTAAGGATATTCAGCAAACCATCAAACTGGGGATATGCAAAATCAACGTTGCAACGGAGCTGAAAAATGCCTTCTCGCAGGCGTTAAAAAATTACCTGACCGAGCACCCCGAAGCGACCGATCCCCGTGATTATTTGCAGTCGGCTAAATCTGCAATGCGCGATGTGGTGAGCAAAGTGATTGCCGATTGTGGCTGCGAGGGCAGGGCATAACGCACCTGCCATTTAACAAGGAAAAAACATGAAAACGTTAATTGCCCGGCATAAAGCTGGTGAACATATTGGCATATGTTCAGTCTGTTCTGCACATCCGTTGGTTATCGAAGCGGCGCTGGCATTTGATCGCAACAGCACGCGTAAAGTGCTGATTGAAGCAACGTCAAACCAGGTCAATCAATTTGGCGGTTATACCGGAATGACACCGGCAGACTTTCGCGAATTTGTTTTTGCTATTGCCGATAAAGTCGGATTTGCTCGTGAGCGTATTATTCTCGGCGGCGACCATCTGGGACCAAACTGCTGGCAGCAAGAAAATGCGGATGCGGCGATGGAAAAATCCGTCGAGCTGGTAAAGGCATATGTTCGTGCCGGCTTCAGTAAAATTCATCTTGATGCGTCAATGTCCTGCGCTGACGATTCCATACCGTTAGCGCCAGAAACGGTTGCTGAACGTGCCGCTGTGCTTTGTCTGGCGGCGGAAAGTGTGGCGACTGATTGCCAGCGTGAGCAACTGAACTATGTCATTGGCACTGAAGTTCCGGTCCCGGGCGGTGAGGCCAGCGCCATTCAGTCAGTACACATCACCCAGGTTGAAGATGCCGCCAATACTTTACGCACGCATCAAAAAGCGTTTATTGCCCGCGGTCTGGCAGAGGCGTTAACACGCGTGATTGCCATCGTGGTGCAGCCTGGTGTGGAATTTGACCATAGCAATATTATTCATTATCAGGCGCAAGAAGCTCAGGCGTTGGCGCAATGGATAGAAAAAACCAAAATGGTTTATGAAGCGCATTCCACCGATTACCAGACTCAGGCGGCCTATCGGGAATTAGTTCGCGATCATTTTGCAATTTTGAAAGTCGGTCCGGCATTAACCTTTGCGTTACGCGAGGCGATATTTGCGCTGGCGCAAATTGAGCAGGAACTTATCGCCCCCGAAAATAGCAGTGGTTGCCTGGCGGTAATTGAAGAAGTGATGCTCGACGAACCGCAGTACTGGAAGAAATATTATCGCACGGGTTTTAACGATTCATTACTGGATATTCGTTACAGCCTGTCGGATCGTATTCGTTATTACTGGCCGCATAGCCGGATTAAAAATAGCGTCGAAACGATGATGGTGAATCTGGAAGGCGTAGACATCCCACTGGGCATGATTAGTCAGTATCTTCCGAAACAATTTGAACGCATTCAGTCCGGGGAATTATCAGCAATACCGCATCAGCTTATTATGGATAAAATTTATGATGTTTTGCGCGCCTATCGCTACGGCTGTGCGGAATAAGGACGGTATATGACTAACCTGTTTGTTCGTGGCGGAATTTCTTTTGTCGATCGTAGCGAAGTTTTAACCCATATCGGTAATGAGATGCTCGCGAAAGGTGTGGTTCATGATACCTGGCCACAGGCATTAATTGCCAGAGAAGCAGAATTCCCTACCGGGATAATGCTTGAGCAGCACGCCATTGCAATACCGCATTGTGAGGCGATTCATGCTAAGTCGTCAGCCATTTATCTGTTAAGGCCAACAAATAAAGTTCTTTTTCAGCAAGCGGATGATGATAACGACGTGGCGGTATCGTTGGTTATTGCGTTGATTGTGGAAAATCCGCAGCAGCAATTGAAACTTTTACGCTGTTTATTTGGCAAGTTACAACAGCCCGATATCGTCGAGACACTAATCACTCTTCCTGAACCCCAGTTAAAGGAATACTTCACAAAGTATGTTTTAGATTCAGACGAATAAATCCCTCTGTAACAATAAAAAGGACTATTTATGAAACGCAAAATTATTGTCGCTTGCGGAGGCGCGGTAGCGACCTCTACGATGGCGGCGGAAGAAATTAAAGAGTTGTGTCAGAGTCATAATATTCCTGTTGAATTAATCCAGTGTCGGGTTAATGAAATAGAAACCTATATGGATGGCGTGCATTTGATATGTACTACCGCCAAAGTTGAACGCAGTTTTGGCGATATTCCGTTAGTTCACGGCATGCCTTTTGTTTCTGGTGTCGGTATCGAAGCATTACAAAATAAAATTCTGACTATCTTACAGGGGTGACCTATGTTTTCAGAAGTCATGCGTTATATTCTCGACCTCGGCCCTACGGTGATGCTGCCGATTGTCATCATTATTTTTTCTAAAATATTAGGCATGAAGGCAGGCGATTGCTTTAAAGCGGGTCTGCATATCGGGATTGGCTTTGTTGGCATTGGCCTTGTGATTGGCTTAATGCTGGATTCCATTGGCCCGGCGGCGAAAGCGATGGCGGAAAATTTCGACCTGAATCTGCATGTGGTCGATGTCGGCTGGCCGGGCTCTTCACCCATGACCTGGGCGTCGCAAATTGCGCTGGTGGCGATTCCGATTGCGATTCTGGTTAACGTGGCGATGTTACTGACCCGTATGACGCGGGTGGTAAATGTTGATATCTGGAATATCTGGCATATGACCTTCACCGGCGCGTTGCTGCATCTGGCAACCGGTTCATGGATGATAGGGATGGCGGGTGTGGTAATTCACGCGGCGTTTGTTTATAAGCTCGGCGACTGGTTTGCCCGCGATACCCGTGATTTCTTTGAGCTGGAAGGCATTGCTATTCCGCACGGTACGTCGGCGTATATGGGGCCAATTGCTGTGCTGGTCGATGCTATCATCGAGAAATCCCAGGCGTTAACCGAATTAAATTTAGCGCCGATGATATTCAGCGCAAATTTGGCCCTTTTGGCGAACCGGTCACCGTGGGTTTTGTGATGGGGCTGATTATCGGCATCCTCGCGGGTTACGATGTCAAAGGTGTATTGCAGCTGGCGGTAAAAACGGCGGCAGTTATGCTGCTGATGCCACGGGTGATTAAACCCATCATGGATGGTTTAACGCCCATCGCTAAGCAGGCCCGTAGTCGTTTACAGGCGAAGTTCGGCGGTCAGGAGTTCCTGATTGGCCTTGATCCGGCGTTGCTGCTGGGACATACGGCGGTGGTATCGGCAAGCCTGATTTTTATTCCACTCACCATTTTAATTGCTGTTTGTGTGCCGGGTAATCAGGTGCTGCCGTTTGGCGACCTTGCCACCATCGGCTTCTTTGTGGCGATGGCGGTCGCGGTGCATCGTGGAAATCTGTTCCGCACCTTAATCTCGGGTGTCATCATTATGAGCATCACCCTGTGGATCGCGACGCAAACTATTGGTTTGCACACCCAACTGGCGGCTAATGCGGGCGCGTTAAAAGCCGGGGGTATGGTGGCTTCAATGGATCAGGGCGGTTCTCCCATTACCTGGTTACTGATTCAGGTTTTCTCCCCGCAAAATATTCCCGGTTTCATTGTTATCGGCGCAATTTATCTTACCGGTATTTTCATGACCTGGCGTAGAGCGCGTGGTTTTATTAAACAAGAGAAAGCCGTTCTCGCAGAATAATTTTTACCTGAGGGGGAGGTTATCCCCCTTAACAATCAGGAGTTTTTATGAAATCAGTGGTGAATGATACTGATGGTATCGTGCGCGTAGCAGAAAGCGTCATTCCTGAAATTAAACATCAGGATGAGGTGCGGGTAAAAATTGCCAGCTCGGGCTTATGTGGTTCCGATTTACCCAGGATATTTAAAAATGGTGCACATTATTATCCAATAACGTTAGGCCATGAATTTAGTGGCTATATTGATGCGGTGGGATCCGGTGTTGATGATTTACACCCCGGCGATGCGGTTGCCTGTGTGCCGTTATTACCCTGTTTTACTTGTCCAGAGTGTCTGAAAGGGTTTTATTCCCAGTGCGCAAAATATGATTTTATTGGCTCACGGCGTGATGGTGGATTTGCCGAATATATTGTCGTTAAGCGAAACAATGTCTTTGCACTACCTGCGGATATGCCTATTGAGGATGGCGCTTTTATTGAACCGATTACCGTTGGCCTGCATGCGTTCCATTTAGCGCAAGGATGTGAGAATAAAAACGTTATTATTATTGGTGCCGGAACCATTGGCCTGCTGGCAATTCAGTGCGCTGTCGCGCTGGGAGCAAAGAGTGTGACGGCTATCGACATTAGCTCAGAAAAACTGGCACTGGCAAAATCTTTCGGTGCGATGCAAACATTTAACAGCCGTGAAATGAGCGCGCCGCAAATACAGGGCGTTTTACGCGAGCTGCGCTTTAATCAGCTTATCCTCGAGACGGCTGGCGTCCCGCAAACCGTCGAACTGGCGGTAGAGATTGCCGGTCCTCATGCCCAACTGGCGCTGGTGGGCACGTTGCATCAGGATCTGCATTTAACATCTGCAACGTTTGGCAAAATATTGCGTAAAGAGCTGACGGTTATCGGCAGTTGGATGAACTACTCCAGCCCTTGGCCGGGGCAGGAGTGGGAAACGGCGAGCCGGTTGCTGACAGAACGTAAGTTAAGCCTGGAGCCATTAATCGCTCACCGTGGAAGCTTTGAAAGCTTTGCCCAGGCGGTGCGTGACATCGCTCGTAATGCTATGCCGGGCAAAGTGTTGCTCATTCCCTGAAACCGCGGGCCAGCGTGATGCTGGCCCGGTATTGTGCAAAACAGATCATTCACCAATGGTTCCCCTTCGTTTACACTAGCCACAATTGAATATGGGTAAATGACGATGAATTCATTCGAGCGAAGGAATAAGATCATCCAATTAGTGAATGAACAGGGAACCGTGCTTGTTCAGGATCTGGCGGGAGTATTTGCTGCCTCGGAAGCGACAATCCGTGCCGATTTGCGCTTTCTCGAACAAAAAGGCGTGGTTACGCGCTTTCATGGCGGTGCGGCGAAAATAATGTCAGGTAATAGCGAAACCGAGACCCAGGAAGTCGGGTTTAAAGAGCGATTTCAGCTCGCCAGCGCGCCGAAAAACAGAATAGCGCAGGCGGCAGTCAAAATGATCCACGAAGGGATGACCGTTATTCTCGACAGCGGAAGTACCACAATGCTTATCGCCGAAGGATTAATGACCGCCAAAAATATCACGGTGATTACCAACAGTCTCCCGGCGGCGTTTGCCCTTTCCGAAAATAAAGACATTACTCTGGTCGTCTGCGGTGGCACGGTCCGCCATAAAACGCGCTCGATGCATGGATCTATTGCTGAACGTTCCCTGCAGGATATTAATGCCGATTTAATGTTTGTCGGTGCTGATGGTATTGATGCGGTTAATGGTATTACGACCTTTAATGAAGGTTATTCCGTTAGCGGTGCGATGGTGACAGCGGCGAATAAAGTGATTGCCGTTCTTGATTCATCGAAATTTAATCGTCGCGGTTTTAATCAGGTACTGCCAATCGAAAAAATTGACATTATTATTACCGATGATGCTGTGTCTGAGGTGGATAAACTGGCATTGCAGAAGACACGGGTAAAATTAATTACGGTGTAGTATTGTTCTGTATGCCGGATAAGGTGTTTACACCGTATCCGGCATTACGGATTCTCTCTGGTTCAACAGAGAATAGTTTGATTAACGCAACAATGGACAATCTGGTGGTAATCGACAACGCAACGCCGCCGGAAGTATTTCAATATGGAAGTTTTGCCCACTCAACGGTTCGCCATCAAGATTAAAAGTGATTTCGTGTGGGGCTTGTATATCAAACCACGACGAAGCACCTTCGATAATATTCGGGTTATCTTCGTCAGATTTTAAGGTTGATACGAGAGTCGGAATAATTTCATCGCCGGTAAAAATGCGCAGTTGCAGCAAGCCATCGTTAATTAATGCGTTCGGGCACAATTGTTGACCGCCACCGGCCTGACGCCCGTTACCAATACCAATGACCAGGGCGTCACCTTGCCAGTGAAAGTTTTCACCGCGGATTTCACAACGGTCCGGTTGCAGAGTGTCCATGCGCATTAAGCCATGAATGATGTAAGAGACGCCACCCAGCGCGGCTTTTAATTTTTCCGGCGTTTCTGTGGTAATACGCGTCCCAAACCCGCCTGTCGCCATATTAATAAAACAGGTTTGTTTGTTGACCTGCGCCATATCTATCGCAATGGCGTTACCGGCAATTGCCAGTTTCAGCGCCTTATCCAGTGCCTCAGGAATCCCTACACTAGTGGCAAAATCATTGGCAGTTCCTAATGGTAAAATTCCCAGCGCGGGTATGTCATCCCCCTCACATTGAATCAATGCCGTAGAAACTTCATTAATGGTGCCATCGCCACCACCGGCAATCACTGTTGCGACGCCTAACTTCCGGGCCTCCTCTACAAATCGTGCAGCATCGCCTTTCTCCCAGGTGATCCGCACATGGATCGTCATTCCTTCCTCACGCAACAGCATAATTGCTTCGCGCAAGGGTAGATTGTCAGTACTTTTGCCATTAAGAATCAGTAAGCTGGCGGGAAATTCTGCCATGATCGTATGTGCCTTTATGATTGGTCTGTAGATAGTGTAGAGCAGAAAAGAAAAGGTGGAGTCAGAACAGGATGAAAGTCGGAGGATAAAAAGTCAGTTCAGGTATGGGGATTCAGTGCTTACCACCAGGACCTTACAATGGGGACAGCGAATATTAACGGTAGCCACTGATAAATTTTAAAAAAGAGAATATACCTAATATTCAACTAAACAGTGGCATCTTCAATATACTATTCAAAATATATTAAAGTCCCCCATGGGGTTACCCGGAAGGGCCTCTATGTCTGTAATTCCTACTTATGTAGGAAATGTTGTACAGAACATTTATTATAATCCTATTCAATTATAATAATCATGCCATTATTATATTTAAACACCAGAGCGTGTCGTTGGTATTTAATGGGGGAAGGTGAGATGAAAAAGATAGCTGCTATATCATTAATTAGTATTTTTCTTATGTCTGGGTGTGCTGTACATAATGATGAGACAAGTATCGGTAAATTTGGTCTTGCATATAAAAGTAATATTCAGCGTAAACTCGATAACCAATACTACACCGAAGCCGAAGCTTCTTTAGCCAGGGGCAGAATATCTGGTGCAGAAAATATAGTAAAAAATGATGCAGCCCATTTCTGTGTTACTCAGGGCAAAAAAATGCAGATAGTTAAATTGAAGACAGAAGGTGCAGGATTACATGGCGTTGCTCGTCTGACATTCAAATGTGGAGAGTGAGAATAGATTCAAGACTACCATGCACATATTTATTTTATCTGTGATGGGATATTCTTCAACACCATTATTGAATGTGAGTAATAATGACAAACAGATAGATGAAACTAAAGCAGAATTTTTATTTTATGCAGCCATCAGAAAATGATGTCAAAAATATTCCAATGCTTTAGGTTCATTTTTTGGTAAGCGTCAAACATGCGCGTTCTGGCTGTGCGTAACCGGAACCTGTGCGAGCACGATGTCGATAAGTGAAAGGCATCGTGCTATTAAGGGAGATTCTATCGATGTGGTCAATGGAAGACGGTGACCAGGGATAGGGCTTATGCATAAAAAATAAGCCTGTGTAAGGGAGATTACACAGGCTAAGGAGGTGGTTCCTGGTACAGCTAGCATTTTATGGGTTATGTTTTTCAGCGAAACGGATGATAACCTTAATAAATGCAGCTGTATGTGATCGGTTTCTAAGAATTTTCCATCCGGGAAAAATAATCGAAATTAATCACTTACCGTGGGGGTTACGCGTGGTTTCCCCGGAGAAATTACGCATCAGCAGCGCGTAATTTAGCTCAAGATCCTGCGGCACCGGGAGCCACACAGTATAACCATCGCCTGGTGCGACCGGCATAGCTTCACCTTTGGCGTTTTCCATGTGCTCAAGGGTAAAGTTAATGTTGCCTTGCGGCGTCATTAGCTCAAGGCTGTCGCCAACGGAGAATTTATTTTTCACCGCTACCGCCGCGAGGTCCCCCTTGCGCTCACCGGTAAACTCACCAACAAACTGCTGGCGGTCAGAAACTGAATAACCGTATTCGTAGTTCTGATAATCGTCGTGAGTATGACGACGCAGGAAACCTTCGGTATAGCCACGATGCGCCAGACCTTCCAGAGTTTCCAGCAGGCTGGTATCGAACGGTTTGCCCGCAGCGGCGTCATCGATAGCTTTACGGTAAACCTGCGCGGTGCGTGCGCAATAGTAGAAAGATTTGGTACGGCCTTCGATTTTCAGCGAATGCACGCCCATTTTGGTCAGGCGTTCAACATGGGCGATGGCGCGCAGATCTTTCGAGTTCATGATGTAAGTGCCGTGCTCATCTTCAAACGCGGTCATATACTCGCCCGGACGCTGGGCTTCTTCGATCATAAACACTTTGTCGGTTGGCGCGCCGATACCCAGCGTCGGCTCAACATTTTGCACCGGAATCGGCTCGTACTTGTGTACGATGTTGCCAACGTCATCTTCTTTCCCTTCCTGGACGTTGTACTCCCAGCGGCAGGCGTTGGTGCAGGTGCCCTGGTTCGGGTCGCGCTTGTTGATATAGCCAGAGAGCAGGCAGCGACCGGAGTAGGCCATGCACAGCGCGCCGTGAACGAAGATTTCGATTTCCATATCCGGCACCTGATTGCGGATCTCTTCAATCTCTTCCAGTGACAGTTCGCGAGAGAGGATCACGCGGGTCAGGCCCATTTGCTGCCAGAATTTCACCGTCGCCCAGTTCACGGCGTTAGCCTGTACCGAGAGATGGATCGGCATTTCAGGGAAGTGCTCACGCACCAGCATAATCAGCCCTGGATCGGACATAATCAGCGCATCCGGCCCCATTTCCACCACCGGTTTCAGGTCACGGATAAAGGTTTTCAGCTTGGCGTTGTGCGGTGCAATGTTGACCACGACATAAAACTTTTTCCCCAGCGCGTGGGCTTCGTTAATGCCGAGTTGAAGATTTTCGTGGTTGAATTCGTTGTTGCGCACACGCAGGGAGTAACGCGGCTGGCCCGCATAAACAGCATCTGCGCCATAAGCGAAAGCGTAACGCATATTTTTCAGCGTTCCCGCCGGGGAAAGGAGTTCCGGTTTAAACATAATTCTCTCGTTCTGATGACAGGTCAGATCCGCTTCACCTGATGAAGCGGTCAGGGGAGTGCCCCCACTTTAAGGGCGGGCATTGTAGCGCTGTGGAGGTAACTGGTAAAGCGCCGGACGCCAACAACCTACGCCCGGCATCGTAATTACGTATTGTCTTTCACCGTCTGGCTTGTGCCATTTGCTTTAACGGAGGCAATTCCGGTTTCACGAGATTGCGCGGTGGCGTACATCTGGCTGGAGCCGATAATTTGATGATTGGCGGCTTTCAGATTGAAATAGAATTTGCCGTTGCTTGCCGTTTTTTTCTCATAGCGTTCTTCTTGCGGGCTGTTGCTACGTACCGACGCGATGCCCTTTTCCGCAGAGGCTTTTGAGGTATACAGCTCGCTGGTGAGGATAGTCTCACCATTGCCCGCTTTTAGCACAAACCGGAATTGATTATCACTGCTCTTACTGAGTTCAAACCAACCAGCCATAATGACTCCTTGATTGAAATTGCGTATCGAAAACAGCATCTAAAAGGACTGTTTGCCGATTAAAGTATGAGCGATTTTCTGGTGCCTGCCAGGGCGGAGAGATCATGTCAGTTTGCTGACTATGCGTGGGATAATGTTGCCGGATCTGGTCTGAAGGCCAGATCCGGCAGGTAAAAATGTTAAACGATGCGGCAGGCGTCGGCTTCCCAGCGGTAACCGACGCCGTAAACGGCGCGGATAAATGACTGTTCGGCGTCGAGAGATTCCAGCTTGCGGCGCAGGTTTTTAATGTGGCTGTCGATGGTACGGTCGGTTACCACGCGGTAGTCGTCATAAAGATGGTTCAGCAACTGCTCGCGGGAGAACACTTTTCCTGGTTCATGAGAGAGCGTTTTCAGCAGTCGAAATTCTGCAGGCGTCAGGTCAAGCATTTTACCGCGCCAGGAAGCCTGAAAACGACCTTCGTCGATAATCAACGGGCTTTCAGCATCCTGTTGCTGCAACTCACGCTGCGGTTTGCAACGGCGCAAAATGGTTTTGACGCGCGCTACCACTTCCCGTGGGCTGTACGGCTTGCAGATATAGTCATCTGCGCCAATCTCCAACCCCAGCAGGCGGTCGATCTCTTCGATTTTTGCCGTCACCATCACGATCGGAATGTCAGAAAAACGACGAATTTCCCGGCACAGCGTCAGGCCATCGGTGCCAGGGAGCATCAGATCCAACAGGATCAGATCCGGTGGTGTCTGGCGCACATATGGCAGTACCTGATCGCCGTGGCTAATCAACGTTGGCGCATAGCTCGCAGCACGCAGATAATCAATGAGCAACTGCCCCAGCTTCGGTTCATCTTCCACGATCAAAATACGCGGTGTGTTTTCGTCGATTGGTAACTCGGTCATACTTCTCTCTGTAAATCCCGTTCCAGCGGTAACTCTACTGTAATGCTAAGCCCGCCAAAAGGCGAATGGGCGGCAATAATGCGGCCGTTATGTGCTTCAACAATGTTCAGGCAAATCGCCAGCCCCAGCCCGGAACCACCGCTGGCGCGGTTGCGGGAACCTTCGGTGCGATAAAAACGTTCAAACAATTTTTGTAGCTGATCGTCACTGACACCCGGCGCACTGTCGGCAAAGGTCAGGCGCACCGTTTTGTCGTGCTGCTCGGCAGAGATTTTCAGGCTGCCGCCGCTGTCAGTGTAGCGCAGGCTGTTTTCCAGTAAGTTATTGAACAACTGCATTAAACGATCGCGATCGCCAAATACGGTAATACTGTCTGGCAGGGAAAATTGCAATTTCAGGCCACGGCTGGCGAATCGTTCGCGAAATGCGCCTCCCGCCACTTCCAGCAGTGGGATCAAATCTATCGGTGCTTTTTGATAGGCGAGAGCGCCTTCATCAGACATAGACAATTGATGGAGATCGTCAACCAGTTTTGTCAGTGTACCTACTTCTGCCTGTAAAGAAGCCAGCGTCTCCGGCGTGAATTTACGCACACCATCCTGAATGGCTTCCAGTTCGCCGCGCAGTACTGCTAAAGGCGTGCGCAGTTCATGAGAAATATCGGCCATAAAATCGCGGCGCATCTGCTGGTTTTTCTCCAGTGTGCTGGCGAGTTGATTGAAATCCTCTGCCAGTCTGCCCAACTCATCTTCGCTGGTGGGGGCTACGCGAGTAGTGAAATCACCCGCTGCCAGTTTGTGCGTGCCATCCACCAGTCGTTTTACCGGAGCCAGCAAACCGCGCGCCAGTGGGAATGTCGCCAGCGCCGCTAATAAGGTAGATAAAGCCACAATCAGCCAACTGGTTTGCCGCTGTTGTCTGTCAAAATTGATATCAGTATTACGGGTCAGTCGTTCAACAGGGGAGGCGATCACCGCGCCAACTTCCGCACCATTGACCATAATGGGCCGCCGTGTGCCGTCGGGTGGAACTGGTGCTCGCGGGCCAACCAGCACTTTGTTGTTTTGATCAACCACCCAAAATTGTGTGCGCCAGCCGTGTGGCGGCATACCGGGGCCGGGCTTATCTTCGTTGTTATCATGCTCCAGTGAACGTAGGATCTGAAATACAAAGCGATCGTTATTACGCAGGAAGCGCCAGTTCCCGTGCTGGGCGTACTGCTCACCAAGCGCATCGCCGAGCATTTGCAGCCGTTGTTCATTACCATGCTTGATGTAATCGATAAAGCCGCGCTCAAAACTGATACGTACCGCCCAGTGCATCGTGATCAATAAGACAATGCAGGTGGCGAAAATCGCCAGAAACAGTTTGCCGGTAATACCGGGTCGCCAGAACTTCATTGCGCGCTCCTTTTTCGCCGTGAAATAGCCACATTTTGATGCGTATCGTTCGGCACTCTGGCAAAGATGAACGCCGGAAGGGCGATGATAGACGCCATGCTAAGCCAGGTGTACATAAAGACGGTTTGTGTGGTGCCGCTGTCGACGCTGACATGCTGCGAACCAAAAAGTCCCAGCAACAGCCCGGCGATGGTGACGCCAATACTCATCGACAATTGCATAATCATCGACAGCAGACTGTTGCCGCTGCTCGCCAGGTTGTCCGGGAGATCTTTCAGCGTCAGGGTGTTCATGGAGGAGAAACGTGTCGAGTTGACCATTCCTTGTAAAAACAGGACGAACGGCAAAACGTAGTACCAGCCCAGCAGAGCGGTAGTCATAAACAACAGGGTGACCAGCGACAGGCCCAGCGTGGTCGCCACCAGTACCCGACGATAACCAAAGCGATTCACTACCTGTACCACAATTCGCTTCATTCCCATGCTGCCGAGTACCATCGGGATCATCATCAGTCCGGCATGAAACGGCGAGAAACCGAGGCCAATTTGCAGGAAAACCGGTGTCATAAAGGGCAACATGCCACTGCCAATACGTCCGGCAAAGCTCCCCGCCAGGCCCAGCGAAAAGGTACGAGTGCGGAACAGTTTCAGACTGAACAGGGCGCGGTTGTTATTTTGGGCGTGCAGCAGATAAAGCACCAGTGCTACCACGCCAACTGCGACCAGGCCAGCAATCGCCAGCGGCGATAAACCTGTACCTTTACTGCCGTCCAGCGCCAGGGTTAATACCGCCATGCCAACCGCCAGCAACAGAAAGCCGGAGAGATCAAAGCGCCGCGTCTGCATGGTGTAGTTCGGCATTAACATCAGTGTGGCGATCGCGCCAATAATTCCCACCGGAATGTTGATCAAAAAGATCCAGTGCCACGATGCGTACTCCACCAGCAGACCGCCGAGCGCCGGGCCAAGCAGCGGCCCGACCTGACCGGGCAGCGTGACAAAGGTCATCGCCGCCATATATTGCTCGCGCGGTACGATTTTCATCACCGTCAACCTGCCGACCGGCACCATCATCGCGCCGCCAACGCCCTGTAACGCGCGTGCCAGCAACAGTTCGTTCAGCGTGCCGGAAAGCGCGCAAAACAGTGAACCGAGAGTAAACAGCACGATGGCGGTAAAGAAAATATTGCGCACGCCGACTTTGTCCGCCAGCCAGCCGCTGGCGGGCAGCATCACCGCCACGGTCAGTACATAAGAGACAATGACCATGTGCATATGCAACGGACTTTCCCCGAGGCTTTGCGCCATTGAGGGAAGCGCGGTGTTAACGATGGTGGTGTCCAGCGACTGCATAAAGAAGCCGAAAGCCACAATCCACAATTGCCAGCGGGTGCTGTCGGGAAGATCTGTCATTTACTCGGTTACCGCTTGTTTAGGTTTACGCGAAAAACGCATCCGCAGACGGTCGAAAAAGAGATACACCACCGGCGTGGTATACAGCGTCAGAAGCTGGCTCATGACCAGACCGCCGACAATGGTGATCCCCAATGGTTGCCGCAACTCCGAGCCGTCACCGCCCGACAATACCAGCGGCAGCGCACCAAACAGCGCCGCCAGGGTAGTCATCATAATCGGGCGAAAACGCAGCAGACAGGCCTGGAAAATAGCTTCCTGCGGCGTCAGGTTACCGTGCCGTTGGGCTTCAAGCGCAAAATCGACCATCATAATGGCGTTTTTCTTCACGATGCCGATTAATAACATGATCCCTATCAGCGCAATTAGGCTGAACGGGGCATTGAACAGCTCCAGCGCCAACAGCGCTCCGACGCCCGCCGAAGGTAGGGTGGAGAGAATCGTCAGTGGATGCACATAACTCTCGTAAAGGATACCCAGTACGATATATACCGTGGCGATGGCGGCGATAATCAGGATCACCTGTGAGTTCATCGTCTCCTGGAACACCTGCGCTGTTCCGGCAAAACTGCCGCGCACCGTCGAAGGCACACCAAGCTGGGTCATTGCGCGATCGATCGCCGCACTGGCGTCCGAGAGCGATTTCCCGGTCGGCAGGTTGAACGAAATGGTCGAGGCCGCCGATAATCCCTGATGATTCACCGACAGTGGAGCGTTCGCCGGTTGCCATTTAGCGAAATACGACAGCGGGATCGCTTTTCCTTCGTTATTGATAACGAACATTTTTTCCAGTGCACTGATGTCCTGGGTATAGCGCGGATCCACTTCCATCACCACTTTGTACTGGTTCATCGGCTGGTAAATGGTCGAGATTTGCCGCTGACCGAAGGCGTTATTTAACAGGCTGTTGGCGGCTTGCACGTCAATTCCCAATCGCGCCATGGTGTCGCGATCGTAAATAAGGTTCATCTCCGCGCCATTATCTTCCTGATCGGAGTTAACATCAGCCAGCTCTGGCAATGTCGCCAGTTTTTTGCGGATTTTCGGCTCCCATTCGCGCAGTGCCGCCAGGTCGTCGGATAACAACGTGTACTGGTAACTGGCGTTAGCCTGACGTCCGCCAACGCGAATATCCTGTACCGCCATCAGGAACAGATTCGCTCCCGGTTCTTTAGCCAGTTTTTTACGCAAGCGATCGATAATCTGTTGGGCCGTTTCGCTCCGCTCGCCGCGTGGTTTAAGGGTGATAAACATCATTCCACTGTTCACCCGTGAACCGCCGGTAAAGCCGGTGACATTATCCACCGCCGGATCGTCACGGATAATTTTCATGAAGTCCTGCAACTTACCGCGCATCGCCTGAAACGAAATACTCTGGTCAGCCTGTATCCCACCCATCAGTACGCCGGTGTCCTGCTCCGGGAAGAAGGTTTTCGGGATCGAGATATACAGCCAGATATTCAGCGCAATGGTGCCAAGCAGCACCACGCCCACCAGACGGGTATGATTGAGCACCCATTTCAGCGACTTGCCATAGCCTTGTTGCAGGGCTACCAACATGCGACCAAAGCCACGCAGTCGCTTTTGCTCGCGCGGCTTGCTGGCTTTTAGCATCCAGCCGCACATCATCGGCGTTAACGTCAGGGAAACCAGCAGCGAAATACCAATGGCGACAGAAAGCGTCACGGCAAACTCGCGTAACAGGCGACCCGGCAATCCGCCCATCAACAGCAGCGGCAGGAACACCGCCACCAGTGACAGACTCATCGACAGCACCGTAAAGCCGACTTCGCGAGTACCTTGTAGCGCGGCCTGTAGCGGTTTCATCCCCGCTTCCAGATGACGGGCAATGTTTTCCAGCACCACGATGGCGTCATCCACCACAAAGCCAGTGGCGATAGTGAGCGCCATTAACGAAAGATTATTGAGACTGAAACCACACAGGTACATCGCCGCAAACGTACCAATCAGCGAAACCGGCACCGCAACGGCGGGAATAATGGTGGCGCGACCCGAACGCAGGAACAAAAACACCACCAGAATCACCAGTGCAACTGAGATTACCAGCGTCTGCTCAACCTCTTCCAGCGACGCGCGGATAGTAGGGGAGCGATCTTGGGCAATTTGCAGATCAATTGCTGCCGGGATGGTGGATTGTAATTCCGGCAGACGGGCGCGGATGCTGTCTACCGTCTGGATAATATTGGCTTCCGGCAGCTTGCGGATCATCAGCAAAATAGCCGGTTTGGCGTTGGTCATCCCGGCGTTGCGCACATCCTGTACTGAGTCGGTCACCGTCGCCACATCGCCCAGACGAACCGCTCCGCCGTTGTTGTAATGAATAATCAGCGGCTGATATTCAGCGGCGGTTTTCAGTTCATCGTTAGTCTGGATCTGCCAGCGGTGAGTACCATCTTCCAGCGCCCCCTGCGGTTTACGCACGTTGGCATTGCTGATGGCGGTGCGTACGTCGTCCAGCGAGACGCCCTGATTAAACAGCGCCTGCGGATTCAGCCCGACGCGTACGGCGGGCAGCGAGCTGCCGCCAACATCGACATCACCGACACCGTCGATTTGCGAAATCGTCGGAGCCAGCTGTGTCGAGGCGAAATCGTACAGTTCACCCTGCGAATAAGTATCGGATGTCAGCGTGAGGATCATAATTGGCGCATCCGATGGGTTCGCTTTGCGATAGGTCGGACGGCTGGGCATCCCGCTGGGTAGCAGACTTTGCGCGGCGTTGATCGCCGCCTGCACATCGCGCGCTGCGCCGTTGATATCCCGGTCAAAATCAAACTGCAAAATAATGCGCGTGCTGCCGAGCGAACTGCTGGAGGTCATTTCGCTGACTCCGGCAATGCGCCCAAGTGAGCGCTCCAGCGGCGTGGCAACGGAAGACGCCATTGTTTCTGGTGACGCACCGGGCAGCGAGGCGCTGACCATGATCACCGGAAAATCGACCTGCGGCAGCGGGGCGACTGGCAGCATACGGAAACCCAGTATGCCGCACAGGGTAATGGCGACCGACAGTAAAATCGTCGCCACCGGGCGGTAAATGAAGAGGGCAAAAAACTTCACTTACGCCTCCTCTTCATGACGGGCAAAACGGCTTTTGGTCCACAATGCCAGACGGTCGAACAACAGATAAATCACCGGCGTGGTAAACAGCGTCAGCACCTGGCTGACAATCAGACCGCCGACCATGCCGATACCTAACGGACGACGCAGTTCCGCGCCGACCCCGGTACTCAACATCAGCGGCAGCGCACCAAGCAGAGCCGCCAGAGTGGTCATCAGGATCGGACGAAAACGCAACAGACAGGCCTGGTAAATAGCTTCGCGCGGCGACATGCCTTGCTCGCGCTCAGCAGCCAGCGCGAAGTCGATCATCATGATGGCGTTCTTCTTCACGATACCGATCAGCAAAATAATGCCGATAATGGCAATCACATCCAGTTCGCTACCGGCAATCATTAACGCCAGCAGCGCGCCGACCCCTGCGGTGGGTAGCGTCGAGAGAATGGTGATCGGGTGAATAAAGCTCTCGTACAGAATGCCGAGCACGATATACATCGCCACCACCGCCGCGACAATCAGCCAGACAGTGCTGCCCAGCGCCGACTGGAAGGCGAGGGTGCTGCCCTGGAACTGCGTGGTGATATCCACCGGCAGATTCAGCGTCTTCTCTGTGTCCATAATCGCCTGCACCGCATCGCCCAGCGAATAGTTATCCGGCACGTTAAAGGAGATAGTCGTTACCGGGAACTGATCCAGATGGTTGATGGAAAGCGGCGCAAAACGCTGCTCAATTTTGGCAATTGAGCTTAACGGCACCACGCCACCGTCGCTGCTGGTCAGGCGAATGGTATCCAGCGCCGCGAGGCCTGGGGTATTTTCGGTGTTGTGTTCCAGCACCACGCGATACTGGTTAGCCTGAGTATAAATAGTGGAAATCAGTCGCTGACCAAACGCGTTGTACAGGGCGTTATCGACATCCGCCATGCTGATCCCCAGACGGCTGGCGCTGTCCCTGTCGACATTGACATACGCCACCAGCCCTTTGTCCTGCCAGTCGCTGGAGACATCAGAAAGCTGTGGCAGCTGCTGGAGTTTTTCCATCAACTGTGGCACCCAGGTACTGAGCGCATCCAGTGACGTGGCCTGCAAGGTAAACTGGTACTGGGTGCGGCTGACCTGAGTATCAATAGTCAGGTCCTGCGTTGGTTGCAGGAAGAGATCTACGCCCGGCACTTTATCCACCGCCGTTTGCAGACGGGCGATGACTTTTTGCACCCGGTCATCTCGTTCATCCAGTGGTTTGAGATTGATCTGTAAACGCGCACTGTTCAGCGACGGGTTAGTGCCATCAACGCCAACAAATGAGGTCAAACTTTGCACTGCCGGATCCTGCAAAATCACGTCCGCGACCTGGCGTTGCCGCTGGGCCATATTGGCAAAGGAGCTGGATTGCGGTGCCTGCAAAGTGCCCTGAATTATGCCGTTGTCCTGTACCGGGAAGAAACCTTTCGGAATGAACACCCACAGCAGCACGCTAAGCAGCAGCGTGCTGAGCGCTACGCTTAAGGTCAGCCACGGATGATTCAGCACTTTCGCCAGTCCACGACCATAGGCGGCGATTATCCTGTCGAACATTTTCTCCGAGGCACGGGAGAAGCGGTTCTGTTTACGCAGCGACTCCTGGCTGAGCATCCGCGCGCACATCATCGGTGTCAGGGTCAGCGACACCACTGCTGAGATCAAAATCGCGACTGCCAGGGTAATAGCAAATTCGCGGAACAGTCGCCCGACGATATCGCCCATAAACAGCAGGGGGATCAATACCGCAATCAGCGAGAAGGTCAGCGAGATAATGGTAAAGCCGATTTCACCCGCGCCTTTGAGCGCGGCTGCCAGCGGTTTTTCGCCTTTTTCGATATAGCGGGAAATGTTTTCGATCACCACGATGGCGTCATCGACCACGAATCCGGTGGCGATAGTTAACGCCATCAACGTCAGGTTATTGATTGAAAAATCGAGAAACACCATGACCGCAAAGGTGCCAATTAACGACAGCGGTACAGCAACACCGGGAATGATGGTCGCCGGAATATTGCGCAAAAACAGGTAGATAATCATGACTACCAGCGCGATAGCCATCATCAGCTCAAACTGGGTATCGTCGACCGATGCGCGGATATTGGTGGTACGGTCAGAAAGTACCGTCACCTTCACCGATTTCGGCAGACTCTCGGTGAGCTGTGGTAGCATCTGCCGGATGCTGTCGGCGGTGGAGATAATGTTAGCACCGGGCTGGCGCTGAACATTCATCACAATGGCCTGTTCTTTGTTCGCCCACGCGCCGAGCCAGCTGTTTTCTGCTCCTTGCTCTACGGTTGCGACATCGCCAAGACGAATTGGTGCGCCGTTCTGGTAGGCGATGATTAGCTGGCGATACTCTTCGGCGGATTGCATCTGGTCATTCGCTGACAGCGTGACCGCGCGAGAAGGGCCGTCAAGGCTCCCTTTCGCTGAGTTAACGTTCGCGCCAGTAATGGCGGTGCGCACACTTTCGCTGGTCAGGCCGAGAGCGGCAATTGCCTGAGCGTTGAGTTTTACGCGTACCGCCGGACGCTGCCCGCCGGAAAGTGTCACCAGCCCTACGCCGGAAATCTGCGAGATTTTCTGCGCGACGCGGGTTTCCACCATATCTTCCACCTGCGTCATCGGCATGGCGGTTGAGGTGACAGCGAGCGTCATGATCGGTGGATCTGCCGGGTTCACTTTGCTGTAAACCGGCGGGTTAGGCAGATCGCTCGGTAGCAGGTTGGTCGCAGCGTTAATCGCGGCCTGCACTTCCTGCTCGGCGACATCCAGCGGCAATGTTAGCTGGAACTGTAAAGTGATAACTGACGCACCGCCGGAACTTTGCGACGACATCTGTTTCAGGCCAGACATCTGCCCGAACTGGCGTTCGAGCGGCGCGGTAACGGCAGAGGTCATGACATCCGGGCTTGCACCTGGATAAAGCGTGACCACCTGAATGGTTGGATAGTCCACTTCCGGCAGCGCCGAAACGGGCAGGGCGCGATAACCGATAATCCCGGCGAGTAAGATCGCCACCATCAGCAGCGTGGTGGCGACAGGACGCATAATAAACAGGCGCGACGGGCCGCCTGTGCTGCTCGGGGGTAACACCTGCATCAGGAGCGTGCTCCTTTTTTCGTGTCTTCGCGGCTGGCGGCTTTTTCTTCCGGAGTAGTGGCGCTCTGGGCTTCCACCACTTCCACTTTCGCCCCTTCGGTCAGGCGATCAATTCCGTCCGTCACTACGCGGTCGCCCGCAGAAATACCTGCGCGGATCACCACTTTCTGACTGTCCTGAATGCCTGGTGTCACCAGATGTTTGCTGACCTTGTTTTCGCTATTCAGCACCCAGACAAAATGGCCTTCGTTGCCCATTTGCAGGGCGGCGGTTGGGATCACCACGGCGTTTTGTTCGGTGTCGACTAACATGCGTGCGTTAACAAACTGATTGGGAAACAGCGCATCATCCTGATTATTAAAGCGTGCTTTCACTTTAATCGTACCGGTAGTGGCATCGATTTGGTTATCAAGGCTTAACAGTGTGCCTTCACTTAATTTCTTCGAGTTGGTGCGATCCCAGGCTTCTACCACCAGCGGTTTTCCGGCTTTTTGCGCCTGCACAACGGTGGCGATATCGCTTTCCGGCAGAGTAAAGACCAGATCGATAGGATGTGTTTGGGTGATCACCACAATCCCGGTGGTGTCGCCACTGGAGATTTGGTTACCAACATCAACCTGCTTGAGACCAACGCGACCATCAACTGGTGCGGTGATACGGCTCCAGTCGAGTTGCAACTGCGCGCTGGCGACGCTTGCTTCATCAGCCTTAATGGTGCCTTCGGTTTCACTGACCAGCGCTTGTTGGGCATCCAGTTCCTGACGAGATACGAGATTGGTTTTTGCCAGTTGTTGATAACGCGCCAGGTCACGGCGGGCGTTGGCGAGCGTGGCTTTATCTTTTGCCAGTTGGCCCTGGGCTTGTGCTAATGCAACTTTGAACTGGCTTGGGTCAATTTCTGCCAGTAAATCGCCGGCTTTGACCTGCTGGCCTTCCTGGAAATGTAACGCCATCAGTTGACCGTCCACGCGGCTGCGCACCGTAACAGTATTAGCGGCGGTAATGGTGCCAAGCCCGGTGAGGTAACGTGGAACAGCCTGTTCTACTGCGGTCGCCGCCTGAACAGGAGCTAATGGGCCGGCACGCATACCACGGCGACCACCCGCTGGCGATTGCTGCGCTTGTTTCGTCGCCCCAGGGGCTGCACTCTGGGAGTCATTGCGGCCTTGCCAGAACCAGAATGCGGCGATGGCGGCGATAACCACCACGATTACGATTACCCAACGGGATTTATAACTGCCTTTCATCGTTAAGAGTTTCTCTTCCTGAAACGTTTCGCGGAATGATACTAGTGTAGCCAGCCAATAAGGGAGAAAAATGGAGGAATTATGAAACACTGTCGGGAATCGTCTGAATGACGGGCACTTTTGCGAGCACGCATCCAGTAATAACACATGAAACTATTTTATCTACGCGTTAGCGATAGACTGCTTGCATGGCGAAAGGAGATAAGCCGACGATTTCAGCGGGACGCTGAAACGGGAAAGCCCCTCCCGAGGAAGGGGCCATAAATAAGGAAAGGGTCATGATGAAGTGGATCATCATCGTGGTGCTCTTAGTCATAAGCTTCCCGGCTTACTAAGACTACCAGGGCGGGGGAAACCCCGCTCAACCCTCATTCCTGAAAGTATGCCTTCACGGTCCAATTGTCAATCCGCAGACTTTGCAGTCTGCGATCCTGCCAGCAAATATTCTTTGCGAGTCGTTACGCAATAATCACACTTGAAACTATTTTATCCGCAAGTCAGCGATAGACTGCATACAGGGCGAAAGGAGGTAAGCCGAAGATTTCAGCGGGACGCTGAAACGGGAAAGCCCCTCCCGAGGAAGGGGCCTTAAATAAGGAAAGGGTCATGATGAAGCTACTCATCATCGTGGTGCTCTTAGTCATTAGCTACCCAGCATACTAAGACTACCAGGGCGGGGGAAACCCCGCTCTACCCTCACTCCTGAAATTATGTCACTCAACCCTTGTTGTCAATCTGTAAGCCCACGTTCTTGCGAGGCGAATAGCAAAATCTTCTGCGCCGCCGGGCCTAATTCTGAAAGTTTCTTCGTTTGCTCTTATTTCATTATTGCAGTCGGTATGATACCGGACCTCAATAATTCTCTAAGAAAGGATTTCTTATGAGCGAACAAATCACGTTTGCCACCAGCGATTTTGCCAGTAACCCGGAACCACGTTGCCCCTGCATTTTGCTGCTGGATGTTTCTGGTTCTATGAACGGTAGACCCATTAATGAACTTAACGCCGGATTGGTTACCTTTCGCGATGAGCTGCTTGCCGATTCGCTGGCCTTAAAAAGAGTGGAACTCGGCATTGTGACGTTCGGCCCGGTGCATGTGGAACAACCCTTTACCAGCGCCGCTAATTTTTTCCCGCCCATCCTGTTTGCCCAGGGCGATACACCAATGGGCTCTGCCATTACCAAAGCCCTGGATATGGTTGAGGAGCGGAAACGTGAATATCGTGCCAATGGTATTTCCTATTATCGTCCGTGGATTTTCCTGATCACCGATGGTGCACCAACCGATGAGTGGCAGGCTGCCGCCAACAAAGTGTTTCAGGGGGAAGAAGATAAGAAGTTTGCCTTCTTTACCATCGGCGTTCAGGGGGCGGATATGAAGACGCTGGCACAAATCAGCGTTCGTCAGCCTTTGCCACTGCAGGGATTACAATTCCGTGAACTGTTTAGCTGGTTATCCAGTTCGCTGCGTTCGGTTTCCCGCTCCACGCCGGGAACGGAAGTTGTGCTGGAAGCGCCAAAAGGCTGGACGTCAGTGTGAGCTGGCGACTGGTCTATGCATCAGCCGTTGGAACGTCGCACATCAGTGCGGACTTGCCTTGCCAGGATGCCTGCCAGATACAGGTTGCCTGGCTAAATGACCAGCAGCCATTATTGTCGGTATTTGTCGCTGATGGCGCAGGTAGCGCCTCGCAGGGAGGCGAAGGTGCGATGCTCGCCGTCAATGAAGCGATGGCTTATATGTCGCAAAAAGTGCAGGGCGGGGAATTGGGGCTTAATGATGTCCTCGCAACGGACATTGTGCTGACCATTCGTCAGCGACTTTTTGCCGAGGCGGAAGCCAAAGAATTAGCGGTTCGCGATTTTGCCTGCACGTTTTTGGGATTGATTTCATCAGCTAATGGCACCTTGATTATGCAGATTGGCGATGGCGGCGTGGTGGTAGATTTGGGTCACGGTTTGCAACTGCCGCTCACGCCGATGGTGGGGGAATATGCCAATATGACGCACTTCATTACTGATGAAGATGCCGTTTCCAGACTGGATACTTTCACCAGCACTGAGCGTGCGCACAAAGTTGCAGCATTTACGGATGGTATTCAGCGACTGGCGTTAAATATGCTGGATAATTCTCCGCATATGCCTTTCTTTACCCCGTTTTTCAATGGACTGGCGTCAGCAACGCAGGAACAACTCGATTTATTACCTGAATTGTTAAAGCAGTTTTTGTCCAGCCCGGCGGTAAACGAGCGTACGGATGATGATAAAACGTTGGCACTGGCGCTGTGGTTACCATGAAACCCACTTTATATACTGCTACTGGTGAGTGCGTTACGCCAGGCCGTGAACTGGGCAAAGGCGGCGAAGGTGCGGTTTATGATATCGAGGAGTTTGTCGAGAGCGTCGCCAAGATTTATCACACGTCGCCTCCCGCCTTAAAACAGGACAAACTTGCCTTTATGGCTGCGACAGCTGACGCGCAGTTGTTGAATTATGTCGCCTGGCCGCAGGCAACGCTTCACGGTGGACGAGGTGGAAAAGTTATCGGTTTTATGATGCCAAAAGTTTCTGGTAAAGAACCGATTCATATGATCTATAGCCCGGCACATCGTCGCCAGAGTTACCCTCATTGTGCGTGGGATTTTCTACTCTATGTTGCGCGCAATATTGCTTCATCTTTTGCTACGGTTCACGAGCACGGGCACGTCGTGGGTGACGTAAACCAGAACAGCTTTATGGTAGGTCGCGACAGCAAAGTGGTGATGATTGATAGCGACTCCTTTCAGATTAATGCCAATGGTACACTGCATTTATGCGAAGTCGGCGTGTCGCATTTTACGCCGCCAGAGCTGCAAACCATGCCATCATTTGTCGGCTTTGAACGCACAGAAAATCACGATAATTTTGGCCTTGCGTTGCTGATATTTCACGTCTTGTTTGGTGGGCGGCATCCTTATTCCGGTGTACCGCTTATCTCTGATGCGGGTAATGCGCTGGAGACGGATATTGCCCATTTCCGTTATGCCTACGCGTCAGATAATCAGCGACGTGGTTTAAAACCGCCGCCACGATCGATTCCGCTGTCGATGTTACCGGGCGATGTTGAAGCCATGTTTCAGCAGGCATTCACGGAAAGTGGCGTGGCAACCGGGCGTCCGACGGCAAAAGCGTGGGTAGCGGCACTTGATTTACTACGCCAACAGTTAAAGAAATGTACCGTTTCGGCAATGCATGTTTATCCCGGTCATTTGGCTGACTGCCCATGGTGTGCGCTGGATAATCAAGGTGTTATCTATTTTATTGATCTCGGCGAAGAGGTCATTACCACCGGCGGGAATTTTGTGCTGGCGAAAGTCTGGGCGATGGTGATGGCGTCAGTAGCACCGCCAGCATTGCAATTGCCATTACCCGATCATTTCCAGGCTGCTGGCAGGCCGCTTCCTTCAGGCCTGTTAAGGCGCGAATACATCATTCTGATTGAGATCGCACTGTCAGGGTTATCGCTGCTGCTTTGCGGCCTTCAGACAGAACCGCGTTATATCATTTTGGTTCCCGTGCTGGCGGCTATCTGGATTATTGGCAGCCTGACAAGCAAAGCGTACAAAGTAGAAGTCCAGCGACGAAGAGAGGCTTTTAATCGCGCAAAAATGGACTATGACCATTTAGTCAGCCAGATCCAACAGTTGGGCGGGCTGGAAGGTTTTATCGCCAAACGGGCGATGCTCGAAAAAATGAAGGACGAAATTCTTGGGTTACCGGAAGAAGAAAAGCGCGATCTGGCAGCACTTCACGACACCGCAAGGGAACGGCAGAAGCAGAAGTTTCTGGAGGGATTTTTTATTGATGTTGCCTCTATTCCCGGCGTTGGCCCTGCGCGTAAAGCGGCGTTACGGTCCTTTGGTATTGAAACAGCAGCGGACGTTACCCGACGGAGCGTTAAGCAAGTTAGGGGTTTTGGTGATCATCTGACCCAGGCGGTTATCGACTGGAAAGCGAGTTGCGAACGCCGTTTTGTTTTCAGGCCGAACGAAGCGGTAACGCCTGCAGACAGACAAGCGGTAATGGCAAAAATGGCCGCCAAACGACATCGGCTGGAATCGGCGCTGACTGTCGGTGCGACAGAGTTGCAGCGATTCCGCCTTCAAGCTCCAGCACGGACCATGCCGTTGATGGAACCGTTACGTCAGGCGGCAGAAAAACTGGCTCAGGCGCAGGCTGATTTAAGCCGTTGCTGAGCCAGTTTTCAATTAACGAAACACCACTTCCGCCCAGCGTGCCAGCCCGGCGGTGACGGAGCCAAAGTCATCGCCACCTGCAATCGGAATGCCCGGCAACTGTTCTGTCAGCGCTTTTTTAATCAGCGGTGAACGGGCGCTACCGCCGGTCAGATAGATAACATCCGGTTTTTCCTGGGCGTTATCCAGCGCCAGTTGCACCTGTTCCAGAATCCGCGCCAGTGGCTGGTTGAGGGCGCTTTCCAGCCCTTGCTGGCTAATCAGCGTAGCCAGTTCATCGCTGATAAACGGCAGTGAGGCGCGGGTTTCCGCTACGCTTGAAAGCGCAATTTTGCTCTCTTCTGCGCTACGTACCAGGCGATAGCTTAAACGCTGACGCCAGACTTTCTGTAACAGGGCCACTTTTTCCGGTTCGCGGGCATCGCGTACCAGATCGTTAAGCAGACGACCGTTGGCACTACTGTAGAAATCACTTTGCGCAGGTACGTCGTTGATGGCAACCGCATTCCACCACGGCAGAATCGGCAGGGCGATGCCTTTTTCGGTTTCGCCCCCCATGCCCAGTAACGGCATCAGGTTCTTAAACGCCAGTGCGATATCCAGATCGTTACCACCAATACGGCAACCACTATGACCCAGGAGGCTGGCTTCACGATCGAGACGCGAACGCCATTGCGGCCCCATCAGCAGCAATGAACAGTCAGTCGTACCACCGCCGATATCCACTACCAGCACTCGTTTTTCTTCCTGCAAGGTGGCTTCGTAATCCAGCCCAGCCGCGACCGGCTCGTACTGGAATACCACATCCTTAAACCCGGCACGCTTCGCCGCGCGTTCCAGAATCCCTTGCGCCTGGGTGTTTGCTTCATCACCGCCCAGCCCCTGGAAGTTGATCGGGCGACCAATCACCGCCTGAGTAATTGCCTCCGGCAGCTGCGCCTGCGCCTGTTGGCGAATGTGCAACATCATTGCGCAGACCAGATCCTCAAACAGCGCTACCTGCTGCGGTTTTAAGCCGCTGGCACCGAGGAACGATTTTGGTGATTTCACAAACCACACTTCTTCCGGATCATCAATGTATTGTGCCAGTGAAGAAAGACCGAACTGCACGCTTTTCGCCGTGACATCGATATCTTCTTCGCGGTTATAACGAATCGCCCGACGCAACAGCGCCTGCGTTTCATCGTCGTCTGCCGGAACATCATGATGGCGGTACAGCCATTCGCTTACCGCTTCACGCGTTGGCGCGCAAAGCATTGAAGGCAGCAGCGTGCTGTCGTTTTCCATTTTTAGCAAATGCGGTTTACCGTCGCGCATGACCGCCACTGAACAGTTTGCTGTACCGTAATCAAAACCAATAAACACGAAATAATCCCCATGCCGGTGAAGAAGGGGCGTGACTTTAGCGAAATGTTGCCGTCGCGACAACCGGAATATGAAAGCAAAGCGTAACGTCTGAATAACGTTTATGCTGAAAGCGGATTAACAAGGAGATGCGATGTATACCCTGAACTGGCAGCCGCCGTATGACTGGTCGTGGATGTTGGGATTTCTCGCCGCCCGTGCGGTGAGCGGCGTGGAAACGGTCGCGGACAGTTATTATGCCCGTAGTCTGGCGGTAGGCGAATATCGCGGCGTGGTGACTGCTATTCCGGATATAGCCCGCCATACTCTGCACATAAATTTAAGTGTAGGTTTAGAACCTGTTGCCGCTGAGTGTCTGGCGAAAATGAGCCGCCTGTTTGATCTGCAATGTAACCCGCAGATTGTTAACGGTGCGTTGGGAAAGTTAGGCGCGGGGCGGCCCGGATTGCGTTTACCTGGTTGTGTTGACGCTTTTGAGCAGGGCGTGCGGGCGATTTTAGGCCAACTGGTGAGCGTGGCGATGGCGGCAAAATTGACCTCCAGAGTGGCACAGCTTTATGGCGAACGGCTGGATGATTTTCCGGATTATGTCTGCTTCCCCACGCCTCAGCGGCTGGCAGTAGCCGACCCGCAGGCATTAAAAGCGTTAGGTATGCCGTTGAAACGGGCAGAGGCGCTGATTCATCTGGCAAATGCGGCGCTGGAGGGCACCTTACCAATGACAATACCGGGCGACGTAGAACAAGCGATGAAAACGCTGCAAACCTTTCCGGGTATCGGGCGCTGGACGGCAAATTATTTTGCTTTGCGTGGCTGGCAGGCGAAAGATGTTTTTCTGCCGGATGATTATCTGATTAAACAGCGATTTCCGGGAATGACACCGGCACAAATCCGCCGTTATGCCGAACGCTGGAAGCCCTGGCGTTCTTATGCGTTGTTGCATATCTGGTATACGGAAGGCTGGCAACCAGACGAAGCATGACGTTGGTTGCCGGATGCGGTGCGAGCTTATCCGGCCTGGGGAATGAGCGATTTGTAGGCCTGATAAGACGCGTTAGCGTCGCATCAGGCAATGGGCAAACGCTCCCTTAGTTAATCGCGAAATAACTGCTATTCACCAGCAAATCCAGCGGTTGGGCATCGGCAATCACATCGCCATAAATCAGATCGACGCCGATGCCAGAAAGCGTATCCATCACTAAGGGTAAAACGACTGGCCCGGCGATGGTCTTCATCCCGAGCCGCTGAGCGTGCCCCTGAATGATCGTAATCAGCATCTCATCCATCAAATTTCCCTGCACGTTGGCGCATAACTCACCATCAAGTAGCAGGTAATCTGCCATATTCGCTTTCAGCGAGTTGAAGATTTGCAGATCGCGGCCCACCTGACTGAATACGATCCGACATCCCGCCAGCCGCAGTTTTTGCACGCTTTCTGCGTGATCTAAAATCGCGTCTGCCGGAATAATCAGATGTAATAACCGTGGTGATAGAGGGCTATTTTCCAGCAGCTCAATTAGTTCATTCACCAGCGTGGCGCTACTCAAACCGGCAACGGAAAGGGGGAGGGCGATGCTTAAGCCTTTACTGGCAATCGCTTTTGCGGCCTGCTGGAAAAAATCGTGGAATACCCGTCGGTCAAGAGCATGGCTAAGTGCCGGATCGCTGAAGCTACGACGAAATGTTTGTTCATCAATAATCTCGCCTTCGCAACTCCAGAGCTTAAGTGAAATCAGCCACAAATTACGCGCTTGCGGGATCCGCGGCGAAGCGACACCGTGGGCGATCATCATCAACTGATTCTCTTTAATCATCCGCCACTGTTCATCAAGCGACATCACAGCCCGTTCGCTATGTGCGGCAACTTGCTGCGGTTCGTAAATCGTCACCCGGCCCCGGCCACCATTTTTGGAGGCATAACAGGCGATATCAGCCTGCGACATCACTTCAGCCGCCTGATGATTGTTGTCATCAATCAAGGTAATCCCTGCACTGGCACCTACCCGATGTACACGTCCTTCCCAGATAAAGTGATAGTCATTCACGGCGCTGATAATGCGTGTAGCGATAAAACGCGCACTTTCGACATTACAATCTGGCAGCAGCAGACCAAATTCATCGCCACCGAGTCGCGCCAGCACGTCGCTGGAGCGCAGCATACTCAGCATCAATGACGCCAGTTCGCGCAGTAAAGCGTCGCCAGCGGCGTGCCCGGCGCTGTCATTCACCGCTTTAAAGCGATCAAGATCGATAAACACCAGTGCATGTCGCTGATGTGTACTGTTTACCGTTTGCAGCAGGATGCGTAGTTGCTTCTCAAAACTGGCTCGATTGGCGAGATGCGTCAGTGCATCATGGGAGGCGCTGTAGCTCAGCTGGCGCAGCATTTTGCGCGATTCGGTGACGTCCTGAATCACCAGAACCGAACCAATATTGCTGCCGTCCAGAGTACTTAACGGCGTAATACTGTAATGCACGTCGTAGCTGCCGCCGCTTCGGCAGTGCAACACCACATCTTGTTCAATCGCGGAACGTGAGGTGTCGGCACTGTAAATGTTCTCCATTAATGGTCCGTTGTCGCCAAAAGTAATATGCAACACCGTCAGGAGCGGAACACCTAACGCTTCTTCCTGCGTCCAGCCGCTCATCTTCTCCGCCACCGGATTCATAAAGGTAATTTTCATCGCCATATCAATACAGACCACGGCTTCACCGATGGAATCCAGCGTAATGTGCAGGCGCTCTTTTTCCTGAAACAATGCCTCGTTAAGCTGTTTAACCTCGGTCATATCCATATTAATGCCGAGCAGGCGTTCGACTTCGCCTTCTTTATTCAGTACCCGGTTAGCGAGGGCGCGGATATGGCGAATGCCGTCTTTCACGGTAATGCGAAATTCCAGTTTAAAGGGAGAGCGTGATTGCAATGAATCGCGAATCACTTTTTCGGCGTGCTGGCGATCTTCCGGCAGCACGCACTCGTACCACACCTGCCAGTTCGGTTTGATATGCGGAGGAATTTCATACAGCTCGAACATCCGCTTATCCCAGCTAAAAATATTCGGCTTTAGCTCCCACTCCCAGATGCCAATCCCGCCCGCTTCGTTAGCCAGCGTGATGCGCTCCATCAGTTGCTGGTTCACCTGTTCGGTGCGTTTTAGCTCGTTAATGTCTTCAATCTGAGCGATAAAATAGAGCGGCGTGCCATCCGTGTGGCGCACCAGTGAGACGGCAAGCAACGCCCAGACAACATCGCCATTGCGGTTGTAGTAGCGTTTTTCCATTGAATAGGTGTTTATTTCACCGCTGATCAGCTTTTCAACCTGTTGCAGATCTTTATTGAGATCCTCCGGCCAGGTCAGTTGCTGAAAGGTGAGTCCGCGCAGTTCTTCCTGACTGTAACCGAGAAACTGGCAGAGCGCTTTGTTGGATTGCAGCCATTGTCCCTCGGTGCCCACTAATGCCATGCCGATGGCGGAATATTCCATCGCGTTCCGAAAGCGGGTTTCGCTTTCGGAAATGTGTTTGCGTTCCGCACGAAAGGCATACATCACCATGGTCATGATGTTGGCGGGCAGCAGGATCAGCAAAAACGGTAGCCACGGCATATGACTCATCAGGTACGTACGCGGCGTAGCAAGCAGAGAGGGATCCGCGGCCATCATCAGCGATACCATCATCACTGTGGTAAGGAAGATCAAAAAGGCTTCCATTCGTGGCAGGCGCACGGCGCTCCACATCAACAGCACAATAATGAAAGTAAAAGGCCACGGCAGATACAGCATCGAAAGCCAGCTTAACGTCAGCGTGATAGCTAACGTGAGCAGCGACTCAAAAAGCAACCTTGGGTTGCGATGGCGCAGCAGATAGTGTGGTTTAAATAACAATCCCAGCGGCACCAGTGCCAGAGCGCCGATGGATTCTGACAGTACCCATATCAAAAATGCCCTGAGAGGATCGTCTCCGGGCGTCAGCAGGACAACCAGAACACCCCCCAACAGAGGCGGAATAATGGCGCTGCCGAGTGCCAGACGCAGCCAGTCAGCCAGATTTTGCAAGGGGTTATACCACGGCAGCAATTTACGTAGCAGCACTGCCCCGACCACGGCTTCAACAATATTGATGGTCGTCCAGGTCATGTTCAGCGAGCTGGTGGAAAAAAGCAGGATGGATGCGGCGATATTTCCCAGCGAGCAGCTCAGCGCAATTCCCGGCCACATGCGCCCGGCATGGCGATAAAACGCCACCATCATGATGGACGTCGGGAACCACAGTGGGGCGAGTTGGGTGCCAAACTGCGAAAGCTCAAGTGAGAAAAGGGTGAAGATAAACGAGACTAAACCTAAACTGACCAGGTGAAGCAGCGGGTGGGGCAGGGCAATTAATACATGCTGTGATTGTTTGCTCATTACCGCTTTATCCGCAAGGCCAGGTCGTCAGTATTCGTTTCTGTGTTCATGCTAGTACAAAAGTTTTACATTTTATATGCGAATTGCTCATAAAGTGACGTAAAGGCGGATAATTTGCGCAACTGCGTATAACATTTTTTACCTTGTATAAAACTGATCAACGTAATTTGCCACCGGGAATTCTTCGTCAACAATTAACTCTGAGCGCGCGGCAACGCTATTCGACTGGTATCAGGCGGATGAAATCCCTATAATTGCCGCGTTTGGCGCTTCGTCGCCCCCTTCCTAACATCCAGGTTAATCAGGTCGCTAAATATATGACTGATCAGTCTCATCAGTGCGTCATTATCGGTATCGCTGGCGCATCGGCTTCCGGCAAGAGTCTTATTGCCAGTACCCTTTATCGTGAATTACGTGAGCAAGTCGGTGATGAACACATCGGCGTAATTCCCGAAGACTGCTATTACAAAGATCAAAGCCATCTGTCGATGGAAGAACGCGTTAAGACCAACTACGACCATCCCAGCGCGATGGATCACAGCCTGCTGCTTGAGCATTTACAAGCGTTGAAACGCGGCTCGGCAATTGACCTGCCGGTTTACAGCTATGTTGAACATACGCGTATGAAAGAAACGGTGACGGTTGAGCCGAAGAAGGTCATCATTCTCGAAGGCATTTTGTTGCTGACGGATGCGCGTTTACGTGACGAACTTAACTTCTCCATTTTCGTTGATACCCCGCTGGATATCTGTCTGATGCGCCGCATCAAGCGTGACGTTAACGAGCGTGGGCGTTCAATGGATTCAGTGATGGCGCAATATCAAAAAACCGTGCGCCCGATGTTCCTGCAATTCATTGAGCCTTCTAAACAATATGCGGACATTATCGTGCCGCGCGGCGGGAAAAACCGCATCGCGATCGATATATTGAAAGCGAAAATAAGTCAGTTCTTTGAATAAGCTTGATAAATTGTGTACCGTTCAGTGATAACCTGGTATGCCCTTGACGTAATTGGCGTTAAGGGAGTGATGCTCGAAAGGAGAAAATGCCATGCGTCTGTGTGACCGAGATATTGAAGCCTGGCTTGATGAAGGCCGTTTGTCGATCAACCCACGTCCGCCAGTGGAGCGTATTAACGGCGCGACGGTGGATGTGCGCCTGGGCAATAAATTTCGTACCTTCCGTGGTCACACGGCAGCGTTTATCGATCTGAGCGGTCCCAAAGATGAAGTGAGCGCCGCGCTTGACCGCGTGATGAGCGATGAAATCGTGCTCGACGAGGGCGAGGCGTTTTATCTTCACCCAGGAGAGCTGGCGCTGGCGGTGACGCTGGAGTCGGTGACGCTGCCAGCCGATCTGGTGGGCTGGCTGGACGGGCGTTCTTCACTGGCGCGTCTGGGGCTGATGGTGCACGTCACCGCGCACCGTATCGATCCGGGCTGGTCTGGCTGCATTGTGCTGGAGTTTTACAACTCCGGTAAGCTGCCGCTGGCGCTGCGTCCGGGCATGTTAATTGGTGCGCTGAGCTTTGAGCCGCTCTCCGGCCCGGCGGCGCGACCTTACAACCGCCGTGAAGATGCGAAATATCGCAACCAGCAGGGCGCGGTAGCCAGCCGAATCGATAAAGACTAATTCAGGCCCATTGAGGATACCATGAGACGATTTCTGACGACGCTGATGATACTCCTGGTCGTGCTGGTGGCCGGGTTATCTGCGTTAGTGTTGCTGGTGAATCCGAATGATTTCCGCGACTATATGGTCAAGCAAGTTGCTGCACGTAGCGGTTATCAATTGCAGCTCGACGGGCCACTGCGTTGGCACGTCTGGCCGCAGCTTAGTATCCTCTCCGGGCGAATGTCTCTCACCGCCCAGGGCGCAAGCCAGCCACTGGTTCGCGCCGACAACATGCGTCTGGACGTGGCGCTTTTACCACTACTGAGTCATCAACTGAGCGTTAAGCAGGTGATGCTAAAAGGGGCAGTGATCCAACTGACGCCGCAGACGGAAGCGGTGCGCAGTGAAGACGCTCCGGTTGCACCGCGCGACAATACCTTGCCGGATCTGTCAGACGATCGCGGATGGTCGTTTGATATATCCAGTCTTAAGGTGGCGGACAGCGTTCTGGTGTTCCAGCATGAAGATGACGAGCAGGTGACAATCCGCAATATCCGCCTGCAAATGGAACAAGATCCCCAACATCGTGGCTCATTTGAGTTTTCCGGGCGGGTTAATCGCGATCAGCGCGATCTCACATTATCCCTTAACGGTACAGTAGATGCTTCTGATTATCCGCATGATTTAACGGCGGCTATTGAACAAATTAACTGGCAGTTGCAGGGGGCCGATTTACCAAAACAAGGTATTCAGGGGCAGGGGAGTTTCCAGGCCCAGTGGCAGGAGTCACATAAACGCCTTTCATTTAACCAAATCAGTTTGACCGCCAATGACAGTACGCTGAGCGGGCAAGCACAGGTCACGTTGACAGAGAAACCGGAATGGCAGCTGAGACTGCAATTCCCGCAACTGAATCTTGACAACCTCATCCCCCTTAATGAAACAGCGAACGGTGAGAACGGTGCCGCGCAGCAAGGGCAGAGCCAATCAACGTTGCCGCGCCCGGTCATTTCTTCGCGTATTGATGAACCGGCCTATCAGGGACTGCAAGGCTTTACGGCTGATATTTTGTTGCAGGCCAGTAACGTGCGCTGGCGCGGAATGAATTTTACAGATGTTGCCACGCAAATGACCAACAAGTCGGGTTTGCTGGAAATTACTCAACTGCAGGGCAAACTTAACGGTGGACAGGTTTCACTGCCGGGCACGTTGGACGCGACATCAATAAATCCGCGGATAAACTTCCAGCCACGGCTGGAAAACGTTGAGATTGGCACCATTCTGAAGGCGTTTAACTATCCGATTTCGTTGACCGGAAAGATGTCACTGGCTGGTGATTTCTCCGGTGCTGACATAGATGCCGACGCATTCCGCCACAACTGGCAAGGACAGGCACATGTCGAAATGACTGATACACGCATGGAAGGGATGAACTTCCAGCAGATGATTCAGCAAGCGGTAGAACGTAATGGTGGTGATGTGAAGGCCGCTGAAAACTTCGATAACGTGACGCGTCTTGACCGCTTTACCACCGATTTGACGTTGAAGGATGGCGTCGTGACGTTAAACGACATGCAAGGTCAATCGCCTGTGCTGGCGCTGACAGGGGAAGGCATGTTGAATCTGGCAGATCAAACCTGCGACACCCAGTTTGATATTCGGGTCGTGGGTGGCTGGAACGGGGAAAGCAAACTGATTGATTTCCTCAAAGAAACGCCAGTACCGCTGCGGGTTTATGGCAACTGGCAGCAACTTAATTACAGCCTGCAAGTGGATCAGTTACTGCGTAAACATCTACAGGATGAAGCAAAACGCCGTCTTAACGACTGGGCCGAGCGGAATAAAGATTCCCGCAATGGCAAAGATGTGAAGAAGTTGCTGGAGAAGATGTAGGTTACCAGGTGACCTGTCCTGTAGGCCTGATAAGACGCGTAAAGCGTCGCATCAGGCGTTCGTGGCGGCACCATTATATTCTGAATATGTAAGATCGAAGGCTGTTCCGTTCACTTGATGTTCCTCGCTACTATGGAACGCTCAAGCCGGTGAACGTGCCAGGGTGGCTCAATCGCCACCACCCTGGCAACCCGGGCTCCCGGCGGTAAATCGCCGCTGGCGCGGTTCCCTCATCTTATTCCTTTCGGCTATCGGGTACGGGCGCGAGGTAACATCCCTGTAAAACGCGCCCTCAGCCCACATCCATGTGGGCTGCCCCGGCCTACAGGAAACGATTCGGCGATTTACAGCCGGACCCACACCCCCGCTGTGATGTCCATGTACCACAGACAACGCTTCATTGCTGAAGTTATAAGGCGTTACGCAGCATTGGGTAAAATGGCCGATGCCATCACACCTCGTACTCCATCTCGCCATCCTTACGCAGCGGAATAATCTGCACCTTCTGCACGCGATGGCTTTCCACCTGCAACGTTTTAAGCAAATAATCCCCCACCTGAACTTCTTCGCCAGGTTTTGGAATACGTTGCAAATATTCCATCAATAGCCCGGCAATGGTGTGATATTCACGTTTTTCATCCAGCGGCAACGGCACATATTGCACCAGATCTTCCAGCGGCATATGACCATTCGCCGTCCAGGAACCGTCCGCATTCTTCTGAATATCATGGCGGGCGTCGATCTCTTCCACTTCGTTCGGTAAGTTACCGGCAATGGTTTCAGTGACGTCACTTAATGTCACAATCCCTTCCACCGAGCCAAACTCATCCACCACAAAAGCAAAGTGTGTGCGGGCATTACGGAACTGCTCCAGGGCAGGTAACAACGGCAAGGTTTCCGGGAACACCAGCGGCTGGCGAATCAACACCCGCAGGTTGAGCGGTTCGCCGCGCAGTGACTGTTGTAGCAGGTCGATAACGTGAACAACACCGAGCAAATCTTCTGCGTCATCGCCATCAGTAACGACAAGCCGCGTATGCTGATTTCGCTCCAGTAACTGGCGGATCTCGTCTTCCGGCGCGTTGAGATCGATATGCTCAATATCGTGGCGCGACGTCATAATGCTGCTGACGGTACGCTGGTTAAGATTAAGTACCCGCTCAATCATCCGCCGTTCCTGCGGATTAAAGATTTGCTGGTTACCATGATCCACCAGCATAGACGCGGTTTCGGCGTCCAGTTCCGCATCTTCTTTTTGCCCACTAAGCAGGCGCATTACCGCTTCGGTAGTCCGCTGGCGCAGCGTCTGATTAGCGGAAAGAAAACGTCGCCGGTTAAAGATAGCCAACTGATTGAGCGCCTCGATCATCACCGAGAAACCAATAGCAGCGTACAGGTAGCCTTTCGGAATGACGAAGCCGAAACCTTCTGCCACCAGGCTAAAGCCAATCATCAACAGGAAGCTTAGGCAGAGAATAACGATGGTCGGGTGACTGTTAACAAATTGCGTTAACGGCTTGCTGGCCATCAACATCAGGCTGATAGCGATAACCACGGCGGCCATCATGACCAGTAAATGGTCGACCATCCCGACGGCGGTAATCACCGAGTCGAGTGAGAAGATGGCGTCCAGTACCACAATTTGTGTCACCACCCCCCAGAACTTCGCACCTTTGCGTTGCGTGGGGTTATTGCTGTCTTTCCCTTCCAGCCGTTCGTTCAGCTCCATCGTGGCTTTGAACAGCAGGAAGAAACCACCAAACAGCATGATTAAATCGCGGGCGCTAAAGGTAAACGAGCGGAAGCTGAACAGCGGTTGAGTCAGGGTGACCAGCCAGGAGATTGACGCCAGCAGTAACAGGCGCATTAACATCGCCAGCAGCAGCCCGGTAACCCGTGCGCGGTCGCGCTGCTTCGGCGGCAGTTTTTCGGCGAGGATGGCAATAAAGACCAGGTTATCAATGCCGAGGACCAGTTCGATCACAATCAGCGTGATTAACCCAGCCCAGATAGACGGATCGGCAATCCATTCCATAGTAAGTACAAAACCTATTCGTTGTATGACAAATGTCACAATTCGATCATGGATAAATCGGGGCAAAAATGCAATGTTGCAGCACTATTTATCTCATATTATTTGAGGGTTATAACCTCACATTATCCCAGAATTAAAGGTGCTAATAATAAAACATTATTTAAGAAATATCGCATGTGGAGACACTATATTAAATATTGTCAATCTAAAGAAACTCCTAAAAACCATATTGAACGACACTTAATATAATTCTTAAAAATAGCCAATTGCCGAATTGTTACCTTGCCTGCTATTCCGTTAGCTGTAACACTTCCTCCTGCATTATTGGAGAGCCAATATTCAATTACCATAATGTCACCTTATATTCGGAAGTTAATTTCCGCAATAACCCTTTCTCATCAACGACTGTATGCAGAGAGGGTGTGAAAAATTAAGCTAAATCAGTGTGTTGGTAGCTAAAAAGCCAGGGGCGGTAGCGTGTCTGGATGCCTGAAAGACCAGTCTGAATTATTCTGTCAATAGCCTGCGGATGAAATCAATTTTTTTTAGGACTGATGCCAGTTAAATTTTTATTCAATTAACTGCAAGGTAAATGTGCATGGCGACATTGCTATTAATAGTGCACAGGATAATTACTCTGCCAAAGTGATAAATAAACAATGATGAAATCCAAAATGAAATTGATGCCATTATTGGTGTCAGTAACCTTGATAAGCGGTTGCACAGTACTTCCGGGCAGCAATATGTCGACGCTGGGGAAAGACGTCATCAAACAGCAGGACGCTGATTTCGATCTCGACAAAATGGTGAATGTTTATCCGCTGACCCCGCGCCTGATTGATCAATTACGCCCACGCCCGAATGTAGCGCGCCCCAATATGACGCTGGAAAGCGAGATCGCGAATTACCAGTATCGCGTCGGGCCGGGGGACGTTCTTAATGTCACCGTCTGGGATCACCCGGAACTCACCACGCCAGCCGGTCAGTACCGCAGCTCCAGCGACACCGGCAACTGGGTACAGCCTGACGGCACCATGTTCTACCCGTATATCGGCAAAGTTCACGTGGTGGGGAAAACGCTCGCTGAAATCCGCAGTGATATTACCGGGCGCTTAGCGACGTACATCGCTGACCCGCAGGTGGACGTTAATATCGCCGCCTTCCGCTCGCAAAAAGCCTATATCTCCGGTCAGGTGAATAAATCCGGTCAACAGGCCATTACCAACGTGCCACTGACCATTCTCGACGCCATCAACGCCGCAGGTGGCCTGACCGACACCGCTGACTGGCGCAACGTGGTGCTAACACACAATGGTCGTGAAGAGCGCATTTCTTTGCAGGCGCTGATGCAAAACGGCGACCTCAATCAGAACCGACTGCTTTACCCCGGCGATATTCTTTACGTGCCACGTAATGATGATCTGAAAGTGTTTGTGATGGGTGAAGTGAAGAAACAGAGCACCCTGAAAATGGACTTTAGCGGCATGACCCTGACTGAAGCCCTGGGCAATGCTGAAGGCATCGACATGACCACCTCCAACGCCAGCGGCATCTTTGTCATTCGTCCGCTGAAAGGCGAGAGCGGGCGTAACGGCAAGATTGCCAATATCTACCAGCTGGATATGTCCGATGCGACGTCGCTGGTAATGGCGACAGAATTCCGCCTGCAACCTTATGACGTGGTGTATGTCACCACCGCCCCGGTATCCCGCTGGAACCGTCTGATCAATCAGTTGCTGCCAACTATTAGCGGTGTCCGTTACATGACGGATACAGCCAGCGACATTCATAACTGGTAATCGTCATGTTTAACAACATCTTAGTTGTCTGTGTCGGCAATATTTGCCGTTCCCCGACGGCGGAACGCTTACTGCAACGTTATCACCCGGAGCTAAAAGTGGAGTCCGCTGGACTCGGCGCGTTGGTCGGTAAGGGCGCTGATCCTACCGCTATCAGCGTCGCCGCAGAACATCAACTGTCCCTGGAAGGTCACTGTGCACGGCAAATCAGCCGCCGCCTGTGTCGCAACTACGACCTGATTCTGACCATGGAAAAGCGCCATATCGAACGCTTATGCGAGATGGCACCCGAGATGCGCGGCAAAGTGATGCTGTTTGGTCACTGGGATAACGAATGTGAAATCCCCGATCCATATCGCAAAAGCCGGGAAACGTTTGCAGCGGTGTACGCATTACTTGAACGGTCTGCCCACCAGTGGGCGCAGGCATTGAACGCAGAGCAGGTATAAGAATGACAGAAAAAGTAAAACAACATGCCGCTCCGGTAACGGGCAGTGATGAAATCGATATTGGTCGCCTGGTTGGCACCATCATTGAAGCACGCTGGTGGGTGATTGGCATTACCGCCGTATTCGCCCTCTGTGCCGTGGTTTACACCTTCTTCGCTACGCCGATATACAGCGCCGACGCACTGGTACAAATCGAACAAAGCAGCGGCAATTCGTTAGTGCAGGATATCGGATCGGCATTAGCCAACAAACCGCCTGCATCGGACGCCGAGATCCAGTTGATTCGTTCGCGTCTGGTGCTTGGTAAAACGGTGGACGATCTCGACCTTGATATTGCGGTGAGCAAAAACACGTTCCCGATTTTCGGTGCGGGCTGGGAGCGCCTGACGGGACGCCAGAACGAGACGGTGAAAGTGACCACCTTTAACCGACCGAAGGAGATGGCGGATCAGGTGTTTACGCTTAATGTGCTGGACAACAAAAACTACACCCTGAGCAGCGATGGCGGCTTTAGCGCCCGTGGGCAAGCGGGCCAGATGCTGAAAAAAGAAGGCGTCACGCTGATGGTTGAAGCCATTCACGCCAGCCCGGGCAGTGAGTTTACCGTCACCAAATACTCCACGCTGGGGATGATCAACCAACTGCAAAACAGCCTGACGGTAACGGAGAACGGCAAAGACGCAGGTGTTCTGAGCCTGACTTACACCGGTGAAGATCGCGAACAGATCCGCGACATTCTTAACAGCATCGCCCGTAACTATCAGGAACAAAATATTGAGCGCAAATCGGCGGAAGCGTCGAAAAGCCTCGCTTTCCTCGCGCAACAGTTACCGGAAGTACGTAGCCGCCTTGATGTTGCCGAAAACAAACTGAATGCCTTCCGTCAGGATAAAGATTCAGTTGATCTGCCGCTGGAAGCGAAAGCGGTGCTCGATTCGATGGTGAACATCGACGCGCAGTTGAACGAACTGACCTTTAAAGAGGCGGAAATCTCCAAGCTGTACACCAAAGTTCACCCGGCGTACCGCACGCTGCTGGAGAAACGGCAGGCGCTGGAAGACGAAAAAGCCAAACTTAATGGTCGCGTAACGGCGATGCCGAAAACCCAGCAGGAAATTGTGCGTCTGACCCGCGATGTCGAGTCTGGTCAGCAGGTCTATATGCAACTGCTGAATAAAGAGCAGGAGCTGAAAATCACCGAAGCCAGCACCGTCGGCGATGTGCGCATTGTCGACCCGGCAATCACCCAGCCAGGTGTACTGAAACCGAAGAAAGTGCTGATTATCCTTGGGGCGATTATCCTTGGCCTGATGCTCTCTATCGTGGGTGTGCTGCTGCGCTCGTTGTTTAATCGCGGTATCGAAAGCCCGCAGGTGCTGGAAGAACACGGTATCAGCGTTTATGCCAGCATCCCGCTGTCGGAGTGGCAGAAAGCGCGCGATAGCGTCAAAACCATCAAAGGGATTAAACGCTATAAACAGAGCCAGCTACTGGCGGTGGGGAATCCAACCGATCTGGCGATTGAAGCCATCCGTAGTCTGCGTACCAGTCTGCACTTCGCGATGATGCAGGCACAGAACAATGTGTTGATGATGACCGGGGTTAGCCCGTCAATCGGTAAAACCTTTGTCTGCGCCAACCTGGCGGCGGTGATTAGCCAGACCAATAAACGGGTGTTGTTGATCGACTGCGATATGCGCAAAGGCTACACCCACGAGCTGTTGGGCACTAATAACGTTAATGGCCTGTCGGAAATTCTGATTGGACAGGGCGATATTACTACCGCTGCTAAACCGACCTCTATTGCCAAATTTGACCTGATCCCGCGCGGTCAGGTACCGCCAAATCCTTCTGAACTGTTAATGAGCGAACGCTTTGCCGAACTGGTGAAGTGGGCGAGTAAAAACTACGACCTGGTGTTGATTGATACGCCGCCGATTCTGGCAGTGACCGATGCGGCAATTGTTGGTCGTCATGTCGGAACCACGTTGATGGTGGCGCGTTATGCGGTCAACACATTGAAAGAAGTGGAAACCAGTCTGAGCCGCTTTGAGCAAAACGGTATTCCGGTGAAAGGGGTGATTCTGAACTCCATCTTCCGCCGCGCCAGCGCGTATCAGGATTATGGCTATTACGAATACGAATATAAGTCGGATGCGAAATAACGAGATCCGCTGTCGGATGCGATGCTGACGCATCTTATCCGACCTACGTTCACGCCGCATCCGGCAACAGAACCTGTAAACCAGCTTATAAACCGGCAGAACATCTCGATACTCCGGGAGAACAACCTATGAAAGACAATCCGCTGATTTCAATCTATATGCCGACCTGGAACCGCCAACAACTGGCGATTCGGGCGATAAAATCGGTCCTGCGCCAGGACTACAACAACTGGGAGATGATCATCGTGGATGATTGCTCCACCTCCTGGGAACAACTACAACAGTACGTCACCGCCCTCAACGATCCGCGTATCACTTACATTCACAACGACATTAACAGCGGGGCGTGCGCGGTACGTAACCAGGCGATTATGCTGGCGCAAGGGGAATACATCACCGGGATCGATGACGATGATGAATGGACACCCAACCGCCTGAGCGTCTTCCTCGCCCATAAACAGCAACTGGTCACACACGCCTTTTTGTACGCTAACGACTACGTTTGCCAGGGCGAAGTTTATTCCCAACCGGCAAGCTTGCCGCTGTATCCCAAATCGCCGTATTCACGCCGCCTGTTTTACAAACGCAATATCATTGGCAATCAGGTCTTTACCTGGGCGTGGCGTTTCAAAGAGTGCTTGTTCGATACCGAACTGAAAGCGGCACAGGATTACGACATCTTCCTGCGGATGGTGGTGGAGTACGGCGAACCGTGGAAAGTGGAAGAGGCGACGCAGATCCTGCATATCAATCACGGCGAAATGCAGATCACCTCGTCACCGAAAAAATTCTCCGGATACTTCCACTTTTACCGCAAGCACAAAGACAAATTCGACCGCGCCAGCAAAAAATATCAGCTGTTTACCCTCTACCAGATCCGCAATAAACGCATGACCTGGCGCACTTTGCTGACGCTGCTGTCGGTGCGTAACGGCAAACGTCTGGCTGATGGTATTCGGGGGCGCTAAAGATGCTGGAAGATCTGCGCGCCAACAGCTGGAGTTTACGCCCGTGCTGCATGGTTCTTGCCTATCGTGCCGCTCATTTTTGTTCGGTGTGGCGCAAAAAGAACGTCCTCAACAATCTTTGGGCGGCCCCGCTGCTGGTGCTGTATCGCATTATCACCGAATGCTTTTTCGGTTATGAAATCCAGGCCGCCGCGACCATAGGCCGACGCTTTACTATCCATCACGGTTACGCCGTAGTGATCAATAAAAACGTGGTCGCGGGGGATGATTTCACCATTCGTCACGGCGTCACTATCGGCAATCGTGGCGCCGATAACATGGCATGTCCACACATTGGCAACGGCGTCGAACTCGGTGCCAACGTCATTATTCTTGGTGATATCACGATTGGTAACAACGTCACCGTGGGCGCGGGCAGCGTGGTGCTCGACTCTGTCCCGGACAACGCGCTGGTGGTGGGAGAAAAAGCGCGAGTGAAGGTAATTAAATGAATATTCTGCAATTTAATGTGCGACTGGCGGAAGGCGGGGCAGCAGGTGTGGCATTAGATCTCCACCAGCGCGCGCTGCAACAGGGGCTGGCGTCACATTTTGTCTACGGCTACGGCAAAGGCGGCAAAGAGAGCGTCAGCCATCAGAACTATCCGCAGGTCATCAAACATACGCCACGGATGACCGCGATGGCGAACATTGCGTTGTTTCGTCTGCTTAATCGCGATCTGTTCGGCAATTTCAATGAGTTATATCGCACCATTACTCGCACACCGGGCCCGGTGGTTCTGCATTTTCATGTGCTGCACAGCTACTGGTTGAATCTTAAGAGCGTGGTGCGCTTTTGCGAAAAAGTGAAAAACCATAAACCGGATGTCACTCTGGTCTGGACGCTACACGACCACTGGAGCGTTACCGGACGCTGCGCCTTTACCGACGGTTGCGAAGGCTGGAAAACGGGCTGCCAGAAATGCCCGACCTTAAATAACTATCCACCGGTGAAGATTGATCGCGCGCACCAGCTGGTGGCGGGTAAACGCCAGTTATTCCGCGAGATGCTGGCACTGGGCTGTCAGTTTATTTCCCCCAGCCAGCATGTGGCTGATGCTTTCAATAGTCTGTACGGTCCAGGGCGTTGCCGGATTATCAATAATGGCATTGATATGGCAACCGAAGCGATTCTGGCGGACTTGCCTCCGGTACGCGAAACCCAGGGCAAGCCGAAAATCGCGGTGGTGGCGCATGACCTGCGTTACGACGGCAAAACTAACCAGCAACTGGTACGCGAGATGATGGCGCTGGGTGACAAAATCGAACTGCATACCTTTGGTAAGTTCTCGCCGTTCACCGCTGGTAACGTTGTCAATCACGGCTTTGAAACTGACAAGCGCAAGTTAATGAGCGTGCTCAATCAGATGGATGCGCTGGTGTTCAGTTCTCGCGTCGATAACTACCCGCTGATTTTGTGTGAGGCGTTATCGATTGGCGTGCCGGTGATCGCCACCCATAGCGATGCGGCGCGGGAAGTGCTGCAAAAATCCGGTGGTAAAACCGTCAGCGAAGAAGATGTGCTGCAACTGGTGCAGTTAAGCAAACCGGAAATCGCACAGGCGATATTTGGTACCACGCTGGCTGAATTCAGCCAGCGCAGCCGCGCCGCCTACAGTGGACAACAGATGCTGGAGGAGTATGTCAACTTCTATCAGAATCTGTAGCTACCTGCTGCTGCCGCTGATCTACCTGCTGGTTAACGTCAAAATCGCCCAGCTTGGCGAAAGTTTCCCCATCACCATCGTCACTTTTTTACCTGTCCTGTTACTGCTGTTTTTAGAGCGCATCAGCGTTAAAAAATTGATGATTGCCTTGGGGATTGGCGCGGGACTTACGGCGTTTAACTACCTGTTTGGTCAGTCGCTGGATGCCAGTAAATACGTCACTTCAACCATGCTGTTTGTCTATATTGTGATCATTATTGGCATGGTGTGGAGTATTCGCTTTAAAACGATTTCGCCACACAACTATCGCAAGATATTACGTTTCTTTTATCTGGTGGTCGGGCTGGTGGTGGTGCTGGCGGCGGTGGAGATGGCGCAAATTATCCTCACCGGCGGTAGCAGTATTATGGAGTCGATTTCGAAATATCTGATTTACAGCAACAGCTATGTGCTGAATTTCATTAAATTCGGCGGCAAGCGCACGACAGCACTTTATTTCGAACCGGCATTTTTCGCTCTGGCATTAATCTCAATTTGGCTCAGCATCAAACAGTTTGGTATCAAAACGCCTAAAACAGATGCTATGATTCTCGCAGGGATAATATTATCCGGTTCATTTTCAGGGGTTATGACCTTTATCCTTTTTTATTTGCTGGAGTGGGCATTTCAATATCTGAATAAAGAGGCGATTAAGAAAAAGTTACCGTTAGCATTGATTTCTCTGGCTGTATTCCTGGTTGGTGTGGTAATCGCGTTCCCTTATATTTCCACCCGTCTGGGCGATTTAGGTACAGAAGGATCGTCATCGTATTATCGTATTGTCGGTCCGCTGGTGATGGTCGGTTATTCTTTAACCCATATTGACGGTGTAGTCAGATTTGGCTCACTTTATGAATATGTCGCATCATTCGGAATATTTAACGGTGCGGATGTCGGAAAAACCATAGACAATGGTTTGTATCTGCTGATTATTTATTTTTCCTGGTTCGCAGTGTTTTTATCGCTGTGGTACATGGGAAAAGTGATAAAAATGATGATCAACGCTTTTGGTGATAACCGCAATTTTCGCGTGCAATTATATCTTTTTACTCCGGTATCGCTGTTTTTTACCGGTTCGATATTTAGCCCAGAATATGCGTTTTTAATCGTCTGCCCGTTTATTTTGCGAAAAGCGTTAAATATACACCCTAAATAATTCGAGTTGCAGGAAGTGGGTGAGCGAGGAAAACCAACGCACATGCAGCTTGAAGTATGACGGGTATTACGAGGTAAAACATGTTGCTTAGCATAATCACTGTCGCGTTTCGTAACCTCGAAGGAATAGTCAAAACACACGCCTCGCTGGCGCATCTGGCGCAGGCGGACGATATCAGCTTCGAATGGATTGTTGTTGATGGCGGTTCCAACGACGGCACCCGTGAGTATCTGGAAAATCTCAATGGTATCTATAACTTACACTTTGTCAGCGAACCAGATAACGGTATCTACGACGCCATGAACAAAGGTATTGAAATGGCGCAAGGCAAGTTCGCGTTGTTTCTCAACTCGGGCGATATTTTTCATCAGGATGCCGCATATTTTGTCCGTAAGTTAAAAGTGCAAAAAGATAACGTGATGATCACCGGCGATGCGCTGCTGGATTTTGGCGACGGGCATAAAATTAAACGTAGCGCCAAACCGGGTTGGTATATTTACCACAGCCTGCCCGCCAGTCATCAGGCGATATTTTTCCCGGTGTCCGGCTTGAAGAAATGGCGTTATGACCTGGAGTATAAAGTTTCTTCCGATTACGCGCTGGCGGCCAAAATGTATAAAGCCGGTTATGCATTTAAAAAACTCAATGGCCTGGTGTCTGAATTTTCTATGGGTGGGGTATCTACCACCAATAATATGGAATTGTGTGCTGACGCCAAAAAAGTCCAACGGCAAATATTGCACGTGCCTGGCTTTTGGGCTGAATTATCCTGGCATTTACGCCAACGTACGACCTCAAAGACGAAAGCCTTATATAACAAAAGCTGAATATAAGGGAAAACGATGCAGGATTTAAGTGGATTCTCGGTGCCGAAAGGGTTCCGGGGTGGCAACGCTATTAAAGTGCAATTGTGGTGGGCAGTACAGGCAACAATATTTGCCTGGTCGCCACAAGTATTGTATCGCTGGCGGGCATTTTTATTACGTTTATTCGGCGCAAAAATAGGAAAAAACGTAGTCATTCGTCCGTCAGTAAAAATTACCTATCCGTGGAAATTAACGTTAGGTGATTACGCGTGGGTCGGCGATGAGGTCAATTTATATACCCTCGGTGAAATAACCATTGGCGCACATTCGGTGATATCGCAAAAAAGTTATTTATGCACTGGTAGCCACGACCATGCAAGTCAACATTTCACCATTAACGCCACGCCTATTGTGATTGGCGAGAAATGCTGGCTGGCAACCGATGTCTTTGTTGCCCCTGGCGTCACGATCGGCGACGGCACCGTCGTGGGTGCGCGAAGCAGTGTTTTTAAATCGCTTCCGGCAAATGTGGTTTGTCGGGGGCACCCCGCAGTGGTGATACGCAAACGCGTTGAAACTGAATAAATTCAAAAAATACAGAGGAATAAGACATGTCAAAAGTCGCTCTCATCACCGGTGTAACCGGACAAGACGGTTCTTACCTGGCAGAGTTTCTGCTGGAAAAAGGTTACGAGGTGCATGGTATTAAGCGTCGTGCATCGTCATTCAACACCGAGCGCGTGGATCACATTTATCAGGATCCGCACACCTGCAACCCGAAATTCCATCTGCATTATGGCGACCTGAGTGATACCTCCAACCTGACGCGCATTTTGCGTGAAGTGCAGCCGGATGAAGTGTACAACCTGGGGGCAATGAGCCACGTTGCGGTTTCTTTTGAGTCACCGGAATATACCGCAGACGTCGATGCGATGGGTACGCTGCGCCTGCTCGAGGCGATCCGCTTCCTCGGTCTGGAAAAGAAAACCCGTTTCTATCAGGCTTCTACTTCTGAACTGTACGGTCTGGTGCAGGAAATTCCGCAGAAAGAGACCACGCCGTTCTACCCGCGATCTCCGTATGCGGTTGCCAAACTGTACGCCTACTGGATCACCGTTAACTACCGCGAATCCTACGGCATGTACGCCTGTAACGGTATTCTCTTCAACCATGAATCCCCGCGCCGTGGCGAGACTTTCGTTACCCGCAAAATCACCCGCGCAATCGCCAACATCGCCCAGGGGCTGGAGTCGTGCCTGTATCTCGGCAATATGGATTCCCTGCGTGACTGGGGCCACGCCAAAGACTACGTAAAAATGCAGTGGATGATGCTGCAACAGGAACAACCGGAAGATTTCGTTATTGCCACCGGCGTTCAGTACTCCGTGCGTCAGTTCGTGGAAATGGCGGCGGCACAACTGGGCATCAAACTGCGCTTTGAAGGCACGGGTGTTGAAGAGAAGGGCATTGTGGTTTCCGTCACCGGGCATGACGCGCCGGGCGTTAAACCGGGTGATGTGATTATCGCCGTTGACCCGCGCTACTTCCGTCCGGCAGAAGTTGAAACGCTGCTCGGTGACCCGACCAAAGCGCACGAAAAACTGGGCTGGAAACCGGAAATCACCCTCAGAGAGATGGTGTCTGAAATGGTGGCTAATGACCTTGAAGCGGCGAAAAAACACTCTCTGCTGAAATCTCACGGCTACGACGTGGCGATCGCGCTGGAGTCATAAGCATGAGTAAACAACGCATTTTTATTGCTGGCCATCGCGGGATGGTCGGTTCCGCCATCAGGCGGCAGCTCGAACAGCGCGGTGATGTGGAGCTGGTATTACGCACCCGCGATGAACTGAACCTGCTGGACAGCCGCGCGGTGCATGATTTCTTTGCCAGCGAAAGCATTGACCAGGTCTATCTGGCGGCGGCGAAAGTGGGTGGTATTGTTGCCAACAACACGTATCCGGCAGATTTCATCTACCAGAACATGATGATTGAGAGCAACATCATTCACGCCGCGCATCAGAACGACGTGAACAAACTGCTGTTTCTCGGATCGTCCTGCATCTACCCGAAACTGGCAAAACAGCCGATGGCAGAAAGCGAGTTGTTGCAGGGCACGCTGGAGCCGACCAACGAGCCTTACGCCATTGCCAAAATCGCCGGGATCAAACTGTGTGAATCTTACAATCGCCAGTACGGACGGGATTACCGCTCAGTCATGCCAACCAACCTGTACGGGCCACACGACAACTTCCACCCGAGTAATTCGCATGTGATCCCAGCATTGCTGCGTCGCTTCCATGAGGCGACGGCACAGAATGCGCCGGACGTGGTGGTGTGGGGCAGCGGTACGCCGATGCGCGAATTTCTACACGTTGATGATATGGCAGCGGCGAGCATTCATGTCATGGAGCTGGCACACGAAGTCTGGCAGGAGAACACCCAGCCGATGCTGTCGCACATTAACGTCGGCACGGGCGTTGACTGCACTATCCGTGAGCTGGCGCAAACCATCGCCAAAGTGGTGGGTTACAAAGGTCGGGTGGTTTTTGATGCCAGCAAACCGGATGGCACGCCGCGCAAACTGCTGGATGTGACGCGGCTGCATCAGCTTGGCTGGTATCACGAAATCTCACTGGAAGCGGGGCTTGCCAGCACTTACCAGTGGTTCCTTGAGAATCAAGACCGCTTTCGGGGGTAATGATGTTTTTACGTCAGGAAGACTTTGCCACGGTAGTGCGCTCCACTCCGCTTGTCTCTCTCGACTTTATTGTCGAGAACAGTCGCGGCGAGTTTCTGCTTGGCAAAAGAACCAACCGCCCGGCGCAGGGTTACTGGTTTGTGCCGGGAGGGCGCGTGCAGAAAGACGAAACGCTGGAAGCCGCATTTGAGCGGCTGACGATGGCGGAACTGGGGTTGCGTCTGCCGATAACAGCAGGCCAGTTTTACGGTGTCTGGCAGCACTTTTATGACGATAACTTCTCCGGCTCGGATTTTACCACTCACTATGTGGTGCTCGGTTTTCGCTTCAGAGTAGCGGAGGAAGAGCTGTTACTGCCGGATGAGCAGCATGACGATTACCGCTGGCTGACGCCGGACGCGTTGCTCGCCAGTGACAATGTTCACGCTAACAGCCGCGCCTATTTTCTCGCTGAGAAGCGTGCCGGAGTACCCGGATTATGAAAATACTGGTCTACGGCATTAACTACTCGCCGGAGTTAACCGGCATCGGCAAATACACCGGCGAGATGGTGGAATGGCTGGCGGCACAAGGTCATGAGGTGCGGGTCATTACCGCGCCGCCTTACTACCCGCAGTGGCAGGTGGGCGAGAACTATTCCGCCTGGCGGTACAAACGGGAAGAGGGGGCCGCCATGGTGTGGCGCTGCCCGCTGTACGTGCCAAAACAGCCGAGCACTCTGAAACGCCTGTTGCATCTCGGCAGTTTTGCCGTCAGCAGTTTCTTTCCACTGATGGCGCAACGTCGCTGGAAGCCGGATCGCATTATCGGCGTAGTGCCAACGCTGTTTTGCACGCCGGGAATGCGCCTGCTGGCGAAACTCTCTGGTGCGCGTACCGTGCTGCATATTCAGGATTACGAAGTGGACGCCATGCTGGGGCTGGGCCTTGCCGGAAAAGGCAAAGGCGGCAAAGTGGCACAGCTGGCGACGGCGTTCGAACGTAGCGGACTGCATAACGTCGATAACGTCTCCACGATTTCGCGTTCGATGATGAATAAAGCCATCGAAAAAGGCGTGGCGGCGGAAAACGTCATTTTCTTCCCAAACTGGTCGGAAATCGCCCGTTTTCAGCATGTCGCAGACGCCGATGTTGATGCCCTTCGTAACCAGCTTGGCCTGCCGGATAACAAAAAAATCATTCTTTACTCCGGCAATATTGGTGAAAAGCAGGGGCTGGAAAACGTTATTGAAGCTGCCGATCGCCTGCGCGATGAACCGCTTATTTTTGCCATTGTCGGGCAGGGCGGCGGCAAAGCGCGGCTGGAAAAAATGGCGCAGCAGCGTGGACTGCGCAACATGCAATTTTTTCCGCTGCAATCGTATGACGCTTTACCCGCACTGCTGAAGATGGGGGATTGCCATCTGGTGGTGCAAAAACGCGGCGCGGCAGATGCCGTATTGCCGTCGAAACTGACCAATATTCTGGCGGTAGGCGGTAACGCGGTGATTACCGCAGAAGCCCACACCGAACTGGGGCAGCTTTGCGAAACCTTTCCGGGCATTGCGGTTTGCGTGGAACCGGAATCGGTCGAGGCGCTGGTGGCGGGGATTCGTCAGGCGCTCCTGCTGCCCAAACACAACACGGTGGCACGTGAATATGCCGAACGCACGCTCGATAAAGAGAACGTGTTACGTCAATTTATAAATGATATTCGGGGATAATTATGGCGCAGTCGAAACTCTATCCAGTTGTGATGGCAGGTGGCTCCGGTAGCCGCTTATGGCCGCTTTCCCGCGTACTTTACCCCAAGCAGTTTTTATGCCTGAAAGGCGATCTCACCATGCTGCAAACCACCATCTGCCGCCTGAACGGCGTGGAGTGCGAAAGCCCGGTGGTGATTTGCAATGAGCAGCACCGCTTTATTGTCGCGGAACAGCTGCGTCAACTAAATAAACTCACCGAGAACATTATTCTCGAACCGGCGGGGCGTAACACCGCACCTGCCATTGCGCTGGCGGCGCTGGCGGCAAAACGTCATAGCCCGGAGAACGACCCATTAATGCTGGTGCTGGCGGCGGATCATGTGATTGCCGATGAAGACGCGTTCCGTGCCGCCGTGCGTAATGCCATGCCGTATGCCGAAGCGGGCAAGCTGGTGACCTTCGGCATTGTGCCGGATCTACCTGAAACCGGATATGGCTATATTCGTCGCGGTGAAGTGTCGGCGGGTGAGCAGGATACGGTGGCCTTTGAAGTGGCGCAGTTTGTCGAAAAACCGAATCTGGAAACCGCGCAGGCCTATGTGGCAAGTGGCGAATATTACTGGAACAGCGGTATGTTCCTGTTCCGTGCCGGACGTTATCTCGAAGAACTGAAAAAGTATCGTCCGGATATTCTCGATGCCTGTGAAAAAGCGATGAGCGCCGTCGATCCGGATCTCGATTTTATTCGTGTGGATGAAGAGGCGTTTCTCGCCTGTCCGGAAGAGTCGGTAGATTACGCGGTCATGGAACGCACGGCAGATGCCGTTGTGGTGCCGATGGATGCGGGCTGGAGTGATGTCGGTTCCTGGTCCTCTTTATGGGAGATCAGTGCCCACACCGCCGAGGGCAACGTTTGCCATGGCGATGTGATTAATCACAAAACTGAAAACAGCTATGTGTATGCCGAATCTGGCCTGGTCACCACCGTCGGGGTGAAAGATTTGGTGGTAGTGCAGACCAAAGATGCAGTGCTGATTGCTGACCGTAACGCGGTGCAGGATGTGAAAAAAGTGGTCGAGCAGATCAAAGCTGATGGTCGCCATGAGCATCGGGTGCATCGCGAAGTGTATCGTCCGTGGGGCAAATATGACTCTATCGACGCGGGCGACCGCTACCAGGTGAAACGCATCACCGTGAAACCGGGCGAAGGGTTGTCGGTACAGATGCATCATCACCGCGCGGAACACTGGGTGGTTGTCGCGGGAACGGCAAAAGTCACTATCGACGGTGATATCAAACTGCTTGGTGAAAACGAGTCCATTTATATTCCGCTGGGGGCGACGCATTGCCTGGAAAACCCGGGGAAAATTCCGCTCGATTTAATTGAAGTGCGCTCCGGCTCTTATCTCGAAGAGGATGATGTGGTGCGCTTCGCGGATCGCTACGGACGGGTGTAAACGTCGCATCAGGCAATGAATGCGAAACCGCGATGTAAATAACGACAAAAACAAAATTGGCCGTTTCGGTCAGGGCCAACTATTGCCTGAAAAAGGGTAACGATATGAAAAAATTAACCTGCTTTAAAGCCTATGATATTCGCGGGAAATTAGGCGAAGAACTGAATGAAGATATCGCCTGGCGCATTGGTCGCGCCTATGGCGAATTTCTCAAACCGAAAACCATTGTGTTAGGCGGTGATGTCCGCCTCACCAGCGAAACCTTAAAACTGGCGCTGGCGAAAGGTTTACAGGATGCGGGCGTCGACGTGCTGGATATCGGCATGTCCGGCACCGAAGAAATCTATTTCGCCACGTTCCATCTCGGCGTGGATGGCGGCATTGAAGTTACCGCCAGCCATAACCCGATGGATTACAACGGCATGAAGCTGGTGCGCGAAGGGGCTCGCCCGATCAGCGGCGATACCGGACTGCGCGACGTCCAGCGTCTGGCAGAAGCCAACGACTTTCCTCCCGTCGATGAAACCAAACGCGGTCGCTATCAGCAAATCAATCTGCGTGACGCTTACGTTGATCACCTGTTCGGTTATATCAACGTCAAAAACCTCACGCCGCTCAAGCTGGTGATTAACTCCGGGAACGGCGCGGCGGGTCCGGTGGTGGACGCCATTGAAGCCCGCTTTAAAGCCCTCGGCGCACCGGTGGAGTTAATCAAAGTGCATAACACGCCGGACGGCAATTTCCCCAACGGTATTCCTAACCCGCTACTGCCGGAATGTCGCGACGACACCCGCAATGCGGTCATTAAACACGGCGCGGATATGGGCATTGCTTTTGATGGCGATTTTGACCGCTGTTTCCTGTTTGACGAAAAAGGGCAGTTTATCGAGGGTTACTACATTGTCGGTTTGCTGGCAGAAGCGTTCCTCGAAAAAAATCCCGGCGCGAAGATCATCCACGATCCACGTCTCTCCTGGAACACCGTTGATGTGGTGACTGCCGCAGGCGGCACCCCGGTAATGTCGAAAACCGGACACGCCTTTATTAAAGAACGTATGCGCAAGGAAGACGCCATCTACGGTGGCGAAATGAGCGCCCACCATTACTTCCGTGATTTCGCTTACTGCGACAGCGGCATGATCCCGTGGCTGCTGGTCGCCGAACTGGTGTGTCTGAAAGGAAAAACGCTGGGCGAACTGGTGCGCGACCGGATGGCGGCATTCCCGGCAAGCGGTGAGATCAACAGCAAACTGGCGCAACCCGTTGAGGCGATTAACCGCGTGGAACAGCATTTTAGCCGTGAGGCACTGGCGGTGGATCGTACCGATGGCATCAGCATGACCTTTGCCGACTGGCGCTTTAATCTGCGCTCCTCCAACACCGAACCGGTGGTGCGGTTGAATGTGGAATCACGCGGTGATGTGCCGCTGATGGAAGCGCGAACGCGAACTCTGCTGACGTTGCTGAACGAGTAATGTCGGATCTTCCCTTACCCCCACTGCGGGTAAGGGGCTAAAAACAGGAACAACGATGACAAATCTAAAAAAGCGCGAGCGAGCGAAAACCAATGCATCGTTAATCTCTATGGTGCAACGCTTTTCAGATATCACCATCATGTTTGCCGGGCTATGGCTGGTTTGCGAAGTGAGCGGACTGTCATTCCTCTACATGCACCTGTTGGTGGCGCTGATTACGCTGGTGGTGTTCCAGATGCTGGGCGGCATCACCGATTTTTATCGCTCATGGCGCGGTGTTCGGGCAGCGACAGAATTTGCCCTGTTGCTACAAAACTGGACGTTAAGCGTGATTTTCAGCGCCGGACTGGTGGCGTTCAACAATGATTTCGACACGCAATTGAAAATCTGGCTGGCGTGGTATGGGCTGACCAGCATCGGACTGGTGGTTTGCCGTTCATGTATTCGTATTGGGGCGGGCTGGCTGCGTAATCATGGCTATAACAAGCGCATGGTCGCGGTGGCGGGGGATTTAGCCGCCGGACAAATGCTGATGGAGAGCTTCCGTAATCAGCCGTGGTTAGGGTTTGAAGTGGTGGGCGTTTACCACGACCCGAAACCGGGTGGCGTTTCTAACGACTGGGCGGGTAATCTGCAACAGCTGGTCGAGGATGCGAAAGCGGGCAAGATTCATAACGTCTATATCGCGATGCAGATGTGCGACGGCGCGCGAGTGAAAAAACTGGTCCATCAACTGGCGGACACCACCTGTTCGGTGCTGCTGATCCCCGATGTCTTTACCTTCAACATTCTCCATTCCCGTATCGAAGAGATGAACGGCGTACCGGTGGTGCCGCTGTATGACACGCCGCTTTCCGGGGTTAACCGCCTGATAAAACGTGCGGAAGATATTGTGCTGGCGACGCTTATCCTGCTGCTGATCTCCCCGGTGCTGTGCTGCATTGCGCTGGCGGTGAAACTGAGCTCACCGGGGCCGGTTATTTTCCGCCAGACTCGCTACGGCATGGATGGCAAGCCGATCAAAGTGTGGAAGTTCCGTTCCATGAAAGTGATGGAGAACGACAAAGTGGTGACCCAGGCGACGCAGAACGATCCGCGCGTCACCAAAGTGGGGAACTTTCTGCGCCGCACCTCGCTGGACGAATTGCCGCAGTTTATCAATGTGCTGACTGGCGGGATGTCGATTGTCGGTCCGCGTCCGCACGCGGTGGCGCATAACGAACAGTATCGCCAGCTCATTGAAGGCTACATGCTGCGCCATAAAGTGAAACCGGGCATTACCGGCTGGGCGCAGATTAACGGCTGGCGCGGCGAAACCGACACGCTGGAGAAAATGGAAAAACGCGTCGAGTTCGACCTTGAGTACATCCGCGAATGGAGCGTCTGGTTCGATATCAAAATCGTTTTCCTGACGGTATTCAAGGGCTTCGTTAACAAAGCGGCATATTGATATGAGCTTACGTGAAAAAACCATCAGCGGCGCGAAGTGGTCGGCGATTGCCACGGTGATCATCATCGGCCTCGGTCTGGTGCAAATGACTGTGCTGGCGCGGATTATAGATAACCACCAGTTCGGTTTGCTTACCGTGTCGCTGGTGATCATCGCGCTGGCAGATACGCTTTCTGACTTCGGTATCGCTAACTCCATTATTCAGCGAAAAGAAATCAGCCACCTTGAACTCACCACGCTGTACTGGCTGAACGTCGGGCTGGGGATCGTGGTGTGCGTGGCGGTGTTTTTGTTGAGTGATCTCATCGGCGACTTGCTGAATAACCCGGACCTGGCACCGTTGATTAAAACATTGTCGCTGGCGTTTGTGGTGATCCCCCACGGGCAACAGTTCCGCGCGTTGATGCAAAAGGAGCTGGAGTTCAACAAAATCGGCATGATCGAAACCAGCGCGGTGCTGGCGGGCTTTACTTTTACGGTGGTTAGCGCCCATTTCTGGCCGCTGGCGATGACCGCGATTCTCGGTTATCTGGTCAATAGTGCGGTGAGAACGCTGCTGTTTGGCTACTTTGGCCGCAAAATTTATCGCCCCGGTCTGCATTTCTCGCTGGCGTCGGTGGCACCGAACTTACGCTTTGGTGCCTGGCTGACGGCGGACAGCATCATCAACTATCTCAACACCAACCTTTCAACGCTGGTGCTGGCGCGTATTCTCGGCGCGGGCGTGGCTGGGGGATACAACCTGGCGTACAACGTGGCCGTTGTGCCACCGATGAAGCTGAACCCGATCATCACCCGCGTGTTGTTTCCGGCGTTCGCCAAAATTCAGGACGATACAGAAAAGCTGCGCGTCAACTTCTACAAGCTGCTGTCGGTGGTGGGGATTATCAACTTTCCGGCGCTGCTGGGGCTAATGGTGGTGTCGAATAACTTTGTACCGCTGGTATTTGGCGAAAAGTGGAGCAGCATTATTCCGGTGCTGCAATTGCTGTGTATTGTGGGGCTACTGCGCTCCGTGGGTAACCCGATTGGTTCGCTGCTGATGGCGAAAGCGCGGGTCGATATCAGCTTTAAATTCAACGTATTCAAAACCTTTCTGTTTATTCCGGCAATCATCATTGGTGGGCAGATGGCGGGCGCAATCGGCGTCACGCTTGGCTTCCTGCTGGTGCAGATTATCAACACCATTCTGAGCTATTTCGTGATGATTAAACCGGTGCTCGGTTCCAGTTATCGCCAGTACATCCTGAGTTTGTGGCTGCCGTTTTATCTCTCGCTGCCGACGCTGGTGGTCAGTTATGCGCTGGGCATTGTGCTGAAAGGGCAACTGGCGCTGGGGATGCTGCTGGCGGTGCAAATAGCCACGGGCGTGCTGGCGTTTGTGGTGATGATTGTGCTGTCGCGCCATCCGCTGGTGGTGGAAGTGAAGCGTCAGTTTTGTCGCAGCGAAAAAATGAAAATGCTTTTACGGGCGGGGTGAATGGTTGTTTTCGGTTCCGGCAACGGTTGCCGGATGCGGCGTAAAACGCCTTATCCGTCCTGGGGGGCTGGGCTTGGATCTTGTAGGTCTGATAAGACGCGTTAGCGTAGCATCAGGCACTGAATGCCGGATGCGGCGTGAACGCCTTATCCGGCCTACGGTTCTGTGCTCGGATCTTGTAGGCCTGATAAGACGCGTCAGCGTCGCATCAGGCACTGAATGCCGGATGCGGCGTAAAACGCCTTATCCGTCCTACGGCTCTGTGCTCGGGTCTTGTAGGCCTGATAAGACGCGTCAGCGTCGCATCAGGCACTGAATGCCGGATGCGGCGTGAACGCCTTATCCGTCCTACGGTTCTGTGCTCGGATCTTGTAGGCCTGATAAGACGCGTCAGCGTCGCATCAGGCAAAAAACAGCAATGAAAACAACAAACACAGCCTCACCTGGCATCAAATTTATGAGGAAAAAATGAAATTACTTATTCTGGGCAACCACACTTGCGGCAATCGCGGCGACAGCGCCATCCTGCGCGGCTTACTTGATGCCATCAATATCCTCAATCCACATGCCGAAGTGGACGTGATGAGTCGCTATCCGGTCAGTTCTTCCTGGCTGCTCAACCGCCCGGTAATGGGCGATCCGCTGTTCCTGCAAATGAAACAACACAACAGTGCAGCGGGCGTTGTCGGGCGCGTTAAAAAAGTCCTCCGTCGCCGTTACCAACATCAGGTACTGCTCTCACGCGTCACCGACACTGGCAAGTTGCGTAATATCGCCATCGCCCAGGGATTCACTGACTTCGTGCGCCTGCTGTCAGGTTACGACGCCATTATTCAGGTCGGCGGATCGTTTTTTGTCGATCTCTATGGCGTGCCGCAGTTTGAACATGCGCTTTGCACGTTTATGGCGAAAAAGCCGCTGTTTATGATTGGTCACAGCGTCGGCCCGTTCCAGGATAAGCAATTTAACCAACTGGCGAACTACGTTTTTGGTCACTGCGACGCGCTGATCCTGCGCGAATCGGTCAGCCTTGATTTGATGAAACGCAGCAATATCACTACCGCAAAAGTTGAACATGGCGTCGATACCGCGTGGCTGGTCGATCACCACACAGAAGACTTCACCGCCAGCTATGCTGTTCAACACTGGCTGGACGTTGCCGCACAACAGAAAGCGGTGGCCATTACCCTGCGTGAACTGGCACCGTTCGACAAACGCCTCGGCACCACTCAACAAGCGTATGAAAAAGCCTTTGCCGGGGTGGTCAATCGCATTCTCGACGAAGGCTATCAGGTGATTGCGCTCTCCACCTGTACGGGCATCGACAGCTATAACAAAGACGACCGCATGGTGGCGCTCAATCTGCGCCAGCACATCAGCGATCCTGCCCGTTACCACGTGGTGATGGATGAACTCAACGATCTGGAAATGGGCAAAATTCTGGGGGCCTGTGAACTCACCGTCGGTACGCGCCTGCACTCCGCCATTATCTCAATGAACTTTGCCACCCCGGCGATTGCCATCAACTATGAACATAAATCCGCCGGGATCATGCAGCAGCTGGGACTACCGGAGATGGCGATTGATATCCGTCATTTATTAGACGGCAGCCTGCAAGCGATGGTTGCGGATACCTTAGGCCAACTTCCGGCGCTGAACGCACGACTTAACGAAGCCGTCAGTCGCGAACGTCAGACAGGAATGCAGATGGTGCAGTCTGTGCTTGAGCGCATCGGGGAGGTGAAATGAAGGTCGGCTTCTTTTTATTGAAATTTCCGCTGTCGTCGGAAACCTTCGTCCTCAACCAAATCACTGCGTTTATTGATATGGGCTTTGAGGTGGAGATTGTCGCGTTGCAAAAAGGCGACACACAAAACACCCACGCGGCATGGACGAAATACAACCTTGCCGCCAGAACCCGCTGGTTACAGGACGAACCTACGGGCAAAGTGGCGAAGCTGCGCCACCGAGCCAGCCAGACCTTACGCGGCATTCATCGTAAAAATACCTGGCAGGCGCTCAACCTCAAACGCTATGGCGCAGAGTCGCGGAACCTGATTTTGTCTGCCATTTGTGGTCAGGTCGCAACATCGTTACATGCCGATGTCTTTATCGCACATTTTGGCCCTGCGGGGGTAACCGCAGCAAAACTCCGCGAACTGGGTGTCATTCGCGGCAAAATTGCCACTATCTTCCACGGCATTGATATCTCCAGTCGGGAGGTGCTCAACCATTACACTCCCGAATATCAGCAACTGTTTCGCCGTGGCGACCTGATGCTACCAATAAGCGATCTGTGGGCCGGAAGGCTGCAAAAAATGGGCTGCCCGAGGGAAAAAATCGCCGTATCGCGCATGGGCGTGGACATGACGCGCTTTAGCCCGCGTCCGGTGAAAGCGCCTGCAACGCCGCTGGAAATCATTTCCGTCGCACGCTTAACCGAGAAAAAAGGCCTGCATGTGGCGATTGAAGCCTGCCGTCAGTTGAAAGAGCAGGGCGTGGCATTTCGCTATCGCATCCTCGGCATTGGCCCGTGGGAACGACGCCTGCGCACCCTCATCGAACAATATCAACTGGAAGATGTGGTGGAGATGCCGGGCTTTAAACCGAGCCATGAAGTGAAAGAGATGCTCGATGACGCGGATGTCTTCCTGTTGCCATCGGTTACGGGTGCGGATGGCGATATGGAAGGTATTCCGGTGGCGCTAATGGAAGCGATGGCGGTCGGTATTCCGGTGGTTTCTACTCTGCATAGCGGAATTCCTGAACTGGTGGAGGCTGACAAATCCGGCTGGCTGGTGCCTGAGAACGATGCTCGCGCACTGGCGCAACGACTGGCGGCGTTTAGCCAACTGGACAGCGACGAACTGGCTCCTGTCGTCAAACGTGCTCGCGAAAAAGTCGAACACGATTTTAACCAGCAGGTGATCAATCGAGAACTCGCCAGCTTGCTGCAGGCTTTATAGAGGAGAACGCATGCCATTTAAAAAACTCTCCCGACGCACCTTCCTGACGGCAAGTTCTGTGCTTGCCTTCCTCCATACGCCTTTCGCCCGCGCACTTCCCGCTCAACAAAGCGTTAACATTAACGACTACAACCCTCACGACTGGATCGCCTCATTTAAACAAGCCTTCAGCGAAGGGCAAACGGTCGTCGTGCCCGCCGGATTGGTTTGTGACAATATCAACACCGGCATCTTCATTCCTCCTGGCAAAACGTTACACATCCTTGGAAGCCTGCGCGGCAACGGCAAAGGGCGATTTGTCTTACAGGACGGCAGCCAGGTGACAGGGGAGGGGGGCGGCAGTATGCATAACATCACCCTGGATGTGCGCGGCTCTGACTGCACCATCAAAGGGCTGGCGATGAGCGGCTTTGGTCCGGTAACGCAGATTTATATCGGCGGCAAAAACAAACGGGTCATGCACAACCTGACCATCGATAACCTGACCGTTAGCCACGCTAATTACGCCATCTTACGCCAGGGATTTCATAACCAGATAATCGGTGCCAACATCACCAACTGTAAGTTCAGCGACTTACAGGGCGACGCTATTGAATGGAACGTGGCGATTAACGACAGTGATATTTTGATATCCGACCATGTCATCGAGCGCATCAACTGTACTAATGGCAAAATCAACTGGGGCATTGGCATAGGCCTTGCGGGAAGCACTTATGATAATAATTACCCAGAAGATCAGGCAGTGAAAAACTTTGTCGTGGCGAATATCACGGGATCGGATTGTCGGCAACTGATCCATGTTGAAAATGGTAAACATTTTGTTATCCGTAATATCAAAGCTCGTAATATCACGCCGGATTTCAGTAAGAAAGCAGGTATTGATAACGCCACAGTTGCTATTTATGGTTGTGACAACTTTGTGATTGATAATATTGAAATGATTAATAGTGCCGGGATGTTAATCGGCTATGGGGTAATTAAAGGCAAATATCTCTCGATACCGCAGAATTTCCGAGTGAATGATATTCAATTGGATAATACTCATCTTGCTTATAAATTGCGCGGCATCCAAATCTCCGCCGGGAATGCTGTCTCCTTTGTGGCGCTGACTAACATTGAGATGAAGCGTGCGTCGCTGGAGTTACACAACAAACCGCAACATCTTTTTATGCGTAATATCAATGTGATGCAGGAATCCTCAGTTGGACCAGCATTGAGCATGAACTTTGACATGCGCAAAGACGTTCGAGGCGTGTTTATGGCGAAAAAAGAAACACTGCTGTCTCTTGCAAATGTTCATGCGGTGAATGAAAAAGGGCAAAGCTCCGTCGATATCGACAGGATTAATCACCATATTGTTAATGTGGAAAAGATTAACTTTAGATTGCCGGAACGGAGAGAGTAGATTTGCGACCATTCCTGGAAAAATGGAGTCATACTTAGGAACAATGCTACTGCAATCCACAACGAAGCGGCGTAACATCACAAGTAATTCAGTAATCAATTCAGGGTAATTGATGCTGGCGAAAAAAATCGAACAAGCTATAATTCAGCAACCATTTTACAGGTGGATGAAATAATGACGAATTTAAAAGCAGTTATTCCTGTAGCGGGTCTAGGGATGCATATGTTGCCTGCCACTAAGGCGATTCCCAAAGAGATGCTACCGATCGTCGACAAGCCAATGATTCAGTACATTGTTGACGAGATTGTGGCTGCAGGGATCAAAGAAATCCTCCTGGTAACTCATGCGTCCAAGAACGCGGTCGAAAACCACTTCGATACATCTTATGAATTAGAATCTCTCCTTGAACTGCGCGTGAAGCGTCAACTGCTGGCGGAAGTACAGTCCATCTGTCCGCCGGGCGTGACCATTATGAACGTGCGTCAGGGCGAACCTTTAGGTTTAGGCCACTCCATTTTGTGTGCGCGACCTGCCATTGGTGACAACCCATTTGTCGTGGTACTGCCAGACGTTGTGATCGACAATGCCAGCGCCGACCCGCTACGTTACAACCTTGCTGCCATGATTGCACGTTTCAACGAAACGGGCCGCAGCCAGGTGCTGGCAAAACGTATGCCGGGTGACCTCTCTGAATACTCCGTCATTCAGACTAAAGAGCCGCTGGATCGTGAAGGTAAAGTCAGCCGCATTGTTGAATTTATCGAAAAACCGGATCAGCCGCAGACGCTGGACTCAGACATCATGGCCGTAGGTCGCTATGTGCTTTCTGCCGATATTTGGCCGGAACTGGAACGTACTCAGCCTGGTGCATGGGGACGTATTCAGCTGACTGATGCCATTGCTGAGTTGGCAAAAAAACAAGCAGTTGACGCAATGCTGATGACTGGGGACAGTTACGACTGCGGAAAGAAAATGGGTTATATGCAAGCGTTTGTGAAGTATGGGCTGCGTAACCTGAAGGAAGGGGCGAAGTTCCGTAAAGGTATTGAGAAGCTGTTAAGCGAGTAACAAATTCCTGACTGGAAGTGTCGGTCAGTAAGTAATTAAAAACGGCAGTGAAGATTCATAGCATAAGTTTTGCTCATTGAATCTCACTGCCGTTGTCTTTTTTATAAGTACAATAAAAACAGCATGTTAGCTTGCAATCATAGTTCAAATTTTTCCAGGATTTTCCTTGTTTCTACAGCTGTTTGGTAAGACAATTAGCGTTTGAATTTTTCGGATTTGGCACGAGTGGGTTACGCTCGTCACATCGTGGAAATGTACGCAGTGCTCTGGTAGCGGTTAAGCCAGGGGCGGTAGCGTGCATTAATGCATCTATTAATCAAATCTGGAGCAGTCTATTTCACAGCATGCTCTCTGGCTATATGGAATAAAAAAGTGAAGATACTTGTTACTGGTGGCGCAGGATTTATTGGTTCTGCTGTTGTTCGTCACATAATAAATAATACGCAAGATAGTGTTGTTAATGTCGATAAATTAACATACGCCGGAAACCTGGAATCACTTGCAGATGTTTCTGATTCTGAACGCTATTTCTTTGAACATGCGGATATTTGTGATGCAGCTGCAATGGCACGGATTTTTGCTCAGCATCAGCCGGATGCAGTGATGCACCTGGCAGCTGAAAGCCATGTTGACCGTTCAATTACAGGCCCTGCGGCATTTATTGAAACCAATATTGTGGGTACTTATGTCCTTTTAGAAGCGGCTCGGAATTATTGGTCTGGTCTGGATGATGAAAAGAAAAAAAACTTCCGTTTTCATCATATTTCTACTGATGAGGTGTATGGTGACTTACCCCATCCGGATGAAGTAAATAGCAATGAAACGTTGCCGCTATTTACGGAAACGACAGCATACGCGCCAAGTAGTCCATATTCTGCTTCTAAAGCTTCCAGCGATCATTTGGTTCGCGCATGGAAACGTACTTATGGTTTACCGACCATTGTGACTAATTGCTCGAACAACTATGGTCCTTATCATTTCCCGGAAAAGCTTATTCCACTGGTTATTCTTAATTCACTGGAAGGTAAGGCATTACCTATTTATGGCAAAGGAGATCAGATCCGCGACTGGTTGTATGTAGAGGATCATGCTCGAGCGTTATATACCGTCGTAACCGAAGGTAAAGCGGGCGAAACTTATAACATTGGTGGACACAACGAAAAGAAAAACATCGACGTAGTGTTCACTATTTGTGATTTGTTGGATGAGATAGTCCCGAAAGAGAAATCTTACCGCGAGCAAATTACTTATGTTACCGATCGTCCGGGACACGATCGCCGTTATGCGATTGATGCTGAGAAGATTGGTCGCGAATTGCGATGGAAACCACAGGAAACGTTTGAGAGTGGGATTCGTAAAACGGTGGAATGGTACCTGTCCAATACAAAATGGGTTGATAATGTGAAAAGTGGTGCCTATCAATCGTGGATTGAACAGAACTATGAGGGCCGCCAGTAATGAATATCCTCCTTTTTGGCAAAACAGGGCAGGTAGGTTGGGAACTACAGCGTGCTCTGGCACCTCTGGGTAATTTGATTGCTCTTGATGTTCACTCCACTGATTACTGTGGTGATTTTAGTAATCCTGAAGGTGTAGCTGAAACCGTAAGAAGCATTCGGCCTGATATTATTGTCAACGCAGCCGCTCACACCGCAGTAGACAAAGCAGAATCAGAACCGAAGTTTGCACAATTACTGAACGCGACGAGTGTCGAAGCGATCGCGAAAGCAGCCAATGAAGTCGGCGCCTGGGTTATTCACTACTCTACTGACTACGTATTTCCGGGGACCGGTGAAATACCATGGCAGGAGGAGGATGCAACCGCACCGCTAAATGTTTACGGTGAAACCAAGTTAGCGGGAGAAAAAGCATTACAAGAGCATTGTGCGAAGCACCTTATTTTCCGGACCAGCTGGGTCTATGCAGGTAAAGGAAATAACTTCGCCAAAACAATGTTGCGTCTGGCAAAAGAGCGTGAAGAATTAGCCGTTATTAATGATCAGTTTGGTGCGCCAACTGGCGCAGAGTTACTGGCTGATTGTACGGCACATGCTATTCGTGTGGCACTGAATAAACCGGAAGTCGCAGGCTTGTACCATCTGGTAGCTAGTGGTACCACAACGTGGCACGATTATGCTGCGCTGGTTTTTGAAGAGGCGCGCAAAGCAGGCATTCCCCTTGCACTCAACAAGCTCAACGCAGTACCAACAACAGCCTATCCTACACCAGCTCGTCGTCCACATAACTCTCGCCTTAATACAGAAAAATTTCAGCAGAACTTTGCGCTTGTCTTGCCTGACTGGCAGGTTGGCGTGAAACGAATGCTTAACGAATTATTTACGACTACAGCAATTTAATAGTTTTTGCATCTTGTTCGTAATGGTGGAGCAAGATGTATTAAAAGGAATGATGAAATGAAAACGCGTAAAGGTATTATTTTGGCGGGTGGTTCTGGTACTCGTCTTTATCCTGTGACGATGGCCGTCAGTAAACAGCTGTTACCGATTTATGATAAACCGATGATCTATTACCCGCTCTCTACACTGATGTTAGCGGGTATTCGCGATATTCTGATTATCAGTACACCACAGGATACTCCTCGTTTTCAACAACTGCTGGGTGACGGGAGCCAGTGGGGCCTGAATCTTCAGTACAAAGTGCAACCGAGTCCGGATGGTCTTGCGCAGGCGTTTATTATCGGTGAAGAGTTTATTGGTGGTGATGATTGTGCTTTGGTACTTGGTGATAATATCTTCTACGGCCACGACCTGCCGAAGTTAATGGACGTAGCTGTTAACAAAGAAAGTGGTGCAACGGTATTTGCCTATCACGTTAATGATCCTGAACGTTATGGTGTCGTGGAGTTTGATAATAACGGTACTGCAATTAGCCTGGAAGAAAAACCGCTGGAACCAAAAAGTAACTATGCGGTTACTGGGCTTTATTTCTATGACAATGACGTTGTGGAAATGGCGAAAAACCTTAAGCCTTCTGCCCGAGGTGAACTGGAAATTACCGATATTAACCGTATTTATATGGAACAAGGACGTTTGTCTGTCGCTATGATGGGGCGTGGCTATGCATGGCTGGATACAGGGACGCATCAAAGTCTTATTGAAGCAAGCAACTTCATTGCCACCATTGAAGAGCGCCAGGGACTAAAGGTTTCCTGTCCGGAAGAAATTGCTTATCGTAAAGGGTTTATTGATGCTGAGCAGGTAAAAGTATTAGCCGAACCGTTGAAGAAAAATGCTTATGGTCAGTATCTGCTCAAAATGATTAAAGGTTATTAATAAGATGAACGTAATTAAAACTGAAATTCCTGATGTGCTGATTTTTGAACCAAAAGTTTTTGGGGATGAACGTGGCTTCTTTTTTGAGAGTTTTAATCAGAGGATTTTTGAAGAAGCAGTAGGTCGTAAGGTTGAGTTTGTTCAGGATAACCATTCTAAGTCCAGTAAAGGTGTTTTACGTGGTCTTCATTATCAGTTAGAACCTTATGCTCAAGGAAAACTGGTGCGCTGTGTTGTTGGCGAGGTTTTTGATGTTGCGGTTGATATTCGTAAATCGTCACCTACATTTGGGAAATGGGTTGGGGTGAATTTGTCTGCTGAGAATAAGCGTCAGTTGTGGATTCCTGAGGGATTTGCACATGGTTTTTTGGTGCTGAGTGATTTAGCAGAAGTTTTATATAAAACGAATCAATATTATGCTCCATCACATGAAAAAAATATTATATGGAATGACCTCTTGCTTAATATTAAATGGCCGAGCACAGCACTGATCACTCTGTCTGATAAGGATGCAAATGGGGAAAGATTTGAACTAAGTGAGTTTTGAAATGTCTCTCTTAAAACATAGTATATGGAATGTTGCGGGCTACTTTATACCAACATTAATTGCAATTCCCGCCTTTGGATTAATTGCGAGGAAAATTGGTGTAGAACTATTTGGTTTGTATACGTTAGCAATGATTTTTATAGGGTATGCAAGTATATTTGATGCTGGGTTAACAAGAGCTGTTGTGCGTGAAATAGCATTACTAAAAAACAGAGTGGACGATTGTAATACGATAATAGTAACTTCTATTATCGCTGTGATATTTTTAGGGTTTATCGGAGGCGGGGGAGTGTTTCTGCTTAAAGGCGATATTATTGAACTGTTAAATATCTCACCAATATATTACGCCGATTCGATAAAGTCTCTAGTATTATTATCATCTCTGATACCTGTATTCTTAGTCACGCAAATACTATTAGCAGAGCTTGAGGGTCGGGAATATTTTGGGATTCTAAATATACAAAAAAGTGTAGGGAATTCTTTAATTGCAGGGTTACCTGCATTATTTGTTTTAATTAATCAAACGCTTTTTTCTGCAATTATTGGTGTAGCGATTGCAAGAGTTATATGCTTGTGGTTAAGCTACATTATGAGCAGGGAAAGAATAACTATCGATATCTCATTTTTTTCAATAACTGTTTTAAAGCGGTTATTTAGATATGGCGGGTGGGTAACTATAAGTAACATAATATCTCCTATATTAGCGAGTATGGATAGATTTATTCTATCCCATATCCAGGGAGCATCAAAAATATCATTCTATACAGTCCCTAATGAGCTGGTAACTAGGCTTGGAATAGTTCCAGGCTCTCTTGGGAAAGCTGTTTTTCCAAAATTAAGTCATGCAAGGAATTTTACAGCGTCATATGCAGAGCAAAAAAAAGCTTATATATTAATGACTGTCATTGTAATGCCTTTGGTTTTATTTGTATATTATTACGCAAAGTTTATTTTAACATTGTGGATGGGGGCTGAGTATGCAGGGATTTCGGTCGAAATATTACGGATTATGCTTATAGGGTATATTTTTAACTGTTATTCACAAATCTCTTTTGCCAACATACAGGCCTTTGGAAAAGCAAAATACACTGCATACATCCATATGATGGAATTTATTCCTTATTTGATAATGTTATATATAATTTCAAAGGAATATGGGGTTATTGGTGTTGCGTGGTTATGGACAATTCGAGTAATAATTGATTTTTTGATGCTTTTATATATGAGTTATCGTTGTAATAATCTTATGAAAAAAGGGTAGCCTGATGATATATATTGTGGTATTAAATTGGAATGGGGCTATAGATACCATTAATTGTGTTAAAAGTTTAATGGATTTAAATGTTAGCGATTATAAAATTATCATTGTTGATAACTGTTCTATGGATAACTCATATGATACTATAAAAGAAAATCTTAATTCATTATATATTGCTGATAAAAGTATCATTGAGGTGAAGTATGAGGATAGAAATAAATATAAAACCTTAGAAAACGATAAAATCATATTAATACAATCTCCGCAAAATAATGGGTACGCAAGTGGTAATAATATTGGCATAGAGTTCGCTCTTAATCAGGAGAATATGAAATACGTCTGGGTTCTGAATAATGATACTGAAGTGGATAAAGAGGCTTTAACTCATTTAATTAGTAAATGTGATTCAGATAAAAGTATAGGGATTTGCGGTTCTCGTTTAGTCTATTTTGCCGACAGAGAGATGCAGCAAGGACTAGGTGGGGTGCATAACAAATGGTTATGCACTACAAAAAATTATGAAATGGGAAGATTAGTTTCCAAAAAATATGATGATGAAGTCATTAGTAATGATATAGATTATATAATTGGCGCATCGATGTTTTTCTCTAGAGAATGTTTGGAAACAGTTGGATTGATGAATGAAGAATATTTTTTATACTATGAAGAGTTAGATATTTGCCTCAGAGCAAAAGCAAAGAACTTTAAATTAGGTATTTGCTCAGAAAGTTTGGTTTATCATAAAATAGGTGCAAGTACTGATGGGGGAAAGAGCATGATGGCTGATCTTTGCTCAATAAAAAATAGGCTGGTCATTACAGAAAGGTTTTATCCCCAATATTATTGGACGGTATGGTTGTCACTTTTTGTTGTAGCATTTAACCGTGCTAGAAGAGGTGAGTTTAATAAGATGAAAAGATGTTTGAATGTTATGTTTAACTTCAAACGAAACAAAGGTAGCAAATGCCATTAGAATATGCACTTAATCATGGTGTTAATAAATCTATAGTTTGATATGTTATTAAAGGGTATTTAATGAAAGTGGCTTTTTTATCTGCTTATGATCCACTATCTACATCCAGTTGGTCTGGCACACCTTATTATATGCTAAAGGCATTATCGAAGAGAAATATTTCCATTGAAATATTAGGACCGGTAAATAGCTATATGATATACATGTTAAAAGTATATAAATTAATATTAAGGTGTTTCGGAAAAGAATATGATTATAGTCATTCGAAGTTGCTTTCCAGGTATTACGGTAGAATATTCGGTAGGAAATTAAAAAAAATTGATGGTTTGGATTTTATTATCGCACCTGCAGGTTCCTCACAAATTGCTTTTTTAAAAACAACCATACCAATAATATATCTATCGGATACAACATATGATCAATTAAAAAGCTATTATCCGAATTTAAATAAAAAAACAATTATAAATGATGAGGATGCAAGTTTAATCGAACGCAAGGCTATTGAAAAAGCAACAGTAGTATCTTTCCCATCTAAATGGGCAATGGATTTTTGCAGGAATTATTACAGATTAGATTTTGATAAATTAGTTGAAATACCATGGGGGGCTAATTTATTTGATGATATTCACTTTGCTAATAAAAATATAATTCAAAAGAATAGTTATACTTGTCTTTTCTTGGGAGTTGATTGGGAAAGAAAAGGTGGGAAAACAGCCTTGAAAGCAATTGAATATGTAAGGCAGTTATATGGGATCGATGTTAGACTAAAAATTTGTGGATGTACTCCGAATCAAAAGATTTTACCTACTTGGGTTGAATTAATTGATAAAGTAGATAAAAATAACGTTGACGAATATCAGAAATTCATCGATGTGTTATCTAACGCTGATATACTTCTTTTACCAACCATTGCTGAATGTTATGGAATGGTATTTTGTGAAGCTGCTGCTTTTGGATTGCCTGTTGTCGCTACAGATACAGGTGGAGTCAGTTCTATAGTTATCAACGAAAGGACGGGGATATTAATTAAAGACCCGTTAGACTATAAGCACTTTGGAAATGCAATTCATAAAATAATTAGTTCCGTAGAGACTTATCAAAACTACTCCCAAAACGCAAGAATTAGATATAATAATATATTGCATTGGGACAATTGGGCTAAAAAGATAATTGAGATTATGTATGAGCATAAGAATAGAAGAATCAAATAGCACAAAAAGAATTATATGTTTATTTATACTTTTTCTTGTTTTCCCTGATTTTTTGTTTTATACATTAGGGGTTGATAATTTTAGCATTTCAACGATAATCTCAATTACATTGCTTTTTGTTTTTTTAAGAGCTAAAAATATTTGCAAAGATAATTTTCTAATAATAGTAGCGTTATTCATATTGTTGTGTTTTAACTGTTTGTTAAGTATGCTATTTAATATTGAACAGGCTTTAACATTTAAAGTTGTACTTTCAATATATAGCATCTTAATAATGGCATACGTCTCCTCTTGTTATGCACAGACGTTGTGGTTATGTTCTGAAGAAATACTTAAGAGATCCGTCTTTTATTTGTTCGCATTTCTTTGCCTTATTGGCATTATAAGTATTCTTTTACAGAAGACTGAGATTATACATGATAAAAGTATGATTCTTTTTCCTGAACCATCAGCATTTGCATTGGTTTTTATACCTATCTTTTCATTTTGTTTATACTATACAAGAGGGGGGGGGCTACTATTGCTCTATATATTATCTTTGGGTATTGCGTTAGGTATCCAGAATTTAACAATGTTGGTAGGCATTGTGATTAGTGTTTTTGTGATGAAAAAAATAACTATAAGGCAAACTATTGTTATACTTTTGGGGGCATGGATTTTTTCCATGATATTAAGTGATTTAGACATTTCTTACTATACATCGCGGCTTGATTTTAAAAATACTACGAACCTATCAGTGCTTGTATATCTTTCAGGAATTGAAAGAGCTTTCTTGAATTTTATTACAAGTTATGGTCTTGGTATTGGTTTTCAACAAATGGGAGTGAATGGGGAGATAGGAATATATCAACAAATTTTAGCTGAACTTGATGCCCCTATGTTAAATATATACGATGGCTCATTTATTTCTTCTAAGTTAATATCTGAGTTTGGGGTTATTGGTGCATTAATGTGTATTTTCTATTTTTTTTATTTTTCCCGATTTTATCTGCGTTTCAAAAAAAGTAAGAGATATTCACCGCAGTATATTTTAGCATATAGCTTCTACATGTGTTTCTTCATCCCTCTTTTTATACGTGGTGCTGGTTATATAAACCCCTATGTGTTTATGTTATTTTCATCAATATTTTTGTGCAAATATCACGCTAAAAATATCTTGATGAAATCTAATGTCCAGATAGCTATATAATAGTAGATTATATTATCATTATCACGTAAATTACATATTAATAGCATATATGATAACTAGGACATAAATAATGTGCATTAAAAAAAAACTTAAGTTAATTAAACGATATGGCCTTTATGGTGGTCTTAGGCTTCTTAAAGATATATTCTTAACAAAATTTTTATTTTGTTCAAATGTTAGGATTATTAGATTTCCATGTTATATTAGAAAAGATGGAAGTGTTAGTTTTGGAAAAGGTTTTACATCAGGTGTAGGATTACGAGTTGATGCATTTATGGATGCCGTAGTTTCCATTGGAGAAAATGTTCAAATTAATGACTATGTTCACATCGCGGCTATTAATAATGTCATTATTGGTAGAGATACATTAATAGCAAGTAAAGTATTTATTAGTGATCATAATCATGGTATTTTTTCTAAATCCGATATCCATAGTTCACCAACTATTATTCCTTCGTCTAGGCCCCTTGAATCTGCACCTGTGTATATTGGAGAGCGTGTGTGGATTGGCGAAAATGTGACAATATTACCAGGTGCGTGTATAGGTAATGGTGTAGTTATTGGCGCAAACAGTGTTGTTCGTGGTGAGATTCCTAATAATGTGATCATTGCTGGTGTTCCAGCTAAAATTGTTAAAAAATATAACTATGAGCGTATGCAATGGGAAAGAATATAGTTGTAATATCGGCTGTTAATTTTACAACCGGAGGCCCCTTTACCGTACTAAAAAATGTGCTTACAGCAACTAAAGATAGAGCCGAATGTAAATTTATTGCACTGGTTCATAGCTCTGCTGAACTAATGGAATTATTTCCGTGGGTTGAATTTATAGAGTATCCAGAAGTCAAGTCTTCGTGGGTTAAAAGATTATATTTCGAATATATAACTTGCAATAGATTATCTAAGGTGATTAAGGCAACTCATTGGGTATGCTTACATGATATTACAGCAAATGTTAGTGTACCCTATAGATTTGTTTATTGCCACAATCCTGCACCGTTCTATAAATATTTAAGCTATCGAGATATTATAGGAGAACCTAAATTTTATCTTTTTTATCTTTTTTATGGGCTTTTATACAATATCAATATAAAAAAGAACACAGCAGTTTTTGTTCAGCAGCAGTGGCTAAAAAAAGAATTCGAAAAAAAATATAAGTTAAAGAATGTTGTTGTTAGTCGCCCTGAAGATATTTGCCCTTTTGAAAGTGATGGTTTGGTAAGAAATAATAATAAAAAGGATGTGAGGATATTTTACCCAGCAGTGCCCCGTATATTTAAAAACTTTGAAGTTATCATACGTGCTGCACAAATATTACAAGATAAAAATATTCATTTTTATCTTACTTTTGATGGTACTGAAAATAAGTATGCAAAAAGAATATATAAATTAGCTTCCGAACTGAAAAATGTACATTTCCTCGGTTACCTTAATGCAACCGAGATGGTTAACTTTTATCAAGATTCAGATATTATTTGTTTCCCATCGAAACTAGAAACGTGGGGATTACCATTATCAGAAGCTAAAACATACAAAAAATGGATATTTGCGGCAGACTTACCTTATGCTCATGAAGTTTTATATAACTATTCAAAAACTAGATATTTTCCATTTGACGATGAGAAAATACTTGTTCGCTACATATTAGAGTACACAAGTAAAAATATGCATGAAGATATAAAAAATAGTAGGGTGAATTTTAATAATGATGCATTGACTGGTTTTGAACAGTTTATTGAATATATCCTCAAGGGGAACTGACGTGGTTTATATTATAATCGTTTCACATGGCCATGATGACTATATAGAAAATCTTTTATTAAATTTAAAGTTGCCCTCTGGAAGATTTAAAATAATAGTTCGTGATAACAAAAGTTCAATGGTTTTAAAAAAAACATGCGAAAAAAATTGCGTAACCTATTTGCATGGAGGGCAATATGGATTTGGACATAATAATAACATAGCAGTGTCATATATAATTAATAACTTCATGATTATGAATAATGATTATTTTCTCTTTCTTAACCCCGATGTATTCATAACCAGTGAAAGTTTGATTAATTATGTTGATTATATAATTAGTAATGATTATAAGTTTAGCACATTATGTCTTTATCGAGATTTTACTAAAAGCAAACATGATTATTCAATACGGAGTTTTCCAACTTTATATGATTTTCTTTGTTCTTTTTTATTGGGGGTGAATAAAAGTAAAATTAAGAAGGAAAATATACTTTCTGATACTGTAGTTGATTGGTGTGCTGGCTCATTTATGCTTATTCATGCTTTAAGTTTCTTAAATGTGAATGGTTTTGATCAAAAATATTTTATGTATTGTGAAGATATTGACCTTTGTATGCGTTTAAAATTAAGTGGAGTAGATCTTTACTATACTCCCCATTTTGATGCTATTCATTATGCGCAGCATGAAAATAGAAGAATATTTACTAAAGCATTTCGATGGCATATAAGGAGTATTACGCGCTACATATTACGGAAACCAATTCTTTCTTATAAAAACTATAGAAAAATTACATCCGAACTGGTAAAGTGATTAAATAAAGTCCTAATTTTACTACTGAAATGGTATCTTTATTTAAAGATCTTTGCTTTATATACCAATTTTTTAACGCCCTGACAGGAGTAAACAATGTCAAAGCAACAGATCGGCGTCGTCGGTATGGCAGTGATGGGGCGCAACCTTGCGCTCAACATCGAAAGCCGTGGTTATACCGTCTCTATTTTCAACCGTTCCCGTGAAAAAACGGAAGAAGTGATTGCCGAAAATCCAGGCAAAAAACTGGTTCCTTACTATACGGTGAAAGAGTTTGTTGAATCTCTGGAAACGCCTCGTCGCATCCTGTTAATGGTGAAAGCAGGTGCAGGCACGGATGCTGCTATTGATTCCCTTAAGCCGTACCTCGATAAAGGTGACATCATCATTGATGGTGGTAACACCTTCTTCCAGGACACTATTCGTCGTAATCGTGAGCTTTCTGCAGAAGGCTTTAACTTCATCGGTACTGGTGTTTCTGGCGGTGAAGAAGGCGCGCTGAAAGGACCTTCCATTATGCCTGGTGGCCAGAAAGAAGCCTATGAACTGGTTGCGCCGATCCTGACCAAAATCGCCGCAGTGGCTGAAGACGGGGAGCCATGCGTTACCTATATTGGTGCCGATGGCGCAGGCCACTATGTGAAGATGGTTCACAACGGTATTGAATACGGTGATATGCAGCTGATTGCTGAAGCCTATTCTCTGCTTAAAGGTGGCCTGAACCTCACCAACGAAGAACTGGCGCAGACCTTTACCGAGTGGAATAACGGTGAACTGAGCAGCTACCTGATTGACATTACCAAAGATATCTTCACCAAAAAAGATGAAGACGGTAACTACCTGGTTGATGTGATTCTGGATGAAGCTGCAAACAAAGGTACGGGTAAATGGACCAGCCAGAGCGCGCTGGATCTCGGCGAACCGCTGTCGCTGATTACCGAGTCTGTGTTTGCACGTTATATCTCTTCTCTGAAAGATCAGCGCGTTGCCGCGTCTAAAGTTCTCTCTGGCCCGCAAGCGCAGCGAGCAGGCGACAAAGCTGAGTTTATCGAGAAGGTTCGTCGTGCGCTGTATCTGGGCAAAATCGTTTCTTACGCTCAGGGCTTCTCTCAGTTGCGTGCTGCGTCTGAAGAATACAACTGGGATCTGAACTACGGCGAAATCGCGAAGATTTTCCGTGCTGGCTGCATCATCCGTGCGCAGTTCCTGCAGAAAATCACCGATGCATACGCCGAAAATCCGCAGATCGCTAACCTGCTGCTGGCTCCGTACTTTAAGCAAATCGCCGATGACTATCAGCAGGCGCTGCGCGATGTCGTTGCTTATGCAGTACAGAACGGTATCCCGGTTCCGACCTTCGCCGCTGCGGTTGCCTATTATGACAGCTACCGTGCCGCTGTTCTGCCTGCAAACCTGATCCAGGCACAGCGTGACTATTTCGGTGCACATACTTATAAGCGCATCGATAAAGAAGGTGTGTTCCATACCGAATGGCTGGATTAATCTGACTTAACTAACAATAAATTGAGGCCCGGCGTATATTGTGCCGGGCTTTTTTTGCCATTTATCTTATAGACTAAATTTCACTGCTTAATATTAACTTAATAAATATCAGCTATTCTTATAAAGAAATTCTGAATTGTTTTTCGTTGCGTTGACCAGCTATCGACGTAGCGTTAAAACTTTTAACTCTTGTCAGGATGCTAAAAACATCATGATTCACAGTTAAGTTAATTCTGAGAGCATGAAATGAAAATTACCATTTCCGGTACTGGCTATGTAGGCTTGTCAAACGGGCTTCTAATCGCACAAAATCATGAGGTTGTGGCATTAGATATTTTACCGTCACGCGTTGCTATGCTGAATGATCGGATATCTCCTATTGTTGATAAGGAAATTCAGCAGTTTTTGCAATCAGATAAAATACACTTTAATGCCACATTAGATAAAAATGAAGCCTACCGGGATGCTGATTATGTCATCATCGCCACTCCAACCGACTATGATCCTAAAACTAATTATTTCAATACATCCAGTGTAGAATCAGTAATTAAAGACGTAGTTGAGATAAACCCTTATGCGGTTATGGTCATCAAATCAACGGTTCCCGTTGGTTTTACCGCAGCGATGCATAAAAAATATCGTACTGAAAATATTATATTCTCCCCGGAATTTCTCCGTGAGGGTAAAGCCCTTTACGATAACCTTCATCCGTCACGTATTGTCATCGGTGAGCGTTCAGAACGCGCAGAACGTTTTGCTGCGTTGTTACAGGAAGGCACGATTAAGCAAAATATCCCGACCCTGTTTACCGACTCCACTGAAGCAGAAGCGATTAAACTTTTCGCTAATACCTATCTGGCGATGCGCGTGGCGTACTTTAACGAACTGGATAGCTATGCAGAAAGTTTGGGTCTGAATACGCGTCAGATTATCGAAGGTGTTTGTCTCGACCCGCGTATCGGCAACCATTACAACAATCCGTCGTTTGGTTATGGTGGTTATTGTTTGCCGAAAGATACCAAACAGTTATTGGCGAATTATCAGTCTGTGCCGAATAACCTGATTTCGGCAATTGTCGATGCTAACCGCACGCGTAAAGATTTTATTGCCGATGCCATTTTGTCACGCAAGCCGCAAGTGGTGGGTATTTATCGTCTGATTATGAAGAGCGGTTCAGACAACTTCCGCGCGTCTTCCATTCAGGGGATTATGAAACGTATCAAGGCGAAAGGCGTTGAAGTGATCATTTACGAACCGGTGATGAAAGAAGACTCATTCTTCAACTCTCGCCTGGAACGAGATCTCGCCACTTTCAAACAACAAGCTGATGTCATTATCTCCAATCGTATGGCAGAAGAGCTTAAGGATGTGGCAGATAAGGTATACACCCGCGATCTCTTTGGTAGCGATTAACATCTTGTTATCAGGGCTATTTACGCCCTGATTGTCTTTTGTTACTTCCTCAACAATTCATTATTTTTATCACTTATCCTATAGCATTCACGAGGATTATCGCTAAACTATGCGGACTTGGAAATTTCCGTCAGTTAGGGTAATGATGAGAGTAGAAAATAATAATGTTTCTGGGCAAAACCATGACCCGGAACAGATTGATTTGATTGATTTACTAGTGCAGTTGTGGCGTGGCAAGATGACAATCATCATTTCCGTCATTGTGGCTATTGCCCTGGCTATTGGTTATTTGGCAGTAGCGAAGGAGAAATGGACGTCAACAGCAATTATCACTCAGCCCGACGTGGGGCAAATTGCTGGCTATAACAATGCCATGAATGTTATCTATGGTCAGGCTACACCGAAAGTATCGGATTTGCAGGAGACGTTAATTGGTCGCTTCAGTTCTGCCTTCTCTGCATTAGCAGAAACGCTGGATAATCAGGAAGAGCCAGAAAAACTTACCATCGAACCTTCTGTTAAGAACCAGCAATTACCATTGACTGTTTCTTATGTTGGGCAAACTGCAGAGGGCGCACAAATGAAGTTGGCCCAATACATTCAGCAAGTTGATGATAAAGTGAATCAAGAGCTAGAAAAGGATCTCAAGGACAACATTGCTCTGGGACGGAAAAACTTGCAGGACTCTTTAAGAACCCAGGAAGTGGTCGCGCAGGAACAGAAAGATCTGCGTATCCGTCAGATTCAGGAAGCGTTGCAGTATGCGAATCAGGCGCAGGTGACAAAGCCGCAGATTCAACAGACGCAGGACGTAACCCAGGATACTATGTTCCTTTTGGGGAGCGAAGCGCTGGAGTCGATGATTAAGCACGAGGCGACCCGTCCGTTGGTGTTCTCATCAAGCTACTATCAGACTCGTCAAAACCTGCTGGATATCGACAATCTTGACGTTGATAAACTTGATATTCATGCTTACCGCTATGTAATGAAACCGACGTTACCTATTCGTCGCGATAGCCCGAAAAAGGCAATTACCTTGATTCTGGCGGTGCTGCTGGGCGGCATGGTTGGCGTGGGGATTGTGTTGGGGCGTAACGCGCTGCGTAATTACAACGCGAAATAATATTATTGTGCATTTAAGAGAAACGGGCAGGGTGGTGACACCATGCCCGTTTTTTTTGCCGGATGCGATGCTGGCGCATCTTATCCGGCCTACGTGTGTTGAGATAATGTGTAGGCACGATAAGCTTGCGCATCGGGCAATGGCTCCGGATGCGACAACAACATCGCATCCGGTCAGCACGCAACTCACTGATGCCGTTTACGCAGGTTCTCAATTACCGTCGCTAAATCCAGATCCTGATCCTGCAACAACACCAGCAGGTGATACATCAAGTCAGATGCCTCGTTGGTCAGCTCAAAGCGGTCATGTACCGTTGCTGCCAGTGCGGTTTCCACGCCTTCTTCGCCCACTTTCTGCGCAATGCGTTTAGTGCCGCTGGCATACAGTTTGGCGGTGTAGGAGGTTTCCGGGTCGGCAGATTTACGTTCGGCGAGCAGTTGTTCCAGTTGATAAAGGAACAGCCACTGGTGAGCGGTGTCGCCGAAGCAGCTGCTGGTGCCTTTGTGGCAGGTCGGGCCGATGGGATTTGCCAGCACCAGTAACGTGTCGTTGTCGCAGTCCGGGGCAATACTCACCACATTGAGAATATTGCCCGACGTTTCGCCTTTGGTCCACAGTCGCTGTTTAGTGCGCGAGAAGAAGGTGACTTTGCCGCTTTCGAGGGTTTTGTCTAAGGCTTCCGGGTTCATATAGCCCAGCATTAGCACTTCGCCGGATACCGCGTGTTGCACAATCACCGGCATCAGACCGTCGGTTTTTTCCCAGTCCAGTTCGCGACGTTGTTGTTCTGTTAACATATCCTGATCTCCACGCCCTGTGTTGCCAGGTACGCTTTTAATTCACCAATATTGATTATTTGTTTGTGGAATACGGAAGCTGCCAGCGCGCCGTCAACGTCGGCATCGCGGAAGGCTTCGAGAAAGTGTTCCATGGTGCCCGCGCCACCGGAGGCAATCAGCGGGACGTGGCAAACTTCACGCACTTTTTTCAGCTGCTCGAGGTCGTAACCGTTACGCACGCCGTCCTGATTCATCATGTTGAGGACGATTTCTCCGGCACCGCGTTTTTGCACTTCCTGTACCCAGTCGAGCGTTTCCCACTGAGTAACGCGGGTGCGGCTTTCATCGCCGGTATATTGATTCACATGATATTTACCGGTTTCGGCGTCGTACCAGGTATCAATACCGACCACAATACACTGCACGCCAAAGCGATCGGCCAGGCGAGTAATTAACGTCGGGTCCGCCAGCGCAGGAGAGTTGATGGAGATTTTATCTGCGCCAAAGGAAAGAATTTTCGCGGCATCTTCCAGAGACTTAATCCCACCCGCCACACAAAACGGAATGTCGATTACTTCCGCCACGCGAGATACCCAGCTTTTATCTACCACACGGCCATCGCTGGAAGCGGTGATATCGTAGAACACCAGTTCATCTGCACCTTCTTCGGCGTAGCGTTTTGCCAGTGGCACGATATCGCCAATGATTTCATGGTTGCGAAACTGTACGCCTTTCACCACCTGACCATCACGAACGTCGAGACACGGGATTATGCGTTTTGCCAGCATGCGATGGCCTCCTTCACGGTGAATTTACCTTCCAGTAATGCACGACCAACTATTACGCCGCGCACACCAGTACCACGCAGGGCCGCCACATCGTTAATATCGCCAATGCCGCCGGAGGACTGAAACGCCACTTGCGGATATCTGGCACACACTTCTTCATATAAAAAGACGTTAGATCCCGCCAGCGTGCCGTCGCGCGAGATATCGGTACACAGCACATGTTTCAGGCCGACGGGCAGATAGGTTTCCACCAGTTGTTCCAGTGAAACGCCCGAGTTCTCTTGCCAGCCGCTGACTGCCACCTGCTTGTTGCCTTGCTCGTCGATACGGACATCCAGCGCCAGCACTAAGGCATCGGCACCAAAACGTTCAAACCAGCCCTTCACCATTTCTGGTGATTTCACCGCGGTGGAGCCAACCACCACACGCGCAACGCCTGCTTCCAGTAACGCCGCCACGTCTTCTTCGCTACGCACGCCGCCGCCAACCTGCACCGGGACGTTAACGCCCGTGACCAGGGTTTTAATCAGCGGGATTTGACGTTTAGCCGGATCTTTTGCCCCGGTCAGATCCACCAGGTGCAGTACTTCGGCACCTTGTGCGGCGTAATCCTGTAAGCGCGGCAGCGGGTCGTTACCGTAATCGCGCTGTTTGCCATAATCGCCCTGATGGAGACGCACCACGGTGCCGTCGATTAAATCTAATGCCGGAATAATCATCACATCTCCAGGAAGTTTTTCAGCAACTTAGCGCCAGCGGTACCAGAACGCTCCGGGTGGAACTGCACGCCGTAGAAGTTATCTTTTTGTACCGCCGCGGTGAACGGTTCGCCGTAATTACACTGGGCGATGGTCCACGGATTGACTGGCATTGCGTAGCTGTGAACAAAGTAAAAGTACGCGCCGTCTTCAATCCCCTGAAACAGGCGGTTGCCTGCCTGCGGGTAAACGCGGTTCCAGCCCATATGTGGCAGTGGCAGACCAAAGTCGGTCATTTTCGGCACGTCTTCTTCGATGATGCCCAGCAAGTCGACGCCGTTGCTCTCTTCGCTGCGCCGCCCCAGCAGTTGCATCCCTAAGCAGATGCCCAGCACCGGTTGGGTACAGGCTTTGATGAGATCAAACAGCTCGCGCTCGCGCACCTGGTCCATCGCCGCTTGTGCGGTGCCAACGCCGGGTAAAAACAGTTTATCGGCCAGCAACACGACGTCCGGGTCACGGCTGACTTTGGGTTCATAACCGTGACGCGCAATGGCAGACTTCACCGAGTTCAGGTTGGCGCAGCCAGTATCAAGGATCACCACGTTCATTACAGCACTCCTTTCGACGAGGGCAGGGTGTCGCCTTCCACGCGGATGGCCTGGCGCAGGGTGCGGCCAAACGCTTTGAACAGGCTCTCTACACGGTGGTGATCGTTTTTACCTTTGGTTTTCAGGTGTAGCGTCACGCCCATGGTGTATGAGAGCGAACGGAAGAAGTGCTCGATCATCTCGGTGCTGAGATCGCCCACACGCTGGTAGGTAAACTCGGCTTTATATTCCAGGTGCGGGCGACCAGAGATATCCAGTGCGCAGCGGGCAAGGCATTCGTCCATCGGCAGCACAAAACCAAACCGGCAAATACCGCGTTTGTCGCCAAGAGCAATTTTTAATGCTTCCCCCAGCGCCAGGCCGGTATCTTCGACGGTGTGATGATCGTCGATATAGAGGTCGCCTTTAACGTTGATTTCCATACGGAAACCGCCGTGGGTGGCGATCTGATCCAGCATGTGATCAAAGAAGCCAACGCCGGTGTTAATCTTGCTGCCACCCTCGCGATCCAGCCACACCTGGACGTCAATTTGCGTCTCTTTGGTGTTGCGCACTACATGGGCGTAACGGTCTCGTTTAGTGAGTTGCTCGCCAATCATTGGCCAGTTCAGGGCTTCGCGGTCGTAGCGTAAACCATTAATGCCCATGTTTTCCGCCAGTTGAATGTCGGTCGCGCGATCGCCAATCACATAACTGTTAGCGCGATCCATCGCTTGCTCAGCCAGATAACGCTCCACCAGTTTTACTTTCGGCTTACGGCAGTCGCACTCATCGGCGGGCAGGTGTGGGCAAATCAGCACTTCATCAAACTGCACGCCTTGCGAGGTGAAGATCTGCATCATCAGGTTGTGCGGGCCATCGAAATCCGCCTGCGGGAAACTTTGTGCTCCCAGACCATCCTGATTGGTGATCATCACCAGCTTATAGCCCGCTTTTTGCAGCTTCAGCAGCTCCGGGATCACGCCAGGTTCAAAGGCGAGTTTGTCAAAACGGTCCACCTGAAAATCACTCGGCGGTTCGCTAATCAGGGTTCCATCGCGATCGATAAAAAGATACTTCTGACTCATCAAACTTGCTCCGCACGTAAGGCGTCAATGACGCGCTGGCTTTCTTCACGGGTTCCGACGGTAATTCGCAGGCAGCCGCTTAAAGAGGGTTGTTTATTCTGATCACGTAAGATAATGCCCTGATCCCACAAAGATTTAAACACTGCACTGGAGGCTTTAAAGCGCGCCAGAATGTAGTTGGTTTCAGAGTCGAAAACCTGCTCCACGCAGGGGATCTCTTTCAGTGCGGCAATCAGGTATTCGCGTTCTGCAATAATTTGCGCCACCCGTTCGCGCATGGCGACGATTCCCTGCGGGCTTAACGCCTGTGCGGCAATGTCGGCAACTGGCGTCGAGAGCGGGTAGGGGGCGATCACTTTCATCAGCAGGTTGATGACTTCTTCGTTTGCCAGCGTAAATCCGCAACGAAGCCCCGCCAGAGCAAAAGCTTTCGACAGTGTGCGCAAAATAGCCAGGTGCGGATATTCCGCCAGCCAGCCAGCCAGCGATGCCTGCGGGCAAAACTCGATATAGGCTTCATCGGCAACCACAATCGCCTTACCGCGGGTTAACTCCAGCAGGGTGCGAAAATCCTGTGGGTTGATCAGTTGCCCGGTGGGGTTGTTGGGGCTGCAAACATAGACCACTTTTACGCCGTCCAGCTTGTCGGAAATGCCCTGTAAGTCCAGTTGCCAGTTTTCCAGCGTCGGCACTGTGCGGCATTCGACGCCAATGGTTTCAGCGCTGACGCTGTACATGCCGTACGTTGGCGGGCAGTAGAGGATGGCGTCTTTACCCGGTTCGCAAAAAGCGCGGATCAGCAGTTCAATACCTTCGTCCGCGCCACGGCTGACCAGCACCTGTTCCGGTTTTACGCCTGCATATTGCGCGTAATTTTCAATCACCGCTTTTGGCTGGCATTCCGGGTAGCGGTTGAGCGTTTGCTGAGTAAGCTGAAACTCCACGGCTGTGGGATATTCGTTGGCGTTCAGCCAGACGTCGCCGTTACCGCCCAGACGACGCGCCGACTGATACGGCGTCAGGTTGCGGACGTTTTCACGCGCTAAATCAGTAATAGTCACGGTGCTCATGCTTGCTCCTTAAGGACGTTAACACGCAAAGTAACGGCATTTTTGTGGGCGGTCAGGCGCTCGGCGGCGGCCAGTGTTTCAATGGTCGAAGCCAGCGCGGAGAAACCTTCTTTCGACAGTTCCTGTACGGTCATGCGTTTCTGGAAATCTGCCAGCCCGAGGCTGGAACAGGTGGCGGTGTAACCGTAAGTCGGCAGCACGTGGTTGGTGCCGGAGGCGTAATCACCTGCCGATTCCGGTGACCAGTCACCGAGAAATACCGAACCGGCGCTGGTAATGCTATCGACGAGATCGCGGGCGTTGCGGGTCTGAATGATCAGGTGCTCCGGACCGTACTGATTGGAGATCTCTACGCACTGCGCTAAATCGTTGGTTACGATCAGGCGGCTGGCGCTCAGTGCCTGACGGGCGGTTTCAGCTCTCGGCAATTCTGCCAACTGGCGTTCGACGGCCTCGGCAACGCGACGCGCCATATCAGCATCAGGTGTCAGTAAAATCACCTGTGAGTCCGGGCCGTGTTCAGCCTGGGAGAGCAAATCAGAAGCCACGAAATCCGGCGTTGCGCCGCTGTCAGCAATCACCAGCACTTCCGACGGGCCTGCGGGCATATCGATCGCCGCACCGTCCAGACGCTGGCTTACCTGGCGTTTTGCTTCGGTGACAAAGGCGTTACCCGGCCCGAAGATTTTGTCCACTTTCGGCACAGATTCCGTACCAAACGCCAGCGCGGCAATGGCCTGTGCGCCGCCGACGTTAAACACGTCCTGCACACCGCACAGTTGCGCCGCATAAAGGATCTCATCGGCAATCGGCGGCGGTGAGCACAGCACCACTTTTTTACAGCCCGCAATACGCGCCGGAGTCGCCAGCATTAATACCGTTGAGAAGAGCGGGGCGGAGCCGCCAGGAATATACAAACCCACTGAAGCCACCGGGCGCGTGACCTGCTGGCAACGCACGCCTGGCTGCGTTTCTACATCTACCGGCGGCAGTTTTTGCGCAGTGTGGAAGGTTTCAATATTCTTTACTGCCACCGCCATCGCCTGTTTTAGCTCGTCGCTCAGGCGTTCGCTGGCGGCGGCGATCTCATCAGCAGACACCTTCAGCGCGGTAACCGTGGTTTTATCAAACTTCGCGCTGTATTCACGCAGGGCCTCATCGCCACGCGTTTTCACGTTATCGAGAATATCGTTAACGGTGCGGGTAATGCTTTCAGAAGCGGAGATCGCCGGGCGCATTAACAGCTGGCGTTGTTGCTCCGCAGTACAGCTATTCCAGTCAATGATTGTGTTAAAGCTCATGGCGATCACTCCATCATCTTCTCAATCGGCAGGACCAGGATTGAACTGGCACCCAGCGCTTTCAGTTTTTCCATCGTTTCCCAGAACAGGGTTTCGCTACTCACCATGTGCATCGCTACGCGCTGTTGGTCACCCGCCAGCGGCAGAATGGTTGGGCGTTCGGCACCTGGCAGCAGGGCGATGACTTCATCCAGGCGTTCGGTCGGTGCGTGCATCATGATGTATTTTGATTCGCGCGCCTGGATCACACCCTGAATACGGGTCAGCAGTTTGTCGATCAGTTGCTGTTTGGATTCTTCCATTTCGCCATCGCGCTGGATCAGGCAGGCTTTCGAGCGGTAGATAACTTCGACTTCGCGCAGGCCGTTAGCTTCCAGCGTGGCACCGGTGGAAACCAGATCGCAAATCGCATCCGCCAGCCCGGCACGCGGCGCAACTTCGACAGAACCGTTCAGTAAGCAGGATTTAAAAGAGATACCTTTCTGGTCGAGATAACGCTTGAGCAGGTGAGGATAAGAGGTGGCGATACGTTTACCGTTTAAGGAGAGCGGACCGTCCCAGGCTTCATCAACCGGCGTTGCCAGCGAAAGGCGGCAGCCGCCGAAATCCAGACGACGCAGGGTAAAGTAGCGCGGATCTTCACCCTGGGCGCGGCGGTTAAGCAGCTCTTCTTCCAGCACGTTTTCGCCAATAATCCCAAGGTCTACCACGCCGTCCATTACCAGACCGGGAATATCGTCGTCACGCACGCGCAGAATATCAATCGGCATGTTTTCTGCCATCGCGATCAGACGCTGGGTGTGAAGATTGATTTTAATGCCACAGCGCGCCAGTAATTCGCGTGAGTCATCACTTAAACGGCCGGATTTCTGCATAGCTATGCGTAAACGAGTGTTGTCTGTCATTTTCTTATTCCTCTTTAAACCTGTCTGAACCGTTATCAATCGTGCAATAAAAAAGCCCCCGGAAGGTGATCTTCCGGGGGCTTTCTCATGCGTTCATGCGCCACTGGAAGATCTGAATGTCTTCCAGCACACATCGCCTGAAAGACTAGTCAGGATGATGGTGATGATGGTGGTGTTTAAATTGAACGCGTGTCATAAAAGTCTCTGTGAATGTTTATTCAACTGATGTCTTTTAACCTAAACCACTTTCACGTTAGAAAGCAAGGGCTTTTTTATATATTTTATGGCGATAGATTTGTTTAATGAATGAGCGGGGAAAGAAGGGGGCTAAGAGGACTGTCCTCTAACTTGACAGCACCAAAAAGAGCAAAGTCTGATTTTTCGTCTCGCTGGCAATGTCTTGATCTACAAACTAATTAATAAATAGTTAATTAACACCCATCATTGTACAATGAACTGTACAAAAGAGGAGATTTACATGCGTACAATTAGCTACAGCGAAGCGCGTCAGAATTTGTCGGCAACAATGATGAAAGCCGTTGAAGATCATGCCCCGATCCTCATTACTCGTCAGAATGGAGAGGCTTGTGTTCTGATGTCACTCGAAGAATACAACTCGCTGGAAGAGACGGCTTATCTACTGCGTTCCCCCGCTAACGCCCGGAGATTGATGGACTCAATCGATAGCCTGAAATCAGACAAAGGAACGGAAAAGGACATTATTGAGTGAAACTAATCTGGTCTGAGGAATCATGGGATGATTATCTGTACTGGCAGGAAGCAGATAAGCGAATTGTTAAAAAGATCAATGAACTTATCAAAGATACCCGCAGAACACCATTTGAAGGTAAGGGGAAACCAGAACCCCTGAAACATAACTTGTCAGGTTTCTGGTCCCGACGCATTACAGAGGAGCACCTTCTGGTATACGCGGTTACTGATGATTCACTGCTCATTGCAGCATGTCGTTATCATTATTGAAGAGATTCATTCATAGAATGAATTGTCAGTTTTGATACGCTAGCGTAGCCTTATAGATCTAAGGTGTATCAGGAGATAACGGATGAAAAAGGTCGCAATTGTCGGGTTAGGGTGGTTAGGTATGCCGCTGGCGATGTCACTTTCAGCGCGAGGCTGGCAAGTCACCGGGAGTAAAACCACACAAGATGGTGTCGAAGCGGCCCGAATGAGTGGCATTGATAGCTATCTGCTTCGCATGGAGCCTGAGTTAGTTTGCGATTCTGACGATCTGGATGCCCTTATGGATGCCGATGCGCTGGTCATTACGCTTCCGGCACGTCGTAGCGGCCCCGGCGATGAGTTCTATTTACAAGCGGTACAAGAGTTAGTGGATAGCGCGCTGGCTCATCGTATTCCCCGTATTATTTTTACCAGCTCGACGTCTGTCTATGGCGACGCACAAGGCACGGTGAAAGAAACCACCCCGCGTAATCCGGTAACCAACAGTGGACGAGTATTAGAAGAACTCGAAGACTGGCTGCACAATTTACCCGGTACTTCGGTCGATATTCTGCGTCTTGCGGGCCTGGTCGGACCGGGACGTCATCCCGGACGCTTCTTTGCCGGAAAAACCGCCCCTGATGGTGAACATGGTGTTAATTTAGTCCATTTAGAAGATGTTATTGGCGCTATCACTCTGTTGTTACAGGCACCTAAAGGCGGACACATCTATAATATATGTGCGCCAGCTCACCCTGCGCGTAATGTTTTCTATCCGCAGATGGCCCGTTTACTGGGGCTGGAACCTCCGCAGTTCAGAAATAGTCTGGACAGCGGCAAAGGTAAGATTATTGATGGCAGTCGGATTTGTAATGAACTGGGATTTGAATACCAGTATCCCGATCCGCTGGTAATGCCGCTGGAGTAAACGATCACGCCAGCAGGACGCCGCATGCACTGCAAGGGGGCGTGTATGAAACCACTGCTGGATGTGTTGATGATCCTCGATGCCTTAGAAAAAGAAGGCAGTTTTGCGGCGGCGTCAGCCAAACTCTACAAGACGCCGTCCGCTCTGAGTTACACCGTTCACAAGCTGGAAAGCGACCTTAATATTCAATTGCTTGATCGTAGCGGACACCGCGCTAAATTCACCCGTACCGGAAAAATGTTATTAGAGAAAGGGCGGGAAGTTCTGCATACCGTGCGAGAACTGGAAAAGCAGGCGATCAAACTGCATGAAGGCTGGGAAAACGAGCTGGTGATTGGCGTGGACGACACGTTTCCTTTTTCTCTGCTTGCGCCTCTCATTGAAGCTTTTTATCAACATCATAGCGTGACGCGCCTGAAGTTTATCAATGGCGTACTCGGTGGTTCCTGGGATGCCCTGACTCAGGGGCGAGCGGATATTATCGTTGGCGCGATGCATGAGCCACCATCTTCCAGTGAGTTTGGTTTCTCGCGGTTGGGCGATCTTGAACAAGTCTTTGCGGTCGCGCCTCATCATCCGTTAGCCCAGGAAGAAGAACCGTTAAACCGTCGTATCATTAAACGATATCGGGCGATTGTGGTGGGGGACACTGCGCAGGCAGGCGCTTCTACGGCCTCACAACTTCTCGACGAACAAGAAGCCATTACCGTTTTCGATTTTAAAACCAAGCTGGAGCTGCAAATTAGCGGCCTTGGCTGCGGCTATTTACCACGGTATCTGGCGCAACGTTTTCTCGATAGTGGCGCGTTAATCGAGAAGAAAGTGGTCGCCCAAACTCTCTTTGAACCCGTCTGGATTGGCTGGAATGAACAGACCGCAGGGCTTGCCAGCGGCTGGTGGCGAGATGAAATTTTAGCAAATAGTGCGATCGCCGGTGTTTATGCAAAATCTGATGACGGAAAATCAGCCATTTAAAGAAAAATTATTATGGCAAGCCTCTCATTCTCTTGTCATTTCCCCCCCATTTAGGCACAATGCGCCGCTGTCAAAAAATGACTAAAAACCGACGTTTAATTAGCGTCGGTTATTTTTTGCTTCAAACCAATCATTCATACCAAGAGGCCGGGCTTCGTACCGGATAGATATTTACTAAAAATCGACAGTTGTTGTCGCTGAGGAATCCAAAAAAATGGGGCAATTTTTTGCTTACGCGACGGTTATCACCGTAAAGGAGAATGACCATGTCGCATAACGTTACTCCAAACACCTCTCGCGTGGAATTGCGTAAAACGCTTACGTTAGTTCCGGTTGTAATGATGGGTCTAGCCTATATGCAGCCGATGACGCTGTTTGATACATTTGGTATCGTTTCAGGCCTCACGGATGGTCATGTGCCGACAGCCTATGCGTTCGCATTGATTGCGATCCTGTTTACGGCTCTGAGCTACGGGAAGCTGGTTCGCCGCTATCCTTCTGCTGGCTCTGCATACACTTACGCCCAGAAATCCATTAGCCCGACTGTCGGCTTTATGGTGGGTTGGTCTTCTCTGCTCGACTATCTGTTCGCGCCGATGATCAACATTCTGCTGGCGAAAATCTATTTTGAAGCTCTGGTGCCTTCCATTCCATCGTGGATGTTTGTGGTGGCTCTGGTGGCCTTTATGACCGCCTTTAACCTGCGTAGTCTGAAATCCGTAGCGAACTTCAACACTGTAATCGTCGTGTTGCAGATAGTGCTGATCGCGGTGATTCTGGGCATGGTTGTTTATGGCGTATTTGAAGGTGAAGGCGCTGGTACGCTGGCGAGCACTCGTCCGTTCTGGTCTGGCGATGCGCATGTTATCCCGATGATTACCGGGGCGACAATCCTGTGCTTCTCCTTTACCGGTTTTGACGGCATCAGCAACCTGTCGGAAGAAACCAAAGATGCAGAGCGCGTGATCCCGCGTGCGATTTTCCTGACCGCGCTGATCGGCGGCATGATCTTCATCTTTGCAACTTACTTCCTGCAGCTGTACTTCCCGGATATCTCTCGTTTTAAAGATCCGGATGCGTCACAGCCTGAAATCATGCTGTACGTTGCGGGTAAAGCGTTCCAGGTTGGCGCGCTGATCTTCTCCACCATTACCGTACTGGCGTCCGGTATGGCGGCGCACGCAGGCGTTGCGCGTCTGATGTACGTAATGGGTCGTGACGGCGTGTTCCCGAAAAGCTTCTTCGGTTATGTACACCCGAAATGGCGTACTCCGGCGATGAATATCATCCTGGTTGGCGCGATTGCCCTGCTGGCAATCAACTTCGACCTGGTAATGGCTACGGCGCTGATTAACTTTGGTGCGTTGGTGGCGTTCACCTTCGTTAACCTGTCGGTCATCTCGCAGTTCTGGATCCGTGAGAAGCGTAACAAAACGCTGAAAGATCACTTCCAGTATCTGTTCCTGCCGATGTGTGGTGCGCTGACCGTTGGTGCGCTGTGGGTTAACCTGGAAGAAAGCTCAATGGTTCTGGGTCTGATCTGGGCTGCTATCGGTCTGATTTACCTGGCTTGCGTAACCAAGAGTTTCCGTAACCCGGTTCCGCAGTACGAAGACGTAGCGTAATCTTACAAACCGGATGACATAATCATCCGGTAAATCTCAAAAAGCCGGAGTTTGTCGCTCCGGCTTTTTTGTTGTGCACAGAAAACCCCCAGCTAGGCTGGGGGTTCCGGAAAGCTTTCAGCTTTGAGCCAGTTATTAAAACCCCTTTTGATTTGTTAAAACACCTTGCGGTCTGGCAACTGCAAGTGTCAAACAAGAAATCAAAAGGGGGTCCCAATGGGGAACGAAAAGAGCTTAGCGCACACCCGATGGAACTGTAAATATCACATAGTATTTGCGCCAAAATACCGAAGACAGGTGTTCTACAGAGAGAAGTGTAGAGCAATAGGCTGTATTTTGAGAAAGCTGTGTGAGTGGAAAAGTGTACGGATTCTGGAAGCTGAATGCTGTGCAGATCATATCCATATGCTTGTGGAGATCCCGCCCAAAATGAGCGTATCAGGCTTTATGGGATATCTGAAAGGGAAAAGCAGTCTGATGCCTTACGAGCAGTTTGGTGATTTGAAATTCAAATACAGGAACAGGGAGTTCTGGTGCAGAGGGTATTACGTCGATACGGTGGGTAAGAACACGGCGAAGATACAGGATTACATAAAGCACCAGCTTGAAGAGGATAAAATGGGAGAGCAGTTATCGATTCCCTATCCGGGCAGCCCGTTTACGGGCCGTAAGTAACGAAGTTGGATGCAAATGTCAGATCGTGTGCGCCTGTTAGGGCGCGGCTGGTAAGAGAGCCTTAAAGGCGCATTTGAAAAACCTCCGGCTATGCCGGAGGATATTTATTTTCAGACGATCTCTTCCGCGTACTGCCAAAGCGCTTTTAACAGCGCCACTTTCTCTTTGTCATCGGCATACTGTTGTGCCAGCATCTGCAATTCATCAGCATAGCCCTGCAAAAACTCTGGCGTGAAGACCTGGCGGCGGTGCTCCAGCCAGCGTTGCTGCTCGGCATAATCCAGCGTCCCCGGGAAGTTGCGCGCTCGATAATTGAACAACAGTTTTTCAATTCGTTTATCAACAAAAGTGATATCCAGTGCCGGTAAATTACGCGGCTCGGTTTCCAGCACAATTTTCATTGCTGCACGATCGGCGTCACTGAAAAAGCCATTATAAAGCTGTGCATCCACGTTATCTGAAGGTGTAAACGGTTCGGCTTCCGCGAATATCGCCACCACTTTTTCACGCACTTGCGGATTTTCACGCAGAATTTTTAGGTTATCGAGGCAATGCTGACGATTAATTCCCAGTCGGTCGGCATCTTCCGGGCGTAGCGTATTCGCCTGGGCCAGTACCGGACATTTATTGATATGCACCAGCTTAACCGGAACGGCGGCGTTATCGCCAAGATCGGCTTTTGCGGTATATAAACGCTCGCGCAATGTGTCGCTATCCAGCTCCAGTAATGGCGAAATGTCTCCTGCCAAATCCACCAAAATTACGGCATTGCGATTTTCAGGATGCCACGCCAGCGGTGCCACCCAGCTGGTATTGCCACGCCATGCCCCAAACATTCCGGAAACGTGAACTAGGGGTTTCATCTGCGGAACATCAATCAACGCCATCAGTTTGTGTTTATTACGATGGGTAAAGAGATAATCAAACAGGCGTGGCTGACGCGTTTTTACCAGTTTCGCCATCGCAATAGTGGCGTACACATCAGCCATCGCATCGTGGGCGTTGCTATGTTCAATACCATTCGCTTTGGTTAAATGCTCAAGGCGAAAGCTCGGTAGACCGTCATCATTTTCAGGCCAGTTTATTCCTTCCGGGCGCAGGGCATAACAGGCACGCATAACATCCAGTAAATCCCAGCGCGAGTTATCATGCTGCCAGCTCCAGGCGTAAGGATCGTAGAAATTACGATAAAAAACGTTGCGTGTGACTTCGTCGTCGAAACGCACATTGTTGTAGCCCAGAATACAGGTCTTCGGTACGGTAAAAAGCGAGTGAATACGGGCGGCAAACGCGGCTTCGTTTTCTCCTTTCGCCCGTGCCTCCTGCGGGGTAATACCGGTAATTAATACTGCTCCAGGCTGGGGTAAATAGTCATCCGCGGGCTTGCAGTAAAAGACTTCGGGTTCGCCGATGACATTGAATTCGTTATCAGTGCGAATGGCTGCGAACTGTGCAGGGCGATCTAACGCGGGGTGCGTTCCAAAGGTTTCGTAATCGTGAAACAAAAAGGTAGATTGTTGCTTACCGTCATTCATCATTAGGTTAAATCCGTTATTTCTGCTGTCTGCCAGAGTATCAAATATCACCGTGCTAATCAGCTTTAGCGCGACAATTTGGCAGCGAGTGGCAACAGATCATGTCAGATAAAAATGAGATAGTAGTCACATTTTCTTGCACTTTATTCCAGCCAGTTCATAAGTATTTCCGTAAAAAGAACAGCTATTTGAAACACCTGAGGGTTTGCTGTTGAAACGCCGTCTTATTATTGCTGCTTCTTTGTTCGTTTTTAATTTATCGTCTGGTTTTGCGGCGGAAAACATTCCTTTTTCACCTCAGCCTCCAGAGATTCATGCCGGGTCCTGGGTATTGATGGATTACACCACCGGTCAGATTCTCACCGCGGGTAATGAGCATCAACAGCGCAATCCCGCCAGCCTGACAAAGCTGATGACGGGCTATGTCGTGGATCGCGCTATCGATAGTCATCGCATTACGCCAGACGATATTGTCACCGTGGGGCGTGATGCGTGGGCGAAAGATAATCCGGTGTTTGTCGGTTCTTCACTGATGTTTTTGAAAGAGGGCGATCGCGTATCGGTACGTGATTTAAGCCGTGGTTTAATTGTGGATTCCGGAAATGACGCTTGTGTTGCTCTGGCTGACTATATTGCCGGTGGGCAACGGCAGTTTGTTGAAATGATGAACAACTATGCCGAGAAGCTGCATCTCAAGGATACGCATTTTGAAACAGTGCATGGTCTGGATGCACCTGGCCAGCATAGCTCGGCTTATGATTTAGCCGTGCTTTCTCGCGCTATCATCCACGGCGAGCCCGAGTTTTATCATATGTACAGTGAGAAAAGCCTCACCTGGAACGGTATCACCCAGCAAAACCGTAACGGGTTATTGTGGGATAAAACCATGAATGTTGACGGCCTGAAAACGGGCCATACTTCTGGTGCCGGGTTTAATCTTATTGCTTCGGCTGTAGACGGGCAGCGTCGCCTCATTGCAGTGGTAATGGGGGCTGACAGCGCAAAAGGTCGTGAGGAAGAGGCAAGAAAATTACTGCGTTGGGGGCAACAAAACTTTACTACGGTGCAAATTTTGCACCGTGGGAAAAAGGTCGGTACGGAACGCATCTGGTATGGTGATAAAGAAAATATCGCCCTGGGAACGGAACAAGAGTTCTGGATGGTGCTACCGAAAGCCGAAATTCCACATATCAAAGCCAAATATACCCTTGATGGTAAAGAACTCACCGCGCCAATTAGCGCCCATCAGCGGGTAGGGGAAATTGAACTTTACGACCGTGATAAACAGGTGGCGCACTGGCCGCTGGTTACCCTGGAATCTGTCGGGGAAGGCAGCATGTTTTCCCGCCTGAGTGATTATTTCCACCATAAGGCCTGACCTTTCTTTTGCAGCAGACTGGCAGGAGTGCGAGTCTGCTCGCATAATCAACACTCATTCCTTGTGGTTTTAATATTGCAACTATACTGTATATAAAAACAGTGTTAGTGGAGGCGTCATGAACTACGAGATTAAGCAGGAAGATAAACGTACCGTTGCAGGTTTCCATCTTGTTGGCCCGTGGGAGCAGATGGTAAAGAAAGGTTTTGAGCAGTTGATGATGTGGATAGATAGCAAAAATATTGTGCCGAAGGAGTGGGTTGCTGTCTATTACGACAATCCAGATGAAACACCCGCCGAAAAATTACGCTGCGACACCGTCGTGACGGTACCGAATAACTTTACGCTCCCCGAAAACAGTGAGGGCGTCATTCTGACAGAAATTTCAGGTGGTCAGTATGCGGTGGCGGTGGCTCGTGTAGTCGGTGATGATTTTGCTAAACCCTGGTATCAGTTCTTTAATAGCCTCTTGCAGGACAGTGCTTATGAAATGTTACCAAAGCCCTGCTTCGAGGTTTACTTGAACAATGGCGCGGAAGATGGGTACTGGGATATCGAAATGTATGTTGCGGTGCAGCCAAAACATCACTAATTCATCTCAGGGCGGTGTGTTAACGCGAAGACCACTCTTTTTTTGAAAGCGAAAAGAGTAAGATGCGCCTTTCAAATTTTTCGCTCCTGCCGGGAAATTACACTGTTCCCGGTATGTCCGTCGGATAACTCAGAGGCGCGCCTTCTGGCCGACAGATGTGTTATGAGCGCTTTTCATCTTCATTACGGAGTTTCTGCGTGCGTGCCGATAAGTCATTAAGCCCGTTTGAAATCCGGGTATACCGCCATTACCGCATTGTGCATGGTACTCGGGTCGCGCTGGCATTCCTGCTCACTTTTCTCATTATCCGCCTGTTTACTATCCCGGAAAGCACCTGGCCGCTGGTCACCATGGTGGTGATTATGGGGCCAATCTCGTTCTGGGGGAACGTTGTCCCTCGTGCCTTCGAACGTATTGGCGGTACGGTGTTGGGTTCGATTTTAGGTCTTATCGCTCTGCAACTGGAGTTAATTTCGTTACCGCTGATGTTAGTCTGGTGCGCGGCGGCGATGTTTCTTTGCGGTTGGCTGGCGCTGGGCAAGAAACCGTATCAAGGATTATTGATTGGGGTGACGCTGGCAATTGTTGTGGGTTCCCCGACAGGTGAAATTGATACGGCGTTATGGCGAAGCGGCGATGTGATCCTCGGCTCTTTACTGGCAATGTTGTTTACCGGTATCTGGCCACAACGGGCGTTCATCCACTGGCGCATTCAACTGGCGAAAAGTCTGACCGAGTATAATCGGGTCTATCAATCTGCATTCTCACCGAACTTACTCGAACGCCCACGTCTGGAAAGCCATCTACAAAAACTCCTGACCGATGCCGTGAAAATGCGTGGGCTGATTGCGCCCGCCAGCAAAGAAACCCGTATTCCCAAATCGATATATGAAGGTATCCAGACCATTAATCGCAATCTGGTTTGTATGCTGGAGTTGCAAATCAATGCATACTGGGCCACGCGCCCCAGCCATTTCGTGTTATTGAACGCGCAAAAACTTCGTGATACCCAGCACATGATGCAGCAAATACTGCTGAGCCTTGTTCATGCGCTGTACGAAGGTAATCCGCAGCCGGTTTTTGCCAATACGGAAAAATTGAACGATGCTGTGGAAGAGCTGCGTCAGTTGCTCGATAACCACCATGACCTGAAAGTCTTGGAAACACCAATCTATGGTTATGTGTGGCTGAACATGGAAACGGCACATCAGCTTGAGTTGCTATCGAATCTGATTTGCCGGGCCTTGCGCAAATAATTCCTGAACTTCAGAATCATCTTGCTGCTGCTTCGATTCAGCAAGGATAAAGGGTATGATAGTGAAAAGGGATAAAAGCATTGTCATCTGCGGCAGCTATGAGTAATGTTGGCCCTAACGAATAGCGGTTGCTTAAACGAATCCGACTCTCACATTATCAGGGGTATAAAAATGGAAACTACCAAGCCTTCATTCCAGGACGTACTGGAATTTGTTCGTCTGTTCCGTCGTAAGAACAAACTGCAACGTGAAATTCAGGACGTTGAGAAAAAGATCCGTGACAACCAGAAGCGCGTCCTGTTGCTGGACAACCTGAGCGATTACATCAAGCCAGGGATGAGCGTTGAAGCAATCCAGGGCATCATCGCCAGCATGAAAGGTGACTATGAAGATCGCGTTGACGATTACATCATCAAAAATGCCGAGCTCTCCAAAGAACGCCGCGATATCTCCAAAAAGCTGAAAGCTATGGGCGAAATGAAAAACGGCGAAGCGAAGTAATTCCCGTTTTATTCAATGAGGGTTGCCCGGCAACCCTCATTGCTCATTGATTCTTATCTGTGTATCACCGTCATCATTCTCATCTGAGAACCAATCGAAATTAACAACAGCCTTCTTCTGTATGCAGCAAGGCAAAAAGTTCTGTAACTCCATTGTTATTAACTGCACTGGTTACTAACACGTTGTGCGCTCCAGCTTCCCGTAACCAACTTGTCACCAAAGATATTTGTTCCATGCTGGCTAAATCTGCTTTGGTTACTACTCCAATGACCGGGTGATTCATGGCCCGGTAGGGCGTTTTTACCTCTAATTCCTGCTTCAGCGCTGAGATTCCTGCTTGTTGCCGGAAAAGCAGGCACCTGCCGTCTGAACGGTATCGATCCGGAAGCGTATCTGCGCCATATTCTGAGCATACTGCCGGAATGGCCCTCCAACCGTGTTGACGAACTCCTGCCATGGAACGTAGTTCTCACCAATAAATAAGCGTCAATACGGTGCTCCGTTGACGCTTACTTTAATCCGTTTTCTGAGCTTAGATTTTTCTGTTCCTACCCAGACCGTGGATTTGGAATTCATTTTTTGTCAGGTCAATGCTAATCGTTAAAACGGCCATAACGCACCTCCACTGGAAGGTTTATCAGTAATATCCTACCGTTGCTTCATGGTCGGGGCGTCCATTCCATTATTATCGGTTTTCCTTTCTGTTTATAAATGAAAACGCCAGCTGTATTCAGGCTGGCGTCAGGGGAAATGAAGCCTGTTGAGTGAGATTCACCGGTTCTGGTGCAGAAGCTGCAGATGGCGCAGGGTAAGGACATCTTCTCTTGCCTGCTTAATACAGGACAACAGTGCTGTTTCTGTGGTTAATGGCACTATACCCTGTATCACTGCATTGTCTTACAGCAACTGGTGAGGGCTGGCATAAGTTGCCGGTGTTTCGGTAGAGTCACGGTCATCCACCACGCGGAGTGAATAACCGTTTTCAGCGGCCTTATTAATCAGTTCAGTGATATTAACACCATCAATGTCAACGACAATGTGCCCCATATCCAGCGCCTGTACGTTAACGCTGTCGGCTTCCAGTGTCATCATTTCGCCTCCGGATACTTACCCAGGGTAATGTTATTTACCGTTCTGTAATTGTCGCTGGTCATCAGGCCGGTCGCCCTGCGAGCCCGGAGGATATCGATGCTGTTTATTAACTGAGAGCGGGTACAGGCGCTGAATCCCGGCTGGTCGGTACGCACCAGCGCGTATTTTTCCACGAGAAAGTTCACCGCATCACACAGTGAAATGCCTGCCTCAATATGCTGCTCAATCACACGTTCATCGGCAAACGGTGTGTCATTCAGTGTGAGGCCATAGTGCTGGTCCAGCAGTCGGGACAGCAGTATCTGCCAGATTTCAACAGGAGACGGGCGAGAACTGGCCGCCTGCCCGGGTAATACAGGTAATGTTTTCATACTGAAGATTTTCCTGATATGCAGATATAAAAATGGAAAAGTGGCGTGGTGAAAACACCAGGCCGTAGCAGAAGGCTATTCTGGAGAGTTAATTTTTCATTTCGGGCGTCGGATAAACAGCCAGATAAACGTAACCACAACTGCTGAGGGTATCGGCTTTGCAGGTCAGCCCTTTTGCATACAGCGTGACGGTATGCTGATGGCGGGGATTCAGTTCACCGCTGGTGAGCATGAGTTCCAGTTGTTTCATCAGCAGCGGAAAGGCCTGGTCCAGGTGGTACGCATCTGCATCGCTGAACAGGCCTCTGATACCGGCGCGGTCGGCAAGGTAATGCAACCGGTTACCCTCCTGCACCAGACGTGCCCCGAAACAGGGCGTCACGGTGCAGGGCAGTCCCCACCAGAGGCGGTCGTTATGGTCGTCGGGATAATTTGTCTCATGGAGTTTGTCTGACACGATAAAGTCCTCAGGTCAGCCGGCGCGCAGACCGGCTTCGGTGAAGGTGTATTCGTTGATGAGAAGGGCCTCATCCACAGCGGCATCAGAGGTCAGCCTGTCGTACTCGTTTTCCAGCTGACGGTACAACCAGAAGGCCAGGTCGCGCAGGGCTTCGCTGACAGCGGCTTCCGCATCGGCTGTCATAGCCTGACCAGTCGGACTGTTCCGGGTAACAGTGATATCCATGCTGTACGGATGGCAGTAACGTCCCCGGTGGTGGATTTCAGCCTGCAGTTGCCAGAAGTTACGTTTCTGCACCGCCTGCAGGGCATCCGCGATACGATGGAGTTCATGGTCCTGTGTGGCATACTCCCGGAGCCTTCTGGCTGTTGCTGGCTGCCAGTGCCAGCGTCCTTCAAAACAGGCTCCGTCCCCCTGGCTGCAGAATCCGCTGAACCAGATGCACGCCTCTTCCATAAACCTGCCGTTGCTGAGCCGGAAAACGCGCTGGCGGAGGTCAATTCCGAAAATGCCACAGACCGCCCTGAAGTCCTCATACACGTTTTCATACCAGTTGCTGTCAGCATGATGCTGACGGTACCAGTCGCGGGCTTTTTCCTGTGCGGTGGAGGATAGCTCATGCAGTGTATACACGGTGGTGGTGATAATTCTGCTCATCAGAATGCCCTTACTGACTCAGTTCAGAGTGACGCTCATCAGCCGGACATACGGGCCAAAACTGTCCTTACGGCGTTCAGCAAACACGGCCAGCACACCGGGAATATCCTGCACTTCACGACCGGTATACGCTTCAGCACTGCCGTGCCAGCGGTATTTGCCGGTACAGAACGGAAAAAGACGGGATGCAGGATGCTGACGGTGAATACGCATGGCTTCGCCACGGGTGATGATTTTCATAGTGGGATACCTCTGAAGACAGAAGATAAAAGTGAAAACAGGTGTGATGTGGTTGTGACGGGTTAAAGCAGACCATGTTCGGCAAAGGAGAAAACCTGGCTGCCACCGACTATCAGATGGTCCGGCACCCGGATATCCACCAGGCCCAGTGCCTGTACCAGACGTTCGGTGATAAGCCGGTCTGCCTTACTGGGTGTGACTTCACCGGACGGGTGATTGTGCGCCAGCACCACGGCTGCGGCATTGTGATACAGGGCGCGTTTAATCACTTCCCGGGGATGGACTTCCGTGCGGTTGATGGTGCCGGTGAAGAGGGTTTCACCGGCAATCAGCTGATTCTGGTTATTCAGATACAGCACCCGGAATTCTTCACGCTCCAGTCCCGCCATGTTCAGAATCAGCCATTCCCGTGCCGCACGGGTGGAGGTGAAGGCCACGCCGGGTTCATGAAGATGGCGGTCCAGGGTTTTCAGGGCCCGCTGAATGAGGCTGCGCTCTCTGGTTGTCATTTCTCCGGGCAGAAAGGAAATCTGTTGCATTGTTCCGGCCCCCTTTCAGTCAATAATGCGCATAATGGCGCTGCATTCCGGATGCTGCAGGGCGTAATCCCGCAGACGGTAATAATGAACCGTCATGGCATAACACTCCGTACGGCAGGCGTGATGACTGTACGTCATCAGACAGGCGGCAATGCCGGCGGCTTCCGGGCTCATTTCAGCGCGGTTACCGTTCATGGCATTGAACAGTACCCATGTTTCGTCATCATAGTCATCCGGTTCAGGGGCCATAAATGCCCCGCCGTTGTTCAGGGTGTACAGATTCCAGATACCACCGCAGTAGTTTTCGCACAGACGGTCCATCCAGCCGAAGACACGGGGCTCCAGGGTCACCCACTGTGGAATGAGGCCAAAATGCTGCGGCCAGAAGCTGATGCGCTGTTCATCAGGGACTATGGTGGCAACCAGTTGTTGCAGGCCAGTCTCCGGTGCACAGGCCGAAGAGGTGGTGTTCTGAGACAATGTTTTCATGTATGAAATCCTTGTAATGTGAATAAATGAGAGGGAGTAAAGGTCGGGAGCTGGCAACATCACGTTCATCACTGA